>ENA-OWXB01000001-OWXB01000001.1-human-gut-metagenome-genome-assembly--contig:-NODE-1-length-573714-cov-28.7268_pt1 | contig 573714 bp, 535 predicted proteins | sample MGYA00249243_ERZ652053 | MGnify/ENA primary metagenome ERZ652053 (study PRJEB26925, sample SAMN05827240) | human gut metagenome | biome: ENVO:2100002; feature: ENVO:00000062; material: ENVO:00002003... | reverse complement strand
ACAATCCGGGCTGAGTTCCCTTTCAGTGATCTACTATTCCGCGCAGCTATTTAGTTCAATTGCCGCACGGCTGAAGCTGCGATGACGTGCAATCGCCATGAAATAAATAAGATCGGCAACATCAGCTCTGCTTATTTGCATACAGAATAGTTTTCCTTATGCGGCGTTAAAACCCGAATGCGTTGATGAAGAAATGATATACACCTTAGACCGATTAGGTCTAATCCATTGCTGAATTTTTTTCACAAGTCCATTCATGCACGTCCACTCACTGTACACGTTGTGCTTCGTTATTCTTGAAAATCATGCGCTCTGGCTGGTAGGCCAGGGCGGAACACTCATCTAACGGAGCCGTTTATGAACTATACGCATCTTGGCCGCACCGGCCTGAAAGTCAGCCGCCTTTGTCTCGGAACCATGAATTTTGGTGACGTCACCGACGAGAAGACCAGCGCCCGCATTCTGGATGAGGCGCTTGAGGCGGGTATCAATTTCATTGATACAGCAGACGTGTATGGCACTGAACAATCTCCCGATATCCAGCAAGGCTCGGGGCTGTCCGAGGAAATTATTGGTCGCTGGCTTCAGCAGGGTGGCCGCCGTGAACGCATCGTTCTGGCGACAAAAGTCTATCAGCCTATGGGACCGGGCCCGAACGATCGCCGGCTTTCTGCTTACCATATTCGCAAAGCCTGCGAGGACAGTTTGCGACGGCTTAAGACCGACCATATTGACGTCTATCAGATGCATCACATCGATCGTCATACGCCGTGGGAAGAGATCTGGCAGGCCATGGAACTGCTTGTTCAGCAGGGAAAGGTTCTTTATATCGGTAGCAGCAATTTCGCGGGCTGGGACATTGCGACTGCGCAGTCAGTCGCCACGGCCCGTCATTTCCTGGGCCTGGTCGCCGAGCAAAGTCTTTATAATCTGACAGCCCGCACCATTGAGCTGGAGGTCATTCCCGCATGCCGCCATTTTGGCCTGGGACTGATCCCCTGGAGCCCGCTTGCCGGAGGGCTGCTTGGCGGCGTACTGAAAAAGATGGCAAGCGGGCGCCGTGCCAGGCCCGCGTTTGCCCGCCAAATTGAAGATTATCGTCCGCAGCTGGAAGCCTATGAAGGATTATGTGATGACCTCGGCGAATCCCCTTCCGATGTGGCGCTGGCCTGGCTCCTGCAGAATCCTGTCGTTACCGCTCCACTGATTGGGCCTCGTACGGTCGAACAACTCCAGCAAGCGCTTCACGCAACGACAATCACGCTATCAGACGACACCATGAGCTGTCTCGACGAAATCTGGCCCGGCCCCGGGGGAGAAGCGCCCCAGGCTTATGCCTGGTAATGACCAAATTAATGAATCCTTTCTGCGTTAAAGGGAGTTCCAGTTTATGAGCAAGATGATCCATGACCAGCCTTCTGCTGCCGTACCCGCTTCCCGGGACCGGCGCAATTTTCTGATCGCCGGAGCCGGTCTGGCGTTGGCCGCAACCACCCTTGGCAGGAGCGGCGCCGTGATGGCGAAACCGGCTGGTCAGGACACGCCGAACGCCCCTTCGGATGCTGCTCCCGTCCGGAAGGAAACCTTAACCACGCGTAAACTCGGCTCGCTGGAGGTGTCCAGCATGGGACTCGGGTGCCTGCCGATGGTGGGTTATTACGGCGGAGGTCCGCGCGATCGTAAAGCCATGGTTTCGCTTATCCGGGCAGCCTTCGAACAAGGTATCACGTTCTTTGATACTGCCGAGGTCTACGGCCCCCATCTCAGTGAAGAATTTGTCGGGGAAGCACTCGCTCCCGTTCGCGATCGTGTGGTGATTGCCACCAAGTTCGGCTTCGGCGTGGAGGAGGGGAAGCCCACTTCCCTTAACAGCCATCCTGACCATATCCGCCGCGCCGTAGAAGGCTCGCTAAAGCGTTTGAAAACGGACCACATCGATCTTCTCTATCAGCATCGCCCCGACCCGAATGTGCCGATCGAGGATGTGGCGGAAACCGTGAAGGCATTGATCCAGGAGGGTAAAGTGAAACACTGGGGACTGTCGGAAGCGAGTGCCAGGACAATTCGCCGCGCACATGCGGTACTCCCTGTGACTGCGGTGCAGAGTGAGTATGCCATGTGGTGGCGGGAACCGGAGACGCGGATATTTCCAACGCTCGAAGAGCTGGGTATCGGTTTCGTACCTTACTGCCCGACTGCCCGCAGCTTCCTCGCCGGAGCAGTCAATCCAAGCCAGCGGTTCGACAGCACCGATCGGCGGCATAACCTGCCACGCTTCCAGCCCGATGCCCTGGCCAAAAACATGGTGCTGCTTGAATTCGCGCAGTCGTGGGCCCGTCGCAAAAACACCACTCCGGTTCAGTTCGCGCTGGCCTGGGTAATGGCCCAGCGGCCCTGGATTGTCCCTATCCCGGGTACGACGCAATATCCGCACCTGATAGAAAACAGCGGCGCACCGCAAGTCCGGTTGACGGACAGCGAGCTACGCGAAATCGATGCGGCGCTTGCCAAAATCCCATTGCAGGGCGGTCGCGCCGATCCGTTTACCGAAAGTCAGTTTGATAAAAGTTAATACCTGCTGTCACAGGGAGACTGCAGGTGAAGTCTCCCTCTGTATTATTGCCGGGGATAAACCACATGAATGGACTAAATCATAACGCGCTTACATGCAGTGCCGTCCCCATACCGCCCTGGGAGCGTCCTCTCCAGACCGTGGAGGCCCAGCCGTACTTCAACGTTTCACAGGCGTCGCTCGTGCTCGAAGGGATCGTGTTCGATCGGAACAATAACCTGCTGTTTGTTGATGTGGCGACGGGGCGCGTGTTTAAGCTAACCCCGGAGCGGCAGCTTTCCATTGTCCTTAAGGAGAATTCATTCGGTGCTTCCGGCCTGGCGGTACACAAAGATGGACGGATCTTTATCGCCTCGGTGGGCGATATGCAGCGAGGTTCTGTTCGGGCTATCGAACCCAACGGCACCCGTGAGCAGATGATTGTTGCCCCTGATACTGGATTTCTTGTCAACGATCTGGTCTTTGATAATCAGGGCGGATTTTATTTCACTGACAGCCGGGGAAATTCAGCCGATCCACAGGGTGGGGTGTTCTACGTTAGTCCCAATGTCGGGTCAATTCATGCCATCCTGCCTGGACTAGCGGTCGGGAACGGCATAGCGATTGACCCCGCCGGCTCTCAGATATGGGCCACAGAACACGCTAAAAACAGGCTTCATCGCGTAAGACTGTCAGACGCCACCACGGTCGCCCCGTTTGGTTCAGTTGTTACCTATCAGTTCACCGGGCCGGCGCCAGACGGGGCCCGTGTCGACAGCGAAGGCAATGTATATGTGGCCATCTCAGGCCAGGGCCGCGTCATGGTCTTCAACCGCAACGGACTGCCTATTGGGCAAATTGTGCTGCCTGACCGCGACAAAGGCCGTAACCTTAAATCGACAAGCCTGGCGATCCGCCCCGGGCATCGCGAGTTGTTTATTGTCGCCAACAGCGGGACCGAACCTGGTGGAGCGATGATTTTTCGATCGGGCGCATTCGCGCCGGCACCGTTTCCCTTTTCACATCAGTGACCGGGAATGAGTGGTCTGGGAGACCCGGCAACGCCGGGCCAGGGCAGGGTGTTAATAGTTCTGGATCGCTGAAGGTGGCGTGAGGGAAGGCGGCGTATCCGGAAGCGGGGGAATGATCCCGTCAACGGGGTGCGGCAGATAGCGAGCTTCCAGTTCCGTGATTTCGGCATCGCTAAGTGAAAAGTCCAGCGCGCTGATAGCCGTGGAAAGATGTTCTGGTTTCGTTGCGCCAATGATCGGTGCTGTGATGACGGATTTTGATAACAGCCAGGCAATTGCAACATGAGCTCTTGGCACCGCGTGCTTTTCGGCAATGCTGGCAACAACATCAATCACGGGCTTATCCAGAAGGGCTGCGGTCTCATACATTTTTAACGCAAAGGCATCGTTTTGCGTTCGTCGGGACGTGACACTCCAGTCGCGCGTGAGCCTGCCGCGTGCCATCGGACTCCAGGGGATCACCCCAACGCCCTGGTCTTCACACAGGGGCAGCATCTCGCGCTCTTCTTCCCGGTAAAGCAGGTTGTATTGCGGTTGCATCGTGATAAATCGGGTCCAACCGTTACGCTCAGCGGTATGCTGCATTTTTGCAAAGCGCCAGGCTTCCATAGAAGATGCGCCGATATAACGCGCTTTTCCTGCTTTAACGACGTCATGCAGAGCCTCCATGGTCTCTTCAACAGGCGTGGAGTAGTCAAAGCGATGAATCTGAAAGAGATCCACATAATCCATGCCTAAGCGCATCAGGCTATCGTCAATAGACTGAAAAATGGCCTTGCGGGAAAGAAACCCGGTATTGGGTGAGTTGCGCCACGGAAAGAAGGTCTTTGTCGCTACAACGATCTCGTCGCGTCTGGCCATCTCTCTCAGCGCTTTTCCTGTAATTTCTTCTGAACTACCGCCCGAGTAGATATTCGCGGTATCAAAAAAATTAATGCCGGCTTCAAGCGCCTGACGAATGAGCGGTCGTGACGCCTTTTCATCCAGGGACCAGGGTTGAGGCAAACGTTCAGGTTCGCCATAACTCATACAACCGAGACAAAGACGGGAGACTTTCAACCCGCTACGACCCAGATTCACATACTTCATTCGGTGTTCCTTCTTTTATTGCCAGCAATTATGTATGTGACAGGGTATTGCACTGGTATGAAGGGAACCAGCATGCGCCATTGAATGGTGTTATGAGTTTTTTTCACAAGTAGTCGACAATGGAATTAAAATCGAAGTACAGTCCCGACAAAGTAACATCGGTGATCGTATCAAACATCCCTGCTATATTTTCAACTTAACGTTTGTTATTTACCTGAACTACACGCTGCAAGAAGATATTGAAGCGTTGCCCAGTATGTTTTTCCTTCCAGAGCATCATCTTTATGGCAGAATCTAAAGGGCAGAACGTGATTTTCAGGTGAAAGGACTATCAATCGAGAGGCTGGGCGAGTACGCATGTAATCCCTCTTAAATAAAATTTAAACCCTCATTTCGGATTTTCCAATAAATATAGATTACAGTCTATAAGTGCACATTGAGAATACCTTTTCTTACCACGTCAACTGCGCTTATCGTCCGCTTCTCGCTCATAGCGGACTTTCTGCTCAGCGAATCCGCCCACTCCGTGCCAGAGGCGGACGTTGTCTAGATAAGTATGTTAAATCCTCTAATGGACCTGAAAGGGGATTTTAAACGGATGCGTTCACTTCTAAATTTCTTAACCACTCATCCACTGATATTGAATACAGAAGGCTTGGAGGTGCATCTTTAACATCATGAATCTCTTTGACATATCTTAACCCCGACTTCTGTAACACTTTCTGTGACGCCAGATGATTCTCTCGAACAACAGCCGAAATTTCGGTTAATTTAATAACATCAAATCCAAATTTTATCGCGTATATGGCAAATTCTGTGGCCAGACCCTTCCCCCAAGCCTCTGTCGATAAGCGATACCCAAGATTATTGATAACTATATCGTCATAATTACGAATTCCCAGCCCGCCAAAACCGATGATTTTTTCAGGATTAGTAAGAGGCGAAATTGCCCAGTTTCCAAAACTATGAGTTTGCCAATGGTCGAGCCAGCGATTCATAACCATTTTTGCATGATCAATGTTCGGATATGGTCCCGCAGGATTAAAAGTGTTCGTAGCGGGATCACCATAAATTTTGAATAGATCGTTTAAGTCTGATGAGATTACAGGCCGAAGGTACAATCGATTAGTTTGAACTAGCAATTTTATCCCCTAATGTATCATGCTATCACTATGCTTTATTAACATGGAGCCTTTTGATTTAATCACACTTTTACGTTGGAGTAACTGGTGACGAGATTGACCGTTATGTCCGCTCCTCGCTCAAAGCGGACCTTAAACTCTCTTGCATTGCAGCTCTATGAAGATGGGATTATGTCTGCCATCATCTCCATGTCATTTCCTTGTACCGAAAATCTCGTCAGAACGTGATTGTAATGTCTTCAGCGCATTGAGCATATCGTCTTCGTCCAGAGATCGCTGGGATTTCTTCTCTGTGGGTTTCCTGCGTCGGCGCGAGGGGCCATCTCCGGCAGGGAGAGCCTGTGACCGGTTATTGTCGCGTTTGTCCTGTACCAGTTTGATAAATTCAAGTGTACGCCCGAGGCGCTTGTTGTCCACGATAGCCCCCTGGTCGATTTCCTGAAGGCGATCATAGGTGGAGTAGGGAAGGACAACCCCGTTTAGCCGGAGCTCTTTCCGGCCATCCGGGTAATGCCATACCTCAATGTACTTGCCAATAGCCCTTCGGCTTAACTCATTGTCTTCAATCAGATAGAGCACTTTGTCATACTGCACCGTCAGGGATTTTGAAACACGGCGCGGTTCCCGCCATGTGAAAAATGCGGTCAGATCATCATCAGTTTCAAGTGGCCGGTGAACATCAAAGTCATGCCGGGGTGCTTTGCCAAAGCGCCGGTTATAAGCGGTCATAAACTCATCAGTAAACCGTGATTTTCAGCGAGCTTTTCCCACGTCAGTGTGGGGCCAAAATCGGCATAGCGTTTACGGATGATATTCAGGGCCTGATCAGTCAATGATGCGGAAAGCAGGCGATTTCCGGTGCGACCACGACTCTGGTTATTCATGCCCAGTGGCCCGGACTGACGATAACGTTTCAGCAGGCGGCTGCAATGGCGCGGCGTGATACCGAGCATTTCGGCTGCCAGACCAGGACGCAGGTTGCGGTCGATGACATCCTGAAGGATCCTGAGTCGGTTTACATCTCTCATTGAGAAAAACTCCGTTCCGTATGCCGTCATGAGTCTCATCCTTTGAAAGCAGTGATCGCTGTGGTGAGACTGTAGCGCGGACATGTCTAATTTGGGTCAGAGACGGACATCTCAATTTAGCTACTACAACATGAGTGCGCATAATGTATATTATGTTAAATGCAATGTCGTACTCAATAACGTCATCTTTGATAGCTGCCTCTTCCCACATCAACACTATGACCGTCATTCCTTTCATGCACGTGAATGCTGCGCTATAAGGCAAAATGTTCGAGGTGATAAATCAAGCATGGCTTTTAACAATCACTTCGCCCACTACAGCCTGTTCTCCTACAGTAAAAGCCAGGGAAATTCATTCAGCCACACCTGCTGCTTGTACTGTCCGGCATATCTTACTGCTGTTGCATTTTCTGACCGAACGCGTCACGGGATGCCAGATGAAATGCTCATTTGATAGCGCGCCGCCTGCAGTGTGTATCAACCGGGCTTGATCAGCCACAGACGTGATTATCAAAAAGATGCCAGCTTCGTTTTCCGCACTCAAATGACGAGTGCCATCGCGACCATAAACAGAACCGCCAGCTGAAGTTGAATGGTGTACTGAAGCCCAACGCAGCCGGCTTCCATGTTGACAGGCTCTGCCTCACCTCCCCCTTCCCTTGTATCTGGTGATTAGCTACCACCAGGGAGCACCTGACTACAACATATCGCAATTCCGTTCATCGCCGAAAAAGCATAAATGCTCTCTCGGGCATTTATGCTTTTATATCGCGGTCAGAAAGATTTGTTATGTTTCATCTATGAATGATACTCGAGCCACTATTCATCCAGCTGAACTGCTTATACTTTTACAGATGAATACAACACACAGTGGATTAGCTTTCACGCTTTGCCATCATCAATGCCAGATCAACGAGACGATTAGAGAATCCCCATTCATTGTCGTACCACGCCAGAATTTTGACCATATTACCGCCAATCACCAGCGTTGATAGACCGTCGATAATCGACGAGCGTGGGTCTCCCTGGTAATCGCTGGAGACGAGCGGTTCATCGCTATAACCCAGGATCCCTTTCAGAGGTCCCGCTGCGGCGGCTTCGCGAAAAGCATTGTTCACCTCTTCGACCGTCACATCTCGCTCAAGCGTGACGGTGAGGTCAACAATGGACACCACTGGCACAGGGACGCGTAGCGAGTATCCCGTTAAACGCCCATCCAGCTCAGGAATAACTTTACCCAGAGCCTTCGCTGCGCCGCTGGAGTAAGGCACAATCGACAATGCGGCGGCGCGAGCCCCGCGCAGATCTTTTTCCGGCTGATCGTGCAGCGCCTGGCTGTTGGTGTAGGCATGGGTGGTGTTCATCAGACCATGCTTAATACCGAAATGCTGGTGCAGGACCTGTGCAGCAGGTGCAAGACCATTGGTGGTGCAGCTTCCGTTGCTGATCACGTAGTGTTTATCCGGGGAGTAAAGGCTCTCATTAACGCCCATCACAATGGTTAAATCATCGTTTTTACCCGGGGCAGAGATAATCACGCGCTTGGCGCCACCGCTGTGGATATGTACAGCAGCCTTTTCACGGTCCGTGAATAATCCTGTAGCCTCAATAACGATGTCGACTTCACACTGACGCCACGGAATACTGGCCGGGTTGCGTTCACTGAATACGGTAATGGGTTTACCATAAACAACAAGCCCCCCTTCACCCGCGGTGACCTCTGCATCCAGCTTACCGAGAAGCGAGTCGTATTTCAGCAGATGCGCCAGCGTTTTGCTGTCCGTCAAATCGTTGATTGCCACAATTTGAATATCCGGATTATTCAGTGCTGCGCGCAGTACATTGCGTCCGATCCGGCCAAAACCGTTAATACCGACCTTTACCATAATTAACTCCTTATCGATTATCGCTGGAGTCAGAGTAGGACGGACGGGTTATGGCGTAAATGACAAAAAAGGATCACTTTACGCCATTTTGCGACAGTGAAATCGTTGACGATATTCACCTGGAGTGAGGTTAAGCTGTTTCTCAAACAAGCGTCGCAGGTTAATACTGCTGCCAAATCCCGTTTGCTCGGCGATACGATCCAGCGTCTCGTGAGTCTGCTCCAAACGCTGCCGCGCGGCGGCCAGGCGGGCTTCCGCGACGTACCGCGCTGGCGAAGCGCCGGTTTCCCGGGTAAAGACGCGGGTGAAATTTCGCGGACTCATGGCGACTTTTTCCGCCAGCTTATCTACGCTGAGGTCGGCGGTGAGGTTTTCGAGCAACCACGCCAGCAGATCGTTAATCGGGCCCTGGGTGGCGGTCTGCTGAAGGTTATAGCGGCTAAACTGCAGCTGGCCTCCCGGGCGACGCAGATACATGACGAAGTCCTGGGCGATATCGCGCGCCAGGCTGAAGCCATAGTCTTCTTCAACCAGCGCCAGCGTAAGATCAAAGCCGGAACTGACCCCGCCAGAGGTCCAGATATGTTCGTCCTGAATATAGAGCGGCCCGCCCTCGACGCGGATCTGCGGGAATTCCGCCTGCATGGTTTCCAGCAGCTTCCAGTGGGTAGTGGCCCGTCTGCCGTCCAGCAGTCCGGTTTGCGCCAGCAGCATCGCACCGCCGCAAATGGAGACTATGCGGCGGGCATGGGGAGCGGCAAGGCGCAACCAGTCAACCACCGTCATCCCTTCCTGCGGGTTTTGACCTCTGCCGGTAATCATGATGGTATCGAGGGGCTCGCGAGGGTCAATCTCATGCAGACGATGGTCGGCCAGCAGATTTAAACCTGACTGACCATGGATAACCTGATGCGGTTGAGTTGTCGCTAGCTTGACCTGGTAGCAGATTTCCCGGGCACCTTCCGGGTGCAGGCGGTTGGCCTGCATCAGAATGTCAGCAATACCGGCGGATTCAAACAGCATGCCGCCATCGGGTACAATAATAAGTATCTTTTTCATGTCCTGAAAAGTAATCTTTTTACAGAATAAGTCAACAAAAGGATGTAAAAACCTGAAGGCTCGGAAAGAGTGGTTTCATACGTGCCTTCAGTTTCAAGGAGATGAACGTTAAACAGGTAGATTTTGCCTCACAGTACAGGCAGCATCACTTTGACAGGACATCACGAAGGTAGAATCTCAATCGTGGCTGCCCTGGCGCGTATCCCTGTCATTGCGGAAACATAGCTGCTGCCGGAGTACTTTTTCAGGTAAGCCTGATCAATTTTACTTTCAAGCTCAGGGTCCGAGGATTTTGCGAACAGTACGTCGAATTCCTGTCCGATAGCCAGTATCTTACCTGCCTGCTGGGACAATGCAGCCTGATACCATTTTGAACGGATACCACTATAGGCTCGGACGAAAAGTCGGTTGTCCACCTTCACTTCCCATATCCATGTCGGCGTACCGGTCGTATTCATATCGGGATGATACGGTGCGATTTTCAGGTCGTCGGCCGCATCTATTCTTGTTAATACTTCAGGGTTCCAGTACATATACCTCTCCTCTTTCATATGCGGTTGCTTTTTTCTGTCGCAGGATTAACTCGATAATATTCGGAAATTAATATCGCATCAGGAATTAGTGCCAGCTTTATCAGTAACAATAGAATACCCAACACCCCATGCTAAGAGAGCAGTATCTGTCGTTTGTCCCACAGACACTGCATCTGAAAACACCGGACGGTGCTATGGCTTATTTATTAAGATTTTTGTTGAAAAATGCAGTGATGTTATCGAACGGGATCTTGTCCATACGATCATATAAATCAACATGGGTAGCATTTTTTACAATCAGCAGCTCTTTTGGCTGATTTGCCGCTTCATAAGCCGTTTTGGAGAAGTAAAGCGAATGCGCCTTTTCACCATGGATGAACAGGATCGGGCGCGGAGAAATTTCCTTAATATAGGTCATGAGCGGGAAATTCATAAAGGCCATCGGCGTTGTCACGGACCATGAATTGCCAGAGTTGACGGCTCGGGGATGATAGCCGCGTTTAGTCATGTAGTAGTCCGCATAGTCCACGAGGAACTGTGCTTCACCGCCCTTCAGTTTATTATAGGCTGGCTGGTATGCCGGTTTGCCGTTTGCTGCATCTTCCCAGCGTTGAAGACTCATCTTCTCCAGCGCCTGCTCGCGTTGCTCCGGTGTTACGCTGTCATTGTAGCCTTTTGACATTACGCGGCTCATATCATACATGGTGCTGGCAACGACCGCTTTTACGCGCTTATCCACGGCAACAGCGTTCAGGGCAATCCCCCCCATGCCGCAGATACCGATGACACCGATACGTTCACGATCCACATAAGGTTGTAGTCCCATAAAATCGACTGCAGCCATAAAGTCTTCGGTATTGATATCGGGTGAAGCAATATTGCGGGGTTCACCACTGCTTTCACCGGTATAAGACGGATCAAATGCCAGCGTCACGAATCCGCGCTCTGCTAAAGTCTGAGCATAGAGACCCGAGGCCTGCTCTTTTACCGCGCCAAAAGGCCCGGAAATAACAAGCGCAGCAAGCTTCTTGTTCCCGCGATCTTTTGGAAGATACACATCTGCGGCCAGCGTAATGCCGTAACGGTTTTTAAAAGTAACTTTTTGATGATCCACTTTTTCGCTCCTTGGGAAAGTTTTATCCCACGTCTGAACCAGACGGCCTGAAGAATCTGCTGTGCCTGGTGCAGGCTGGGCCACCGCAACTTCTGTTGAAATCAGAGCCATCGCCCCGGCAAGGAGTGCGCCATTAAAAAAGCGCGTCGAAGATATTAGCGTCATGATATTAAAACCTTTCATTGGATATTGAGGGACCTATTTCAGACAACATGCATGAGTATTTCAGTTACAACTTTCGGCCGGTAATCACTGGCGATACCAAACGCTTTGACATTGATCTGGACGTTCTCAACGATAGCGGGCAGATCTGCTTCCTTGATGTTCAGCTGTTCAAGACGTGTTGGCGTATCAATTTCTTCAAACCACTTCTCAAGCGCAGCGATGCCGTCGTGGCAGTTAAAAAATGGCTTAAACCTGAACGGGTTAAATTTGCTCGCGGTGAACCCTGATTTCAGGACACTGCCTCATTTCAGAGTTATTATTTTGAATGTCTTTAATATAAGGTGTTATTAAAATACTCTGCATTATTTGCCTGATCCTCTGAACCTAATCTCAAAGCGTGTATTTCAGTTTTCATAGCTGCTAAGTTGATAACCTCAAAAGAGGTCAAAAGTGTGGGGCATTACAGAATGATTCCTGACAAATCGGTTGAAATACTGCTGGGTGAGCTATCGAGGGATATTGCACAGCGCACACCCGGCACCGGCGATTTCCCTACCGCCGTAGAAGGGCTCGAATTGTTTCGCCGAAACGAACCCGCTCCCCCGGTAAGCTGCCTGGTCCCTCCCAGTATCGTTCTGGTGGCCGATGGCGCGAAGATCATGTGGGTTGGGGGTGAACCTTATGAATATAATGCGGAAAAATTCCTGATTACCTCTCTTGACCTGCCGGCCAGTTCGGAAATATTGCAGGCTTCGACATCCCAGCCCTGCGTCGGCGTAGCCTATAAGCTTGACCAGCGCGTGCTAATGGAATTAATTGCCCAGGGAAGCCTGCCGCCGGTCAAAAAACGAGACGCGGGAACGAGTGTCGGGATAGGTACTATTACCGATGCTTTGCTGGAGCCTTTCCGCCGTCTGCTTTCTTTGCTTGACGAACCTGAAGCCATCCCTGTTCTCGGGCCGCTGATCCAAAGAGAGATACACTACCGGCTTTTGATGAGCGATCAGTCCGATCATCTCAGACAGATTGCAGCAGTCGACGGCCATGGCTACCGTATCGGTAAAGCTATCGACTGGTTAAAGACCAATATTGCATCACCTTTACGCGTCGAGGAACTGGCAAGTCGGGTGCAAATGAGCACGCCCTCTTTCCACCACCATTTCAGGCAGCTTGCGGGGATGAGCCCGCTACGGTATCAGAAATGGCTGCGCCTCAATGAAGCCAGGCGACTGATGCTGAATGAACATTACGATGTCACCACAGCAGCCTATGCGGTCGGTTACGAAAGCCTGTCCCATTTCAGCCGGGAATATACGCGGATGTTCGGGGAATCGCCCAAGAGGGATATTACTGAACTGAGAAAGTCAGCGGGTAAGCTTTAATCAATTCTGGACCGCCTGTACCATGCCTGGTCTTCGATATCCCCCCGGCACGTGAGTCTAATACCCAAAACTTTACCCCGCCCTGATGGACGGGATTTTACGACGCGCTGGTTAGTGACAACGTCACAGCAGCGCGCTAAAGATACTCCTCTTCATCCAGAGAGATCACCTGAATGCCAGCATTACGATACGCCTGAACGTCATCAGGCAGACGATCCACCACTACGGTGTCAATGCGATCTGCTGCGGTAAATTGGGCAAGCGAGGTGTTATTCAGCTTGCTATAGTCGCAGACAATAATCACCTGACTGGCGTGTTCCACCATGCCGCGTTTCGTTTCTGCCAGCATGATATCGGCCACGCAGGCGCCGTGTTTCAGCGACAGCGAATTGGTGCCCATAAATGCTTTATCGACGTTCAGCGTGTCGAGTATGGAACGCCCGTTAATTGCCACCACGCAGTGGTATCCCTTCTTGACGATCCCACCCAGCAGAATAGTTTGAATCGAGGCGCTGGCCTCAAGCTCCCGGGCGATTTGGTAATCATTGGTAACCACCGTGACGTTCTGTCTGTCACGAATATTGCGCGCGATATGTAGCGTCGTGGTACCGGTATCCAGCACGATTATATCGCCATCCTCAACCAGCGCCGCCGCGCGCTGGCCGATCCGTTCTTTCGCGCTGAGATTGACAATTTCGCGGGCGTCCGATGCTTGTTCGAAGCTTGCTCGGGTACGAAGAACGGCTCCGCCATGCGTTCGGGTCAGCAACCCCTCCTCTTCCAGCTGGCGGAGATCGGCACGAATGGTAGCGCCAGATACATTAAAGACGTCACACATCTCAGAAACAGCAACTTTGCGTTTTTCCCTGAGAATACCGAGTAACTTCTCCTGTCTTTCTTCTGCAAACATTCTGCCTCTCTCTTTTTTACAGCTCGTTACGCGCGTCGCGGCGCTGGCTTACCTTTGCGTATCAGTCGGGTCCTACGCTGAGCGCATCCAGCCTGTCGTATAAGGCAGCGGATTGCCGGTACAGCGTATCAAAAAGCTCGCAGCAGGCGTGGTAATAATCCCGCAGACGGGGATCCGGTGAGATCAGTTTGTCGAACTGCACCGTTTGCCGCACGCCGCTGGCAAAATCGGCGTACAACCCTACGCCAACCCCGGCGATAATACCGCATCCGGTGACGCCATTCTCCTGATTACGCGTAGATAATATCGGCAGATTGTACGCTGCGGCTTTGATTTCAAGCCACAGCGAGCTGCGCGCGCCGCCGCCGGAAGCGATCATTTGTTGCGGATACTGCCCGCACTTCTGCAGCTGCCGAAGATTGCGCCAGGATGCAAAGGCCACCCCTTCCAGAACTGCGCGGAATAAATGACCGCGACGATGCTTGCGCTGCAGGCCAAAAAACTGTGCCCGCGAGTTCGTGTGTTCGGCCAGACGTTCTCCCGTCAGATAGGGAAGAAACAGCAGCCCTTCTGCCCCCGCCGGCACCGCCGCCGCTTCCTGTAAAAGCTGTGGATGCGTAATCTGGTTATCGGCAAGTGCCAGCCGCGCCCAGCGAACGGCATCGCCGCCGGCGTCGAGGATCGTAAATCCGCCCCAGGCCGCGTTGGCAAGATGAAGATTATTAACCAGCGGATGGTGTAACGGCCGCGGCGACACCACCGTCATCAGCGTCGACGTGCCGGTTGAATCAGACGCCATCCCCGGTTCATACACACCCGAGCCCAGCAGAGAGGCCGCCATATCCGACGTCCCGGCAACCACCGGGATACCCGCCGGCAGGCCCGTCAGGTCGGCTGCGCGCTGCGTCACCTGGCCGATTATGTCGCTGGAAAGTTTAAGCTCCGGGAGCTGATCGACCCGCAGACCAAACGTTTCGCAGGCTTGCGAAGACCAGCTACGGGTTTCGCTGTCCATCAGGAAATAGCACGACGCTTCGCTATAATCGGTCGCCATGGCACCGGTCAGCATGAAATTAATATAGTCCTTCGGCATTAATACTTTGGCGAGCTGCGACCAGCGATCCGGATGATTTTCGCGCCACCAGGCTAACTTGAAAGCGGGCCATGCTGCCGCAGGCGGATTATTCAAATGCGCCAGCCACTTTTCCCGCCCTTCGCGCGCGTTAAAGGCGTCAACTTGCGGCTGGCTGCGCTTATCATTCCACAGCAACGCCCTATCCTCCACCAGCTCGCCACGGTCGTCCAGAAGGACGGTGCCATGCATCTGTCCGCAAGCACCAATAACCGCAATTTGCGCTGCCGTTTCAGGATAGCGGTAAAGCACCTCGCGTATACAGTCGCAGGCGGCCTGCCACCATAAAGACGGGGCCTGTTCTGACCAACCTGCACGCGGCGTGGTTTGCTCATACTCTCTTTGCGCAAAGCCGATCATCGCGCCGTCAATGCGCAAAATTGCGGCGCGGGTACTGCCAGTGCCAACATCAATCGTGAGTATTTTATCTTTCATCACTAACTCCGGTGACGTCTTAAGGCGGGCCACCAGGCCCGCGGTTTCTCAGTTTAATCGGCGTTCAGCTCGGGAAAACGTTCCGGGTGCTGCTCCAGTTCAGCCAGCACCTTGGTTACCGCGCCATGGCTCATGCCAAAGCGGCGCACGCCAAGCTGGTACAGCGCACGCACCGTGGCCAGATCGCGAATGCCCCCGGCGCCTTTGATATCGATTCGGCCTTTAAGCTGGTCGGCGATGATGCTGACTTTTTCCACCGTGGCGCCGGTGGGCGCCCAGCCGGTAGAGGTTTTGACCCACTTCATCCCCACCTCTACGGCAATTTCGCACACGCGACGAATCTGCTCCTCATTAAGATAGTGCGTTTCAAGGATCACTTTGGCCGGTACCGGGGCGGCGGCTTCCACCACGCGGCGCAAATCTTCGCGCACATAGTCATAATCGCCGGAGAGCACTTTGCCGATATTCACGACCATATCCACTTCCCGAGCGCCGTCGGCAATCAGCTGCCGCACTTCCTGAACCTTGGTATCGGTGGTATGCCCACCGCCGGGAAAGCCGACCGGACCGCCAATCATCACCTCTCCCGTACCCTGCTGCGGCAGCAACGTACTGAGAAAGCGCGTCCAGCAAGGCAGTACGTGGACGGAAATAATGTTGTATCTGGCAGCCAGCTCGGCGCAGGCGCGAACATCCGCTTCGGTACTGGTGGCCTGAACTGCGCTCAGATCAACTAAACGTGCAAAACGACGGGTTGTTTCATTCATGGTCTTATCCTGTCCTTTGTTTTTAATTGCTTTCATTTAATGCTGACATTTGGCTTAAATCCATTTAAAAACGCATTAAATGAAAATAACGTGATCAAATTAGCATTTTTTTATTTTCATTTGTTTTTAATTAGCAGCAGAAAATAAGCGTTAACCTTGCAGAGCAGGCGTAATCGGGCATAAATGGGCGCAAAAGCAATCTTGCATTTATTTTTGTTTGTTTTTGTTTATGCCTGAATCACGGGCGAAATAGCGCAAACCGCTGACGGAAGTGAAGCGAAATGCGTGCGCTATCACAGTGTTCGGCTGCGGATAGCTTGCCTTCGTGGGACATTCCCGAGGTCTCAACGCTCTGCGCAAGGGAAAGGTAATCTGATTATGTACTTCAGGAGAGAGCTATGTTGCCGCTGGAACGTCATCGTTTGATTGTTGAACTGCTGGGCCAACACGGCGTCATGCGGGTGAATGAGATTGCGCAAGCGACTCGGGTCTCCAGGGAAACGATTCGCCGCGATCTGAGCGAGCTGGAACGCAAAGGGATCTTAACCCGAAGCCACGGTGGAGCGCTGGCGGCGGAAAATCCGCTGCCGGCGACCCGGGCGGCGGCGTCCGCCCTGCCAGTTGAAGATAGCCAGGGAAGCTTTCAGCACAGAACGCTGCTGCACAGCGAAGGCAAAATGCGCGTGGCCCGTAAAGCACTGCAGTTTCTCCAACCGGGACAGACCATTGTCCTGGACGGGAGTAGCACCAGCTGGTTTTTGGCCCGGCAGATGCCGGAGATGGCGTTGACGGTGATTACGCCCTCCATTCGCATCTTACAAACTCTGATGAGCCGACGCTCGTTGCATCTCGTCGGGCTGGGGGGCGATTTCTCCCCGACCGAAGAGTCGTTCTTCGGGGAAACCGCCTCACGAACGCTACGCGAATATGCCATTGATACGCTCTTTTTCTCCTGCCAGGGGCTGGAGCGCGATAGCGGCTTGTATGCGGGTACGCAAGCCCACGCCGCCCTGCTGAAACAGATGCTGCTGGCCGCGCGTCAGACTGTGGCTTTGGTCGACGGCAGCAAGCTGGGGCGAACAGGCGTCGCGCGTATCGGCGGACTGGGCGAGCTGGACTGTCTGGTGACTGAAAGGTTTGTCGATCCGCTGCTGGAAAAAGAGATGACCTGGCATAACGTCAGCCTGCAAATCGCCTGAGTACGCCGTCATGACGTGACGGTTAATACGCGCAATGTCGAAACGCTGCTTACCGCGGCAGGGCCAGACTTTGCCTGAATTCAGCCACCACCGGAATAAATGAGGCCTTATGCGTTATTACCTTTCTCCCTCGCTGATGTGTATGGACATGATGAAGCTGACGGAACAGCTGCGCTTTCTAAACAGCAAAGCCGACAGGCTGCATGTCGACATCATGGACGGCCACTATGTCAAAAATCTGGCGTTGTCGGCCAGCTTTGTGGCGCAGATCCGTCCCTACACCTCGCTTCCTATCGATGTCCATCTGATGGTCGAAGCGCCCGCTTCGTTTATACCGGCGCTGTTAGACGCCGGCGCAGACGCCTTCTCACTGCATCCGGAGACCATCTGCCGCGAAGCGTTCCGGGTTATCAATATGCTTCGTCAGGCGGGGAAAGAGGTGGGAATGGTGCTCAATCCCGCCACACCGGTTGAGAGCATCCAGCACTATCTGCATCTGCTCGATAAGGTGACGGTGATGACCGTCGACCCAGGCTATGCCGGTCAGCCGTTTATTCCTGAAATGCTCGCCAAAATTACGCAGCTTCATCAGCTCAAAGAGACCGGCAGCCTCCGCTTCTTGCTGGAAGTCGATGGCTCCTGTAACCGCAACACCTACCGCGCGCTGCTGGGCGCCGGCGCACAGATATTGGTGATGGGCAGCAGCGGTTTATTCCGCGCTGATATGCCGCTCGAGCTGGCCTGGGAAACCATGTCCCGCGAACTGTCCGCCGCGCTGCACTCCCCCGAGCTGGTATAGAGGAGCGAATGATGTCAGGAAAAGTCTGTGTTTTTGGTTCATTCAATTTCGACATGGTCGCCAGGGTGGATCACTTTCCGGTACCAGGTGAGTCGTTAGTGGCCTGCGGAAGTATGACCAGCGCCGGAGGTAAAGGGGCGAACCAGGCCACCGCCGCGCTAAAAGCGGGAGCAAATGTCCACTATATCGGCAAGATTGGCAATGACACCTTCGGCCATTTTGCCCGCCGTCATCTGAAAGGCGTGGGCTTCAATGCTGTGACGCTGCTGGTCGCCGAAGAGATCCCCACCGGCAATGCGCTGATTTATGTCGCCGGTAACGATGCCGAAAACATGATTGCCGTCGATCCCGGCGCGAATATGACGGTGACCGATGATGAAATCGCCGGCTGCATTCCCGCTATCGGCTGCGCGGATGTGGTTCTGGTTCAGCTGGAGAACAATCTTTCTGCTATTGAACAGGTCATAGACGCCGGCAAACAAGCCGGGGCCCTGGTAATACTCAATCCCGCGCCCTGGCAGCCCGTTGAGCACGCCCTTCTACGCAAAGTGGATTTACTTACACCGAACGCCACGGAGGCCGGGTTAATGACCGGACGCCGGGTTGACAGTCTGACGGCCGCGGCTGAGGCCGCCGACGTGTTACATGCTCAGGGCGCGCGCAACGTCATTATCACTCTCGGCGCCAGCGGCGCCCTGCTGAGCGAGCATGGGGTGAAATCCCCTATTCCCTGCTTTCCTTCTCACCCCCGAGACACTACCGGTGCGGGCGATGCCTTCAACGGCGCGCTGGCGGCGCGGCTGGCCTGCGGGGAACCGCTACAGGCCGCAGCCCGATTCGCGGCGGCCTATGCCGCCGTCAGTGTCGAAAAGCAAGGCGCCTCATCTTTACCTGAGTACCTGGAGGCACAGGAACGGCTTCTCCGTGCCGCCGCTGATTATGAAATGGCATAAACCCTACTGTATAAAAAACATTAAGAGGATAGCTCAATGAGTACGCTAATCACGGATAAGGTCGATAACGCAGCGGTCCAAAAAGAAAAACTGGACACCAGTGCGTATTTACCCCATACCCCCTGGCTGCAATTTTTACTGGTCTGTTGCCTGTTTGCGCTATGGGGGATGGCGGGCAACCTGAATGATATTTTGATCGCCCAGTTTAAAAAGGGCTTCGATTTAACGGATACCCAGACAGCGCTGGTGCAGTCGATTTTTTTCCTCGGCTACTTTTTTGTCGCCCTGCCCGCGGCGGCGCTGATTAAGCGTTTTTCCTATAAAGCGGCGATTATTATTGGGCTGTGCCTGTACGCCCTCGGCTGCTTCCTGTTCGTTCCGGCCGCACAGATCATGACCTACGGCGCATTCCTCGCCTGCCTCGGAGTGATCGCCTGCGGACTCTCTTTTCTGGAAACGTCGGCAAACACCTACTCCAGCCTGCTGGGTCCGATTCAATCCTCCACCCAGCGTATTAACTTTTCGCAGATCTTCAACTCGCTGGGCGTGATCTCCGGCGTATTAATTGGCCAGCTGATGGTCTTTGGCGAAAACGATCCGAGTCATGAACAACTGCTGGCGATGCCCGCCGCCGCTGCAGACGTTGCACGCCATCAGATGGTTGGTCAGGTGGTCGGGCCCTATCTGATTATCGGCTCCGTACTGGTGGTGCTGGCGCTGGTGTTCGTGTTTATTAAATTCCCGTCGTGCAAGGGCGCGCCCGCTCAACAACAGCAACTCCCGACGGAAAGCATGGGGCCAACGCTGAAACGCCTGTTTGCTATCCCGCGCTTTCGCCTCGGGATCCTGTCGCAGTTTTTGTACGTCGGCGCCCAGGTTGGCGTATGGAGCTTCACGATTCGCTTTGTGCAGCTCGTGCAGCAAGGCACCAGCGAGCACTCCGCGACTTACTGGCTGCTGGCTTCTCTGGTGATTTACGCCGTGGGAAAAACCGTGGCCACCTGGTTGATGAACCGTCTGAATCCGGCGATGCTGCTCGGAACGTTTGCCCTGGCCGCCACCGCCCTGTTACTGATTGCCGTTTTCAGCGGTTCAATGCTGGCGGTCTATGCGCTCATTCTGGTCAGCTTCTGTATGGCGCCATGCTGGCCGACGAACTTTGGTCTGGTGATCAAAGGGATGGGGAAAGATACCCAGACCGCAGGCTCGATCGTGGTGATGTCGATTATCGGCGGGGCCGTAATTCCTCTGGTGATGGGCATTATCTCGGATATGAACGGCGGCAATATGCAAATCGCCTTTATCGCTCCGCTCCTGTGCTTTGTGTATGTCGCTTTCTACGGCTTCTGGTGCGTGCGTAAGGGGGTATAACATGCGCGAACTTATCAACACGATTGCTCATATTGGCTATCAGGTCAGTGACTTAACGCGTTCGCTTGCCTTCTATGAACCGCTGGGCTTTCAGCGCCAGCAGCGGTTTAGCAAGCCATCGCCACAGGGCACTATTGAAGTTGCGTTCCTGGAAATGGCGGGCGCCGTCCTCGAGCTGTATCAGCTTCCCGCTGGAACGCCCTTTGACGCCCCTCGCTGCGGTATCGATCATCTGGCGCTGGAAGTCAGCGACCTGGATGCGGTGCAGCAGCGGCTGGCGGCGCTCGGTTATCCGCTCGATGAAGGGCCGATAGAAGAAGACAACGTGCGCTTCCTGCTTATTCGCGGCCCCGATGGCGAACGGCTCGAGTTCGATGCCTGTAAACGCTAAGCGGCAGGGCTGACCCCTTCACTCTTTTAGGCCCGGTTAATACGGGTCTAAAAGATAGCGTCCTCTGGCATTATTCACGTCGGTTTGATTCGCGGATATCTCTCCCCCACCCGGTCTCTCCTGCCCATTGTGCAATGTTACAAAATTGCTTCTGTTTTGTTGATTTTCTATTGTGAGCCATTCGGCAATTTCCTCTCCTGAATTTCCCCAGACTACTCCTACTCAATACGCGATATCAGGAGAGACACATGAACAGCACCTCCGCCGACTTCCAGAATCTGTACCAGGCCCTGAGCCGCAGCGCCGCCCGCAGCCCGGATGCCCTGGCGCTGGCGTTTGAGGATCGGCGCTATCTGTACCGCGATTTTCATCTGCGGGTACAGCGAGCGATGGCGCAGCTTGATCGCGGCTGGTCGCTGCGCAAAGGCGACCGTATTCTGCTGGCCTGGGGCAATCACCCCGCTTTTTGCGAAGTCCTTTTTGCCGCGCTGGGTTTGGGCATCGAAGTGGTGCCTTTCAGCACCAAGCTTAAGCAGGCCGAAAGCGAGGCGCTGGTAGGCCATATCGCTCCCCGGGTTGTCCTGTTCGATGCGACCGTACAGGACTGGCTGAAAAACACCCCTGACGCGCGTGCGGTTTCACTCAGCGAATGGCAGGCGCTCTGCCTTCCCGAACCGCTGACCCGCCCGCCGGTCCCGGTTAACCGCGACGATACGGCGGTGATGATGTTCACCTCCGGCACCACCGGAGAGCCTAAAGGGGCGATTATCACCCACAATAACCTGCTCTGCGCGATTGACGCCTATACGCAAAAACTGAATCTCACCGCCGCGGATAGCACCATTCTGGCGGTTCCTATCTATCACATCACCGGCCTGTCGGCGCTGCTGGCGCTGTTTATTAGCCTCGGCGCGAGCATCTGGCTGCAGCATCGGTTCAATGCCCCGCAGGTGATCACCACCCTGCGCGAGCAGAACATTACCTTTCTGCACGGCTCGCCCACCATTTTTATCCTTCTTTGCCAGGCTGCGCGTGAGCAGAGCGTCAACCATCCCAGCGATTTTCCGGCATTGCGCACGATTGCCTGCGGCGCTGGCCACCTGAGCGATGGACTGATCAAGGAGTTAAAAACCCTGTTCCCGCATACCGCGATTCAGCCAATCTACGGCCTCACCGAAACGACCTCGCCTGCGACGATTTTTCCGGGCGACGTCTGGGGCAGCGATAAATGCGGCAGTTCAGGTCAGGCGATCCCGGGTCTCGCCATTACCATCCGCAACGATCGCCAGCAGCCCCTCCCCGCCGGACAAATCGGCCATATCTGGCTAAAAGGCGATGTGGTGATCCGCGAATACTGGCAGCACAGCGAGCGACGCCCGAGCTGCGATGCGCAGGGCTGGTTTTGTACCGGCGATCTGGGCTATCTCGACGACGAAGGCTGGCTGTACATCAAAGACCGCAGCAAGGACATGATCAATCGCGGCGGCGAGAAAATTTACTCACTGGAGCTGGAAAACATTCTCTCTACCTATCGGGGAGTACGGGAAGTTGCCGTCATCCCGACCCCCAGCCCGGTCTACGGCGAAGAGCCCGTGGCGTTTATCGTGCCGGATGGCCAGCATCACCTGACCAGCGAAGAGATCCTTGACTGGCTGAAGGTCAAAATCGCCCGTTTTAAGCTACCGGCGCGCATTATTTTCACCCGTGCTTTACCGCGTACCCACAACGGCAAAGTGAGCAAACAGCAGCTCAAAACGCGTCTCGCAGAATCCATCATCACGCTATCAACGGAGGATAAAAAGTGAGCAGCAAATTTATCGACGCCCATGAGGCGGCGCGGTGGGTCGCCAGCGGCGACACCGTCTGCACCGTCGGGATGACGCTTATCGGCGCGGCGGAGTCCATTTTAAGCGCCATCGAAGCGCGCTTTCTGACCGCGGGCGAACCGCGTGACCTGACGCTACTGCATGCCGCAGGGCAAAGCGATCGCCAGCGCGGTATCCAGCACTTTGCCCATCCGGGTATGGTGACCCGCCTTATCGGTTCGCACTGGGGCCTGGCGCCGCGCTGGATGGCGATGATCAACAACAACGAAGTGGAAGCCTGGTGCCTGCCGCAGGGGCAGATCGTTCATCTCTATAGCGCGATGGCCGCCGGACTGCCGGGGCGGCTTTCTCCCGTCGGTCTCGGTACCTTTGTCGATCCGCGCATAGAGGGCGGAAGGATGAACGCCCGCACCCGCGAACGACCCAATCTGATCGAGCACGTCACGTTTCGCGGCGACGAATATCTGTTTTATCCGGCTCTTCCTCTGGACGTGGTCATTGTGCGCGGCACCCATGCTGATGAAGACGGCAACCTCACGACCGATGAAGAGGTGATGAAGCTGGAAGTCCTGCACGCCGTTCTCGCCGCCAGACGCTACGGGGCGAAGGTGCTGGCGCAGGTGAAATATCGCGTAGCGAAAGGCTCGCTGCATCCGAAAAGCATCACCGTTCCCGGCAACCTGATCGACGCCATCGTGGTATGCGAAGAGCCGCAGACGGATCACCGCCAGACTTCAAGCTGGGCCTTCGACCCAGCGCTGTGCGGCGATATCCAGCTGCCCGCCGCGCAGAATGCGCCGCTGCCGCTGGACCTGCGCAAGCTTATCGGACGGATTGCCTGCCGCTATCTGACCCCCGGCTGCGTCATCAATCTCGGCACCGGTATTCCCAATGACGTGATTGGCGCCATCATTCACGAGGAACAGCTCGGGGAGCAGGTCACCATCACCGTCGAGTCAGGGATCTACGGCGGGCAGCAGGCGGGTGGCGTGGATTTCGGTATCGGCCGTAATCTGAGCGCGATGATTAGCCACCAGGATCAAATGCTCTACTACAACGGCGCAGGGGTCGACATCACCTTTATGGGCGCCGGCGAGATTGACCCGCACGGGCACGTCAATGCCACACGGCTCGGCGCATCCTGCCCCGGCGCGGGCGGTTTTATCGATATCACCCAGAATGCCCGCCACGTCGTGTTCTGCTCCTCTTTTACCGCCAAAGGGCTGGAGATCGCCTGTGAACACGGGGCGCTGCATATCCGCCGCGAAGGCGAAGTGCGTAAATTCGTCGCCGGGGTAAACCAGATTTCTTACAACGGCGAACTGGCCCGCGCCAAAGGACAAACCATGCATTACGTCACCGAACGGGCGGTTTTCGAACTGCGCCCGGAAGGACCGGTGCTGACGGAAATCGCCCCCGGTATCGATCTTGAGCGCGACATCCTGGCGCATATGGATTTTCATCCGGCGATCGCCGCGGATCTTCAGGTTATGGACAGCCGATTGTTCGCCCCGCCGCCCTGCGGTCTCGCGGAACATCTGTCCCGGAATTCATCCTCTGACTCATAAGGAACGTTGCTATGAAACTTGCCAGTAAAACCGCCATTGTCACCGGCGCCGCACGCGGTATCGGCTTTGGCATTGCCCAGGTGCTTGCGCGGGAAGGCGCGCGAGTGATTATCGCCGATCGTGATGCACACGGCGAAGCCGCCGCCGCTTCCCTGCGCGAATCGGGCGCACAGGCGCTGTTTATCAGCTGCAATATCGCTGAAAAAACGCAGGTCGAAGCCCTGTTTTCCCAGGCCGAAGAGGCGTTTGGCCCGGTAGACATTCTGGTGAATAACGCCGGAATCAACCGCGACGCCATGCTGCACAAATTAACGGAAGCGGACTGGGACACGGTTATCGACATTAACCTGAAAGGCACTTTCCTCTGTATGCAGCAGGCCGCTATCCGCATGCGCGAGCGCGGCGCGGGCCGCATTATCAATATCGCTTCCGCCAGCTGGCTTGGCAACGTCGGGCAAACCAACTATTCGGCGTCAAAAGCCGGCGTGGTGGGAATGACCAAAACCGCCTGCCGCGAACTGGCGAAAAAAGGTGTCACGGTGAATGCCATCTGCCCGGGCTTTATCGACACCGACATGACGCGCGGCGTACCGGAAAACGTCTGGCAAATCATGATCAGCAAAATTCCCGCGGGTTACGCCGGCGAGGCGAAAGACGTCGGCGAGTGTGTGGCGTTTCTGGCGTCCGATGGCGCGCGCTATATCAATGGTGAAGTGATTAACGTCGGCGGCGGCATGGTGCTGTAAGGAGAAAAACAATGACCCAGGCTAATGATATTGTGATTGTCAGCGGCGTCCGTACCGCTATTGGCACGTTTAACGGCAGTCTTAAACATACCCATCAGCATGACCTTGGGGCCGCCGTCATTCGCGAAGCGATCGCCCGCGCCGGGATTGCGCCGCAGGATATCGACGAAACGATCGTCGGCAACGTCGGGCAAATCGCCGAAAGCGGTTTTATCGCCCGCATCTGCCAACTGCGCGCGGGGATCCCGCAGGAGAGCACCGCCTATTCCGTTAACCGCCAGTGTGGTTCCGGACTTCAGGCCCTGGCGGACGGCATGATGCAGCTGCAAAGCGGCCAGGCCGAGGTGGTCGTCGCCTGCGGCACTGAAAATATGACCCAGCTGCCCTACTACCTGCGTAAAGCGCGCGATGGCTATCGCATGGGCCACGGCGAGCTGGAAGATGGCCTGATCTCCATTCTCACCTGGCCGGAAGGCCCTTATCACAACGGCATCACCGCGGAAAACGTCGCGCAACGCTTCGGTATTACCCGCGAAGCGATGGACGATTTCGCCTGGTCGAGCCAGCAGAAGGCGCTGAAGGCGATCGCGGAGGGTCGCTTTCGCGAGCAGATCCTGGCCCTTGAGGTGCCGGACGGCAAAAAAGCGACCCGCCTGTTTGCGACCGATGAACACCCGCGCGACACCCCGCGTGAAAAGCTCGCCACGCTGCGTCCGGCGTTTAAAGCCGACGGCGTGGTGACGGCGGCCAACTCATCGGGCATTAACGACGGCGCGGCGGCGCTGGTGATGATGACCCGCCAGCAGGCGGAAAAACGCGGCTTAACCCCGCGCATGCGCATTCGCGGCTGGGCGGTCGCCGGCTGCGGAGCGGAGATTATGGGGTTTGGTCCCTCTCCCGCTACCCGACGCCTGATGGACCGTCTCAATATAGATGTGCAGTCCATTGATTTAATTGAACTCAACGAGGCCTTCGCCGCTCAGGCGCTGGCGGTGATGAACGATCTGCGTCTCGACCCGGCCCGCGTTAACGTCAACGGCGGCGCGATCGCCCTCGGCCACCCGGTAGGCGCCAGCGGTGCGATTCTGCCGGTCAAACTGATGTATGAAATGGCGCGCAGCGGCGCACGCACTGGTCTGGTCACCATGTGCATCGGCGGCGGCCAGGGGATTTCTATGCTGTTCGAGCGCGAAGGCGCTTAGCAAAAGACGGCCCGAAGTGGGGCTTCGGGCCGGGCGTCGTTCGGGTCAGCACCCGGCGACAACCTGTGAGCTGACGAACGGGATCGTCTCGATCCCGGCAAGGCTTCTGACCACGAATACGGGGAAATAATAACCATGTCCGCAATAAATGAAAAGGCGGTAAACGGGACGCAGCTGCAACGCACCCATAAAAAAATCTACCGCCATTTGATGCCGCTGCTTATCGTGGCGTACATCATCAGCTTTATTGATCGTACCAATATTGGCATGGCGAAAGCGACCATGTCGGTGGATATCGGCCTTTCCGCAACCGCATTCGGCCTCGGGGCCGGGTTGTTTTTTCTCACCTACGCAGTGCTGGAGATCCCCAGTAACCTGTTTCTCACCCGGATTGGCGCACGGCGCTGGATAGCTCGCATCATGATTACCTGGGGCATCCTCTCCTGCGGTATGGCGTTTGTCACCGGGCCTACATCCTTTTACGTGATGCGCCTTCTGCTCGGCGCCGCCGAAGCGGGACTCTATCCGGGCATTATTTACTACCTCACCCTCTGGTTTGGCCGCGAAGAGCGCGCAAAAGCCACCGGCCTGTTCCTGCTGGGGGTCTGTCTGGCCAATATTATCGGCGCGCCGCTGGGCGGATTGTTATTAAGCCTTGATGGCATGTCCGGCTGGCACGGCTGGCAGTGGATGTTCTTTATCGAAGGGCTGCCTGCGATAGCGCTGGCGTTCGTCGTCTGGCGCAGACTGCCGGATAAACCAGCCGACGCCCGCTGGCTGGACAGCGACGATGTGCAAGCCATTAACGCGGTACTGGCGAAAGAAGCCGAGGAAACGCGCCATACGCCGAGCCGTTTCTCCCTGAAAAACGCGCTGTCCACCCGAGTCTTTTTGTTGCTGGTGCTGATTTACTTTACCCATCAGTTTTCGGTTTACGGCCTGAGTTATTTCCTGCCGGGGATCATCGGTAGCTGGGGCCAGCTTACTCCGCTGCAGGTTGGTCTGCTGACCGCCATCCCGTGGATTGCCGCCGCCGCGGGTGGGATCCTGCTGCCGCGATTCGCCCGCACGGAACAGCGTTCCCGCAGCATGCTGATGGCCGGATATCTGGTCATGGCGACCGGCATGGCGATTGGCGCCATTGCCGGCCACGGTGTGGCGCTGCTTGGCTTCTCGCTGGCCGCTTTCATGTTCTTCGCTATGCAATCCATCATCTTTAACTGGCTCCCGTCCATCATGAGCGGGCATATGCTGGCGGGCAGCTTCGGCCTGCTCAACTGCCTCGGGCTGTGCGGGGGCTTTCTCGGGCCGTTTATTCTCGGCGCGTTTGAGGACCGCACCGGTGCGGCAACGTCCGGCTTATGGTTCGCTGTCGCGCTACTGATTATCGGCGCGCTGGTGTCCCTGTTTCTCAAAAGTTCCTCATCCCCAGGCTCCGTATCGGCGAAACAGGCCCACGGCGAAAAAGTGTAATCAGGAGGCCATTATGCGCATTGAAGTGTTACTGGATTTAAAAACCCGACTCGGCGAAAGCCCGGTCTGGGATGTCGAACAGCAGCGTCTTTGGTGGGTGGACAGCCTCGACGGGCGCCTGTTCGCCTGCAACGCGCAGGGCGGCGCGATCAAGAGCTGGGACGTGCGACAGGAAATTGGCTCTTTCGCCCTGCGCCAGAGCGGCGAAGGCGCGGTGGTGGCGCTGCAGAATGGCGTTCATCTGCTCGACTTCGCCAGCGGCGAGCTGACGCTGTTGCACCATCCGGAAGCGGACCGACCCTTTAACCGGCTCAACGACGGCAAAGTCGATCGTCAGGGACGCTTTCTGTTCGGGTCAATGGATATGCGCGAAGAGGAACCGAGCGGCGCGCTATATCGCCTGGACGCCGATCTGTCACTGCACGTGCTGAAGAAAGGCATTATCGTCTCTAACGCCCCCTGCTGGAGCCCCTCCGGCGAGACCTTCTATTTTGCCGATACCTGGACGGGCGAAATCTGCGCCTGGGACTACAACACCGCGACCGGCGATCTTTCCGGCGAACGGGTCTTTTGCCATGTCGATCGCAGCGAAGGCGGCGCGGCGGACGGCGCCACCGTGGACAGCGAAGGCTATCTGTGGAACGCACTGGTCTACGCGGGCAAGCTGGTGCGCTATACCCCGGAGGGCAAGGTCGATCGCATCATTGAGATGCCGGTGAAAAAAGTGACCAGCGTGATGTTCGGCGGCGAAAACCTTGATGTGCTGTACGTCACCTCCATGGCGCAGCCGCCCCTGCCGCGCTTCCCGGAAGATAATCAGCTGCGCGGCAGCCTGTTCGCCATTTACGACCTGGGCGTGACCGGCGTAGCGGAACGGCGCTTCGCCGGCTAAACGAATCACCGGCTCGCCGCGATAACAATAATACCCGGCGAACTGACTCTGACCCTGACACCAGGCGGCGCGCATCATGCTGTCGCGACGCCGCGGAGTAAACACGACTATGACAACAATCAATCACACACCTGCCGGCGAACAACGTGGCAAAAAGCGGCTGATACATCGCTTCTCCTGGGTTTCGCTACTGGTTTGCTGGCTAATCTGGGTGCTTAACGCCTACGATCGCGAGATGATCCTGCGCCTTGGCCCGGTCATCTCTAAGGAGTTCTCGCTCTCGCCGGAACAGTGGGGCAATATCGTCGCCCTGATCATGGTAGCCCTTGCGGTGCTGGATATTCCCGGCTCCATCTGGAGCGATCGCTACGGGTCTGGCTGGAAACGAGCGCGCTTTCAGGTACCGCTGGTGCTGGGCTATACCGCGCTGTCTTTTATTTCCGGGATTAAAGCGATCAGCCACGGGCTGACGGCCTTTGTGCTGCTGCGCGTGGGCGTCAACCTTGGGGCCGGCTGGGGCGAACCCGTCGGCGTCAGCAACACCGCGGAGTGGTGGCCGAAAGAGAAGCGCGGTTTTGCGCTGGGGGTGCATCATACCGGCTATCCGATAGGCGCGCTGCTGAGCGGCGTGGTGGCAAGCCTGGTGCTTGCCACGTTTGGCGAAGGCAGCTGGCGCTACTGCTTCCTGCTGGCGCTGCTCGTCGCCATCCCGCTAATGATCTTCTGGGCAAAATATTCTACCGCCGACCGCATCAACACGCTTTATCAGCATATCGACAGCCAGGGGTTGACGCGCCCGGCGACGCAGGAAAGCAGCCATGTCGCCAAAGGCGAAGGGATGAAGACCTTTTTACGCACCCTGCGCAACCGCAATATTTCGCTGACGGCGGGCAATACCCTGCTGACGCAAATCGTCTATATGGGCATTAACGTTGTACTGCCCCCGTATCTTTATCACGTCTCCGGCCTGTCGCTGGCGGCGTCCGCCGGGCTGAGTATTATCTTCACGCTTACCGGTACCCTGGGTCAGGTAATCTGGCCCTGGCTGTCGGATAGCTTTGGCCGTAAACGAACCCTGATCGTCTGCGGTCTGTGGATGAGTATCGGCATTGCGCTGTTCTATTTCGCCACCAATATGCCGCGCCTTATCGCCATTCAGCTATTTTTTGGCCTGGTGGCCAACGCCGTGTGGCCTATCTACTACGCCATGGCGTCGGACTCCGCCGAAGAACGCGCCACCTCTACCGCTAACGGAATTATCACCACGGCGATGTTTATCGGCGGCGGCATTTCGCCATTGCTTATGGGCTGGCTCATTCAGTTTGGCGGCGGCTGGGAAAATCCAGCGGGTTATATCTACGCCTTCTTTACCATGGCGGGATGTGCGCTGCTGGGGATGTTATTACAGCTCATGACCACCGATAAAACGCCGCGCAAAGCGCATTAACGCAGGAGAACGTATGAAGATTGTTATCGCGCTGGATTCGTTTAAAGGTAGCTGTAGCGCGCAGGCCGCTTGCGCAGCGGTAGCCCAGGGATTGCGCCGGGTTGACCAGACGCTGGAGCTGGTCGAAATGCCCGTGTCCGACGGCGGAGAGGGACTGCTGTCGACTCTGGCGGATAGTCCGTTGCTTAAGGGGGCGGTGTGGCAACAGCAGCGCTGTACCTCGCCTTATGGCCTCTCCCTGCAGGCGGATTTCCTGATCCTGCCCGGCGAGCGGGCCATTATCGAGATGGCGCAAAGCTGTGGGCTCGAACTCACGCCACCAGCGCAGCGGGATGTGCGTCAGGCCAGCAGCTACGGGCTGGGCGAACAGATAAAGGCGGCGCTGGACGCCGGGTGTCGGCATTTGATTATCGGCCTGGGCGGCAGCGCGACCAACGATGGCGGCATCGGTTTTGCCCAGGCGCTCGGCGCGCGCTTCTGGCGTAAGGACGGCACCCTGCTGCCGGCTCCCGCGGCAGGTCAGGACCTGGCGCATATTCAGCGCATCGATTTGAGCGGTCTGGACCCGCGTCTACAGCAAAGCGAAATACAGGCCTCCTGCGATGTCACTAACCCTCTGCTTGGCGAGCATGGCGCCACCTGGGTGTATGGGGCGCAGAAAGGCGCGGACGAGGCGGCGCTCAGCGAGCTGGAGGCGGGAATGGCGCATTATAGCCAGCTGCTTACGCAAACCCTCGGATTCGACGTCAGCGAGCGGCCCGGCGCCGGGGCCGCGGGCGGTATGGGGGCTGCGCTTATCGCCTATACCGGCGCCACGCTGCGTCCGGGCATTGACCTGGTGCTGGAGCTGCTTAACGCCGACGACCATCTTCGCGATGCCGCGCTGACGATCGTGGGTGAAGGCTGGCTCGATCGGCAGAGCGCCTTTGGTAAGGCCCCGGTGGGCGTGGCAGGCAAAGCCGCACGCCATGGCGTGCCGGTTGTGGCCCTTTGCGGCGGGCGTGATGAGAGCAGCCGGCAATTATATCAACACCATATTGACGCAATGTGGTCTATTTGCCAGCGCCCTATGGCGCTGGCAGAGTCGATGAACACATGCGAACCGCTCCTCGCCGACGCCGCGGAGAATGTTCTACGAACCTTTCTGAGCGGGTGGCGCGGAGAGGCACATAAGCGGATAACTGTATGATTATTACAACAGCGCTGGCTAATGAAATTGTCGCCCGGGCAATGGCGATAATTCATCATAACGTGAATGTGATTGACCATCATGGACAGATCATTGCCTCAGGTGAACGGCATCGTATCGGCGAACAGCATGAAGTCGCCCGGGAGGTAATACGCACCGGGAAACGCATTTGTATTAACAACGCCGCGGAAGCCGCGCGTTTTCACAACGTGCATCCTGGTATTAATCATCCCATTATCTATGACGATCGCGTGGTGATGGTGGTAGGCATCAGCGGCGATCCCGCGGCGATAAGCCGCTATGCTGAACTGGCGGTGCTCACCGCCGAACTGCTGGTCCGCCAGGCCATAGAGATGCGGGAAACCAACTGGCGGCAACGTCTGCGTGACACCTTGTTTTGTCAGTATCTGGAACAAGGGGCTACGCCCGCCGGGCAAGAAGCGCTTCATCGCCTGCTGGAACTTGGTTTCGATTTTGATACACCGCGGGTTCCGATCGTAGTGACCGTGCAGGTCGAACAGCATCAGTTAAGCGACATACTGAGTACGCTGTTGCGGGAATTCTCGCAGCTCTCCGGCGTAAGTGACGTTATTTTGCTGGGCAGCCATGAAATATTGATCCTCAACGCGCTAAGCGAAGCCCAGGAAACCCTGCTGCGGGGCATTGAGTTTGTACTGAGTAATCAGATAAGCCATTACTATATCGGAATTGGCGTGCAGGCGGACAGCGCCCCGGACATTCGCGAGGCCATTCGGTTCGCCCGCTCGGTGATCGAAGTGGGTAGCAAAGTGCAGCCGCAGCGGCAGATCTACTACTTTCGCGAAATGGCAATGCTCTGCCTTTTCAGGGTGCTGGAAGACAGCTATATGGTCAATTTTTTTATCAATAACGTACGCCAGCTGCTTGAGCATGATTCCGGAGAAGTGCTGCTGGATACCCTGAGCAGCTTTATTGCCAATAATGCCGAACCGGGCAAAACGTCGCTGCTGTTGGGGATTCATCGTAATACGCTCACCTATCGGCTGCAGCAAATTAAAAAGCATATACAGCTCGATCCGATGGTCTTCACCGACCTGACGCAGCTGGCGGTGTCGGTACACTGTTATCGCCGGCTGAATCCGCGCCAGAGCGAATGGATTGATAGCTTAAGCTAACGTACGATAGATTCGAATTGATGCCCCATCCGCCAGGATAAGTGGCCACCATGGCCACTTCTTTCCTGGCGTGGGTAGGAAACTACGCTTTTGACGACGGCGACAGCCACTGATATACCGCAGACAAATCCTCTCCGGCATATCCCGCGTCCGCCGCCTGCTGCCACAGTTCGGCGATGTTTTCCAGCCCCGGCATGGTGTGCGGCTCGGCCAGGGAAAGCGCCAGCCGGGCATCTTTCAGGGCATGCGCCAGCTGCATCTGCGGGGTAAACTGCTCGCTGGCGATGGCGTCCAGTTTCACTTTGACATAGGGCGCCGCCAGCGGGCCGCCTTCCAGGGCGCTCCACAGCTGGTCGGGGGTGAAGCCCAGCGTCTTCGCCAGCTGGGCGCTTTCCGCGATGCCCTGCATCATCGAAATCAGCCAGGCATTGAGGACCAGCTTCATTTTCTGGCTGTTGCCCGCCTCGCCAAACCACTGCGTCCCGCGGGAGATAGCCGCAAACACCGGTTCGGCAGCGGCGCCCTTTTCCCTATCGCCGCTGGCGAGCACCAGGATCTGTGCCTTCTCCGCGGGGGCTTTGGTCCCCGACACCGGGGCATCAATATAGGTCATCGCTGGCTGAAGTTCCCGCAACAACGCGATGGCCTGCCGGGTCTCCGGCAGGCCAATGGTGCCCATCTGGCAATAGATCGCCTGCGGCTGACAGGCGGGCGCGATTTGCGCCAGTACCTCGAGGGTGGCCTCGCCGTCGGCGAGCATACTGATGATCACCTCGGCATCGGCCACCGCCTGCTGCGGCGTGGCGTGCAGAGATAACCCATGCGCCTGTAAATCTTCGCCGCGGGCTGGCGAACGGTTCCAGCCGGCAACGGTAAAGCCGTTTTTCAGCAGGTTACTGGCAAAAGCGTGTCCCATGGCGCCGAGTCCCAGCACCGCGACCTTTGGTAATGTACTCATCTTGTCTGTCCTGATTCGCGTCTTAATAAAAGCGGACCTCTACTATCGCATCTCTGGCACGGATGTCAGTAGCAATAACGGGCATGAAAAGTGACACTGTCACTGATATTCTCAAGGCTGACGAAGCCATTCCAGTAAGCGGCGCATCGCTGGCGACAGGCTGGCGTCATCCTGGTAGCACAGGCACAAACGGCGCTGCGCCCAGCGGTCCTGTAACCCGATGACGGCAAACGAATAGCGCTGCCGGTAACGCTCGGCAATAACGCGCGGCAGGATCGCCCCGCCGGCGCCGTGCGCCACCATCTCGCAAAGCCCTGCAAAATGGCTCATCCTGACCCGAACGTTTAGCGCCTGGCCGAGTTCAGCTGCGTGCTGTTCGATATGCTGCTGTAGCGCACTGGTCTGATAGAGGGCGACCAACGGCTCGTTGAGCACCGCCGCAAACGCCACTTCCTGTTTTTCGGCCAGAGGGCGAGCTGGCGGCACGATCAGCACCAGCGGGTCGTCAGCGACGGGATCGAGGCGCAGCGGCCCGGGGTCGACCGCATCGGACACCACTCCGGCCTGCGCCACGCCCGCCAGGATACAGCTGACGATATCCGCGCTGGTGCGTTCTTCGGTTTCGATCTGCACCGCCGGGTGCGCTGCCATCCAGGCGGCGAGCTTCCCCGGCAGAAAGGCCGACATCGCCGAGGTGTTGGCGAACAGGCGCAGCGTCCCCCGCTGACCGCAGGCGAAGGCGTGCATCGCCTGGCGCAGACGCTGCTGCTGCGCAAGAAGCGGGCGGGCATGGCGCGCCAGTATCTCCCCGGCCTCTGTCATCGTCACCCCGCGGGCATGACGGTGCAACAGCGGCACGCCGATCTCGGCCTCCATCTTGCGCAGCCTCTCACTGGCGGACGCCAGGGCCAGATGGGCATTCGCCGCTCCGCCGGTGATACTGCCAGTATCCACGATGGCGATAAATAGCCGCAGATCGGCCAGATCCAGTCGCATCAGGCCCTCCTTTCCCTTCGGTTTTTCCGTAGTCTATGGCCAACATACCGCATTGTGGCCCTCACGACCAGCTGTTTCAATGCCCCTTTCTACCCTGAAAAGTGAGCCATAATGTTCGATTTACACACGATCTCTTTCCTGTTGATCTTTATTGCCGCCGGGCTGGTCAAAGGGGTGACCGGCATGGGATTGCCCACCGTGGCGATGGGCCTGCTTGGCCTGCTGATGCCGCCGCAGGCCGCAGCGGCGCTGCTGGTGCTTCCCTCGCTGCTCACCAATCTCTGGCAGTTACTGGCAGGCCCGGCGCTGGCGCAGATTGTACGCCGTCTCTGGCTTATGATGACCGGGATTATTATTGGCACGTTGGCCGGGTCCTCACTGCTGATCGGCCTCAATCCTCGGTGGTCGGCGCTGGCGCTTGGCGCCGCATTGATAGTCTATGCCGGGTATGCGCTCTGCAGTCCGGTGTTTCAGGTTTCCGGCCGCGTGGAGAAGTGGCTGTCGCCGCTCATGGGCGGGCTGACCGGCGTTATCACCGGGGCGACCGGGGTATTTGTTATTCCGGCCGTTCCCTGGCTACAGGCGCTGGGCTTTCGTCGCGACGAGCTGGTGCAGGCCCTGGGGTTGTCGTTCACCCTTTCCACTCTGGCGTTGGCGGCTGGCCTCGCCCTGCACGATGGCTGGCATGATGATGCATGGCTATTGTCGGCGCTGGCGCTGTTGCCGGCGCTGCTCGGCATGTGGCTGGGACAGCGGATCCGCTCGCGTCTCAGCCCGCAGCGCTTTCGTCAGGGCTTTCTGTTGTTCCTGCTGGCGCTGGGGATAGAGCTGATCGCCCGGGGATGGCTGGTCTGAATCCTCTAGCGGCGGGTAATGTGCTTCACATTGTACTTACTGGTGTTCTGGTAGATCTCTGAGAAATCGACGATCGCCCGGTTCTGGGCGTAGCTGATCGACTGCACCCGCAGCAGGAGGCTGTTTGGCGCCACCTGCAGCAGCTCCGCCTGCTCACGGGTCGCCAGCACCGGGGTATAGCTGCGGTGGCTCTCGATAATGGTGATATGGCACTCTTTTTTGAAATAGTTGAACTTAGACTGCTCGAGGTTACCCACGCTGAGCCAGGGGAAGGTGGCGAAGGGGATATAGCTGTTTTCCACCAGGATTGGGACCTCATCGATCAGCCGCAGCCGTCTGACGTAATACACTTTCTCCCCCGGCTGGATCTTTAACTGCTGGGCAATGGCTGGCGGGGCATCAAGCAGCGTAAATTCAATAACTTTGTTACGGTAGTTGGTGACGCCCACCACCTGCATCTGGTAGTTAAAGCCCTCCAGTTCCCCGCCATGATAGTTACTTTTACGCACAATGCAGGTTCCGCTGCCGTGCCGCCGCGCGATCAACTTTTCTTCCTCCAGTAGCGCCAGCGCTTTGCGCAGCGTCATCACCGAGACCTTCAGCTCCGCGGCGAGCGCTTTTTCGCTGGGCAGCATATCGCCGACGGCATAGTCGTCGCTGTTGATGCGGGTCCTCAGTTCAGTGGCAATCTTTTTATAAATCACTTTTAGATGTCTCGATGGAGTGGCGCCAGTCAACGGTAGACATGAATAACTTCATGTAATTAAATGATTATTTTTATCTTGCAGCGAAAAAATCAACAATGACACATCTATAAATCACGCCATATTTATATATCTGTCCAGCAATAATATATATGACTTTCGTCACAGATGGCCCTTTTCCTGCTCGGGTTCCCGGTGGTCTGCTCCTAGTCTGATAAGCCTATTCATCAGGTGATGACAGCGGTCTGCAAAGACGAGAGGACAACCATGATTGGAGTGAAAAAGCTTCAGGACTTTTCCAAGGCGATGATCGGGCCGGTGCTGTATCTGCCAGCTATCGGCCTGTTGATCGCCCTGTTCAGCATGACGACCAACCGGCTGTGGGTGGATGAAAGCAGCGGGCTCTACCTGGTGGGGAAATTTGTCTCCAGTATGCTCTGGGCGCTGATGAACCATCTTGGGTTTCTGTTCTGCCTTGGGCTGGCCAGCGGTCTGGCGAAAACCCGCAAGGCCGAAGCGGCCTTCGTGGCGGCCATGACCTGGCTGATGTACCTGGCGGCGAATAATAGCTGGCTAACCCTCACCCATCGCCTGGCGACCGGAGCCACCAACGCGCAACTGTACGGCAGCGGACAAACTTTTATCTTCGGTTTTCAGGTTATCGATATGGGCGTATTCCTTGGGATTATCCTTGGCTGCGCTGTCGCCTTTGTCCATAATCGCGTGGTTGGGATTGAGTTTCGCGGCGCGCTGTCGATCTACGGCAACAGTAAGCTGGTGCTGATCGTGATGCTGCCGCTGGTCGGCATGTTCGCCATCGCCACCGTCTATCTCTGGCCGGTAGTGGAGCTGGGCATCTCGGCGCTGACCGGCTTTATGAAATCCTTTGGCGCCATCGGGGTCTTCCTGTACGGCTTTCTCAACCGGTTCCTGATCCCCACCGGGCTGCATCATCTGATCTGGTCGCCGTTCGTTTTTACCTCTATCGGCGGTCAGCTGCTGATCGATGGTCAGACCGTCATTGGCGCTAAGCCTATTTTCCTGGCCGAAATCGCCCGCCACCCCGTTGACGCGCTCAGTGATTCCGCCCGTTTCCTCACCTATGGGATGGTGAAGATTTTTGGCACCGCCGGCATGGCGCTCGCCTTCTACCGTACGGCGAAAACGGAGAATAAGCAGCGGCTGAAAGTCACGCTGATCCCCTTGATTGTTACCTCCGTCCTGGTGGGGATCACCGAACCTTTTGAGTTTCTCTTTATCTTCACCGCCCCATTGCTGTGGCTTATCTACTCCCTGCTGGACGGTTTTTTCCAGATGCTGGCCTGGCTGCTTCACGTCAGGGTCTGCGCCACTAACGGCCTCATCGATTTCGTCGTCTATAACCTCCCGGCGGGAGTCAGCGCGACGCGCTGGCCGGTGTTTGTCGCCCTCGGTCTGCTGGAAACCGCGACCATGTACCTGGTCGGCACCTTCTGTATTACCCGTCTGCGGCTGCTCACCCCGGGCCGCGAAACCGCAGCCGAAGATGAGCATTCGCAACAGGCTAATAGCGAGCATCCGGATAAAGGCGCGCTGGTGATTGCCGGGCTGGGAGGGAAAGAGAATGTCTGTGCGGTGGGCAACTGTTTTACCCGTCTGCGGGTTGATGTGCGGGACCCCGCCCTTATCCAGCAGACGCTGTTGAAAGAGAGCGGCGGGAGCAGCGTGCTGATTAAAGGAAACCATGTCCAGGTTATCTATGGCCTGGGAGTTAACAAAATTCGAACGGCGGTCAACGCCAGTCTGGGTGTTATTGAATAACGAGGTGGTAAATGAAAGATAATTTTGTGGTCACCATTGCCGGCGGCGGCAGTACTTATACCCCTGGGATTGTGATGATGTTACTGGAAAATATGTCGCGCTTTCCCCTGCGGGAGATCCGTCTGTATGACAACCATCACCAGCGTCAGAAGACTATCGGCGACGCCTGCGCCATCCTGGTGGCTGAACGCTTTCCGCAGGTGAAGTTCAGCTATACCACCGATCCGCAGGCGGCCTTTACCGACGTCGATTTCGTGATGGCGCATATTCGCGTTGGCCTGTATGAGATGCGGGAAAAGGATGAAAAGATCCCGCTGAAATATGGCGTGCCGGGCCAGGAGACCTGTGGTCCGGGTGGGATTGCCTACGGTATGCGCTCGATTGCCGGGGTGCTGGAGCTGGTCGATTATATGCAGCAGTACGCACCAGGGGCCTGGATGCTCAACTACTCCAACCCGGCGGCTATCGTCGCGGAAGCGACCCGTCGCCTGCGGCCCGACGCGCGCATCATCAACATTTGCGATATGCCGGTGGCTATCGAGGGTCTGTTCGCCGACATCCTCGGCCTGCCGTCGCGCAAAGCGCTGAACGTTCGTTACTATGGCCTGAACCACTTCGGCTGGTGGACCAGCATCACCGATAAAGCCGGTAACGATTTGATGCCGGCGCTGAAGCGTCACGTGGCGGAGCAGGGATACAGCAGCCCAAAAGAAGACTTTCAGCATAAGGCGCCGAGTTGGATCGAGACCTTTAAAAAGGTGAAGGATGTGTTTGCCCTCGATCCGACGACGCTGCCTAACACCTATCTGAAATACTATCTCTACCCCGACTATGAAGTGGCGCATTCCGACCCGGAGTTTACGCGGGCCAACGAGGTGATGGCCGGGCGCGAAAAAGAGGTCTTTGATATGGCCCGGGAGATCACCCGTCGCGGCACGGCGGAAGGCGCGCATTTCCATGCCGGGGCCCATGCCACCTTTATCGTCGACCTCGCCTGCGCCATCGCCTTTAACACCCAGGAGCGGATGCTGTTGATCGTCGAGAACAACGGAGCCATCGCCAACTTCGATGAGACGGCGATGGTGGAAGTCCCCTGCCTGGTGGGCGTTAATGGTCCGGAACCGCTGGCGATGGGGAAAATCCCGTCATTCCAGAAAGGGTTGATGGAGCAGCAGGTGGCAGTTGAGAAACTGGTGGTTGACGCCTGGATTGAGGGCAGTTACCAGAAACTGTGGCAGGCCATCGCCCTGTCGAAAACGGTGCCCAGCGCTTCGGTGGCGAAAGCTATCCTCGATGAACTGATCGTCGCCAACGAAGGCTACTGGCCCGCACTGCACTGATCTTTTTCGTGATGGGTAAGATGCAGAGAATCCCCCTTCTCTGCATTTTTACCCGGTGTTTCCCCCGGTGATGCATTCATCCTTAACCTCCGCCCCCGTGGGCAAAGCGAATCGCTCATTTCCCCCTTCAGACCGGTGGTAAAAGGCCTCTATCTTCATTTTGCCCCGATCGTGACAATGAAATATAAATTCTATTCTTCAATATTATGGCGTAAAAATGTGATCTGCGTAGTATTCTTCGATTTACATTAACCCACTGAAAACAACATCGTTATTACCTTACTGTAAATTTAACCTGCTTTTCATGGGGATATACTCCCTTTAGCCTTTGTGATTGGCTTCATGCATTTACCATTCTGCAACACTGATTTGAAATTAAATTTTCATAATGTGATCTTGTTGCATGTTCATTCCATTTCTTTGTGCCATATTCTTACCACGGTAAATCGCCGGAGCGACAGCAACGTGCCACACCAGAGCGCTGTTCATCGGCAAATGTCGTCGCGACTGACGCACTAAAGACCGCTAACCCGCAAAGGAGAACGGATATCGACTACATCCATGTCAACACCAAGCCGTAAACCTCTTTGACCGCCATTGCTTAGCGTACCCTGCCTTGTGCTGAGCAATTACACAAAGAAGAAAATCATTTAATTCAGTTAGATACGACAACACAGGCGTGATAAATCCTGACTGGGGAGATGTATTTTTATCTTGTGTCGTTCAACAAAATAAAGGGACTACCATGTCATTTATAACAAACCTGAACCAGCAACAGAGAAAACGACTTCATCAGATCACCTTAGTGGCCACCTTCGGCGGCCTGCTTTTCGGTTACGACACCGGCGTTATCAACGGCGCCTTTTCCTCACTGAAGCAGTACATGGCGCTGACCCCAACCACCGAAGGGCTGGTAATGAGCGTTCTGCTGGTCGGCGCCGCGCTGGGCAGCGTGTTTGGCGGCAAATTTGCCGATTACTTCGGCCGGCGTAAATATTTACTCTTTCTCTCCTTTGTTTTTCTCATCGGCGCGTTGCTTTCCGCCGCGGCCCCCGATATCACTACCCTGCTGATTGCCCGCGCCCTGCTGGGCTATGCCGTCGGCGGCGCTTCGGTCACCGCCCCCACTTTTATTTCAGAAGTGGCGCCTACCGAGATGCGCGGCAAGCTGACCGGCCTGAATGAAGTCGCCATCGTCATTGGCCAGCTGGCGGCGTTTGCCATCAACGCGATCATTGGCATCATCTGGGGCCATCTGCCGGACGTCTGGCGCTATATGCTGCTGGTACAAGCGATTCCGGCCATCTGCCTGTTCGTTGGCATGTGGCGCGCGCCGGAAAGCCCGCGCTGGCTGATCAGCAAAAATCGTCATGATGAAGCGCTGCATATCCTCAAACAAATCCGCCCGGCGGAACGCGCGCAGAAGGAGTACGATGACATCTCTACCCTGATCAAAATTGAAGCTGGTAATAAGTACAGCGCCCAGAGCACCTTTGCGACGATTGTCAAAACACCCTGGATCCTCAAAATTTTGCTGGTCGGCATTACCTGGGCCGCACTGCAGCAAACCACCGGCGTTAACGTCATTATGTATTACGGTACGGAAATCCTGAGTGCCGCCGGTTTCTCAGAGCGTACTTCGCTGATCTGCAACGTGCTGAACGGTGTTTTCTCCGTGGGCGGTATGCTGATCGGGGTACTGTTCCTTGTCGACCGCTTCAAACGTAAGACAATCATCATCTACGGTTTCGCCATTATGGCAACCCTGCATCTGATTATCGCCGCTGTCGATTACACCCTGGTGGGTGACCTGAAAGCTACCGCCATCTGGCTGCTGGGCGCGCTGTTCGTCGGCGTGATGCAGGGCTCCATGGGCTTTATTACCTGGGTGGTATTAGCCGAACTGTTCCCGCTGAAATTCCGCGGACTGTCGATGGGGATCTCGGTATTTTTCATGTGGATCATGAACGCGGTGGTCAGCTATCTGTTCCCGCTACTGCAGGCAAAACTGGGCCTTGGGCCAGTCTTCTTTATCTTCGCCGCCATTAACTATTTAGCCATTCTTTTCGTGGTTTTTGCCCTGCCCGAGACCTCCAATAAATCGCTTGAGCAGTTAGAAGCAGAGCTGTCAGCAAACCATGAAGATAAAAAATCCACTCGTCTCACCAGGGAGGTTGGTTATGATCGATAACATCACGCTGGATAATCTGCATATTGGCTGCAAAGCCAGTAATAAAGCGGAAGTCATCGCCATGATCGGCGCGGAGTTTAAAGCCAAAGGCTATGTCAATCAGGAATGTGTCCACTTTCTGCTGGAGCGTGAACATCAGGTCTCGACCTTTTTAGGCAATGGCATCACCCTGCCGCATTTGCCGAAATCCGCGACGGATATCATCCTTAAAACCGGGATTGAGATCTATCAGTTTCCTGATGGCGTAATCTGGGATCGGAGCAATGTAATGTTTATTGCCATCGGCGTGATCGCGAAAGAGAAAGAGCATATTGACGTACTCAAGGAAATTGCCTCGATATTTAGCGATGAGCTGATCGCTAACGCACTGTCATTAATCTCCGACAAACATGATTTCCTGAAAATTCTGCAGCATAACGCCTTGCCCCATTAAGTATGACACCGACCGGAGCTCTGGCCCCGGTCGGATTTTCACCCCTCGCCCAGCAAACATGGCGAATAATCTGATTCTCCCCGTTATAACCTCAATGGTAATAATAACCAGAGAAACCAACGTATTGCTACTTGCTTGAAGTACGCGCATTAGCGCAGGCATCTCATAACTAAAAAACCATTAAAACAATGAGTTAAATATTCTCCAGGGCTACTGACCCTCAGGTTTATTGCTCGCGCTGTTAGCACCGTACGCCAGTGATTCCTGCGGTATTCCATTAGTTTTGATTTATATCAATACCTGTTCGATCGTTAAAATGCATTTTACAGCGCGATTATTTTAGCAGGGTGAATACGACATTGGTTTTACGATTGGGATATTTATTTAGCCGACCCGCAAGTCTGTGGGGATGGCTGATGTGTAATGCGTTTAACGGTATTGCGATTGTCCTCTGCTTTCGTGGCATAAGCAGCGTCACCGGTTTCAGCGAGGCGATCTGGCAGGTCATCATCACGCTGGCTATTATCATATCGACCTGGTACAGCGCTAACTATTTTGCTGCGCTGGAAGCTCGACGCGATAAACGACGCTATCTGCTGCTGGCCTGGGTGGTCATGACCATTCTGTTGAATTTTATTCACCTTGGCGGTGGTTAACGCCATTTATTAAAGGATCATACCATGACGCTGGCGATGCTGTTGGTGCTTATCAGCCACCATAAAGGGCTGACGCTCTTGCTGATCGTAATTATTGCGCTGCTGTTTATTGCGCTCACTCCGCTGGTCAAAAAACTGTTGAGTCACCTTCACGATCGTTCCTGAATTTTCTTTTATGACCGCCTACAGGGGGCCTTCTCTTCGTCATCTCCGTTTATCCCGCCACCCGCTCCCCCAGCATACAGTTTGTGGCAACGCCAGAAAAAGAAATGAGAACCATTATCATAAAAGCTGTGCTAACGTGTCAGCCCAACAATAACGCCAGAAGCAACAAAACAGGGGGACAGACGAGGTGAAGTTGAGTTCAGGGAGCATCACAACAGGTCGTACGAGCGGGCTGCTGACGCTGGCGATTGGCGCACTCTTCTACAGCAGCGGCAGTATTGCCCGGCCGGATCTTCAGCCGCTGGGGCCGAACATTGCGGATAAAGGGTCGGCGTTTTACCACTTTACGCAACGCCAGTATGACTCTGCCGATGGCGAACGTCACTACCGGGTATGGACCGCAGTGCCGGACAAAGCCCCGCCCGCCGCCGGCTATCCGGTACTGTATATGTTGGATGGCAACGCGGTGATGGATAAACTCGACGACGCGTTTCTGCAGCAGCTCTTCGCTGGCTCCCCGCCGGTGATCGTCGCTATCGGCTACCAGACCGCGCTGCCCTTTGATACCGCAGCCCGCGCCTGGGATTACACCCCACCGCTAAAGACGCGTGAGCCTCGCGCCGGGAAACCCGCGCTACCGCCGCGTAAAACCGGCGGCAATGATGTTTTTCGCCAGCTGCTAACCGAAACGATGGTTCCCCAGACGGAAGCTAACCTGAAAATAGATCCCCACCAGCGCGCTATCTGGGGCCACTCCTACGGCGGATTGTTTGTGCTCGACGCGTGGAGGAAGGCTTCGCCGTTTGGGATCTACTATTCCGCCAGCCCGTCGCTAGGTCAGGCCCTGCAATCGCCTTTGCAGGCAAGCCAAAGTCTTGATGCCGTCCGCTTTCGCGGGAAATCGCTGTACCTACTCGAGGGTGACGGTAAAGCCCGTGGAGAGCCGTCCGGGCACGAGGCCTCGCTTGAGGTGTTGCGTCAAACCCAACAGCAGCTTGCCAGTAAAGGGTTGACCGTAGCCTTCTGGCGCTACCCCGGTCTGACGCACGGTCAGATGTTCGAGGTCTCGCTGCGCTCGGCGCTGCTGCATCTTTCCGGGCAGGCAGCGCTTGCGCATCAGTAACGCCCTTACGCCCACCAGCGGAGGGTGGGCGCATCAGCGCCGGTCGGGCAGGTGTTTGATATCGACCGGCTCGCCGAACAGAAATCCCTGCATCTCGTCACATCCCTCCTCTTCGAGGATCTGCAGTTGTCCAGCCGTTTCCACCCCCTCGGCGATAAGCGGCGTATTGATCGAATTGCCCAGCGAAATAATGGCTCGCACGAATGAGCGTACCTGAGGGTTGCTCTCCACATCTGTCATAAAGCTGCGGTCGAGTTTGATGACGTCGAAATGAAAATCGCGCAGCATGCTCAGGGAGGAGTAACCGGTGCCAAAGTCATCCAGCGCAATACTGATCCCCATTTTTTGCAGATGATGCAGAACGCTGAACGCCAGCTGTTTATTGATCACAAACGCCGTTTCGGTGACCTCAAACTCCAGCAGACTGACCGGGTAGGCGGTACGCATCAGGATCTCGCGGACTTTTTCGATAAAGCTACGATGGCGCAACTGCACCGGAGAGATATTGACCGAAACTTTTCTGTTCAAACCATTTTCCAGCGATTCGTTACACACCTGCTCGAGCACCCAGTAACCTAAGGGCACGATAGCGCCGCTCTCTTCGGCGATGGGAATAAACACGTCCGGCGGGATCGTCCCCAGCTGCGGATGCTGCCAGCGCAGCAGCGCCTCGTAACCGGTGATGCTACGATCTTTGATGTTGCGGATAGCCTGATAGTGGAGCGAAAACTCCCCGGCGTGAATACCGCGCCGGATATCGGCGGCCATCATATTGCGCTGCCGCGTCTTGTCATCCATTTCACGTTCATACCAGCAAATCTTATGGTCGAGGCTGCTTTTTGCCCGATACATAGCCAGATCGGAATTGCTCAGTATCGTATTAATATCCGTGCCGTCCTCCGGGTAGACTGAGATGCCAATGCTGGCGGAGAGAACCACTTCCGTCGCGGCAAACGTCTGCTTACCGCTAAAGCAGTGCCACAGGCGCGCAGCAAAGGCATCCACTTCACCCTCATCGGAAAAAGGTTTAACGGCCACAAACTCATCGCCGCCGAAGCGGGCGACCATCTCCTCCTTCTGCAGCGTTTTGAGCACGGCGCCCGCCACGCGCTGCAGCAGCTGGTCACCAATCAGATGGCCCTGCAGATCGTTAATCTCTTTAAATTTGTCTAAATCGATCGTGAAAATGGCAAAGCGGCGGGCATCATTTCCAGTGATCAGCTTCTCCACCCGTTCAAAAAACTCCACCCGATTGGGTAAACCGGTTAACGCATCGTAGCGCGCCATCCAGGCGATGCGGTCGTTAATCGCCTTCTGTTCACTAATGTCGCGGGTAATTTTGGCAAAACCCAGCAGGGTGTTCTGCTCATCGCGGATGGTATCGATCATGACATGCGCCCAGAATCGGGACCCGTCTTTGCGATACCGCCAGCCTTCCCCTTCAAACTGCCCGCTACGCAGGGCGATTTCCAGGTTTTTTGCGGGTACACCGGAGAGTTGTTCAGCTTCGCTATAGAAGAGACCGAAGTAGCGACCGATGATCTCGTCGCTCAGGTACCCTTTTGCCCGGCGGGCGCCCTCATTCCAGCTAATGACCGTGCCGTCGGCGCTCAGCATATAGATGGCATAATCTTTAACGCTTTCAATAAAGTGGCGATAGGCAATATCCGTCAGGTGATCGTTACTCATGGTACAGCGCTCTCTGTGGCTCGGTCGTGGCAAAACGCATTAGATATAGCAGAATTACGCCTATTAAGAATACAAGGATATGGCCTTTTGTTGGCCTCTTTCTGACCCGGACACCGCAGTAGGCGCGGCGGACGCTCTCGTTAAGCGTAGTGGACCAGGCCGTCCGAAGGAGTGATATTCCCCGCGATTTTTGCACTTAGGTCGCCCACTAATAGTTACTTTTATTGATTAAAAAGTTTGATTGAAAGAATAAATAAAAGGAGTAATGTTAATAATACTTTCTATGGAGGTTAAATATGTTGCGTGATTATTTAAAAGTGGAAAAAGAAGACCAGCTTGTTGAACAACAGAGTCGACATGACAATAGCCAGCATTATTCTTCGGTGACCGAATGGGTTATTTTAAGTAAAGATGGCCAGCGCAAAGGCCGGGTATCCCTGTTCGACCGCTTCACCACCCGCCGCTCCTGGAGCGACAGTTTCCGCATTACGCAGTTCGATAATGCGGGTAAAGTGGTGGTGGATAAACTCACTGACGCGCTGTAAATCCTTCGGATTCCCGGCCTGACGGGAGAATATTAATACGCAAAATTAACACCTGCATAAAATATATTGATGCGTCGCCATCATGTTATTTTCTTTCTGCATACCGATAATCTAATGGGTAATTTTCGCCATGGTGCACAGCGCGAATTTTTAACCCGAAAAAATGCTGAATATAAGCCCGCTGGTCGGGCTTTTTTGCATGGTGCTCGCCATCTACGCCACAAAATGCCAAGGACATCCCACGCTGGATTGTATACGATGTATATACGAATCATTACGGTATATATCTATGGGAATCGTCAAAATCTCCGATCTGCTGCACGATGATATTCGTGATGCCAGCAAAGCCATGTCCCGCTCCGTCAATGCCCAGGCGGAATACTGGATCCGTCTGGGCATGATGAGTGAACTCTACCCTGAGCTTAACCACCAGCAGATCAAACTGCTGATGCTGAAATCCGGCTCTGACCGTCTGCTGGAGGTGATCAATGCCATCAATAATCATTAAAACCGCCGACGAACTCGCCCGGCAGCGCCATGCCGGCCAGCTGCTGGCGTCAGTGTTTGATATGCTGGATACTTTTATCGTTCCCGGCGTAACGACGATGGCGATTAACGATCGAGTGGAAGATTTTATCGTCAACCAGCTGCACGCCCGCCCGGCCAGCAAGGGGCAATACGATTTTCCCTATGTGTTGAACACTTCCATTAACGATGTGGTGTGCCACGGGATCCCCAAAGCGACCGAACATCTGCGCTCCGGGATGATTGTTAACGTCGATATCACCCTCGAGAAAGCGGGCATGATTGCCGACTCCAGTAAGATGTACCTGATAGGCGATGTCTCCCCGCTGGCCCGCCGGCTGGTAAAGACTACCTATGAAGCGATGTGGAAAGGCATTGAGGTGGTGAAGCCTGGCGCGACGCTGGGCGATATTGGCCACGCTATTCAGCGCTGGGTGGAGGAACATGGCTATAGCGTGGTCAGAGAATATTGCGGTCACGGCGTCGGTCAGGAAATGCATGAGGAACCGCAGGTGCTGCATTACGGCCGCCCCGGAGAAGGCGCCGTGCTGCAGGAAGGCATGGTGTTCACCATTGAGCCGATGGTCAACCAGGGCGACAGCCGTATCAAAACCAAAAAAGATGGCTGGACGGTGGTTACCCGCGATAAAAAACTCTCCGCGCAATGGGAGCACACCGTGGCCGTCACCGCCAACGGTTTTGAGGTGCTGACGTTACGCGACGATGAACAGTCGCGGATCCGCTGAGTTGCTTCCCTTTCTCTATGACGGTGGGCCGCTTTCCGATCCCGGAGCTCGCTTGGGCGCCAGACGACACCTGATTCTGCCGCCGGGCGGCGGCAATAATTGTTTTCATGAATGATTTCTGCGCGCGCCTGCCCGCTGGTTATGGCTGATGCGCGCATAAACCGCACAACGGTTTATCCTTTACCTTCTTGCATCAGCTTACTCTTCATTGCCTTTATCCTGCCTTAGCGATAGCGAATAATGACATCCGCTTCACTATGCTGCGCATTTCGCCAGTGAATACTGACCTCACCACGATTGTCCGGCATGGCGTAGCGAGGACGGTTGTTTGTCAAGGCGACCTGTTCCGGTGAATGGTGCTGGCACGAGACATCGATACGATCGTGCCGGGGGGCGATAACACAGGCCGGATTGATGACCCGTCCTGAAAAATGAACCTGGCCGGAAAGCGCAGCAGACGACGCCAGCGGCGCCAGGCACAGACATAGCAGAGCGAGACGGAATGGAGACATAGCAATCTTCCTTGATAACGGGTGACACTGCGCGGCACAGCATCGTTTCTGCGCCCTACAACCTGCGGCTTCCTGCCGTCACTCCACGCTACTGCAAAATAGCGGCAGCGTAAATGATTATTCCGGGCCACCCGGTCAACTGCCGGGATTAACAGCAACTTTTTCGTAAAATTTGCTCAGAACAGTTATCTCCCGGAAATAATGCATTATACATATGGGACTCTTTTTAATATTTAATGAGATTATACTTACACCAAAAAATAAATAATGTTACAGCTTAACACATCTTATCAATGGGCCTTTACGATGTTCTCCGTATAATCCCGCCCCCGACGGTAATATACATTAGTGATGCTTACCGTTTTTTGTGAACAGAAATAAAAAACATGCTTTAAAAATGTTAAATGCTTTTGTTAACTTGTGATTATTTAATAAGGTTTGAGTATGAAAGAAAAAGGCACCCTGCTGGTTGTTGGTTCACTGCTGGCCTTAAGTCTGGCTACTGTGACCACCGCCCGCGCGGCGGGTACACTGAATTTCACCGGTAAAATTATTAACGAGTCCTGCCAGATCGCCAATAACGGTGGCGATGTTAATGTCGATTTTGGCAACGTCGATATGTCGGCGCTGAAATCCCATGAAGCGAAAACCGCAGAAACGCCGTTCACTATCAACCTCACCGGTTGCCCACTGGCGCAGAACATCAGTATCAGCCTGGAAGGTACTCCGGACACCAACGCTAACGGCACCAGCGCCGCCGTGCTGGCGCTCTCCGACGCCGCGGATACCGCCAAAGGGGTGGGCATTGAAGTCTTCTCTTCCCCTGACGGCTCAACGGAAGGCACTCAGCTGACCTTTGACAAGCAGAGCAAAACGGCGGTTTCGCAAGCCGACGAAAACGGTGATATTGCATTTAACTTTATTGCCGATCTGAAGAGCGATTCCTCACAGGATGTCACTGCCGGCAATATTAATGCCACGGCCAATATTGATATTGTGTACGAATAGAATGTCCTGATTGCCACTTTTCCAAGGGCAGCGTCCCCCTGCCCTTATTCTCATTCCTCGTGACCGGATCCTCAATTATGCAGTGTTATAAAGCGGCTTTTATCCTGAGCCTTCTCTTTTGCCCGTTCCTGGCGTCTGCCGCCGGGGTTGCCATTGCCGGCACACGTGTCATTTATAATGAACAAAGCCATGAGGCAGACATCACGGTAAAAAACACCAATCCTCACGATCCGGTGCTTATTCAAAGCTGGGTAGACGATCTGGCTGATAATAATAAATCACCGTTTATCGTCACCCCGCCATTGTTCCGTCTGGATGCCGGAGACAGCAACGATCTGCGCGTGTTATTAACCTCGGCGCAACTGCCAAACGATCGGGAAAGTTTGTTCACCCTGAATATCAAAGTGATTCCCGCCAATACCGCGCCGGCTGGCGAGAACATTCTGCAATTTGCTATAAAGAATCAACTGAAGCTCATTTATCGCCCGGCAGGGCTCCCTGGCTCGGCGCTCGACGCGGCGCAGCACCTGCGCTGGCGGGTCAGCGGCAACCACCTGCAGGCGGAGAATGCCTCCCCCTATTATGTGACTATCACCACGCTCAGCTGCGCGGGCCAGAACCAGAAAACGCCGCTTGAGCGCAGCGTGATTGCTCCTCACAGCCGTGAAGAGTATTCCCTCCCCGGCGAGGCCTGCGCCCGCGAGGTGAGCTGGCGCATTCTGGATGACTTTGGCGCTGTGCAGACGTTTAGCGCCCCCGTTTCGGCGCACTAAGCGTCTGATGTCGCGATGCGCCACGGCCCGGCTCATACCGTTACCGTCGTCAGCCTCTCCATCCTGCTGGGCGGACAGAGCGCGCTCTTGCACGCCCAGGCGACCTTTAATATGGATCTGCTGGAGAAAAACGACCATTTGCCGGCAGTGGATCTGCAACGCTTCAATCAGCAGGCGGGCCAGCCGCCAGGCGCCTATCCGGTGAGCTGGCAGGTCAACGGCGTCACGCTGGACGCCCGTAAGACCGTCACGTTTCGCCAGAACGATCGCGGACAGCTCACGCCCTGCCTTAAGCCGGAAGATCTGCTGCAGGCCGGAGTTAACCCGGCCGTGCTGTCCCAGGCGACCGGCACAACGTCCCGCTCATGTCCCGAACTCAACGCGCTGCTGCCGGGCAGCACGGTCAATTTCGATTTTGCTCATCAGCGGCTGGTAATGACCATTCCTCAGGCGCTGATGACGCACCGGGCGAGGGATAATGTTCCCTCTGCGCTGTGGGACGAAGGTATTAGCGCCTTTCAGAGTAACTATCGTTATTCAGGCGCCAGCCAGCGTACCCGCGAGGGCAGCACCGAGCGCGATAACTATCTGATGTTGAAAAGCGGCGTGAACGTCGGCGCCTGGCGCCTGCACGCCAGCAATAGCCTGACCGCCAACAGCGATGATAAGCCCCAGTGGATGACCAGCGGCGCCTGGCTTGAGCGCGACCTGACGCGCTGGCAGAGTGAACTGACCCTCGGAGATACCTTCACGTCGGGCGATGTGTTTGACGCGGTACAGTTTCAGGGAATATCCCTCGCCTCCAGCGATGCGATGCTCCCGGACTCGCAGAAAGGTTTTGCCCCGACCATCCGCGGGATTGCCAGAACCAACGCCCAGGTCACGGTTCGGCAAAATGGCTACGTGCTGTATCAAACCTACGTCACCCCCGGCGCGTTCGTGATTGACGATCTTTATCCCACCGCCAGCAGCGGCAATCTTGAGGTTGCCGTCAAAGAGTCGGATGGCGAAATCCGCCGCTTCACCCAGCCGTATGCTTCGGTGACCAGCATGCAGCGCGAAGGCAGCCTGAAATACAACCTGGTCGCCGGGCGCTACCATAGCGACGATGCCAGCCAGCGGCCGTTGATGATGCAGCTGTCGCTGATGCGCGGGTTCGCCCACAATCTGACGCTGTTTGGCGGACTGCAGAGCGCGGCGCAATACCATAACCTCTCGCTCGGCGCAGGACAGGGTTTGGGAGAAGCCGGGGCGCTCTCGCTGCAGCTGTTAAACGCCCGCGACCGGCACCAGCAGGATCCGATCGATGGCCGGGCCTGGCAGCTCCAGTACAGCAAAGGTTTTGATCGTCTCGGCACGCAGTTGACTTTCACCGGCTGGCGTTATTCGCATCAGCGCTATGCCACGCTGAGCGAGGCGTTTTCCAGCCCGGGTAGCGACGACGACTTGCAGGATAGCGACAACAAAAAAGCAACCCTGCAAATCACCGCCAGCCAGAGCCTGCCGTACGATATCACCCTCTATCTGAGTCTCGACCAGGACAGCTACTGGTCAGGGGGCGCCACACAGCGTACCGCCAATATGGGGATCAGCAGCCAGGTTCACGGTATCGCGTGGTCGCTCAGCTACAGCGACTCCCGCAGCAGCCACGGTGACGAGGAGGATGACGAGCCGCATTCCGACAAAGTGGTGACGTTGTCACTTTCCGTGCCGTTGAGCCACCTGCTGCCGGGGAGCTATGCCGGCTATACCCTGACCTCCTCCCGCCACAGCGTTGGCAGTCAGATGGTCAGCCTCAACGGCACATTGCTGGACAATCACGCGCTTAGCTACGCCGTCAGCCAAACCCGCGATCGGCAAAACGGGTCCAGCGGCAGCCTGACGGCCGGGTACAGCAGTGGAAGGGGCGATCTGAATCTCGGCTACAGCCACGATTCGCAGTCCGCTCGTCTGAACTACGGCGCCAGCGGGGGCATTCTGATTCACCGCCGCGGGGTAGTCTTTACGCCGGAAATGAATGGCGCTGTCGTCCTGATTGACGCCGGTGGCGCCGGGGGTGTGACCCTCGCCAACCAGAAAACCATCGCCACCAATGGTGACGGGTACGCCGTGCTGCCCTTCGCCACCGCCTATCACCGCAACGACGTCTCTCTCGACAGCCATTCGCTGCCGGAGAATGTGGATCTGGCCAACAGCACCGTGACGCTGGTCCCTACCAAAGACGCGGTGGTTCTGGCGCGCTTTCACACCCACGTTGGCTATAAGGCGCTGTTTACGCTGCAGTCGCGAGGACAACCGCTGCCCTTTGGCAGCGAAGTACGCGCCAAAGACACCAACAGCATCGTTGCCAGCGAGGGTCAGGTGTACCTGGCCGGCCTGGCGCCAAAAGGCACCCTGTATGCGCAATGGGGGCCAGGCCCTCAGCAGCGCTGTAGCGCCCGCTACGATCTCACCCCGACGCTGGCGCAGCCCCCCCATCCACTCATCTTACAGCAGACGTTATCATGTCCTTTTTAACTCTCCTGCGTCGGGTCGCCCTGACGCTGTTATTCACTCTGTTACCGGCCGCCAGCGGATGGGCCTGTACGCCAGTGTTTGTCCGCGGCCAGGCCTCCACCCTTCGGCTGAACGTGGGGCAACTCACCGTGCCGGCTGACGCCAGACCCGGCACCCCGCTGTATCATAAAAGTTTCGCCTGGAACCGCCTTAGCGACGGCGGCGAACAGTGGATCCGCTGCGCGGACGACCCGCACGGGTTGTCGCCGCTGCTGCTGGACAGTCTGCTGTCCGGGGGAGTGACGCGACCGACGGTTTATCAAACTAACCTCGCCGGCATTGGCGTTCGCGTATCGCTGCGCGCTATCGGCGGCTATGGCGGCTTTCCTGACCGGCCGACGCCCTCGCCGTTTAGCCAACGGGTGGACAATCCCGCCGCCTTGCCCGATGCGGTGTGGAAACTGGGCTATTTCCGCCTGACGATTGAGCTCATTAAAACCGGTCCCGCGGCGACGCCGGGCGAGCTTGAGTATCACAGCGAGCGCTTTTTAATGGCGGAGCATACCCCGCTGGCCGCGTTAGACTTAACCGGCAGGATCAGCACCGCGGGATGTTCAGTGAATGACGCCACGCCAGCCCTGATCAAGCTCCCTGCGGCGATGCTTGACCACTTCGGCGGCGTCGGCAAAACCACCGGCGACACCCCTTTCGCGCTGCAGCTGGATTGCAACAGCGCGGTCACGATTTCCCTGCGAGTTGACGGCGCGGAGCCCCTCTCCGCCCGGGGGCATGGCGTTCTGCGCAATGACGCCACCGACGATCGGGCGCAGGGTATTGGCGTGCAGTTGCTTTACCATCGTCAGCCGGTCGTACTGAATCATGAGATGACGCTGGGCAGCGCGAGCGCGGGCCGGTTTACCCTGCCGCTCACTGCCCGCTACTACCAGACACGTTCCCGGATCACCGCCGGCCAGGTGTCGGCCGTCGCGACCTATACCTTGCATTATGACTAGGCGATGGCGAACCGACGGATGAAGCGGATGAAGGAATTGCTCTGACCGGCGAATAGTAAGAGAATAGCGCCTACACGCGACGATCTGAGTACACGGGAGTTCATCATCAGCCATTCTCGTCGATTCCCCTTAGCCAGCAAAGTGGCGCTGGCAGGCGCGGCGCTCATCGCCGCTGGCATGCTGTTCAGCTGCACCAGTAAAGCCCCTAAATCCCTTGTCACGCCGCCGAACGCTGCCGCCGTCAAAGCTGGGCAGGCGCACCGGGAGCCGGTGCGCGGCGTGTGGCTCACCACCGTTTCGCGCCTTGACTGGCCGCCGGTCGGGTCGATTATCGCCAGCACGCCGGAGAGTCGCATCACGCAGCAGAAGCTGGCGCTGATCGCTAAACTCGATAACCTGCAGCGCCTGGGGATCAACACCGTCTTTTTCCAGGTGAAACCGGACGGTACGGCGCTCTGGCGGTCGGATATTCTGCCGTGGTCCGATATGCTGACCGGCAAAATCGGCGAATACCCTGGCTACGATCCGCTGCAGTTTATGCTGGATGAAGCGCACAAGCGCGGCATGAAGGTTCACGCGTGGTTTAATCCCTACCGCGTCTCGGTCAACACCAAACCGTCGACGATTGCCGAGCTGAACAACACCCTTACTCAGGTACCGGCCAGCGTGTTCGTCCTGCACCGTAACTGGATCCGCACCGCCAGCGATCGCTTTGTTCTCGACCCGGGCATTCCCGAAGCGCGTGACTGGATCACCAGCATCGTCGCTGAAGTGGTGCAGAACTACCCGATTGACGGCGTGCAGTTCGATGACTATTTCTATACCGAAACCGCCTCTTCCCCGCTTAACGACAACGAGACTTTCCGCCGTTACGGGCAGGGCTATGCCTCGAAGGGCGACTGGCGGCGGCATAACACCCAGCAGCTCATAGCCCAGGTTTCCACCACCATCAAAAAGCTCAATCCGAACGTCGAGTTTGGCGTGAGCCCGGCCGGGGTGTGGCGCAACCGCTCGCACGATCCGGCGGGGTCGGATACCCGTGGCGCGGCCGCCTATGATGAATCCTATGCCGATACCCGCAGCTGGGTGCAGCAGGGACTGCTCGACTACATCGCGCCGCAGATCTACTGGCCGTTTGCCCGCGATGCCGCGCGCTATGATGTGCTGGCCAACTGGTGGGCCGAGGTGGTTAAACCGACGCATACCCGGCTGTATATCGGCGTGGCGCTGTACAAGGTGGGTGAACCGTCCAAAAACGAGCCTGACTGGACGGTGGACGGCGGCGTGCCGGAGCTGAAAAAGCAGCTCGATCTCAATGAGACTCTGCCGCAGATCCAGGGCACCATCCTGTTCCGCGAAAACAACCTCAATCAGCCGCAAACCCGGCAGGCGGTTAACTATTTGCGCAGCCGCTGGGGGCAGCCGCAGAGCTAGCCGCCAGCCGGCTCTGCTATAGCGCCTGCAGCCCTTGCTGCAGGCGGGCGTGCAGCTTCAGCATGTTCTCTGTAATGGCCTGCCAGACGTGGCTGGAAAAGTCCGCCGGCAGCGTCCGGCGAGCGCTTTCGATTGCCTGCGGCACATGCCCGGCAAACTCCTGGAGGATCGCCAGCATCTGCTCCCGGGGAAAGTTCACCGCTTTGGCCGTCGCCAGAAAATGACGCGGATAGATGGCGTTAATCTCTGTTTTACGCCCTTTTGTGGCATTGAGCCCCATCGACAGCTTCAGATCGCGCAGATGCAGTCCCGTGCCGCCCAGCACCGGAAACGCCGAAATAATGTCGTAGAACGGTGTTAAGCGGTAGCTGCCGCCGGGCAACAGGTAAATTGAGAAGTTTTTTGCGTGACCGTCCGTCGCCCCCGTCAGCCACTGGAAGACCATGAACTTCATAAAGTCATAGCGATCTTTCAGCGCTTCACTCGAGCCCAGCAGAAAGGTCATGATCGCGGCGATACCCGGCCCGCCGTCAGACTCATATTTCATCGCTGAAGGAAGACCAAAAGCCTGACACAGATCCTCCTGCGGCAGACGCAGCAGCACCCGTCCCTCCTGCGCCCAGCGCCGGTCGAAGCGGGTTACCGCCAGGGCGCGGATCCGCGGGGTGGTGATGATCTCCGCTTCCGGCACCGCCAGGCCCAGTTCTCTGGCCAGCGCCAGGCACAGAAACTCGTTATCCACGCTTTCACGCAGATCCAGCGTCGCATTGGGCTGCTTGATCTCGCCGATGGGCAGCTTAATGATATGCGTGGTCGGCGTGGCGCCCTGCGGAATACACCACTGCTCGCCCATCCGCAGCAGCGCCGTTTTCTCCTGGGCGCCGGCCACCGAGATACGGAAATCGTCCTGGCCGGTAATCATCCCGAGGGGGATATCCGACTGGTAAGCGGTCAGCAAAGCGGTGAGCTGCGCCTCGTCCAGCGTCTGCCAGCGTAATCCTTCCAGGTGCGCCTCTTCCCCCGGCGGCAGGAGGGTCACCGCCCCTACGCTATCCCGCCCGACTTCGGCCAGCAGATCGAACGGCTGCTTCGAGCGCGCCTGATAGCGCCTGACGATCCGGTCGCGGACCTGCGGGCTGTCGGGCAGCAGGTTATCAAAGTAGTGATACACCGCGTCGGCAGTGATATTGCCATACTGCAGCGGCAGTGAGAGGGAGAGCGGTCTGGCGCGCGGGCTGCGCAGCCACTCTTCGTCATAGCGAAAACTGTGCGCCCCGTTAGCCTGGCGGGTTAAGGTTCCCACGCGCACATTGTTCATCCAGGTGGTAAGCGTCGCCATTACCAGTCAAGGTCCGTGTTGTTATCGGGAGCCGGCGCCGTCTCAGCAGCTTTGGCGTTCAGCGTCATCACCATCCCCAGCGACTGGAGGATCTTAAACAGCGTGGTTAAGGTGGTTTTGTCGGGGTGATTTTCAAAATTGGACAGCGTGGCCTGCTTAATGCCGATCCGCCTGGCCAGCGCATCCTGGGTCCAGTGGTTCTGCTGGCGCAGCAGCTTCAGGTAATTGGCCAGCTGCACGGGACTGTATATCTGGGGGGAATTCATCGCCTTGTTCCTCACCATCATTTATCCCCCTGTCGGGATAAACTTGGTTTTATACCCTGTAGGGGATAATGTCAAGGTTATCCCCTGTAGGGGATAGGAGAATAATTATCCTTGTGTGGGGATAAAACAGGAAGGATGATCGCCGGAGCCATCTGTACATGCCCGGTGGCGGCTGCGCCTTACCGGGCCTACGGGCTGTCTCTGCCCGCTCCGTAACGATCCAGGCCGGGCAAGCGCAGCGCCGCCCGGCAGCGGGCAGCCAGCTCTGTTGCCGGTTTAATGCCCGGTGGCGGCTGCGCCTTACCGGGCCTACGGGGCTGTCTATGCCCGCTCCGTAACGCTCCAGACCGGGCAAGCGCAGCGCCGCCCGGCAGCGGGCAGCCGGCTTAGCTGCCGCGGTAGGTCGACCACCCGCCCGGGGCGATGAGAAACGGCAGATGGAAATGGTCCTCTGCCGCCTCGCCGATAACAAAATCAATCTGCGCCCGGGTAAAGACGCTCTCGCGCCCGGCGCGGGCAAACCACGCCCCGGTTTCCGCTGTTAAGCAATAGCGCCCCGCCGGCAGCGGCGCGGCGCTAAAGGTGGCGATACGCCCCTGGGCGTTGGTCACCAGGTTCGCCAGCGTCTCGCCCTCCCGGCTCAGGCTGACCGTTACGCCTTCTGCCGGCGTACCGGTGGAAATATCCAGAATATGGGTGCTCAGGGTGCTCATTCGCCAATCACTCCTTCCAGTCTTAACATCGTAATCTCTCGCAGCTGGGCAAGCGCCTCGGCCACTTCTTCGTCGGCGGTATGCTGCAGCCGGCGCGTCAACGCCTGCAACATCTCTTCGCCGCTGCGCCCTTTAGCGCGGATTAAAAACACCCAGCCAAAGCGGGCTTCGTAGCGGGCATTGCCCTCCCGCAGGGCCTGCGCGAGCCGCTCATTCTCGCTGTCCACCGACGACTGCTCCTGGCGCGACAGCGCCGCGTGCGCCTGGCAACCGGTCGGCTTCTCACCGATCCGCGGATGGGCGCTAAGCGCCGCGTTCAGCTCGTCCTCTCCCCAGTTAGCCATCGCCTCCCGGGCGGTCTGCAGCAGCGCATGGCGGCTGGCGAAAGGTCGCAAGCTCACCAGCGTCTCGCCCCAGGCCGGGATCGCCACGCAGGGGGCCAGCAGCCCCGCCGCCTCATCTTTGCTCAGGCTGTTAAACTGACTCAGCGCGATCATCCTGACTCCTTAACGATTTCGCCGCCGCCTGCTCCTGCGGCAGAATAAGGTTCAGCGCTATCGCTACCAGCCCACCGCTGGTGGCTGCCGAACCGAACAGATCGCCGACCATCGGCGGAAAATGGCTGAGAAACGCCGGCACCGACTCCACGCCGAGACCCGTGCCAAACGCCAGCCCCACGATCAGCACATCGCGACGGCTCAGCGGGGTCTGGGTAATAATCCGGATCCCGGCCGCCACCACGCAGCCAAACATCACCATCGTGGCGCCCCCCAGCACCGGCGCCGGGATCTGCCGCAGCAGTTCGCCCACCGGGGGGAACAGCCCGAGCAGGATCAGAATCACGCCAATGTAGCGTCCGACATAGCGGCTGGCCACCCCGGTCATCTGGATCACGCCGTTGTTCTGCGCGAAGGTGGTGTTCGGAAAAGCACAGAGCATGGCCGCCACCATACAGCTGACGCCATCCGCCAGGATACCGCCCTTCAGCCGGTTACGAAAAGCGCGATCGTCAACAGACTGTTGCGAAATCAGCGAGTTGGCCGTCAGATCGCCCACCGCCTCCAGAATACAGACCAGCGACACCAGGGCGACCGGCAGAAATATCGCGCTGTTAAACTGAAAGCCGAACGGAAACAGCGTCGGCAGGCGAAACAGAGTGTCGCCCAGGCTGTGAAGATGGAACTGACCGCTCAGCCCCGCTGCGATGCAGCCCACGGCAATGCCCACCACCACCGAGGAGAGCCGCAGCCAGCGGTTTTTGGCGCAGCTCAGCAGGACGATAACCCCGAGGGTGCCCGCCCCGAGCGCGATATTGCTCATGCTGGCGAAATCCTCGGCCTTTTCCCCACCGCACCAGTTGATGACGCTGACCTTGATCAGGCTGATGCCGATCAGCGCAATCACGCTGCCGGTAATGATGGGAGTAAAGATTTTCTTCAGCGGTTCGATAAAGCGGCTGACAATCACCGGCACCAGAGCGGCGACAAAGTTAACGCCAAACAGCATCGCCATCATATCCTGCGGCCCGCCGCCCTGGGCTTTTACCCACATCCCTCCGGCCACCGTCACGCCGAGGAAGGCAAAACTGGTGCCCTGCATGCAGATCATCCCGGCGCCGATGCCCCATACCCGATTGGACTGCAGAAAAGTGCCAATGCCCGAGGCCAGCAGCGACATACTGATGAGATACGGCAGCCAGTCGCCAAGCCCGAGGGTAGCGCCGATGATCAGCGGCGGCGTGATGATCCCCACCAGGCCCGCCAGCACATGCTGGAGAGCGCTGAAAAAGGCCGGAAGCGGTGGGATCCGCTGTTCAAGGCCGTAAAGCAGGCCACTGTGATGTTCGTCAGACATAGTGATATCCCGTAGTAAAGAGAAGTGCATGGGCTTGTGCACAAAGCAGGCCAGAGACGACAAAAGGGCACCAATAAATTTATTATCACTCCAAAATCATCAACTTAGATTACGCTCGTGATGCATCACTCCTCTTCGCTGCTGAACCAGGCGCCTGAAACGATAGATTCTTAATGCAACATACAGAAACTTTTGATTCATAAAAAGGCAACCAATACCTCACATTGCACCGATGCGGTGCGTCATGAGCCATCGCTGTGCCTCAGGCAGGCGGTTTTCCTCCCTCCAGCGAACTGGTACGCAAATTGCTGTAGTCAGTCACAACATCGGGAGAAGGAGAAAAAAATGAAAGCAATCGTGATTGGCGCCGGCATCGGCGGTTTAAGCGCGGCAGTGGCGCTCAAACAGTCGGGGATCGACTGCGACGTCTATGAAGCGGTGAAAGAGATCAAACCGGTCGGCGCAGCGATTTCCGTGTGGCCCAACGGCGTGAAGTGCATGGCCCACCTCGGCATGGGCGACATCATGGAGACCTTCGGCGGGCCGCTGCGCCGGATGGCGTATCGTGATTTCCGCAGCGGCGAGAACATGACCCAGTTCAGTCTCGCCCCGCTGATCGAACGCACCGGCAGCCGCCCCTGCCCGGTCTCCCGGGCAGAACTGCAGCGGGAAATGCTGGATTACTGGGGACGGGACAGCGTGCAGTTCGGCAAACGCGTCACCCGCTGTGAAGAAGACGCCGACGGCGTGACGGTATGGTTTACCGACGGCAGCAGCGCCAGCGGCGATCTGCTGATTGCCGCCGACGGCAGCCATTCCGCACTGCGTCCGTGGGTGCTGGGCTTTACCCCGCAGCGCCGCTACGCCGGCTACGTCAACTGGAACGGTCTGGTGGAGATAGATGAAGCGCTGGCCCCCGGCGATCAGTGGACCACCTTTGTCGGCGAAGGCAAGCGCGTCTCGCTGATGCCGGTCTCCGCCGGCCGGTTCTACTTTTTCTTTGATGTGCCGCTGCCGGCGGGTCTGGCGGAGGATCGTGACACCCTGCGCGCTGACCTCAGCCGCTACTTTGCCGGCTGGGCGCCGCCGGTGCAGAAGCTGATCGCCGCCCTCGACCCGCAGACCACCAACCGCATTGAAATCCATGATATCGAACCTTTCAGCCGCCTGGTGCGCGGCCGCGTCGCGCTGCTCGGCGATGCCGGACACAGCACCACCCCGGATATTGGCCAGGGAGGCTGCGCGGCGATGGAAGATGCAGTGGTGCTGGGCGCCGTTTTCCGCCAGACCCGAGATATTGCGGCCGCCCTGTGCGAGTACGAAGCCCAGCGCTGCGACCGGGTTCGTGACCTGGTGCTGAAGGCGCGCAAACGGTGCGATATTACCCACGGGAAGGATATGCAGCTCACCGAAGCCTGGTACCAGGAGCTGCGCGAGGAGACCGGGGAGCGCATTATCAACGGCATGTGCGACACCATCCTCAGCGGGCCGCTGGGCTGACCGTCGCCATGGATTCGATCACCGCACTCAGCGTCTGAATGGCCATTTGCGCGGGCCGCGAAAGCTGACGCGAGGGTGCAGTACACAGCGCCAGGGTCAGCGGTCGCAGCAGCGTACTGCGCAGCGGGACAAAGGCCAGCTGTCCACGCTGGACCTCGTCCAGCACGTCGAGCAGGCTAAGGAGCGTCACGCCGCTGCCGCGCAGCACCAACGACTTGATAAGCCGGATATCATTGCAGCTGATGGTATTCTCCGGCGCAAAGTCATGGTGGCGATAGAGGAGCGCCACCCGCTCATGGACGATCAGCGGCGCGCCGGGCACGATATGCCGCTCCAGGCTGAGCTCGCCCAAAGACAGCGCCTTCGCCCCCGCCAGGGGATGGTCCGGACGCATCACAATCCCCACCTCCAGTTCGGCAAAGGCCAGCACGCTGAGTCCAGCCTGCCCCTGCGGATCGAGGATCAGGCCGACGTCCAGGTCCGCCTGACGCACTTTCTGGCTGACGGTGTGGCTGTCAGCCACCTGCAGATCCAGCTCCAGCCACGGCCAGCTGGCGATGATCTCCGCCAGCGCGGCGGCGAAGCCCCCTTCCGCCAGCGCCTGCACCATGCCAACGCTAACGCTCCCGCGCTTCATCCCCTGCAGCTCATCAAATTTCTGTCGGGTCTGACGAAATTCCTTCTGCCAGCGCAGCAGATTGTCATACAGCAGTTCACCGGCGGTGGTCATCCGCAGTCCCTCCGGCAGGCGCTCGAACAGCGGGGTACCGAAGGCCTCCTCGGCCTGCAGGATCTGGCGGTTAATTGCCGAGGCGGAGATATGCAGCTGCTCGGCGGCCCGGCGCAGACTGCCGCAGCGGGCCACGGCGATGAAATAGTGCGCGAAACGGGAAAATGGACTCATGGCGCCCCTGTACTCTTTTTTGCAACAGCAGAGTGAATTAATGGTGATGGATGTGAACACCCTAATATGACAACAATAATCTCACAACAATAAAACAATCACCGATGTGAGCAGGAAGAGAAATCATGAAGACAACCACCCCCACGCCCCCCGCCCATTGCACCTTTGATCCAGAGGACTGGCTGCGGCTGGCCCGCTGCTGGCACCCGGTGGCCCGCGCCTGCGATATTGCCGGCGCCCCGGTGAAAGCCACCCTGCTGGACGAACAGCTGGTTATCTATCGTATTAAAGGCCAGGTGGTGGTCGCCCGCGACGTCTGCCCGCACCGCGGGGTGCCGCTGACCCTGGGATTTCATGAAGAGGAAGGCATCGTCTGCCCCTATCATGGCCTGCGCTTTGGCGAGGATGGCCGCTGCAACCGCATCCCCTCCAGTCCGGGGCAACCCATTCCGGCCAAACTGCATCTCACCAGCTTCGCCGTGGAGGAGCGCTACGGGCTGATTTGGACCTGCCTGGCCTGCGATCCGGACAATCCGCCGCCGTTACCGACCATGCCGCACTGGGACGACGCCGGCTTTCAGCAAATCAACTGCCCGGCCTTCGAGGTAAAGGGATTTGCCGGCCGCCAGGTCGAAGGCTTTCTCGATGTCGCCCACTTCGCGTGGATCCACACCGACACCTTCGCCGATCCGGACAACCAGCAGGTGCCGGACTATACCCCGCAGGAGACGCCGTTCGGCTTTGTTGCCGACTACTGGAGCTCGGTGGGCAATTACCCGGCCAGCTCCGATTTCCGCGCGCCGGAAGGGTTCCAGTGGCTGCGTCACTTTGAAATGCATCTGCCGTTCACCGCTACGCTGACCATCCATTTTCCCGCCGACGCCAGGCTGGTGATCATGAACGCCGCCTCGCCGGTGTCGTCCCGGGTGACGCGGATGTTTGCCCCTATTGCCCGCAACTTCGATCTGCACGTGCCGGTGGAAGACGTACATGCGTTCAACCTGCGGGTATTTGAAGAGGACCGCCTGATGGTCGAGACCCAGCGTCCGGAACGGTTGCCGCTGGATCTGACCCTGGAGGCGCATATTCCGGCGGACCGCAGCTCTATCGCCTACCGGCGCGGGCTGAAGAAGATGGGCTTTGGCGATTTCTTTCTGGTATGAGTGGAGGTCATATGCGCGACATACTCCCGGTGGTGGTCGATGGCCTGTGGCGCCAGGGCGCGAAAAATCTGGCCGTTCGTCTGGTGAGCGCCGAGGGGCAACCGCTGCCGGCGTGGACGCCCGGCGCCCATATCGATCTCCATCTTCCCTGCGGGCTGATCCGTCAGTACTCCCTGACCGGCAGCCCGGCCGAACGGGATCGCTATCTGCTCTGCATCGCCCGCGAGTCGCAGTCTCGCGGTGGCTCCCGTTATATTCATGACACCCTGCGCCCGGGACAGCCATTGATGATCTCTGCCCCGCGCAACCACTTTCCGCTGCACGAGGGCGGCCATGTGGTGCTTCTCGCCGCCGGGATCGGCATTACGCCGCTGCTGGCGATGGCCCACGCCCGGGCGGCGTCCGGCGCCAGCTTTACGCTGCACTATTACGTTAGCCGTGCGCAGGAGGCCGCCTTCGCCACCGAGATCGCCCGCCAGCTAACGGGTGGAATCTGCCAGATCCACTGCTCAGACGAGGGGCAGAGTCCGCGCCAGCGGCTGGCGCAGGATCTGGGGGCTCCGGACGCCGACACCCGGGTCTACTTCTGCGGTCCGCCCGGATTTATGGCCCGGGTTCGCGATACCGCGCGGGCGGTCGGATGGGAGGAGGCGCAATTGCACAGCGAAGCGTTCCAGCCGCCCGCCCCGACGGCGGCGTCGGCGGCGTCGGCGGCGGACGGAACCTTCACCATCACCCTCGCCTCCACCGGGGAGCGCTGGCCGGTGCCGGGGGACAAAACCATCGCCCAGGTGCTGCAGGAGCATGGCGTCGCGGTGCCGCTCTCCTGCGAGATGGGGATCTGCGGCGCCTGCCTGACGCCGGTACGCGAGGGAACCGTCGACCACCGGGATACCGTGCAGTCGGAGGCGGAAAAACAGGCCGCAGAGCAGCATATTGCGCTGTGCTGCTCCCGCAGCCTGTCGGCCAATTTAGTTATCGATCTCGCGGGATAAGCGGCCCGTCACCGGCTGGTCGGCGCGGGCGACCGGTTTCACCCGTACGGCGGCGAAGACAATCACCATCGAGCTCAACAGCAGCAGACCGCTGCCGGTGAAGACGCCGCTGGCGCCGTGCAAATCAAACACCGCCCCGCCGCCGGCGGCCCCGGCGCTGATGGCCAGCTGAATAGAGGCGACCAGCAGACCGCCCGCGCTTTCTGCTTCATCCGGCACGGTGGTGGCAAGCCAGGTGGACCAGGCCACCGGCACCAGGCCGAAGGCAAATCCCCACAGGGCGACCAGCAGCCCGGCCAGCACGGTCAGATGGCCAAACGTCACCATCAGCAGCGCCAGAACGCTCATCATCAACGGCACCAGCGCCAGGGTCAGGCGCAGGCTACGGCTCAGCAGATAGCTCGCCACCGAGGTGCCGATAAAGTTAGCGATACCGAAGCCGAGCAATATCAGCGAAACCCCTTCGATACTGGCCTGCGCCACGGTCTCAAGGAACGGCCGCAGGTAGGTAAAGAAGGCGAAATGGCCGCTAAAAATCAGGATTGTCGCCAGCATGCCGCCCAGCATACCGGGACGGCGCAGCACCCTGAACAGCGTGGAGAAGGTCCCGACGCTCTCCGGGCGCATGGAGGGCAGCACCCACAGCTGCCAGAGCAGCGCCAGCAGGCTGGGTATCGCACAGAGAATAAACACGTTGCGCCAGCCGATCAGCTCCCCGAGGTAGCTGCCGAGCGGCGCGGCCACCACCGTGGCGACAGACACCGCGGAAAAGATGATCGCCAGCGCCTTTGGCACATGGGCCGCCGGCACCAGACGCATCGCCGTGGCGGTGGACATCGCCCAGAAGCCGCCGATGGCGATCCCCAACAGCAGACGGCCCAGCAGGAGAAACGCCAGCGAATCGGCAAAAGCGACCATCAGGCTGGAGACTATCTGCAGTACGGAAAAGAACATCAGCACCCAGCGGCGATCGATATTGCGGGTGGCGGTGGCGATCAGCAGGCCGGTAACTAACGCCACCAGCGCCGTCGCGGTGACCGCCTGTCCGGCCATCCCTTCACTGACGCCGAGGCTGCTGGCCATCGGCGTTAACAGGCTGGCGGGCAGAAACTCGGCCACGATCAGGCCGAACACCCCGAGGGCCAGGGCATAGACGGCGCGCCAGGCAGGTTTGGCGGGAGACAGGCTCGCGTCAGCAGCTATGCAGGAACTCATATACAACTCTCCAGGTTTATTAACATCCTGGTCATCTTAGGGACTTACTTTCGGACGATATATGATGCATACTCTTCAGTTATTGATTATTCGTCCGGAATTGCCATGAGCCAGCCTGCCATCGACCTGACCAGCGAACTGTTGCGCGGTATGCGCCTCTCCGGCGTTAACTACCGGCGCATCGAAACCGCACGCCCGTTCGGCGTCGGCTTTAGCGCCGTGGCGGGTAAAGCCCAGTTCCATTTCATCAGCCGCGGGCCGGTGCTGCTGCGCATGGCCAGCGGAGAACAGTTCACCCTCGAGAGCGGCGATGCGCTGTTTATTCCCAACGGCGACGGGCACGCCCTGCTCTCGGATCCGCAGGCCACGGTGGTCTATGTGGCGCAGCTGCCCAGCGAAACGGTGTGCAGCACGGTAAGTTGTATCAACGCTGGCGACCAGCCTGACTGCCCGGAGCGCGCCGTCATTTTCAGCGGTTGTATGGACTTTGAGCTCGGCGGCATGCAGCCGCTGGTCAAGGCCATGCCCGAGGTGATGCGGGTCAGCAGCCTGCTTAATACCTGGCCGGAGATCCAGCCGCTGCTGGCGGCGATGGAGCGGGAATCCCTCACCCGCCAGGCAGGCTATGCCGGGATCCTCGCCCGGCTGGCGGACGTGGTGGCCGCGCTGATTGTCCGCGGCTGGGTAGCGTGCGGGTGCGGCAACGCCACCGGCTGGGTACAGGTCCTGCGCGATCCCCGGCTGGCGAAAGCGATCTACGCCATGCATCAGCGCCCGGGGGTCAACTGGAAAGTGGAAGATCTGGCGCGGGAGGCGGGTCTTTCACGCTCGCTGTTCGCGGAACGTTTTCTCGCCGCCACCGGCACCACCCCCGCCCGCTATCTCACCGAGCTGCGTATGCGGCTGGCGGTGCAGTACATCACCCATGAAGGCCAGGCGCTGGAAAAAGTCGCCTTCAGCCTCGGGTATCAGTCGCTGGCGGCCTTCAGCCGGGCTTTCAAACGCATCACCGGCCAGCCGCCGGGAGCCCTACGCGCCACGGCACGCTAGAGTCAGTCTTTATGTAAAGCGATACACGCCGTTGCCGACACGAAAGCGCTGCCACTTAAGCGCCGGGTTGGCGACGCGGAACACCAGTTCGGTCAGCTGGTTGGCAGCCCCTTCACGGAAGATAAATTGCTGGCCTCCCACGTCCAGTCCCTGCTCCCCCAGTGGCGGAAAGCCCAGCAGCGCCTGCCAGCGATCGCGCACCGCCTGCGGATTGACCACCTCGAACACCGCCTGCTCAAGCGTAATGTCGCCCAGCGGATGCGGCGCGTCCAGCCTCTGGGCGCGCAGCCGCGTCAGCCGGGTGGCGTCGTCTTCTTCCCACTGCAGCACAAAGGGATAGACCAGCCCGTCAGTGTCGCCATCGATGGTGAAGATCCGCCAGCGGATGATATTGCCCTGCGGATCGTTGCGCTGGCCATCGACAATCGGTGACACTGTCACCCCTGTGCGACGCAACTGGTTATGGGTGGCGTCGATGTCGTCGCTGCGCAGCGCCACCCGAAACAGCGCCTCATTCTCCGGCAGCAGCCGTGCGGCGTCGCGCGAAAGGAGGAATTTGTCCGTCGCGGCGCGCAGTTCATCCGGGTCGGAAATGGCGAGAAATTCGATATAGGTCAGGCCAAAATAGCTCAGCGCATTGCGGGTTCCCCACCCCGGATGGCGCCCACCGGCCACCGCCCGCAGCTGCTGGTCGGCAAAGGTCTGAATGGCCGCTTCCGGCTGATTCACAAACTGTACGGCGTGGTCCCACTGTAAGGTTGCCATGATCTCTCCCGCGGTTGTGCCTGGTCAGGCGTCTGCGGCAAAAGATAGTGCTGGGGTGAAGGGAATGGCAAACAAGAATTAAATATATCGAAAGCAGGATAGGTAATTTATATCAACGCGGTATGTCGCATCTGATGGGCGATGAAACGGCGGGCAAAGAACCGCCCGCCACGGGGTCAGACCGACCCTTCTTTCTCAATCACCAGAATACGCGCCGCCCCCTGCGGGTGAGCGACATGCTCGCATCCCACCCCGGCGTAGAAGATATCGCCGGCGTTTAGCATGATGATCTGCTCCTCGCCGTCGACTTTCACATGCATCGCCACCTGACCATCCATCACGGCAAACACCTCCTGACCATCATTGATGTGCCAGATATAGGGTTGGTCGGTCCAGTGCAGACGCACGGTGGTGCCGGAAAAATTGGCAATATCCAGCGCGCCCCACGCGCGGTCGGCGGTGAAATCTTTACTGCTCCAGCTCTGCATGATGGTGTCCTGTGGTAAGGGTTATTTTTTCTGCCAGTTTGCCCAGGGATCCGCTTTCTCCACCGGCGCGTCATCATCAAGGGAGGCGAGATACATAGCCTCCACCTCTTTGCGCGCCCACGGCGTCCGGCGGAGAAATTTGAGGCTGGACTTAATGCTGGGATCGCTTTTAAAGCAGTTAATGTTGACCTGGCGGGCCATTTCCGCCCAACCATAGCGCGCCACCAGGGCATTGAGCAGCGCTTCCAGCGTCACGCCGTGCAGGGGATCTTTCGAGCTGTGCATTACGATACGTCCGTTCCGCATTAAAAAGTGCGCCTACCTTACTGGCTCTCACCGACGGGCGCAACCGGCTTCATTACGCGCTTCGCGCCTATATCTATTTAACGCAAAAGCACTGAACCCCGCGCGGTCATAAATTAGAAAATAACGTTATTGGTTGCTTATTTGGCCTTGAGGCAAGCTGTGTTCAGCCCCGGACAGAGGAAATCACCATGCGCTGCTGTTGTGCCCGAACCCAGAACCTGAATCTACCCATAACTTATTACCCCGTTTTCGGAGAACACAATGAACGCGACCACCCTGCCGATTCTCGACCTGGCCCGCTACGCGGACCCCGCGGATAAAGCGGCCTTCCTGGCCGACCTGCGTCATGCCGCCCGCGACATCGGCTTCTTCTATTTGATCAACCACGGTGTCGACGACGCGCTTCAATATGAAGTTCAGCGCCAGTCCCAGCGCTTTTTTGCTCTCGATGAGGCGCAAAAACAGCAGGTGGCGATGATCCACTCCCCCCATTTTCGCGGCTATAACCGCGCGGCCTCTGAGCTGACGCGCGGCCAGCCTGACTGGCGAGAGCAGTTTGATATCGGCGCCGAACGTCCGGCGCTGACCCTCAGCGACGACGCCCCGCGCTGGCAGCGCCTGCAGGGTCCGAATCTGTGGCCTGCCGCCCTGCCGTCGCTTAAACCGGTATTACTTCACTGGCAACAGCAAATGACCCAGGTGGGCATCCGCCTGCTGCGCGCCTTTGCCGAAGCCCTGCAGCTCCCGGAGAATGCTTTCGATCAGCTCTACGGCGACAAACCCAACGAGCATATCAAACTGATCCGCTACCCCGGCCAGCAGGAGACCCAAAGCAGCCAGGGCGTCGGCGCCCATAAAGATTCGGGGTTTCTCAGCTTCCTGCTGCAGGACGAGCAGAAAGGACTGCAGGTAGAGGTCGCGCCTGGAGAATGGATCGACGCCGTGCCGCTGGCCGGCAGCTTTGTGGTCAATATTGGCGAACTGCTGGAGCTGGCGACCAACGGGTATTTGCGCGCTACCGTCCATCGCGTGGTGTCGCCGCCGGCGCAGCAGCAGCGCCTCTCCATCGCCTTCTTCCTCGGCGCCCAGCTTGACGCGGTGGTGCCGGTTTACACCCTGCCGCCCGAGCTGGCGCGTGAAGCGCGAGGGCCGGACAGCGACCCGCACAATCCGCTGCTGCGCGATGTCGGCTGGAATTATCTCAAGGGCCGTCTGCGTTCCCATCCGGACGTGGCGGAACGCTACTATCAGGACGTGTTTCGCGAACGCGCCGAGCAATTGATCGTTTAACCATAACTAAAAAGGAACACACCATGAAATATGCCGCTTTTAAACTGGCAGGGGTCGCACTGTCTCTTTCTCTGGCATGGACGTCTGCCCAGGCTGCCGCGCTGCGCGTCGCCGCGGACCCGGTTCCCCACGCGGAGATCCTCAACTACATCAAAAAAATTGATCCCAGCCTCGATCTGAAGGTGGTGGAGCTGACCAGCGGGGTCAACGCCAATGAACTGCTGGCCAGTGGCGATGTGGATGCCAACTACTTCCAGCATGTTCCCTATCTGAAGGATCAGGAAAAAGCGCTGGGTAAAACCTTTGCCGTCGCGGCCACCGTGCATATTGAGCCGCTGGGAATTTACTCGCATAAGCATAAAGATTTCTCATCACTGCCGGAAAACGCCACCGTGGCAGTGCCGAATAACACCACCAACCTGAGCCGGGCGCTGTTCCTGCTGCAGGCGCAGAAGCTTATTAAGCTGGACCCTAAATTTACCGACCCGGCCACCACCCTGGCGACGCCGAAGGATATTGTCGAGAACCCGAAACACCTGAAGATTCTGGAGATTGAATCGCCGCAGATCCCGCGCTCCCTCGACGATGTCGACCTGGCGGTGATTAACGGTAACTACGCGCTGGAAGCCGGCCTGGTGCCAGCGAAGGATGCCCTGGGGCTGGAAAGCGCCGAGCATAACCCGTACGCCAATATTCTGGTGACCACCCCAGCCCTGGCGAATGACCCGCGCATTAAGGCGCTGGCGAAAGATCTGACCTCGCCGCAGGTGGCGGAGTTTATCCGTAAAACCTACAACGGCTCGGTGATCCCGGTGGCCCCTCAGTCATGATAACCATCGAAGGGCTGAGCAAAACCTACGCCGGAACCGGCCGACCGGCGCTGAACGATATCGCGTTGCAGATACCGAAAGGGGCAATATACGGCATTCTCGGGCGCAGTGGCGCCGGCAAAAGTACGCTCATCCGCTGTCTCAATTTACTGGAGCGGCCCACCTCGGGCCGCATTCTGGTGAACGGACAGGATATTACCCAGTTGAACAAGGCGGCGCTGCGGGATTATCGCCTGCGCACCGGGATGATTTTCCAGCACTTCAATCTGCTGCATGCCCGCACCGTCGCTGGCAACGTCGCGGTGCCGCTGGAGATTGCCGGAGTGCCGAGGGCCGCTCGCGAGGCCCGGGTGCGCGAACTGCTGGAGCTGGTGGATCTCAGCGAAAAGGCCGCTGCTTTCCCGTCACAGCTTTCCGGCGGGCAAAAGCAGCGCGTCGGCATCGCCCGGGCGCTGGCCGCCCGGCCGGAAGTGCTGCTGTGCGATGAGGCGACCAGTGCGCTGGATCCCGAGACCACCGCCTCGGTGCTGGCCCTGCTGGCGGATATTAACCAGCGCCTCAATCTGACCATTGTGCTGATTACGCACCAGCTGGAGGTGGTGAAAACCATCTGTGACCACGCGGCGCTGCTGGAACAGGGCGAGATTGTCGAAAGCGGTAAACTTGCCGACCTGCTGGTGACCCCATGGTCGCGGCTGCGCCAGTCGCTGCTGCACGACCCGCAGGCTGAACAGGAATTTCTTACCCGCCACGGCGTTCAGGGGAGGCCATTATGCGGAGTAGCATGAGCTGGGAAGATTTGTGGCCGTTATTACTCGACGGCACGCTGGATACGCTCTATATGGTGGGCCTGGCGGCCCTGTTTACCGTGCTGATCGGGCTGCCCACCGGCGTGCTGTTGTTTATTTCCCGCGCCAACGGGCTGGCGCCGATGCCGAAACTGAACGCGCTGTTAGGCGCGGTGATCAACATCGGCAGGTCGCTGCCGTTTATCGTACTGCTGATCGCCCTGATCCCCTTTACCCGGCTGATCGTCGGCACCACGCTGGGCAGCACCGCCGCCATCGTGCCGGTAACCATCGGCGCCTTTCCATTCTTTGCCCGTCTGACGGAAAACGCGCTCGACGAGGTGGACTACGGGAGAATTGAAGCCATTCTGTCGATGGGCGGCAACGTCTGGCACGTCATTTTTAAATCCCTGCTGCCGGAAGCCCTGCCAACGCTGCTGGCCGGGATCACGCTGACCATCGTGATGCTGATTGGTTTCTCCTCCATGGCCGGTGTGATCGGCGGCGGTGGACTTGGCGACCTCGCCATCCGCTACGGCTATCAGCGGTTTAATAATGAAGTCATGTTTGGCACAGTGCTGATCCTGGTGGCGATGGTCCAGGGGGTGCAAATGGCCGGCGATCGGCTGGTGCGTAGCCTGGCCCACCGCCGCTAGCCGTCAGTCATTAGTTCCAGCCGCTCTCTGCCGCCAGCTGGCGGACCAGAGTGGCGGCGTCACACTCGCGGATCAACCCCACCCCCTGCCCGGCCCAGTGGGCGCCATACTCATGGACACCCTGGGCTTTCGCGGCGGCGGCCAGTGCTTTGCCGATATCATACGCCAGCGGATAATCCGGCACGGCGCTCGCCGGATAGCCTTCCCCCAGCGCGCAGAAGGCATTCGCCAGACAGCGTGCCGGACGCCCGGATATCGCGGAGGTCAGCACCGTACGCCCGTCAAGGCTGTTGTGGATCGCCGCGCGATAGCCGGCGTCGGCGGCCGATTCCGGACACAGTAAAAACGCCGTACCGAGCTGTACGCCCTGCGCCCCCAACTGCATCACGCTGGCGATCCCCGCTCCGTCCATGATGCCCCCGGCGGCCACCACCGGGATGGTTAGTCGACGCCGCAGAAGTTGCACCAGGGTGAAGGTGCTCAGCTGCGCGTCAGGCGCCTGCGGAGCAAAGATCCCCCGGTGCCCGCCCGCCTCATAGCCCTGAGCGACCACCACGTCGATCCCCTGCTGTTCAATCAGCAGCGCCTCCTGCAGCGAAGTCGCTGTCGCCAGGGTAACGATCCCCTGCCGCCGCAGACGCTGGATCGTCTCACCTTCAGGAAGACCAAAATGAAAGCTCACCACCGGCGGCGACAGGTCGAGAAGCAGCTCCAGCATCGGCGCATGACCGATAAATGTCTGGTAGATCTCGCTTAACGAATCCGGTGGCGTACTGCCATAGCGGGCAAAATGGGGACGTAATGTTGTTGCCCAGTCGGCCTCCCGCCGGGCGTCGCGCCGGGGCGGCGCATGGCAGAACAGATTGACATTGAACGGGCGGTCCGTCAGCTGGCGGGTGGCGACTATCATCGCTTCCGCCTGGGCAACGGTTGAAGCGCCCAGCCCCAGCGAGCCCAGCGCACCGGCATTACTTACCGCGGCAGCCAGCGCGGGGGTGGAGACGCCCGCCATCGGGGCCTGAATCAGGGGATAATCAATATCAAGAAGCGAAAGCAGCGGGTTGCTCATGGTTTCCTCATGCATTAACGATGCTGGAGGCTTACCATCTCCTTTAAAGATGGTAAGATCAACATTATTATCGTATTGAGAAGAAAAATATGAACCATAGCACACTCGAGATCTTCATTCAGGTGGCAGAAACGCAGAGCGTCACCCAGGCAGCAAAACGGCTGGGCCGCGCACAGTCCAATATCACGACCCGCATTCAGCAGCTGGAAGAGGAGCTTGCCGTTGAGCTCTTCGTTCGCGGCAACAAAAAAATGGTGTTGTCCCCGGCAGGCGTGCAGTTTCTCAGCTATGCCCGGCGGATCCTGAGCCTGGCGGAAGAGGCAAAGCAGGCTCTGCATCCGACAACCCCAGGCGGCAGTCTGCGTCTGGGCGCGATGGAGGCGACCGCCGCCAGCCGGCTGCCGCCGCTGCTTACCCGCTTCCAACAGCAGTGCCCACAGGTGGATATCACCCTCATCACCCAACCGACCCGCCAGTTAACCGAGGGGGTGTTAACCGCCGCCCTTGATGCCGCGCTGGTCTGCCTGCCGCCAGGGGCCGATGGGCAACCGGCCTGTCCCGACGAGCTGGCATTCACCCCGGTGTTTTATGAAACCCTGATGCTGGTCCGTCCGCAGACCCCGGGTCCGCTGCGGTTTGCGGCATTTGCCAGCGGCTGCAGCTACCGCGCGCTGGGAGAACGCTGGCTGGCGGAACAGAAGGCGGCCGTCGAGGTGCATGAGGTCAATTCCTATCACAGCATGCTTGCCTGCGTGGCGTCCGGGCGCTACGCCTGCCTGCTGCCGCAGAGCGTGCTGTCGCTGATGACGCTTCCCGAAAACTGCCTTAGCGAACCGCTGTGCGAGGCGACCACCCAGCTTATCTGGCGCAGCGGCTTGAGCGCCCCCGCCCTGAGCGAGTGGCGCAAGCTGCTGCAAAGCGTGGCGATTGGCTAAGCCTGGCGTTCGGTAAAGACCAGCCCTGCGGCAATCAGCAGCGCCAGCGCCGCGGCATAGAGCGCCGGGTTAAATGAAGCCGCGATCTGATACAGCGCGCCGGCGATAAGCGGCCCGGCAATCTGTCCCACACCGTACAGTGCAGTCATCGCGGCAATCATATTGAAGCTCACCTGATGGCTGAGACTTTTCGCCTTCGGTAGCGCAATGGTTACGGTGCCCATAAAGGTAAAGCCCACCAAAAGCGCGCTTAGCACGCAAAACAGCAATGAAGCGCTGCAGGCTGGAAGGATCACGCCAAGCGCCTGGACGAGCAGGTTGCGGGTCAGCGCTTGCCGGTATCCCCACTTTAGCACCAGCTTATGCCAGATGAGGCAGGACGGCGCGGCCGCCAGACCAAACAGCGCCCACAGATGGACCGGGTCAACGCTCTGCAGCGAACCGGACAGAAACAACGGCAGATAAGTGGCGGTGATGATATAGCCGAAGCCCGCCAGACCGTAAACCATCAAGAGTCGCCACGCCGCGCGACGGGTATCGCTCCCGGACGCAGGCAGGGAGGTTTCAACATGGGAAACCCGCACCAGTGCAGCCGGCGGAGTCAGTAGCCAACGGATCGCCAGCGCCAGCAGCAGACCGGCGCATAATGCGCAGAGCAGCCAGATCTGCTGGCTGGTGAGGCTCAGGGCATGTCCAAGGGCGATCCCCTCCGCGGAGATAAATATCCCCAGCCCCACCCCGGCATACAGCAACGGCGCCCCGTGATGATGCCCCATATGTTCCAGCAGCCACAGCGAACCTGCAATCAGCGTTATCGCGCTCAGCGCGCCGGCGACGGCGCGCAGCGTAATAATGGTCCACGGCGAGCTCACCCAGGCCAGCAGCGCCAGGCTGGCGATGGTCAACCCGGCGGAGATAATGCTCAGTCGGGTGGCGGCCCCAGGCTGCACCCGCGCCAGCAGCAACGCACCGACCAGATAGCCAGCGTAATTGGCCGACGCGGCGAGATTGCCCTCGTGCAGGGTTAACAGACCTTCATTAAGCATAAGCGGCAGCACGCCGGTGAAGGCAAAGCGCCCATAGCCCATGCCGATCATCAGTACTATCGATCCAGCCAGTGCCAGCCATAAGGCCTGGCGCGATTGGTTATTCATCCACCACCCCACAATGATTCTCAATTTAAGAACAATAATATTGTATAATTCTTTTTTCATTATGATGAGGAGGTATTGTTGGCGCAAGTCGGATGTTAATCCGCTATGGTATTTACAGAGAGAAGGTGCGCCTGGGCACGGCTTAACACACGCCGGGCCGATTTACCGGTACAGTATCAACTCAACTTATGCTCACGGGAGTCATTATGTCGTTCTGTCATATGCGCATTGCCAGGCCGGTCAGTGAACTGGACACCACCGCCAGCATGTATTGCGCCGGGCTGGGACTCGAGCTGCTCGGCAGCTTTACCGATCATGAAGGATTCAGCGGGATAATGCTCGGCGCGCCCGAAGCGGGCTGGCATCTGGAATTCACCCACTGCCGCCACCATCCCGTCACCCCCTCGCCAGGCGATGAAGATCTGCTGGTGCTGTACTATCCGCAGCAGGCGGCATGGGAGGCACAGTGCGCAGCCATGGATGCCGCCGGATTTCTGCGCGTTACGGCGTTTAACCCTTACTGGGAGGTCAATGGCGTCACTTTCGTCGACCGGGACGGCTACCGCACGGTATTGCAAAACCGCGCCTGGGGCATGGTGTGTGATTCGTCGGGTATGGCGGCGAGCTGACGCTGAGCGAGGCGGGCGTTAAGCGCTGTAAAAGCAGTTATTTACATTCGTACAAATATCGTTCCCGTCGGTTACCGATAAAACGCTGTCGCGCCTCGCCAGCGCCCTCACGGCGCGCTATGCTACACATCCCGTTGTATTAACCTCTTATCCCTATGAGCACTTCCGTCAGCACTACACAACTCAATTTGCGCATTATTTCGATCGTTGTTTTTACCTGTATCTGCTATCTCTCCATTGGTCTGCCGCTGGCCGTACTGCCGGGCTATATTCACTATCAGCTGGGCTACAGCACCTTTGTGGCCGGAATTGTGATCAGTCTGCAGTACATATCGACGCTGATAAGCCGGCCGCACGCCGGGCGCTATACCGATATCTGGGGGCCGAAAAAAGTGGTCAGCCTTGGGATCGTCTGCTGCCTGCTCAGTGGCGCCTTCACGCTACTGGCGGTAGTCCTGCAGGCAACGCCGATGCTGGCCATTGCCGCGCTGCTGGCGGGCCGGGTGTTTCTCGGCGTCGGCGAGAGCTTTACCGCCACCGGCGCCACCCTGTGGGGGATCAAAACCGTCGGCGCGATCCACACGTCACGGGTTATCTCCTGGAACGGCGTGGCGACCTATGTGGCGATGGCGGTCGGGGCGCCGCTGGGAGTTACCCTCAATCACTATTTTGGCATCAGCGGCTTTGCTACGGTGGTAGTGCTGGTCGCGGCCATCGGTCTGCTGTTCGCTCGTACCCGCCAGGACGTCAAGGTGACCGCCGGCGCCAGAGCGCCCTTTCACGCGGTGGTGCGAAAAATCTGGCCTTACGGCCTGGGGCTGGCCTTTGGCACCGTCGGTTTCGGCGTTATAGCCACCTTTATCACCCTCTACTTCGCCGCGCACAGCTGGCAGGGCGCCGCGTTTACCCTTTCGCTGTTCAGCGTCGGCTTTATCTGCGTTCGCCTGGTGCTGGGAAATACCATTACCCGCTTTGGCGGAGTCCCGGTCTCCCTGGCCTGCTTCATCATCGAAAGTCTCGGCCTGCTGCTTATCTGGCTGGCGCCATCAGCATGGATGGCCGGCGTCGGCGCCTTTCTCACCGGTTCGGGTTTCTCGCTGGTCTTTCCGGCTTTAGGAGTTGAGGCGGTAAAACAGGTGGAAGAGCAAAATCAGGGAACCGCCCTCGGCACCTACTCGGCGTTTCTTGATCTGGCGCTGGGCCTGACCGGGCCGCTGGCCGGCTGGGTCGCCGGGTTCTACGATCTCGCCACGCTGTATCTGCTGGCGGCGATCGTGGTGGCGCTCGCATTCCTGCTGATTTTCCGCGTACATCGGCAACAGCGGCTTGTCGCCAGAGAGTAGTGTGGCCCGGCTCGCGGGCCGCCGCGGTCCGATGACGCCGGCAAAAAATGAATCGGCAATTGACGACGATTCGGCTTCCGTGCCAACATCCCGTCAGCGTCTGGCAACAGATGCATGGACGGTACTGGTAGACAACAGAGTTCGCGCAACGATCCAGCCCGGTACCGTAGTCCAATCCGAATCACTGACCCACACGGTGAATTCCTGATTCTGGCGGGAAACACAGACATGCACCAAAGTTTTAATCAGCGCGTTCATTTCTATTACTGCGTCCTGGTCGCGCTGAAGTTGCACGGAAAATCGAAAAAAGCGGGTGGTATCAGGGGAAAGAATAACTTTCTGCTGAAATGGCTGCGCCGGGCGCAGGATAACAACATTTTTCCTCCCGATATCACCAGTGAAATCGAATGGCTGCGAGGAAAAATTATTCAGGCTGGCTATGACACCGATCTCGAGCCGATGCTGGATTTTGTCTACGCCACCGCCAGCCGCGCCGAGGCGCTCAAAAACGCCGAATAGGCTCCTGCGCCCGCCACGGGCGCAGAGACTTTCCCTGCCATGTCTCAATCCCAGGTTCGGCCAACAGCGCAGGCGCAATCCAGCCACGTTCTATTTTGTGACACTGTCACGCACAAAGGTGACCGCTGAGGTTCATTAACCGCTGACATGCCGCCTGACGCGTTCTATGCTTTACCCTGTCTCCCTCCTCACACAGGAACTGCACCCGATGGCCGACTGGAATCCTTCGTTGTATCTGCAATTTGACGCTGAACGTACCCGCCCCGCGGCCGACCTGCTCTCGCGTATTGCCCATCTGCAGGTCGAGCACGCCGTCGACCTCGGCTGCGGGCCGGGAAACAGCACCCGCCTGCTACGCGCCGCCTGGCCGTTGGCGACGATCGTCGGTATCGATAACTCCCCGGCCATGCTGGTCCAGGCGGCGCAGGCCTTACCCGACTGCGAATTCCTTGATGCCGATATTGCCCGCTGGCGGCCTGCGCAACCGCCAGATGTGATCTATGCCAACGCCTCTCTGCAGTGGCTGACGGATCATGAGACGCTTTTCCCCCATCTGGTAAACCAGCTGGCGGACAACGGAACGCTGGCAGTGCAGATGCCGGATAACTGGCAGGAACCTTCCCATACCCTGATGCGTCAGGTTGCCAGCGAGATGGGGTTGCCGGACCGTGGACGCCAGCCGTTACTCCCGCCCGCCGCCTGGTACGATCTGCTCAGCCGCCAGGGTTGCGAAGTTGATATCTGGCGCACCACCTATTTTCATCCCCTTGCTTCTCATCAGGCGATTGTCGACTGGCTGCAGGGCACCGGGTTACGCCCCTATCTGGCAGGCCTGGACGAGCAGGCCGGAAGCGCGTTTCTCACACGCTATCTCGCATTGCTGGCCGCACACTACCCGTTACAGTGTAACGGGAAGGTGCTCCTGCGTTTCCCACGGCTGTTTATCGTGGCGCGAAAGATCGCCGCCTGACCGTTGGGATAGGTGGGCAGAAAAGCGGAGTGATGAAAGGTGTAAAGGAACGGCTATACCATCCTGATTTTCAGGATTGATAATCCCGAACGTTGCGATATTCAATATCTTAGTCAGCGTGCGACAGTGATGACTCCTTTAACCTGCAAAGAGAATCACTATGAGTACTCCTCCTGTCGATCGCCGAACGCTGGCTGCTATCGCGCCAAAGCTAGCCGAGCTGACCGAAACGGTGCTGTTTGGCGATATCTGGGCGCGGAGCGAGCTGTCGCCCCGCGAACGCAGCCTGATCACCCTTTCCGCCCTGACGGCGCAGGGCAAAACTGAACAGCTGCCGTGGCACATCGCGCTCGGCTATCAGAATGGCCTGAGCCGGGAAGAAATTGTCGAATTGTTTACCCATCTGGCGTTCTATGCCGGTTGGCCGGCGGCGGCCAGCGCCCTGACCTGCCTGAACGCGCAGGAGGCGTCATGCCCCTGACCCGAATTTCGCTTGGCACCGCCTGGCGTCCCGCGGAGTTTGCTCAATTGTCGGCGCTCTTTCATGAGTGTCTGGTGGCGGAGTTCGACGTTCCGTCAGCAGATAGATTTCAGTTTATCGAACGGGCCGCCGATGAGCAGCGCATTTACGACCCGCACTACCTCAGCGAAGGACGCAGCGCCCGCTTCGTGCTGTTTCATATTTTCGCTGGAAAACCGCGCAGCCGGGCGCAGAAACAGGGACTCTATCGTCGGCTCTGCGCGCGGTTAGACGATGAGATGGCGGTCAGCCCGCAGGACGTGATGGTGGTTATCCAGTTTAACCAACTGGAGGACTGGAGTTTTAGCGCAGGGAAGATGGCGGGTGAATGAGACAGGCGGCGCCGCAAGAGGCGCCGCGTTTCAGCACTATATCATTTGCTACCATGCACAACAGCGATCGTTCCATGAATCACGATACATGATGTTCCCTTCTGTGTATATCCAGGTGATCGTCTCATAACGGAAATCAATGTCTTCAAGGTGAGTACTTGTCATTCCGGCCGGATGTAAATTTGGTGTGATTGCTGTAATCTTAATATTCGCCATCGCTATGTTAAAATATTCAACTTCCAGTCCCGCCTCATTTATTCTGTACATTTTTAGCGTTGCCGATCTTAATGTTCGACCTTCACAAAGAGCCCTAAATAGCAAAGGTGTTGTTCTGTCAAACTCTTTTTGAATTTTAACCGGTGTATGAAGACGGGTTCCCGTCAGCTTTCCTGTATTATTATCGGTAGGTAACCAAACATGATGATTCACTGCGCGCAATTCGATGGAACCCGTGCGTGTGGGCATCAGGCAAGAACCTATAATAGGCGAATCATTCTCATCAGTTAACCATAAATATGCTGGATTTGACATTACCCCTCCTCTTTCATATCAGTTTTTAACTTTAAACCAAACGACAACGTGAAACCCAATGATTAATAAAACAAAAAGTCCTATTAAGTTAATGGCAATGTCAGGAAAAAGAGAGACTGCAATCATGCTAAATATAATGATTAATAATACAATACCCCATCCCCATAAAAAAAGAATGAATTCTTCTTTTAACCATCTTTTCAAGAAATCCATCCATTCACCTCATTAATTTAATAAGTAATTCAGCAAGTTCATCATCAGAAATAATCATCGGATTTAAATAAGGAACGCCTGTGATGACAGGTTTGATGAGAAAGTACATCATCTCCAGATGGTTAGCGTATAACGCATTGTAATAAAATGAATTATGCATTTTCAAATTGTCAGCGCTATTAGCGGCATCCTGAATCAATCCATACACGTTTAATACCACTGCGGTAGTAGTTACACTCCCTTTAAGGACTAATGACCTTGCCCTGTTGATACGCCCATATACAACAGTATTAAACCTGGAAGTCTGGCAAATCATGGTTGCTACTGCCATTATTAAAATACGATTAGTTAATCCTGAAGATGATATGTAAACTCCCGCGCCGACAAGCTTCTTGAGAATATATTGAGCTTTTTCTTCTTTTTTATTTTGAAAGTAGGTTTCTATATATTTTAATCATTTGGAAAATGATATCACGGCTTTTAACTAACTGCGCCAGCCCTGCAATAAATCTTGTGTCCTCTTGCTTTAACTTAGAACAAACATCCTGATAATTATCCATTAAGCAGGAAGTATAATACGAAGCACGGGTTATACCATTTCCCATTTGATTCAGTGTATCAATAACATTCTTTTTTACTCCAGCAAATGCTTCATCAAATTTCATGGCCAGAATACGCTCCGCCTCGATTGAGGTAATGATGAAATTCCTATAATACATAATTAGATCCTTCCTTTATTAGATCATTCATTGTTCCGGCACATATTTCTTATGATCATCTGGCCTTTCAATATACTTATAAAACGATGGCCTTGATAGTAATATTGACTCTACTCTTTTGTTTATATTCCCTCGCACCCTGCCCGGTTTAAAATATCTCGGTTAGCTATTACTTCGTATTGTTTCATATTTTCGCCGGAAAACCGCGCAGCCGGGCGCAGAAACAGGGACTCTATCGTCGGCTCTGCGCGCAGTTAGACGACGAGATGGCGGTCAGCCCGCAAGACGTGATGGTGGTTATCCAGTTTAACCAACTGGAGGACTGGAGTTTTAGCCCAGGGAAGATGGCGGATGAATGAGACAGGCGGCGCCGCAAGAGGCGCCGCGTTTCAGATGATATAATTTACTACCACGCGAGATGATGCACCAGCGAGAGATCCCAGGCCGTTGCCAATAGCGAAAGAAACATAATCACATTGACCACTGTTTCAAGACGTTTTTCCATCGTTGCTTCTCCTGAGCCTGTTTCCCCTGTTATAGCGGGAAAAGCTTAACAACCTCTTACCGCTTCAGGACTCAAGCGTGATCCTGTAGCGTACGTAATCGTCAGCCAGGGTAAACTCATCATACAGATGACGGGCGGGATTATCACGGCGCGTATGCCAGTACAGCCGCGACCAGCCTTTGTCCGCCCCTTCGCTTTGCAGCGACTTAATCATGGTTCTGGCAATACCCTGTCCACGGAAGGCGGGATCGACAAACAGATCCTCCAGATAGCAGATCGGCGTGGTAACCCAGGTTCCCTCATGAAGAACACAGATAGCGAAGCCGACCACCGCATCATCCACCACCGCGACTCTACCCAATACAGACGAGTTTACATCCAGCATCCGCTGCCAGGTGTATTCGGTCACCTCTTCCGGCTGCGGGCTACCGTAAAAACGAGTGTAGCCTTGCCAAAGCTGAAGCCATTCGGCTTTGTCGTGGGGCCGTACTTCCCGGATATCGATGACCATGAGAGTTTCCTTACAGATGAATGCATTAGCCTGCGAATATTGGCAGGAGATATGAGTTGAGGTCATTATTTTCCTGCGCAGATATTTGTTCAAGCGCTTCGGCCATAATTCTCCTGCTGTTCGGAACGATTTGGCACTAAAAAGCCGTATGCAGAGGAGCCACTGACCGGCTGTTACAGGTTAGTATAATAGTATGTTGTAACTAATAAAAATCCTGCACAACCCGGCCGCAGCCGGGTGTATAGATGGACTATCAGCAAAGAGGTTTGACGGCGTCGCGCATACCGCAGGTCAGGATAGCGTCAAGGTCGGCAGTCACCAGCTCCACCAATCCCGGGATCTGGCTCAGATCCTGCTGCCAGTGATCCGCCACGCTGAGCACGGCGGTGACCAGCTCGCGAATGCTCATCTGGCCATCGCGATGGCGGGCCCACAGCGTTTGATAGCGCGATATCCAGTCGGCGTCATCCTGTACTGGATAGCTCTCACCATCCCGCTCTCCCCGGTAAAAGGCGATCAGCGCCGCCAGGGCAAAGGTCAGACGCGGCGGCAGCGCGCCATGCGCTTTCTGCCCCGCCAGCAGCTGCGGCAGAATACGGGTGCGGTACTTGGTCATGCCGTTGAGCGCAATCGAGAGCAGCTGATGTTTAATATAGGGATTACGGAAGCGCCCTGTCACGGCGCTGGCGAATGACACCAGCTCATCGCGCGGCAGATCCAGCACCGGAATAATCTCGTCATAAATCGCTTTTTCGACAAACGCGCAAATCTCCGCATCGTTCATCGCCTCACCCACGGTGTCGATCCCGGCCTGGAAGGCCACCGGCACCAGCGCGGTGTGCGCCCCGTTAAGGATCGCCACTTTGCGTTCTTTATACGGCTTGATATCGTCCACAATGCGCACATTCAGCGGCAGTTTATCGAGACGCAGCTCGGCCTTCAGCGAGGCAGGTCCCTGGATAACGAACAGGTAGAAATGCTCAGCGGTATCAAGGAAAGCATCTTTATAGCCGGTCTGCGCCTCGAGAGCCGCCACTTCATCACGCGGATAGCCGGTCACAATGCGATCCACCAGCGTCGAACAGAAGGTATTCGCTGAGGTCAGCCAGGTGATAAATGCCTGCGGCAGTTCCCATTCGCTAGCATAGCGCAGCACCAGCGCCTGCAGCGCCTCGCCGTTATAATCGATCAGCTCGCAGGGAATAATCACCCATCCCTTGTCGGCCGCACCGGCGAAATGTTGGTAACGCTCAAACAACAGACGGGTCAGTTTCGCCGGATAACTGACCGGCGGCGCGTCGTCAAACCGATCCCCGGCATGGTAGCTGATGCCCGCCTCGGTGGTGTTGGAGAAGACAAACCGCATCTCCGGGTTATGCGCCAGGCGTAAAAAAGCGTCGAAGTCTGCGTAAGCGCTGATCTCCCGGTTGACCGAGCGGATAAGACGCGCATCGCTGACCGCTTCGCCCTGCTCGTTCAGGCCGCGAATAATAGTCGTGTACAGGCCATCCTGGGTGTTCAGCGAAGGCGGAAAATCTGTGGCGATAGGCCGCACGACCACGATGCCCGCATTCAGGTCGGTATGCTCGTTGAGCAGGTCGATCTGCCAGTCAACGAATGCGCGCAGGAAGTTACCCTCCCCAAACTGGATGATACGGTCAGGGTACTGCGCGCCGGGGAAATCACGACGGTTTAAAGTTTTCACAATGGGTTCCCTCTAATAGTAGTCATACAACCTGAGTAATTGGTCCAATAAGTTATCAGGTTTTGCTACCAGTGAAACCCTGTTTTGATCAAAGCAATCTGCAATAGCGGCCGTCAGGGCAGAAACTTATAGAATAGTGAGGTGGCAGTCATTTCGCCGTCGGGCATCAGCGCATAGCGCGGAATTTCCCCCACTTTTTCCCAGCCGCAGCGGGCATAGAACTGTTCCGCCCCGCTGCCGGTCGCCGTGTCCAGCACCAGCACCGTCTTCCTTTCCCGCCGGGCAATGCGCTCCAGTTCGCTCATTAACGCCTGGGCGATCCCCTGGCGGCGGACATTTTGGTGAACCAATAATTTGGCGACATCCGCTCGATGGGGCTGGTTTTCCGGTTGACTGGTGATAAGTTGCACGGTGCCAACGGGACGTTCCTCCGCGTCGAAGGCGGCCAGCACAATGCGCTCCCCGGCCGCCACGCTGTCGGCAGTGCGTTGCCAGAACGTTATCGCCGTTTGCGGCGCGAAAGGCAGCATAAAGCTCACCGAGGCGCCGCCGTTGACACAGCTTGCCAGGATCTCGCTTAATGCCGGGAGGTCATGGAGAATATCGTCACGCGAGAGCGTGCGCAGTGAAAAGGATGTGGTCATAAAAGCTCCCTGTTATCGACCACATCACTATGTTTTTAACCAAAAATTAGCACAAGTAGGATCCCGATAGGATTTTCTTATGGCGCGCTTTCGGTCAGCGTCGGCATACAAATTTGGTTACGACCGCTCTGTTTGGCTTTCACCATCTCATCGTCCGCCGCCAACAGCAGCTGGTTAAACAGCTCGGTGATGCGGGCGTGGCCTACCTCGCGCGTCTCCAGTCCCAGACTGATGGTCAGGTGGATCGGGTTCTGGCCCAGGCCGAAAGGCTGCGACTCCACCCCGTGACGGATCTTTTCCGCCAGCAAATAGCCCTGCTGGGCGCTGTCGACGACGGCGGCCACCGCAAACTCTTCGCCGCCGATACGGGCCACCATCCCCTGCTCACCCACCAGCTGTCGAACCTGCTGGGCAAACTGGGTCAGCACGCAATCGCCGCCTTCATGGCCCAGAGCATCATTCACCCGTTTGAAGCCATCGATATCCAGCACCATCACCGTCAGCAGCTTATCCGCCGGCAGCGTCTGACGCTTCAACGCTTCGCTCAGTCCGGAACGAGAATAGACGCGGGTCTGAAAGTCAAAATCGGCGCGCAGGGCCAGCTGCTTCACCAGCGTGTTAATCGCTTCGACACTGGATGCGACAATCACCGGGCTAATCAGCATGGCGGCAATTCCGAGGCGGGTGGAGAACAGCTGCCACGGCTGCATTCGCGCATCTGGCGAAAAGTGAATTAACGAATTAGCGACCAGCAGTATTTCGCCGATGCCAGTGAGAAAAGTCAGCAGACAGGTCAGCGGCAGCGGATAGCGTACAGCGCACCAGATCAAAGCCGGTAACGGGAAGGTAATGCTGCCCGCGCCGCCTACCGCCACGCCAAGCGCAATTGACAGGACCAGCGCCAGCACCGGCAGCAGCTGGCGAAAGCGAAAACCGCTTAATGCCGAAGGCAGCGTCAGGGTCAGAATAAAGGGCAGGATTAATACCGCCGTTGAGAACTGTTCGCTAAACCAGTCCGCCAGCTGGGGAACGAAGGTGGCGCGTTCAACATCCACCGACCCCAGCGCGCCGACCGCTGCGCACAGTAAGGCGGCTAACAGGCAGAAACAGAATAAATTAAGCGCGTTTATCGGGCCCGGCATGGAGTCGGCGCGACGTTTATCCCACAGCACCAGCTGCGCCAGCGTCACAATAAAGACAATATTGGAAAAGTTAATCAGCAATGAGGCAAAGCCCATACCCCAGCGCGAGGTTAATCCGTCATAGACCAGCATTGCCGCAAAACAGACGGCATAAAAATAGCTGCGGTTAAGCCATACATAGCGTGCAAAAATCCCGGCCATCACTGCATTGAGCGGCCAGAAGAAAGAGAGCTCCTGCACCAGACGCAGCATAGCGCCAAGAAAATGCAGCAGTAGCGTTAACGTAAATAAGACCAATGCATCGCGCACGGGTTGTTCTTCACGAAACAGCGTAAATGACCGAATCGACAGTGAAGACATTCAGTAATTATCCGTCTAATTGTTTCAGGAAATTATTATGTTAATAGTTAGTTAGCGGATTATCATAACATGAGAATATTTATCAGGCATACTCCGGCGCCGATCAAATGCAAATTAGCGCACAGACGGCGCATTCATTTGTAGCACCAGCCAGCGGTGGATGACCTGCACGATATAGTCCTGCTCCGGCTCGCTCAGCGCGCGGCCGTGGGGAATGGCATGCCATTTTTCCAGGCAGCCGCGACAGCAGGTAGCGGTCGCGTGCTGGGCGATAAACACCGGGTGACCGCGCATCGGCGTCTGCTTGCCATCATTGATCGGCGCAGCGGGCGCCAGCCGCTGGCGAATAAAGTCTGCGGCATGCCGATCGATAACCTCCGGTCCCTTATCGAGACAATATTGCCGCTCTTTCCCCCCCAGACGGAAGCGTGAGCGAAACGTCGAGCGCGCCAGGCGCGCAAACAAGCGATCCTGATCGACCATCAGAACACCGACCTCCCCATCCGCTGAGTCAGTTTTTCCAGTATCGCCACGCCGGCCAGCGAGTTCCCGGCGTCGTCAAGCTCCGGGCTCCACACGGCGATCGCCATCTCCTGCGGGACAATCGCCACGATCCCGCCGCCGACGCCCGATTTCGCCGGCAGGCCAACGCGCCAGGCGAATTCACCGGCGTTCTGGTACATGCCGCTGGTCATCATCAGGGCATTAACCTGGCGGGACTGGATGGGCGCAATAACCGGCGCGTCGAGATGCGGGGCAATGCCGCGGTCGGCGAGAAACAGAAAGGTTCGCGCCAGCTCAACGCAGCTCATCTCCAGCGAACAGTAGTGGAAATAGTTCTGCAGCACGGTGGCGACGTCGTTATGGAAGTTACAAAAGGATTTCATCAGCCAGGCGATGGCGGCGTTGCGCGCCGAATGCTCAAACTCTGAGCGAGCTACCACCGGATCGTAGGCGATATCGGCCACGCCGCTCAGACGGCGGACAATCTCCAGCATCCGCTGACGCGGGGCGCTGAGCCGGCTCTGCAGCATGTCGCAGACCACCAGTGCCCCGGCGTTGATAAACGGGTTGCGCGGTTTGCCCTGCTCGATCTCCAGCTGCAGAAGCGAGTTAAAGGGCTGGCCGGAAGGATCTTTCCCCACCCGCTGCCAGATCTCCTCCTCCTGATAGTGGTTCATGGCCACCACCAGGCTCAATACCTTGGAGATTGACTGGATGGAAAAACGTTCATGGGCATCGCCAGCGGCAAAGTGCTGACCGTCCACCGTACTGATCGCGATACCAAGCTTGTCGCCGCTGACGCTGGCCAGCGCCGGAATATAATCCGCCACTTTTCCGCGGCCAATCAGCGGCCTGATTTCTGCCAGAATGGCTTCCAGCATTGCATTATTGATAACCGTCGCCACACGCGGCTCCTTGCCCACCATCAAAATTCGGTGGGCGAGTATAGCAGACGTGGACGACGGTCGTCAGGGGCTAACGTTGATTAGCGACGGTCTTTCCAGACGGTCTGCGCATTACAGAACTCGTGCAGGCCAAAATGCGACAGCTCGCGGCCAAAACCGCTCTTCTTCACGCCGCCGAAGGCCACGCGGGCGTCGCTGGCGCAGTAGCCATTGAGGAAGACGCCGCCGCACTCCAGCTCGCGGGCAAAGCGCTGGGCCTGCGCCTCGTCGGTGGTATAGACCGTGGCGGACAGGCCAAACTCGCTGTCGTTGGCGAGGGCCAGTGCATGGTCAGCGTCGCGAGCGGTGGTCAGGGTTGCTACCGGACCAAACAGCTCCTGACGAAAGCCGGTCATCCCGGCGGTGACGTTGCCCAGCACCGTTGGCGCATAGTAGTTGCCCGCCCCTTCGATTTTTTCCGCGCCCAGCAGCAGAGTCGCTCCTTCATCAAGGGTCGCCGTTACCTGCTGGTGCAGTTCATCGCGTAAATCGAACCGCGCCATCGGTCCGACGTAGTTTTGCTCATCGCGCGGGTCGCCCATCTTCAGCGCTGCCACGGCGTCGACAAATTTGCGGGTGAAGGCCTCGGCAATGCCGGCTTCGAGAATAAAGCGTTTCGACGCCGCACACACCTGGCCGCTGTTCTGATAGCGGCCGGTGACGGCGGCTTTCACCGCTTCATCGAGATCGGCATCGTTGAGCACGATAAAGGGATCGGATCCTCCCAGCTCAAGCACGCATTTCTTCAGCGCCGCGCCCGCCTGGGCGCCAATCGCCTTCCCGGCGCGGACGCTGCCGGTGACGGTCACCGCCGCGATGCGGTCGTCATTGATAATCTGCGAAACGCCGTCATTAGTGGCGTTCACCCAACCAAATACACCATCCGGCAGGCCGGCGGCGGCAAAAATCTCGCCCAGCAGACGGGCGCTGCCCATCACGTTCGGGGCATGCTTCAGCAGATAGCTGTTGCCGGCCAGCAGGATCGGCACCGCGCCGCGCATCACCTGCCAGACCGGGAAGTTCCACGGCATCACCGCCAGTATGGCGCCCAGTGGACGATACTCAATTACCGCCTGGTTATTTTCCACCAGGGTAGCTTCCGTCGCCAGCATCGCCGGGCCGTGTTCAGCGTACCAGTCGCAGAGGTTGGCCGATTTCGCCACCTCGCCGCGCGCCTGAGCGATCGGCTTGCCCATCTCAAGGGTGATCATCTGGGCCACCTCTTCGCCACGGGCGCGCAGCGCGGCCCCGATGCGGCGCAGGGCATCGGCGCGGTCGGCAAGCGGCGTCTGACGCCACTGGCGATAGCCCGCCGCGGCGAGCGTGATCGCCGCGTCGACCTCGCGTTCGCTGGCCCACGGCAGCGAGGAGACCACCTCACCGGTAGTCGGATTGACGGAGACGGCGTGCGTTGCAGATAAATTCATCATTATTCTCTCTCGTTGCTTGCGAAGTGTCCGTATTCTGGCTTACCTTTCCATTCATTGAAAATGAATAATATTAAGCAACGCATTCACAAAAGAAGAATACCATGGACCTGACTCAGCTAGAGATGTTTAACGCTGTCGCCAGCACCGGCAGCATTACCCAGGCGGCGCAGAAAGTGCATCGCGTGCCGTCCAACCTCACCACCCGCATCCGCCAGCTGGAGGCCGACCTCGGCGTTGAGCTGTTTATCCGCGAGAACCAGCGCCTGCGCCTGTCGCCTGCGGGACACAGCTTTTTGCGCTATAGCCAGCAGATCCTCGCCCTGGTGGACGAGGCGCGAATGGTGGTGGCGGGCGACGAACCCCAGGGGCTGTTTTCACTTGGTTCGCTGGAGAGCACCGCGGCGGTACGGATCCCCAGCACTCTGGCCCACTTTAATCAGCGCTACCCGAAAATTCATCTGGCGCTCTCAACCGGCCCTTCCGGGACGATGATCGACGGCGTACTGGAAGGCGCCCTGAGCGCCGCGTTTGTCGACGGCCCGCTGGTGCATCCGGGCCTGGAGGGGCTGCCGGTGTTCCCTGAAGAGATGATGATCGTCGCCCCCTACGGCCACGCACCCATCACCCGCGCCAGCGAAGTGAACGGGGCCAACGTCTACGCCTTTCGCGCCAACTGTTCCTATCGCCGGCATTTTGAGAGCTGGTTTCATGCCGACAGAGCGACCCCGGGCAGGATCCACGAGATGGAGTCTTACCACGGGATGCTGGCCTGCGTCATCGCCGGCGCCGGCCTGGCGTTGATCCCGCGCAGCATGCTGGAGAGTATGCCCGGCCATCAGCAGGTTTCCGCCTGGCCGCTGGCCGAAGAGTGGCGCTGGCTCACCACCTGGCTGGTGTGGCGCCGGGGCGCCAAGACCCGCCAGCTGGAGGCGTTTATAGCGCTGCTGAACGAAGATCGGCAAACAGTGGTTTCTCCATAAACACGCTGAGCGGATCGGGTTGATACGGCGCAAACGCGCAGCGGGTCTGGTAGCCGTTGCGCGTGTAGAGGGCGATGGCCGCATGCTGATGGATACCGGTCTCCAGGCGCAGGGTATGGCAGTCGCGCTGACGCGCTTTCGCTTCCAGCGCCGCCAGCAGCTTTTCTCCCAGCTGCTGGCCGCGGTGCTGGGGATCGATATAGACCCGCTTCATCTCGCCAAAGCCTTCCTCACTGAGAACAATAGCCCCGCAGCCAACGGCCTCGCCCTGCGGGCTGCGGATCGCCAGGGCGATGACCGTCTGCGGCGGCAGCTGGCTAAGGTCCAGCAGGTGGTTGCTCTCCGCCGGGTAGAGGGTCTCCTGCCAGGCGTCGAGGGCGGCAATCAGGGCGATAAATTCGGCGTCGGTAGGGGCGATGTCGGTGATGGTGTACATAGGTGAGCTCCTTTTTTACCCCACTGTAGCGCGGCCGGCGGCTTTTCCCGACATAGCATTAACTTATATTGCCGCCCGCCTATTGCGCTAACCAACTGAAACACAGTAATTTTATCCCCTGCTGTTCGTACTTGAGATCTGAATATGCACACCAAAGCCCGTAAAGTGATGATTATTGGCGCCGGCAATGTCGGCGCGTCGGCGGCCTACGCCCTGCTCAACCAGAGCATTTGCGAGGAGCTGATCCTCGTCGACCTTAACCAACAGCGCGCTGAGGCCCACGCTCAGGACCTGAGCGACGCCGCGGCCTACCTGCCGGGGATGATGACCATCTCCACCCGCGAGGCCAGCGACTGCGCCGATGTCGATATCGCGGTGATCACCGTCTCCGGCGGCGCGCTGCGCCCCGGCCAGAGCCGGCTGGATGAACTAACCTCCACCGCGAAGATTGTGAAGAGAATTGTGCCGACGATGATGGCCAACGGATTTAACGGCATCTTTCTGGTGGCCACCAACCCCTGCGACATCATCACCTGGCAGGTATGGCAGCTTTCCGGCCTGCCGCGCAGCCAGGTGCTGGGCACCGGCGTCTGGCTGGATACCACCCGCCTGCGTCGCCTGCTGGCGCAGGAACTGGAGATTGGCGCCCAGAGCATCGACGCCTTTATCCTCGGCGAGCATGGCGATACCCAGTTTCCGGTGTGGTCGCACTCCTCGGTATATGGCACGCCAATCGCCGACCTCTACCAGCAGCGCACCGGCCTGCCGCTCGATCGCGAGGCGATGGCTGACAAAGTGCGCAAGCTGGGATTTGAGATCTACGCGGGTAAAGGTTGCACCGAATATGGCGTGGCAGGGACCATCGCCGAGATCTGCCGCAATATCTTCACCGGCAGCCACCGCGCGCTGGCGGTCTCCTGCATTCTTGACGGCGAGTACGGGGTCAGCGGCGCGGCGGCTGGGGTGCCGGCGGTGCTGGCCCAGGGTGGCGTGAAGCAGATCATCGAACTGCAGCTGGCCGGCGAAGAGCAGGCGAAGTTCAGCCAGTCGATCGCGGTGATCAAGGCCAATATCGCCCGTCTGCCCTGACGGCAGCCTGCGAGTCAGTCGGCAATGATCAGCTGCGGGGAAAGGGTCTCCAGCGCCTCGCGGGTTTTATCCGGCAGGTGGGCGTCGGTGACGATATCGGTCAACGACGCCAGCGGAGCGATGTTGAACAGTGACCAGGCGCCGTATTTGGAGCTGTCCGCCAGCAGGATACGCCGCCGGGCATTGGCCATCAGATCGCGCTTCAGGGCGGCCTTTTCCTCCGTCGGGGCGGTGATCCCCTTCTCAAGGTCCCAGCCGTTGCAGCTGACGAAGGCGAGATCGGGCCAGATGGTCTGCAGCAGGCGGCGGCCGTGATCGCCGATGCACGACTGGCTGCTGTCATCGATGCGCCCGCCGATAATCGTCACTTCGATCTGCTTAAATTCCGATAGGAACAGCGCGATATGTAAATCGCTGGTGATCACCCGCAGCGGCAGATGGGTGATCTGCCGCGCCAGCTCAATCATGGTGGTGCCGGCGTCAAGCACAATGGCGTCGCCGGCTTTCACCAGCGCTGCCGCCGCACTGGCGATAGCCTGCTTCTCAAGCGGACTGCGCTGGGCTTTCTCCAGCGTCGTCGGCTGGGAAGGAATAAACCGGTTCAGCGTCACCCCGCCGTGCGTTCGGCTGATCACCCCTTCCTGATCGAGTTTGATCAGGTCGCGGCGAATGGTGGCCGGCGAGGCGTTGGTCGCCGCCACCAGCTGGTCGACTGTCACCAGATTATGGCTTTTCAGGAAGTCCATAATCTGCTCTAACCGGTTATATCCCTTCATGTTATTCCTGCGCGATGTGCATGGCGAGCTCAATGGAGGTTGCCATGCTCTCAGACTTCGCTTTACCTGTCCAGGCAATATCAAACGCAGTGCCATGATCCGCGGAGGTACGGATAAACGGCAGCCCGGCCGTAATATTCACCCCGTCATAGAATCCCAGCAGCTTCAGCGGAATATGCCCCTGGTCGTGATACATCGCGACTACCATGTCGTACATGCCTTCGTGACACTGCATAAACACCGTGTCCGGCGGACAGGGGCCGGTCACCTCCACTCCCTTCGCCCGCATGGCGGCGACCGCCGGGGCGACGATACGGATCTCTTCATCGCCAAACAGGCCGTTCTCCCCGGCGTGCGGGTTAACGCCGGCGACCGCGATGCGCGGACGCGGATAGCCGACGCGGCGCAGAAAGCGATCCGCCACGCCAATCACCGTCTCAATCCGCGGCTGGTTGAGGGTATCGAGGAACTGGCGCAAGGAAATATGGGTAGTGATATGGATAACCTTAAGCTTCTCGGTATAGAGCACCATGGCGTAATCGGTAGTCTGCGTCAGGTGGGCCAGCAGTTCGGTATGGCCGGGATAAGCGTGCCCGGCGAGATGCAGCGCCTCTTTATTCAGCGGCGCGGTAGCGATGGCCGCGACCGCGCCCTCCAGCGCCAGCGCGGTCGCCCGCCTGATGCAGCGAAACGCGAGATCCCCTGCCTGGGCCTGGACTTCGCCAGGGCGCAGCCCCTGCGGGTCGCTGAGTGGTTCATCAATGACGTTGATGGTCGCTGGGGAAAAACTCGCCTCGGCGGGATGGTCAATGATGCGCAGCTCCGCCCGCGGCGTGATATTTAGCGCCAGGATCCGCCGCAGCGTCTGCGCGCAGCCCACCACCACCACCGGCGCGCCGCTCAGCGCCCCCTCGGCGAGGGATTTGATAATAATCTCCGGACCAATCCCTGCCGGGTCGCCCATTGTCACTGCAATCATCTTAGACACTCAGTTTCTCCTCAATAAAATTCACAACATGTAACAGCGTGGTGTCGGTGCCGAATCCTCCGGCTTTGGTCATCACCGGCCGCGACCAGCGGCCGCCGAGAAAATGCCCGTATGGAACGCACTCCGCCACCCGGCCGCGGATCTGAAACCCTGTGGCGCCGAGCGCGTGCGCGACGGCGATGGCCACATCGCCGCCGGAAAGATACAGCGCGCCAGGGGAAGACTGCGCCACCGCCTGCGCCGTGACGTCGGCAAGCCAGGCGCAGATGTGCTCCCCGTAGGCGGCGCGGCTGAGGCCGCGTTCACGGCACCGGGCTTCAATCCCTTGCCGGACGGCGTGATTCGGGCGGGTGGTCACCACGCAGTGCTGGCCCTCGCGCAGCGCCCCGGCGATCCGTGAAGCTTCCTCCTTTGGCGATCCGCTAAAGGCCTGTTCGACATCAATTTCAATCACCCGTACTCGGGAATGGACCTGCAGCGCAGCAACCTGACGCTGCGCCATCTCGCTCATCGAACCGACCACCGCCAGCAGCGGGCCCTGCTCGCTGCGGCGCAGGCGGCAAGCCAGCGCCTCGCAGAGACCCGCCGAGCCGACCAGCAGGGTCTCCCGCGCATGGGGCGCAACGGCGTCGATCACCTGGTCCAGATGGCTGTCTTCCCAGGCGTCGACAATCAACACTCGCTTCTCCTCGCCCGCCGTCGCTAATGCCGCCGGAAGCTGGCCAGCGTTCAGGGTCAGACAGGGAAGACGGCTCTGCATAGCGATAATTTCGCTAATCTCCGCCCGGCTCACCGGCGTTTTCGGATCGCTGGCAAATTCGGTCTGATCGAGGGGCACGCCATGCACATAGCAGCGCCCGTCCCGGGTATGCCGCCCGGCTGCCGGATAAGCCGGGGCCACCACCGCCATCCGGCAGCCTTGCGCCGCCATCATTGCCTCCAGTTCGCCGCCGGGATTACCGCGCAGCGTGGAGTCGATCTTCTTTACCTGCCAGTGCGGGACGAATGTCGCCGCGCCGCGCAGCAGAGCGGCGACCTTGTCCGCCGCCGCCGCGGCGGTCATCGCCCTGCTGTCGCTGTTGAGAATTAATGCCCGGGCGGTTGATGGCTGTCCGGCGGTGAAGGCCACTTCCACCGACATACCCGCCTCCGCCAGGCTGACCCCGGCGTCATTGGCCCCGGTAAAGTCATCCGCCAGCACCAGCACTCTGTTATTGCCGTCGTTCATTGTCCTGCCTTGTAGTCGATAAAATCTTAAATTGATTATATTCAATCATATTTGATTAAATGTGAGCAAGCTCAAGTTATTAAGCTGCCGTATAAATTATAACTTTTCCCCATCAGACGAGTGGCAAGATTTATGAATGATTGAATTCAATCAATTACTACCAAGGAGAAACGCGTGGCGACGATACACAGCACAATCATCAGCGGGGCTGGCGCCTCATCGGCCCTGCTCCCGCTGCTGGCCGGTAAAACCTCAATCCTGCTGGTGACCGACAAGAACGTCGGGGCGCTGGAGGCAACCCAGGCGATTCATCGCCTGCTGGCGGCTGAAGGACGTGAAGTTGAGGTCATTGACAGCGTGCCAGCTGAGCCCAACCATCACGATGTTACGCAGATCGTCAGCCAGCTGGGCGCCAGCCAGCCGCAGATGGTCGTTGGTATCGGCGGGGGGAGCGTACTGGATGTAGCAAAACTGCTGTCAGTACTTCTGCACCCTGAGGCGCCCTCGCTGACGTCCCTGCTGGCAGGCGAGCAGCCGCAACGACGAATTTGCTCATTGTTAATCCCGGCCACCGCGGGCACCGGATCCGAAGCGACGCCGAACGCCATTCTGGCGATCCCCGAGCAGCAGACGAAGGTGGGGATCATCTCCCCGGTGCTGCTTCCGGACTATGTCGCCCTGCTGCCGGAGCTGACCACCAGCATGCCGCCCAGCATCGCGGCGTCGACCGGAATCGATGCTCTGTGTCATCTGCTGGAGTGCTTTACCTCCACCGTCGCCAACCCGGTGAGCGATAACGCGGCGTTAATCGGTTTACACAAGCTGGTACGCCATATCGAGCGTTCGGTAAATCAGCCGCAGGATCTGACGGCGAAGCTGGAGATGCTCTGGGCCTCGTGGTACGGCGGCGCAGCGATCAACTATGCCGGCACTCACCTGGTGCATGCGCTCTCCTATCCGCTTGGCGGTACCTGGCACCTGCCGCACGGGGTGGCCAACGCCATTCTGCTGGCGCCCTGCATGCGGGTGGTCCGCCCTCACGCGGTGGCGAAGTTCGCTCAAGTCTGGGACCTGATCCCCGATGCAGATCGCACGCTCAGCGCGGAAGAGAAATCCCATGCGCTGGTCGCATGGCTGGCGGCGCTGGTCAAACGACTGCCGCTGCCGGACAACCTGGCCGCGCTAGGCGTGCCTCAGGAGAGTATTTCCGCCCTCAGCGCAGCGGCGCAAAACGTCAAACGCCTGATGAACAATGCCCCATGCAGCGTCAGCCGCGAAGAGATCGCGGCCATCTACCAAACGCTGTATCCAGAACATGCCTAACAGGAGAAAGTTAAATGAGGAAAGCTATTAGCGGCGTACTCACCGCCATTGTCACTCCCTTTACCGCCGAGGGAGCGCTTAACCTGCCGGCGCTACGCCAGCAGGTGCAGCGCCAGCTCGCCGCAGGCAACGGTATTTTCTGCGGCGGCACCAACGGCGAGTTTTTTGTCCTCAATGAGGAAGAGAAGATCGCCGTCGCCAGAACCTGCGTGGAAGAGGCGGCCGGTCGCGCGCCGGTGGTGGCCCATATTGGGGAGGTTTCCACCCGGGAGACGCGCCGGCTGGGCCAGCAGATCGCCCGCCTCGGAGTTGACGCGGTATCGGCCATTACCCCGTGGTTCGTGCCCTTGAAGCAGGAAGAGCTGATTAACCACTATACGGCGATCGCCGACGCGCTGAGCGTCCCGCTCTTTCTTTACAACATTCCCGCCCGCACCGGGAACACTATTGCCCCGGAGACCGCGCGCCAGCTGGCCCGCCACGAGAATATCGTCGGCATTAAGGATAGCGCCGGCAGCTACGACAGCCTGAAAGGCTTTCTCGACGCGGTGCGCGATATCGACGGTTTCGACGTTCTGAACGGGCCGGACTCGCTTATCCATCAGGGATTTGTCGACGGCTGCTCGGCCTGCATCTCGGGGCTTGCCAACGTCGCCCCCGCTGAAATTAACGCCATCTGGTCGCGCTTTCACGCCGGGGATATCGCCGGATCGCGCCAGGCCCAGGAGCAGGTAACGGGCCTGCGCACCGATCTGTATAAAGTGGCGTTCTCACCTGCGGCGGTGAAGAAAGCCCTGCAGCTAATGGGTCACGAGGTGGGCGACAGCCGCTACGCGGTGCAGTTTAGTGACCACCAGCTGCAGCAGATTAAAAATATCATTAACACCTACCTTCACTAATTTACGTATCCGCCCCGGCCATCACTGGCTGGGGCAAGGTCTTGTATTTGCGACGCTCATTGTCGCCAGTAAACAGGAAACGGTTATGAAAGTAATTTGCACCTCGCCCTCATTCGCCAAATACGACGATGCGCCCATTTCGGCACTGAAAGAGGCCGATCTTGAACTGGTCATGTTGCCTGCCGATGCCTCTATAGAGATGCTGGCTCAGCATCTGCCTGATGCCATAGCGATGATTGTCGCCTTCACCGACATCAATGAATCGCTGCTGGCAAAGGCCCCGAGGTTAAAAATTGTCTGCAAACACGGCGTTGGTGTGGATAACATCGATCTTAACGCTACACGTCAGCGCAAAATTTTTGTCACTAACGTTCCTGATGCCAACAAGCATGCGGTGGCCGATTTTGCTTTTGGCTTAATTCTCAATACTGCCCGCCAGATTTATCAGGCAATCAGTGAAACGAAAGCAGGCAACTGGCCTCGTATTTTTGCCACTGATGTATATGGCAAAACCCTGGGGATCGTCGGTTTAGGCCATATCGGTAAGGAAGTGGCGCGACGTGCGCGCGGATTCAATATGCGAGTGCTCGCGACCGACGCCTGGCCAGACAGAGAATTTGCACAACAACACCAGATTGAATATGTCTCACTGGATACCCTGACGGCGCAAAGTGATTTTATTAGCCTGCATACCCCTTTAACCCCGGAAACTGAAAATATGTTTAATGCCGCCCGGCTACAGCAGATGAAATCAGGGGCATTCCTGATCAATGTTTCCAGAGGCGGTATTGTTGATGAACAAGCGTTGTATGAAGCACTAAAATCAGGACACCTCGCCGGAGCCGCAGCTGACGTTTTTCTCGAGGAACCTTGCGCTACGCACCCTTTATTTACCCTGGCGAATTTTGCGCCAACATCTCATATTGCTGGATATACGGATGGCGCAATTAGCAATATTAGCGCGCGCTGCGTCAACAATATTATTACCTCCGTCTGTCGTGGTGAACGACCTGAAAACATTATGAATTCGCTGTAAATAACGAGGTGGGAAGCATGCCATTCCCACCAATATAACGAACATCTACTTAGAGCCGAATATATGAACACGACAGCTAACACTACTCGTATTCGCTGGTGGATAGCCGGGTTAATGTGGTTGGCTATTGCCATCAACTATATCGACCGGACAGTATTATCTGCCGCAGCCCCACATTTAATCGATGAACTGAAACTCGACCCCGAAATGATGGGGTTTATCATGGCGGCTTTTTTTTGGTCATACTCGTTATTACAGATCCCCGCCGGGTGGTTCGCCGATCGTTTTGGTCAGAAAAAAGGTCTTGGTTTAGCCGTCGCCTGGTGGTCAATTGCCACCTCGATGATGGGTGTTGCCACGGGTTTTAAATCACTTCTGGCACTGCGTCTGGCTTTAGGTGTTGGCGAGGCCGCCGCCTACCCCAGCAACGCAGGGATCGCCGCACGCTGGTTTCCGGATAAAGAACGTGCCACCGTATCCGGACTCTTCGATAGTGCGTCAAAATTTGGCGGGGCGATTGCCATGCCGCTTATCGTCTGGATGATCTACACCTTTGACTGGCGACTGACCTTTTTGATTATCGGCAGTGTGGGCATTTTATGGGTTATCGCCTGGTATTTTATCTATGCTGAAAACCCGGAAGAACACAAACGCATCAGTCCTTCAGAAGTGCGTATTATTCGTGATGGCCAAAAACAACATCACGGCGACAAAACTGTATTGCCCATGAAATGGTATAAGCTCTTGCGTTATCGTAACATTTGGGCAATGTGCATCGGCTTTTTTACCATCAATTATACCTCCTATTTTTTTATTACCTGGCTCCCTACTTACCTGGTAAAAGAAAAAGGTATGGATTTTATTAAAATGGGAATGGTAGCCGCTCTGCCTTTATTATGCGGGATGGTTATTGAAGTTTTTGCTGGCTGGGCCTCGGATCGTCTGGTACATAAGAAAGTACTGTCTCTAACAGCGACCCGTAAACTGTTTTTGACTATCGGCTTGCTTATGGCACTTTGTATCGGCTTTGCACCATTTACCGACTCTGTGTTTATGACCGTCTTTCTCTTGTGTGTCGCAAAATCAGGCACGACGGTCGCCGCATCGCAGGTTTGGGCCTTACCGGGTGATGTTGCACCCAAAAATAGCGTCTCAATTGTCGCTGGGCTGCAAAATACGGTTTCGAATATGGGAGGCGCAGTCGGTCCGATCATTACGGGTGCGATCGTTGCTGCGACAGGCTCATTCAACTGGGCACTGATTTTCTCGGCCATTCTTGTCGTTATCGGGATAATCAACTACCTGTTCCTGATGGGTAAAATTGAACCTATCAATGACAAAGGTGGAAAATCACCCGTCCTTAATGCCGCAGAACAACATTAAGTCCAATCCGCCCGGTAGAGGACGCCACCGGGCGTAAACACATTGTTAACCTCGCAGGTAAACCGTTCCGCGCATATAGGTGGTGGCCTGGCCGCTAATCAGCACACGGTCGCCCTGCCACTGGCAGCGCAGGTCGCCGCCGCGAGCGGAGACCTGGCGCGCCATCATGGTGGTTTTCCCCAGCTTTTCGCCCCACCAGGGGATCAGCATGCTATGGGCGGAGCCGGTGACCGGATCTTCCGGCACCCCTTCTCCCGGGCAGAAGAAGCGGCTGACAAAGTCATACTCTTCATCCGGCGCGCTGACGCAGATCATTTTGCCAAGCGTTCGCAGCCGCGCCATATCCGGTCGCACCGCTTCAACCTGCTGGCGATCCGCCAGCACCACCAGATAATCGCGCCCTTCCCGAACTTCAACGGCGGCCTCGAGTCCCAACCCGGTCAGCAGATCCGCCGGCGGGTTTTCCACCGGAGAGGTCGACCACGCAGGGAAATCGAGCGTCAGCCAGTCGCCATTACGGGTGACCCGCAGCTCACCAACAAAACGGGTGCTAAAGAGAATCGTCGCCGAAGGATGGTCGAGATATTCGAAAATAACGTGCGCAGCGGCGAGGGTCGCGTGACCGCAGAGATTGATCTCAGCGAGTGTGGTAAACCAGCGCAGCTCATAGCCCTCGTCGGTACGGACAAAGAAAGCCGTTTCGGATTGATTATGCTGCTGGGCCATTTTCAGGAGCACATCGTCGGCTAACCACTCGCTGAGCGGGCAGACGGCCGCGGCATTGCCGCCAAAGTTTTTATCGCTGAAAGCATCGACCAGATAAAATTGAATTTCCTGCATACCCTGTCCTTACTTTTTTTACTTTCCTTCAACATGACATAAAAGCGCCCCCTTGACACTATCCATAGCAAAATTAATCGCTTAACCGCGGCCAGCCCCTTGCGATGAAATGAGACGCAGATCACAAAATGATTGTCTTTTCGCCAACAATCGTTTTAAGATCAGCGTCACATCTTTCCCTGAATCACCAGTCCAGAGCTTATGACTACGAATACGGTCTCACGCAAGGTAGCGTGGCTACGTGTCGTGACGTTGGCCATCGCCGCGTTTATTTTTAACACCACAGAGTTTGCCCCGGTCGGTCTGTTGTCGGATATTGCCGACAGCTTCGGCATGGAAACCGCCCAGGTGGGCATGATGCTGACCATCTACGCATGGGTGGTGGCGTTAATGTCGCTGCCGTTTATGCTGCTGACCAGCAAAGTGGAGCGCCGGCGCCTGCTTATCGGCCTGTTTATTCTGTTTATCGCCAGCCACGTCCTGTCGTTTTTTGCCTGGAATTTTGACGTGCTGGTGATCAGCCGCATTGGTATCGCCTTTGCGCATGCAGTGTTCTGGTCGATAACGTCGGCACTGGCCATCCGCATGGCCCCGCCGGGCAAACGGGCGCAGGCGCTGAGCCTGATCGCCACCGGTACCGCGCTGGCGATGGTGTTTGGTATTCCGATCGGGCGCATTATCGGCCAGTACTTTGGCTGGCGGATGACCTTCCTGGCGATCGGCCTCGGCGCGTTAGCCACCCTGGCCTGCCTCGTAAAACTGCTGCCGACCCTGCCGAGCGAACATTCTGGCTCGCTGAAAAGCCTGCCGGTGCTGTTCCGCCGCCCGGCGCTGGTCAGCGTGTACATTCTGACCGTGGTGGTGGTGACCGCTCATTATACCGCCTACAGCTATATCGAGCCCTTTGTCCAGACGGTAGCGGGCCTGAGCGGCAACTTTGCCACCGTACTGCTGCTGATCCTTGGCGGGGCCGGTATTATCGGCAGCATTCTGTTCGGTAAACTCGGTAACCAGCACGCGTCGGGGCTGATAAGCCTGGCGATTGCCCTGCTGCTCGCCTGCCTGCTGCTGCTGCTGCCGGCCTCGCATAACCCGCAGCACCTGATGCTGCTCAGCATCTTCTGGGGGGTGGCGATCATGATTATCGGTCTCGGCATGCAGGTGAAAGTGCTGGCCTCCGCTCCGGATGCCACCGACGTCGCCATGTCTCTGTTCTCGGGCATCTTTAATATCGGCATAGGCGCCGGGGCGCTGGTCGGCAGCCAGGTGAGTCTGCATCTTTCCATGGCCTCCGTCGGCTACGTCGGCGCCATTCCGGCGCTGGTCGCGCTGGTCTGGTCGCTGATGATATTCCGTCGCTGGCCGGTATCGCTGGAAGACCATCAGCCGCACCACTCCTGATTCCGTCGCACAAAAAAGCCCGCCGGTATCGCGCCGGCGGGCTTTTTTTCTCTGCGCATCGCGGGCGGTCAGGGATGCCAGGTCGAAATGATCTCCAGCACGCCGTTAATAATAAACTGCACGCCCATGCAGACCAGCAGAAAGCCCATCAGTCGCGAGATGGCCTCGATGCCGCCTTTGCCAACCAGACGCATAATCGCGCCGGAACTGCGCAGACAAGCCCACAGAATCACCCCTAACAGCAAAAAGATGATCGGCGGCGCCGCCAGCACCACCCACTCCGGGAAGTCCACGCCGTGCTTAACGGTCGAGGCGGAGCTAATAATCATCGCGATGGTGCCCGGACCGGCGGTGCTTGGCATCGCCAGCGGCACAAAGGCGATATTGGCGGTCGGTTCATCCTGCAGTTCTTCCGATTTGATCTTCGCTTCCATCGAATCGTGGGCTTTTTGCTGGGGAAACAGCATGCGGAAACCGATAAAGGCCACAATCAATCCGCCGGCGATACGCAGCCCAGGTATTGATATGCCGAATGTATTCATCACCACCTGACCGGCATACCACGACACCATCAGGATGGCGAAGACATACACCGATGCCATTAACGCCTGTTTATTACGCTCGGCGTTGTTCATATTACCGGCCAGGCCAAGGAACAGCGCCACGGTTGTGAGTGGATTCGCCAGCGGTAAAAGCACCGCCAGGCCGAGCCCTATTGCTTTAAACAAATCGAACATAGTTAATTAAAGTCCCGTTAATATTCATTTTTTAAGAATGGTTTCATTCCGTGAGTATATCGGCTTCAACAAATTTGACGCCAGCCTGCTGATAAATCACTTCTGCAAAAAAAATAACAAGCGTTAGAAAAATCATAAAGAGTGACCCACATCGTACTTTTCCATTTTAGCAAATCGTGGCATCGGCCAATTCATAATGTTGACTTATGATTGCCTGGGCAATAGTATCACCTGCAACTAATTACTTGCCTGGGCAACCATTATGAAAAGTACCAGCGACCTGTTTAATGAAATGATCCCGCTGGGTCGCTTGATCCAGATGGTTAACCAGAAAAAAGATCGCCTGCTCAATGACTACCTCTCACCTATGGATATTACCGCGACCCAGTTTCGCGTGCTCTGCTCCATTCGTTGCGAAGTATGTATTACCCCCGTTGAGCTGAAAACCGTGCTTTCCGTCGACCCGGGCGCGATGACGCGCATGCTCGACCGCCTGGCGTGCAAAGGCTGGATTGAACGGTTACCCAACCCCGCTGACAAGCGCGGCGTGCTGGTGCAGTTGACGCCGGACGGCGCAGCCCTTTGCGAGCAGTGTCATCAGGTTGTGGGTCAGAAGTTACACCAGGAGTTAACGAAAAATCTGTCGGCGGACGAAGTCGCCATGCTTGAGCAACTGCTCAAGAAGGTCCTGCCGTAAAAATAAGAAGAGGTAAGATGATGTCCAGACGTAATAATGACGCCATCACTATCCATAGTATTTTGTCGTGGATCGAGGATAACCTGGAATCGCCCCTGTCGCTGGAAAAAGTGTCTGAGCGCTCCGGTTACTCTAAGTGGCACCTGCAACGTATGTTTAAGAAAGAGACCGGCCATTCCCTCGGCCAGTACATCCGCAGCCGCAAGCTGACGGAGATTGCGCAGAAGCTCAAGCAGAGCAATGAGCCAATCCTGTACCTGGCGGAACGCTATGGTTTCGAGTCGCAGCAGACCCTGACGCGAACGTTCAAGAACTATTTCGATGTTCCGCCCCACAAGTATCGCATAACGAATGTACCTGGCGAATCCCGCTATCTACATCCGCTAAATAACTGATGTTAATCGCCTGCACTATAAAAGACGTATTGAGGAAATCATGAAACTATTCGCTGCCGCAGCTATCGTACTCTTGTCGCTGGCCTCCAGCCTCAGCTATGCGGAGCAAAACACCACGCCGGTGCGTCAAAACCAGCGTGATACAATGATTATCCCTTCAGAACATAATGATTCGCCGTTTGATTTCAATCATATGGCGGCTGGTAATGATAAATCTGACGAACTTGGCGTGCCGTACTACCAGCAGCACGACCTGTGATGCCATTACACGCATAATTGTGTATAGCCCCGTCTCCGGGGCTTTTTTTTTATCCGCGCGCCATGCCAGGCCGCACCAAACGTAAGCCAAAGACATTAATGTAGAGCCCGGCCATAATCAGCACCGCCCCGGTGAGCTGCAGTCCGCTCAGCGTCTCCCCGAGCAGCAGCGCAGCGCTGGCCATTCCCACCACCGGCACCAGCAGCGACAGCGGCGCCACCCGCCAGGTTTCATACCGCCCCAGCAGCGATCCCCAGATGCCATAGCCGACGATAGTGGCGATAAACGCCAGATAAAGCAGCGACAGTATCGTTAGCAGATCGATGTGTTGCAGACTCGCCAGCATGGTCTGCGGGCCATCGATCAACAATGAGGCCAGCATAAACGGCAGCACCGGGATCAGCGCGCTCCAGACCACCAGCGACATGATTGGCGGCCGGCTCGCCTGGGACATGATTTTCTTGTTGAAAATATTGCCGCAGGCCCAGCTGAGCGCCGCCGCGAGGGTCAGCATAAAGCCCACCAGCGGCACATGCTCCCCGCCAAGGCTGCCCTCCACCAGCACCAGCACGCCAAAGATCGCCAGGGCGATCCCCGCCAGCTGCTTGCCCTGCAGACGTTCGCCAAAGACGAAGGCGCCAAGGATGATGGTGAAGAAGGCTTGCGCCTGCAGCACAAGGGAGGCCAGCCCGGCCGGCATACCCAGGCCGATAGCGCAGAACAGAAAGGCGAACTGACCGAAACTTATGGTCAGGCCATAGCCCAGCAGCAGGCGCAGCGGAATAGCTGGCCGGGCGACAAACAGCAGCGCCGGGAAGGCGACCAGCATAAAGCGCAGCCCCGCCAGCATCAGCGGCGGCATATTGTGCAACCCCAGCTTAATCACCACAAAGTTAAGCCCCCACACCACCACTACCAGCAGCGCCAGTAGTCCATCTTTCCTCGTCATACCCCTGCCTCTGTCGTTATTGGAATTTTTGTGAACAAAATCAAAGTAGCGAAAAAGCGGCCGCCGGGATAGATCATTATTTTTGGCAGGCCCGGAAGTGCGCCCGTCGACCGCGATGACCTGTACAAGGCGTAATGGCCGTGTTATTTGTGATCGAAGACATAAAATTATAACAACATGACAGGCAAGGAAATCATGATCACCACTCTCCGGCGCTCCACCATCGCGCTGCTGGCATCGTCGTTACTGTTGACTATCGGCCGCGGGGCCACACTGCCGTTTATGACCATCTATCTCACCCGACGCTTTCAGCTGGAAGTGGATGTGATTGGCTATGCCCTGTCGCTGGCGCTGGTGGTTGGGGTGTTGTTCAGCATGGGTTTTGGCATCCTCGCTGACAGGTTCGATAAAAAGCGCTATATGGTGTGGTCAGTGCTGGTGTTTATTCTCGGCTTCAGCGCAATACCGCTGGTCAATAACGCCCCCCTGGTGGTGATCTTCTTTGCGCTGATCAACTGCGCCTACTCGGTCTTTTCCACCGTCCTGAAAGCCTGGTTCGCCGACCGGCTGACGGCAGAGAAAAAAGCGCGCATCTTCTCGCTGAACTACACCATCCTCAACATCGGCTGGACCGTTGGGCCGCCCATCGGCACCCTGCTGGTAATGCACAGTATCAATTTGCCGTTCTGGCTGGCGGCCGCCTGCGCCGCCTTTCCGCTGGTGTTTATTCAGCTGTTTCTTCAGCGGGATGGCGCCGCCGCGGCCCAGCCGGGCGCCGCTCCCTGGTCGCCTTCGGTGTTGCTGCGCGACCGGGCGCTGCTGTGGTTTACCTGCTCAGGGCTGCTGGCCTCCTTCGTCGGCGGCGCCTTCGCCTCCTGTCTCTCGCAGTATGTGCTGGTGGTCGCCAGCAGCGATTTCGCCGAGAAAGTGGTGGCCGTGGTGCTGCCGGTCAACGCCGCGGTGGTGGTTGCTCTGCAGTACGCGGTTGGCCGGCGGCTGAGCGCGAGAAATATCCGCCCGCTGATGACCTTCGGCACCGTCTGCTTTGTGATCGGCCTTGTGGGCTTTATGTTCTCTGGCGCCAGCCTGTGGGCGTGGGGGATCTCGGCGGCGATCTTCACCCTCGGGGAAGTGATTTATGCCCCCGGGGAGTATATGCTGATTGACCATATTGCCCCGCCGGGGATGAAGGCAAGCTACTTCTCCGCCCAGTCGCTGGGGTGGCTGGGGGCGGCATTCAACCCGATGCTGACGGGGTTGATCCTCACCCATCTGCCGCACTGGTCGCTTTTTGTCATTCTTATCGTGGCGATTGTCGCCGCCTGGCTGATGATTTTCCGCGGGGTCAATGCCCGCCCCTGGCAACCGGATTCTCCGCTGGCCAACGCCTGACGCCAGCTGGCATGCGGCTGTCAGGTTGCTGTCGGGCCGTTGTCGGGTCGCTGTCGTGGTGGCTGGCGGCCCGGTTCACCATACTCCATCACAGGTTTACATCCGCAGAACGTTATGGAGCATACGAATATGAACAGCAACAATCAGGTCAAACAATTACGGCTGCAGCGCGCCTGGTCCCAGGAGCAGCTGGCCGAAATGGCGGGTCTCAGCGTCCGCACGATCCAGCGCATTGAGAATGGCGAACGCCCGGGGCTGGAGACCCTCAGCGCCCTCGCCGCGGTCTTTGAGGTGACGGTGGCCGAGATCGGCGGCGAAGCCCGGCGGGAAGACGCGCCGGGCCAGGAAGCCTCACTGGATCTGCGCATAGAGGAAGCCAAAGCGCGGGTGCATCAGGAGAGCCGCTTTTTCCGTTCGCTGTCGGTGGCGCTGGTGGTTTGCGTGCTGCTGGCGGTGCTTAACCGCTTCACTAATCCACAGTACTACTGGTCCGGCTGGGTCGCCCTGATCTGGGGCGCCCTGCTGGTGGTGAGAGGATTACGCCTGTTCGTGTTCGGCGAATGGATTAAAAACTGGCGCCAGGCGCGCCTGCAGCGGCTGCTGCGCAAATAGGCCGCAAACCGGCGGCGCGACCGCCGCCGGCCTGGTCAGATGGTCACCATGGCGCGCACGCCGTCGCTCTCCATATCACCACCCTTGCCTTGCTGGACGATGGCGCCGCGCGACATCACCAGGTAGTGGTCCGCCAGCCCGGCGGCAAAGTCATAGAACTGCTCCACCAGCAGGATCGCCATGTCTCCGCGGCTCGCCAGCTGGCGGATCACCTCGCCAATCTCTTTGATGACCGAGGGCTGGATCCCCTCGGTGGGTTCATCAAGGATCAGCAGCTGTGGGCGGCTGGCCAGCGCGCGGCCGATCGCCAGCTGCTGCTGGCCGCCGGATAAGTCACCGCCTCGCCGCTGCTTCATGGTCCTGAGCACCGGGAAAAGCTGGTAGATCTCCTCCGGCACCTGCTGCGCTTCGCGGGCGGGAAAGCGCGACAGCCCCATCAGCAGGTTTTCTTCCACCGTCAGGCGCGGAAATATCTCGCGCCCCTGGGGGACGTAGGCGACCCCGGCCTGCACCCGCTGGTGCGGTTTGCGATGGGTGATGTTCTGATCCTGCCAGCGTACCTCACCGCTGCGCGCCGGGATCAGCCCCATCAGGCATTTCAGCAGTGTGGTCTTACCGACGCCATTGCGCCCCAGCAGGCAGGTGACTTCGCCCTGGCGGGCGGAAAAATCCACCCCGCGTAAAATATGGCTGCCGCCGTAGTATTGATGTAGCTGACTCACCTGTAACATTGGCGCTCCTTAACGTCCCAGATAAACTTCAATGACCTGCTCATTGGCCTGCACCTCCCGCAGCGATCCCTCCGCCAGCACCTGGCCCTGATGCAGGACCGTCACCCGGTCGGCGATGGTCTCGACAAATCCCATGTCGTGCTCCACCACCATCAGGGAGTGCTGTCCGGCCAGCGTGCGAAACAGCTCCGCCGTATACTCCGTTTCCGCATCGGTCATGCCGGCCGCCGGCTCATCAAGCAGCAGCAGATGCGGCTCCTGCACCAGCAGCATGCCGATCTCAAGAAACTGTTTCTGACCATGGGACAGCAGACCGGCCTGGCGGTAGCGCTCGCCGTCAAGACGCAGCAGGCGCAGCACCTCATTCAGCCGATCGTCCTGTTCGCTGCTCATCCGGGCGCGCAGGCTGGCCCACACCGATTTATCCCCCTTCATCGCCAGGGCGAGATTTTCCGCCACCGTCAGCGCTTCGAAGACCGTCGGCTTCTGAAACTTGCGCCCGATGCCCTGGCGGGCGATGGCCACCGGGTCAAGAGTGGTCAGATCCACCGACTGGTCATAAAGCGCTTTGCCGCTTTGCGGCCGGGTCTTGCCGGTGATCACGTCCATCAGGGTGGTCTTGCCCGCCCCGTTGGGGCCGATCACGCAGCGCAGTTCGCCGACGCCGATCGCCAGCGACAGATCCGTCAGCGCCCGGAAACCGTCAAAGCTGACGTTGATGTTCTCCAGCTGCAGCACCGGATCGGTTTGTTCGCGAAAGCGATCGCCGGGCAGCTGGCGGGTAAACAGTCCTTCATCCGGTTGCATTAGCGGTCTCCTCGACGCAGCAGGCCCATCACCCCGCGGGGTAAAAACAGGGTCACAATGATGAAGATGAGGCCGAGAAACAGCTGCCAGTACTCTGGCATCGCCACGGTGAAAATGCTTTTCGCACCGTTGACCAATCCGGCGCCAAGCACCGGGCCAATCAGGGTACCGCGCCCGCCGAGCGCTACCCAGATGGCGGCCTCGATGGAGTTGGTCGGCGACATTTCGCTGGGGTTGATGATCCCCACCTGCGGGACATATAACGCCCCCGCCAGACCGCAGAGCACCGCCGACAGCGTCCACACCAGCAGCTTGAAGCCGCGCGGGTCGTACCCGCAGAACATCAGCCGGTTTTCGGCGTCACGTACCGCGGTGAGGATCCGGCCAAACTTACTCTGCGCCAGCGCCGAGCCCAGCCACAGGGTCAGCAACAGCAGCAAAACCGTGGCCATAAACAGGCTGGCGCGGGTGCCGGTGGCGGTGACAGGAAAGCCCAGCAGCGTGGTAAAACCGGTGAAGCCGTTATTCCCGCCAAACCCGGTCTCGTTGCGAAAGAACAGCAGCATACCGGCATAGGTCAGGGCCTGGGTCATGATCGAGAAATAGACCCCTTTGATCTTCGAGCGAAAGGCAAACCAGCCGAAAACCAAGGCCAGCAGACCGGGAACCAGCACCACCAGCGCCATCGCCCAGGCGAAATGCTGCGTGCCCCACCAGAACCAGGGCAGCTCGCTCCAGGAGAGAAAAGACATAAACGCCGGCAGACCGTCGCCCGCCGCCTGGCGCATCAGGTACATCCCCATGGCGTACCCGCCGAGGGCAAAGAAGATCCCGTGCCCCAGCGACAGCATGCCCGCATAGCCCCAGACCAGATCCAGCGCCACCGCCACAATGGCGTAGCAGAGGATTTTGCCGCTCAGCGTCAGCAGCCAGCTCGGCACCGCCAGCGGATGGGAGGCCGGCAGCAGCGCCAGGAATGGCATACTCAGCAGCCCCAGCACCAGCAGGATCCCCAGCCAGCGCAGAGGCCGCGGCGCGCGCTGCGCCAGCGTTAAGGTGATTGGTTGGCTCATTAGTCAATAACCCTCCCTTTCAGCGCGAACAGACCCTGCGGGCGTTTCTGAATAAACAGAATAATCATCACCAGGATCAGGATTTTGCCCAGCACCGCGCCCATTTGCGGTTCGAGAATTTTGTTGAAAATGCCCAGCCCAAAGGCCGCCGCCACGCTGCCGGCCAGCTGGCCGACGCCGCCCAGCACCACCACCAGAAACGAGTCGATGATGTATCCCTGACCCAGTTCAGGCCCGACGTTGCCAAGCTGCGACAGCGCCACGCCGCCCAGCCCGGCAATACCGGAGCCGAGGCCAAAGGCCAGCATATCCACCCGCCCGGTAGGCACGCCGCAGCAGGCGGCCATCGCCCGGTTCTGCGTCACGGCGCGGACGTTCATCCCCAGACGGGTGCGGTTCAGGATGAGCCAGGTAAAGCACAGCACCAGCAGGACGAACGCCAGTACCGCCAGCCGGTTCCACGGCAGGATCAGGTTCGGCAGGACCTGCACGCCGCCGGAGAGCCAGGCCGGGTTTGCCACCTCCACGTTCTGCGCGCCAAACAACATCCTCACCAGCTGGATAAGCATCAGGCTGATCCCCCAGGTGGCGAGCAGCGTTTCCAGCGGCCGACCATACAGATGACGAATAATGGTGCGCTCCAGCGCCATGCCAATCCCGGCGGTCACCAGAAACGCCACCGGCAGCGCGACCAGCGGATAAAAGGCCAGCCATTGCGGCGCGAGCTGCGCCAGCGCCTGCTGTACCAGCCAGCAGCTGTAGGCGCCGATCATTAACATCTCGCCATGGGCCATGTTAATCACCCCCAGCAGGCCATAGGTGATCGCCAGCCCCAGCGCGGCCAGCAGCAGCACCGAGCCCAGCGACAGCCCCATAAAGGCCTGGCCCAGCAGATCGCCGAGCAGCAGACGATGTTTGATCTTTTGCAGGCTATCGCTGGCCGCCTCGCGCACCGCCGCATCCGGCTCATGCTGGGCATCGGTAAAGGGGATCAGCAGCGCCTGGGTTTCCGGGTCCGCGGAATGGCCGAGCAGCGTCACGGCGGCCAGCCGCGCGCTGGCCTCAGGCTGAGTGAGCTGCAGGCGCGCCAGCGCCACCTCCAGCAGACCCCGCACATTATCATCGGTTTCCGCCTGCAGCCGCTGTTGCAGCAGCGCGGCCATGGCCGGAGTCGCTTCCCGCTGTAGCGTTCGTGCGGCGGAAGCTCTCTCCGTGACGTTGTCACTTAAAATAAGGTGGCTGGCCAGCGCGCCGGCAGCCAGATTGCGCAGCCGGTTGGTCAGACGGACCGGCCGGGTTTCGCCCTGCGGCGCGGCGACAGCGCCCAATGGCTGTAATCCGCCCTGTCGGGTGCGGAAAGCATGTTTTCCGTCGTCCATCACCAGGCTCTCGGTGGTCAACGCCCGCAGCAGCGGCAGACGATCCGCCTGCGGCGCTGCCGCCCACTGGGTCAACAGCTGCGCCTGCTGGCTGCGACTGGCGGCAACGAAGTCGTCCGCCTCCGCGGCCTGCGCCCGCCATGGCAGCAAGGTCAGCAATAGCGCCAACACACTCATGAGACGCAATGCGTTCATGTCGTTCTCCTCTGGTCAGCGGCCGACGGGCGCGACGCTCCCGCCCCGTCGGCCGTGGCGCTTACTGGCTGACGGTTTTCACCGGATGGTCAGGTTTCTTATCATTACCGGGGATCCACGGGCTCCACGGCTGCGCGCGGACGGGTTTATCGGTCTGCCAGACCACGTTGAACTGGCCGTTGCCTTCAATTTCACCGATCATCACCGGCTTATGCAGATGGTGGTTGGTGGCATCCATGGTCAGGGTAAATCCGGACGGCGCGTTGAAGGTCTGCCCGGCCATCGCCTCGCGTACTTTGTCAACATCGGTGGTGCCCGCTTTGGTCACCGCCTGCGCCCACATATGCAGGCCCACCCAGGTCGCTTCCATCGGATCGTTGGTCACCACCGTATCGGCATTCGGCAGCTTGTGCGCTTTGGCATACGCGCGATAATCGGCGACAAAGGCTTTGTTGGTCGGATTATCGACGGACTCAAAGTAGTTCCATGCCGCGAGGTTGCCGACCAGCGGTTTGGTATCGATGCCGCGCAGCTCCTCTTCCCCCACCGAGAAGGCCACCACCGGTACATCGGTCGCTTTCAGACCCTGGTTAGCCAGCTCTTTGTAGAACGGTACGTTGGAATCGCCATTGATGGTGGAGACCACTGCCGTTTTGCCACCGGCGGCGAATTTTTTGATATTGGCGACGATGGTCTGGTAATCGCTGTAGCCGAACGGGGTGTAGACCTCCTCGATATCTTTGTCCTGGATCCCTTTGGCATGCAGGAAGGCGCGGAGGATCTTGTTGGTGGTGCGCGGATAGACGTAGTCCGTCCCCAGCAGAAAGAAACGTTTAGCGCCGCCGCCGTCCTCGCTCAGCAGGTATTCCACCGCCGGGATAGCCTGCTGGTTAGGCGCCGCGCCGGTATAGAAGACGTTGGGGGACATCTCTTCCCCTTCGTACTGCACCGGGTAGAACAGCAGGCCGTTCAGTTCCTCAAACACCGGCAGGACCGATTTACGCGAGACCGACGTCCAGCAGCCAAACACCACCGCCACTTTATCCTGGGCCAGCAGCTGGCGCGCCTTCTCGGCAAACAGCGGCCAGTTGGAGGCCGGGTCGACCACCACCGGCTCCAGTTTCTTGCCCAGCACCCCGCCTTTGGCGTTGATGTCGTCGATGGCCATCAGCGCGACGTCTTTCAGCGGCGTTTCGGAAATCGCCATCGTCCCGGAGAGCGAATGCATGATCCCGACTTTGATGGTGTCGGCGGCATAGGCCTGAAAGGAGAGACCCATAGCCATAACAGAGGCGGAGAGTGCAAAAGCTTTTAATAACGTTCTACGTTGCATGATTCACTCCTGAGTAGCGCAAAAAATAAAGAATTAACAGCTAACCAGAGGTGATAAGGCAAAAAAGGTGCCAGGTTGTGAAAACAGCAGGATGCGGCGCAGGTGGGCGATAGTGGCGAAGAGGATGGCAGCGTTGCCTCATCACGGTGCAACGCTGCGCTAAGAAAGCAATTACCAGACGTCGGCGGCGATGGAGGTCACCAGACGGACCTTTTGCCATTGCTGGTCTTCGCTGAGGGCATTCCCCTCTTCAGTGGAGGCGAAACCGCACTGCGGGCTGAGGCAGATCTGCTCGAGCGGCACGTACTGCGCGGCCTCGGCGAGACGCGCTTTTACCCCCTGCGGATTCTCCAGCTCGCCGTTTTTGGTGGTGATCAGCCCGAGGACCACCTGCTGATGGCCGGGACGAATAAAGCGCAGCGGCGCGAAATCCCCGGAGCGGTCGTTGTCGTACTCCAGGAAGAAGGCATCGACATTAACGCTGCCAAACAGCACCTCGGCAACCGGCTCGTAACCGCCTTCCGAGATCCAGGTTGAACGGAAGTTACCTCGGCAGACGTGCAGGCCCACCGTCAGATCGGCCGGCTTACCCTCCAGCGCCTGGTTCAGCACCCGGGCATAAATACGCGCCAGCGCATCTGGATCCTCGCCGCGCTCACGTACCTGCTGGCGCTGGGCATCGGAGCACAGATAGGCCCACACGGTATCGTCCAGCTGCAGATAGCGGCAGCCGGCGTCATAAAACGCGCGGATGGCGTCGCGCCAGGTGGTGGCCAGATCGTCGAAGTAGTCGCTAAGATCCGGGTAGACCGTGGCATCGATATCTTTCCGCCCGCCGCGGAAGTGCAGCACGCTCGGGCTGGGAATGGTCATCTTCGGCTGCGCGTCGCCGCTGATGCTTTTCAGATAGCGGAAATCCTCCAGCATCGGGTGGTCGCCAAACGCCAGCTTGCCGGTGACGCGAACGCCGTGCGCTTTGGTCTGCACGCCGTTGAACTGGATCCCCTGCTCGGCATCGTAACGTTCAACGCCCTGCAGGCCATCGAAGAAATCGAAATGCCACCATGCGCGACGAAACTCACCGTCGGTGACCACATGCAGGCCGCAGTCGCATTGCTGCTGAACCAGATGACGGATCGCGTTATTCTCAATCTCGCGTAGCTGAGCGGCGTCGATAATCCCCTCAGCCAGCTGCTGACGCGCCTGTTTAATGCTGTCCGGGCGCAAAAAACTGCCGACGATGTCTGCGCGGAACGGGGCCTGTTGACGTTGCATGCTGTCTCCTTAGCGGTGGGCGCGTTAGTTGCCCACCGTGATAGTTCATTATTTGAATTTTTAGACTTCTGGATGGCTATATGTCCAGATACTGGCATGCAGAGTGGTGGGTCGCAAACGAGAATATTTCATGGTACATGAAAAATTTTCATTTACCGGAAACAAACGCATAGCCCTCATCTTCCCAGCCGGTGAGTCCGCCGAGCATCATTTTCACCGGCCGCCCGAGCTCAGCCAGCTTCAGCGCGGCAACGTCAGCGCCGTTGCAGTGCGGCCCGGCGCAGTAGACCACAAAGAGGGTATCCGCCGGCCAGGCGGCCATTCGCTCGGCGGTGATCTGGCTGTGCGGGAGATGCTGCGCGCCTGGCAGGTGACGTCTGGCGAAGGCTTCCTCACTGCCGACCACGTGCAGCAGGACGAAGTCGACCTCGCCGGCACGCTGGGCGCTGTGCACATCGGCGCAGTCGGTCTCAAGATGCAGCTTATGGCTGAACCAGCGGATAGCCTCAGCGGAGGTGGCGGGGGGAAATTGGGTTACTACACTCATGGCGTCTTCTCCTTGTCTGTGATAACACTACTTTACTGACGCCCATCACCCTGATCTGCCGACAACCATGACAGAAAACGCTAACATCCTGACAACCCCTTCTGTGACACCGTCACGTCATCAGGTGGTCGCCCTCGCCTACGATGGCCTGTGCACCTTTGAGTTTGGCGTAGCCGTGGAGATCTTCGGCCTGCCGCGCCCGGAAATGGGCGACAACTGGTACCAGTTCGCCGTCGCCGCCGTCGATGAAGGGCCGCTGTGCGCCACCGGCGGCATCCGCCTGATGACCGACGGCGGTCCTGAACTTCTCGCCCAGGCGGATACGATTGTGGTCCCCGGCTGGCGCGGCGTCGACGCCCCGGTCCCCGAGGCGCTGTGCGCCGCGCTGGCTTCCGCCCACGCCCGCGGATGTCGGATTATTTCTATCTGTTCCGGGGTGTTCGTTCTCGCCGCCGCCGGGCTGCTCAATGGCCGCCAGGCGACAACCCACTGGCGCTACACTGCGGCGCTGCAGTCCCGTTTTCCGCAGATCCAGGTGGTGGAGGACGTCCTTTACGTGGGCGATGCTTTGCTGATGACTTCCGCCGGCAGCGCGGCGGGGATCGACCTTTGTCTGCATCTGGTGCGTGAAGATTTCGGCAGCGAAGCCGCCAACGTCGTCGCCCGCCGCCTGGTCGTCTCTCCCCATCGCGACGGCAGTCAGGCGCAGCAGGTCCTGCGCCCGGTAGCCCGCAGCCGGGAGAGCCTGCGCCTCGGTCAGCTGTTTGACTATCTGCACCAGCATCTTGCCGCCAACCATACCGTCGCTTCCCTCGCCCAGCGCGCCGGCATGGGGACGCGCACCTTTTTGCGCCGCTTTGAGGAGGCCACCGGTAAAACGCCCGCCCGCTGGCTGCTGGAGGAACGACTGCTGCGCGCCCGCCAGCACCTGACGGAGAGCACGATGGGCATCGATCAGATCGCTGAGCGCTGCGGGTTTGCCAGCGCCGGCACCCTGCGCCACCATTTTCGCCAGCACTTCGCGCTCAGCCCGCTGCAGTACCGTAAACAGTTTACGCCTTCTCCGATTGCAAAATCGTCGCAGCCACGGACAATAGACGGCCACAGTAAACCGGTCGCCAGGAGGGTCGATGATGAAGAAAGAGTGTCGGGTAGTGATCTATAAAGAGGGGCTGCTGGGCAGTCTGTTTTTTGGCGAAGCCAAGGCCGACCCTGACAAAATGAGCCAGTTTCTCAGCAGCTATACCCGTGAGGGATGGGAAGTGAAAACCATGTCGGTGGAGCGCCGCCGTACCGCCCTGTTCTGGTCGCGGGAAGCGTATCTTTTCGTGCTCGAACGCCCCCTCTGACAGCCTGCGCCTGGTTTACACGTTTAAGCCAGGCGTTTCTAAGCGTCAGCTTTCAGGGCTGACGGATATAGCCCTGCTCCTGCATTTTCTGCATGCCTTCCTCGCTGGCGCAGACCATGCCGGTAGTCAACATGGCAAAGCCAAAGCGCTGATAAAACGTAATTTTATCGGCCACCGCATAGATAAATATTTTGCCAAAGGGCAGGAGTTGCTCCCGGATGGCCAGCATCAGCTGTTGCCCGTAGCCCTGTCCCTGACGAGCGGGGACGATCGCCACATCCGCCAGATAGCTGCTCCAGGTGCAGTCGCTGATGGCTCGCGCCACGGCAATCAGCTGACCGTTCTCATAGCCAAACCAGCAGAAGGTACTCTGGCGGAACGCCTGCTCCAGTTGCTGAACATCACGCTCATTCAGCCCGGCCTTGGCGATGATCGTTCGCACTCGCTGCCAGTCCACCCGCGCGATCGCCTCTTTACCCTCAATCACCATCATGACCTTGTCTCCCGTCGTCTCCCGGAAGCAAGATCTAGCATGCCGCGGCAGGATATGCCAGATGGAAAGCCGGACTGAAGCAGTCGGTACAGGGTGGAAGGGGCAAAAAAAACCGCCATATGACTGGCGGTAAATCAATGCTTGCATGGATAGATTGTGTTTTGCATTTTTCGCAGACAGATAAGCTTTACCTCTCTACGTTTGCTGCCGAAGTTAGCATGCTCAACTTCAATAAAGCCTCAACGACCAGCAGCTAAAGCTTCTCCACCAGCGCTTTCAGCTGCGCCAGAGTCTGCTGCCGGTCCTCCGCGGCGGCGACAGGCCAGGCCGACTGGCGCACGATGAGCCGGGTCGGCAGCAGCTCGCGGATCCGCAGCTGCGGGGCCGCCATCAGGGCAATCAGCCGCTCCACCGCCCTTTTGCCCAACAGATCGAAGTCCTGCGCCACCGTGGTGAGCGGCGGCTGGAAGTAAAGGCTGTCGGCGGTGTCATCGTAGCCGGTCACCGATACCGCCTGGCTGCCGCTGCGATTGAGCTGGGCCAGCGCGCTGAGCACGCCGAGCGCCATCTGATCGTTTGCCACCACTATGGCGCTGATCCGCGGCTGCAGGTGGAGGAGCTCGAAAGTTTTCTGCCAGCCGCTGGCGGCGCTCCAGTCGCCAAACACCGTAGTAGAGCGGGCAATATTCAGACTGTGCAACGCCTCGCGCCAGCTGGCGAGACGCAGACGGGCGGAAACCGAACTTTCCGGTCCCGCCAGCAGACCAAATTCGCGATGCCCCAGCTCCCACAGGTGGCGCACGCAGGCCCCGCAGCCGTCGCGGTGGTCGAAGCGCACGCAGCAGACATCGGCCTCCGGGGAGACATCGAGAAACAGGCAGGCCATATCCGGATTGTCTTGCACCAGCCGCTCGGCAGTGGCGCTCTCCAGCGGCAGACTGACGATCACCCCGCGAATATGCTGAGCGCGCAGCTCGTCCAGCCGGGCCTGCAGCGCGACAAAATCAGCCTGCGCCGGCATCGCTATCGCCACTTCCAGCTGATGCAGGCTGGCATGGCTCTTTATCGCGGCGGCGATCTGCGAGGGGGCGTGCAGCGTCAGCGAGGCGGTAATCAGCCCGATGGAGGGCGCCGCTTTGCCGGCAAGCAGCTGCGCCGAGCGGTTAGGCACATAGTGCAGCGCCTGCATCGCGCGGATCACCTGCTCGCGGGTGCGGGCTGACACCACCTCAGGACGGTTCAGCACCCGGGAGACCGTCTGCTGGGACACGCCCGCGGCGCGGGCGACATCCTCCAGGGTTGCGGTACGACGCGGCATCTTTTCTCCTCAGCAATAACAATGTCGTGCGCTAACATTTTATGTTTAACGCGCGACAAAAAACAGCGCTTCGCCCCCGCTTTCGTGATCGTCTGTTAATTTCGATTCCCCCGAGATTGCTGGACAAAACAAATTACCCGATAACGTTAATCATCCTGTTTAGCGAACGACAATTTCTGACTTACCGGGGTTTAATATGCAAATTAGCGATACCGGCCGCAGCCACACTCCTGACTTTCACGCCGTCCTCGCCCGTGAAGACTGGCAGAACCAGACCATTACCCACCTTAACCGCCTGCCAGCGCATCCCGTTTTCGCCAGCTGGCGCGATGAGCTTGCCGCCCGCGATAACCTACCTTCATCCCGCCGCCGTCAACTGGACGGCGAGTGGCAGTTCTCTTACGCCCGTAGCCCGTTTGCCGTCGATGCGCAGTGGTTGACGCAGGATCTACCGGACTGCCGCGGCACGCCTGTGCCTTCCAACTGGCAGATGGAGGGCTATGACGCGCCGATCTACACCAACGTCCGCTATCCCATCGACACCACCCCACCGCGGGTGCCGGAGGATAACCCGACCGGCTGCTACTCCCTGCACTTTACGGTTGAGGACACATGGCGCGAGAACGGGCAAACGCAGATTATTTTCGATGGCGTCAACTCGGCGTTTCATCTGTGGTGCAATGGCGTGTGGGTCGGCTATTCGCAGGACAGTCGCCTGCCGGCGGCGTTCGATCTCAGCCCCTTTCTGCGTCCGGGCGACAACCGCCTGTGCGTGATGGTCATGCGCTGGAGCGCCGGCAGCTGGCTGGAAGACCAGGATATGTGGCGGATGAGCGGTATTTTCCGCTCGGTATGGCTGCTGAATAAGCCGCAGCAACGGCTATGCGACGTGCAGTTGACGCCAGCCCTTGACGCCCTCTATCGCGACGGCACTCTGCAGGTCCAGGCGACCGTCGAGGCGACTGAGGCGGCGCTTGCCGGGCTCAGCGTCGGGGTTAGCCTGTGGCGCGGCGAGGAGCAGATCGCCGCCGGGCGGCAGCCGTTAGGTACCCCGACGGTGGATGAGCGCGGCCACTACGCGGAACGGGTCGATTTCTCCCTGGCGATGGCGACGCCGGCGCACTGGAGCGCGGAAACCCCGAACTGTTATCGCGCCGTGGTCACCCTGTGGCGCGGCGACGAACTGCTGGAGGCCGAAGCGTGGGACATCGGTTTTCGCCGCATCGAGATTGCCGATGGCCTGCTGCGTCTCAACGGTAAACCGCTGCTGATCCGCGGCGTTAACCGCCATGAGCATCATCATTTGCGCGGGCAGGTGGTCACCGAGGCGGATATGGTGCAGGACATTCTGCTGATGAAGCAGAACAACTTTAACGCCGTGCGCTGCTCGCACTATCCCAACGCGCCGCGCTGGTATGAACTCTGCAACCGCTACGGTCTGTACGTGGTCGATGAAGCCAATATTGAAACCCACGGGATGGTGCCGATGAATCGGCTGTCCGACGATCCGGCGTGGCTGCCAGCCTTCAGCGCCCGCGTCACCCGGATGGTACAGAGCAACCGCAACCATCCGTGCATTATCATCTGGTCGCTGGGCAACGAGTCCGGCGGCGGCGGCAACCACGAAGCGCTGTACCACTGGCTGAAACGAAACGATCCGAGCCGTCCGGTGCAGTACGAGGGCGGCGGCGCGGATACCACCGCCACCGATATTATCTGTCCGATGTACGCCCGCGTCGAACGCGACCAGCCGATCCCGGCGGTCCCCAAATGGGGGATCAAAAAATGGATCAGCCTGCCCGGTGAGCAGCGGCCGCTGATCCTTTGCGAGTACGCCCACGCGATGGGCAACAGCCTCGGCAACTTCGCCGATTACTGGCAGGCCTTTCGCGAGTATCCGCGGCTGCAGGGCGGGTTTATCTGGGACTGGGCCGACCAGGCGATCCGCAAAACCTTTGCCGACGGCAGCGTCGGCTGGGCCTATGGCGGCGACTTTGGTGATAAGCCTAACGATCGCCAGTTCTGTATGAACGGTCTGGTGTTTCCCGATCGCACGCCGCATCCGTCGCTGGTGGAGGCGAAGCACGCCCAGCAGTATTTTCAGTTCACGCTGCTGTCGACCTCGCCGCTGCGGGTGCGCATCATCAGCGAATACCTGTTCCGCCCAACCGATAACGAAGTGCTGCGCTGGCAGGTGCAGGCGGCCGGTGAACCCCTGTATCATGGCGACCTGACCCTGGCGCTGCCCCCTGAGGGCAGCGACGAGATAACGCTGCTCGATAGCCTGATCCTGCCTGAAGGCGCCCGCGCGGTGTGGCTGACGCTGGAGGTGACCCAGCCCCAGGCGACCGCCTGGTCAGAAGCGGAGCACCGCGTCGCCTGGCAACAGTTTCCCCTGCCCGCCCCGCTGGCGCTGCCGGCGCCCACCGTTTCTGCCGGCGCTCCGGATCTTATCGTCAGCGACGAGGTCTGGCAGATCCGCGCCGGTTCGCAATGCTGGACCATCGATCGCCGGACGGGTCTGCTGAGCCGCTGGTCGGTTGGCGGTCAGGAGCAGCTGTTGACTCCCCTGCGTGACCAGTTTATTCGCGCGCCGCTCGACAACGACATCGGGGTCAGCGAAGTAGAGCGTATCGACCCCAACGCCTGGGTGGAGCGCTGGAAAAGCGCCGGCCTGTACGATCTTGAGGCGCACTGCGTCCAGTGCGATGCGCAGCGCCTGGCAAATGAAACCCTCGTCGACTGCCGCTGGCACTACCTGCGCGGCGAAGAGGTAGTGATTGTCAGCCGCTGGCGCATGCACTTCACTGCTGACGGAACCCTGCGGTTGGCGGTGGACGGCGAACGGGCGGAAACCCTGCCGCCGCTGCCACGGGTCGGGCTGCACTTCCAGGTGGCGGATCAGCAGGCGCCGGTGAGCTGGCTGGGTCTGGGGCCGCATGAGAACTACCCCGACCGGCGGAGCAGCGCCTGCTTCGCCCGCTGGGAGCAGCCGCTGGCGGCAATGACCACCCCCTATATCTTCCCGACGGAAAACGGCCTGCGCTGTGATACCCAGGCGCTGGACTGGGGGCGCTGGCACATCAGCGGTCATTTCCACTTCTCCGTTCAGCCATGGAGCACCCGTCAGCTGATGGAGACCGACCACTGGCACAAGATGCAGGCCGAAGACGGCGTGTGGATCACCCTCGACGGCCTGCATATGGGGGTGGGAGGCGATGACTCCTGGACCCCCAGCGTGCTGCCGCAGTGGCTCCTGAGCCAAACGCGCTGGCAGTACGAGGTCTCATTGCGTTGCTTTTAATCCGTGGGGGCGACAGCCCCCACCCCACAAACAGAATAACAAGGGATCATGGTGATGAAATTCTCAGAACTGGCGCCACGAGAACGGCATAATTTCGTCTATTTCCTGCTGTTCTTTTTCTTTTACTATTTCATTATGTCGGCCTACTTCCCGTTTTTTCCGGTGTGGCTGGCGGACGTTAACCATTTAACTAAAACGGAAACCGGGATCGTTTTCTCGTCTATCTCGTTATTCGCCATTATTTTTCAGCCGGTGTTCGGCCTGATGTCGGATAAGCTCGGCCTGCGCAAACATCTGCTGTGGACCATTACGGTATTGTTAATTCTGTTCGCGCCATTCTTTATTTTCGTTTTCTCTCCGCTGCTGCAGATGAATATTATCGCTGGTTCGCTGGTAGGCGGGATCTACCTGGGGATTGTTTTCTCCAGCGGCTCCGGGGCGGTGGAAGCTTATATCGAACGCGTCAGCCGGGCCAACCGCTTTGAATATGGCAAAGTGCGGGTCGCAGGCTGCGTCGGCTGGGCGCTATGCGCCTCGATAACCGGCGTGCTGTTCGGCATCGATCCCAATATCACCTTCTGGATCGCCTCCGGCTTTGCGCTGGTGCTCGGTCTGCTGCTCTGGCTGTCGCGGCCGGAAAGCAGCAACAGCGCCCAGGTTATCGAGGCGCTGGGCGCCAATCGCCAGGCCTTTTCGCTGCGTACGGCGGCAGAGCTGCTGCGTATGCCGCGCTTCTGGGGCTTTATCGTCTATGTGGTGGGTGTCGCCAGCGTCTACGACGTGTTTGACCAGCAGTTCGCCAACTTTTTCAAAAGCTTTTTCGCCAGTCCGCAGCGCGGTACCGAAGTGTTTGGCTTCGTCACCACCGGCGGCGAGTTGCTCAACGCGCTGATCATGTTCTGCGCGCCGGCCATCGTTAACCGCATCGGCGCCAAAAACGCCCTGCTGACCGCGGGGATGATCATGTCGGTGCGTATTCTCGGATCGTCCTTCGCCTCATCGGCAGTCGAGGTGGTGATCCTCAAGATGCTGCATATGTTTGAGATCCCCTTCCTGCTGGTGGGAACTTTTAAATATATCTCTTCCGCCTTTAACCCGCGCCTCTCGGCCACCCTGTTCCTGATCGGTTTTAATCTGTCAAAACAGTTGTCCGGGGTGGTGCTTTCCGCCTGGGTGGGCCGGATGTACGACACCGTCGGCTTCCATCAGGCCTATCTGATCCTCGGCTGCATAACCCTGAGCTTCACCCTGCTCTCGTTCGTCACCCTACGCGGCGGCAACCGTCTGCTGCCGACCGCAGAGACGCAGAGCCCCGCCTGACTCCAGCGCCCCCGTCAGGGATGACGGGCTTCACTCGACAATCCGCGTCTCCCCGCCGCGATTCTCCAGCGCATAGCGCTGACAAGGCGCCCCGGCGGCGATAAGCTCCGCCAGCTCCGCCGAGTGGCTGGTCAGCCAGATCTGGCTGTAGCGCGAGGCCTCGATAATCAGCCGGGCCAGCGCGGGCAACATGTCGCGATGCAGGCTGTTCTCCGGTTCATTGATCGCCAGAAACGCCGGCGGGCGCGGACTGAGCAGCGCGACGGCGAGGCACAAAAAGCGCAGCGTACCGTCGGACATCTCCGCCGCCAGCAGCGGGCGGCGGATCCCTTCGCGACGCATTTTCAGAGCGAAACGCGAGTGCTCGTTTTCACAATAAAACTGGCAGCCGGGAAAGGCGTCGGCAAGGATTTCATGCAAAATCTCCTCCGCGCCGATCTCGACAATGGTTTGAAAGGCAGCGGCGAGATTCTGGCCATCGCTGTCGAGGACTGGCGAACGGTAACCCACGGCCGGCTGACGCAGCGGCGAATGACGGCCAATCGCGAATTCATGATAAAACCGCCAACGGCGCAGCGTCTCCCGCACTCGCGATACTTCGGGAAAACGGTGCGGCTCGCCAAGCTGACCGAACACCGACTCATTTTCATAAATACTCTCGGTGAAAGTACTTTTCTCCCCGGTGACATCGACGAGAAACGCCGCCTGATTCCTGCGCTGCAGTACGCGGGAGGAAGGCCGGCGGGAGTAGCCGGCCAGCCAGATATTCTCTTCTTTAACGATAGGATCGAGCATGAATTGCGTCGGATAGGGCAATTTTTCAGGGAAGCCTATCTGCAGCTCATAATCGAAGCTGTCGGTCCGGCAGGCGATTTGCAGCCGGCGGGGGTGACGATCGAGGGGCGAACGCTCCCCGGACCACATCATATTCTCCAGACCGCCCTCTTCGCTGATAAACCCCGAAAGCCTGCCCTCAGCGGCAGCGGTCAGCAGGTGGATGGCGTTATAAATATTGGATTTACCGCAGCCGTTAGGGCCGAAGACAATGTTCAGCGGCCCGAGCTCCAGCGCGATATCCTTCACTGAGCGAAAATTTTGAATACGAATGTACTGAATCATTATGCGTCCGGCCCTGGAAATAGAAGGCTGCCACAGTAGCACAGCGGCGCCCGGCACACCCTCTTACGCCCCCTTTCGGGCAGGGTTTAACAGAACATTTTTTTCATTCCACGGGTCAGGGCGACCCGCGTCAGCTTATCGCTATCCTGATGGGCGTCGCTGAAAACGCCAAAAAAATAGCGTTCATCGTCAATGGTTTGGCTAACAATTCGGTAGCTCAACGGTTGCCCGGATAGCGCACCGTACTGCGCAGGCGTCACCGAGACCTCGGTCGCGTCATCGGCGACGCTGACCAACAGCCCGTCCGCCTTACCGCCCACCAGCATGACCTTAATTATCGGGTGCACCAGTTCCTCCCGGGATGGCATATAGCGTTGGCGAACCGCAGGGACCGGCGGGCGTGGTGATCGGCAAACAGCGACGCCCGACAGAGTGCGGTATTTAGTACTTTCTTATAGTTCATCACGGCCTTGAGTCAAAAAATAGCGTGCTTAGGCAGGGCTAGATATTGATTATTCGAAATAAAAGATGACAAATGATGAAGGAAAAAAGAGGAATTGTGAATCAGCAAAACGCCGGGTTATTCTTATTTGTCGCTTCTTTACTCGCCTTTATCGGCCTTCACTCAAGGATGTATTGTGGTTATGCGTTATATTCGCCTGTGTATTATCTCCCTGTTAGCCACCCTGCCGCTGGCGGTACACGCCAGCCCGCAGCCGCTTGAGCAAATTAAACAAAGCGAAAGCCAGCTGTCGGGCCGCGTAGGCATGATAGAAATGGATCTGGCCAGCGGCCGCACGCTGACCGCCTGGCGCGCCGATGAACGCTTTCCCATGATGAGCACCTTTAAAGTAGTGCTCTGCGGCGCAGTGCTGGCGCGGGTGGATGCCGGTGACGAACAGCTGGAGCGAAAGATCCACTATCGCCAGCAGGATCTGGTGGACTACTCGCCGGTCAGCGAAAAACACCTTGCCGACGGCATGACGGTCGGCGAACTCTGCGCCGCCGCCATTACCATGAGCGATAACAGCGCCGCCAATCTGCTGCTGGCCACCGTCGGCGGCCCCGCAGGATTGACTGCCTTTTTGCGCCAGATCGGCGACAACGTCACCCGCCTTGACCGCTGGGAAACGGAACTGAATGAGGCGCTTCCCGGCGACGCCCGCGACACCACTACCCCGGCCAGCATGGCCGCGACCCTGCGCAAGCTGCTGACCAGCCAGCGTCTGAGCGCCCGTTCGCAACGGCAGCTGCTGCAGTGGATGGTGGACGATCGGGTCGCCGGACCGTTGATCCGCTCCGTGCTGCCGGCGGGCTGGTTTATCGCCGATAAGACCGGAGCTGGCGAGCGGGGTGCGCGCGGGATTGTCGCCCTGCTTGGCCCGAATAACAAAGCAGAGCGCATTGTGGTGATTTATCTGCGGGATACGCCGGCGAGCATGGCCGAGCGAAATCAGCAAATCGCCGGGATCGGCGCGGCGCTGATCGAGCACTGGCAACGCTAACCCGGCGGTGGCCGCGCGCGTTATCCGGCCCGCAGCACCTCGCAGGCGTGCCGGGCGATATGACTGGCGGCGGCATCGGAAAGATGCCGGTCGGTAATGATGGTGGTGAACCGGGTCAAAGGTAACGCCATAAACGTGGCCACCTGATTGTATTTCGAACTGTCGCACAGCAGGATGCTTCTCGCGCTGACCTGGCTGACGGTCTCCTTGACGGTAACCTTGTTCTCATCAGGGGTGAATATCCCGCGACTGTCCCAGCCGCTGGCGGAGATAAAGGCCGTATCGATAGCCAGGTGGCGTAACGTACGCGCCGCCGATTCGCCCACGCAGGAGCGGTTCTCCCGGCACAGAGTGCCGCCGGTGTGGATCACGCCGCACTGGCTGGCATCGATCAGCAGCTGGGTTATCTCAAAATCATTGGTGACCACCTGGAGATCGTTCCGGTCGAGGATCGCCCGCGCCAGCGCCAGGGTGGTAGTCCCGGCATCCAGATAGATGCAACTGTTTTTAGCGATATGACTCGCCGCCAGCGCGCCGATCGCCTGTTTCTCCTCACTCTGCAGCGTGCTTTTCACCAGATGACTGGGTTCCGCGGCCAGCCGGCTGACGGCGCGTACGCCGCCCGAGACGCTGACCAGCAGCCCCTGCTCCTCCAGTTTACTGACGTCCCGACGGATGGTCATATGGGACACGCCGAGGATCTCCGTCAGCTCGTTAATGCTTACCGCCCCACGCTGCTCCACCAGGGCTAAAATACGCTGATGTCGTTCTATTGGAATCACCGCTCTCCCCTTACCATTTTTTCACACCAGGCGTCACCACCCAGGCTACGGCCCTGGCGACACCCGGTGTTGTTATCGCGCTTTGCCGCTGTTTTTTACGCTATTTTAGGGCAAGAATCGCCGCTGTGCAGCCTCTTTCCGCCTGTGAATTTTTTATATTCATGTGGGTTATTCGTGATAACTCTCACATAAATTCACATGATAACGCTTTATTCTATCATTAAATCACATTAATTAACTAATGTTCACAAGGAGACCAGCATGGCTGCACACACTAACGTCTGCGTGATTGGACTGGGTTCAATGGGCATGGGCGCCGCCCGCGCCTGCCTGCAGGCGGGCCTGAACACCTGGGGCGTTGACATCAATCCCGACAACTGTCGCGCACTGCTGGCGGCGGGCGCCAAAGGCGCGGGCCCCAGCGCGGTGCCGTTCGCCGCGGAACTGGATGCAGTTGTGCTGCTGGTGGTCAATGCCGCCCAGGTGCGGGGGATCCTGTTCGGCGAGAGCGGCCTCGCCGCCCATCTGAAGCCGGGCACCGTCGTGATGGTGTCGTCCACCATCGCCTCCGCCGATGCTCAGGCCATTGCCGAGGCGCTGGCGGAGTACCAGCTATTGATGCTCGACGCGCCGGTATCGGGCGGCGCCGTGAAAGCGGCCGCCGGCGACATGACGGTGATGGCCTCCGGGAGCGATGCCGCCTTTGCCCGACTCGCGCCGGTGCTGGACGCCGTGGCCGGCAAAGTCTACCGCATCGGGAGCGACATTGGTCTTGGCTCGACGGTAAAAATTATCCATCAGCTGCTGGCCGGGGTGCACATCGCCGTTGCCGCCGAAGCGATGGCGCTTGCCGCCCGCGCCGGGATCCCACTGGAGACGATGTATGACGTGGTCACCCACGCGGCGGGTAATTCCTGGATGTTTGAGAATCGCATGCAGCACGTCCTGGATGGCGATTACTCGCCAAAATCCGCTGTCGATATTTTTGTCAAAGATCTCGGGCTGGTGAATGACACTGCCCGGGCGCTGACCTTCCCGCTGCCGCTCGCTACCACCGCGCTGAATATGTTCACCTCCGCCAGTAATGCCGGATTCGGTCGGGAAGATGACAGCGCGGTGATCAAGATTTTCAACGGCATCACCCTGCCGGGCCATAAACAGTGAGGAGAGACAACATGCAGCTTGGTGTCATTGCCGATGACTTCACCGGCGCCACGGATATTGCCAGCTTCCTCGTGCGCAACGGCATGCCGACGGTGCAACTGAATGGCGTGCCGACCCGCGATATTCCGCTGACCAGCGAGGCGGTGGTCATCAGCCTGAAAACCCGCTCCTGCCCGGCGGAAATGGCCGTCAGCCAGTCGCTGGCGGCCCTGCGCTGGCTGCAGGCCCAGGGCTGTCAGCAGTTTTATTTCAAGTACTGTTCCACTTTCGACAGCACCGCGCAGGGCAACATTGGCCCGGTGCTGGATGCCCTGCTGGCCGAGCTGGGTGAGACGCGGACGGTGATTTCCCCGGCGCTGCCGGTTAACGGCCGCACGGTCTATCAGGGATATCTGTTCGTCGGCGAGCAACTGCTGAATGAGTCCGGGATGCGCCACCATCCGGTGACGCCGATGGAGGATGCGCACCTGGGCCGCTTAATTGAGCGCCAAGGGCGCGGAAAAGCCGCGCTGATTGCCTGGCCGATTGTCGCCCGGGGGCCGGAGGCGGTCGCCGCCGCGCTGGCGGCAGTCAACGATCCGGCGGTGCGCTATGTGGTGCTCGACGCCCTCAGCGAACAGGATCTGCTCACCCAGGGCGTGGCGCTGCGGGAGATGAAGCTGGTCTCCGGCGGTTCCGGCCTCGCCATCGGCCTCGCCCGCGACTGGGCGCAGCGCCATGGCGCCAGGGGGGAAAGCGCTCAGGCCGGCATGCCGCTGGCCGGTCCGGCGGTGGTGCTCTCGGGCTCCTGCTCGGTGATGACCAACAGCCAGGTGGCGGCCTATCGTCAACAGGCCCCCGCCCGCGCCGTCGACTTAAGCGCCTGCTTTACCGATCTGGAGAGCTACGTCAGGACGCTGACTGACTGGGTGGACGCGCAGCGCGATGCGCCGCTGGCGCCGATGATCTATGCCACCACCGAGCCGCAAACGCTGCAGCGGATCCAGGCGCAGTATGGCGACAAGGCCAGCAGCGAACGGGTGGAACAGCTGTTTGCCGCTCTTGCCGCCGCCCTGAAGGCGAAAGGATTTACCCGCTTTATTGTGGCCGGAGGGGAAACGTCGAGCATTGTGGCGCAGACCCTGGGGGTTGAGGCGTTCCATATTGGGCCGACCATCTCCCCTGGCGTGCCCTGGGTGCGTGACACCCGCCAGCCGCTCTCCCTGGCGCTGAAGTCAGGTAACTTCGGCGATATCCAGTTCTTTGCCCGTGCCCAGCAGGAGTTTCGTCATGACTGAGCAACAACTGCGAGAGGAAATGGTGCAGATTGGCGCCTCGTTGTTTAGCCGCGGCTATGCCACCGGCTCCGCTGGCAATCTGTCGCTGCTGCTGCCGGACGGCAACCTGCTGGCGACGCCGACCGGCGCCTGCCTCGGCGAACTGCAGGCTCAGCGGTTGTCGGTGGTGACGCTGCAAGGGGAATGGATCTCCGGCGACAAACCGTCGAAAGAGGTCACTTTTCACCGGGCGGTCTATTTGCACAACCCGGCCTGCAAGGCGATCGTCCACTTGCACAGCCACTATCTGACCGCGCTCTCCTGCCTGCAGGGGCTCGATCCGCACAACTGTATCCGCCCCTTTACCCCCTATGTGGTGATGCGCGTCGGCGACGTCCCGGTGGTTCCCTACTACCGGCCGGGCGATGACCGTATTGCCCAGGCGCTGGCCGGGCTGGCGCCCCGCTATAACGCCTTTTTACTGGCCAACCACGGACCGGTGGTTACTGGCTCATCGCTGCGCGAAGCCACCAACAATACCGAGGAACTGGAAGAGACCGCACGGCTGATATTTACCCTCGGCAACCGCGAGATCCGCTACCTGACCGCTGACGAAGTGAAAGAACTGAGATAAAACCATGCCAAAATTCGCTGCAAATTTATCCATGCTGTTTACCGAACTGCCGTTCCTGGAACGCTTTGCCGCCGCTGCCCGGGCGGGATTTGAAGCCGTTGAGTTTCTGTTTCCCTATGAGTATGCCGCCGGGGAAATCAGACAGCGCCTGCAGGAGAACCAGCTGCAGCTGGTGCTGTTCAATACCCCACCCGGCGACGTCAACGCCGGAGAATGGGGGCTCGCCGCCATCCCCGGGAGAAGCGCGGAGGCCCGACGCGATATTGAGCTGGCGCTGGAGTATGCCTGCCAGCTCGGTTGCCCGCAGGTGCATATCATGGCCGGCGTGGTGCCGCCGGGAGCGGATCGCGCAGCCTGCGAGGCCGTGCTTATCGATAATCTGCGCTACGCCGCGGAGTGCTTTGCCCGCCACGACAAGCGGATACTCATCGAAGCGCTGAATCCGCAGACCAAACCGGGCTATCTCTACCACAGTCAATATCAGACGCTGGCGATGGTGAAACGGGTCGACAGGCCGAACCTGGCGGTGCAGTTAGATCTGTTTCACGCGCAGAAGGTGGACGGCAATTTAAGCCATCTTATTACCGAATATGCCGGCCAGTATCGCCATATTCAGATTGCCTCCCTGCCCGACCGTCATGAACCGGATGAGGGCGAAATAAACTATCCGTGGCTCTATGCGCTACTGGATAAAACCGGTTATGACGGCTGGATCGGCTGCGAATATATCCCCCGGACAGACACGCTTTCCGGGCTGGGGTGGTTCTCGCCCTACCGGAAAAAATAAACGCCGTTTTCTAAAAAAATAACTCTCTGTACACCTGTTAATACCCGAGGCAAACCTATGTCGACATCGGCGCTGTTACTTATTGCGTTAGCCAGCGTAGTGCTGTTGCTCCTGTTAGTGATCAAAGCGAAAGCACATCCTTTTGTGGCGCTCCTGATCGTCAGTCTGCTGGTGGCATTCGCCACCGGCATTCCGGCAGATAAAATTATAACCACCATTGAAAAAGGCATGGGCGGCCTGCTTGGCCACATCGCCAGCATTATTATTCTGGGCTCAATGCTGGGGGTGCTGATTGAAATGTCCGGCGGCGCCGAATCGCTGGCGAAAACGTTGACCGGCGTACTGGGTGCAAAACGAACCATTGCCGCCTTAACCATCGTGGCTTTTATTCTCGGCACCCCGGTCTTTTTTGAAGTCGGCTTTATCATCATCATTCCGTTAATCTACGGCTTCAGCAAAGTCGCCCACGTGTCGCCGCTGAAGTTTGGCCTGCCGATGGCCGGCGTGATGTTAACCGTCCACGTGGCGCTGCCCACCCATCCTGGCGCAGCGGCTGCGGCAGGCATTCTGCATAGCGATGTCGGTTGGCTGATGCTGGCGGGGATTGGGGTGTCGGTGGTCGTCGGTATCGTGGGCTATTTTGTCGCCCGGTTTATCAATCGGCGCCATTATCATCTGTCGATTAACGTGCTGGAGCAGCAACAAACGGCGGAAGTACCGGATCTCTCGGTTAACGCGCAGCAGACCCGTCTGCCGCCGCCGAATGCGCTGGTTATCGGTGGGCTGATCGTGGTGCCCATCATGCTGATTGTTTCCGGGACGCTGTGTCAGGCGCTTCTGCTGCCGGAAAGCGCGGTTCGCCAGCTGATGACCGTCATTGGTACCCCTCCGGTCGCCCTGCTGATCTCCCTGGGCCTGGCCAGCTGGACGCTGGGCATCCGTCGGCGGATGAGCCTGAAAAAGCTGGGCGAAGTCACCGGCAGCGCGATCCCCTCGTCGGCGGACGTGATCCTCGTCGCCGGCGCCGGCGGCGCCTTTGGCGGCGTACTGGTCGCTTCCGGCATCGGTAATGCCTTAGCCGAGGCGCTGGAGACAATACATCTGCCGCTGATGCCCGCCGCTTTTCTGCTATCGCTGGTGCTCAGAGCCTCGCAGGGTTCGGCCACCGTGGCGATCCTCACCACCTCCGGTCTGCTGTCGCAGGCGGTTGTCGGTCTGGAGCCGCTGCAGCTGGTGCTGGTGACGCTGGCGACCTGCTTCGGCTCGCTCGGGCTGTCGCACGTCAACGACGCCGGATTCTGGGTCGTCACGCGCTATCTCGGACTCTCGGTGCCGGATGGACTCAAAACCTGGACCGTCTTGACAACCATCATGGGGGTGACGGGCTTTCTCATCACCTGGCTGCTGTGGTTTGCGCTTTGATGTTAACCTGGGTGGCTCCGGCCACCTTAACTTCGCCCCGGCACAGGCCCTGACCCACTACCGCTGTCAGACCGCAGACCCGCTGCCGACAGCGTCACCGGGATAAAATAGCGTACGCGATAGCGCCTGTCCCCTGCCTCTTCGCCTTCCGCATGGCGGGTTATAAAACATTCAATGTCATAGCCGTCCCGACGACTTACCCCCAGGGATGGCAGCAGCTCCATATACAGATCGCTGGATAAACGAGCATAACGTGACCAACTGCCGTAGAATTCAACCCCGACATAAAGCCCTGACCGGGTGGTCAGCGAGCTGTTCATGGCCAGCGCGGGGGGCAGCTTTCCCGCCTCATGACAGCCGACAAAAGCGTTAACCTCGACGTTAAGCTCATTTTTACTCGCCGCGGCGTAGTCGGAAAGTACGGAAAGCGAGCCTCCGCCAGCGGTGAAAAAACGGTCAACCTTTTGTCTGATGCTCGTCTTAGCGGTGCTTTGCAACACCAAATCCGACAGGCGCAGTTCATACTTCATCGGATAGCCGTAATAGACCTGTTCCGGCAGAGAAAAAAAACGAGCCAGAGGTAGGCTCTCTCCGTCCGGGTGAAACTTTTTCAACAGCTTTGCCGTGTCCCAGTGCGCCGCGCAACGGTATTCACGTGGCGAGAGCGAAAAGCGCTTCTTAAACTCCCGGGAAAAGGTCTGCGGCGAGTCATAGCTTAACTGCCAGGCAATAGCGGCGATCGGTTGTCGTGTTAAGCGCAGACTGACCGCTGCGATGGTCAACCGCCGCAGACGAATATACTGCCCGATGGGTAACTGGCCATACTGGTAAAACACGTCGTACACAAACCGACGTGAATAGCCCATATACAGCGCCAGGTCATCGATCGCCGGGTTACAATAGATATTATCCTCCAGCCACGCCAGCATTTTCAAATAGAGCATCTGCTTCATAAGTACGGCATACATCCTGTATTCTTGTCCTCCGCTAATTTTAACAACAGAGCGCGGCTATCACTAAGCTTTTTATGCATTGCAAAAATAAAAAAACAGGAAACGACTTTAAATAGTGACAAATATATGCTTAAGGTTTTGTTTATTTGGAACTTTCGCATATCAATATACCGTTATCTCACTTTCCCCACCAGATATTGCATTAATGGAAAACATCCCTTAGATTACCACGGCTAAAAATAGTACCTGCATCATCATTATATTCTTTAATTTATCCAGATATGTTTTTTAATGCCCACAGGGAAGTTATATGACTAATTTTTTGTTCAATATAAAAAATCACTATTTGCGAGTCGCTATTGCTGAACTGGTTGATGAAGCGATGAAGGCCGCCGGGCGGCCACACTATCAGTTTTCTCAACAATGGGATGCAGGATCGATGGCGCAAGCTGATGTGATATTTACGGAAATGGTCGCGGGGGAGTGGTACTTGTGCCAAGATCTTTTTCAGCATGCCCCGGAACAATATACGCTTTTTATTTTCCCGGACAATGAACACGCTACCGTAGATGAGGGTTTACCGAATTGTCTGCAGCATGCGGTATTTATGCCGCCTCACGCTCGCGTTCAGCGACTGAAAGATGAGATAGCTAACGCCATTGAGCGTCCGCTGCTACCGCGGCAAGACCCGCCGTTCAATCGTCTGCGGCGTTGCATTAATTGCGCCTGCAGGTCGGTCAGCGACGCGCAAACCAAAGTCATTTACGCGTTCAGTATTGGCCTGAGCCCGCATGAAGTCGCCGCTGCGCTAAATATTAGTCCCAAAACGATTCATTCACATAAAAAGAATATTATGAGTAAATTTAATTTGAATAGCCGTCAGCAGTTTAACAACCTTGTGCAACTGCTCGCCAAACGCTGATACAACTCGTCGTTTTATTCTGTCAAACAATCATCTTCTGGAACGGAAAACATACCGTCTCTTGCGCCTTTCCTGAATATAGGAAAAGCCACTCCATAAAGAAATGATGGGACATAAAATCAGACACAAAATAATAAAGAAGTCGCTCATATCAAACCTGACAAAAGAATTTAATTTAGAGTGATAATATTCACTCGATTATATTCAGGCAAGACCAGCGCCTCATTTTTGAGAGTGGGAAATAGAATGGTAGGATAATTCCTGGTAGCGAATATTAACAGGTAAAATAAGACGCAGCGCCAGTGTCTGAGGAGGGAATGAGAGGCCTGTTAGCGTCTTTTTGCATTGAGGATGAGAAAAAGATAGCCAAATGTGTAATTCCCTGTACAGTGGAGGGAATCACAAAGTGAAGCTCGCGTTCCGCGTAGCGGACATCACGGTTGGTTGAATGTTTGTACATATCAGCCTCGCCCTCCTTTAGGGTCAGGCCATACTCATCTTGCATGCTGAGCGCGGATGTTCTTACGCCGCGGGAGCGATCGTAACAACTATGCTAACCACCCTGATTTACCGCAGCCAGGTTCATCCTGACCGCCCGCCCGTCGATCTCGACGCTTTAGTCCATCGCGCCAGCAGTAAAAATTTGCCCCTTGGCATCACCGGCATTCTGCTGTTTAACGGCCTGCAGTTTTTCCAGGTCCTGGAAGGGACTGAGGAGGCACTTGAGTCGCTGTTCAGCGAAATCCAAAGCGACCCGCGTCACCGCGACGTAGTGGAGCTGATGCGCGATTACTCAGCCTACCGACGTTTTCACGGCACCGGAATGCGCATACTGGATCTCCGGCTGTTTGAAACCGATGGCGCGCTGGAGGAAATTCTGCGCTTTAGCACGTTTGGGGTCACCGAACCGGTCAACGACCGGATGTTCCGGCTGCTTAGCGCCTTCATTGCCGACGGCGGCCGCTATTGCCTGCCCGAGCCGCTGCAGCCCTCTCGCTGGATGATGATGCCCGCGTCAGGTACGGCCGCGCCGCAGCACCTGCCCGGTCAACCTTGCCAGTTTGCTCTGCAGGCTATTGTCGAGCCGGCTAAAAAGCGAGTTTCTTCCTTTGAGGCTCTGATCCGCAGCCCAACCGGCGGCTCTCCCGTGGAAATGTTTGCCGCCATTGCGGCGGAGGATCGCTACCGTTTTGATCTTGAAAGCAAAGCGTATGCATTCGCTCTCGCAGGCCAGCTGCCGCTCGGGAAACATCAGCTGGCGATTAACCTGTTGCCCGGATCGCTGTATCACCACCCTGACGCCGTAGGCTGGCTGATGGACAGCCTGCTGGCGGCCGGCCTCAGACCGGATCAGGTACTGATCGAGGTGACCGAGACAGAGGTGATCACCTGCTTTGACCAGTTCCGCAAGGTGCTCAAAGCCCTGCGCGTCGCGGGCATGAAGCTGGCCATCGACGACTTTGGCGCAGGTTATTCCGGCCTGTCGTTACTGACCCGTTTTCAGCCTGATAAAATCAAAGTGGATGCGGAACTGGTGCGCGATATCCATATTAGCGGCACCAAACAGGCGATTGTCGCCTCGGTCGTCCGCTGCTGCGAGGATCTTGGCATTACGGTGGTGGCTGAAGGTGTCGAAACCCTGGAGGAGTGGTGCTGGCTTCAGTCGGTGGGCATACGCCTGTTTCAGGGCTTTCTCTTTTCCCGACCCTGCCTTAACGGCATCGGGGAGATTTGCTGGCCGGTAGCGCGCCAGGCAATGGACCTGTAAGGCCGCGCCCCCGGGCATCGTCACTGCCAGTGGGCAAGCTTTTCGCTCAGCGCCGCCAGGGCATATCGTACCGCTTTCGCCACCACGGTCTCACAGTCGCCGGCAAAGCACATCCGTTTGGTTTCAGTCTGGCCGCGAAAATTCCAGGCAAACCATACCGTGCCGGCGGGGGTACCATCTTCCCCGCCCTCCGGTCCGGCGTAGCCGCTGACGGCGATGGCGATATCGGCCCCGGCGAGCGCCAGAATACCAGAGGACATCTCCTGAACGCAGGCTTCGCTGACGGCGCTGTGTACCGCCAGGGTTTCCGCGCGAACCTGCAGCACGTTGCGCTTGGCTTCATCGCTGAAGGTCACTACGCCGGTATCATAAAATGCCGCGGTATCCGCCTGGGCACAGAGCGCTGCCGCCAGATTCCCTCCGGTGCAAGACTCCGCCGTGGTCAGTCGCCAACCGCGCGCGATCAGCGCCCGAGCCACTTCAGCGGTTAGTTCATGCGTATTGTTTGCGTCGCTATCGATCTCGTCAGTCATTCTTCCTCCTCGCCGAAATTGAAAGAAATAGCAGACTCACTGCGTCTGCTAACAGAATAGCATATCGATTTCTTTGTCGTCGGGGGGCCATTTATATTTTCAGGGGGAAAGGATAAAGGCCCGCAGGGCGGGCCTTTAAGGTAACATCGTCGGAACAACGGTGAATCAAACTTTATGTTCTATCACGCGCCCCTGATTCTCGATCGCAATTTTACGCGGTTTTTCGCTCTCCGGGATTTCCTGGTGGATGGCTATTTTTAAGATGCCGCTATCCAGCTGCGCCTGATTAATTTGGGCGTGTTCAGGAAGAGAGAAACTGAGCTGGAAATTAGCGCGGCGGATACCTTTATAAATCCAGCGTTCACCGCTGTCTGTCGAGGCATCGGTTTCCTGGCGTTTCCCGGAAATATGCAGATTCCCCCCTACGGTTTCTATTTCCAGCTCATCATCTTTCCAGCCAGGCACGCTGACGCAGAGCAGGAAATTGCTGTCGTCGACTTTCTGTAAATCATAAGCCGGTAAAGTGCCCACCGGCGTATCGCCCGTTAACTGGCTGAAAAGACGGTCAATACGATTAAAGCGATCGGCAAAAAGAGAATCAGCAAATACCGGGAGTGCTGACAAGGTTTTGAGTGCCATAATTAACCTCCTGAATATTCATTCAAAAGCTCAACATAAAGGCAAGCATTGCTTGTCCGCTATATAAAATAATATCTAAGGCGCGTTTTTCAAGACCCGAAATAAAAAATTTTTCTTCGCCAGCCTCAGTGAAAAATAAGCATGCCGGTGGCGAAGTTACCCCCGCCCGACGGCGGGGGCTGTGGCGCTTCTGAGTCCCATAACTGATGCTGTTTAACATTCAATAAACAGAAGCGACATGTATATATAACTTGTTTAAGGGGATGTCAACGTCCGAATCGCTCCCCCTTTGCCGTCGTGTATTCTCCCCATGAACAGTGCGTTTAGCAACCCGGCTGCCTGTCAGGGTCCCCTTGCCAACAGCGGCGCTTCGACGTGGCATTCGCCTTGTTGCCGTCAACCGGACGCCGCTGGTGAAAATATACCCGGCCGGGTAAGGAACCTTTCATCCGACACCGTGCCTAATGATCTGCATACGCACTTTCTGAGGCACCGCCATGACCAGCATTTTTATCTCAACCACCCTGTTCGCCCTCTTCGCGTCGATGTTGATCGGCCTGGGAATGGTGTGGAAAAGCATTTCCAACAATCCTGATAACTGATTCTGTTGTACGCCGTTGCTGTTCACCCTCCGCAGCGGCGGGTCTACCCCGCCCCTTTTTATCAATGACCACCCAGGTTTCGCTCAGGCGCAATCTCCTCAAGGACCCGCGCCTGCAAAAGGTATTTTTGAAAAAGCAATTCATACAGTGAATAAGTAACTCTGATTAATATATTTGAGACCAGAATTAACGCATGCAATATAAGCAATTTAAGCAGTTTGTGCCAAATTAGCGGTCATGCCCGCGCAACGCTAAAAAATAAGCCATTGATTAATATACCATTAATTTTACTCGCCAGCTCAAAGTCCAAAATTAGACTTATTGCATTTGTTGATTATTAGAAATATCCTAAAGGCATACGCATTTAATGTTCTCCACTTTAAATGCATGACAACTTTCACGATCGCCATGACTATGCCTGATATTTTAATTAACACTGAAAACATATTTCTTAATCGCGGAATTTGCGAACTGCTTAGCGAGATCGCGAAAGAAGAACACATCCGTGAACCGTATTCCGTTGTGGACTGTTCCACAGATATATTAGATCCGATTGATATGCTGTTCACAGAAATGGCCGCTGGTGAACATTATCTATGCCACCCGTTTTTCAAAAAACTTCCTCCGCACACGTCTATTTTTATTTTCGTCGCCACCGACAGCGCTTTGCAGGTTGAACAGTTACCACTTTGTCTACGCGATGCCACTTTTATCAGCATGAACAGCGACTTGCGCCGCGTAAAAAATCAGATTGCAAAACGTCTGACGGAGTCGACAACATCTAGTTGCGGTGGGCTGGAAAAAGACAGCAGACGCTGTGTCAAATGCCCTCGGTTAACCTTGACCAAATCACAACTTTATATTATCAATGCGATCAGAACGGGAATGAACAATCAGCAGATAGCGCAAAAACTGGGCATCAGTCATAAGACGATCTTCTCTCACAAAATCAATATTATGAAAAAATTCCAAATAGCTACCAAACAAGAGTTAACGAGATTCTCATCTGTTGCTCTTGCGCTTTCCGCAGGAAGGATCGGTTAACGTCGGAATTTATTAAAGCGCATCTTCATTTTTCTTCTTTCTCTAACATAGGACAGGCCAAAAACAAAGATGTAAACAATAACACCACCGCCAGGACTAATAATAGTAAGTTACTCATAACAACCTTTTAAAAGATAAAGATGACTTTTTAAATAATAAGGGGTGGATATTTTCAAATACAACCCAGCGACAACCATTTCAAACAAAGGTAAAACTCTGTGCGATAATTCTGAAAGATAATAAAAAGAGTAAAAACGATTTCCTTTATCAGACAGGCGTTAGGGTAATAACGATGAAGCATAAACGGACAATGCCAGGCCTAACGCCCAGCGTGTACTGTCGCGACGTCAGGCAAGATGACGGCCTGAAATAATGGTCTACTAACGTGGAAGGAGCGTGGTATTTGGGCAGGTGAAAACACCGTTTTGCAGCTGATCTATACTGTTAGTCAGACATCACGCTGGAGGTGGCTATGTGCGGACGTTTTGCGCAAGCGCAAAGCCGGGAGGAATACCTGGCGCATCTCGTTGAAGCGGCCGAACGAGATATTGCCTGGGACCCGCCGCCTATCGGGCGCTATAACGTCGCGCCCGGGACAAAAGTTTTACTCCTCAATGAACGCGATGAGCAACTCCATTTCGATGCCGTTTACTGGGGCTATGCGCCAGGATGGTGGGATAAACCGCCGCTGATTAATGCCCGGGTTGAGACTGCAGCCTCCAGCAGGATGTTCAAGCCGCTGTGGGAGCACGGACGGGCGATCTGCTTCGCCGACGGCTGGTTTGAGTGGAAAAAGGAAGGAAATACAAAGCAGCCATACTTTATCCAGCGTAAGGATGGCCAGCCAATTTTTATGGCCGCGATTGGTCGGACTCCGTTCGAACGTGGGGACCATGCCGAAGGATTCTTGATCGTGACGGCCGCCGCCGATCGCGGTCTTGTCGATATTCATGACCGTCGGCCGTTGGTCCTGGCGCCTGAAGCCGCCCGGGAATGGATGAGGCAGGATGTCACCGGCGCGGAAGCGGCGGAGATAGCCAGCGACGGAGCCGTTTCCGCCGACGATTTTACCTGGCACCCGGTAACGCGGGCGGTCGGCAATGTGAAAAATCAGGGGCCCGAATTACTTGCCCCTCTCATCCCATGACAAACGTAATCAAAGCGGCGGATAACGCATCATGTTCAGCGAAGAGATAATTAAATTTTATACCGCCCTGGAGTAGTGCCGAACATCCGACGGAACAAGGCTATGAAGGCACTCACATTGTCATATCCCAGATCCAGCGCTATCGCCGTCACTGGCTTGCCGGCAGCCAGAAGCTCAAGAGCCCTGAGTAAGCGTATCCGCTGTCGCCATTCATTGAAGCTAAAACCCGTTTCGGCTCGGAATCGTCGCGTGAGCGTGCGTGATGACATGCCGGCCCAGGCTGCCCATTCTTCCAACCTGCGCCCGTCGTCCGGGTTTGCTGACAGCGCCTGCGCGATTCTGAGCAATCGGCTATCTTGCGGCATTGGAAGCCCAAGATTAACCCTGGGAAGGGAACCAATTTCATCAAGAATAACGCCAGCTAAACGTTTTTGGGACGCAGTAAGCTCTACACCTTGCCATGCAGCCGCTCGCGTTATCGCTTCACGCAGCAGATTTGTCATTGAGAGAACAGATGGCTTATCAGGTAGCTCGCCACAGGCTTTGGCAGAAACATAAACACTCCATCCTGAATATGGACCGTGCGAGCGCAGGCCGTGCGGAACACCTGGCGGTATCCAGACGGCATGTGTTGCCGGTACCACCCAGCGACAATCACCGCCATCGACCGTAAGTAGCCCACGTATGGCACCGATTAACTGCCCACAGCTGTGATGGTGACGTGGAGTCTCCCGTATTACCTCAGACTGACGTACCGCGACGAGTAAAGTGGGTCCCTGGGGTGAAAATACCGGTTCGAATGGAATCAATGGATCGTGCATATTGGCGTGTTTGAGGTGTTTAATGTCTTTTATACCGTACTGAAGCCAGTTAGTCGATTGTAAAGTATTCATCGCTTTCACAGAGGACTAACCATCAAAATGATTACTATTACTAGGGTATTGGATGACATTATCAACCACCAACAGATACCACTGGATCGGATACTCAGTCGCTATTTTAGTCCCGGTTATCGGCAGCGCACTGATAACAAGTGGGAAGGATTAGATGGCTTTGCTCAGCATGCGCGTAGACTCCGGGAAATTATCGCCTTCGCTAAAATTGAGTTACATGACGAACTTCGTAACGGGAATCTTTATGCCACAAGGCATCGCGTTCTGTGCACCAGGCGCAGCGGAGAAGAGGTGGACATGGAAGTTTATATGTTCGCTGAAATAGATGATTCCGGGCGCTTCATTCGTATCGAAGAAGCCACGTTAATGCTTAAAGGGAGAGAGAGCGATAGAGATTTAGGCAGCGTGAGGTAAAAGAAATATAAGGTTACGACTAGATCAGACAAAAAACCGGGCAGCGCGCCCGGTTATCTTGTCAGACTAAAATTGTCCTACGCACTCAACCCGCGATTTTTCAGCATCGGCTCAATCTGCGGATCGTGTCCGCGCCACTGGCGATACAGTTCAGCTAAATCAGTGCTGTTCCCGCGTGATAAAATCGCCTCACGGAAACGCTGACCGTTCTCACGGGTCAAACCGCCCTGCTCCACGAACCATTGATAGCCGTCGTCGGCCAGCATCTGGGTCCACAGATAGGCGTAATAGCCTGCCGCATAGCCGCCGCCGAAGATATGGGAGAAATAGCTGCTGCGATAGCGCGGGGGGACCGCCGCCAGATCCAGGTTCTCTTCCCGAAGCACCAGCTGCTCAAACGCGTCCACCTCCTCCGGTAATGCCGAGGTCGACAGGCTATGCCACCGCATATCGAGTAACGCAGCAGCCAACAGCTCGCTCATGTCGTACCCTTTATTGAAGGTTGCCGCACGCAACATATTGTCGCGTAGCGCCTGCGGCATCGGCTCCCCGGACTGGTAGTGCTTCGCGTAGTGGGCAAACACCTGCGGCTGGCTGGCCCAGTGTTCGAAGATCTGCGAAGGAAATTCGACAAAATCGCGCGGCGTATTGGTCCCCGAGAGACTGGCGTAGCGCTGGCTGGCGAACAGCCCATGCAGGGTATGGCCGAACTCATGAAACAGGGTGATCACCTCATCCCACGACAGCAGCGCGCTCTGCCCTGCCTGCGGACGGACGTAGTTGCAGACATTGTAGATAACCGGGCGCTGCGCGCGCAGAGTCGACTGTTCGACAAACACATCCATCCATGCGCCGCCGCTCTTTGAGTCACGAGCGTAGTAGTCACCGTAAAACAGCGCCATCCCTTCGCCGTTGTGATCGAAGATCTCCCAGACCCGCACATCCGGGTGATAGACCGGTATATCAAAGCGCTCAACAAAGCGCAGCCCAAAGAGCTGCGAGGCCGTCCAGAATACACCGTCGTGCAGCACCCGCTCGAGGGCAAAATAGGGTTTGAGCTGCGCGTCATCAATGGCATAGGCAGCCCGCCGCACCTGCTCGCTGTAGTAAAGCCAGTCCCATGCCGTCGCGCGAAAACCCCCGCCTTCGTTGTCGATCACCTGCTGGATGTCCGCCAGCTCTCGTTCCGCCCTCGCCCGCGCCGCCGGCGCTATCCGGCGCATAAAGCCCAATGCCTCCGCCGGGGAAGCCGCCATTTGATCGGTCAGCGCCCAGCTGGCGTAATCAGCGGCTCCCAACAGCTCAGCCTGCTGTGCGCGGATCGCCGCCAGCCGCAGTACCAGGTCACGCGTATCATGCTCATCGCCCTGCTGATTGCGGGTCCAGCCGGCGGCGAAGAGATTCTCCCGCGTTTGCCGGTCGCGCAGCGCAAGCAGCTGCGGCTGCTGGGTGGTATTGGTCAGCGTCAGCAACCAGCGGTCGCTAAGCCCTCTTTCACGCGCTGCGTCAGCCGCCGCCGCTATCTCCTCATCGCTCAGGCCAGCCAGTTGATGCCGGTAATCAACCACCAGGCTGCCGCTTTTTGCCGCTCCCAGCAGTCGCTGCTGGAACTGACTTTGCAGCGTAGCCGCTTCGGTGTTCAGTGCGCGCAGCGCCGCCTGCTGCTCGGGAGCCAGCGTCGCCCCGGCGTGAACAAAACGTTGCCACGTCAGGGTCAGGAGACGATAGGACTCGCTGTCCAGCGCCAGCGCGTCGCGCTGCTCGTAGACGCTGTTCACGCGCTGAAACAAGGCCGCATTAAGCCAGATGTCATTCCCCAGATCGGCGAGTTCGGCGGAAAATTGTTCATCCAGTGATTGAATATAAGGATTGGTATGGGCGCCAGCCATGGCGAAAAAGACCCGCGTCACCCGCGCCAGCAGCTGACCACTCTGCTCCAGCGCCTCGAGCGTGTTGGCGAAACTGGCCGGCTGCGGATTGTCGATAATAGCGCGAATTTCGGCCCGCTGCTGCCGGACGCCCTCATCAAACGCCGGGCGATAGTGGCTGTCGTCAATCACATCGAACGGCGGCGCCTGGTAAGGCAACGTACTGACGCTAAAAAAGGGGTTTCGTTCGGACATCTTTCTCTCCTGTACAGGCTAATGCTGTAAGATTAGGCCTCTCCTTAAGGGGTCGCAATGATTTCCGTTACCGGTCGCCGCCTGTGCGTGCTATGGTATGAAAACACAAAAAGCGTTGAGGAACAGTAAGATGATTATCATGGTCACCGGCGCCACCGCCGGTTTTGGTGAAAGTATTACTCGCCGTTTTATCGCTAACGGTCATAAAGTGATTGCCACCGGTCGTCGTGAAGAGCGCCTGAAGACGCTGAAAGACGAGCTGGGCGATAACCTTTATATCGCGCAACTTGACGTCCGCAACCGCGCCGCCATTGAGACGCTGATTGCTGACCTGCCCGCCGAGTGGCAGGCTATCGATGTGCTGGTGAACAACGCCGGCCTGGCGCTTGGTCTGGAGCCGGCGCACCGCGCCAGTGTGGAAGACTGGGAAGATATGATCGACACCAATAATAAAGGGCTGGTGTACATGACCCGCGCCGTGCTGCCGGGGATGGTTGAGCGCAATCGCGGCCATATCATCAATATCGGCTCTACGGCAGGCAGCTGGCCTTACGCCGGCGGAAACGTCTATGGGGCGACCAAAGCCTTTGTCCGTCAGTTTAGCCTCAATCTTCGTACCGACCTGCACGGCACCGCGGTGCGCGTGACCGACATCGAGCCGGGTCTGGTGGGCGGCACCGAGTTTTCTAACGTCCGCTTTAAGGGCGATGACGCTAAAGCCGAAAAAGCTTACGAAAATACCCAAGCGCTAACGCCGGAAGATGTGACCGAGGCGGTCTGGTGGGTCGCCACCCTGCCGAAACATGTCAACATCAACACCCTGGAGATGATGCCGGTGAGTCAGAGCTTTGCCGGACTCAGCGTTCACCGTCAGGGCTAACCGTCAGCCACCCGGCCTGCGGGCCGGGTATGGGCGGAAACGCAAAAAACGCGTAAAATAGTGCGCATAACCCCCTAAAAAGTAACCATCAATGGCCGCAGAATCGCAACTGAATCCGACGCAACCCGTCAATCAGCAAATTTATCGCATCCTCCGCCGGGATATCGTTCACTGCCTGATCCCGCCTGGTACACCGCTGTCGGAGAAAGAAGTCTCCGTGCGTTTTGCGGTGTCTCGTCAGCCGGTGCGCGAAGCCTTCATTAAGCTGGCGGAAAACGGACTTATCCAGATTCGTCCCCAGCGCGGTAGCTACGTCAATAAAATCTCATTGTCGCAGGTGCGTAATGGTTGCTTCGTCCGCCAGGCGATTGAGTGCGCGGTGGTTCGCCGTGCCGCCGGCATGATTAACGAAGAGCAACTTTATCAGCTGGAACAGAATCTTCACCAGCAGCGTATTGCCGTTGATCGGCAGCAGTTAAACGACTTTTTCCTGCTCGATGATGAATTTCACCAGAAGCTGTCGATTATCGCCGACTGTCAGCTGGCCTGGGAGACGGTGGAAAATATTAAAGCCGCCATCGATCGCGTCCGCTATATGAGTCTGGACCATGTCACCTCTCCGGAGATGCTTCTGCACCAGCATCATGAGATTTTCACCGCGCTGGAAAAACGCGATGCCGAGGCGGTAGAAAAAGCCATGAGTATCCATTTGCATGAAATCAGCGAATCCGTACTGCTGATTCGCCAGGAGAACCGCGACTGGTTTAGTGAAGAATAAGAGTCAGACGGCTGCCGGCATGGCCGACGCAGCCGTCCTCATTGAAGGGATTATCTAACGACCAATACCGGCGTTTTGGCGTAGCGCAGAATTGACTCGGCGTTGGAGCCCAGCAGATGGGTGGAGATCCCTGGTTTGCGGGAACCAATCACAATGACATCGAACTCTTCGTTGTTACTGATAGCCAGAATTTCGTCACGCACGTTGCCAAAGACTACGCGGGTATGGATCCGCGTCATGGGGATGGCGAACAGTCGCGCCACCTCGCGCATTTTTTTCTCCGACTCTTCTTCCATATAGGCTTCAAACTTACGAATATCCGCCGTAAAACCGCGCAATAGCGAACGGCTGCTGTTCGGCAGAACGTTGAGCAAGGTGATCTCGCCATTTTCGGCCGAAGCGAGAAATTCCGCGTGACGCACCGCTTTATCGCTTAAATCCATTTCAAAGACATCAACAGGCAATAAAATTTTTTTATACATGGCCCGTACTCCTTTTGCAGAGAAAGTTCTTTTTCAATAACTTAACTATGCCATTATTGCGGTGAAATACCAGCCATTGTTCGGAAAAATAACAGCTAATTATCTTTAGTAAATCAGGGAAATATAGAGTTATGTATAGACATTGCGTTCGATCATATTCTGCGTCTGCTAAAACCGATCGCTAGCAAAAAATAGACATCAGCGGAGTATCGTAGAAATAACTGAAGAGCCGGTGTCGACCCCGGGACCGACACCGGAAAAAGATTATTGCGCGGCGGCCCACGCGGCGACGGTAGCTTTAGCCCCCTGCCGCTGCAGCGCTAAGTAGGCGCGGGTCACCGCCGTGACAAAGCGTAACTCCTGCGGCAGTTCGACGCCGAAAATCGCCTCAATACCCAGCAGCGCTTTGACTCGCGCTTCGCCATCGGCGCTGGCAGCCACCGCTTGCTGGATAACCGGCAACAACGGGTCGCATATCTCGATTGCCTGGCCCGCATCGTCAACGCCGCCAACGTAGCGCATCCACCCTGCCACGCCCAGCGCCAGCAGTGTAAAATCACGCTGATGCACCAGATGCCAGCGTATTGAGTCCAGCATGCGCTGGGGCAACTTCTGGCTGCCGTCCATGGCTATCTGCCAGGTGCGGTGCTTCAGCGCCGGATTGCAGTAACGGTCAATCAGCAAACTGGCATAGCGTGACAGATCCACCCCCTGCACCTTCAGCGTTGGTGCCTGTTCGTCCAGCATCAACGACAGCGCCGCGCGACGGTAGTTATCGTCCTGCATACAGTCGTTGATATGCTGATAACCGGCCAGATAGCCGAGATAAGCGAGGAACGAATGGCTACCATTGAGCATTCTCAGCTTCATCTCTTCGAAAGGCACCACGTCGGCGACCAGTTCCGCTCCCGCTTTCTCCCACTGCGGACGTCCGGCAACAAAGTTATCCTCAATCACCCACTGACGGAAAGGTTCGCAGGCCACCCCGGCCGGGTCGCGAACCCCGGTCAGCTGGGTAATTTTATCGAGGGTTTCGGCAGTCACCGCCGGGACAATCCGGTCCACCATGGTCGACGGAAAGGTGACATTCTGCTCTATCCATGCGGCAAGATCCTCGTCTAAAGCCCGGGCGTAGGCGCAGACGACGTTGCGCATCACGTGACCATTTTCCGGCATGTTATCGCAGGACATCACGGTAAAAGCAGGCAGGCCGGCCGCCCGGCGGCGAGATAAGGCCTCCACCACTACCCCCGCCGCCGATTTTGGCTGGTGCGGGTTATGCAGATCGGCGGCGATCAGCGGGTGATCGAGCTGCAGTTCGCCGCTGGCTGGCGAATGGCAATAGCCTTTCTCAGTAATCGTCAGGGAGACAATGGCCACCTGTGGCTGACACATCGCCGCCAGCACCGCTTCGAGACCATCAACCCCGGCGTGCAGCGCCTGCTTCACCACACCAACCACGCGCGCGGTCCAGGCGTCGGCGGACATTTCGGCGACGGTATACAGCAGATCCTGCTGCTGGAGATCGGCGATCTGCTGCTCGCCGCCAATCAGATTAACTTCGGTGTAGCCCCAGTCGCTGCCGTGCTCGCTGGCCAGTATATCGGCATACACAGCCTGATGAGCGCGATGAAACGCGCCAAAACCAAGATGAACGATACGGGGGATCAGTGCGCTGCGATCGTAGGTCGGCAGCGTGGCGTTAGCGGTTAAGAGGGTGTTTTCCATGATGACTCTCGTTGTTATGTAGCCCATCAACCATTCTCGGGGAGAACTCTCGAGGAGAATGCCTTTGTGCCTCAACCATCTCACGCAATTGGTATAACATCTTTGATTTCTGTCAACTACCATACAAGAAGACCTCGCCTGATAAAGCACGGGGCACGTGGCTGCAATCGCCGCAGTGACAGGATAGCGCAGGAGAAGAACATGGCGGCCGCGCGTCCCTGCGGGCCTGCTGTTGACGAATCGCCGAGCGTTGTTAATCGATGCGAGTTTTGACGATAAAGAAGTAGCACAGCGCCCCGGCAAAGGTCACCCCGGCGGCGATCACCAGCGCCAGATTGAAAGAGTGAGTCGTATCCACTACCCAGCCGGTCACGATCGGCGCGAAGGAGGCAAACACAAAGCTGCCGAAGTTCTGGATCGCCGCCACCGAAGCCACTTTATGCTCCGCCACCATTACCTGCACCAGCCCCCAGGCGGACGTCCCGGCAAAATGAACGCAAAACAGCGCCATGGAGATAAAAGCCACCGCCTGGGCTGGCGTGGACGATTGCACCACCAGCAAGGTGCCCAGCGCCGACAGCACCAGACCGATAACAATCGCCGTTTTGCGGGTTTTCGCCTGATCGTAGCCTCTGCGCGCCAGGGCATCGACCACCAGGCCGTTGACCCACATCCCCACCGCCGCGGCAAGAAACGGGATCGCCGCCACCCAGCCGGTACGGGCCAGGCTTAACCCCTGCTGCGCCTGCAAATAGCCGGGTAACCAGGCGATATACAGCCAGCCGGTGTAGTTCACACCGGAAAAGCCGAGGATCATCCCCCAGGTAGTCCGCCGTTTAAACAGAGCCAGCCATTCGCTAAACTTCAGCGCCGGGCGGGCCGCCTCCTCACTGGCCAGATACTGCTGCTCCTCCTCCTGCAGGGTAAACTGCCGACGGTTACGGTAGCCCACATACCAGCACAGGCCGACCACGATCCCGGCTAAACCAATCACCACAAACATCGTTCGCCAACCCCAGGCCAACTGCATGATGACCAGGGCCGGCGGGGCGATAGCCTGGCCCAGCACCGTCGAGGAGTTGAATATTCCCACCGCCGTGCCGCGCTCTCTTTGCGCATACCAGTCGTTGATCGATTTCACGCCGGCTGGCATAAACGGCGCTTCGCCGATCCCGAGGCCAATGCGCAGCAGAATAAAATGCGAGAACGAATTGACCATCCCGGTCAGGGCCTGCATTGCGGACCAGAAAATCAGCCCGGCGCCCAGCACAATCCGTGGCCCCAGGCGATCCAACAAAATACCGGAGGGCAGTTGCGCGAAGCCGTAGGAGAGCGAAAAGGCGGAGAGCAGCACCCCGAACTCGGTGGCGCTAAGGCCCAGGTCGGCGCGTATCGCCTCCCCGGCGACGCTCAGCGAAGAGCGGTCAAGAAAGTTGACGATACCGGCGATAAACAGCAGCGTCAGGGTGATCTTCTGCACCCGACGGATGCGTAACGGCGTCGCCCCGGTCCGGGCGGCAAGAGTCTCGATAGCCATCGTTGTTCCTTACAGAGTCATATGAAATAGGATGTCTGATAAGTAAGGCAACAGGTCGACTACCATACAAGAATTAGGGTTGAAAAAAGCGGCAGGGATCACACATGACGGGCTTAGGCCCGTCCCCACCCCGCCACGATGATTAGCATGCCGCACAGGGCGATGGCCGCGCCCGCCCAGTCATAATGGGTTAATTTGACCCCATCAACGACCCGCAGCCAGAGCAATGCGGTACAAACGTACACCCCACCGTAGGCGGCATATACCCGCCCGCTGGCGGCCGGATGGAGCGTCAGGAGCCAGACGAATAGCGCCAGCGCCAGGGCGGTGGGGATCAGCAGCAGCGGCGTTGCCCCGCGCTTGAGCCATAGCCACGGTAGATAACAGCCGACGATTTCACACAGAGCGGTAGCAAAGAACAGCAGCGTTGTTTTGAGCATTAAAAGATTCGTAAAAGAGACAAAGCGTTGAACCATTCTACGCGATAATGGCCTCTGCCCCACGCTGTTTTGCCGGCTATGCCCGACAAAAGAGCTGTAGTAAACTGAACCTGAGGGTTAACCCATCACTTAAAGGAAATCGTGATGAACATGACACTGAACAAACGCTGGTGCCTGACCGCCATTCTGGCGTTAAGCGCTGTGGTCTACACCTCCAGCTCCTATGCCGCCACCGACCGGCTGGTGATTGAATCTGGCGACAGCGCGCAGAGCCGTCAGCAGGCGTCGATGGAAAAAGAGCAATGGAACGACACCCGCAGCCTGCGCCAGAAGGTGAACAAACGGGCGGAAAAAGAGTGGGATAAAGCCGATGTCGCTTTCGACGCGCAGGATAACTGCCAGAAGAGCGCCAACGTCAATGCCTATTGGGAGCCAAACACCCTGCGCTGTCTTGACCGTCGCACCGGCCGCGCGATCAATCCCTGAGCCGCTCCCTGACCACGCTGGCGCCTGCGGGCGCCGCCTTTCTGTAATCCCTTTCCGTTTTGACCACAGGAATCTCCATGACCGACGCGCTACACGTCAAACTCCGCCCGCTTGAGCGCGAAGATTTGCGCTTCGTCCACCAGCTCGATAACAACGCCAGCGTCATGCGCTACTGGTTTGAAGAGCCGTACGAGGCCTTCGTTGAGCTCTCCGATCTGTACGACAAACATATTCACGATCAAAGCGAGCGCCGCTTTGTCATCGAATGCAATGGCGATAAAGCCGGACTGGTGGAGCTGGTTGAAATCAACCATGTGCACCGCCGGGCCGAGTTCCAGATCATCATCTCCCCCGACTTCCAGGGAAAAGGTCTCGCCACCCGCGCCGCACGCCTGGCGATGGACTATGGCTTTACCGTGCTCAATCTGTATAAGCTGTATTTAATCGTTGATAAAGAGAATGAAAAAGCGATCCATATTTACCGTAAGCTCGGCTTTATGGTCGAGGGTGAACTGATCCATGAGTTTTTCATTAACGGCGAGTACCGCAACACCATCCGCATGTGCCTGTTCCAGCACCAGTATCTGGCCGAGCACAAAACGCCCGGGCCGTCCCTGCTGAAGCCGACGGCTCAGTAATAATCGATACGGTTTTTAATGGTGTAGTGGCGGGTCAGCGGCGGCTGGACGCTTTCATCGACCACCTGCAGCTCACAGCTCAGCGGATTGTCGTGATCGTCGTAGTCGCAGGTCTGACGCACCGTGCCCAGCGTGCGATCGTTGAAGGTGCTGATGGCGGTATAGTCCAATTTCTTACGCGGATCCTTTGACGGCGTTGAGGCGACGGTAAATCGCTCCTCTTTGGCGGTGGTGGTTTTTCCCAGCGGATAGCCATCGCTGTCATAGCGGTAGGTGGCGGTGGTCTCTTTGCCGCGTGCGTTGATAATAAAACCGTTATCATCCGTCTCCCAACTCACCCCGGCGGCAGGCATCTCCGCCAGCTGACACTTGCCCTGCAGGCGCAGCCGCTTCTCGTGGGTGCGCCCGTCGACGTAATAGTTGGCGTCCAGCAGCAGCGTGGCGCCGGTTTTGTTCTCCACATCTTCCAGGGTCAGCAGATCGAAACACCCTTCCCTGGAGAGCTGAGCGCTCACCTTCTTGACCACCACATCGTGTTCATCCAGCAGCGTCTGGCTAAAATCTTTCACCGGCCCGCGCAGGGGATCAAACTCAAACTCATTGGAAAAACTCGCCATCTCCGGGGTGAAGGCGTCCGGGGCGCTTTTACGGTCGCATGCCGTCAGCAGCAGCGCTGCCGGGATCAGCCAATACAATCTTTTCACAGACGATTCCTTTTGTGTACATCCGATCATATTAGCAAATACAATTGTTTACACCAGTTCTGCTATGCTTAAATCTGGATAACATCGATAAGGAGCGTAAGATGAAACTATCCCTCTGCACCGGCGCTGCGCTACTGCTGTGCTCCACGGCCGTACTGGCGGCTCCCGACTCCTGTGAACGGGTCAAAAGCGACATCCAGCAGAAGATCATCAACAATGGCGTACCGGAAACCGCCTTCAGCCTGGCCATTGTGCCAAACGATCAGGCAGACCAGCCCGGGGTTCAGGTGGTCGGTCATTGCGCCAACGACACCTTCAAAATCACCTATACGCGTAACAGCGACAGTCCCGCCGAAAACGACGCTCAGTAAGCCCTCTTCGGTTTCAAATGAAAGATCTTATCCCTGCATTGACCAGGGATAAGGTCTACTGGCTACCCATAACGTATTATCGCTCACCCCTGCGTCTGTTAATGACGTGGCGGTCCTTCTCCGCACAGCATAACTATCATGGAGTGAGCAATGTCGAATCAGGAATCTCCCGGCGGCGTCAGCCGACGCGCGCTACTAAAATCTACAGCCCTCGGCTCCCTGGCGCTGGCCGCCGGCGGGCTGACCCTGCCCTTTACGCTGCGCCGCGCCGCGGCGGCGGTACAACAGGCTACAGGCGACACAACCCGCATTGTCTGGGGCGCCTGCTCGGTTAACTGCGGCAGCCGCTGCGCCCTGCGGCTGCACGTGCGTGATGATGAAGTGGTTTACGTCGAAACGGATAACACCGGCGACGACCGCTACGGCGACCATCAGGTCCGCGCCTGCCTGCGCGGGCGTTCGATTCGCCGGCGCATCAATCATCCGGATCGCCTTAACTATCCCATGAAGCGCGTCGGCAAGCGCGGAGAAGGCAAATTTGTCCGCATCAGCTGGCAGGAGGCGCTGGATACCCTCGCCGACCGCCTGAAGAGCGTGGTAGCGCAGTATGGCAACGAAGCCGTATACATTAACTACTCTTCAGGGATCGTCGGCGGCAACATCACCCGTTCGTCGCCTTCCGCGTCGCCGGTGGCGCGTTTAATGAACTGCTACGGCGGCTCGCTTAACCAGTACGGTACCTACAGTACTGCGCAGATTGCCTGCGCCATGCCCTACACCTACGGCAGTAACGACGGCAACAGCACCTCGGATATTGAAAACAGCAAGCTGGTAGTGATGTTCGGCAACAATCCGGCGGAGACCCGGATGAGCGGCGGCGGCATTACCTGGTATCTGGAGCAGGCCCGCGAGCGCTCTAACGCGCGAATGATCGTCATCGATCCGCGCTACACCGATACCGCCGCCGGTCGGGAAGATGAGTGGATCCCCATTCGCCCCGGCACCGACGCCGCGCTGGTGGCCGGTATCGCCTGGGTGTTGATTAACGAAGATCTGGTGGACCAGCCTTTCCTTGATAAATACTGCGTTGGCTACGACGAGAAAACGCTCCCGGCCGGGGCGCCGGCGAATGGTCATTACAAAGCCTATATCCTCGGCGAGGGCGACGACGGGATCGCTAAAACGCCGCAGTGGGCCTCGCGTATTACCGGTATCCCCACCGAGCGCATCATTAAGCTGGCGCGCGAAATCGGCATGAGCAAGCCGGCCTACATTTGCCAGGGCTGGGGGCCCCAGCGCCAGGCCAACGGCGAACTCACCGCCCGGGCGATCGCCATGCTGCCGATCTTAACCGGCAACGTCGGCATCAACGGCGGCAATAGCGGCGCCCGCGAATCAACCTACACCATCACCATTGAGCGCCTGCCGGTGCTGGAAAACCCGGTGAAGACCGCCATCTCCTGCTTTACCTGGACCGACGCCATCGCGCGCGGTCCAGAGATGACCGCCAGCCGCGATGGCGTACGCGGAAAAGAGAAGCTGGATGTGCCGATCAAGTTCCTGTGGAACTACGCGGGCAACACCCTCATCAACCAGCACTCCGACATCAATAAGACCCACGAAATTCTGCAGGATGAAAGCAAGTGCGAAACCATTGTGGTTATCGACAACTTTATGACCTCGTCGGCGAAATACGCCGACCTGCTGCTGCCCGACCTGATGACCGTTGAGCAGGAGGATATCATTCCTAACGATTACGCCGGCAATATGGGCTATCTGATTTTTATTCAGCCCGCCACCTCAGCGAAGTTCGAACGCAAACCGATTTACTGGATCCTAAGCGAAGTGGCGAAACGGCTCGGCGACGACGTGCATCAACGTTTTACCGAGGGGCGTACCCAGGAACAGTGGCTGCAGTATCTGTACGCCAAAATGGTGGCGAAAGATCCGGCGCTGCCGGCCTACGAGGATCTGAAGCGAATGGGCATCTACAAGCGCAAAGACCCGAACGGCCACTTCGTCGCCTATCGCGACTTCCGGCGCGATCCTGAAGCGCATCCGCTCAAAACCCCGTCCGGCAAAATTGAAATCTACTCCAGCCGACTCGCAGAGATTGCCGCCCGCTGGCAGCTGGAGAAAGACGAAGTTATCAGCCCGCTGCCGGTCTACGCCTCCACATTTGAAGGCTGGGACGATCCGCTGCGCAGCCAGTATCCGCTGCAGCTGTTTGGTTTCCACTATAAAGCGCGCACCCATTCCAGCTACGGCAACGTTGATGTATTACAAGCGGCCTGTCGCCAGGAAGTATGGATCAATCCGCTTGACGCGGAAAAACGCGGGATTAAAAACGGCGATATGGTGCGCGTTTTTAATCAGCGCGGCGAAGTCCGTCTTCCGGCGAAAGTGACGCCACGCATCATGCCGGGGGTCTCGGCGATGGGCCAGGGCGCCTGGCACGACGCCAATATGACCGGAGATCGGATCGACCATGGCGCCTGCATGAATACCCTGACCACCCACCGCCCGTCACCGCTGGCGAAGGGGAATCCACAGCATACCAACCTGGTCGATATCGAGAAGGTTTAAGGAGTAAACCATGAGCACGCAATATGGATTCTTTATCGACTCCGCTCGCTGTACCGGATGCAAAACCTGCGAGCTGGCCTGTAAGGACTACAAGAACCTGACTCCGGAGGTCAGCTTCCGCCGGATCTATGAGTATGCCGGCGGCGACTGGCAGGAGGACAACGGCGTCTGGCAGCAGAACGTGTTTGCCTATTACCTCTCCATCGCCTGTAACCACTGTGAAGATCCGGCCTGCACCAAGGTCTGTCCGAGCGGCGCGATGCATAAGCGCGAAGACGGTTTTGTGGTGGTCAACGAAGAGGTATGCATTGGCTGCCGCTACTGCCATATGGCCTGCCCGTACGGCGCCCCGCAGTACAACGCCGACAAAGGCCATATGACCAAGTGCGATGGCTGTCACGAGCGTGTCGCCGAGGGGAAAAAGCCGATCTGCGTCGAGTCCTGCCCGCTGCGGGCGTTGGATTTCGGGCCGATTGCCGAACTGCGCGCTAAGCACGGCCAGCTGGCCGCGGTAGCGCCGCTGCCGTCGGCGCACTTTACCCGGCCGAGTATCGTTATCAAACCTAACGCCAATGCCCGGCCGTGTGGCGATACCACCGGTTACCTGGCGAACCCGAAGGAGGTGTGAGATGGGAAACGGATGGCATGAATGGCCGCTGGTGCTGTTTACGGTGCTGGGTCAGTGCGTGGTCGGCGCGACCATCGTCAGCGGTCTTGGCTGGCTGGCGCTGGGGGACCAACGGGAAGCCCGGCGGCGGCTGGTGCGCAATATGTTTTTTATCTGGCTGTTGATGGGCATTGGTTTTCTTGCTTCGGTGATGCATCTCGGTTCACCGCTGCGCGCGTTTAACTCGCTGAACCGCATCGGCGCCTCGGCGCTGAGCAACGAAATCGCCAGCGGCGCTCTGTTCTTCGCCGTGGGCGGATTCTGGTGGCTGCTGGCGGTGCTGGAAAAAATGCCGGCGACGCTGGGTAAAGTCTGGCTGGCGATCGTTATGCTGTTAGGGCTGCTGTTTGTCCTCGCAATGACCCGGGTTTACCAAATCAATACCGTGCCAACATGGTACAATGGCTACACCACCAGCGCGTTCTTTCTGACGGTGCTCCTCAGCGGGCCGCTGTTTGCCGCCCTGCTGCTGCGGCTGGCGAAAGTCGACTTTAACGGCTGGTTTTTTGCCGGACTGAGCGTGGCCGCGTTGGTCATCAGCGCCGCAGTTATCATTATGCAAAGCGCCGGGCTCAGTACCCTTCACAGCTCGGTTCAGCAGGCGGCCACCCTGCTGCCAGATTACGGCAAACTCCAGGCGCTACGCCTGGTACTGCTGGCGCTGGGCCTCGGCTGCTGGCTATGTCCGCTGATCCGCCGCCAGCCGCCGCGCGCTACGGGGCTGCTGATCGGCCTGCTGCTGGTCTTGATCGCCGAATGTATTGGCCGCGGCCTGTTTTATGGTCTGCATATGACCGTCGGTATGGCGGTTGCCGGTTAATGAGACGGCGCGCAGGCGCGCGCCGCAGAAAGGAATAAGTGATGATGCCGATCCCAAATCGCGACGCCGTCGCGTTAAGCGCCCGCACCCTGGGCGCGCTGTTCTCTTATGCGCCGAATAGTGCGGAAAATGCGCCGCTGGTCGCCGCCTTCCAGGACGGGAGCTGGCAGCAGCAGTGGCCCTTCCCGGTCGCAGCCCCGCTGGCGTCAGGGTTTGCCGCATCGGCTGAAGAAACGTTGCCGGAAGCCTGGCAGCGCCTGTTTATCGGGCCATGGGCCCTGCCGGCGCCGCCCTGGGGCTCTGTCTGGCTGGATAAAGAGTCTGTGCTGTTTGGCGATTCCACGCTGGCTCTGCGCCAGTGGATGCGCGAGAACGGTATCGCGCTGGAGGCCGATGGCAACGAACCGGAAGATCATTTCGGCACCGTGCTACTCCTGGCGGCATGGTTGTGCGAAACGGAGCAGGATGCGTTGTTTGCCCAGCTGCTGGCCTGGCACCTGCTGCCGTGGTCCGGGCGTTTCCTGAGCGTCTTTGTCGACCATGCCGCCCACCCCTTCTATCAGGCGCTGGGTCAGCTGGCGCAGGCGACTCTGGCGCAGTGGCAGGAGAATCTGCCGATCGCCGTGGCGCAAAAACCGCTCTATCGTTAACCCTTCGCCGCGCCGGTATCCGGCGCGGTTTTATTTTGCCGCTTTCCAGCCTTTCACCCGCACTTATCGCTTTTGCATCTAAGGTTATTCCCTATCACAATAAGCCAATGTTTTCTGAACCTCGCCGTGACTAATGCATCGTCTTCATCCCTATCCTGATGTGCAGGTGATGTTTCGCCGCCTGCTGATCGCCACCCTGATTGGCCTTCTCGCCGCCCTGGCGGTGGCGCTGTTTCGCCACGCTATGGTGGTTCTGGAAACGCTGTTGCTCAGTAATGACAGCGGGAGCCTGGTCAACGCCGCACAGTCGCTGCCGGCGTGGCGTCGGCTGGTTACCCCCGCGCTGGGCGGCCTGACGGCGGGAACCTTACTCTGGCTCTGGCAACGACGCAGCGTCGCGCGTCCGCATGCCGCCACCGATTATATGGAAGCCCTGGAGACCGGCGACGGCTGTTTCGATACGCCGGCAAGCCTGGTGAAATCGCTGGCGTCATTGCTGGTCGTGGTGACCGGCAGCGCGATTGGCCGGGAAGGCGCCATGATCCTGCTGGCCGCGCTGGCGGCCTCGCTGTTTGCCCGTCGCTTCACGCCGCAGAGTGAATGGAAGCTATGGGTCGCCTGCGGCGCGGCTGCCGGGATGGCCAGCGCCTATCATGCCCCGCTGGCCGGCAGCCTGTTTATTGCTGAAATTCTCTTTGGTACGCTGATGCTGGCCTCGCTTGGGCCGGTGGTGATCTCGGCGGTGATCGCCCTGCTGTTGACGCAGTTTCTTAATGGCGGCGCCGCGCCGCTGTATCACGTCGTGTTACAGCAAAACCTCAGCGCCCTGCACTATGGCTTAATGCTGGCGACTGGCCTGCTGGCCGGGCTGTGCGGGCCGCTGTTTATCTGGCTGATGGACTACAGCCACCGTGGGTTCGTTAAACTAAAGCTGGCGCCGCCGTGGCAGCTGGCGCTGGGCGGGCTAATTGTCGGCGGCTTATCGCTCATCACCCCGGCAGTATGGGGCAACGGCTACAGCGTAGTGCAAAGCTATTTGCTGCTGCCGCCGTCCGGTGCGCTGCTGGTGGGCATATTTATCTGCAAACTGCTGGCGGTGCTGGCCAGCAGCGGCTCCGGCGCGCCTGGCGGGGTCTTCACCCCGACGCTGTTTGTCGGCCTGGCGATGGGCATGCTGTTTGCCTGCTTCAGCAGGCTGTGGCTACCGGGAAGTGAAGAAATGGCCATCATGATGGGTCTGACCGGCATGGCGGCGTTTCTGGCCGCCACGACCCATGCGCCGATCATGTCAACCCTGATGATTTGCGAGATGACCGGGCAGTATACGCTGCTGCCCGGTCTGCTGATAACCTGCGTCGTGTCGTCTGTGCTGTCGCGGACGTTACGCCGGGATTCGATCTATCGCCATCACGTTGCCGAGCATGTCTAAGTCGACGTAGCGGCTCAGCTCACGCTGTTCGGCGCGCGGTAGATAAGGCAGCTCGCCGATCAGCGGCGCCGGCAGCTTTTTGCTGAGGACATCGATGATTTCGGCGTAGTGCGCCAGACCGGGGTTGATCCGATTGGCCACCCAGCCAATCAGCGGTAAACCGTCATTGGCGATCGCCTGGGCTGTCAGTAGCGCATGGTTGATGCACCCCTCCTGGATCCCCACCACCATCAGCACTGGGAGCTGCTCCTGAACCACCCACTCGGAGAGCGGCCGCAGGTCGTTCATCAGGCTGCGCCAGCCGCCGGTGCCTTCAACCACCACGTGTTCGACCTGCGCGGCCAGACGCTGCAAACCATCGGACAGCAGACCGTAGTTGATCGGGCAGCTATGCGCCACGCTGCTCTCGTCTTCGCTTAAGGCGATGGGGTTGACAGCCTCATAGGGTAAGGCCAGCGTGGAGACGCTCTGCAACACCAGCGCATCTTTGTTACGTAAACCGTCCGGCGTCTCTTTGCTGCCCTTCGCCACAGGCTTATACCCGGCCACGCTTTTGCCTCTGGCAGCAAGTGCCTGCAACAGCGCACGGGAAACCACTGTCTTCCCGACAGAGGTGTCTGTACCTGTAATAAAGAAACGCTTAAACATCACTAACCCCACAGTTTTGTCGATGAAATATACGGGAGAGAAATAATCAACGGTGGGCAAAGTCTACGTGAAGCCGTCTGAGGTCAGCTTGAGATAGCGCAATTTTTGGTGTGACTATGAAAAAATGTTAACCCTGTAACAGTCGTATGAGTAAGGATCCGTTATAGAGCGCATCTTTAACCAGCGCCGCGCCAGCCATCGTTCCGCGGTTGGAGAACTGAGTACTTTCAACGGTAATATGCCGGCTATAGGCTGGGAGAGATTGTTGCCGAATACAGCTGGAAATTGCCGGAAAAAGAATTTCTGCCGCCAGATTGAACGGCGAGCCAATCAGAATTTTCTGCGGATTAAACAGATTGACCATGATCGCCAGAATCCGCCCAACGTGATTACCCACGCCGCTGATGATGTCCCGGGCTAACAAATCGCCCTGCAGCGCCGCCTGACAAAGCCACTCCACGCTCAGCGGACGCTGGTGCAGCAGCGAGCTCATCGACTGCGCCATGCGCATCTGCGCCAGCTCCAGCACGCTTTCTACGCTGGCAATTGTCTCCAGGCAACCATGGTTGCCGCAGTAACAGCGTTTGCCGTAGGGATCGACCTGGGTATGGCCAATCTCCACCAGGCTGCTGCTGCCGGCGTGCAGCAGGCGCCCATCGGTGATCACCCCGGCGCCGACGTTATGATCGATGACCACCTGAATGACGTCCCGGGCGCCGCGCGAGGCGCCAAACAAAGATTCCGCCATGGTCCAGGCGCTGATGTCATGCTGAATATAGACTGGCACCCCGGTATGATTGGCCAGCGCTTCGCCGAGCGGGGCATCTTTAACATCCTCATAAAACGGCATGCGATGAATAATGCCATTTTCGGTATCGATAATACCGGGCATCGTCATGGCGATGGAGGTAAGGCGTTCCAGCTTCTTTTGATGGCGAATAAAGAAGCGATCAATATGGTCGATAACGCGCGTCAGAAACGGCGTGCTGTCGGTGAGCGCCAGCTCCAGCTGATCCTCCACCACCAGCTGACTGCTTAAATCACGCAGCGAAAGATGGATCTCACCGCGGCTGATGCGCACCGCCAGATAGTGCCATGCCTCGGTCTCCACCATCAGCCCCACCGCCGGGCGGCCGCGGCTGCCGGGCTCCTGGATCTCGGTCTCCTGAACCAGATGCGCTTCCAGCATTTCGCGGACGATTTTGGTGATGCTGGCCGGCGCCAGTTGCGCAAATCGGGAAAGGTCGATACGCGATACCGGGCCGAGCTGATCAATCAGGCGATACACGGCGCCCGCATTGGTCTGCTTTATTTGATCGATATGGCCTGGTTGACTATCCGCTACCACCATTGACTCCCTTATTTTCGCGCTTCGAAATAAACTTTCGGCTATGGTGAAGCACTTCGACGGTGAACGTCAAATTTTTACTTAGCCTTGTGATTTACCGCACATTTCCAGCCCCTTTTCGCCTCAATTATGCTCGCTTTTCCAGGAGAGCAGCGCCTCACGAAAGCGTTTTGCCAGTGCCCCTTGCTCATGGTGTTTAGACCACACCAGCCACATCTCCGATACCGCATCCTGTTCGTCGATCGGCAGCCAGCGCATTTCACTGAGCTGGACGCGCTGAAAGGAGGCCGGGAGGATCGATACCCCCAGTCCGGCGGCCACCAGACCAATAATCGTCATTGCCTCCCCCACCTCCTGGGCAATCTTCGGCGTGTGGCCGTAGCGGCGCAGCAAGCCGAGGATGTCGTCGTACAGGCCAGTGCCGACGTGCGGGTCGAAAAAGACGAAGGGCTCGCGCGCCAGCGCCGCCAGGCTGACCGAGGGCTGGCGGGCCAGCGGGTGATTCGCCGGGACCATCGCCAACAGCGGCTCGCGCAGAACCCGCTCCCACGCCAGAGTGTCCGGCAGTTGAGTATTTCGCAGCAGCCCCAAATCCAGAGCCCCTTCGCTCAGGGGCACTATCTGTTCGCGGGTGTTAGTCTCGCGGGTGAGAATATGCACATCCGGAAGGCGTTGGCGAAACATCGATAGCGTATCGGAGACTGCCTTAATAAAAGGGGCCGAGGAGGTAAAGCCGATGCGCAGCTCACCCGTTTCGCCATGGTGTAGACGGGCGGCGCGAGCAGCCGCCTCATCCACCTGGGCGAGGATTTGTCGGCTATCGGCGAGAAACTGCTTTCCGGCCGCCGTCAGGCTGACGCTGCGGTTGGTACGGGCAAACAGGCGAGCGCCGGTCTGCTGCTCAAGGATCTGAATCTGCTGGCTTAGCGGTGGTTGAGAGATGTTCAGTCGCGCCGCGGCGCGGCCAAAATGTAGCTCCTCAGCGACGGCGACAAAGTAGCGCAAATGACGCAACTCGATATTCATATTTAAAACGTCTTATTTGAGATTATTAATATATTAGACAGAATATTTACATTTTCATACCCTAAAAATGTCAGCTGAATGGTCACAACACTCTGTTGGTAAGCAGCAACTTCTACGCAAGGAATTCTCTGTGAGTCGTACAACAACCGTTGACACCGTGCCGGCGGGCGAGGTCAGCGTCGCTGGTGCATCCCGCCCGGATCCGTTTATTAAGCGTGGCACCCCGCAGTTTATGCGCGTCACTCTCGCGCTGTTCTCCGCCGGTCTGGCCACCTTTGCCCTGCTCTACTGTGTGCAGCCGATCCTGCCGGTGCTGTCGAACGAGTTTGGCGTGTCGCCGGCCAGCAGCAGTATTTCGCTTTCAATTTCCACGGCGATGTTGGCGGTGGGCTTGCTGTTTACCGGCCCGCTGTCGGACGCTATAGGCCGCAAGCCGGTGATGGTCACCGCCCTGCTGCTGGCCGCCTGCTGTTCACTGTTGTCGACTATGATGACCAGCTGGCACGGCATCCTGATTATGCGCGCGCTCATCGGCCTGTCGCTGAGCGGCGTAGCGGCGGTCGGCATGACCTATCTGAGCGAGGAGATCCACCCCAGTTTCGTCGCCTTTTCGATGGGACTCTATATCAGCGGCAACTCCATCGGCGGCATGAGCGGCCGCTTGCTGACCGGGGTCTTTACCGATTTCTTCGGCTGGCGCGTGGCGCTGGCGGCGATCAGCGGCTTTGCGCTGGCCGCGGCGATTATGTTCTGGCGTATCCTGCCCGAGTCGCGCCATTTCCGCCCGACCTCGCTGCGACCGAAAACGCTGCTGATTAACTTCCGTCTGCACTGGCGCGACCGTGGCCTGCCGCTGCTGTTCGTCGAAGGTTTTCTGCTGATGGGCGCTTTTGTCACCCTGTTTAACTATATTGGCTACCGGCTGATGATGTCGCCGTGGTCGTTAAGCCAGGCGGTGGTAGGCCTGCTGTCGGTAGCTTATCTCACCGGGACCTGGAGTTCACCGAAGGCAGGGGCCATGACCGTACGCTTTGGCCGCGGGCCGGTGATGCTTGGCTTTACAGCGGTGATGCTCTGCGGCCTGCTGCTGACGCTCTTTTCTTCCCTGTGGCTTATTTTCATCGGCATGCTGCTGTTTTCCGCTGGCTTCTTCGCCGCGCATTCCGTCGCCAGCAGCTGGATTGGCCCACGCGCCCGCCGCGCCCGCGGTCAGGCGTCATCGCTGTATTTGTTCAGCTATTATTTGGGTTCAAGTCTTGCCGGGACGTTAGGCGGGGTATTCTGGCATCACTACGGCTGGAACGGCGTCGGTGGGTTTATCGCGCTGCTTCTCCTTGCCGCGCTGTTGACCGGCACCTGCTTACATCAGCGACTGAAATAGTCGCGTGTGACGTGGCCTGTGGGCCACGTTTCACCACATGCCCATTATGGAAGACAAGCCCATCAGCTCTCTGACGGCATCAACGGACAGCAGTGCAATAAACAGCCAGGTGAACGGATTCATAAACCACCCCCGAACCTCCAGACCTGTGTAATCGATCACAGTTTAGTACCGATATGTTACCGTTTTCTGTCACACCGATCACAGAGGTGAGCTTATTCTCCCGCCATGTGTCTTTCCCTTCCCCTGTGCGCAACGCTCGACCCGCCGGGCGTATCAGGATAGTGTAGAGGCAAAGCGATAATCTCTTTATTCACCTGTCACGGACCGAACGCCACTATGACTGAAAATACGCCTTATCAGCAGCTTACCCGTACCTTTCAGCGCCTGTCGCGCTTTTCGCATCTCGCCGCCATCGCCGGCTGGGATATGTTCGCGATGATGCCTCCGGGCGGGAGCGTCGCCCGCGGCGAAGCGCTGGCCGAGCTCGGCGTGCTGCAGCATCAAATCCTGACCGATAAAAAAGTGGGACAATGGTTACAGGAAGCCCGCCAGCAGGATCTTAATGATGTTGAACAGGCCAACCTGCGGGAAATGCAGCGTCAGTACGATCAGGCGGCGCTGCTGCCGGAGAGCCTGGTGGAAGCAAAATCGCTGGCCGGCAGCCGCTGCGAACATGCCTGGCGCAGCCAGCGTCCCGCCAATGACTGGACGGGCTTTGCCGACAACCTACGCGAGGTGGTCAGACTGAGCCGCCAGGAAGCGCAGATCCGCGCCGATGCCAGGGGCGGCTCACGCTACGACGCGCTGCTGGATATTTTCGAACCGGATATGACCAGCGCGCTGCTGGACAGCCTGTTCGCCGATCTCAAATCGTGGCTACCTTCCCTGCTTAGCCAGGCGGTGGAGAAGCAGGCGAAGCAGACGCTAATCGCCCCGCAGGGGCCTTTCCCCATTGCTGAACAACGGGAGCTGGGCCTGCAGGCGATGCGTATCCTTGGCTTTGACTTCGACGGCGGGCGCCTCGACATCAGCGCCCACCCGTTCTGCGGCGGCGTACCCCAGGATGTGCGCATCACCACCCGCTACAACGAAAACGACCTGCTCAGCGCTCTGTTCGGCGTGATCCACGAAACCGGCCACGCCCGCTACGAGCAGAATCTGCCTCGCCCGTGGGTCGACCAGCCCGTAGGACTCGCCCGCTCCACCGCTATCCACGAGTCGCAGAGCCTGTTTTTTGAAATGCAGCTGGGACGCAGCGAGCGTTTTCTTAACCGCCTGTTACCGGCGGTGCGCGAGCGGTTTGGCGATCGGCCGGCCTTTAGCCAGGACAATTTTGTCGCCTGGAATCAGCAGGTGAAACCCGGCTTTATTCGCGTCGATGCCGATGAGGTGAGCTACCCGGCGCATGTCATCCTGCGTTATGAAATTGAACGTGCGCTGATCGACGGCGAGATTGAGGTAGATGATATCCCGTCGCTGTGGGACGAGAAAATGCAGCACTGGCTGGGGCTGTCGACCGCCGGCAACTATCGGGATGGTTGCATGCAGGATATTCACTGGACCGACGGCGGATTCGGCTATTTCCCTTCCTATACCCTGGGCGCGATGTATGCCGCGCAGTTGATGGCCGCGGCCCGCCGCGCGCTGCCGACATTAGATCGCGATATTGAGGAAGGCGATTTCAGCGCCCTGTTCGACTGGCTGCGGCAGAATATCTGGCAGCATGGCAGCCGCTTCACCACCTCGCAGTTGATTCAGCAGGCCACCGGTGAGGATCTTAATAGCCGCTACTTCCGCGAGCACCTGACCACTCGCTACCTGTAATCATACGCGCCGGGCTACCCGGCGCGTCCTGTCGTTCCCGCCTTGTACATTCGGTTACACGCCGATACCAAACACTCACGGAAAGCTCGAAAAGACAAGCATATAGTGATTTCACCGGCCCCGCAGTGGGGTTGAAATTAAGAAAACTTTTCGAGGATATCAGAATGAAAAAAGTATTAGCTCTGGTCGTTGCCGCTGCTATGGGTCTCTCTTCCGCCGCTTTCGCTGCTGACGCAGTAAGCACCACTCAGGCACCGGCTGCCACCCACAGCACGGCTGCCAAGACCACCCATCACAAAAAACACCACAAAGCCGCGGCAAAACCGGCCGCAGAGCAGAAAGCTCAGGCTGCCAAAAAACACAAAAAAGTAGCAGCTAAACCAGCTGCTCCGCAGAAAGCTCAGGCGGCGAAAAAGCATCACAAAGCTGCGGCTAAACCGGCAGCCCAGAAAGCGCAGGCAGCGAAAAAACACCACAAAACCACTAAACACCAGGCCGCTAAACCGACTGCACAGCCGGCAGCATAATTCCTCCCGGTGAACCAACCTTCTTAATAATCGGCGCTGTTTCAGCGCCGTTTTTTCTGGAGAGCACTATGCTGCGGCGCTATCGTTTTGAGCTCATCCTGATCCTGCTAATTATATGCGCAGTGGTTGCAACCCGTTTTTTCCTCTCTTAATTATTTATACCGCGTTCGCATTTTGCTGCTTCTACCAGCTTTTCATTAAAATGAATACCGTGCGGCTATCGCTGACCCGCTCCCCGCTTCCCATTATCCTGTGACTCTCTGCGGCGCAAAAAAATGTCCGGCGCCAGAAGACGCCAGACATGTTAGTCGTAATATGTCGCACGCCTGGCCCTTGCCGGGTGGCGCGCCCATCACAATGCACGCACGGCTTCCATCACCAGATAGCCGGTCGCGCCCCAGATAGCGACTGAGACCAGGGAAACATAAACCAGTGCGCGAATACCTTTTTTAGACATAAGCCCTCCGAACGCCGGGGAAATAGAGTTCAGGCATCATCGCCGGTACTACCTCTCTATTTACTCAACGGCAGGGCGACGGTAACAACGTTTTCGGTGAGAAAATGTTTCGCATTGAAAATAATTACGAGAGGCGTAAAGAAGTGCGAATTCCGGTGAAGATCTGGTGGGTAAAAGTATTATTTTTGGGCATTATGCTGACAAACCAGGAATAATCCCACGGATGAATTGCTGCATTATTAACCGAATTCAGTACGTTCTGATACATGAATTTTGTTGCGCAAGACGCCACTTTCTGCGGAAATAGCACAAGCAGAACACTGGTATTAACCGCTTGAAATCAGGAGGTTTTACCAGCGCCAGACCCCACCGCGCGCTGATGTGGTATACGGTTTGGCCTGTTTAGAATTATTGTTTACTTTCAAAAACTTAAATCTCCTGCTACTGTCAATAGACATCATAGCCTCCCCAGAGAGTGATATGCGTAGAGACGTTCTGTTATTACTGTGTTCATTTTATCTGTTACCTCTGGGCGCACATGCCGATGATAGCGGACTGAGCGCCAAAGATATTAAGACGTTGTTTTTCGGTCACGATGACCGCAAAGCGGTGAACCGCCCCGAGGAGAGTCCGTGGGACGCGATTGGCCAGTTGGAAACCGCCAGCGGCAATCTGTGTACGGCGACGCTCATCTCTCCGCATCTGGCGCTGACCGCGGGCCACTGTCTGTTAACGCCCCCGCGCGGCAAGCCGGACAAAGCGGTCGCCCTGCGCTTTATTTCCCGCAAGGGCAACTGGGTCTATGAGATCCACGGCATTGACGGGCGAGTCGATCCCAGCTTAGGCAGACGCCTGAAAGCCGATGGCGACGGCTGGATTGTCCCTTCCGCTGCGGCGCCGTCCGATTTTGGCCTGATCGTGCTGCGCTATGCTCCGTCTGGCATTACGCCGATCCCGCTCTTTCCGGGCAGCAAGGCCGATCTCACCGCCGCGCTGAAGGCGGCGGACCGTAAAGTTACCCAGTCTGGCTATCCTGAAGATCATCTCGATAATCTTTACAGCCACCAGGATTGCATCGTGACAGGGTGGGCGCAAACCAGCGTACTGTCGCATCAGTGTGACACCCTGCCTGGCGACAGCGGCTCGCCGCTGCTGCTGAAAACGGAGGACGGCTGGCAGGTGATCGCCGTGCAGAGTTCGGCCCCCGGCCCGCAGGATCGCTGGCGGGCGGACAATCGCGCCATTGCGGTGACTGGCTTTCGCGATAAGCTGGAGGCGCTTGCCGGTGAGTAATGGACCGAGGCCGGTGAAGAATATCATTATTGACATCGTCCTGGCGGAAATGATTTTCCGCCAGCCGAAAGCAGTGAACCTGCGCAGCCCTCAGCGTCACCTGACACAATTACAGCGGGGCCAGGCGTGAAGGAAGCTTCCGTTTGCCGCCTGGCTTTGCAGGCGGCGAGACGTCAGGCGAGTTTAATTAACACCATGCCGGCTACCAGCAGGATAACCCCCGCCCAGCCTTTGTTATTCAGACGCTGACCAAACAGCACCCAGCCGGCGGCGATGGTCGCCGCGATACCGAAGCCGCCCCACAGCGCATAGGCGACCGAGAGATCGATCCCTTTAACCGCCTGCGACAGGGCGCTGAACGCGCCCAATACTGCCGCCAGGGACAGGATGCCGTAGATCTTGCGGCGGAAGCCGTCGGAAAACTTCAAAAAGACGTTGGCAATAATTTCCAGCACAATGGCGATTGCCAGCCAGGCGGCGTGGATCCACTCAAACTGCTGCATGGGCCACCTCCTGCTTGGAAGACGCTTTTTTCTGGGTGCCGGACTTAATTAAGACGATCCCTATCACCAGGGTGGTCAAGCCGGCTATTTTCAGCAGGGACAGACTCTCATCAAACAGCAGCACGCTGAACAGGGTAATCAGTAAAATACCGATCCCTTCCCACAACGCATAGGCCACACCGAGGGCAATCTTTTTAACCGCAAAGGCAAGAAAAATATATGACAGGGCAATCATGGCCAGCATTAAAATAAAGCCGGTGTGCCCGCCGCTCACGCTTGCCCATTTCATAGACAAGGTGCCGGTAATTTCAGCAATAATTGCTAAAGCTAATAAAATCCAATAAAACATGATCCCTTCTCCTGCTTGAGAATATAATCCATTACCGTTTACGCGAGACGTAAACAGGAAAATTTCTGACGTAGATATCGCTGTGCGCTTGGCGCCAGCTCAGGCAGAAAGAAGGTGACTATAGCGCCGAATGCCAGTGCTGTTCGCCGGCAAAACGGGAAAAAGTGAGGGATACTGCGGGGTGATTTAAAATATACATCCTGAACTGATTGTCCATAAAATTACAATTATCCGCGGTGTTGCTTCTCGTCCGGTGCGGATGAAAATTGTCCTCAGTAGTTAAACACAGGTAGATTTGTAGCATAGTGCTACATTTAATTCAAAGACTTTGCAATTCTTTACGCCGCGGTTTTTCTTCAATGCGTTTGTTCTGCAAAAAAGCGTCATTATGCTAATGTAACGCAACCTGTTAATAGGCAAGGAAGTTTGAGGTCGGGATCCTATGGCTAAACCCATTATTACACTTAACGGATTAAAGATGGTCATCATGTTGGGCATGCTGGTGATCATCCTTACCGGCATTCGCTTTGCGGCGGACATAATCGTCCCGTTTATCCTGGCGCTTTTTCTGGCGGTGATCATCAATCCTCTGGTCCAGCTACTGGTCCGCTGCCGGGTGCCGCGCGTGCTGGCGATCTCGCTACTGATTGGCCTGATTGTTATGTTAGCCATTGTGCTGCTGGCCTCGCTGGGGACCTCGCTCAACGAGCTGGCGCGCACCCTGCCGCAGTATCGCAACTATCTTTATGAGCCGATGCAAACCATCGCGCCCTGGCTGCAGCGTATGGGATTCACCGTTTCGGTGGTCGAGCTCAATAAGTACATCGACCCTAACGCCGTAATGACCCTGGTCACCAGCCTGCTCACTCAGCTGTCGAATGCCATGTCCTCTATTTTTCTGCTGCTGCTGACGGTGGTGTTTATGCTGCTGGAGGTGCCGCAGCTTCCCGCTAAGCTGCAGCAGTTAATGTCCAGACCAGTAGAAGGCATGGGCGCCATCCAGCGGGCCATCGACAGCGTATCGCATTATCTGGTGCTGAAAACTGCGATAAGCCTGATCACCGGCCTGGTGGTCTGGGGCATGCTGGTGCTGCTGGATGTGCGCTTCGCCTTTATGTGGGGGCTACTGGCCTTCGCGCTGAACTATATTCCCAATATCGGTTCCGTGCTGGCGGCCATTCCGCCGATCCTGCAGGTGCTGGTGTTCGGTGGTCTGTACGAGGCGCTGGTAGTGCTTGCCGGCTACCTGATCGTCAACCTGGTATTCGGCAATATTCTCGAACCTCGTATCATGGGGCGCGGGCTGGGCCTCTCGACGCTGGTGGTATTCCTGTCCTTAATCTTCTGGGGATGGTTGCTGGGTCCGGTTGGCATGCTGCTCTCGGTGCCGTTGACGATTATCGTCAAAATTGCCCTCGAGCAGACCAGCGGCGGGCAGAGTATCGCTTTCTTATTAAGCGATGTCAGTAAACAGTAGTCCTTCCGCAGGCCGGCGCTTCGCCGGCCTGCTCCCTGCCCTACACTCTCTCCGTAGACCACTACGCCTTATGTATTATTGATCCGCATCACAAACGTTGCGGCGAAATCGTTACTCTGATGCTAACGATCGGCCACCGCGCTTAATTGATGCTCATAGCCTCGCGTCGCACACTAATCTCCACCAGGACAAACAAAACGATTTGTCGAATCAGGAGGTTATTAATGAATGCCGAACAAACGACGGGGCGGGTCTGGAACCGTCGCCGAACGGAAAAACAGCGGCGGCTGGCCGAGGCGAACATGCCAGGTAAGGTCATCCCGACTGACCAGTTGGTCAGCGTACTGGAAAACCTGCTCGCCCCCGGCGACCGGGTTGTGCTGGAAGGCAACAACCAGAAACAGGCCGATTTCCTCTCGCGCATGCTGGCGGAAGTTAATCCGCAAAAAATCCACGACCTGCATATGATTATGCCCAGCGTCGGGCGCAGCGAGCATCTGGACCTGTTTGAAAAAGGTATTGCCCGCAAGCTGGATTTCTCTTTCTCCGGCACCCAGAGCCTGCGCATTTCGCAACTACTGGAAGATGGCCTGCTCGAAATCGGCGCCATCCATACCTATATTGAACTCTACTCCCGCCTGTACGTCGATCTGTCGCCAAACGTCGCGCTGATCGCCGGCTATAAAGCGGACCGTAAAGGCAACCTGTACACCGGGCCAAGTACCGAAGATACCCCGGCGCTGGTCGAAGCCGCCGCCTTCCACGACGGCATTGTGATAGCCCAGGTCAACGAACTGGTGGACGACGAATGCGATCTGCCGCGCGTCGATATTCCCGGCTCGTGGATCGATTACGTGGTTGTTGCCGACAAGCCGTTCTTTATCGAACCGCTCTTCACCCGCGATCCGCGTCTGATTAAGCAAGAACACATACTGATGGCGATGATGGCGATCAAGGGCATCTATGCGGAACATCAGGTGCAGTCGCTTAACCACGGTATCGGCTTTAATACCGCCGCCATCGAGTTGCTGTTGCCGACCTATGGCGAGCAGCTCGGCCTGAAAGGCAAAATCTGTAAACACTGGACCCTGAATCCGCATCCAACCTTAATCCCGGCCATCGAGAGCGGCTGGGTGGAGAGCGTGCACTGCTTCGGCGGCGAACTGGGGATGGAAGAGTACATCCGCGCCCGCCCGGATATCTTCTTTACCGGCCCGGATGGCTCGATGCGCTCTAACCGCGCCTTCTGCCAGCTGGCGGGCCAGTACGCGGTAGATATGTTCATTGGTTCAACCCTGCAGGTGGATGGTCTGGCTAACTCCTCGACCGTCACCCGCGGCCGTCTTTCCGGCTTCGGCGGCGCGCCGAACATGGGCCACGACCCGCACGGTCGCCGCCACGCCACCCCGGCATGGCTCAATATGATCACCGAGCCGGACCCGATGCAGCGCGGGAAAAAGCTGGTGGTGCAGATGGTCGAAACCTTCCAGGCCGGCGTGAAACCAACCTTCGTTGAGACGCTGGATGCAGTTGAGGTGGCGAAAACCTCCGGCATGCCGCTGGCGCCGGTAATGATTTATGGTGATGACGTCACCCACGTCCTGACCGAAGAGGGTATCGCCTACCTGTACCGTGCGGAGAGCCTTGAAGAGCGCCGGGCGATGGTCGCCGCGGTGGCCGGGATCACCGATATCGGCCTTGGTGTGGACGCCAAACGCGTCGCCGCGCTGCGTCAGAGCGGCAAAGTGGTCTACCCGGAAGATCTCGGGATTCGCCGCAGCGATGCCACCCGCTCCCTGCTGGCCGCTGGCAGCGTCGCCGACCTGGTGGAGTGGTCCGACGGACTGTACAACCCACCGGCAAAATTCCGGAGCTGGTAATGAAAAATCTCTCCCCCCTGCACGCAGAAAGCCGCGTCAGCTGGCTGGCGCATACCGCCAGCGCCTGTCTGATTGACGAAGCCCGTCTGAGCCCGAAACCGGGTCTGGTGGATAGCCGCGGCAACGGCGCGCATCAGGACCTGAATCTGGCGCTGATGGAGCGCTCCGCCCGCAGCCTGCAGCCGACCTTTCACGCGCTGGCCGAGCAAAGCTGGCGTCGCCCGGCGGACATCGCCCTGCGCGAAACCGTCGGCCGCCTTGGCCGCGAAGGCGAAGCGCAGATGATGCTGGCGACGGGGGGGGTTAACACCCACCGCGGCGCTATCTGGGCGCTAGGCCTGCTGGTCAGCGCGGTGGCGATGTTGGGTGGAGAGGGTCAGTCACAGGCGATCGCCGACGCCGCCGCCGCCCTCGCCCGCCTGCCCGACGGCTTCGCGCCGAAAAGCTTTAGTAAAGGGCTTCGCGCCAGCCGCCGCTGGCAGGTGCCAGGCGCCCGCGAGGAAGCGCAGTGTGGTTTCCCGCATATCACCCGCCTGGCGCTGCCGCAACTGCAGCACAGCCGGGCGCGAGGCGCCAGTGAGCCGCAGGCGCAGCTTGATGCGCTGATGGCCATCATGACCTCGCTGAGCGATACCTGCGTGCTGTCGCGCGCCGGTATGGCCGGGCTGCAGGCCATGCAGCAAGGCGCTTGTGAGGTGCTGGCGGCTGGCGGTTGCGCCAGTTTCGCCGGGCGCGCCGCCCTGGCCCGCCTGGACGCAATCATGCTGGCGCTAAACGCCTCGCCGGGAGGCGCCGCCGATCTCCTTGCCGCCACCCTGTTTCTCGACAGAGTTGCCGGCTAACGCATTCAGAGGATGTTATGGAACAGATTACATTGTCATTTCCTGCCAGCCGCGCCCTGAGCGGCCGAGCGCTGGCAGGAGTCGTGGGTTCAGGCGATATGGAAGTACTTTATACCGCCGCACAGAGCGCCACGCTCAACGTACAGATCACCACCTCAGTGGATAACAGCCAGGCGCGCTGGCAGGCGCTGTTCGACAGGTTGAACCTGATCAACGGCCTGCCCGCCGGGCAGTTGATTATCCACGACTTCGGCGCCACGCCGGGCGTCGCCCGTATTCGTATTGAACAGGTTTTTGAGGAGGCCGCTCATGCGTAACGATCGCAGCTTTATCGAACTGCGCGCTCGCGAACGCGCCCACGCCCTGCTGGACGACGGCAGCTACCGCGAACTGCTGGATCCGTTTGACGGTATTATGTCGCCGTGGCTCGGCGCCCAGGGCATCGTCCCGCAATCCGATGACGGTATGGTGGTCGCCAAAGGCACGATCAACGGCCAGCCTGCGGTGGTGATTGCCATCGAGGGCACCTTCCAGGGCGGCAGTATGGGCGAAGTGTCCGGCGCCAAAATGGCCGCCGCGCTGGAGCTGGCGGCGGAAGATAACCGCAACGGTATCCCGACGCAGGCGGTGCTGTGCCTCGAAACCGGCGGCGTACGTCTGCAGGAGGCCAACCTCGGTCTGGCCGCCATCGCCGATATTCACGCCGCGATTGTCGACCTGCGCCGCTACACCCCAGTGGTCGGCATCATCGCCGGCACCGTCGGCTGCTTTGGCGGTATGTCTATCGCCGCCGCGCTGTGCAGTTACCTTATCGTCACTCGTGAAGCCCGTCTCGGCCTCAACGGCCCGCAGGTTATCGAGCAGGAAGCCGGCATTGAAGAGTACGACTCCCGCAACCGGCCGTTTATCTGGAGCATGACCGGCGGCGAAATTCGCGCCGCCAGCGGACTGGTCGACGCGCTGGTTAGCGATGGCGTTAACGCCGTTAAAACCGCAATGAATGAGGCGATCGCCAAAGGCGTACCGGTACAGCACCGCAGCGACAACTATGACGATTATCTGCGGCGCTTGAGCCAGTTCGACACCCGCCAGCAGGCGGATACCGCGCAGATTAAACAGCTTTTTGCCCGGGAGGATAAATAATGAGTCAGTTCCCAAACCGCGCCGCGCTGTGGCTGAACAAACTGGCGCCCGACGCGCCGCTGATGAGCGGCCTGTGCCCTTCCGTCCAGGTGGCAGACGGCCATATTAATGGCGAAAACGTGCGTTTTATCGCCGTGGTCCCGGATGCTAACAACCACTACCCGCGCGCCGCCGGCGGCGAAGTCGGCCTGCTGGAAGGCTGGACGCTGGCGAAAGTGGTTAATGAAACCATTGCCGCCGACGCCGACCAGCCAGTCAAACGGCCGATCGTCGCCGTGATCGATGTGCCAAGCCAGGCCTATGGCCGCCGCGAAGAAGCTTTCGGCATTCACCAGGCGCTGGCCGGGGCGGCTGGCGCTTATGCCAAAGCCCGTTTGGCCGGCCACCCGGTAATTGGCCTGATCGTCGGCAAAGCGATGTCCGGGGCGTTTCTGGCCCACGGCTACCAGGCCAACCGCCTGATCGCCTTTAACGATAGCGGCGTGCTGGTCCACGCGATGGGTAAAGCGTCGGCGGCGCGCATTACGCTGCGTACCGTAGAGGCGCTGGAGAAACTGGCGGCTACCATTCCGCCAATGGCCTACGACGTCAGCAACTATGCGACGCTCGGCCTGCTCTCCGCCCTGCTGGATATTAATAATCCGGATGCCCCTGACGACCACGATCTGTCGTTGGTCAGCAACACGCTGCGCGACGCCATCGCTGATGCGCGCACCGATGCCTCACTGAAGTGCCGCCTGGGCGCGGAAAACCGCCGCAGCTCGCAGCTGGTCCGCGATCGCATGCGCGCCAGCTGGTAAGACGTTCGTACGTAAGTAGTAGAAGAAAACCTGCCGGAAGCCGTCCCCCGGAGCGCGTAATAACCGCGCCGGGTAGGGACGGCTTTTAGAAAAAATAACAATCGCGCCAGTACTCTATCTTATTTACAGGTGATTTATGACTTATGTGATTATTCATGCTCTTGCCCCGATTTTCGTTATCATGCTGCTGGGCTTCTGGGCCGGTAAGGCCGGGATGGTAGATAACAAAAACGTCTCGCTGCTTAATATTTTTGTAATGGATTTTGCCTTACCCGCCACGCTGTTTAGCGCGACGGTACAAACGCCGTGGGCCGGGATCGTCGCCCAGTCGCCGCTGGTGCTGGTGTTGACCGGCGCGATGTGGATCACCTATGCCGCGATCTACTTCCTCGCCACCAGCGTGTTCAAACGCACGCCGCAGGATGCCGCGGTGCTGACCCTCACCGTCGCCCTGCCAAACTATGCCGCGTTAGGTCTGCCGATCCTCGGCAGCGTACTGGGTGAAGGCGCGTCAACCTCACTGTCGGTAGCGGTCTCTATCGCCTGCGGCTCGGTGCTGATGACCCCGTTCTGCCTGCTGATTCTGGAACGTGAAAAAGCCCGCGCCGCGGGAGAAAACAGCGGTTCTACGCTGGCGATGCTGCCGGTGCTGATGTGGCGTTCGGTGAAAAAACCGATCGTCTGGGGCCCGCTGCTTGGGGTGGTGCTTTCCGCGATCGGCATTAAAATGCCGGACCTGCTGCTGGCGTCGATAAAACCGCTGGGCCTGGCTGCCACCGCCGCCGCGCTGTTCCTCACCGGGGTGATCCTGTCGGCGCGTAAACTGCAGCTCAATGCACTGATCGCTACATCAACCATCGTGAAACTGCTGGTGCAGCCGTTTATTGCCTGGGGTCTGGTGATGTTACTTGGGTTGCACGGTTCCATTGCCATTACCGCGATCCTGATGATAGCCCTGGCCGCCGGCTTCTTCGGCGTGGTCTTCGGCAACCGCTTCGGCGTCCAGTCTCCGGATGCTGAAGCCGTGCTGCTGTTGAGCTCGGTTCTGTGTATCCTGTCGCTACCGCTGTTTATCTCTTTGACTTCAGGACTGTAAACCATGTCAGCAACGCCGCGTCCCCACGATTTAGTTTGGTTAAACCACGCCAGCGCCCTGGAAGACATTGCCGAGCCGTGGGTGGCTCAGCAGTGGCGAGCCGCGCTGCCGGTGGTGGTGAGGCGCGACGTTGACGACCAGGCCCGCGTCCCGGTTGGGGTGCGGGGCATGAAGCGCGAGCAGCGCGCCGCCGGCTGGGTACAGGCGCGCAATATCGTGCGCAGCGTCACCCCGGAGATGCTTGTCGAGCGCGAAGCATTACTCTGCTCGCCGTTTGTCTCGCAGCCGCCGGTCCAGGGGGCTATCGCCCTCACCTTACACCGCTGGCCCTGGGGCTGGGGCGTCACCGGCAGTACCGGCTACGCGCTGGCAACCGAGATCCCGGTGCTGCATGCGGCCAGCGATCTGGATCTGCTGATCCGCGCGCCACAGCCGCTGGACCGCGAGGCGCTGCTGGAATGGCAGACCCGGGTGGCCCAACTCCCATGCCGCGCTGATACCCAGGTCGAAACGCCGTACGGCGCCTTCGCCCTTAATGAATGGCTGCGCGACGGGCGCGCGCTGCTGAAAACGTCCCGCGGCGCGCGCTTAACCGCGACGCCGTGGCACAGGGAGGAATAATGAAGATTTTATTTACCTTTCCCGGTCAGGGCGGCCAGCGTCCCGGCATGCTGGCGATGATCCCCGATCGCGAGGCAATCCTCACCCAGGCGCGCGCCGTGCTGGGGGATGAAGTCGATACCCTCGATAGCGCCGATGCGCTACAACACACCCGTGCGGTCCAGCTCTGTCTGCTGATCGCCGGGGTAGCCTGGGCGCGCGAGCTACAGCGTCAGGGCGTGGATCCGCAGATGGTCAGCGGCCTGTCCATCGGCGCGTTTCCGGCCGCGGTGATTGCCGGCGCGCTCGATTTCGCCAGCGCGCTGCGGCTGGTGGCCCTGCGCGGGGACTTAATGGAACAGGCGTATCCTGAAGGTTACGGACTGACGGCGATTATGGGCCTGACCCGCCCGCGGGTTGAGGCGCTGATGCAGGGCCACGAGGTTTATCTCGCCAACCTGAACGCCGAAACGCAGTTCGTGATTGCGGGCCGTGATGAGGCAATGGCCGAGGTGGCGCAGCTGGCGCTGCGGGCTGGCGCCAGTAAAGCCCAGCGGCTGGCGGTCAGTGTCCCGTCGCACTGCGCGCTGCTGGATAAACCCGCCGCTGAGCTGGCGAAAGCTTTTGCCGGCGCCAGCTTAAGGCGCCCACGGTGCGCCTATTTAAGCGGCTCGACGGCGCGCGTGCTATGGGATCCGCAGCGGATCGCCGACGATCTGGCGATGAACATGGCGCGCCCGGTCCACTGGCAGGAGGCGATGGTCGCCGCCGATGAGCGCGATGCGCGCTTAGCCATTGAGATGCCCCCCGGCGGGGTACTCACCTGCCTGACCCGCCAGGCGGGCTGGCGCGGGGAGACCATTGCGCTGGAGCGCAGCGGCCTGGACGTCGCCCGCCATCTGGCGCAGCGGCTTAGCGATTAATACTGCGGGCGTACATCCGTCCTTCCGCCGCCAGCGCCAGCAGGTCGGCATCGCGTTCGCGATGGTGCGAATAGACGATAGAGATCAGCTGGCGCATCTGGTAGGGTTCCGCCAGCTTTAGCAGCTGTACATCCTTCTCATACACTTTCTTCATCCGCCCCGGCAGCAGGGCAAAACCGACGCCAGCCTGCACCAGGCTTATCATCGAAAAGATATCATTCACCCGGGTGACGATCTCCGGCTCGAAGCCGGCGATATGGAATGCTTCCCGGAATCCGGCATAGGTGGCGAACCCCTCCGCCAGCGAAACAAACTTGCGGTCGGCGTAATCGCGCAGATCGGCGAGCCGTGAGGCATCCAGCCGTTCAGTCGCCGGGGCGGCGAGAAAAATATCGTCCTCAAACAGCGGCACCACGTCGAAAGCGGTATTATTGAACTCCCCTTCGTTGGTGGCGATCAGGATGGCATCGAGGGCATCGTCTTCCAGCATATCCAGCAGCATCTGATTTGAACCCATCGTCAGGTCCAGCTCCAGCTCCGGGCGACGCAGCTTCATCCCCATAATGATGCGCGGAACGGTTTCCAGGGTCAGAGAATAGAGGGTACCGATGCGCAACCGCCCCTGACCGACGCCTGCAACCTTGCGCGTCGCCTCGAGCCCGCGGTTCATCAGACTTATCACATCCTGGCAGTATTCAAGCAGCGTCCACGCCGCCTGCAGCGGCAGCAGGTTGCGCCCTTTGTGGACAAACAGCGGGCAGCCCACCCCCTCTTCCAGGGTATGCAGCGCGCGGTGAACGCTGACGCTGCTGAGTTTCATCGCTTCGGCGGTTCTGGCGATATTACCTTTCGCCATAAACATCATAAAGACCGACAGCTTGCGGAAGGTGATCTCCTGGTTAATATCCTCTTGCATGGCCCTTCCACACTCCTGGTTTAATTTTCTTATTTCAATTCAAACCAGTATATCTTTTATGACGCCAAAGTTGCAGGCAGCGCGCGGCCTCAGCCGGTAAATAATGCAAAAAAGGGAAGACCATGGTCTTCCCTTTTGTTCACTGTCGAGTTTGCTTTTACAGCGCCATATCGTGCTGCGGCGAGGCCTCGCGCGGCGTCTCTGCCGGCTTGGCGGTCGCGGTAGGCGCAGCCGCTGGCATCTGGATCACCGGCGGTTTCGTCAGCTGCAGGGTCGCAGCGGTGTCATCCCAAACCTGCTGGGTCAGCGCCACGTTACCGTTCAGCTTCTGGCCGTAGCTCGGCACAATAGCGTGAATGCGGCTCTGCCAGTCCGGCGAGTTAAACTGCTGCGGGAACATCTGCTTGAGCACGTTCAGGGTGATCGGCGCGGCGGTGGAAGCCCCCGGCGAAGCGCCGAGCAGCGCGGAAATGGTTTTCTGCTGATCGACCACCACTTCGGTACCGAGCTTCAGCACGCCGCCCTTCTCTGCGTCTTTCTTGATGATCTGTACGCGCTGGCCGGCCTGGATCAGTTTCCAGTCTTCTTTACGCGCGTCCGGGTAGTACTCTTTCAGCGCAGCGAAACGGTCATCATCGCTGAGCATCACCTGGCTAACCAGGTATTTCACCAGATCGAAGTTGTCGAGACCGACGTGGGTCATCGGCAGCACGTTATTGGTGGTGGTAGTGCTGAGCAGATCGAAGAACGAACCATTTTTCAGGAACTTGGTCGAGAAGGTGGCGAATGGCCCAAACAGCACCACGCGCTTACCGTCGAGGTAACGTGCATCAAGGTGCGGCACCGACATCGGCGGCGCGCCGACTGAAGCCTGGCCATACACTTTCTCCAGGTGCTGCGCAGTGACCGCCGGGTTCTCGGTCATCAGGAACGAGCCGCCCACCGGGAAGCCGGCATAGTTGTCCGCTTCCGGAATACCGGTTTTTTGCAGCAGCTTCAACGCGCCGCCGCCGGCGCCGATAAAGACGTATTTGGCGTCAATAGTCTGCGCTTCCCCGCTCTGCACATTCTTAATCGTTACGTGCCAGGAGTTGTCGGCATTACGTTTGAAATCCGTTACCTCAGAGGAGGTCTGCAGGGTGAAGTGGTTATTTTTCTTCAGGCTGCCGATCAGCTGGCGAGTGATTTCGCCGTAGTTGACATCGGTACCCACCGGCGTCCAGGTGGCTGCCACTTTCTGCTGCGGATCGCGGCCTTCCATCACCAGCGGCGCCCACTGTTTAATTTGCGCGTGATCGGTGGAGAATTTCATCCCCTGGAATAAGGTGGTCTGCTGCAGCGCGTTATAACGCTTCTGCAGATAATCCACATTATCACCCCAGACGAAGCTCATATGCGGCGTGGAATTAATAAACGAGTGCGGATCGTGCAAAATACCGCGTTTCACCTGTGCCGACCAGAACTGACGGGAAATCATAAATTGCTCGTTAATATCGAGCGCTTTGCTGACGTCAATCGACCCGTCCGCCCGCTCCGGCGTATAGTTCAGCTCCATATTCGCCGAGTGGCCAGTACCGGCATTATTCCAGCCGTTGGAAGACTCCAGCGCCACGCCGTCCAGTTTCTCCACCATGGTCAGATCCCAGTCCGGCTGCAGCGCCTGCAGCCAGGTGCCGAGCGAGGCGCTCATGATCCCGCCGCCAATCAGCAGGAAGTCGGTTTTTTTCGAGGTATCCGCTTCAGCATGCGTCGCCGCGCTGACGAACATCGCTAATGCGGTTAAGGAAATAATCGTTTTTTTCATTGCAGGCATAATAGAATTATCACGTAGCACACGGTCATAAGAGGCAGCATATTAACGCACTTTTACTTTATTTTAAAATATCATTTACACTCTCGCATTTTAAACAAAACAGTTATTTAACTTAAAAAATCAATTTTAAAAATAGAGCGAAGACGGATAAAAAATAAGGTCGAAAATTCAATATCTATTGCCGGGTAAAATAAAAGATAAGAATTTCTTTAATTACAAAAGTCCAGGCGCGCATGCTCATCGCGCGCCTGGCAGAGAAGGGATTACTGGGCGGGAGTGACAGCGCTACGCTGGGCTTCACGCAGGGCGAGACGCAGATGATCGTGATGTTTGGTTAGCAGCTCCCGCGCGTGCCAGGCGTCAAGCCCGCTGAGCAGCATCAGGATCGCGGTGCGGCAGTGCTGATGACAGCTGGCCAGGGCGGCCTTTGCTTCACTGCGCGTGCAATCGGTGGCCGCCATCACAATCGCTATCTGCCGCTCCGCCCAGTGCGAATTGTCAGCCTGCACGTCCACCCGCAAATTGCTGTACACCCGACCGTCACAGATGGCGAGTCCGGTTGTCAGCATATTGACGATCTGCCTCTGGGCCAACTGAGCCTTCGGATTGGCTAACCCCGCCACCGCCTCCGGCCCGGTCTGCGGAGCAATAATGATATCCGCCAGCTGCGCCGCCTCGCTGGTCGGCTGCTGGGTGATGACCGCTATCGGGGCGCCCAGCGACCAGGCGTGGCGCATCGCCCCCCACACCCATGGCGTCTTGCCGCTGACGGTCAGCGCCAGCAGCATATCGCGATTGCTGAAGTCCAGCGACTGCAGCTCAAAGGCGCCCAGGTCATAATTATTCGCCGCAGTCTCCCGCTCGGCCATCGCCGTCGTCTGCCCACCGGCAATCAGCCCCACCAGCGCGTGTTTACCTTCCGGCGAATAGTCGCTGACCGCCTCAATGGCCGTCCGGCCCGAAGCGCCGGCGCCAATAATGACCAGGCGCCCTCCCCGGCTTATCGTCGCGGTGGCGATATCAATCAGCCGGGCGATATCCGGCAGACAGGCGCCGACCGCCTCCGATATCTGCTTATCATCCTGATGCAGCATCGCCAGCATATCGGCGGTGGCGAGGCGATCGATGTGGGTGGTCTCCGGGTGACGACGAGCCTGCATTGACGCGGTTAGCGAACTGCTCATAACAACCTCCATTTACGACAGAAAAAGCGCATCTCGGCAAAATCAGCGGCCTGATGCATATCCTTATATTCATCAGGACTATTTAACCTCTGCCGCCACTATAAGTGGAATGTTCTGCGCTTTACCGCCGTCGGGGTCACAGTTTACCGTCCCCAACGCGCGTTTACGGGTGATTGTCGGTTATCTGAGCAATTCTGTCTGAGGTCTCATCTTCACCACCCGCCTGCATAGCCAGCCAGAAGGATTGCTGGCAAAGGTTATAAAACTGTTTGCGCATCGGGTTGATCTCCTGGCCGGCGGCGTCGATAACCTGCCAGTCAATCCAGCACTCCGGGCAGGATGCGCTATCCTGCTGCGCGATCTCGAGCTCATAGCGGCGCTGGATCACCACCCCGCTGCGATGCCGCCAGCGGGCGATCTCCCACTCTGCTTCCGCTTCATTATCCTGTTCACGATGCTGCGCCAGACGTTCAACGTGCCGCTGCCGGAGGATATCCCGGACCAGAGAAGCCAGTTCCATAGTGTCTCCCTTAAGCCTGTGGCGAAAAGCCGCAGTGTACCGCGCGCAGGAGGAGTCTGCCGTAGCAAAAGCGGCCTTTTGCTTTGATTACACGGCTTTATGTATGCCGCGCTATCAGCGATAATAATCTTTCACTGAATCTACCCGGGGTCGTCATGAAGGCTTCAGAGCACCCGCCTCGCGTTCGCCAACGCGCCTTACCGTTAAAGCTGAGCACCGCCGTGTCCTTGATGATCGGCAGCGTCATCGGCGCCGTGCTGCTGCTGGTGTATGCCTTGTGGTATATGCAGATCAGCAACGCCACCCGCGACGGTCTGAAAGAGACCGCGCTGGCGGTGGCGCGCACCATGGCCGATATGCCGCAGGTGAAGCGCGGACTGGATGCGCCCCCGCAGCAGCAGATCATTCAGCCGCTGGCGCAGGCCATTACCCGCCGCAACGACCTGTTGTACGCTATCGTTACCGATATGCAGGGTATTCGCTATTCGCATCCGGACAGCTCAATCATCGGCAAACCGTTCATCGGCCACGATATTCAGCCGACGCTGCAGGGAAAAGAGAATGTCGCCATCAACCACGGGGTGCTGGCCCCGGCGCTACGGGTGTTTACGCCGGTGTTCAACGAACGGCATCAGCAAATCGGCGTGGTGGTGGTCGGCATTTCACTGAGTAAAGTGGACGAACAGATCGCCAACAGCCGTTGGGACGTGCTGCTGACCATCCTGTTCAGCGCGCTGGTCTGCGCGCTGGGCACCTGGAGCCTGGTTCGCGGCCTGAAGCGCGTGCTGCTGGGGCTGGAGCCGCACGAAATATCCACCCAGTTTCAGCAGCGTCAGGCCATGCTTCACGCCCTCAAGGAGGGGGTGGTGGCGGTCGATGCCCATGGCGAGGTAAATCTCATCAACCCCGCGGCGGAAGAGATCCTCTTTTCCGGCCCGGATAAGACTCTCGTTCACAGCCCCCTGCTCGACGATCTGCAGACCGTACTGCAGAGCGGCGAGCCAATGTACGACCGCGAACTGGGGTGCAATGGTCTGCTGCTGATCGGCAATACAGTGCCCATTCGCAGCCAGGGTGCGGTGGTCGGCGCCATCTGTACCTTCCGCGATAAAACTGAGGTCAGCCAATTGCTGCAGCGACTGGACGGCATGATGAGCTATGTGGATGCCCTGCGCACCACCTCCCATGAGTTTATGAATAAACTGCACGTGATCCTCGGTCTGCTGAATATGAAAAGCTACGGCAAACTCGAGGAATACGTGCTGCAGACCGCCCACCGCTACCAGGCGGACATCGGCGACATTCAGCACCGCATTAAATCCCCGGTGGTGGCCGGCTTCCTGATAAGTAAAATTCAGCGCGCCACAGAGTGCGGCTTTACCCTGACGCTGGCGGAGGAGAGCCTGGTGCCGGATTGTCCGAACGAGAAACAGGTCACGGTGCTGGTGACGGTGCTGGGCAACCTTATTGAGAACGCGCTGGACGCCATGAGCGGCCAGGCGGAGGGTGAGATCGGCCTGCTGCTGCACTACCAGGACGGCTGGCTAAGCGGTGAAGTGAGCGACGATGGGCCGGGGATCCCGGAGAACAACATCGACGCTATCTTTAACAAAGGCTTCTCCACCAAAGGCGAGAATCGCGGCGTCGGGCTGTTTCTTGCCAACCAGCAGTTGCGCGAGCTCGGCGGCACCCTCGCCGTCGAATCGGAACCCGGCGTATTTACCCAATTTTTTGTTCATCTCCCCTGGGATAGTAAAAGGAAACCTGCGTGATAAATGTTTTAATTGTTGACGATGATGCCATGGTGGCCGAACTGAATCGCCTGTACGTGGCAAGGGTTCCCGGCTTTCGTTGCAGCGGGAGCGCTTCGACGCTCAGTCAGGCCCAGGAGATGATTAACGATCCGCAGCAGGAGATCGATCTGGTGCTGCTGGATGTCTACATGCAGCAGGACAGCGGGCTCGATCTCCTGCCGACCATCCGCGAGTCGGGTCGCGCCATCGACGTTATCATGATTACCTCGGCGGCGGATGCCGCCACGGTACAGACCGCGATGCATTACGGGGTGGTCGATTACCTGATCAAACCCTTCCAGTTTCCGCGCTTTGAAGAGGCGCTCACCACCTGGCGGGAGAAGCGCAAGCTAATAACCGGCCAGCCCTATTACGAACAGGCCGATGTCGACCGCCTGCTGCACGGCGGCGCGCCGGAGGCCAGCGACGCGCGCAAGCTGCCTAAAGGGTTAACCGCGCAAACGCTGCGCACACTCTGCCAGTGGATTGACGCCCATCCGGATGTCGAATTCTCTACCGATGAGCTGGCGGCGGCGGTGAATATCTCCCGCGTTTCCTGCCGCAAATATCTGATTTGGCTGGCGCAGATCAATATTCTCTATACCACTATCCACTACGGCGCTACCGGGCGGCCGGTCTATCGCTACCGCCTGGTCGCCGAACAGTACAGTTTGCTTAAGCAGTACAGTCAATAACCCGATAGCCGCTGTCCAGCGGCGCAAAACGCAGCCGCTGCGGCGATGAGAGAATAATGTCGCGATTTTTGGTAACGAAAATCGCGTCGATATCCTGCCGCTGACGCAGCGCTGCGCAGCCCTTCTCCACGCCGAGGCCGAACAGCAGCGTGGTCCAGATGTCGCCGTCTAAAGAATCCGCGGAAATGACCGTCACGCTGTCGAGTTCGTTGTCCAGCGGATAACCGCTGCGCGGGTCGAGAATATGGTGCCAGCGTTTGCCATCCTGTTCGAAATAGCGCTCGTAGGTCCCGGAGGTGACTACCGATTGCCCGTTGACCGTCAGGGAACCGATCATCGCCTGCGCGTCGGCAAATGGTTTTTTCAGGCCAATGGCCCATTCGCCGAGGGTATGCACATTGCCGCCGAGGTTGATCAGCGCCTTCTCCACCTGCTGCTGACGGAGAAAATCGCGCACGCGGTCAGCGATATAACCTTTGGCGATCGCCCCGAGATCCAGCTCCATCCCCGGCTGTTGGAGAAACACGCTGCAGGTTGCCTCATCAAGGATCACCTCCTGTGGGCGGGTCAGCGTCAGTCGGACTCTGATCTCAGCCGCGTCAGGCACGCTGTGCCCGTGAAAACCAATTCGCCACAGCTTGACCAGCGGGCCGATGGCGAGGTTAAAGGCGCTGTCGCGCACCATGCTGGCGGCTTTGGCGCACTGGATCAGCTGAAAGACCGGTCGGCTGACGGTGACCGGATGACGCCCGGCGGCATGGTTGATATCCATCACCTGCGACTCGGCGCGGTTAACGGTAAGCAGGTCTTCGTAGCGCTTGATAAGCTGGAATACGCGGGAGGCCATCGCCTCATCGTGGGAACAGAGTTTGAGCAGGATGGGCGAGCCCATCAACACGGCGGAGTAGCTATAGACGCGGTTATCGGACATCGGGCTCTCCTTAGAAGGGGCAAGCCGGGCGGCGAAAGCGCCAACCCGGCAGGAGCAAGGTTACAGGTTATCCTCTGGCACGTTTCGCCGCCTGATGGCCCGCGAGGGTACCGAAGATGATGATATCCGCCACCGCGTTACCGCCGATACGGTTGCCGCCGTGGATCCCGCCCACCACTTCACCGGCGGCGTAGGCGCCGCGAATCGGCTGCTGCGCCACATTCAGCACTTCGCCATCGGTATTAATGGTCACGCCGCCCATGGTGTGGTGCACGCCGGGGGCGATGCGAATGGCGTGGAACGGGCCTTCGTTAATCGGCGCGCGCAGCGCGGTGGTCCGGCCAAACTGTTCATCATGCTGTTTTTCCACCGCCCCGTTATAGCACTCGAGGGTGGCGAGGAAGGCATGGTAATCCATCCCCAGTTTCTCCGCCAGTTCCCGCGGTGAGCTGGCGCTGGTGACGAAGCCTTTGGCGATGTACTCGTCGGCAGCTTTGTTTTTCGCCCGCACATGCTCGTCGAAGACGATGTAAGCATAGTGTTCCGGCAGAGCGATAATCGCCGCCGAGACTTTATCGCGGGTCTCCATCTCGTTGAAGAAGCGGTTCCCCTGCTGGTTAACGAGAATAGCGCCGCCGCCGCGAATCGATTCGGAAATCAGATACGAGGTCTGCTGCTCGACGGTCGGGTGAATCTGAATTTCGCCCATGTCCACGGTGCCGGCGCCGATGCGTTCCAGCAACGCGATACCGCTCCCGGTAGCCCCTTTGTGGTTAGTGGTGACGAAGCCTTCAAGGTCAGGACGATACTTCACGACCATTGCGCTGTTAGCGCTGAAGCCGCCGGTGGCCACTACGATGCTTTTGGTCTGTACTTCAATGACCTCTTTTTCGTCGTTGATCAGACGTACACCGCTAACCTCATCCCCGCGCATCAGGATCTCTTCCACCGAGGTATCCAGCAGGACGTCAATACCGCGTTTGGTGATGTTGCGCACCAGGCCGCTAATCAGATAGCCGCCAACCGCTGACCCGTCGCGCGGACGGTGGGTACGGTCAATGCTCATCCCACCGGTGGTGGTAATGTCGTTGAGCATAATGCCCCGGTCCGCCAGCCACTCAATGGCTTGCGGCGCGTTTTCAACGAAACGGCGCAGCAGCTGCGGGTTGTTTTTGTTGTGGCCGCCCTTCAGGGTTTCCTGATAGAACAACTCCTTACTGTCTTCGATACCTTTCACGCGCTGGAAGCGGGTTTCCGCGGCGTTCATCCCGGCGGAAGCCTTGATGGTGTTCCCGCCGATGGTTGGCATTTTTTCGACGATCAGCACGCTGGCCCCTTCGTCGTGGGCCTGAATGGCTGCCGCCAGACCGGCGCCGCCGCTGCCGACTACCACCACATCATAGCTTTTCGGCGCGGCGTCATTGCCGCCCTCTTCCGCCGCCAGCGCTTTACTTGATTTCAGCATCGCTTTGGCGACCGCTTTTTTCACCGCCTCGCTCTGGCTGGTGGCCCCGGAAATGGCATCGACGTGCGGGGTATTGGCGGTGAGAATACGTTCGCGGATCTCTTCGAAGCTGGTGGTGAATTCCACGGTCTGGACCGGGCTCGCCGCCAGTTCGATATCGGCAATATGGTCATTTTCGAGGCTGACGTTGATCACCAGCTCATTGGCGTCATCGTGGACGGTCTCAACAAACATCCCCGGTTTAAATTTGGCGTCGCCCATGCTCATGTCGCGGATCATCGCTTCCACCAGCGAGAAACGCCATAGCGGTTCCGGAATGTGCAGCGCTTCACGCTGGGTGCTGTCGATAAACAGCTCCAGCTCTTCGCCGGCGGCGATACGTGACGCCCAGTCCGGATAGGCGATGCAGGCGCGGCCTACCGCAATCAGGTCATAGCCGTGATCGAGGCCCTGCTCGGCATCGGCGGCGTTCACCACCCCGCCGACGCCCATCACCGGCACCTGGGCGAGGGTGTCAGAGCGCATCGCGCAGTATTTCTCGATCAGCGGCGTCGGATCGCTGGTATCGACGATAGACGGACGCAGGGTGGCACCCACCGAGAAGTGCAGATAATCGACACCGCGGGCGGCCAGCTTTTCCAGCAGATACATGGTGTCGTCAAAGCGGATCCCCGGGACCTCCATCTCCTCCGGCGAGAAGCGATAGCCGATGATAAAGGCATCGTCAGCATACTGGCGGGCCATTTTGTGGGTAATATCCAGCACCGCCAGTGGGAAACGGGCGCGGTTGTCGCGGCTACCGCCCCACTCGTCATCGCGCTGGTTGGAGTTCGGCGAATAGAACTGCTGAATGAGATAGGTGTTGGCGCCGTGAATTTCGACCCCGTCGAAACCGGCGAGAATGGCGCGACGAACGCCGTCGCCAAACTTGGCGATCATCCCTTCCACTTCTTCTCCGCTCAGCGCCCGCGGCATGGCGGCGCCCTCACGCGGCGCGGCAATAGCGCTCGGCGCCACCGGCTGGCGCCCCCCGATCAGCTGCGGGTCGACCATACGGCCGCCGTGGTAGATCTGCAGAATCGCTTTTGAACCCTCGGCTTTGATCGCCTCAGCGATTTTCGCCAGGCCGGCAATTTTTTCATCATTATCAATGCCGATCGCGCCCGGGAAGGCCAGACCGTAGTCATCAATAAAGCAGCACTCGACAATAATGGTACCGATGCTTCCGGCGCGCGCGCGGTAGTACTCCACCAGCTCGCTGGTGACAGTACCATCGAAATAACCGGTGCAGGTGGTCATTGGCGCCATGAGCAAACGGTTTTTCAGCTCGGTACCATTTGGTAAAGTAAATGGCTGCAAAATACGTTCGTTACTGGTCATAAGTTACGCTCCAGATTTTAAAATATTAAAAGCTCAGAATGAGGTGACGGAATCATTAATGGTTTTGGTTTTTAATTCCTGTTGTCATGCCAATAATATAGCGCGTTTTTTAATTACTAAACCAATTACGTTAGTTATAAAACTATTTAACCCCAGCAATAACATCGCTACCTCTATTGTATTATTAAAATAATAAATAGCATTTACATAATACAAATGCGTGATAACAATTAGGATACTTTTGTTAACATAGACAATGACAAGGAAAAAACAAAAAATACAATAAAATCATAAAGATAATAAAACATAAAATAATTTCAGCATTTATTGTTCATTTTTCTTTTAACATCTATCGATATTTTCGCCAAAATAACACCTCATCATATAGGGTTATACTGATAATAAAAAAATAGTGAAATCACCGGCTTTTATTGATCTTGATCAATTGCAACGGCCATTGAAAGCGCAATATATAAATAACCAACAAATTTAATTTAACGCCTCATAAAACGCGTTAAATAAGCGCCCTGTCGATACTCAGAAACGCAAAATAAAAACTAAAGTAACTTTTGTAATTAAAGAAACCACTGAGCAAGACGCTGGCGTAAACGTTATTTTCAACAACTTGCAGATACTCATTATGAAAGAGAAAAAGACAACCATACCGCCTGCCGGTGCAGTCAAGCCAACGACTGCGAATAAAAAACCTCTCCTGATGATGGCGCTGCCGATTATCGTTGCCGTGCTGTTATTGTTCGTCCCGGTCCCCGAAGGCCTGCCGCCGTACGCCTGGCACTACTTCGCTATCTTTGTCGGGGTGATCGTTGGGTTGATTTTTGAACCGCTGCCCGGCGCCGTTATCGGTATCACCGGCGTGGTAGTTATTGCCCTGTGCAGCCAGTGGCTGCTGTTCAGCCCGGATCAGATGGCCGCGCCAGGCTTCAAAATGGCTGGCGCCTCCTTTAAGTGGGCGGTGAGCGGCTTCGGCAACTCCACCGTGTGGCTTATCTTCGGCGCGTTCATGTTCGCCGCCGGCTACGATAAAACGCAGTTCGGCCGCCGCCTGGCGCTGATTCTGGTGAAATATCTTGGCCGTCGCAGCCTGACGCTCGGCTACGCCATCACCTTCGCGGATCTGCTGCTGGCGCCGTTTACGCCGTCTAACACCGCACGCAGCGGGGGGACTATCTACCCGATTATCGCTAACCTGCCGCCGCTGTACGGTTCAAAGCCAAACGATCCGAGCGCACGTAAAATCGGTTCCTATCTGATGTGGGTAGCGATCACCGCCGCCTGTATTACCAGCTCGATGTTCCTGTCGGCTCTGGCCCCGAACCTGCTGGCCCTGGCGCTGGTCAAAAGCATTGTTGGCATCAATATCTCCTGGGGCACCTGGTTCATCGCCTTCCTGCCGCTGGGTATCCTGCTGATTCTGGCCATGCCGCTGCTGGCCTACTGGTTCTACCCGCCGGAAGTGAAAGTCAATAACGAAGTGCCGCTGTGGGCCGCGCGTGAACTGGAAAAACTGGGCAAACTGTCGCGCAATGAAATTCTGCTGCTGGTATTCGTCTGCTTCGCGCTGATGATGTGGATCTTCGCCGCCGACTGGATCGAACCGGCGCTGGCTGCCCTGCTGGTTATCGTGCTGATGCTGTGGACCGGCGTGCTCTCCTGGAGCGATATCACCAACAACAAAGCGGCATGGAACACCTTTGTCTGGTTCGCCACCCTGGTGGCACTGGCCGACGGCCTCTCCTCCACCGGCTTTATCGCCTGGCTGGGTAAAGAGGGCGGCGCGCTGATGAGCGGCATCTCCCCGGGGATGGCGACCATCGTCCTGCTGCTGGCGTTCTACCTGCTGCACTATCTGTTTGCCAGCACCACCGCGCACACCACCGCGCTGCTGCCGGCCATGCTGACCATTGCCTCGACTATCCCGGGAATGAATATGGAAGTGTTTGTCCTGCTGATGGTCACCTCGCTGGGCGTGATGGGGATCATCACCCCGTACGGTACTGGCCCAAGCCCAATCTACTACGGCAGCGGCTACCTGCCGACCAAAGATTACTGGCGCCTCGGCACCATCTTTGGCGCCATCTTCCTGGCCGCCCTGCTGCTGATTGGCTATCCGTGGATGTCCATGATGTTCTGATTCATAACCGCCGGGACTACCCCGGCGGTTTTTATCTTTATGGAGTAAGTGACTATGTCGACTAAACCGTTTGTTTATCAGGATCCGTTTCCGCTGGCGCACGACGATACGGAATACTATCTGCTCAGCAAAGAGCACGTCTCCGTCGCCGAATTTGACGGCCAGCAGGTCCTGAAAGTAGAGCCGCAGGCGCTGACCCTGCTCGCTCAGCAGGCCTTCCACGACGCCGCCTTTATGCTGCGCGTCTCCCATCAGCAACAGGTCGCCTCGATTTTGCTCGACCCGGAAGCCAGCGATAACGATAAATATGTCGCCCTGCAGTTCCTGCGCAACTCGGAAATTGCCGCCAAGGGCGTGCTGCCGACCTGCCAGGATACCGGCACCGCGATTATCATGGGGAAAAAAGGCCAGCGCGTCTGGACCGGCGGCGGCGATGAAGCCGCCCTGGCGCAGGGCGTTTACAACACCTATACCGAAGATAACCTGCGCTACTCACAGAACGCGCCGCTGGATATGTATAAAGAGGTTAACACCGGCACCAACCTGCCGGCGCAGATCGATCTCTACAGCGTCGACGGTGAAGAATATAAGTTCCTGTGCATGGCGAAAGGCGGCGGTTCCGCCAACAAAACCTATCTGTACCAGGAGACCAAGGCCCTGATCACCCCGGCGAAGCTGAAAAACTACCTCGTTGAGAAGATGCGCACTCTCGGCACCGCCGCCTGCCCGCCGTACCACATCGCGTTTGTGATCGGCGGCACCTCGGCGGAAGCGACGCTGAAGACCGTGAAACTGGCCTCGACCCGCTATTACGACGGTCTGCCGACCGAAGGCAACGAACACGGTCAGGCGTTCCGCGACGTGCAGCTGGAGCAAGAGCTGCTGCAGGAAGCGCAGAACCTCGGCCTCGGCGCGCAGTTTGGCGGGAAATACTTCGCCCACGATATCCGGGTGATCCGTCTGCCGCGCCACGGCGCCTCCTGCCCGATCGGCATGGGTGTCTCCTGCTCCGCCGACCGCAATATCAAAGCCAAAATTAACCGCGACGGTATCTGGATCGAGAAGCTGGAGAGCAATCCGGGAAAATATATTCCTGAACATCTGCGTCAGGCCGGCGAAGGCGAAGTGGTAAGCATCAACCTGAATCAGCCGATGAGCGAGATCCTGGCGCAGCTGTCGGCACATCCGGTCTCCACCCGCCTGAGCCTTAACGGCACCATTATCGTGGCCCGCGACATCGCCCACGCCAAGCTGAAGGAACTTATCGACAACGGCGAGGCGCTGCCGCAGTACGTCAAAGATCACCCGATCTACTACGCGGGCCCGGCAAAAACGCCAGCCGGTTACGCTTCCGGCTCCCTCGGCCCAACCACTGCCGGCCGCATGGACTCTTACGTTGATCTGCTGCAGTCCCACGGCGCGAGCATGGTGATGCTGGCGAAAGGCAACCGCAGCCAGCAGGTGACCGATGCCTGCCATAAACACGGCGGCTTCTACCTTGGAAGCATCGGCGGCCCGGCGGCAGTGCTCGCCCAGCAGAGTATCAAGAGCCTCGAGTGCGTGGCCTATCCGGAACTGGGGATGGAAGCTATCTGGAAAATCGAAGTGGAAGATTTTCCGGCGTTTATCCTCGTCGATGATAAAGGCAACGACTTCTTCCAGCAGATCCAGAATAAGCAGTGCACGGGCTGTAAACAGCACGGCTAACGCTATCCTCTGACGCTGATATCAGGCCGTCGCCGTTTGGGCGACGGCTTTTTTATGTCCGCGTTTCCCCAGCTTGAATTCACTTCGCACTAGGCTATGCTCAACTACAAGCCCTCCGTTTTTTGCTGAAAAATAACAATAATTCTTATCTCAGGTGCCTCAATGAACAGGATGAGCATCGTTATCCTCTGGGCGCTGGCGCTGCTGGTGCTCCAGCCGGCGCTGGCCGCCGAACCGCGACAGCAGCCAACCGCGCGCGAGCAGGCACGCACGGTCACGATTTTCCACAAACCTGTCGTCATGTTGCAGGCCACCTTTGGCCAGACCACGCCCGAAGAGCGCGTTTTGCGCACCCGTAGCGCCCTGCGCGCCTTCACCGAAGATGATATTCGCCAGCCGCTGCGGGTCGTGCCGGTTATCCGCTATGGTCAGCCAGGCAGACTGTTTCTGATGAACGGCAAACCGGTGCTGCTGCTGAGCCAGGCGGATCTCGACGAGGGCGATGATTTAACCCTCGACCAGGCAGCCCAGCGGGTGCTGGCGCGTATGGAAGCCCAGCGCACCAGCCTCCAGGAGCAGTTCAACAACCGCTATCTGTTCATCTCCGCCGGTAAAGCCCTGGCCGGGGCGCTGCTGCTGGCGCTGTTTTACTACGGCGCCTTCCGCGCCTGGCGGCGGGTGCGACGTTTTTTCCTGCTGCGGATCCTCGAAAAACGTAGCGCCATACCGCAGCACTGGCGGCGCTATCTCGGCAATATTGAAGTTCGACTCTATGCTGTGCTGGTCATCCTTCTCGGCATGCTGGCCTGTTATCTCTGGCTGAGCTGGGCCTTCAGCCTGTTTCCCTGGACGCGGGTGTGGAGCGAATCGCTGGGCGACTGGTCGCTGGGGGTGATCCGCCACCTCTCTCTGTCGATTGTCGCCTCCCTGCCGGGGCTGATGATCGTGGTGCTTATTTTCCTTCTCACCTGGCTTATCATTCGCCTGGTGAAGGTGGTTCTCGACCAGGTCGCCGCCGGCCGCATTCAGATTCCCGGCATTCATCCGGAGACCGTTAGCGCCACCCGTCGGCTTATCTCGGTGGTCATCTGGTTGTTTGCCCTCTCCGCCGCCTACCCGTTCCTTCCCGGCGCCAACTCCCTCGCCTTCAAAGGCATTAGCGTGTTCTTCGGCCTGATGCTGACCCTCGGGTCAACCGGGGTGATGACCCATGCGATGAGCGGCCTGGTGCTGATCTACTCTCGGGCGCTGCGCAAAGGCGACTGGATCCGCCTCGCCGATAATGAGGGTCAGGTCAGCGAGATTGGCGTACTGGCGACCAAAATTCTCACCCGCGAAAATTACATCGTTACCGTCCCGAACGCGGTGGTGGTGGGCGGGAAAATTATTAATCTCAGCGCCGAAAGCGCCGACGGTGGAGTCAACCTCACCACCAGCGTCACCATTGGCTACGATACGCCGTGGCGTCAGGTCCATGCGCTGCTGGAGCTGGCGGCGAGACGCACCTCCGGGGTCGATCAGCAAATTGCGCCGGTGGTGCGTAAGCTGGGATTGCTCGACTGGTATACCTCGTATGAGCTGCAGGTGCGCTTACTCCCCACAACCAAGCTGCCGGATGGCCGCAACGCATTGCATAGCAGCATTATTGATGTGTTTAACGAATTCGGCGTGCAGATTATGTCGCCGAACTTTGTGATGCAGCCAAAAGCGGCGGTAGTGGTGCCGCAGGAAGCCTGGTACGCCGCCCCGGCCGTCGCGCCGCAGGAGCCTGAGAAATAAGGGTTAACGTAGCGGCATTTCCGCCGGGTGGCGGCTGCGCCTTACCCGGCCAGGGGTTCGTGCGGCCTGTCACTCATTTACCCACTTGCGCGACTGAAACTGCCGGTGCTGGCGGCCTCAAAATCGCTGAGACGTTCCCGGAAGGCCGGGGCAGCCCGCATGGATGCGGGCTGAGGGCCGTGTTTTGCAGGGACGCTGCCTCGGCCCGACCCGCAGCCTGCAGGGATAAGTCGAAGGGACCGCGCAGCGGCGATTTTGCTGGCCCGAGCCCGGGGGTACAGGGGGCGGCGGCGACTGGCCGCCCCCTGTGCGCTCCCTGCGCCATACGAGACATAACGCAGAAGATCAACCGGGAGCGCAATCTGCCCGGAATTAACATAGAAGTTGTAGCCCTGCCAAACGTTGTGGCCCTGCCAAACATAGTGCGAACAGGGACATTTCCGGTTGTGCCTTTATTTCGCCGGGTGGCGGCTACGCCTTACCCGGCCTTCGGGGTCTACAGGCGATCTTCGCTTCCCAGGCCCGGCAAGCGCTGCGTCGGAGGGCAATCTATCGGCGCCGTACCCGCCATTTCGCCGGGTGGCGGCTGCGCCTTACCCGGCCTACAACGACTGCCGGGCAATCCGACTCGGACGACGACTCAACCCTGCGCGGCGTCGATGTCGTCAAACACCTGCTGCGCCAGATGCATCGTGGCATTGGCCGCCGGCAGCCCGCAGTACAGCGCAGAGTGCATGATCAGCTCTTTCAGTTCATCGCGGGTCACCCCGTTGTTAAACGACGCGCGCAGATGCATCTTCAGCTCCGCCTCGCGATTGAGAGCGATCAGCATGGCAATAGTGATCATGCTGCGGGTATGGTGATCGAGCCCCGGACGCGTCCAGGTCTCGCCCCAGGCATAGCGGGTAATAAAGTCCTGAAACTCATCATTCAACGGCGTCAGATGCTGCAGCGTACGGTCGACGTGGGCGTCGCCCAATACTTTGCGCCGTACCGCCATCCCGTCCTGATAGCGCTGTTTATCATCCATGGCGTTCCCCCTGGAAAAAGCTCAGCAGCGCCGAAGTAAAGCTTTTCGGCGCCTCAATGTTAGACAGATGCGATGCCGCCAGAACCACCACCTCAGAGGCGGGGATCTGCTGCTGCAGGAAATGAGCGTCACCGACCGTGGTGACAGGGTCACTTTCCCCGGCGATGATTAGCGTCGGCAGCGGGATCTGCCCCACTTCGCCCCGCAGGTCGGCGGCGGCCAGCGCCTCACAGCAGGCGGCATAGCCTTCAGCATCGGTATGGGTCAGCTGGTGACAAAGCGCCTCGACCACCTCCGGCGCCTTCTGGCGAAACGCGTGGGTGAACCAGCGGTCTGCCGCTCCGGCGGCCACCACCGCCATCCCCTCCTGACGTACGGCCCGCGCCCGCGACAGCCAGCTGGCCTGATCGCCAATGCGCGCCGCGGTGTTGGCGACCGCCAGACCATGAAAACGCTCCGGCGCAAAGCGTCCCAGCCACAGGCCGGTCAGACCGCCCATCGAGATCCCGCAGAACCAGGCGCGGTCGATATTCAGGTGATCGAGCAGCGCAATCACATCCTCCCCCAACTGGGCGAGGGTCACTTTGCCATTTTTTGTCGTTTTACCGTGGCCGTGCGTGTCGTAGCGCAGCACCCGGAAATGGGCGGTTAACGCCTCGATCTGCGGCTGCCACATCGCCCGGGTGGTGCCCAGCGAATTGGAGAGGACGATAACCGGCGCGCCATCCGGCCCGTCGAGTTGATAATCAAGATTCATCACGTTGCTCCTGATAACGCGCCAGCACCTGGCGCACAAAGCGTTCGGCGCTGCCGGTCGCCGTTGCCGGGTCCAGCAGCGTGGTTAAGCGTTCACGAGAGAGATACTGACTGACCTGTGGGTCAGCCGCGAGCAGATCGACCAGCGGGTAGTGACGGTCCAGCGCCTGGCGGCACAGCGCTTCGATGTGATGATGCGCCTCGGCTTTGCCAATGAATTCCGCCAGCGCCAGAGTCACCGCCTCAGCCATAATCAGCCCGTGGGTGATATCGAGATCGGCGCGCATTTTCTGCGGGAAAACCTGCATGTCGCGCACCAGCGCCTCGCTTTGCGCCAACGCCCCGCCCACCAGGGTAATTAGCTCCGGCAGGGTCTCCCACTCCGCCTGCCAGCCGCCCAGCGCCCGCTCATGCTGCTGGAGTTGGCTGGCGTAGAGCGTCGCCATCAGCCCCGGCGTACGCTGGGCGGCGGTCAGGATCGCCGCGCAGGCCACCGGATTGCGCTTATGCGGCATCGTCGACGAACCGCCGCGACCTTCCGCCACCGGCTCGCCCACCTCAGCCACTTCGGTCTGCATCAGCAGGGAAAAGTCGTTAGCGAATTTCCCCAGCGTGCCGCAGAGGCCGGCGAACCAGGCGCCCGCCTCCAGCAGCCGATCGCGCTGGCTGTGCCACGGAGTATCCGGCAGCGACAGCCCGAGGATCTGCGCCAGCGCCAGGCCAACCGCCGGCCCTTTCTCTTTTAGCGCGTCCAGAGTGCCCGCGGCGCCGCCAAACTGCAGCGCCAGCAGCCGCGGACGCATCTCGCGCAGCCGCTGCTGCCAGCGCAGGAGCGCGTCGAGGGTGCCCGCCAGCTTCAGGCCAAAGGTCACCGGCAGCGCGTGCTGCATCCAGGTCCGGCCCGGCATCACGGTATCGCGATAACGATCCGCCTGGAGAGCCAGGGCCGCCAACAGCTGCTCAAGCAGAGTCTCAGCGGCATCCAGCGCCCCGCGCAGCTGGAGCACCAGTCCGGTGTCGATGGCGTCCTGGCTGGTAGCGCCCCAGTGAACGTAGCGCGCAGCCTCAGGATCTTGCGCTTTTACCTGCGCCGTCAGCTGTTTCACCAGCGGGATGGCCAGATTACCGGCTCCCACCGCCGCCTCGCCCAGCGCGGCAAAATCGATGGCCTCGTGGCGGCAGGCCGCCACAATTGGCCCGACCGCTTCCGGCGGCACCATCCCGCAGGCGGCCTGCGCTTGCGCCAGCGCCGCTTCAAAATCCAGCATGCCCTGCACCCGCTGCGCGTCGCTGAACCAGTCGGTTAGCGGACTGCTGCGCAGCATCGGGGTCAACAAACTCATTCTGGCTCCTTAAACACGTTCAATAATCAGGGCGATCCCCTGTCCGACGCCGATGCACATGGTGCACAGGGCGTAACGACCGCCGGTCCGTTTCAGCTGATAAGCCGCGGTCATCGCCAGCCGGCCGCCGGAGGCGCCGAGCGGGTGGCCCAGCGCAATCGCCCCGCCGTTAGGGTTCACGTGGGCGGCATCGTCCGGTAAGCCTAAATCGCGGGTCACCGCCAGCGCCTGCGCGGCGAAGGCTTCATTCAGCTCAATGACATCCATCTGGCCTAATGTCAGGCCGGTCTGCGCCAGCACCTTGCGCACCGCCGGCGCCGGGCCAAAGCCCATGATCCGCGGCGCAACGCCCGCCGTCGCCACGCCGACCACCCGGGCCAGCGGCTGAAGATCGTTAGCCGACAGCGCCGTCTCGCTGGCCAGCAGCAGCGCGCAGGCGCCGTCGTTAACCCCGGAGGCGTTACCGGCGGTAACGCTGCCGTCGGCGCGCACCACGCCGCGCAGTTTAGCCAGCGCCTCCAGCGAGGTGCTGCGCGGGTGCTCATCGCGGCTAAACAGCAGCGGCTCGCCTTTGCGCTGCGGCACCTGGACGGCGATCAGCTCATCGGCGAAACGCCCCGCCTCTTGCGCCGCGGCGGTGCGCAACTGACTGCGTAAGGCGAACGCGTCCTGATCGGCACGGGAGATGGCAAACTCATCGGCGACGTTTTCCGCCGTCTCCGGCATGGAATGCACGCCGTACAGGGCTTTCATCTGCGGGTTAATAAAGCGCCAGCCGATGGTGGTATCCTCCATCTGCATGCTGCGGCTAAAGGCGCTCTCCGCCTTCCCCATCACAAACGGCGCGCGGGACATGCTCTCCACCCCGCCGGCGATCATCAGCTGCGTCTCCCCGCTTTTAATCGCCCGCGCCGCGACGCCAATCGCGTCAAGGCTGGAACCGCACAGGCGGTTGATGGTGCTCCCGGGCACGCTCTCCGGCAGGCCGGCCAGCAGCAGCGCCATCCGCGCCACGTTGCGGTTGTCTTCCCCGGCCTGGTTGGCGCAGCCAAAGATCACATCGTCAATGCGCGAGGGATCCAGTCCTGGGTTCCGCGCCAGCAGCGCTTTCAGCGGCAGCGCCGCCAGGTCGTCAGCGCGCATCGTCGCCAGGGCACCGCCGAAACGGCCAAAGGGTGTACGCACCGCATCACAGATAAATGCCTGATTCATCATAGGTTCCTTACGCGCTTTCCGCCAGTTGTTGAAAGGTCAGCGCCACCGGAGTGATGCGCTGCAGCTCTTCAAAAGAGAGGCCGTTAAAGATTTCCCGCACCACCGGGCCGCGGTCGGTGATGTCGATCACCGCCAGGTCGGTATAGATCCGGCTGACGCAGCCGACGCCGGTCAGCGGGTAGCTGCACTGCGCCACCAGCTTGCACTCGCCGTCACGGGTCAGGTGGTCCATCATCACAAACACCTGGCGGGCGCCGATGGCCAGATCCATCGCCCCGCCAACGGCCGGGATCGCATCCGGCGCACCGGTGCTCCAGTTAGCGAGGTCGCCGCTGGCGGAAACCTGATAGGCCCCCAGCACGCAGATATCGAGATGACCGCCGCGCATCATGGCGAAGGAGTCGCCGTGGTGGAAATAGCAGCCCCCCTGCAGGAGGGTGACATACTCTTTACCGGCATTGATCAGCTCGGGATCTTCTTCCCCGGGCTGCGGTTTCGGCCCCATCCCCAGCAGGCCGTTTTCGCTGTGCAGGAACACCTCTTTGTCAGCGGGCAGGTAATTGGCGATGCGGGTCGGCAGGCCGATGCCGAGGTTGACGTAAGCGCCTTCGGGAATATCGCGGGCCACGCGCTGGGCCATTTCGTCACGGGTCAGTTTTTGCATGTCGGGCTCCTCAGGCGCGTTGTGCGGCAGTCAGGTTTTCCAGCGAGAAGACGCGCTGGACGAAAATGCCGGGGGTGATGATGTTTTCCGGATCGAGGTCGCCCAGCGCCACCAGCTGCGAGACCTCTACGATGGTGGTTTTCGCCGCTGTCGCCATGATCGGGCCAAAGTTGCGCGCCGCCTTGCGATAGACCAGGTTGCCCCAGCGGTCGCCCTGGTGGGCTTTAATCAGCGCGAAATCGGCTTTGATCGGGTACTCCAGCACGTAGTGGCGACCGTCGATTTCCCGTGTCTCCTTGCCTTCCGCCAGCGGCGTGCCGTAGCCGGTGGGGGTAAACACCGCCCCCAGCCCGGCGCCGGCCGCCTGGATCCGCGCCGCGAGGTTGCCCTGCGGCACCAGCTCCAGCTCCACTTTGCCGCGACGGTAGAGATCATCGAAAATCTGCGAATCCACCTGGCGCGGAAAGGAGCAGATCATTTTGCGCACCCGGCCCGCCTTGAGCAGCGCGGCGAGACCCACTTCCCCGTTGCCGGCGTTGTTATTTATGATGGTCAGGTCGCGAGCGCCCTGGTCAATCAGGGCGTCAATCAGAAAGGTCGGCTGGCCGGCGGGGCCAAAGCCGCCGATCATAATAGTCGCCCCATCGTGGATCCCGGCGATGGCCTCGCTCAGCGTCGATACGCTTTTATCAATCATCAGGTCGCTCCAGTGATGTGCGGTAATCGCACTTTTATTCGTTGTTCGCACAAAATGTGACCCGCTTAACGATGTCGGTCAAGGGCGATAATCGAAATATGGTGCGATAATCGAACATCGGTTATCTTTAGCGAAAGAATGTGATCGATGGCAAATATGGGGAACAGAAATGGACAAGCATCCAGACGATTCACTGACCGGCGACGGCGATCCGTTTAAAGGCGATCCTAACTTTATGGCCTCCCTGGCGCGGGGTCTGGAGGTGATTCAGGCGTTCACGCCGCAGCGGCCCCTGCTGTCTATCTCACAGATCAGTCAGAAGACCGGCATCCCGCGCGCCGCGGTGCGCCGCTGCCTGTATACCCTGAGCAAGCTGGGGTTCGTGTATGCCGAAGACGGTAAGAATTTCCAGCTGCGGCCGCGGATCCTGGCGCTGGGCCACGCCTGGCTGGCCTCGACGCCGCTGGCGCGTTCGGCGCAGCCGGTGCTGCGGCATCTGAGCGAAATGCTCAATGAGTCCTGCTCCATCGCCACCCTCGACGGCGACGATATCCTGTATATCGCCCGCGCCTCCAGCTCGCGGATTATGACCATCGACCTGGATATCGGCAGTCGCCTTCCGGCGTGGGCGACCTCGATGGGCCGGGTGCTGCTGAGCCATCAGCCGGAGGAGAAGCTCAACGATATGCTGGCCCGGGTGACCATGATCCGCTATACCCCACAGACGGTGGATTCGGTGGCGAAGCTGCGCGCCGAACTGAAACGGGTGCATCAGCAGGGGTATGCCCTCAACGATCAGGAGCTGGAGATGGGGCTGCGCTCCCTCGCGGTCCCGCTGTTTAACGCTCAGGGGCAGGTCCAGGCGGCGCTCAACGTCGGGGTGCATGCGGGCCAGATGACGGCCCGCGAGATGATCGAGCGCGTGCTGCCGGAGCTGCAAAAAGCCGCCCGCGAGCTGACGCTGCTTCTGCGCTAACGACTGCGCTTGGCGTGCTGCTCCCAGGCCTCCTGCTTCGCCTGCGCCGATTTACGCAGCGCAACATAGCAGGCGCCGCTGCCGCCATGATGCGGAAGCGCGGCGCAGAAGGCCTGCACCTCCGGCAGCTCTTCCAGCCAGCGCGCCAGATAGCTGCGGATAATATTGGCGTGGGACTGGTCGTCGCGGCCTTTGCCGTGAACGATCAGCACATTGCGTAACCCCTCTTTCTGCGCCTGCACCATAAAGGCGAAGAGCATCTGCCGGCACTGTTCCACCGGCTGGCGCAGCAGGGAGAGGCTCGCCTGCTGGCTGTATTTCCCCCGCCGCAGCTTATCCAGCACGCCGCTCTGCAGCCCTTCTCGCTTAAACTCCAGCGGCGTGGCGAGCGGCACGATATCGAGATAGCCGGTGGTGAGAAAATTATCCAGCTGCAGGGTATCGACGCGTTGCGGGGCCCGGCTGTTACGCCCGGGATGCCAGTGCACGTCATTATTACGTTTCAGAGGCTGGACATCTTCCATGGCGTCAAGAAACAGGGATTTGTCATCAAGGTTCATGGGCTCTCCTCCAGCGGCTGTCGCCAGCTACTATAGCCGCCTCGCGCTCCCCTCTCAACGCGTTTAGCCGCGTTCGCTGGCAAAGTGAGCGCGACGGACGATTAAGGAAACAATTGTCGGCTCTGGCGGCGGAACAGGGTGATTAACGACGCCGTGAGCGGCGTCTGCCGGGTATCGCGCCGCTGGATCAGATAATAGGTGGCGGTGGGTAACACTTCACGGATGGGGATCATCACCAGTTTGTCGGCCATCAGCGGGTCGTTGCCCAGCTCCACCGGCAGGATGCTGAGAAAATCACTTTTCACCACCAGGCTGATGCAGGATGAGAACGTTTCGCAGACGATCCCCACCTTTGGCTCCCGTCCCAGCTGTTCGAAGCGCTCCTGCAGCTGCTTGAAGTAGCTGCCGCGCGGCGTCGGCATGGTCCAGTGGTGATCCATCAACTCCCCCAGCGAGGTGGCCTGCGCCGCCGGATGGCCCGCGCGGGCGAACACCGCGAACGGTTTCTCAAAGCTGAACTCATGGTCGTACGGCCCGGGGTAATAGGTATTAATGGTGAAATCCAGCTCCCCCTGGCGCAGCTCATTAATCATCGCCAGCAGCTGACCCTCCATGATCCGCACCTTCACCTGCGGATGCTGCTGATGAAAGCGGCAGATCACCGACGGCATCAGCGACCGGGCGACGCTGGCGCCAAGGCCAATATTAATTTGCCCGGCCTGTTCCCCCTGGCGCTGCAGCAGTTCATCCTGCGCCGCCCGCAGCTCCTCAAGGATCAGGCTCGCATGTTGATAAAAACTTTCGCCATTGTCGGTTAACGCCACCCCCTGGCTGCGGCGGACGAACAGCTGGGCGGAAAGCCCCTCCTCCAGCTCTTTAATCGCTTTGGTCAGCGCCGGCTGCGAGACCGCCAGCGCCCGGCTGGCGCCACGGATACTGCCTTCCCGGGCTACTTCGACGAAGGCGCGAATTTGATGAAATTTAATCTGAAATGCCATGCTTTTAGTGATAACCGTTGCTTATCAGACAGAAGAAAATGACATCTACTGTAATCCATCAGGCTGTGGCAGGTTAAGGGTGTTAAGGCCTGTAGCGCGTCAGTGATAAACAAAAGCTATCACATCGTGAACGCCGTCACATTTTTTACTTATGACAGGATAAGCTATGCCGCAACTTGATGAATACCTCCGCCAGCTGGCGCCCTCCATGACCCAATGGCGCCGTGATTTTCACCTGCACGCTGAATCCGGCTGGCTGGAGTTTCGCACCGCCAGTATGGTCGCGGATATTCTTGACGGGCTAAGCTATCAGCTGGCGCTAGGCCGCGACGTCATCGATGCCGACAGCCGGATGGGGCTGCCGGACGAGGAGACCCTGGCCCGGGCTTTCGAACGCGCCCGCGAACAGGGCGCGCCGGAGCGCTGGCTGCCGGCGTTTGAAGGCGGTTTCGCCGGCGTGGTGGCCACGCTCGACACCGGGCGGCCCGGACCAACCCTGGCCTTTCGCGTCGATATGGATGCCCTCGATCTCAACGAACAGCATGACGACAGCCACCGCCCCCATCGCGATCATTTCGCCTCCTGCAACGCCGGCATGATGCACGCCTGCGGCCATGACGGCCATACCGCCATCGGGCTGGGGCTGGCGCATGTGCTCAAGCAGTATGCCGCCCAGCTCAATGGCGTCATTAAACTGATTTTCCAGCCTGCTGAAGAGGGTACCCGCGGCGCCCGCGCGATGGTGGCCGCCGGCGTGGTTGATGACGTGGATTATTTCACGGCGATCCATATCGGGACCGGCGTGCCGGCAGGTACCGTCGTCTGTGGTGGAGACAACTTTATGGCCACCACCAAATTCGACGTGCAGTTCAGCGGCGTGGCCGCCCACGCCGGCGGCAAGCCCGAGGACGGGCGCAACGCGCTGCTGGCCGCCGCCCAGGCCGCCCTTGGCCTGCACGCCATCCCGCCGCACAGCGCCGGCGCCTCGCGGGTCAACGTCGGGGTGATGCAGGCCGGTACCGGGCGCAACGTGGTGCCCTCTTCCGCGCTGTTAAAAGTGGAAACCCGCGGCGAAAGCGAAGCCATTAATCAGTACGTGTTCGAGCGGGCGCAGCACGTCGTCGCCGGGGCTGCGGCGATGTACGAAGCCCGCTACGAACTGCGCATGATGGGCGCGGCGACCGCCAGCGCACCGTCGCCGGCGTGGGTGGACTATCTGCGCGAACAGGCCGCCCGGGTGCCCGGCGTGCAACAGGCGGTGGATCGCATCGCCGCCCCGGCGGGCTCCGAAGACGCCACCCTGATGATGGCCCGGGTCCAGGCGCGCGGCGGCCTCGCCTCGTACATGATTTTCGGCACTGAACTCAGCGCCGGTCACCACAACGAAAAGTTTGACTTCGACGAGAGCGTGATGGCGGTAGCGGTCGAAACCCTGGCGCGCGTCGCGCTTAACTTTCCCTGGCAGCGGGGGGTGTAATGGAAGCCATTTTTCAGTTTGTGGACGAGGTGGTTGAGGCACAACGCGACACTTACTGCGCCATCGCCGACGACATCTGGGACCACCCGGAGACCCGCTTTGAGGAGTTCTGGTCAGCCCAACGGCTGGCCGACGCCCTGGAGGCGGAAGGTTTTCAGCTCACCCGCGATGCCGGCGGGATCCCGAATGCCTTTATCGCCAGCGTCGGTGAGGGCCAACCGGTCATTGCCCTGCTCGGCGAATTTGACGCCCTGGCGGGACTCAGCCAGCAGGCCCACAGCGCGGAACCGACGCCCTTGACGCCGGGAGCCAACGGCCACGGCTGTGGGCACAATCTGCTCGGCACCGCGGCATTCGCCGCGGCGGTCGCCGCCAAAGGCTGGCTGCAGCAGCACGGCGACAGCGGCACTCTGCGCTTCTACGGTTGTCCCGGCGAGGAAGGCGGTTCGGGAAAAACCTTTATGGTGCGCGAAGGGTTGTTTGATGATGTCGATGCGGCGCTGACCTGGCATCCGGAAGCCTGGGCCGGGATGTTCAGCACCCGCACCCTCGCCAACATTCAGGCGGCATGGCGATTTACCGGCACCGCGGCCCACGCCGCTAATTCGCCGCACCTGGGCCGGAGCGCGCTGGATGCCGTCACCCTGATGACCACCGGCAGCAATTTCCTCAATGAACATATCATCGAGAAGGCGCGCGTCCATTACGCCATTACCGATACCGGCGGCGTCTCGCCCAACGTGGTGCAGGCGCAGGCGGAAGTGCTGTATTTGATCCGCGCGCCGGAGATGGCCGACGCTGAGCAAATCTTCGCCCGCATAGAGAAGATTGCCCAGGGGGCCGCGCTGATGACCGAGACCCAGGTCAGCTGCCGCTTTGAAAAAGCCTGCTCCAGCTATCTACCCAACCGCACGCTTGAGGCGGCGATGTATCAGGCGGTCTGTCATTACGGTACCCCCGCCTGGAGCGACGAGGAACGCGCTTTTGCCGCGGCGATCCGCGCCACCCTCAGCGCCAACGATATTAACAACAGCCTGAACAATATTGCCGGCACCAGTGGCGAGGAAGGCAAAACGTTCGCTCGTCGCCACCGCGACACCTTGCTGATTGATGAGGTGGCGCCCTGGGCGGCCACGGATAACGTCCTCGCCGGATCCACCGACGTCGGCGATGTTAGCTGGAAAGCGCCGGTGGCCCAGTGCTTCAGCCCGTGCTTCGCGGTGGGTACCCCGCTGCACAGCTGGCAGCTGGTGAGCCAGGGCAGAACCTCCATTGCCCATAAAGGGATGTTGCTGGCGGGGAAAGTGCTCGCGGCGACCGCCATCCGTTTATTCAGCGACAGCGCCCTGCTGGAGGCCAGCCAGCAAGAGTTCAGGCAGGTACTGGCCGAACGCCCCTATCGTTGCCCGATCCCGGCGGAGGTGAGTCCGTCCGTTTTACGATAACCACTTAGAGGCTACTCCTGGCCAACGCTGACCGGATCGCGGCACGCACCGCCCATAATAACCGCCGGCAGTACGGGAGCAGGCCTGCCCAACACAACAACGACAACAGAGGAATGCCCATGAGTATGTCATCCATACCGTCATCTTCCCCCGGCGGAAAGCGCTATGGCTGGGTAGAGAAGATCGGTAACAAGGTCCCGCACCCGTTTTTGCTGTTTATCTATCTCATCGCCGTGCTGATCGCTGCCACGGCAATCCTCTCCGCCCTCAACGTTGGGGTACAAAACCCAACTGACGGTTCGCGGGTGGTGGTCAAAAACCTGCTCAGCGTGGAAGGATTGCACTGGTTTTTGCCGAACGTGATTAAAAACTTCAGCGGTTTCGCGCCGCTGGGCTCGATCCTCGCCCTGGTGCTGGGCGCCGGCTTTGCCGAGCGGGTGGGCCTGTTACCCGCGTTGATGGTCAAGATGGCCTCGCACGTCAGCGCCCGCTATGCCAGCTATATGGTGCTGTTTATCGCCTTTTTCAGCCATATCTCTTCCGATGCGGCGCTGGTGATTATGCCGCCGCTGGGAGCGCTGATGTTTCTTGCCGTCGGTCGGCATCCTGTCGCTGGTCTGCTGGCGGCGATAGCCGGCGTGGGCTGCGGCTTTACCGCCAATCTACTGATTGTCACCACCGACGTGCTGCTCTCCGGGATCAGCACCGAGGCGGCAAAGTCCATCGATGCCTCTTTGCACGTCAGCGTGATCGACAACTGGTACTTTATGGCGACCTCGGTGATCGTTCTGACGCTCGTCGGCGGACTGATCACCGATAAGCTGGTCGAGCCGCGGCTGGGCCAGTGGCAAGGCAGTCGTGATGAAAAGCTGCAGACGCTGACGCCCGGGGAGCGGTTCGGCCTGCGCATCGCCGGCGTGGCGACGCTGGTATTCGTGGCGGTCATCGCCCTGATGGTGGTCCCCGAAAACGGTATTCTTCGCGATCCGGTTCAGCATACGGTCATGCCCTCGCCGTTTATCAAAGGCATCGTGCCGCTAATTATCTTTTTCTTCTTTGTCGTGTCGCTGGCATACGGCATCGCCACCGGCAAAATTCGCCGCCAGGCCGACCTGCCGCAGTTAATGATTGAGCCGATGAAAGAGATGGCCGGGTTTATCGTGATGGTCTTCCCGCTGGCGCAGTTCGTGGCGATGTTCAACTGGAGCAACATGGGCAAGTTTATGGCCGTCGGTCTGACGGACCTGCTGGAGAGTTCAGGCATGAACGGTGTTCCGGCGTTTGTCGGCCTTGCGCTGCTGTCGGCTTTTCTGTGTATGTTTATCGCCAGCGGCTCGGCCATCTGGTCGATTCTGGCGCCGATCTTCGTGCCAATGTTTATGCTGTTGGGCTTTCACCCGGCGTTTGCGCAGATCCTGTTTCGTATCGCTGATTCATCGGTGCTGCCGCTGGCGCCGGTGTCACCGTTTGTGCCGTTGTTTCTCGGCTTTCTACAGCGCTACCGGCCGGATGCCCGCCTCGGCACCTACTACTCGCTGGTGCTCCCTTACCCGCTGATTTTTCTCGCCGTCTGGCTGCTGTTGCTGGTGGGCTGGTATCTGGTGGGACTGCCGATCGGCCCTGGCATCTATCCGCGGCTGTCTTAACCCACCGATGCGCCAGGGACGGCCGCCTTAGCTTAACGCGATATCTTCACTTTGAACTTACGGGTCGCTTCCCCGGCTCCGGCGAATATGCCGAAAAGCGCGCGATACCCTCGCTCAAGCAACAGCGACATACCATGAATAACCAGACCGCTGAAGATCAGTACGATTACGCCAGTCAGTATATATTGCATAGCTCCACCTCTGAGTTATTAACCGCGCCGCGCCGACGCGGTAGCACTTTCCCGAGCGCGCACAGCGGCGCGGAGGACCGACGTCGTCAGCTTAAAAGTAGCAAAAACCCTGTCCGGTAACTCGCCAGGATCGATCCAAAAATAAATCATCGTGGCGATCGCAGAATGCCTCCACGGCGGATAGCCCGCCGTGCTATCTGGCGATGCGGTTTTACCTTTTGGGAGTATAGTTGACTGCCGTCAGCGCGTGGTATCGTGTGCCTCTCATGTACGATGGTGGATGACAGAAACGATGTTGACCTTGCTGCAGGATAAAATGGATACCCCGCTGGGGCCGTTGTGGGTGCTTTGCGACGAACAGTTTAATTTGCGCGCCGTCGAGTGGGACGAGCACCGCGATCGGATGGAAACGCTGCTCGACGTACACTATCGTCGGGAAGGTTATCAGCGCGTCGACTGCCGCAATCCCGGCGGTCTCAGCAGTAAGCTGAGCGACTATTTTGCCGGCGATTTAGCCATTATCGAGACTCTGCCTACCGCCACCGCCGGCACCCCTTTTCAGCGCCAGGTCTGGCAGGCGTTACGCGATATCCCCTGTGGCCAGGTGATGCACTACGGCCAACTGGCCGAGGCGCTCGGTCGTCCCGGCGCCGCGCGCGCGGTGGGCGCCGCCAATGGCGCCAATCCGGTGAGTATCGTGGTGCCCTGCCATCGGGTCATCGGGCGCAACGGCACCATGACCGGCTATGCCGGCGGCGTACAGCGTAAAGAGTGGCTTTTGCGTCATGAGGGCTATCTGTTGCTTTGACTGAAAATGCCTTTTCTGGAATTTTCAGGTAATTTTACAATCAAAAGTGGCGTAATAATCTGTTTTTAATCAAATAGATACACAAGCGATTTGATTTACCCTGCTGATATTACGTGTTTCCGGGCCTGAAGACTTACCTGCTGATCAAAAAGATGTTAAAATTGACCAATATCAATTAAGGCCTGAGCAGACATATGATCCCTGAGAAGCGAATTATTCGACGCATTCAGTCTGGCGGTTGTGCAATCCATTGTCAGGATTGCAGCATTAGCCAGCTCTGCATCCCCTTTACTCTGAACGAGCATGAGCTTGATCAGCTGGATAATATTATCGAGCGGAAAAAGCCTATCCAGAAAGGTCAAACCTTGTTCAAAGCCGGTGATGAGCTGAAGTCGTTGTACGCTATTCGCTCCGGGACCATCAAAAGCTATACCATCACCGAGCAAGGTGATGAGCAGATCACTGGCTTCCATCTGGCGGGCGACCTGGTGGGCTTTGACGCCATCGGCACCGGTCTGCACCCGAGCTTTGCGCAGGCGCTGGAAACCTCAATGGTCTGCGAGATCCCCTTCGAAACTCTTGACGATCTTTCCGGAAAAATGCCCAATCTGCGTCAGCAGATGATGCGCCTGATGAGCGGTGAGATTAAAGGCGACCAGGATATGATCCTGTTGCTTTCCAAAAAGAATGCCGAAGAGCGCCTGGCCGCGTTTATCTATAACCTTTCTCGTCGTTTCGCCCAGCGCGGCTTCTCACCACGTGAGTTCCGGCTGACCATGACCCGCGGCGATATTGGCAACTATCTCGGCCTCACCGTCGAAACCATCAGCCGTCTGCTGGGCCGTTTTCAGAAAAGCGGCATGCTGGCGGTGAAAGGCAAATATATCACTATTGAAAACAGCGATCTGCTGGCCCAGCTGGCCGGGCAGGCGCGCAACGTCGCTTAATCTCTGCGCAATACCTGGTCACGATCGGCAATTTTTTCAGATTTGTTGATCTGACCAGGCTCCTCCCCTGTTTCAATTCATCCATATAGGTTATCTTTTTAATAACTGACGGTAGCTGCAGTTGTAAGGAGACCCTGTATGGCGAAGTATCAGAGCATGCTGGTAGTAATCGATCCTAACCAGGACGACCAGCCGGCGCTAAGGCGAGCGGTGTACCTGCACCAACGGATTGGTGGACGCATCAAAGCCTTTTTGCCGATCTATGATTTTTCCTATGAAATGACCACCCTGCTGTCGCCGGACGAGCGGACGGCAATGCGCCAGGGCGTCATTGCCCAACGAACGGCCTGGATCCGCGAGCAGGCGAAATTCTACCTGGAATCGGGCGTGCCGATTGACGTGAAAGTGGTGTGGCACAACCGCCCCTTCGAAGCGATTATTCAGGAGGTGGTCAGTGAGAAACACGATCTGCTGCTGAAGATGGCCCACCAGCACGACAAACTGGAGGCGGTGATCTTTACCCCGACGGACTGGCATCTGCTGCGTAAATGCCCTTGCCCGGTGTGGATGGTCAAAGACCAGCCGTGGCCGGAAGGCGGCAAAGCGCTGGTCGCCGTCAATCTCGCCAGCGAAGAGAATTATCACAACACCCTTAACGAGAAGCTGGTTCGCGAGACGCTGTCGCTGGCGGAAGAAGTCAACCACACTGAAGTGCACCTGATCGGTGCCTACCCGGTGACGCCGATCAATATCGCGATAGAACTGCCGGATTTTGATCCCAGCGTCTACAACGACGCGATCCGCGGCCAGCATCTGCTGGCGATGAAAGCGCTGCGGCAGAAGTTTGGCATCGATGAAAAATTCACCCACGTCGAAAAAGGACTGCCTGAGGAGGTGATCCCGGATCTCGCCGAGCATCTGCAGGCGGGGATCGTGGTGCTGGGAACGGTCGGACGTACCGGCCTGTCGGCGGCGTTCCTCGGCAATACCGCGGAACAGGTTGTCGACCACCTGCGCTGTGACCTGCTGGTGCTGAAACCGGAGGCCTACCAGACGCCGGTGGAACTGGACGACGACGACGACGATTAACCGCTACCACTCATCTTCCCCCGCCTCGCGGGGGATTTTTTTGCTTGCTGCCAGCCAGGCACAAAAAAAGGGCCGCTGACGGCCCCTGTCGCTGTCCAGCGAGAATGGCTTAGTGGATACCCAGACGCCAGGCCAGATCGATCTCTTCTTTCAGCTCCAGCGAGGAGAGCGCCATCAGGTCAGCAAACTCCAGCTCCAGCAGTTTAAGTTTTTTCAGATACTGCGCTGGGGTCATGACGGTGGGGTCGCGGCGTAAGAATTCGATGGCCATCTGCGTTGGGGTTAACTCGGTATCCATAATATCCTCTGTCTGATGTAAGAACCGGAACATTATATCACCTCTTGCCGCTTATTTTATGAACAACTCCAGGCATCCCCTTGCATATAAAAAAGCCGTCTCACAGGAGACGGCTTATAAACAAACGTTGTAAAACAATGATGTTACATTACAGCGCTTTCAGGATCGCATCGACGCTGGCTTTAGCATCGCCAAACAGCATATGAGTGTTCTCTTTAAAGAACAGCGGGTTCTGTACGCCGGCGTAACCGGTGTTCATTGAACGCTTAAAGACCACCACATTCTGCGCTTTCCACACCTCGAGCACCGGCATGCCGGCGATCGGGCTCTTCGGATCGTCCTGCGCCGCCGGGTTGACGGTATCGTTGGCACCGATCACCAGCACGGTGTCGGTGTCGCTGAAATCGTCGTTGATCTCATCCATCTCCAGCACGATGTCGTAAGGCACTTTGGCTTCCGCCAGCAGGACGTTCATATGCCCCGGCAGGCGCCCGGCCACCGGATGAATACCAAAGCGTACTTTGATACCCCGCGCCCGCAGCTTCTCGGTAATTTCTGCTACCGGATACTGCGCCTGAGCCACCGCCATACCGTAGCCCGGGGTGATGATCACCGAGTGCGAGTTTTTCAGCATCTCCGCCGTCTCTTCGGCGCTAATCTCACGATGCTCGCCCACTTCTTCATCGCCGCCGCTGGAGGAACCATCGGTGCCGAAGCCCCCGGCGATCACGCTGATAAAGGAGCGGTTCATCGCCTTACACATAATGTAAGAGAGGATGGCGCCGGAAGAGCCCACCAGCGCGCCGGTGACGATCAGCAGGTCATTACTCAGCATAAAGCCCGCCGCCGCTGCCGCCCAGCCCGAGTAGGAGTTGAGCATCGAGACCACCACCGGCATGTCAGCACCGCCGATAGAGGCCACCAGGTGCCAGCCAAAGGCCAGCGCGATCGCGGTCATCACCAGCAGGCACAGGACCTGGGTGCCGGTGCTGTCAGAGCGAACAAAAATCACCATCAGGATGAAGGAAACCACCAGCGCCGCCAGGTTCAGCTTATGGCGATTGGGCAGCATCAGCGGCCTGGAGGAAATTTTGCCGCGCAATTTACCAAACGCCACCACCGAACCGGTGAAGGTCACCGCGCCGATGAAGATCCCGAGGAACACTTCGGTCAAATGAATATTGACCAGAATTTGCTCCATACCGGTTTCATGCTGCAGGTAGCTGTTGAAACCCACCAGCACCGCTGCCAGCCCCACGAAGCTGTGCAGGATAGCCACCAGCTCCGGCATTTCGGTCATCTCGACCTTCTTCGCCAGACGAATACCGATCGCCCCGCCGATCACCATCGCAAGAATAATCCAGCCGACGTTGCCGGCGTCCGGCCCCAGGATGGTAGCAATCAGGGCAATGGCCATCCCGGCGATGCCGAAATAGTTGCCCTGCTGCGACGTTTCGTGTTTCGACAGGCCCGCCAGGCTGAAAATAAACAGGATTGCAGCAACAATGTATGCAGCCGTTACTAATCCACCAGACATGTGCTACCCCTTATCCTTTGCGAAACATTTTCAGCATGCGCTGAGTCACGGTAAAACCACCGAAAATATTAATGCTGGCGATCAGCACCGCGATAAAGCTCAGGAAGCTGACCCAGCCGCCGTGGCCTATCTGCAACAACGCGCCAACCACGATAATGCCCGAAATGGCATTGGTCACCGACATCAGCGGCGTATGCAGCGCATGGGAGACGTTCCACACCACGTAGTAACCCACCACGCAGGCCAGCGCGAAGACGGTGAAATGGCCGAGGAACTCTTTTGGCGCCACGTTGGCCAGCCAGCCGAAGAGAATAATCGCCAGCGCCATCAGCGCATATTTGCGCCACGGCGACGCCGGTTTCACCGCTTCTTTCGGCGCTTCCACTTTTATCGCCGCGGCCTGCGGCTGAGCGGAGACCTGAATCGGCGGCGCCGGCCAGGTTATTTCACCTTCGCGAACAACGGTCACACCGCGCACTACCACGTCATCGAAATCGATAACGATATTGCCGTCTTTCTCTTTGCACAGCAGCTTCAGCAGGTTCACCAGGTTGGTGCCGTAGAGCTGGGAGGACTGGGTCGGCAGACGGCCAGGAAGATCGGTGTAACCGATGATTTTCACGCCGTTGGCGGTGGTCACCACTTCGCCCGGTACGGTGTACTCACAGTTGCCGCCGTTTTGCGAGGCCAGATCGACCACCACGCTGCCCGATTTCATGGAGTCGACCATTTCGCGGGTGATCAGCTTCGGCGCCGGTTTGCCCGGGATTAACGCCGTGGTGACAATGATATCGACCTCTTTCGCCTGCGCGGCGAACAGCGCCATTTCAGCCTTAATAAAGGCCTCAGACATCACCTTGGCGTAGCCATCGCCGCTGCCCGCTTCCTCTTTAAAGTCCAGCTCGAGGAACTCGGCGCCCATACTCTGCACCTGCTCCTTCACTTCCGGACGGGTATCGAAGGCGCGAACAATAGCGCCCAGGCTGTTGGCGGCGCCAATCGCCGCCAGACCGGCTACCCCGGCGCCAATGACCATCACCTTGGCGGGCGGAACCTTGCCTGCCGCCGTAATCTGCCCGGTAAAGAATCGACCAAATTCATGCGCCGCTTCAACGATAGCGCGGTACCCGGCGATGTTGGCCATTGAGCTGAGCGCATCCAGCGACTGGGCGCGGGAAATACGCGGCACGGAATCCATCGCCATTACGTTGATATTACGGGCCGCCAGTTTTTCCATCAGCTGCGGGTTTTGCGCCGGCCAGATAAAACTAATCAGCGTGGTCCCCGGATTCAGCAGGGCAATTTCATCGTCATTCGGAGCATTGACCTTAAGGATGACATCAGACTGCCATACCTCGTCGCCGGTCACGATTTCAGCTCCTGCCTCGGCAAAGGCCTCATCGTCAAAGCTGGCCAGCTTCCCGGCGCCGCTTTCTACCGCGACGCTAAAGCCGAGTTTGAGCAATTGCTCAACGGTCTTCGGCGTGGCGGCGGCCCGGGTCTCCTGGGCTAGCCTTTCTTGTGGTACACCAATACGCATAGTTTTCCCTTCCATCGGTTTTTGATGATGGTTTACTTTTCTGCCCAACAACGCCAGGACGGCAAAATCTTCCTCGCCATCTTTCGCTGTCTACAAAATGAAACAGTAACAAACTTTTTATAACCTACTGAAAATACCGATTGTGATCTACTGCGATAAAACACAAATTTTGATTTTATTGCTTATTGTCAGCTCAGATGGGTCCGGGCAGCAATATTTACCTGAATTTGCCGCCCAGGCCTGATAATCCGCTTATCCTGCGGTATAAAACGCCATTTATCGCCATTGAGATCATTGTGTTAACATTACATTAACTAATAAAAGTGGTATTGATTATCGTTTTTGCTGGTCAAGCGCCTGTTTTTTCAACATATCGAAAAATGTTATCTTTCCGTAGTATACGATTCGGGCGGCAAGCAAAAATTGACGCAGACAGTCACGGCGATTAAATGCAATAATCAAACGTTTTCAGTCAACAACAACACCAGTATATGGTTTGCGCAAGGCAAAGGATTATTTTTATGAAGCTTAAAAACACCCTCCTGGCGTCTGCTCTCCTGACAACCGCCACGTTGTCTGCCCATGCAGCGACCGAGTTGACCCCGGAGCAGGCGGCTGCGCTGAAGCCCTACGATCGCGTTGTCGTCACCGGCCGGTTTAATGCCATTGGCGATGCGGTACAGGCAGTATCGCGCAAAGCCGACAAAGACGGCGCGGCCTCATTCTATGTTGTCGACACGTCGGACTACGGCAATGGCGGCAACTGGCGCGTCACGGCTGACCTTTATAAAGAAGACGCGCCGAAAGCGGATGCGCCGAAGAATCGCATTATCAACGGCGTGATGGAGTTGCCGAAAGATCAGGCCGTTGAGCTGATGCCTTACGACACCGTCACCGTTCAGGGCTTCTATCGCAGCCAGCCGGAAGTCAACGACGCCATCACCAAAGCGGCGAAAGCAAAAGGCGCCTATGCGTTCTTTATCGTCCGCCAGGTTGACGCCAACCAGGGCGGCAACCAGCGCATTACCGCTTATATCTACAAAAAAGATGCTGAAAAACGCGTGCTGCAGAGCCCGGACGCTATCCCGGCTGACTCTGAAGCTGGCCGCGCAGCGCTGGCCAAAGGCGGCGAAGCGGCGAAGAACGTGGAAATTCCGGGCGTTGCCACCACCGCCGCGGTGGGTTCGGGTACCGGCGTTGGGCGTTTCTTTGAGACTCAGTCTTCGAAAGGTGGACGTTACACTGTCACTCTGCCGAACGGCACTAAAGTCGAAGAAGTGAACAAAGTGACTGCGGCGCAAATGGTGCCGTTCGATAACATCCAGTTCACCGGCAACTACGGCAACATGACCGAAATCTCCTATCAGACGGCGAAACGCGCGGCGAAGAAAGGGGCGAAGTACTACCATATCACCCGCCAGTGGCAGGAACGCGGCGGCAACATCACCATCAGCGCCGATTTGTACAAATAATCGCTGCTGGCTGGCTAAAAAGGCGGCGCATTGCCGCCTTTTCATTTTTTTTCATCCCCCGCCATTGCATGGCCCCCGGACACTCCGTAAAATCCCGCGCCTTAGCGCAATCCTCCATTTTTATGCGATTTCGCAAAATAAATATTCTGGAACAGCCATTTTCACCTCGGGAATGCAATGGAAAAGAAACTGGGCCTGAGCGCCCTGACCGCCCTGGTCCTTAGCTCAATGCTCGGCGCTGGCGTATTCAGTTTGCCGCAAAATATGGCTGCCGTGGCCAGCCCCTCCGCTCTGCTCATTGGCTGGGCCATCACCGGCGTCGGGATCCTGTTTCTCGCTTTCGCCATGCTGCTGTTGACCCGTATTCGTCCCGACCTCGACGGCGGGATCTTCACCTACGCTCGCGAAGGATTCGGCGAACTGATCGGCTTCTGCTCCGCCTGGGGATACTGGCTGTGCGCGGTGATCGCCAACGTCTCCTATCTGGTTATCGTCTTTTCGGCGCTCAGTTTTTTCACCGATACCCCTGAGCTGCGCCTGTTTGGCGATGGTAATACCTGGCAGTCTATCGTTGGCGCGTCGGTTCTGCTGTGGGTCGTCCACTTTCTGGTCCTGCGCGGTGTTCAGACGGCAGCGGGGATTAACCTGGTGGCCACCCTCGCCAAGCTTCTGCCGCTGGGCGCCTTTGTCGCGCTCGCCGCCCTGGCCTTTCAGCTGGATACGTTCCGCCTCGATTTTAGCGGCCTGGCGCTGGGCGTGCCGGTATGGGAACAGGTCAAAAACACCATGCTGATCACCCTGTGGGTGTTTATCGGCGTGGAGGGGGCGGTAGTCGTGTCCGCGCGGGCGCGACACAAGCGCGACGTTGGCCGCGCGACGCTGCTGGCGGTGCTGTCGGCCCTCGCGGTGTATCTGCTGGTCACCCTGCTGTCGCTGGGCGTCGTGCCGCGCAGCGAACTGGCCGAAATGCGCAACCCGTCGATGGCGGGACTGATGGTCAGGCTGATGGGGTCGTGGGGGGAGATCGTCATTGCCGCCGGGCTGATCGTGTCGGTGTGCGGCGCTTATCTCAGCTGGACCATCATGGCCGCGGAGGTGCCTTTCCTCGCCGCCACTCATAAAGCCTTCCCGCGCCTGTTTGCCCGTCAGAATAGCAACAACGCCCCCTCCTCCTCATTGTGGTTGACCAATATCAGCGTTCAGGTATCGCTGGTGCTGATCTGGCTGACCGGATCGGACTACGGCACGCTGCTGACCATTGCCTCTGAGATGATTCTCGTGCCTTATCTGCTGGTCGGCGCCTTTCTGCTGAAAATCGCCACTCGCCCGCTGCATAAAGCGGTGGCTATCGGCGCCTGTATTTATGGCATATGGTTATTATACGCGTCGGGGCCTGTGCATTTGCTGTTGTCGGTGGTACTTTACGCTCCGGGTCTTCTGGTCTTTTTGTACGCCCGACGTACGCACCAGCACGATCGTTCGCTCAAACGCCGCGAAGTGGCGCTAATTGGTTTATTGCTGGTTGCCGCTGTGCCGGCAACGTGGATGCTGGTGGGGTAAGCGGTCGCCCTGCCGCAGAACGCATAGGAGATACCCATGGCTGAACAACAGCCCCGCCCGATTCTGATCACAGGAGCAGGCCGCCGCATCGGCCTCGCTCTGGCACACCATTTTCTGCAGCAGCGCCAGCCGGTCATCGTCAGCTATCGTACGCCCTATCCGGCGATTGACGGCCTGCGCGAAGCGGGCGCGCTCTGCCTGCAGGCCGATTTTAGCAGCGATGACGGCATTCTGACCTTCGCTGAAGCGGTCAAATCACACACCGACGGTCTGCGCGCCATCATCCATAACGCCAGCGACTGGATGGCGGAAAAGCCGGGCGTCCCGCTGAGCACCGTCATCAACCGCATGATGCAGATCCACGTCCACGCCCCCTATCTGCTCAACCATGCCCTGGAGGCGTTGCTGCGCGGCCATGGCCATGCCGCCAGCGACATTATCCATATCACCGATTACGTGGTGGAGCGCGGGAGCGACAAACATATCGCCTACGCCGCCAGCAAAGCCGCCCTGGATAACATGACCCGCTCCTTCGCTCGCAAGCTGGCGCCAGAGGTTAAGGTCAACGCCATTGCGCCGTCGCTAATCATGTTTAATGAGGGTGACGACGAGGCCTATCGTCAACAGGCGCTGGATAAATCGCTGATGAAAATCGCCCCTGGCGAAAAAGAGATTAGCGATCTCATCGATTACCTGTTTACCAGCCGCTACGTTACCGGCCGCTCATTCGCTGTCGACGGCGGCCGCCCGCTGCGCTAGTGGAAACGGCTCCAGCCGAGGATTAACAGCCAGGCGCACAGCCCCCAGCATCCCACCGCGCCTGCCAGCGCCAACGGCAGGCGCATGATCCCGGTGAAATACCACAGTGACAGCAGATAGATAAAATAGGGAAGAATCGACCACATGCCGAATACGATGGTCGCGCGCAGGGCTTCGATCCCCCGCTCGCTGGCGACAATATAATGGGCGATGAGCGCAAAGGTGGGAAACAGCGGGACCAGGCCAGCGATAGCGTAGTTTTTGGTTTTCGCCAGCACGCCAATCAGCACCACCACCAGCGCTCCCAACAGCCCTTTGATTAACAGCCCCATGCCCGTATGCCTTAACAGTGAATCAATAAGTTAGGGCAGCATAGCGGATTTAACGCTGTTTATAAAAGAGTAATGGCGGGTAAAATAAGTGCGGTGTATGTTACTTCTTTTACTGATGTGCAATAGACATGAATAAAATCGTTTTTGTTGAGGATGACCCTGAGGTAGGCACGCTGATCGCCGCCTATCTCGGCAAGCATGATATGGATGTGGTGGTCGAGCCTCGCGGCGACCGCGCTGAGGAGGTGATCGCGCGGGAGAAACCGGATCTGGTGCTGCTGGACATTATGCTGCCCGGCAAGGACGGAATGACGCTCTGTCGCGATCTGCGCGGGCAATGGCAAGGGCCGATTGTCCTGCTGACTTCGCTCGACAGCGATATGAACCATATCCTCTCCCTGGAGATGGGCGCCAGCGATTATATTCTGAAAACCACCCCGCCAGCGGTACTTCTCGCGCGACTGCGTCTGCATTTGCGCCAGCATATTGCTCCGGCAGGCGCCGGATCCGCCTCCTCAACGCTCACGCCACATAAAACCATCTCCTTCGGCTCGCTGACCATTGACCCGGTCAACCGCCAGGTGCTGCTTGGCGGAGAAAACGTCGCCCTGTCGACCGCCGATTTCGATCTGCTGTGGGAGTTGGCCACCCACGCCGGGCAGATTATGGACCGCGACGCACTGCTGAAAAATTTACGCGGCGTTACCTATGACGGGATGGATCGCAGCGTCGACGTGGCTATCTCCCGCCTGCGCAAAAAACTGCTCGACAACGCCACGGAGCCCTATCGTATTAAGACCGTTCGCAACAAAGGCTACCTGTTCGCCCCTCACGCCTGGGATAACTAAGCAGCCCTTCTGCGGCCCTGCGAGGGGCCCGCTCATCGCGCACTCGCCGGCGGCAAAGTTATCACGTTTGCTGCCTGCTGCGTTCGTCCCTGGCGCGCACATTCATCACCGGAACTTGTCATATTGATTAAATCAATAGAATTAGCCGTACAGAACCCCATCACATAACTCCTCAATATGATTGTGCTCAAGGACTTACCGCTGTCAGAGTGGCATAAAGCCTGAAAACACAGGACTTTTGCATGATGAAATACGTTGTACTTTTGGCACTCTCACTGTTCACTTCTCTCTCTGGCTGGGCTTTTTCCCTCGACAACGCCGATATTCGACTCCTCTGTCCGCAGCGCGGGCAAATCGAGGTGATCCTTCATCGCTATGAACATACCCAGCAATCCTGGGGGCAGCATGACTTTGAAACCGGCGGCGGCCACGTTCGCCAGGGGCCGCTGCTGGTGATCCCGTTTGCCAACCTCGATCAGATGATTTACCACCAGACCACCGGCGAGTTTGCTTACTGGTATGCCGAAACGGAAAAGCTGGTGCGCTGTCGGCTGCTGAGTCTGACGACCACCTATCCGGTAGACATTCCTTATTATCGTGAGTAGCGTATCCATCGACGCACAAAATACGATTGCCCTGCTCCCCCCGAGGGTGAAGAAATCACCGCATCGAGTGACACTGTCACCTTTTTACCGTTCTGTCTCCAGGCTGGCTATTGTCAGGGGGCATAAACCCTGCTTTGATAGCGTATCTATGATTTCCCCGCGCCTCGCCCGGGGATATCGATAACATTGACTCCCCGACGCGCAGAAGATGCCCCTGGGGCGCCAGACAGGTTTCTCTTGAATACGCGGTAATGTAATGAAAAAGCTGTTCGTGCAGTTCTATCTTCTGCTCTTCGTCTGCTTTCTGGTGATGACCATGCTGGTCGGTCTGGTCTATAAATTTACCGCGGAGCGCGCCGGACGGCAGTCGCTTGACGATTTGATGAAAAGCTCGCTGTATCTGATGCGCAGCGAGCTGCGGGAGATACCGCCGCGCGACTGGAGCAAGACCCTTAAAGAGCTGGACCTGAATTTATCGTTTGATCTGCACATCGAGCCGATCAGCAAATTTAAGCTGTCGGAAAGCTCGATGCAGCACCTGCGCGCCGGCGATATCGTCGCCCTCGACGATCAGTACACCTTTATTCAGCGCATTCCCCGCAGCCACTATGTGCTGTCGGTGGGCCCGGTGCCCTATCTCTATTTTCTGCATGAGATGCGCCTGCTGGACGTGGCGCTGATGGCGTTTATTGCTATCTCGCTGGCCTTTCCGGTGTTTATCTGGATGCGCCCGCACTGGCAGGACATGCTGCGCATTGAGACGGCCGCCCAGCGCTTTGGCGAAGGTCACCTCAGCGAGCGCATTCACTTCGACAGTATGTCCAGCTTCGAGCGGCTCGGGGTGGCCTTTAACCAAATGGCCGATAACATTAATGCGCTTATTGCCAGCAAAAAGCAGCTGATTGACGGCATCGCCCATGAACTCAGGACACCGCTGGTACGCCTGCGCTACCGTCTGGAGATGAGCGAGAATCTCACCGAGGCGGAATCGCAGGCGCTGAACCGCGATATCGGTCAGCTGGAGGCGCTGATTGAAGAGCTCCTGACCTACGCCCGCCTCGACCGCCCGCAGACGGAGCTCAGCCTGACGACTCCCGATTTTCCCGCCTGGATCAGCGATCACGTCGAGGATATCCAGATGGTTAACCCACAGCGCGAGGTCGCCCTGGCGACGCTGACCCACGGTAACTACGGCGCGCTGGATATGCGACTGATGGAGCGGGTGCTGGATAATTTGGTCAATAACGCCCTGCGCTACAGCAGCCAGCGGGTGGCGGTCAGCCTGACGCTGCAGGGTTCGCGCGCATCGTTGCTGGTTGAGGATGACGGCCCGGGAATCGCCCCCGAGGAGCGCGAGCGGGTGTTTGAGCCCTTTGTCCGCCTTGACCCCAGCCGGGACCGGGCGACAGGAGGCTGCGGCCTCGGCCTGGCGATTGTCCACAGTATCGCCCAGGCGATGGGCGGCGAGGTGCGCTGCGAGGCCAGCCCTCTCGGCGGCGCCCGCTTCTGCTTTAGCTGGCCGGTCTATCATCAGCTGCCTGATTTCACCTCTGCCTGAATAAAACTTGCGCAGAAGCCGCGGGCTGGGTATGCTGCAAAAATCTAATAGTATGTTGTAACTAAGGTGGTAATAATGGCCAGCTACGACCTCGTTGAACGTCTGAATAATACCTTTCGCCAGATCGAGCTGGAGCTGCAGGCGCTCCAGCAGGCGTTAAGTGACTGCCGTCTGCTGGCGGGCCGGGTATTTGAACTGCCGGCGATCGGTAAGGATGCCGAGCACGATCCGCTGGCCACCATTCCGGTGGTGCAGCACATCGGCAAGACGGCCCTGGCGCGCGCCCTGCGCCACTACAGCCATCTGTTTATCCAGCAGCAATCGGAAAACCGCAGCAGCAAGGCCGCCGTACGCCTGCCGGGGGCTATCTGCCTGCAGGTTACCGCCGCGGAGCAGCAGGATCTGCTGGCGCGTATTCAGCATATCAATGCCCTGAAGGCCACCTTCGAGAAGATCGTCACCGTCGACTCCGGCCTGCCCCCCACCGCCCGTTTTGAGTGGGTACACCGTCATTTGCCGGGGTTGATCACCCTAAGCGCCTACCGCACGCTGACGCCCCTCGTCGACCCGAGCACCATCCGCTTCGGCTGGGCCAATAAGCACGTCATCAAGAATCTGACCCGCGACCAGGTGTTGATGATGCTGGAGAAAAGCCTGCAAGCGCCGCGGGCGGTGCCGCCGTGGACCCGGGAGCAGTGGCAGAGCAAACTGGAAAGGGAGTATCAGGATATCGCCGCCCTGCCGCAGCGGGCGCGGCTGAAAATAAAACGACCGGTGAAAGTCCAGCCGATCGCCCGCGTTTGGTACGCCGGCGAGCAGAAACAGGTACAGTACGCCTGCCCCAGCCCGCTGATCGCCCTGATGTCCGGCAGCCGGGGGGTCAGCGTACCGGATATTGGCGAGCTGCTGAACTATGATGCCGACAATGTGCAGTATCGCTACAAACCGGAGGCGCAGTCGCTGAGATTGCTTATCCCGCGCCTGCACCTCTGGCTGGCTAGCGAATAGCCAGGCTGCCGACCATCTCTTCCGGGCGCACCCAGCTGTCGAATTCGGCTTCCGTCAGGTAGCCCAGCGCCAGCGCCGAGGCTTTGAGAGTCAGCCCCTCATGGTGCGCTTTTTTAGCGATTTCCGCCGCCTTGTCGTAGCCGATATGGGTATTCAGCGCAGTAACCAGCATTAGCGACTCATTGAGCAACTGACTGATCCGCTCGCGATTCGGTTCAACACCCACCGCACAGTGCTCGTTAAAGCTCGCCATACCGTCCGCCAGCAGACGCACCGACTGCAGGAAGTTGTGGATGACCATCGGGCGATAGACGTTAAGCTCAAAGTTGCCGGAAGCACCGCCGATATTCACCGCCACGTCGTTGCCCATCACCTGGCAGCAGACCATGGTCAGAGCTTCGCACTGGGTTGGGTTAACCTTGCCCGGCATAATCGATGACCCTGGCTCGTTTTCCGGGATGGCGATTTCACCAATGCCGCAGCGGGGGCCGGAGGCCAGCCAGCGGACATCGTTAGCGATTTTCATCAGCGAGGCCGCCAGGCCTTTCAGCGCGCCGTGGGCATGGACCAGGGCATCCACAGTGGCCAGCGCTTCGAATTTGTTCGGCGCGGTGACAAATGGCTGTCCGCTGAGCGACGCCAGCTCGGCCGCCACGCGTACGGCATATTCCGGATGGGTATTCAGCCCGGTGCCTACCGCCGTCCCGCCCAGCGCCAGCTCGGCAAGATGCGGCTGACTGGCTTCAATGTGCTTCAGGCTATGGTCCAGCATCGCCACCCAGCCGGAGATCTCCTGGCCTAAGGTGAGCGGCGTGGCGTCCTGCAGATGGGTGCGGCCGATCTTGACGATATCCCTGAAGGCCACCGCTTTTTCATTGAGCGTCGCCCGCAGCGCCTGCAGCGACGGGATCACTTTTTCCCGCAGGGCAATCAGCGCCGCGACGTGCATGGCGGTGGGGAATACATCATTTGAGCTCTGGCTCTTATTCACATCGTCATTGGGGTGAATTTTTCGCGCCATCCCCCGTTCTCCGCCGAGCAGTTCACTGGCGCGGTTGGCCAGCACCTCGTTCATATTCATATTGCTTTGGGTGCCGGAGCCGGTCTGCCAGATAGCCAGGGGGAACTCCTGCGCGTGCTTTCCGGCCAGCACTTCGTCAGCGGCGGCGACGATCGCCCCGGCTTTCTCCGCCGTCAACAGTCCGAGATCCTGGTTAACCTTCGCCGCCGCCCGCTTGGTCAGCGCCAGGGCGTATATCAGCTCCCCGGGCATTTTTTCGGTCGAGATGCGGAAATGCTCCAGCGAGCGCTGGGTCTGGGCGCCCCAGAGTTTATCGGCCGGGACCTCGATGGCGCCCATCGAGTCTTTTTCACTGCGATGCGTTGTCATTACTTTCTCCTTGGATGAAAAGTGCGTCATAGCGACAAAGCTCACCTGCTTAAAAGACTAAGTATTGGCCAGATTGATAAGTTGTTTTGGTGGTTCGTGCCGCGAAGCGACATAAAAAAAGCCGCCCCGAGGGGCAGCCCAGACCGCTGACAAAATGCAATCGTCGGGATTGCCCGGCGGCGCTGCGATTGCGCGGGCCTACAGAGAACTGCATAACTTATTGATATTGCTGTTTTTCGTAGACCGGGTAAGGCGAAAGCCGCCGCCCGGCAGAAAAGCGCTCACCCTAACGAAATGAGGTTTGTCATCGACCAGCGCCGCCCCGAAGGGCGGCCTGGGTTACTTCACGCAGCGGGCGCACTGCGAGGTCTGGATCTGCTGGAAGAAGTCATTGCCTTTATCATCAACGAGGATAAAGGCCGGGAAATCCTCCACTTCAATTTTCCAGATAGCCTCCATACCCAGCTCCGGATAGGCCACGCACTCGAGGCTCTTGATGCTCTGCTGGGCCAGCACTGCCGCCGGGCCGCCGATGCTGCCGAGGTAGAAGCCGCCGTGTTTGTGGCAGGCGTCGGTGACCTGCTGGCTGCGGTTGCCTTTCGCCAGCATGATCTTGCTCGCCCCATGGGACTGCAGCAGATCAACGTAAGAGTCCATGCGGCCTGCGGTGGTCGGCCCCAGAGAGCCGGAGGCGTAACCGTCCGGCGTCTTGGCCGGACCTGCGTAGTAGATCGGGTGATCTTTGACGTACTGCGGCAGCGCCTCGCCGTTGTCGATAAGCTCCTTCAGCTTAGCGTGGGCGATATCGCGGGCGACGATGATAGTCCCGCTCAGCGACAGGCGGGTGGATACCGGATACTGCGACAGCTGCGCCAGGATCTCGCTCATCGGCTGGTTAAGATTTACCTTCACCGCTTCGCCTTCCCCGGCCTGGCGCAGATGCTCAGGGATATATTTCCCCGGGTTGCTCTCCAGCTTCTCGATCCAGATGCCGTCGCGGTTAATCTTGGCTTTGATGTTGCGGTCGGCGGAACAGGAAACCCCCATTCCTACCGGGCAGGAAGCGCCGTGACGCGGCAGACGGATCACGCGGATATCGTGGGCAAAGTATTTGCCGCCGAACTGCGCGCCGAGACCAAGGTTCTGCGCCTCCAGCAGCAGCTCCTGCTCCAGCTGCACGTCGCGGAACGCCTGGCCGTGCTCGTTACCTTCGGTCGGCAGGCCATCGTAGTATTTGGTGGACGCCAGCTTCACGGTCTTCAGCGTCGCTTCCGCCGAGGTACCGCCGATCACGAAGGCGATATGGTACGGTGGACAGGCGGCAGTACCGAGGGTGCGCATCTTCTCGACGAGGTAATTTTTCAGCTTCGCCGGGGTGATCAGCGCTTTGGTTTCCTGGTACAGATAGGTTTTGTTCGCCGAGCCGCCGCCCTTGGCGATGCAGAGGAATTTGTACTCATCGCCATCGGTAGCATAGAGATCGATCTGCGCCGGCAGGTTGGTGCCAGTGTTAACCTCTTTATACATATCCAGCGGCGCGTTCTGCGAGTAGCGCAGGTTGTCCTGGATATAGGTGTTATACACCCCCTGCGCCAGGGCGGCTTCATCGCCGCCGCCGGTCCACACGCGCTGGCCTTTTTTACCCATGATGATCGCGGTGCCGGTGTCCTGGCAGGTGGGCAGAATACCTTTGGCGGCGATATCCGAGTTGCGCAGGAACTGCAGCGCGACGTATTTATCGTTTTCGCTGGCTTCCGGATCGTTAAGGATATCCGCCACCTGCTGCTGATGCGCAGGGCGAAGCATAAAGGAGGCGTCGTGGAAAGCATGCTGCGCCAGAAGGGTCAGCGCCTGAGGGTCAACTTTTAGCACTTCCTGGCCGGCGAATTCGGCGACGGAGACGTAATCACTGCTGAGGAGATAATACTCGGTGTCATCCTTTTTGAGCGGAAAAGGATCCTGGTAAACAAACGGTTTATTCGACATTGTACTCTCACTTACTGCTTTGGCTGATTATGTTTCAGGCAGGGACTCCATGTGCCTGTAGAAAAGCGAGTCGAACAATCTTACACAATTTTTTAACAAAAACTGAGACAAGGACGACTTTTTCTTTCAGCAGTTGCTTCTCCACCGTTTGCTGGTTTAATAGGGCGATAAAATTTACTTTGTTTGAAACAGGGATTGAGAATGCAAAAGCTGATTAACGCCGTGCAGAACTATGCATGGGGAAGCCACACCGCCTTAACTGAACTGTATGGCATCGCCAACCCGGACAATCTGCCGATGGCAGAGCTGTGGATGGGGGCGCATCCGAAGAGCAGCTCGCAGATCCTGGCGGCCGACGGCCAGCCGCGTTCACTGCGCGAGGTGATTGACGCGGATAAAGCCGCTCTGCTCGGCGACAAGGTTGCCGCCCGCTTTGGTGAACTGCCGTTCCTGTTTAAGGTACTGTGCGCCGCTCAGCCGCTCTCAATTCAGGTGCATCCCAACAAGCAGGCCTCGGAAGAAGGTTTCGCCCGCGAGAACGCCGCCGGTATCCCGCTCTCCGCCGCCGAGCGTAACTACAAAGATCCGAACCACAAACCGGAGCTGGTTTTTGCCCTGACGCCGTTCCTGGCGATGAATGCATTTCGCGAGTTCAGCGAGATTGTCACCCTGCTGCAGCCGGTGGCTAGCGCGCATCCGGCAATCGGCGCCTTCCTGCAGCAGCCGGACGCGACTCACCTGAGCCAGCTGTTTGCCAGCCTGCTAAATATGCAGGGTGAGGAAAAGGCCAAGGCGCTGCAGGTGCTGCGCGACGTACTGGCCCGTGAACAAGGCGAACCGTGGCAGACAATCCGCCTGATCGCGGAATTCTATCCGGACGACAGCGGCCTCTTCTCCCCGCTGCTGCTGAACGTAGTGAAGCTGAACCCAGGCGAAGCGATGTTCCTGTTTGCTGAAACGCCGCACGCCTATCTGCAGGGGGTGGCGCTGGAGGTGATGGCCAACTCGGATAACGTACTGCGCGCCGGCCTGACGCCGAAATACATTGATATTCCTGAGCTGGTTGCTAACGTCAAGTTCGAGGCTAAACCGGCGGGTGAGCTGTTGACCCAGCCGCAGCGTCACGGCGCGGAACTCGACTTCCCGATCCCGGTGGAAGATTTTGCCTTCTCCCTGCATGACCTCTCCGCCGAGGCCAGCGATCTGGCCCAGGCAAGCGCGGCGATCGTGTTCTGCGTCGACGGTGAAGCCGTACTGCGCAAAGGCGACCAGAGCCTGACCCTCAAGCCGGGCGAGTCGGCATTCGTGGCCGCCAGTGAATCGCCGGTGCAGATCAGCGGCCGCGGCCGCGTGGCGCGCGTTTTCAATAAGCTCCAGTAAGCGACTGACCCTTCAGGTCGCGCTTACTGTTGGTGATAACTCAGCCAGGCGGTCTCTCCGCCTGGCTTCATTTATGGATAAATGCTATGAAAAAATCGCTGGTCGCAGCAGGAGTCATCGTGGCGCTGGGCGTGGTATGGACAGGCGGCGCCTGGTTCACTGGTAAACAGCTGGAAGGCCGGATCGCCGATATGGTGCAGCAGGCAAACGCCCAGCTGCGCAGCAGCGCGCCGGAGTCAGGTCTGGAGCTGAGCTATCAGGACTACCAGCGCGGGCTGTTCAGCAGCCATCTGCAGCTGGTGGTGAAGCCGATCGCCGGTCAGGCTAACGGCTGGCTGGCCGCCGGGCAGAGCGTTGTGCTTGACGAAGTGGTCGATCATGGCCCCTTCCCGCTGGCCTCGTTAAAAGCCTTTAATCTGGCGCCGGCAATGGCTTCCGTCCACACCACGCTGGTGAAAAACGACGCCAGCCAGGCGCTGTTCGAGATAGCCAAAGGCGACACCCCCTTTACCGTCGATACGCGCATTGCCTACAGCGGCGACAGCCAGTCGGCTATCGTCCTTAACGCCCTCGACTACGCTAAAGGCGATGAGAAAGTCACCTTCAGCGGCGGTCAGTTCCAGCTCGACGCCGACCGCGACGGCAAAAACATCAGCCTGAAGGGCCAGGCCGGCAGCGGGCAGATCGATGCGCTCAACGAATATAATCAGAAGGTACAGCTGCGCTTCGTCAACCTGACCACCGACGGCGCCACCGAGCTGGCTAGCTTCAACGAACGTATCGGCCAGCAAAAAATGACCCTCGATAAACTGGCCATCAGCGTCGAAGGCAAAGAGCTGGCGCTGATCGACGGCATGGCGCTGGACGGCGGCTCGACGCTGACCCAGGGCGGCAAAGGCGTGAACAGCCAGGTGAACTACACCGTCAACAGCCTCAAGCTGCAGGGGCAGGATATGGGCAGCGGCAAACTTACGCTGAAAGTGGATAACGTCGACGGTCAGGCGTGGCACCAGTTCAGTCAGCAGTACAGCGCGCAGTCTCAGGCGCTGCTGGCGAAACCGGAGCTGGCGCAGAATCCGGAGCTGTATCAGCAGGCCCTCACCGAAACGCTGTTCAATGCGCTGCCGATCCTGCTCAAAGGCAACCCGTCGGTGACCATCTCTCCGCTGAGCTGGCGCAATGCCAAAGGCGAAAGCACCCTCAACCTCTCGGTTCTGCTGAAAGATCCGGCCCAGGTGACCGCTCCGCCGCAGACCCTGGCGGAAAGCCTGGATCGCGTGGTGCAGTCCCTGGACGGCAAAGTGGTGATCCCGGTGGATATGGCGACGGAGTTTATGACTAAGATCGCCGGTCTGGAAGGCTATCAGCCGGCCGATGCCGCCAAGCTTGCCGATCAGCAGGTCAAAGGCCTGGCGGCGATGGGCCAGATGTTCCGCATTACCACCATGGAAGATAACGCCATCAGCAGCAGTCTGCAGTACGCGAACGGCCAGGTGACGCTGAACGGACAGAAAATGCCGCTGCAAGATTTTGCCGCGATGTTTGGTCTGGAAGCGCCTTCGCTGCCGGACAGCGCGCCGCAGGAAGGCCAGCCGCAGCAGGATGACGCCGCTCCTCAGCAGGATGACGCCGCCCCGCAGCCGTAACTTATCGGTACAGGAGACGGCCAGCGCGCGCCGTCTCCCTCATTTTCGCGTCACCAGCCGCGGGGGCATAATCTGGTTTCGCGTCTCGCCAGTCCCCTCTTCCAGCCGCCGCAGCATCGACTCCGCCAGCGTTTTGCCCATCTCGCGCGCCGGGGTGGTCACCCAGGTGAGGGGCAGGTCGTCAAGCGCGGCCTCGGGCACATCGGCGAACGCCGCCAGCGCCACCCGCTGCTCGAAGTAGCTGTCGACGCCATCTTCCCCGCTCTGCCTTCCAGCCCGCAGCAGACCGAACCACGCGCCGGTCGCCACCACGTTGTTGTAGCACACCACCGCAGTGATGGTCGGATTTTGCCCCAGCAGCGCGGTCATCGCCTCCGCCGCCTGCTTCTGGCTCGACTCGCACTCCAGCACCCATTCGCTGTGAAACGGCAGACCGTATTTCAGCAAGGTGGCGCAATAGCCGCCGACCCGCTCGGCGCGCGTTAGCGACGAGCTCTGGCCGCCAAGCCAGGCGATCCGCTGATGGCCGCGGCGGATCAGATGCTCGGTCACCAGCTGCGCCGCCTGCATGTTGTCCGGGCGGATCAGGTCGACATCGTCAAGATAGCTGGCGCGGGAAGCAAACACCAGCGGCACCCCCGCCTCCGCCGCACGCTCGCGCAGCTCGCTCCCGCGGTCGATCGCCCCGGCGATAATCACCCCGTCCACCCCCTGCGCCGCCAGCGTATCAAACCGCTGGGCCATCTTCTCGCCGCTGCGGCCTCCCTGGGTGAGAAATACCATTTTCCCCTGCCTCTCCAGGGCATCGGTGAGGCCGGCGGTTAATTCAGCATAAAACGGTTTTGACAGGTCGCTGACGATAAGGCCAATCACCCCGCTCTGCCCACCGCGCAGCGAGGCCGCCTGACGATTGCGCACAAATCCCAGCTGTTCGATAGCCTGATTAACCCGCTCGCCGGTGGCGCTGGAGATGCGCCCTTTGCCGCTCAGCACCAGCGAAACGGTGCTCACGGAGACGCCGGCGGCCAGCGCCACATCATTGATGGTGATCTTTTTTGCGATTGCCATAACCTGCTGGCTGACTCCCTTGCCTGTCGATAAATCGTTTTATCATTGTGCGATCTTTATAAACCTTATTATCGCTTGAATATGTGATTTTTATCGCACTAAAAAGTGATAAAACGTTTTATCTTGCCGTGGCGTTAGTTCTCCCGACCACTTATGAATCAGGAACCGTGCTATGACGGCGAAAACAGCACCAAAAATCACCTTATGGGAATTTTTCCAGCAGCTGGGAAAAACCTTCATGCTGCCCGTAGCGTTGCTCTCGTTTTGCGGGATCATGTTGGGGATCGGCAGCTCGCTAAGCAGTCACGATGTTTTGACTCTGCTGCCGTGGCTGGATATGCCGCTGCTGCAGGCCATCTTTATCTGGATGAGCAAGGTCGGCTCCTTTGCCTTCAGCTTCCTGCCGGTCATGTTCTGTATCGCCATCCCGCTGGGTCTGGCGCGAGAGAACAAAGGCGTCGCCGCCTTCGCCGGCTTCGTTGGCTACGCGGTCATGAACCTGGCGGTCAACTTCTGGCTGACCGCGAAAGGCATTCTGCCCACCACCGACGCCGCGATCCTGAAGGCCAACAATATCCAGAACATTATCGGCATTCCGTCAATCGATACCGGGATCCTCGGGGCGGTGATCGCCGGGATTATCGTCTGGCTGCTGCATGAACGCTTCCATAACATTCGCCTGCCGGACGCCCTGGCCTTCTTCGGCGGCACCCGCTTCGTGCCGATCGTCACCACCGTGGTGCTGGGGCTGGTCGGGCTGGCGATCCCGCTGGTGTGGCCAGTCTTCGCTATGGGGATCAACGCCCTCGGGAAGATGATCAACAGCGCCGGGGATTTTGGGCCGATGATCTTTGGCACCGGCGAGCGACTGCTGCTGCCGTTTGGCCTGCACCATATTCTGGTGGCGCTGATCCGCTTTACCGAAGCCGGCGGCACCCTCGACGTCTGCGGCCACAGCGTCAGCGGCGCGCTGACCATCTTCCAGGCGCAGCTGAGCTGTCCGACGACCCACGGCTTCGCCGAAAGCGCCACCCGTTTCCTGTCGCAGGGTAAAATGCCGGCATTCCTCGGCGGCCTGCCGGGAGCCGCGCTGGCGATGTACCACTGCGCCCGTCCGGAAAACCGACATAAAATTAAAGGCCTGCTGATCTCCGGGGTCATCGCCTGCGTGGTCGGCGGCACCACCGAGCCGCTGGAGTTCTTGTTCTTGTTTGTCGCGCCGGTCCTGTATGTCATCCACGCGCTGCTGACCGGTCTCGGCTTTACCATCATGGCGGTGCTCGGGGTAACCATCGGCAACACCGACGGCAATATCATCGACTTCGTGGTGTTTGGCATTCTGCATGGCCTGGCGACCAAGTGGTATCTGGTGCCGGTAGTGGCGGCTATCTGGTTCGCGGTCTACTATGCCATCTTCCGCTTCGCCATCACCCGCTTCAATCTGAAAACGCCGGGCCGCGACATCGACACTGCCGCCAGCGTGGAGAAAGCCGTCGCCGGTACCATCGGCAAATCCGGGTATAACGTACCGGCGATTCTGGCGGCGCTCGGCGGCGCAGAGAACATTGTTTCGCTGGATAACTGCATTACCCGTCTGCGCCTGTCGGTGCACGATATGAGCAAAGTGGACGCCGCCGCGCTGAAAGCCCATCGCGCCATCGGGGTGGTACAGCTCAACCAGCATAATCTGCAGGTGGTTATTGGCCCGCAGGTACAGTCGGTAAAAGATGAGATGGCCACGCTGATGAATACCGTGCAGGCCTGATCACACTAGTCCCCCTCCGCTACGGAGGGGGCGCTCGCTAAGGAAGCTCCAATGTTTGATTTTGCCACCCCTATCGATCGCCACGGCACCTGGTGCACGCAATGGGACTATGTCGCCGACCGGTTTGGCGCCGCCGATCTGCTGCCGTTCACTATTTCCGATATGGATTTCGCCACCGCGCCCTGTATTCTCGACGCCGTTAGCCAGCGGCTGGCCCACGGGGTGTTCGGCTACAGCCGCTGGCGCAACGAGGCGTTTCTCGGGGCGATTGTCCACTGGTACGCCAGCCGCTTTAACAGCGACATCGATCCGCAATCTGTGGTCTACGGACCGTCTGTTATCTACATGGTGGCGGAAACCATCCGCCAGTGGTCGAAAGAAGGCGACGGCGTCGTGGTCCACACCCCTGCCTACGATGCGTTCTATAACACCATCACCGCTAACCGGCGGCGGATTGCCCCGGTGCCATTGATCCTGAAGGATAATCGGTGGCGCTGCGATATGGACCGCCTGGAGGCGGCGCTGGCGGAGCCAAAGAATACCCTGCTGCTGCTGTGCAGCCCGCACAACCCAACGGGGAAAGTCTGGCGTCGCGAGGAGCTGGAGACCATGGCGGCCCTGTGTCAAAAACATGGCGTCAGGGTGATTAGCGACGAAATTCATATGGACATGACCTGGGGCGAACACCGCCATATCCCGTGGAGCGAGGTCGCTCAGGGACCATGGGCGCTGTTCACCTCCGGTTCGAAGAGCTTCAATATTCCGGCCTTTACCGGGGCCTACGGCTTTATCCCCGAAGAGAACGAGCGCGACAGCTACCTGCAGGCGCTAAAGGGTCGCGACGGGCTCTCTTCCCCTTCCGTGCCGGCGCTGGTCGCCCATATCGCCGCCTACCGCGACGGGGCTCCCTGGCTCGATGCCCTGCGCGACTACCTGCAGGCGAATATGCGCTATGTCGCCGACACGCTCAACAACGCCTTCCCCGCGCTCTGCTGGCAGCCGCCGGAGGCCACCTACCTGGCATGGATCGACCTGCGCCCGCTCAACGTTGACGATCGCGCGCTACAGCAGGCGCTGATCGCCGAACAGAAGGTGGCGATTATGCCGGGTTATACCTATGGTCCTGAGGGCAACGGCTTTCTGCGGCTCAACGTCGGCTGCCCGCGCGAGAAGCTGGAACGCGGTGTCGAAGGACTGATTGCCGCCCTGCGCAGCCTCAGCTGATTCGACGCGCAATCTACAGGTCATCGCGCCGGCGAAACGCCAGGTAACCGGCGCCGAGGGTAAAGACAGCGACAATCACCACCAGCAGGATAAACCCGTGGTGGTTGCTTGCCAGCGGGATCCCACCGACGTTCATGCCGAAGAAACCGGCGACGATGTTAATCGGCAGCGCGAGGACGGTGATCACCGTCAGGGTATAGAGGGTGCGATTGCTCTGCTCCAGCTGGCGGGCGCCAATCTCCTCCTGCAGCAGACTGATGCGCTCGATCAGGCCCGACAGATCGTTAAGCACCACGCTAAACTCTTCGGTGAACTGACGAAACGCCTGCACCACCGCGCGATCCATCCACGCCGGCGGCCGGTTAAGCAGCCGGAACATCGCCGCCGGCTCCGGCGCCAGCAACCGCTGGAAGCGTAAAAGCATCCGCCGTAGCCGCGCCAGATCGGCCCGGTTGCGCTGCACGTGATTGCTCAGAAGACGCTCTTCAATAAGGTCAACATGGCGGCTGGCCTGGCGGACGACCTGCTCCAGCACCTCCTCCTGCTCCTCCAGCAGAAAGGCCAGCAGCTCAGTAGACGTGTTCACCCTGAGCGTCTGCAAGCGCGGCAGCATCCATTCGATAAACCGCAACGGTTTGAAGCGCGCCGTCACCACCAGCCTGGGGCTACAGTAGAGCCACAGCGTGGCGGTTTCCGCGCTGGTATCCTGCGGACGAAACAGCACATCGTTAAGCACAGCGAACAGATTTTCCCCCTGTCGCTCAATGCGGGTGGTGTGCGAGCCGCTGCGGATCTCCTCGAAGAAAAAATCGGCCACCGGAAAGTGGCTGGTTAACCATTTCTCGGCGGTGGCATGATTAAGATTCAGGTGTAACCAGATAAACGCCTTGTCATCGGCGAGCGCCTGATAGCGGGCGCAGACCTCGCCAGAGGCGATCGGCTGCGGGGGGCGCTGTTCATGAAACAAATAGCCATGCACCAGGCCGGAAACTTCACTATCAAAATCGGGCTTTAACATCTTCGCGGTGACGTCTTGATTCATGGCTCCCTCAGGACAGGCACTGGCACCGTTGATGCCCGAATAGTGCCATCTTTCGCTATTTTCCGCGGGCTGGCAAGGTTAATAATCTGGTCATAAAACAGTAACCTGGCTGACATATGACGGCCAGTATCACGCTTCATCCCCTCGCCGCGCAGGCGATGCGATGGAAGCGAACAGAAGGTCTTCTTGCCTTTATGCTCAGGTGGTTATTAAAATAAATTTGATTATCCTCAAAACTTTTTTAGGCAGAAAGCGGTATTAATTTGCGCGCTTAATCATTGCTTTCACCCAGGTTTATTGAGGAGGAGACCATGAAAACCTATGACCGTAATCGTAACGCTATTGCTACCGGCAGCATGGTAATGATCGCCGGTAACGGGACGACGGGCGTGATTAAAGCTATCCATGGCGAGGGGAAAACCGCTGAGCAGTTGCGCCGGGCGGACTGCGTTGAAATCGACGGCTGCGAGGGCCGCTTCTGCCCGTTGGATCTGATCCGTCTCGGCTTCCATTAATTCCCGCCGCCAGGTCGTTAGTATCAGGCCACCTGTGGTGGCCTGCTCTTTTCCCGGGAAATAAAGCGTCTAGCGAAAGCTCCACTGAACACTCATCACAAAGATCGCCGGCACAATAATGCCGCCTTCCACACCGAAATAATCGGTGAAATTATATTGCAGGCCATGATAGAGGTAGGGCGAAAAACCGATGCCGGTGATTTTTTTGGCGGTGCGGTAGGTGCCGGAATCCCCACAGTGGCTGAAGGCATCAAAGAAAAATTCCCCGGTATAGGCATACACCCCTTTCAGTACCCAGCCGGTATCGTTTTTCAGCCAGTCGCGGCGCACGCCGAGGGTCAGGCAACGATCGTCAAAGCTGTTTTTCATCGTTCCGACCAGCACGCTGTATTTTGAATCCTGAGAAAACTTGCGCTCCACCGAGAAAAAGTTGTTATTGAAATGTTCGTTATATTGTCCGTGGTTACCCGTCATATGATAGACATAGGAACCGGTATTCATCGAGTAGAGGCTTAATTCCCCGGCCTGCGCCGACGGCATGGCAACCATTAGTAGCCCTGATAACAAAATCCATAATTTATTTACCATTCAGTAACCTATGCCATACCCGTAAAAAGAACCCGGCATGCTAGCACCGCTTAGCTAAACCAAGGGGCAATCAGATAAACCGACGCTCTTCGCGGCGGGAAAATATGACGCTATCTGCACTATAGCAGTCGTCCTCTCGCCTGGTGAGCGCCTGCGGTTATACTTGAGAAACATTCCCCTAATCGTTAAGGACCGCTGTGTTAGCCACTCTCCTCGTTGCGCTGGTCGCTATTATTCATCTCGCCATCCTGGTGCTGGAGATGTTTCTCTGGGAAGCCCCCGCCGGGCGCCGGGCCTTTAACCTCAGCGCCGATTTCGCCCGGCAGACCCGGGTGCTGGCGGCCAACCAGGGCTTGTATAACGGCTTTCTGGCCGCCGGCCTGGCATGGGGGCTGTGGCTGGGGGCGCCGGGTGTGCAGGTGGTTATCTTTTTCCTGGCCTGCGTGCTGGCCGCCGGGATTTTCGGCGCGCTGACCGCCAGCCGCAAAATTCTCTATATTCAGGCGCTGCCCGCGCTGCTGGCGCTGGTTGCCGTGCTGACGCAAGCGTAGGGCCTTGATCCAAAACAGAGAAAGCAGGCGCTAAGGCGGGTACTATTTGCCCCCTTTGGTCGGTCATCGACCGTTAATACCTTCTGAGTTCAGAGGCATTTTTATGACATGGCAATCCTTCAAACAGGCCTGGCTTATCCGGTTCTGGTCTCCTGTCCCGGCGGTCATTGCCGCGGGCATTCTCTCTACCTACTATTTTGGCATCACCGGCACCTTCTGGGCGGTGACCGGCGAATTCACCCGCTGGGGTGGTCAGCTGCTGCAGCTGCTGGGCGTCCACAGCGAACAGTGGGGCTATTACCAGCTGATACATCTCGAAGGGTCGCCGCTGACCCGCATCGATGGCAGGATGATCATCGGCATGTTCGGCGGCTGCCTGGCCGCCGCGCTGTGGGCGAATAACGTCAAACTGCGCTTGCCACGCAGCCGGATCCGCATTGCGCAGGCCGTGGCGGGCGGCATCTTCGCCGGGTTCGGCGCACGGCTGGCGATGGGCTGCAACCTGGCGGCCTTCTTCACCGGCATTCCGCAGTTCTCCCTGCACGCCTGGCTGTTTGCCATCGCCACCGCCATCGGCTCCTGGTTTGGCGCCCGCTTCACGCTGCTGCCCCTTTTTCGCATCCCGGTAAAAATGCAAAAAGTGTCCGCCGCCTCGCCGTTAACCCAAAAACCGCAGCAGGCGCGCCGCCGCTTCCGCCTGGGGATGGTGGTCTTTTTCGCCATGATCGGCTGGGGCCTGCTTACCGCCGCAGACCACCCGGCGCTGGGCCTGGCGATGCTGTTCGGTATTGGCTTTGGTCTGCTTATCGAGCGCGCGCAGATCTGCTTTACCTCCGCCTTTCGCGATATGTGGATCACCGGCCGGACGGTGATGGCGAAGGCGATTATCTTCGGCATGGCGGCGAGCGCCATCGGTATCTTCAGCTATGTGCAATTGGGGATGGCGCCGAAAATTATGTGGGCCGGTCCTAATGCGGCGATTGGCGGGCTACTATTTGGCTTTGGCATCGTGCTGGCCGGCGGCTGTGAGACCGGCTGGATGTACCGGGCGGTGGAGGGCCAGGTTCACTACTGGTGGGTTGGGCTGGGCAACGTCATCGGCTCAACGCTGCTCGCCTGGTGCTGGGACGATATCGCCGCCCCCCTCGCCACCCACTGGCAGAAAGTCAACCTGCTGAACGCCTTCGGTCCCTTTGGCGGACTACTGGCCACCTATCTACTGCTGCTGATCGCCCTGCTGCTGGTGATCGCCTGGGAGAGACATTTTTTCCGCCGCCAGGCGGCGGTCCGGACCGTGAAGGAGAGCGCATGAAAAACATCATCCCTGATTATCGCCTGGATATGGTCGGCGAACCCTGCCCGTATCCGGCGGTCGCTACCCTGGAGGCAATGCCTTCCCTGCAAAAAGGCGAGATCCTAGAAGTGGTCAGCGACTGTCCGCAGTCGATCAATAACATTCCGCTTGATGCAAGGAACCACGGCTACACGGTGCTGGATATTCAACAGGATGGCCCAACCATTCGCTATTTGATTCAGAAGTAGCGCCGTTTTCCCGCCGGCGGCCTTCCCCGCCGGCGCTTGTCTCCTCGTTCCCGCCTCGCCGTTCGCTTACGCATCGCTGACCAGGTAGCCAAACGATTGCAATAGATTGTAACACTTGAAACCGTGTTCCAGTTACGCAATAACCATTAATATAACGCACCTATATTATTAAAATGCGAATAAGTTATTTAGTGAATGGTTTCTGCCGCTATCGGCCAAAGCCGCACACAGCGACACGATAAGGATCGAAATGGAACTGCTGGTCAGGCTGGGTCATTTTTTTGAGCAAGCGCGTTCTGACGCCGACTATGCCACCTTCGCCAATGAACTGCGTCGGCATAAGGTCTCCTACTACATCTATTTTGTTTCCACCGGCAATATGAATTTCGTAATGGCAAACGACGAGGTGGTCTCGGTAAAAAGCGCCCGCGGGCTGCTGCGCGTTCGCGCTGAGGCCAGCCATTGTCTGACCAGGGCCGCCGTTATCCGCCACTTTGCCCGGGCCATTAACTTTGAACAGTACTGCCGGGATCTCGCCAGCGCCGGGGTGTTTAAGTGGATCGTCGATCTGGAAGAGGAGACCCGGCACTACTGGTCTAAGGATAATACGCTGTTGTATAAAGAGTGCCTGATGCCCCCCTGAACCGGTCTCAGGGGGAGGCGGCGAGGGTCAGCCTTTAATCGCGGGTCTGCACCCAAAAGGCGTGGATCAGGCCAGGAATATAGCCCAGCAGGGTCAAAATGATATTGAGAATAAACGCCCAGCCGAAGCCTTTTCCCAGCAGCACACCCAGCGGCGGCAGAATGATAGTGAAAACGATTCTCCAGAATCCCATAACCTCTCCCTTCGTCTAACGTCAATTTTTTACTAAGCTATTCAATAGTTAAGCATAGACGCTTTTCGTCGTTTCGCCAGCAGGCAGCCCCCTCATCTCTGGTAACAAAAATCATTCCCTGCCGTCACGGGCAAAAAAGACCGGGAAAACATTCACTTTTCCCCTCTCCGGCCCGCAGGCCCTGGCAAAGCGCACAGATTGTCAGTTGACCAATCAGGGGGACAGGGCTAAGCCTGGAGGAGTTTCATCACATCGAGTCGTTTTACCAACCGGAGAATATCCATGAGTAAACTTGGAATTAATGGATTTGGTCGTATCGGACGTCTGGTGTTACGTCGTTTATTAGAAGTCGACAGCAGCCTGGAAGTGGTGGCTATCAACGACCTCACTTCGCCAAAGGTGCTGGCCTACCTGTTGAAGCATGATTCAAACTACGGCCCCTTCCCGTGGAGCGTCGACTTTACCGAAGATGCGCTGATCGTCAACGGCAAAACCATTACGGTGTATGCCGAAAAAGAGGCGCAGCATATTCCATGGCAGGCGGCAGGCGCCGAGGTGATTGTGGAGTGTACCGGGTTCTACACCTCGGCCGAGAAATCGCAAGCCCATCTCCAGGCCGGCGCGCGCAAAGTGCTGATTTCCGCCCCCGCCGGCGAGATGAAAACCATCGTCTACAACGTCAACGATGACACCCTGACCCCGGATGACACCATCATCTCCGTGGCCTCCTGCACCACCAACTGCCTGGCGCCGATGGCCAAAGTTCTGCAGGATGCCTTCGGCATCACCGTAGGCACCATGACCACCATCCACGCCTATACCGGCACCCAGTCGCTGGTGGACGGGCCGCGCGGAAAAGATCTGCGCGCCTCCAGGGCGGCGGCGGAAAACGTTATCCCGCACACTACCGGCGCGGCAAAAGCCATTGGCCTGGTGATCCCTGCCCTGAGCGGTAAGCTGAAAGGCCATGCCCAGCGCGTACCGACCAAAACCGGCTCAGTGACGGAGCTGGTATCGGTGCTGGAGAAAAAGGTGACTGCGGATGAGGTCAATCAGGCGATGAGGCAGGCGGCTGAGGGCAATGAATCCTTTGGTTACACCGAAGAGGAGATCGTCTCTTCCGATATCATCGGCAGCCATTTCGGTTCGATCTACGATGCTACCCAGCTGGAGATTGTGGAGGCCGGCGGCGTACAGCTGGTGAAAACCGTCGCCTGGTACGATAACGAATACGGCTTTGTCACCCAACTGATCCGCGTGCTGGAGAAATTTGCCCGCTAAGTGAACGGCGGGCAGCCTGCGCTGTCCGCCGGTTCTGTGTGGAGTGCCTCAGGCCTGCAGATAGACCACCTGGGTCTGCAGGTACTCATTCAGGCCGTGGCGGCCATCTGCGCCGCCGATCCCCGACTTACGCCAGCCGGCGTGGAACCCCTGCATCGCCTCAAAGTTCTCACGGTTGATATAGGTTTCGCCAAACTTCAGTCCCTTAATCGCTTTCATCGCCACGTTCAGATCGCGGGTATAGATTGAGGAGGTCAGGCCATAGTCGCTGTCATTGGCCATCGCCAGCGCCTCATCAAGGGTCGAAAACGCCACCACCGGCAGCACCGGCCCGAAGGTTTCCTCGTGGATAATGTCCATCTCCTGACGCACATCCAGCAGCAGGGTCGGCGGATAAAAATAGCCTTTGCCCTCCAGCGGCTGGCCGCCCAGCGCCACCCGCGCCCCCTGCGCCACCGCCTTCGCCACTTTGCCCGCCACCTGGTCCCGCGCCGCCGCGTTGATCAGCGGCCCCATCGCGATGTCATCCCGCGTCGCCGGGTCGCCAAACTGCACGGCCTTCATCGCCTCGCCGAGGCGGTTGACGAAGCGGTCGTAAATGCCCTGCTGAACATAGACCCGCTCGACGCAGTTACACACCTGCCCGGTGTTAATCACCCGCGAGTCCACCACCGCTTTCACCGCCAGCTCCAGATCCGCATCGTCCATCACAATGGCAGGCGCTTTGCCGCCGAGCTCGAGGCACACTTTGGTGATATTTTTCGCCGCAGCGGCCATAATTTTCTCTCCCGCCGCCACGCTACCGGTCATGCTAACCATCGCCACCTTCGGATTGCCGGCCAGCTCCTGACCAACGGTTTCTCCGCGGCCAAGCACCAGGTTAAAGACCCCTTTCGGCAACCCAACCTGATGGACGATCTCGGCAAAGGCGATGGCATTATTGGGCGTAAATTCGCTGGGCTTAATGACGATGGTATTCCCGGTGATCAGGGCCGGCGCCAGCTTGCGGGCGATAAGAAAGAACGGGAAGTTCCACGGCAGGATCCCGGTGGTCACCCCCAGCGCGCGTTTAAAGACGAGGATATTCTCTCCCGGGCGATCGCTCTGCACGATCTCGCCTTCGTAACGGCGCGCCCATTCGGCCATATAGTCGAGATAGTCAGCGGTGAATGCGACTTCCACCGCCGCCAGCTGCTGGATCTTGCCGCCTTCAGCCACGATCAGCCCGGCAATCTCTTCAGCACGCTGGCGGATACCCGCGGCAATCTTGCGCAGCCAGCCCGCGCGCTCAATCGCCGGCAGTGCTTCCCAGGCGGGCTGGGCGCGCTCAGCCGCGTCAATCGCCAGCCGCGCCTCTTCGGCAGTCCCGTCCGGGATCCGCGACAGCAGCGCTTCGGTCGCCGGGTTAAGCACGTCGATCCAGCCGTCGCCGCGACCGGAAACGAACTGGCCATCAATATACATCGGGTGTTGAACGGGTGCTGTCATGGCTGCTCCTGTAGTGCGTTTGTATTTAACAAGTGATTTTTTTGTTAAATATCGGGCGGATAAGCCGTGGCTTCGCAGCACGTTGGCGCTGTTCTGTGAGCTGATTCATAAAACCGGGCCAAAAATGCCCGCTTGAGGTTACATTCCAATAACACAAATTGCCCGTTTGCGATAAATCTGCCGCAAACGGGCAGTTTTCAGCCGAGGGTGCGGGCCTGCAGCGCCCCGGCAAGCTGGGCGTCCTCCCGCAGCTGTCGCCAGGCATCGATGATCTCCGGCGGGAAGGTGACGTGGCTGATGAAGTCTTTCCCCCGCGGACCGTATCCTTCAGGCGTATCCTGCAGGCGCGGCAGCTCGCCCAGCAGCAGCGCCAGGTAGCGGGCGACCGGCCACAGCCCCGCCCCGCCGCCCGCGAACCCCAGTTGACCATCGGTCTGCTCCAGCACCGGCGAGCAGCCGGGAAAGCTCAGCCACTGTGGCGGCGTCGTCACCCCCTGCCAGACGCGGGCGAAGGTGGCCATGGTTCGCCGCTGCATGGTGGGGTCCTGAATGACGATCCCGCGACGATGAGGGATCCCCCCGTTCTCCAGCGTGGTCCGGGTAAAACGGGCGTTCTCGCCGCAGTTGGTCGACTGGTCCTCCACCACCAGCCGCGAGCGCGGAATTTGCCAGTAGTCATGAGCAATATCGGCCAGAACATGCGCTTCCGGACGGCCATCCACCAGCAACGTACGGTAACGGGGATCCTGGCGCACCGCCTCGTAGAGATAGCCCGTAGAATGTCCCACGCCGCCGCTGATCAGCAGCGGGACCGCCTGCGCCGCCGCCAGACGGCAGGCGGCGTCGATGGTTGGGATCACGGCGTTGCCGGCCAGCACTACCACGTCCACCTGCGGCAGCGCGGGCAGCGTCGCCAGATCGTCCTGCGCCAGCCAGGCGCCGACCTGGTTAGCCGCCGCCAGCGTCGCTGCCGACAGCGGAGGAAATTGTTCTGCCATTCTGTCTCCTTAATCCTCTCTCAGCCGAGCGGAGAGGATGCTTTCGCTATCATAAACGCCGCCTGCCGGGAGGCATAGCGGCGTCGATTTGTAACCATTTTGAAATAACAAGAAACATCTAAAAACAGGCGGGTTGCACCTGAACAACTCACTATGAAAATAACAAAAAACAGCAAAATCAGGTGGAAAATAAAAAATAGCGTCGCGGTTATACCAGTTCAAAGCGCGCCATAACGCCCAGTTTGCCAGCGATAAACTTGCCAATTGTAACCTTCAACCCTAAGTTGCTTAACAATTACACAACCTTTTCACATCAGGTTGCACCCTGCTCGTACAGAGTGACACCTGACCTATCTACCGTGGCGGGAGAACGTTTCGTAATGAGCAATCCACAAGACAACACTGCATCCATTCTGCAGAAAAACAAGAAGGTACTGATCGCGAGCCTGACAGGCAGCGCCATCGAATGGTTCGATTATTTTCTCTATGGCACCGCCGCCGCGCTGGTGTTCAACAAAATCTTCTTTCCGATGGTCGACCCGGTTATCGGCCTGATCCTCTCCTGGCTCTCCTTCTCGCTGACGTTTTTTATCCGCCCCATCGGCGGCGTGATTTTCGCCCATATCGGCGATCGCATCGGCCGCAAGAAGACGCTGGTGCTGACCCTGTCGCTGATGGGGAGCGCCACGGTGGCGATCGGCCTGCTGCCCACCTACGAGATGGTGGGCCTCTGGGCGCCGGCCCTGCTGATTATCCTGCGCATTATTCAGGGCATGGGTATCGGCGGCGAATGGGGCGGCGCGCTGCTGCTGGCCTATGAATACGCGCCGGAAAAGCGGAAAGGCTTTTTCGGCAGCATTCCCCAGGCCGGGGTGACCATCGGCATGTTGATGGCGACATTTATCGTCTCGCTGATGACGCTGTTCGATGAGGCGCAGTTTCTCGCCTGGGGCTGGCGCATACCGTTCCTGCTCAGCTCCGTCCTCGTTTTTCTCGGCCTGTGGATCCGTAAAGATATCGACGAAACGCCCGCCTTTAAGCAGGTGAAAAAATCCGGCCAGGTGGCGAAGGCCCCGCTGCGCGATACGCTCAAGCACCACTGGCGGGAAGTGCTGATCGCCGCCGGCCTGAAAGTGGTGGAGACCGCCCCCTTCTATATCTTCTCCACCTTTGTAGTCAGCTACGCCACCACCACCCTGAGCTATCAGAAGTCGCAGGCGCTGGAATCCGTGACCCTGGGCGCGCTGGTGGCCACCGTGATGATCCCGCTGATGGGGCTGCTGTCAGACAAGGTGGGTCGGCAAAAGATGTACACCCTGAGCGTGGTGCTGCTGGGGCTGTTTATCGTCCCGTGGTTCCTGCTGCTCGACACCGGCACCGGCTGGGGCATCATGCTGGCGACGATCGTTGCCTTCGGCATCCTGTGGGCGCCGGTAACCGCGGTGCTCGGCACCCTGTGCTCTGAGATTTTCAGCGCCAATGTGCGCTATACCGGGATCACCCTCGGCTACCAGCTGGGCGCCGCGCTGGCCGGGGGAACCGCGCCGCTTATCGCCACCGGTCTGCTGGCAAAATATGACGGTGACTGGCGGCCGGTGGCCATTTATCTGGGCGTTACGGTGGCGATTTCGCTCCTGGCGATATTCTGCGCCAGCCGGATGAAGTCCGCGCTGGGCACGGCCCCCTCCCGGGCGGAAAGCGCCTGACCGCAGCCCGCCAGGGCTACTACGGAGTCGACTATCCCGCCCGGCGGCGCTGCGCGTGCGCGGGCCTGGGGGGATCGCGCCGCGGGGGAAACCGCTTATCCCAGGTCCGGTAAGCATGTAGGCCCGGTAAGGCGCCAGCCGCCACCGGGCACAAACAGGCGTCAAGTCTTCCCCCCTGCTTAGCCGGCCGCCAGGGCCGGCGGGTGTCAGGCGCTCTGGTTGTCCAGCTGAAGCTGCCCCTCGCGCCGCTGCTTCAGCTTCCAGAAGCCCCACAGCGCGATAAACCACAGCGGAGAAGCCAACAGCGCCAGCAGCGTGTCCGGGTCAAAGATCATGATGAAGATAGCGAACGCGAAGAACAGCAGGCTCACCCAGCTCATCACTACCCCGGCGGGCATCTTAAAGATCGACCCGGCGTGCAGGTCCGGACGCTGACGGCGGTAAACCAGATAGGCCACGAGGATCATCCCCCAGCTGAACACCACCATAATCGCCGCCAGGGTCGAGACGATGGTGAACAGGGTCATCACGTTCGGCACCAGAAACAGCAACAGCGTGCCGATCAGCATGCAGAAGCAGGAGAACAGCAGGCTGCGCACCGGAATGCGGGTACTGCGCGACAGGATACGAAACTGCCAGTGCGCATGCTTCTCCACCGACAGGCCGTACAGCATGCGGGTGCTGGAGAAGACCCCGCTGTTGGCCGAGGACATCGCCGAGGTCAGCGCCACAAAGTTAATCACCGCCGCGGCGGCAGGCAGCCCGGCCTTGGCGAACAGCGTCACGAAGGGGCTGGTCTCCGCCGACACCCCCGGCCACGAGGCGACAGCGATGATCACCACCATCGACAGCAGATAGAAGATGATAATCCGCAGCGGCAGAGCATTGATCGCCTTGGGCAAAATGCGCTGCGGATCGCGGGTCTCCGCCGTCATGGTGCCCAGCAGCTCAATGCCGGTAAAGGAGAAGATCGCTATCTGGAAGCCGGCGAAAAAGCCGGTGATGCCGTGGGGCATAAAGGCCGTCGGGTCGGTGAGATGGCTGAGGGAGGCCGTCACGCCGTCCGGGGAGGTCCAGCCGGTGGCAATCATCCAGCCGCCGGTGCCGATCAGGGCGATAATGGTGATCACCTTGATCAGGGCGAACCAGAACTCCGCCTCGCCAAACATTTTCACCGACAGCAGGTTAAGCAGGAACAGGATCGCCAGCATGCTGAGGGCCGGCATCCACGCCGAGAGTTCCGGGAACCAGTACTGCATATAGCTCCCGCAGACCACCACGTCGGCGATACAGGTCACCACCCAGCTTAGCCAGTAGGTCCAGCCGAGGTAAAAGCTGGCCTGCGGCCCGAGATACTCGCCGACAAAGTCGGCAAACGAGCGGTAGTCATGGCGGGTGAGCAGCAGCTCGCCCATCGCCCGCATCACCATATAGGTAAAGAACCCGACCAGCACATAGATAACCAGGATCGAGGTGCCGGCGACGGCGATGTTGCGCCCCGCCCCCATAAACAGCCCGGTGCCGATGGCGCCGCCGAGGGCAATCATCTGGATATGGCGGGCGCTGAGCCCGCGCTTAAGCTGTGACGCGCCTTCACCTCCGGCGGCAGGTGACGCCTGATGTTGATGTTCAGTCATGGTGTTTCCTCAGGCTGGTTGCGGGAGACGAAGGGCAGCGGCGCGGAGCAACAGCCCGGCGCGCTGGCCGGTGGCGACCCCGGCGTTGGGAAAGAGGATATAGGGGGCCCGGGCCTGCACCACCCAACGTTTCTCTGCCTGGCGGGCGATCTCATACCCTGCCGGGAGCGCGGTGAAGTTTTCAACGTCTGCCGCGAGATTAAGCGTAAATTCCCCCTCGCGCTTGATGATGCTCTCCTCGACCAGGAAGTAGTCCACCGGCGCTTTGTCGCGCGGCGGCAGCGGCGCGTCAGCGATCCAGGCCCGGATCGCCGCGTCGGCGGCGGCGAACAGGCTGAGATCGTTGGCGCCGAACGGCATCACTTTCCCCAGCTCCAGGGTGGCGCTTTGCGCGGCGAACTTTTCGCAGGTGAAATGGGTGAAGGTGCCGCCCGCTTCGGTATGGCGCACGACGGCGTCCATCCCGCTGGCCTGCAGCAGCTGATAGAAATCGGGCGAAAAATCCCCGGCGTGGGCCGGGAGCAGCGCAAACTGGCGATACAGCGATCCGCGAATGGCGGTGTGCATATCGAGATGACCACGGTTGACCGGCCCCGCCGCATCGGCGGCGCGATAAAAAGCCTGCACCGCCTGCTCCAGCGCAAAAGCCCGCCGCGACTCATTTCCCGGGGTGACCGCCAGATGGCGGCCGCCGAACAGGCGATTCAGGTCGTTATGCAGATAGCGGCGCGCGGCGCGGATCGCCGGCAGATTACCAAAGACGATCAGCAGCGCCTGCGTGAGCGGCTGCCGCCCCTGGCTCAGATCGTGGGTTAGCTGCAGCAGCAGTTCAATCGGCGCGGTCTCATTGCCATGCACGCCGGCGGAGAGGATCGTCGCCCGGCGCCACGGCGCCGTCGGCAGCAGCTGTAAAATGCCCTCGCCCAGCCAGCGGGCCTCGATGCCCGCCGGAAAGGTCCACGCCTGCAGGCGGCAGTGCAGTAAATCGTTAACCAGGTGCTCCATCTGCCGCTCCTTAACGCTGAAAATCATAGACCGCGCCGAGGCGCAGGATCTGCGTCAGCTCATCCAGCGCCTGATAAACCTCGCGCAGCAGCTGCGGGTCCGCCAGATCGCGGGCATGCAGCCGGTCGCGATAGTGTTTTTCCACCCATGCCGTCAGCTGCTGATAACGTTCGTCGTTCATCAGGCTATGGGCGTTGACCGCCTGGCGCTCCGCCTCGTTGAGCACCACTCGCAGCCGCAGACAGGCCGGGCCGCCGCCGTTGCGCATGCTTTCCCGCAGGTCAAAGACCGCCACTTCATCGATCGGCGATGCGCTATCGGCGGCGAGATCGCTGAGATAGCGCCAGACGTTTTCCCGCTGGCGGCACTCCTCCGGCACCACGATCAGCATCTTGCCGTCTGGTTTGCTCAGCAGCTGGCTGTTGAACAGGTATGAGGCCACGGCGTCGTCGAGCGAAACCCGCTCGTCCGGCACTTCCACGCTGGTGAACGGGATATCCAGACTGTCGCTTTTAGCCCGCAGCGTGGCCAGCACTGTAGCCTGATCGACAAACGCCTGCTGATGGTGGAACAGCACATGGCGATTGCTGACCGCGATGACGTCGTTATGAAACACGCCGCGATCGATAGCCTGCGGCGCCTGCTGGGCAAACACCGTGTAGCGCGGATCCAGCTGATGCAGGCGGGCCACCGCTTCGCTGGCCTCGAGGGTCTGCCGCGCCGGATACTTCACCGGGGCGATACCGCCGCTGGCGCGTCGACCATAGACGAAAAACTGCACCCCCTGCCGGTCATATTCCCGGCAGAAGCGGTTATGGTTGGCCGCCCCTTCATCGCCGAGGTCGCCATGCTGCGGCAGCGCCGCATGGTGGGCAAAGTAGCGCGGATCGGCGAACGTGGCGCCAAGGATCGCCGAGGTGGTGGGCGCCTCCTGCATACGGTGCAGCTTATTGTTCAGGTTGGCGACGGTGAAATGGACTTTGCCATCGGCGCTGTCCGCCGACGGTGAGACGGTCGCCGCGTTGGCGGTCCACATCGACGAGGCGGAGCTGAAGGCGGAGAGCAGCTGCGGCGCCGCGTGGGCCGCCTGCCGGATAACCTGCTCATCGCTGCCCTGGAAACCCACTTCGCGCAGCAGACGCAGATTCGGCCGCGGCTGCGGCGGCAGAATGCCCTGCACGAAGCCGCGATCGGCCAGGGCTTTCATTTTATACAGCCCCTGCAGCGCCGCCTTTTTAGGGTTAGAGAGACCATCGCGGTTATTTTGCGAGGCTTCATTGCCGACGGAGAGTCCGGCGTAGTGGTGCGTCGGGCCGACCAGGCCATCAAAGTTTGCTTCAAAACCAGACATATGTCCTCACAGGATCCGTTATCAGAATGGCAGGCCCGGCGATACCGTCGCCGGAAGCGTCAGCGTATCGCTGACCAGAGAGGCCATCGGCCAGGCACAGTAATCGGCGGCATACCACGCTGCCGCGCGATGGTTGCCGGAGGCGCCCACCCCGCCAAACGGCGCTTTACTCGATGCGCCGGTCAGCGGCTTGTTCCAGTTGACGATCCCGGCTCGCGCCTCGTCCGCCAGCTGATCAAACTGCGCCGCATCACTGGAGATCAGCCCGACGGCCAGGCCATAGCGGGTCTGATTGGCGAGGCGAATCGCCTCCGGGAAGCCGTCGTAACGGATAATCGTCAGCAGCGGGCCAAAGTACTCTTCATCCGGCACCTCAATACCGGTGACGTCGACGATCCCCGGGGTCAGCACCGTGGAGCGCGGGTCAGGCTGGCGCATGCGCAGCAGCACCTTGCCGCCGAGCCCCTCCAGTTTTTGCTGCGCCGCCAGCATGTTCTGCGCAGCGTCGAGAGAGATCACCCCGCCCATAAACGGCGCCGGCTGATCATCCCACTTGCCGGCGCGGATCTGCGCGCTGGCCTCTACCAGCCGCTGCAGCAGCGCATCCCCCTGCTCGCCGCGCGGCACGATCAGCCGGCGCGCGCAGGTGCAGCGCTGCCCGGCAGAGATAAACGCCGACTGGATAATCACATGCAGCGCCGCATCGATATCGGCCACGTCGGCGACGATCAGTGCGTTGTTGCCGCCCATCTCGAGGGCCAGCATCTTCTCCGGCTGGCCGCCGAAGTAGCGATGGAAGTGGAAACCGGCCGCCGCGCTGCCGGTGAACAGCACGCCGTCGATATCACGATTTTCCAGCAGCGCCTGGCCGGTGGCTTTTCCGCCCTGCAGCAGGTTGATCGCCCCGTCGGGGATGCCCGCCTGCTGCCACAGCTGGACCGTCATTTCAGCGGTAGCCGGCGTCAGCTCGCTGGGTTTAAACACAATGGTGTTCCCGGCGATCAGCGCCGGAATGATATGTCCGTTGGGCAGGTGGCCCGGGAAGTTGTAGGGGCCAAAGACCGCCATCACGCCGTGCGGTTTGTGGCGCAGCAGCGCTTTACCGTCCGGCAGCGTCGACTCATGAAAGCCCGTCCGCTGGTGATAGGCTTCGATGGAGATCGCGGCCTTGCCGATCATCGCCTGCACTTCGGTGCGGGTCTCCCACAGCGGCTTGCTGGTCTCGCGGGAAATCAGGGTCGCCAGCGCCTCTTTATGCGTCTCCAGCAGCGCGGCAAAACGCTGTACGACGTCAATACGCTCGGCCAGCGGCCGGTGCGACCAGGGATAAAACGCCGCGCGCGCCGCGGCGCAGGCCGCCTGGACGTCGTCAGCCCCCGCGCTGGCCGCCTGCCACAGCAGCGACTGATCCTCCGGGGCCAGTTTGCTCATCGTTGCGCCGCTGCCTGGCAGCCACTGCCCGGCTATAAACTGTGCTTTTACCGCCATGATCTGTTGTCCTCTGGATTCAGGGTTACCGTATAAACGCGGTCGGTTTCACTGACCTGCAGCGCGTCCAGCGCGGCGCTGTCAAGCGAGACCTGCTCTTCGTGGGCCACCAGCAGCGCCCGAAAGTTGTCGAATTGACCGTTGGCGACGAGGGTCGGCGCCGGCAGGTCGCCCATCAGCTGCCGGACAGGCAGGCGCTGGCTGTCGCGCACGGCGCGGATCTGATCGGTGTCCGCCTCCAGCACCGGACCGGCATCGAAAATATCCACCGAGCCGCGCCAGCTGAAACCCTCTTTCTCGAGGATCGCCCGCGCCGGGGCGGTATTGGGATGCACCTGACCGATGACCCCGCGGGCCGCTTCCGGCAGCAGTGAGATATAGATCGGGTACGCCGGCATCAGTTCGGCAATAAAGGTTTTCATGCCGGTGCCGGTCAGCCGGTCGGCATCGGCGAACGGGATGTCGAAGAAATGATGGCCCAGCGCATCCCAGAACGGCGACTGTCCCTGCTCATCGCTGCAGCCGCGCAGTTCGGCAAACAGGTGCGGGGAGAACCACTCGCGAAAGGCGGCGATAAATAAAAAGCGCGCCTTGGAGAGCAGCAGACCATTGCGGTTGCGCTGATACGCCGGGTCGAGAAACAGCGTACATAGCTCACTATGCCCGGTGTGGTCATAGCTGAGATTAAGCAGCTCCTGGGGCTTATAGACTCCCAGCGCTTTCGAGGCGCGCACCGTTTTCTGAATGCGAAAATTGTAAAACGGCTCGTCCAGGCCCACTGCGACCTCAATGGCGCTCACCCCCACCACCCGCGCCAGCGCGGTGTCCTCCAGCACAAACAGGAAACCCTGCTGGCTGCGCGGCAGTTCGCCGGCGAAGGTCTCGATACTGCGCCGGATCCGGGCCGCCAGGCGCCCGACGTCATGCGGTAAAGAGGTCATGCCGACCCCCGCCCGCGCGGCGAGGCGGACGATGTCGTCGAGATCGTTTTCCCGTACGGGACGAAATAGCATCACAGGCCGTCCTCCCGGTTAGCGGGTTAAGCGGGCAACGGCGCGATCAAGGCGCACGAAGGCTTCCGCAATATCCGCCAGCGGGATATTGAGCGCCGGCGCGAAGCGCAGCACGTCCGGGCCGGCAATCAGGGCGATCAGCCCCTCTTCCGCCGCCAGGTTAGTCAACGTTTTGGCCTTGCCGCGCAGCGGCCCCGCCAGCTCAGCGCCGATCAGCAGACCGGTGCCGCGCACGGCGCTGAACGCATCGTATCGGGCAGAGATCGCATTCAACTGGTCAACGATCAGCGCATGGCGCTCGCCAACGCCCGCCAGCAGCGGCGCATCGAGATGGGCCAGCACGGCGTTAGCGACGGTTGCCGCCAGCGGGTTGCCGCCGAAGGTGGTGCCATGGGTGCCTGGCTGGAAGACCTGCGCCCAGGCCTCTTTCGCCAGCATCGCGCCGATCGGGAAGCCGCCCCCCAGCCCTTTGGCGCTGGTGAGAATGTCCGGGACGACGTTGTAATGCTGGTAGGCGTAGAGATGGCCGGTACGCCCGGCGCCGGTCTGCACCTCATCGAATATCAGGGTGGCATGATGGCGATCGCAGAGGGTACGCAGCGCCTGCAGGAACGCCGGGTCCGCCGGGATCACCCCGCCTTCGCCGATAATCGGCTCGACGATCACCGCGCAGGTGCGCGAGGAGATCGCCGCGGTGACCGCCTCGATATCGTTATAGGGCAGATGGGTAATGCCCTGCGGCAGCGGAGCATAATCGCTGGAATATTTCGGCTGGCCGCCAACGGAGACGGTGAACAGCGTGCGGCCGTGGAAGGCGTGGTTGAAGGCGATGATTTCGCTTTTTTCACCGCCAAACTTATCGTGGGCATATTTCCGCGCCAGCTTAAGGGCCGCCTCGTTGGCTTCGGCGCCGGAGTTGCAGAAAAACACCTTGTCGGCAAAGGTCGACTGCACGAGGGTTTTTGCCAGCTGCAGCACCGGCTCGTTGGTATAGCCATTGCCGATATGCCACAGTTTCGCCAGTTGATCCTGCAGGGCCTGAGCCAGCGCCGGGTGAGCATGGCCCAGGGCGTTCACTGCGATGCCGCCCGCCATATCGATATACTCTTTCCCCTGCTGGTCCCAGACGCGGGAGCCCGCCGCTCTGACCGGAATAAACGGCGCGGGGGCAAAACAGGGAACCAGGTAAGCGTCAAAATCTTCGCGAGTCATACTGCCTGACATAATTTATCTCCGGAACGTAAGACGACGGAAAACGCTCCCGTCGCGTTGGACAATCGACATTAACCCTGCCCCTCGGCTTATTTTGGGCACGAGCGCACCCGCTGCGATGGTAAAAATATTCACCACAGAAAAATAAAGCCCTATTCTTTTTACGGGTAATTGTTAATTCATGGTTAATGCCATGTTGTTGTGTGGGCTAATGCTGGCCTGTGAACAACAAGATTGTCAATACGGGCAAAAGCAATTTATTCACTTTTTGAAGATCATCAAGATAATGAAAAACATAGAAAAAATATTTTCTTATGCACTTAAGTGAATAAAAAGTGAATTAAAATGCACAGCTTGCGGGTGGTTGACGTGCGTAGTTATTCACTTAAAAAATAAAAAATCTAACAAAAATTTAAAAATCGGAATTGCCGTCAAATACCGCTTTATAAAATTGGTGATACCATTCATTGCACAGAGTTTACTGCTGTAGCTATTCCACGGTTTTACACGACATAAATAACACTGAGAAACAGGACTCTTATGGAAAAGTTATCTTACGCATCTGAAAGTAGTACATCTCCATGGACCACCTACCTGCGCCAGATCGACCGCGTCGCGCCTTATCTCGGCGATCTTGCCTACTGGGTGGAAACCCTGCGCCATCCGAAGCGCGCGCTGATCGTCGACATTCCTGTGCAAATGGACGACGGCACCATCCGCCACTTCGAGGGCTATCGCGTTCAGCACAATCTGTCGCGCGGACCGGGTAAAGGTGGTGTTCGCTACCATCCGGATGTCGATCTTAACGAAGTCATGGCACTTTCTGCCTGGATGACCATTAAGTGCGCCGCGGTCAATATTCCTTACGGCGGGGCCAAAGGCGGCATCCGCGTCGACCCCTTCTCCTTGTCGGAAGGTGAACTGGAGCGTCTGACCCGCCGCTACACCAGCGAAATCGGCATTATTATCGGGCCGCAGAAAGATATTCCGGCGCCGGACGTCGGCACCAATGGCAAAGTGATGGCATGGATGATGGACACCTACTCCATGAACCATGGCACCACCATCACCGGCGTGGTCACCGGCAAACCGATCCACCTCGGCGGCTCCCTCGGTCGTGAAAAAGCCACCGGACGCGGCGTGTTTGTCACCGGCCGGGAAGTTGCCCGTCGCGCCGGTATCGAAATTGAAGGCGCCAAAGTGGCGCTGCAGGGCTTTGGTAACGTCGGTAGCGAAGCGGCCCGCCTGTTCGCCGGGGTCGGCGCTCGTATCGTGGTTATTCAGGATCATACCGCGACCCTGTATAACGAAGGCGGAATCGATATGGCCGCCCTCACCGCCTGGCAGGCGGAGAAAAAGCAGATTGCCGGTTTCCCGGGCGCCCAGGAGATCGATAAAGACGCCTTCTGGACCACCCCGATGGACATCCTGATCCCGGCGGCGCTGGAAGGGCAAATCACCCGCGAGCGCGCTGAGAAGCTGACCTGCAAACTGGTGCTGGAAGGGGCCAACGGCCCAACCTATCCGGAAGCGGACGACGTGCTGGCCGAGCGCGGCGTGATCGTGGTGCCGGACGTTATCTGCAACGCCGGCGGGGTGACCGTCAGCTACTTTGAGTGGGTACAGGACATGGCCAGCTTCTTCTGGAGCGAAGAGGAGATCAACGCCAAGATGGACCGCATTATGACCGACGCTATCGTGCACGTCTGGGATAAAGCCGCCGAGAAAGAGTGTACGCTGCGCACCGCCGCCTATATCGTGGCCTGCGAGCGCATCCTGATGGCGCGTAAAGACCGCGGCATCTACCCGGGCTGATCCCCATCAGCAACCGCATCAGGGGTGGCCTTGCGCCGCCCCTTTTTTTCTTTGCCGCGCCGTTAACCGCCGAGGATGTGCGCTATCTGACGAGGAGTTGTTCGGCAAAGGTGACAACGTCACGCAAGTAATAACCATCCGCTGCCCGCAGGGGATTATTTTTCGATTAAATCAAAGTCGCCCTGGGTATAGCGTAAGCCAGTGACGTTGTCGGCAGTGAAAATATGTTCGATGGTGAGGATGTCCTCCGGCGCGAGAGTAATATTCGCGGCGCCGGCATTGTCGCGCAGGTGAGCAATTTTCCTCGCCCCCGGGATAGGCACGATATCCTCGCCTTTGCTCATCACCCAGGCAAGGGCAATCTGCGCAAGGGTCGCGTCATAGCGGGTAGCCACCTGCTGCAGGCGCTCAAGCAGCAGCTGGTTTTTGCGCATGGTTTCGGCCTGGAAGCGCGGCAGATGGCGGCGGAAATCATCCGCTGCCAAAACGCCGGGATCGGTAATTGTCCCCGTCAGGAAGCCGCGGCCAAGCGGGCTGTATGGCACAAAGCCGACCCCCAGCTCGCGGCAGGTGTGGAGAATACCGGCCTCCGGCTCGCGGCTCCATAGCGAATATTCCGTCTGCACGGCAGCGATCGGATGTACCTTGCAGGCCCGGCGCAGCGTCTGAGCAGATACTTCCGACAGACCGATATGGCGAATTTTACCCTCTTTAACCAGATCGGCCATAGTGCCCACCACCTCTTCCACCGGTACCGCGGGATCGACGCGGTGCTGATAGAGCAGATCGATGGTCTCGACATTCAGTCGCTTCAGCGACCCTTCCACTGATTCGCGAATATGTGCCGGACGGCTGTCAACGCCGGCCATCCGCTCCAGACCCTGGCCGGTCGGCAAAATACGAAATCCAAATTTGGTGGCAATCTGCACCTTATCGCGAAAACCTTTAATCGCTTTTCCGACCAGAACTTCATTATCGAAAGGACCATATACTTCGGCGGTATCCAGGAAGGTCACGCCCATGTCCATGGCGGCATGGATCGTATTTATCGCCTGCGACGTTTCAGCGCCGCCATAGGCAAAACTCATCCCCATACATCCGAGACCTAATGCGGAAACCTGAAACTTCTCTTTTCCAAGATAACGTGTTTTCATCTTATTTTCCTTAATTGCTGAATGGCATTAAATATATACTTCCCTTTCATATTGATAACAATTAATCTATTCCGAACGCGGTGTTAGCTGGAAATTAACAATGAAAACCTTGCCCGATCTGCAACAAATAGAAATATTAATACTCATAGTGAAACATGGCAGTTTTCGTCAGGCCGCTAAAGCGTTAAACCTTTCCCCACCGGCCCTTACCGTCGCTATTAATCATCTGGAAGAAAAGTTAGGCGTGCGCCTGCTAAATCGCTCAACGCGCAGTTTGTCATTAACCGCAGTGGGTGAGGAATTTCTTAATAATATAACGCCGGTGGTCAATGATTATCGCCGGGTGGTGGACAGTCTGAATTATCACCGTCTGACTCCGGAAGGCGTGGTGAAAGTTAATTTACCGCGCATTGTTATTGACCTGTTTTTTCAAGACTATTTTATCGCCTTTAAAAACGCCTGTCCCAATGTGACGCTCGAACTGTATGCCACCGATCGGAAAGTCAATATTATCGAGTCCGGTTTTGACGCCGGCATTCGCTATTCGCAGGATGTGCCCAAAGAGATGATTGCCATCCCCTTTGGCGAGAAACTATCGCTGATCCCGGTGGCCAGCCCGGACTATATACGCGAAGCCGGAGAGCCCGACACCCCGCAGTCATTAGTTAATTTCCGCTGCATTAACCGCTGTTTTCCTGGTGGGGAGAAGTACCGCTGGGAGTTTATTGGCCCCAGCGGCGAGCTTAGCGAGGTCGCGGTTAAAGGCGATCTGGTCGTCGATGCCGATAGCGCAATGATCCAGGCCGCGGAGAGCGGATTAGGCATCGCCTTTGTCTATCAGTCGCTGGTGACGCAGCAGCTGAGCGCGGGCAGCCTGGTCCATTTGTTACCCGACTACCGCTATCCTGCCGACCATTTCTGCGTCTACTACCCAAGCCGGAAACATATTCCCGCCCCCCTGCGGGCCTTTATCGCCTGGGTGATGGCGCAGAATAAAAATATCCTCGGTCAGCAGACCGCACGACACGGATCGCGGCCGGAAGGTTAACTACAATTAACGTACATACCGTTAACCAATTTCTATCTTTCATCTTGAACTCCGGCGGTTATCCGGCATAAAATCGTTAGAGCTCTAACGATATTGACAGACGACCTATGGACAATCGACAGCTTACCTTCTCCCATCTTTTATACCTCACCGCGCACCACTGGCGGCTGGCGGTCAATCGTCGGCTGAAAAATCTCGGTCTCAGCCAGGCCAGCTGGGTGGCGGTAGCGTCCATCGCCCGCCACCAGCAGCCGCTGTCGCAAAGCGAACTGGCGCAGGAGCTGGGGGTGGAGAGCCCGACCATTGTGCCGTTGATCCATCGTCTGGTCGCCCTCGGACTGGTGGAGCGCATCACCACCGCCAGCGACAAACGTAAGCGACTGCTGGTGGTCACCGACAAAGGGAAGGCCCTCTATGAACAGGTCAAAACGGTGGCTGACGATCTGCGCGAAGAGATCCTGACGGCGATTACCCCACAGGAGCAGGAGCAAACCCAGCGGGTGCTGGAAAAGCTGTTGCGCGAAGTGGAGAAGAAATAATGCCCCGTCGCTAGGATAACCCCTACGCCCCGCATGACTGGGCGCCGCATGAAAAACCGGCTCTGCTCGGTTCGCCGTCGACGCCGCTGCACAGTCCGGCGAAACGCCTTGCCTACGGCGTGGTCGGTCTGCTGGTATGTCTCACCGGCGCGCTGGGCAACGCAGTGGTCACCGCCAACCTGCAGCTGCTGCAGGGTACCTTCGCCGCCTGGTCGACAGAAATCGCCTGGCTGCCGGCGGTATACGTGATGACCAACGTCTCCATCAACCTGCTGCTGGTGAAATTCCGCCAGCAGTTTGGCCTGCGCGCTTTCACCGAAGGCTTTCTGGTGCTCTATGTGCTGGTCACCTTTTTCCACCTCTTCGTCAACGATCTCAGCTCAGCGATGATGGTTCGCGCCGCCCATGGCATGGTGGCCGCGGCGCTCAGCTCGCTGGGGATCTACTACCAGGTACAGGCCTGGCCTGCTCGGCATCGCCTGAAAGGGCTGACTATCGGCATCACCGGCTCGTCGCTGGCCATTCCCCTGGCGCGCCTCTTTTCCACCGAACTGCTGCAGACCGATGAATGGCGCGGTCTCTACTTCTTTGAACTGGGCCTGGCGCTGGTGTCGCTGGCCTGCGTCATCGCGCTAAAACTGCCGCCAAGCGATCGTAAAAAAGTGTTCGAAAAAAAGGATTTCATTACCTTCTTTCTGCTGGCGCCCGGCATGGCGCTGGTGTGCGCCGTGCTGTCGCTGGGGCGGCTCGAGTGGTGGTTTGAAGCGCCGTGGATCGGCTGGGCGCTGGCGGCGGCGGTAATACTGATCGTCGCTGCGATTACCTTCGAGCATAACCGCAGCAACCCCCTGCTCAATACCAAATGGCTCTCCAGCGGCAGCATCGTGCGTCTGGGCCTGATTATGCTGTTGATCCGCATCGTGCTGGCGGAGCAGAACACCGGGGTCATCGGCTGGCTGCAGTACGTTGGCCTGCAAAACGAACAGATGACTAACCTCGCGTGGTCGATTTTCGCCGGTATTCTGTGCGGGATCATTGCCAGCTGTCTGACGCTCAACCCGCAGAAGCTCTACTGGCCGACCGCCACCGCGCTGGCGCTGATCATGATAGCCTCGCTGCTCGACAGCCAGTCCAACGCCCTCACCCGTCCGGAACAATTAATGTTCAGCCAGTTTTTACTCGGCTTCGGCAGCGCCTTCTTTCTGGCCCCGGCGATGCTCGCCGGGATTGGCGGCGTGTTTGCCGACCCGCGCAACCTGGTCAGCTTCTCGGTGCTGTTCGGCATGAGCCAGAACATTGGCGGGCTGCTCGGCTCGGCGATCCTCGGCACCTTCCAGACCTGGCGTGAGAAATTCCACTCCAGCCAGCTGGCGGACCAGATAACCACCCTGAACCCGCTGATCGTCGAGCGGCTGCAGCAGTACAGCCAGATGTATCAGAGCCAGATTGGCGACAGTACGCTGCTCAACGTTCAGGCCACCACCCTGCTGCAAAACGCCGCGACGTTGCAGGCCAATATTCTCGCCTGGAATGATACCTATCTGCTGACGGCGGCGATCTCCGCCGGGACACTAGTGTGGGTTTTCTGGCGCTTAATTCGCTTACGACTGACTGCCCGTATCGCGTTGCAACGCGCTACCGGCAGCAAATAATTATCATCATTTCATCTCTGGAGTCGTTATGAGTCAGCAGGATGCGGCCAAACAACAGGCCAACACCCGGAATAATATTCGCGTGGTTTCCATTTTTACCGCCGCGGCGATAGGCCTCGTCGGCGTGCTGGTGATCCTCTACGCCTGGCAACTGCCGCCGTTCACTCGTCATAGCCAGTTTACCGACAACGCCTATGTGCGCGGGCAGACCACCTTTATTAGCCCGCAGGTCAACGGCTATATCACCGCCGTCAACGTCAAAGATTTCGCGATTGTCCAGCCGGGCGAGGTGCTGTTCCAGATAGACGATCGCATCTATAAACAGCGGGTGCATCAGGCCCAGGCTACCCTGGCGATGAAAGAGGCCGCGCTGCGCAATAACCTGCAACAGCGCAAAAGCGCCGAGGCGACGATCGCCAAGAATGAAGCCGCGCTGCAAAACGCCCGCGCGCAGAATCTGAAAATCCAGGCCGATTTAAAACGCATCCAGCAGTTAACCGCCGACGGTTCGCTGTCGATCCGCGAACGTGATTCGGCGCGGGCCAGCGCGGCGCAAGGGGCGGCGGATATTGAGCAGGCGAAAGCGGCGCTGGAGATGTCGCGCCAGGACCGTGAATCGACCATCGTCAATCGCGATTCGCTGGAGGCCGACGTGGCCAGCGCCAAAGCGGCGCTTGAGCTGGCGCAGATCGACCTGCAGAATACCCAGATTATCGCCCCCACCGGCGGCCAGCTGGGGCAGATCTCGGTGCGTCTTGGCGCCTATGTCAGCGCCGGGACCCATCTGACCTCGCTGGTTCCGCCGCAGCACTGGGTGATTGCCAACCTCAAAGAGACCCAGCTGGCCGAAGTACGCGTTGGCCAGCCGGTCACCTTCACCGTAGACGCGCTCAACGGCGAGACCTTCCACGGCAAGGTGCAGAGTATCTCCCCGGCGACCGGGGTGGAGTTCAGCGCCATCTCTCCGGACAACGCCACCGGCAATTTCGTCAAGATCGCCCAGCGCATCCCGGTGCGTATTACGGTCAACGACGGGCAAAACAACAGCGAACGCCTGCGGCCGGGGATGTCGGTGCAGGTGACTATTGATACCCGTGCGGAGAAACAACCATGATCCGCCCGGTCGCCCTTGCTATCGTTCTGGCGCTGGTCGGCTGTCAATCCGCCGATGTGCAACGCGCGCAGCCGACCCTGACCATTCCTGCCGCCTGGCGGGCCGACGTTGGCCCGGCCAGCCCGGTGGAGGGCGTATGGTGGCGCAATTTTCATGACAATACCCTCAATCAGTATGTCGACCAGGCGCTGCGCTATAACAGCGATGTGCTGATCGCCCGCGAGCGGGTGAATGAGTATCAGGCGCGCGCTTACGCCGCCGACAGCAGTCTGTTTCCGTCACTGGACGCCAGCCTCACCGGCACCCGCGCCCGGACGCAGTCCGCCGCCACCGGCCTGCCGATCCACAGCACACTGTATAAGGGCGGCCTGACCGCCAGCTATGATGTCGATATCTGGGGAGCGAACCGCAGCGCGGCCAACGCCGCCGGGGCCAGCCTTGAGGCGCAGAAAGCCGCCGCCGCCGCCGCCAATTTGAGCGTCGCCAGCTCGGTGGCCGTTGGCTACGTCACGCTGCTGTCGCTGGATGAGCAGCTGCGGGTGACCCAGCAGACGCTAACATCAAGGGAAGACGCGTGGCGCCTGGCCAAACGTCAGTTTGAAACCGGGTATACTTCACGCCTTGAGCTAATGCAGGCGGATTCGGAGCTGCGGTCAACGCGGGCGCAGATCCCGCCGCTACAGCACCAGATTGCGCAGCAGGAAAATGCGCTCAGCGTGCTGCTCGGCGATAACCCTGGCGCGGTAAAACGCGGCGAGTTCGCCCAGCTTACCCCGCTGCGTCTGCCGTCGCAGCTGCCGTCCACCTTGCTCAACCGCCGTCCGGACATCGCTCAGGCCGAGCGCCAGCTGGTGGCCGCCGACGCCACGCTGGCCTCGTCGCAGGCGCAGCTGCTGCCCTCTATTAACCTGACCGCTACCGGCAGCCTGCAGGACCGGACGCTGCCGGATCTGCTGGACAACCCGCTGCGGCTGTGGAGTCTTGGCGGCAGTATTCTGGCGCCGCTGCTAAACCGCCAGGCGTTAAATGCCCAGGTGGACGTCTCCATGGCCCAGCGCAACCAGGCGCTCTATAGCTATGAGAAAACGGTGCGCAGCGCGTTCAAAGAGGTCAATGACAGCCTGGACGCCATCAGTCGCTATGGCGAACAGTTATCCGAGCTTCAGGAACAAGAGACCGTTGCCCAGGAAACCTTACGTATTGCACAAAACCGCTACCGTAACGGCTACTCTTCTTATCTGGATGTGCTTGATGCCCAGCGAACGCTGTTCTCCACCCAGCTTAGCGTGGTGCAGGTGAAGAACAACCTGCTGCTGGCGCAGATCGATCTGTACCGGGCGCTGGGAGGCGGCTGGTCTGACTCATCAGGGAGCTAAATGGGGAAGCGTCATATGCAACAACAGTGGTCGGCAGTAGACAATTATTTGATTAAGGCCTTAATTCCCGGCGATCCTGTACTCGATCGGGTACTGGAAAACAACCATCGTGCCGGGCTCCCGGCACACGATGTCGCCGCCAATCAGGGTCAGTTTCTCGCCCTGCTGGTACGGCTAACCCAGGCTAAGCGGATACTGGAGATCGGCACCCTCGGCGGCTATAGCACCATCTGGATGGCGCGCGAGCTTCCTGCAGACGGCCAACTCCTCACCCTGGAGGCCGACGCGCATCATGCCCAGGTGGCGCGGGAGAATCTGCAGCTGGCGGGCGTTGACCAGCGGGTCACGCTACGGGAGGGACCCGCGCTACAGTCCCTGGAGTCGCTTGGCGAATGTCCCGCTTTCGATCTGATCTTCATCGATGCCGATAAGCCGAATAACCCCCATTATCTGCGCTGGGCGCTACGTTATTCCCGCCCAGGAACCTTAATTATTGGCGATAACGTGGTACGCGACGGCGAAGTGGTCAACCCACAGAGCGCCGACGAGCGCGTTCAGGGTGTGCGTCAGTTCATTGAGATGATGGGCGCCGAGCCACGGTTGACGGCAACGGCGCTGCAAACCGTGGGCACTAAAGGCTGGGACGGCTTTACTCTGGCGTGGGTAAACGCTTAAGCGTGGACGCCTGACCAGTAGCCCCGGTAAGCGCAGCGCCACCGGGGACAACCAGCCAGGCTATGGGGTAATTTGCTCCATCGCCTGCAACACTCGCTTGTCCGAGATAGGATACGGGGTGCCCAGCTGCTGGGCGAAGAAGCTGACCCGCAGCTCCTCGATCATCCAGCGGATCTCGCGGACATCGTCGTCCTCACGGCGGTTCGGCGGTAGCTTATTCAGCCACTGCTGCCACGCCTGCTGCACGCTCTCCACCTTAAGCATCTGCGCCCGATCGCGGTGCGGATCGATAGCCATCTTCTCCAGACGCTTTTCAATCGCCTGCAGATAGCGCAGCGTATCGCCAAGACGGCGGAAACCGTTGCCGGTGACAAAGCCGCGATACACCAGACCCGCCATCTGCGCTTTGATATCCGACAGCCCCAGCGCCATGGTCATATCCACCCGGCCTTTCAGCCGTTTGTTGATATTGAACACCGCGGTGAGGATCTGCTCGACCTGTTTAGCGATCTCCACCACCGTGTCGTTGAGCTCGGCTCGCACTTTATCGTGCAGCTGACTAAAGCCCTCTTCCGTCCACACCGGACCGCCCGCCTCGTCAATAAGCTTATCAACGCCGCAGGAGATGCAATCATCAATCAGATCCAGCACTTTGCCGTACGGGTTAAAGTAGAGCCCAAGCTTGGCTTTATTCGGTAGTTTCTCGTGCAGATACTTAATCGGCGACGGGATGTTGAGCAGCAGCAGGCGACGCAGACCGCGCCACATGGCCTGCTGCTGTTCCTGTGGATTATCAAACAGCTTGATGGCCACGCTGTCGCGCTCGTCCACCAGCGCCGGCCAGGCTTTCACCTTATAGTTACCGCGCTTCTGTTCGTAACTTTCCGCCAGGGTGCCAAAGCTCCAGATATGCAGCCCGCTCTGCTCAATACCGTCATCAGCGACCGCCGACAGCGTCTCCTGCACTTTGCCCTTCAGGGCGTCTTTCAACGCCTGCAGCGAGCGCCCTTCCTGCAGCTTCTTGTTTTTATCATCCACCACCCGGAAGGTGATTTTCAGGTGATCGGGCACCTGATCCCACTGCCAGGCTTCGCGGTCGATGGTCACGCCGGTCATCTTACGCAGCTCGCGCTCCAGCGAATCGAGCAGCGGCAGCTCAAGCGGCGTCGCCCGGCCAAGAAACGCTTCCGCATAGTTGGGAGCCGGGACGAAATTGCGCCGTACCGGCTTCGGCAGCGATTTTATCAGCGCGATAATGAGCTCGCGACGCAGGCCAGGGATCTGCCATTCAAACCCGGCTTCCTCTACCTGGTTGAGCAGCGGCAGCGGAATATGAACCGTTACGCCATCGGCATCGGCGCCAGGTTCAAACTGATAGCTAAGCCGCAGCTTGAGGTTGCCCTGATGCCAGAAATTCGGGTAGTCCAGTTTACTGACCTGCTCCGCCCCCTCTTTAATCAGCATGCTCTTTTCAAAATTGAGCAAGTCTGGCGTTTCACGGCTGGCCCGCTTCCACCAGCTATCGAAGTGGCGGGCGGAGATGACGTCGTGGCTGATGCGCTGGTCGTAGAACTCGAACAGCGTCTCGTCATCCACCAGGATGTCGCGGCGGCGCGACTTATGCTCCAGCTCTTCGATTTCCGCGCGCAGCTTCAGGTTATCGCGGAAGAAGGCGTGCCGCGTCTGCCAGTCGCCCTCTACCAGCGCGTGGCGGATAAATAGCTCACGACACAGCGCCGGATCAATCTGGCTGTAGTTGACCTTGCGCGCGCCAACGATCGGCAGGCCGTAGACGGTGACCTTCTCCGTCGCCATCACCGCGCCCTGCGACCGCTCCCAGTGCGGCTCACTGTATGAGCGCTTGATCAGGTGCTGCGCTACCGGCTCCACCCACTCCGGCTCAATGCGCGCGGCAATACGCCCCCACAGCCGGCTGGTCTCGACCAGCTCCGCAACCATCGTCCACTTCGGCGGCTTCTTGAATAGACCGGAGCCGGGGAAGATAGAGAACCGCGCATTACGGGCGCCGGTAAACTCCTGCTTATCGGCATCTTTCATGCCGATGTGCGACAGCAGACCGGTCAGCAACGCAGTATGGATCTCGCGATATTCCGCCGGCTCACTGTTGATCGGCAGGCCGAGCTCTTTCACCACCTGGCGCAGCTGGGTGTAGATGTCCTGCCACTCGCGCACGCGCAGATAGTTAAGAAAATCGACCCGGCACTGGCGGCGGAACTGATTCGACGACAGCGCCTTCTGCTGCTCGCCGAGGTAGTTCCACAGATTGACGAAGGCGAGGAAATCAGACTCTTTATCGTGGAAGCGGCGATGTTTTTCGTCAGAGGCCTGCTGTTTGTCCATCGGCCGCTCGCGCGGGTCCTGGATCGACAGCGCGGAGGTGATGATCATCGCTTCCCGCACGCAGCCGTGCTTCTGCGCCTCCAGCACCATGCGCGCCAGACGCGGATCCACCGGTAGCTGGCTGAGCTGGCGGCCCAGCGGGGTTAGCTTATAAGCCGTTGCCTGCGCATCGGTGGTGATGGCGCCCAGCTCTTCCAGCAGGCGTACGCCGTCCTGGATATTGCGCTTATCCGGCGCTTCGACAAACGGGAAGGCGGCGATATCGCCTAAGCCCAGGGCGGTCATCTGCAGGATGACCGACGCCAGGTTGGTGCGCAGAATCTCCGGGTCGGTAAATTCCGGGCGCGACAGGAAATCGTCTTCTGAATAAAGACGAATACAGATCCCTTCCGAAACGCGGCCGCAGCGGCCCTTACGCTGGTTGGCGGACGCCTGGGAAACCGGCTCGATCGGCAGGCGCTGCACCTTGGTGCGGTAGCTGTAACGGCTGATACGCGCAGTACCGGGATCGATAACGTATTTAATGCCCGGCACGGTCAGCGAGGTTTCCGCCACGTTGGTCGCCAGCACGATGCGTCGTCCGCTGTGCGGCTGGAAGACGCGGTTCTGCTCGCTGTTGGACAGGCGGGCGTACAGCGGCAGCACTTCGGTATGGCGCAGATCCAGCTTATTCAGCGCATCGGCGGTATCGCGAATTTCCCGCTCACCGCTCATAAAGATCAGAATATCGCCGGGCCCTTCGCGCCCCAGTTCGTCAACCGCATCAAAGATCGCCTGTAACTGATCGCGCTCGGTATCGTCCGCCTCTTCCGCTATCGGCCGATAGCGCACTTCCACCGGGTAAGTCCGCCCGGAGACTTCGATAATCGGCGCATTATTGAAATGCTTTGAGAAACGTTCCGGGTCGATGGTCGCCGAGGTAATGATGATTTTCAGGTCCGGGCGGCGCGGCAGGAGCTCTTTCAGATAGCCGAGCAGAAAGTCAATATTCAGGCTGCGCTCGTGCGCCTCATCGATAATGATGGTGTCGTACTGCATCAACAGGCGATCCTGCTGGATCTCCGCCAGCAGGATACCGTCGGTCATCAGCTTAACCATGGTGTTTTCGCTGACGTGGTCGCTGAAGCGGACTTTATAGCCGATGCAGCCGCCCGGCTCGCTCTGCAGCTCTTCGGCAATACGATTGGCGACGGTCCGCGCCGCCAGGCGACGCGGCTGGGTATGGCCGATGAGTCCTTTCAGCCCGCGCCCCAGCTCCATGCAGATTTTGGGCAGCTGGGTGGTTTTACCCGAACCGGTCTCCCCGGCGACGATCACCACCTGGTGGTCGCGCACCGCCTCGAGAATCTCTTGTTTTTTCTGGCTAACCGGCAGGTTTTCCGGATAGGTGATGGCCGGACGCGCCGCTTCGCGCAGCAGGACTTTACCGGCTGCCTGGCTTATCTCCAGCGCCATCTCCTGCAGAATGGCCTGTTGCGATTCAGGATTTTTAACCTTCTTCACGCCGTGCAGACGGCGGGCAAAGCGCGTTTTGTCGCGCAGCATCAGGCCGTCGAGCTGTTGATAAAGCTGGGGGAAGGTGATTTTTTGTTGTTCTGTCATAGCGTTATCGGGCAGAGCTCTGCCGGGAAAATCTCTTTTGAAGTATTGCCTTAGAGTACCACATCTGTGTCATTCGTGCCTTGTTCAAAAAATCTGAACATAGGATTCGATATATTGCGCTATCTCTGTGGCGCGATTGTGAATACAGTGTCAACAAGCACCAGGGCATTGACCCGTCAATCACATTAAAAAAAGGAAACACCCATGAGCAAAGTATTAGTTCTGAAATCCAGTATTCTGGCAGGGTACTCACAATCTGGTCAGCTTTCCGACTATTTTGTTGAACAATGGCAGGAAAAACACCCTGGCGATGAGATCACCGTGCGTGACCTGGCCGCCAATCCGATCCCGGTTCTGGATGGCGAACTGGTTGGCGCCCTGCGTCCGAGCGACGCGCCGCTGACTCCGCGTCAGCAGGAAGCGCTGGCCCTTTCCGACGAGCTGATCGCCGAACTGAAAGGCAACGATGTGATTGTTATCGCTGCGCCGATGTACAACTTCAACATCCCGACGCAGCTGAAAAACTATTTCGACCTGGTGGCTCGCGCCGGCGTCACCTTCCGCTACACCGAGAAAGGGCCGGAAGGTCTGGTAACCGGTAAACGCGCGGTCGTCGTTACCAGCCGCGGCGGTATCCATAAAGATACTCCGACCGACCTGGTCACCCCATACCTGTCCACCTTCCTCGGCTTCATCGGCATCACCGACGTGAACTTTGTGTTCGCCGAAGGTATCGCTTACGGCCCGGAAGTCGCGGCCAAAGCGCAGTCTGACGCGAAAGCGGCCATCGACAGCGTGGTTGCAGCCTAATATTTCACTCCTCTCGCTTCCTGCGGGAGGAGAGTTTTACTTTTTCTCGTAGCGTAAATACCCCACCACGCCTCCGCCGCCATCTTTTGGATGATTCACGCCGTCGTTGACCTCCACGCAAGGGAAATCGAAAGGCGAAACGCCGTCAATGCAGGCCACATTCACCCCATACTGCTGTGGGTTTGATCGCCGTTGATGAAAGGTGTAGATCCCGCATACCGAGCAGAAAAAGTGCACGGCTTCCCCTGTATTAAAGCGATACTCTGTGAGCTTATCCCCTCCGCGTACCACCTCTATTCCTGAACGCGGCGAAGAGACCGCGACCGCCCCACGCATGCGACAATATGAGCAGTTACAGCGCCGAACGGTGTTGAAGCCGTCGCTGAGTTCCACGGTAAACGCCACCGCACCGCAGTGACAGTGAGCGGATAATTTCTCTGCCATAATTTTACCCCTCAGGTGGCGGCTTTTGGCCGCAGGTTTTCATCAAACGCCAGCCGCTTACGCCCTGCTTCGACTTCCCGTAATGGCTCCACCTGGTGCAGCGTCTGCTTACAGCGTTCCACCAGCGCCTGGTATTCACGGGTACCTTGTTTTTTCCACGCCAGCTCCTGTTCGCTCAGGATGCGAATCGCTTTTGCCGGGCTGCCGATAATCAGATGGTTGGCGGGCATCTCGGCGTTGGCTTTGACAAAGGCCGAAGCGCCGACAATGCTGTTTTCGCCAATGACCGCCCCGTCGATAATCACCGCGCTCATGCCCACCAGCGCGTTGCGGCCAATCACGCAGCCGTGCAGAATAGCGCCGTGGCCGATATGGCCCTCCTCTTCCACCACCGTATCCTGGCCGGGGAAGCCATGCATCACGCAGTTATCCTGAATATTGGCGCCGTCTTTGACCACGATGCGCCCGAAGTCGCCGCGCAGGCTGGCGTTGGGCCCAACATAGACCCCTTTGCCGAGGATCACGTCGCCAATCAACACCGCGGTCGGGTGAACGTAACTCTCCTCCGGCACCACCGGCGTCAGTCCATCAATCTGATATATCGGCATGCAACCTCCTTATGCGCCCGGCAAACCGCCAAAGCGCTGATAATAGAGCGGACCCGGCGCCGGGAGCTCGCCCACCGAGCTCTCACCTTTCTCGCTGACAAACGCCAGCGCACCGGGACTCACGCGTTGATAAATATTGATACACAGCTGGCGGGCGGTTTGCCCTGCCCAATGCGCCGGCAGGAGCTCTTCCGGCAGCAGCGGGTCTTTGAGCACCACCCGGCGATAGAAATGGATAAGGAGCAGTTGGATCTGGAAACAGCGCTCCGGCGTCAACTCTGACGGCTCGCTGTCGCGCAGCAGCGGCAGTAATGGTCGGAACAAGGCGATAAACGCCTCGTACATCTCATTTTGTTCGGTGAGATGCCAGCACTCCTCTACGCGGTCGCGCAGCGCCGCCCTTGAGAGCGCCAGCGGCGAATGGGCTTCAAAACAGATGACGTTTTCGGCAACGCCCGCTTCATGTAGCAGCGATTGGACATCGGCCAGTTTTTGCGACGGCGAGGCCAGCAGGCTCGGCGCCAGCGCGCCAAATCCCTGCCATAACAGTTGCTTTTTGACTTCCGCCAGAACCGTTTTTTCTAACCCTTCCGACAATAGCAGCAGCCAGGTTCCGTCCCATTCCGGGGCATTCGCCCGATAAATTTTATGTTCCGCGCGCCGGGTCAGACGCAACCCTTTATCACTCAGGCGATAGAAGCTGCGCCGGCCGATGCGGACAACATCAAGCCACTCTTCTTTATTGAGGCGAAACAGCGCGGTGCGTACGAAGCGCTCGCCGAAGCCTAATCCTTCCAGCAGCGCCGCGACGCTGCCCAGCCACACTTCCCCACCGCGTTGTAATAAAGCGTCGCCATACAGCGAGGCAATTAATGACGTGCCGCTGATGGGCATCGCCGTCACCGCTTGTTGAATAAAGGCGTCGAGTTTACTCATCTGATTCATTCTGTTGTTATATTTTTCCTTTATGAATCATAGCACAGGAAATTCCCGGCTTACGGCGTAAAGGCCTCAGCCGGGTTATCGGGGAGAGGATTAACCGCTAACCACCGCTTTTCGCAGGTCGAATACCCGACAGGCTTTCCCTTCCGAGCGCGGAATGCTGCCGCAGTTGACGATAGTAATATCGGTGGAGATCCCGACCATCGACTTAATGCGGTGACGCAACTGATGGCAAATCTGGCAGCGTTGTTCATGACTCAGCGCCAGCCCGCTCTCTTTCAGCTCAACGCGCACCGCCAGCGAATCCAGATGACCGCGGCGATTGACCTCTAACTGATAGTGCGGCGCCAGGTGTTCAAACTTGAGGATCTCCTCTTCCAGCTGCGAGGGGAAGACGTTAACCCCGCGGATAATCAGCATATCGTCGCTGCGTCCGCTGATGCGATCCATGCGGCGCATGGTCCGCGCGGTTCCCGGCATCAGGCGCGTCAGATCGCGGGTACGATAGCGGATCACCGGCAGCGCTTCTTTGGTCAGGGTGGTAAACAGCAGCTCACCATGCTCGCCATCTTCCAGCGGCGTACCGTCGTCCGGGTTGACGATTTCCGGGAAGAAGTGGTCTTCCCAGATAGTCGGGCCGTCAACGGTTTCCAGACACTCCATCGCTACGCCCGGTCCCATGACTTCCGACAAACCGTAAATATCCAGGGCGGTGATCCCCAGCCGGCGCTCGATTTCCGCGCGCATCGCCAGCGTCCACGGCTCAGCGCCAAAGACGCCGACCCGCAATGAACAGCTGCGGGCATCGCCGCCCATCTGGCGCTCCAGCTCTTCAATCAGATTCAGACAGTAGGACGGCGTCACCATGATCATATCCGGCTGGAAATCGCGGATCAGCTGCGCCTGTTTTTCGGTCTGTCCGCCGGACATCGGGATCACCGTCGCGCCCAAACGTTCCGCGCCGTAGTGCGCGCCAAGGCCGCCGGTAAACAGGCCATAGCCGTAGGCGACGTGAATTTTATCTTTTGCTGAACCACCGGCCGCGCGCAGCGAACGGGCGACAATATTGGCCCAGTTATCAATATCGTTTTGCGTATACCCCACCACCGTCGGTTTGCCGGTGGTGCCGGAAGAGGCGTGAATGCGCACCACCTGCTCCATCGGCACCGCGAATGTATCGAAGGGATAGTTGTCGCGCAGATCCTGTTTGGTGGTGCAGGGGAATTTTTGCAGATCGTTTAATTCCCGAAAGTCGTCAGGGTGCACGCCGGCGGCGTCGAATTTGCGGCGATACATCGGCACATTTTCGTACGCATGCTTCAGCGTCCATTTCAGGCGCTGGGTTTGCAGGGCCTGCAGTTCGTCACGCGATGCGGTTTCAATCGGATCTAATTTTGTAGTAGTTATCATTGTAGGGTACTCGCAGGTAAATTAGCTCACACTCGCTCGAGGATCATGGCAATGCCCTGACCCACGCCAATACACATCGTACACAGCGCATAGCGCCCGCCCCGGCGTTGCAGCTCAAGGCTGGCGCTCAGCGCTAACCGCGCGCCGCTCATGCCCAGCGGATGGCCTAACGCGATGGCGCCGCCGTTGGGATTTACGTGCGCCGCATCGTCCGGCACGCCGAGCTGTCTGAGCACCCCCAGCGCCTGGGCGGCGAAGGCCTCATTCAGCTCAATCAGATCCATATCGTTAATATTGAGTCCCGCCCGCTCCAGCACTTTACGCACCGCCGGTACCGGCCCCAGTCCCATCAGGCGCGGTTCGACACCCGCCGTCGCCATCGCCACGATACGCGCCCGCGGCGTGAGCCCCTGGATAGCGGCCTGCTGTTCGCTGGCGATGATCAGCGCCGCGGCGCCATCGTTGACGCCTGAAGCATTGCCCGCAGTAATGACGCCGCCCTGGCGGAACGGCGCTTTCAGTTTCGCCAGCTGCTCAAGCGTGGTTTCCGGGCGCGGATGCTCGTCCTCGCGCACGTCGCTAACCGCCCCTTTCCGGCCGACAATCTGCACCGGCACAATCTCCTGCGCCAGAATGCCGTCGCGCTGGGCCTGCGCCGTGCGCTGCTGGCTGCGCCAGGCGAAAGCGTCCTGATCGGCTCGGCTGATATTTAACAATTCAGCTACATTCTCGGCCGTTTCCGGCATGCTGTCAGTTCCGAAGTGTTGCGCCATGAGCGGGTTCACAAAACGCCAGCCAATCGTGGTATCAAAGAGTTCCGCCTGACGCTGGTACGGCGCGCTGGCTTTTCCCATCACGAAAGGCGCACGCGACATCGATTCCACGCCGCCGGCAATCAGCAGATCGGCATCGCCGGCTTTGATCGCCCTGGCGGCAAAGCCGATGGCATCCAGACCCGATCCGCACAGGCGGTTAATCGTGGTGCCCGGCACGGTATGCGGGTAACCGGCCAACAACGTCGCCATGTGCGCCACGTTGCGGTTATCTTCCCCGGCCTGATTCGCACAGCCGAAAATCACATCATCAATTGCTGCCGGGTCGAGCCCGGGATTACGACTCAGGAGCTCACGCAGCGGGATTGCCGCCAGGTCGTCGGCGCGCACACTGGCCAGCGCGCCGCCGTAGCGGCCAATCGGCGTACGGATCCCGTCACAAATAAAGGCGTCGCGCATTACACGTCTCCCGTGATTGTGCCGCCGATGCGGTGCGATTTGCCGCGGAACAGGGCCACAATCTTTTGCTGTTGATTAACAATTTCGATGTCGTAGACGCCGGTCAGCTTGCCCTGCTGTTTGACTCTGGCGGTGGCGACCAGCCGGTCGCCGGCAAACGCCGGACGAAGAAAATCAATGCTTGCCGCCGAGGCCACCGCCGCCAGCCCCTGGCTGTTACAGGCGTAGGCGAAAGCGGTATCGGCAAGCGTAAATAGCTGACCACCGTGACAGGTTTGATGGCCGTTAAGCATGTCCGCCGAGACGGTCATACTCATCTGCGCAAAACCGTCGTCCATTTCGATAAGTTCGATCCCCATCTTTCTGGCGCAGGTATCTTTTTCGTACATCACGCGCGCGTTGCGCCACGGATCATTGCTCATGGTGCTTCTCCATCAGCGCCTTCTGGCGCAGCAGGGAACTGGGGCGATAGCGCTCCTCGCCATAATGGTGTTGCAGGTTCTCCAGCAGTTGCAGCACCCGCCGCCAGCCAAGGCGTTCTCCCCATGCCAGCGGGCCATGCGGATAGTTCACGCCAAGGCGCATCGCGGTATCGACATCCTGCGGGCTGGCGACGCCTTTTTGCACCGCATCCAGCGCTTCGTTAATCAGCATCGCCACCGTGCGCCACACCAGCAGGCCGGGATAATCGGCAATACGCAGCACTTTCTTGCCCTGCTGCTGGAAGTAATGCACGGCCTTTTCAGTGGCCGCAGGCGCGTTGGTTGCCGCTGCGGCCAGCACCACCGTATCGCTGGCGCACAGGTCATACACCACCACCGGGCGGTGATGCTTAATACTCAGCGCCAGGGCGGTCTCGCCTTCAGTCTCCAGCAGCAAGACATCGTCTAATTCAGTGACGTTGTCACTTCTGACGGTAACGGATTCAGCACCCATCATTACCGGCGGCAGCGCCGCGTCCGGCTGCGTCTCCGCGGGCCAGCGATAGACGCCGTGACCGCTCTTTTTACCCAGCCTCCCGGCCAGCGCCAGCTCTTGCTGGAGGAGCGATGGCAGGTAGCGGCGGTCCTGCCAGAAGGCGTTAAACACCGAACAGGTCACGGCGAAGTTGACGTCCTGGCCAATCAGGTCAGTCAGCGCCAACGGTCCCATCGGAAAACCGCCGCCGTCACGCAAAGCGGCATCGATAACCTCCGGGGCGGCAACCTGTTCTTCCAGCGCGCGCCAGGCCTCAGCGTAGAACGGACGCGCTACGCGGTTAACGATAAATCCCGGCGTTGAGCGGCAGCGTACCGGCTGTTTCCCCCAGCCGCTTACGCACTGGCACAGCTGCTCCACCACTTCTGTGGAGGTCGCAAGACCACTCACCACCTCGACCAGCTTCATCACCGGCGCCGGATTAAAAAAGTGCAGTCCGGCCACCCGCTCCGGGTTTTTGACCCCGGCGGCGATAGCGGTAATCGAAATAGACGAGGTATTACTGGTCAACAGCGTTGACGGCGCGCAGATCTCCGCCAGCTGCGCGAATAGAGCCGTTTTGACCTCCAACCGTTCAGAGGCCGCTTCGATCACTAAATCTGCATCGGCAAGTGCGGCTAAATCGTGGGCCGGATGCAGGCGCGCCAGCAGCGCGTCGGCCTGCTCTGACGCCAGTTTGCCCCGCGCAACGCATGACGCCAGACGCCCGGCGATACCCTCTATCGCCAGGTCTACAGCCTTAGGGTTAATATCAAAAATACGCACCGGATGCCCGGCGGCGGCAGCCACTTCGGCGATGCCGGCCCCCATGGTGCCGCTGCCGATCACCGCCACGTTGACTAAGGATGTCGTCATCATCTATTTCCCGCTGAACTGTGGTGGCCGTTTGGCCAGAAACGCGCTGACCCCTTCGCGGTAATCATCGCTGCGCCCGGCCAGACGCTGATAATCGCGCTCCAGGTCCAGCTGCGCGTCGAGACTGTTGGTTTCAGAAGCCAGCAGCGCCTTTTTAATCAGCCCAAGACCAAACGTCGGTTGCGCCGCAAGATGGCGCGCCAGTTGCAGACTGGTATCCGCCAGTTCTGAATCGTCCACCAGTTGCCAGATAATCCCCCACTGCGCGGCCTGTTCCGCGCTGAGGCTGTCGCCCAGCAGCGCCAGCCCCATCGCGCGCGCACGGCCGGCCACCCGCGGCAGGAACCAGCTGCCGCCGCAGTCCGGCACCAGGCCGAGCTTGCTGAACGCCATCACAAATTTGGCCGAACGCGCGGCCAGCACGATATCGCAGCCCAGCGCCAGGGTAGCGCCCGCGCCGGCGGCCACGCCGTTAACCGCGCAGATGACCGGTTTCGGCAGCGCCGCCAGACGGCGCACTAACGGGTTGTAAAAGCGTTCTACCGACATGCCAAGATCCGGCGGCGGGCCGCTGGGGTCGACATTGCGGTCGTTCAAATCCTGGCCGGCGCAAAAACCGCGGCCGGCGCCGGTTATCAGCAGGCAGCGCACGCCATCATCGCGCTCGGCCTGCTTCAGACATTCCGCCAGCTGGTGATGCATCAGGTCGTTAAAACTGTTAAGGCGGTCCGGGCGATTGAGGGTAATGGTCATGACGCCCTGTTCCACTGCGCTGAGAATGAAAGCTTCCACGATTAGCGTCCTTTAAATTCCGGGGTACGTTTTTGTAAGAAGGCGTCGATGCCTTCGCGGCGGTCCTCGGTGGCGCTCAGCAGGCTAAACAGCTGGCGCTCCTGTTGCAGACCGGCCTGCAGGCTGACTTCCTGCGCCAGGCGCAGCGACTGTTTTGCCGCCCGTAGCGCCAGCGGCGAATGGCGGGCAATGGTGGTTGCCAGCTGCAGGGCATACTCATCGGTTAACGCCGCCGGATGGATATCACTGACCAGCCCGGCCTGCTGCGCCTGGCGGGCGTCAATACTCTCGCCGCTCAGCACCATCCGGCTGGCCAGCGCCTTGCCAACGCTGCGGATCAGCCGCTGGGTGCCGCCCGCGCCCGGCATTATGCCGAGGGTAATTTCCGGCAGGCCAAAGCGGGCATTGTCCCCGGCGACAATCAGGTCGCACAGCAGGGCCAGCTCGCAGCCGGCGCCGAGCGCGTAGCCGTTGACCGAGGCGATGAGCGGCTTAGTAAAAGCATCGATTCGCGCCCATAACCGTGGGCGAATATCATCCAGGGTGGCAGGAAGATCTTTTTCCGCCATTTCATTGAGGTCAGCCCCGGCGGCGAAAAAACGCGCGTTACCGCGAATAACGCAGACGCCGACGCTGTCATCAACTGCCGCCGCCTCCAGCGCCTCGGCAATCTGGGTTAATAAGGCATTGTTCAGCGCGTTGCGGGCCTGCGGGCGGTTCAGCGTCAACTGAAGCACCCGGCCATGACGGTGGATCAGCAGGTCACTCATGCCATCCCCCGCGCGTCAAAGTCGACCACCACATCGCCGCTTGTCGGCAGCGACTGGCAGCTCAGCACGTAGCCCGCCGCCAGCTCATCCGCTTCCAGGCTGTAATTGGCGGCCATCGCCACTTCACCGCGCAGCACTTTGCATTTACAGGTGGCGCATACCCCGCCCTTACAGGCGAACGGCAGATCGGCGCCCTGACGCAATGCGGCATCCAGGATGCTGTCGTCTTCGGCGCTGAGGGCGATAAGCCGATCGCGCCCGTCCTGGCGGATGGTCACCGTGCGCCCTTCCGCCTGCACTCCAGCGGCCCGCTTCACATTGCCGCCTGGTGTATTAAAGCGTTCGAGATGAATCGATTTCTCCGCTACGCCAAGTTCACGTAACGTCGCTTCCGCCTCGTCCATCATCGCCGCCGGCCCGCAGATAAAGGCCTCGTCGAAACGGCTGAAATCCAGCAGATGATCAGCGAGCTGGCGCAGTTTGTCGCCGTCAATGCGCCCCTGTAGCAGATCGCTGTCCATCGACTCCTGGCTAAACAGGTGGATCACCTGCAGGCGCTGCGGATAGCGGTCTTTTAAATCGGCCAGCGCCTGGCGGAACATCATGCTATGGCTGCTGCGGTTGCCGTAGATCAGCGTAAAGCGGCTTTGCGGCTCGGTCGCTAGCGTCGCGCTAATGATCGCCATCATCGGCGTGATCCCGGAGCCGGCGGCAATCGCCAGATATTCTCCCTGCCGTTCGGCCTGCGGTTGATAACCGAAATGCCCCTGCGGCACCATCACCTCCAGCTCCATACCCTGCTGGATATCGTGCTGGGCGTAGCGCGAGAAGCGCCCGCCGTCGATAGCTTTGACCGCGACGCTAATTTCGCCGGGCGTGCGGCTGCGACAAATGGAGTAACAGCGGCGCAGTTCTTCGCCGCCCAGACGGGCTTTTAGCGTCAGATGCTGGCCCGGGCGAAAACAGTATTCCGCCTGCAGGGCTTGCGGGATCGCAAAAGTGATGGTCACCGCATCGCGGGTTTCCGGCTCGACTCTCGCCACCTTAAGCGAATGGAACGTCGTCATGGCAACCTCAAATACATTTAAAGTAATCAAAAGGTTCCCGGCAGCTGTCGCAGCGATAGAGCGCTTTGCAGGCCGTGGAACCGAATTCGCTAATCAGCGAGGTATGGGCGCTGCCGCAGCGCGGACAGCTCACCTCAACGGGCCTGTCCGCATGGCAGGCGTGCCCCTGGGGCGGGCTGATGCCGTACTGGCGCAGGCGCTCGCGGGCATCCTGACTCATCCAGTCGGTGGTCCACGGCGGATCCAGCTGCAGGACGATATGTACCGGCTGAAAGCCATGCTCGCTCATGACCGTGCGGATCTCCCCCAGCAGATGCTCCGTCGCCGGACAGCCCGAATAGGTCGGGGTAAAGCCAATCACCCAGCCGTCGCCATGGCGCGCGACGCTGCGCACCATACCAAGGTCGGTGATGGTGAGTACTGGCACTTCCGGATCCGGGATCGCGCTTAATAATCCCCAGATGGTGCGAACCTCTGCAGGAGCGATATCGGCAAGACGTTGCATAGTCACCTCACTTACCACTGCAGTCCGGGATGCGAACGCTGCAGATACTGCATCTCCGCCAGCAGCGGGCCGAGATGTTCACTGTGCAGCCCCTGTTTGCCGCCGCTGCGGAAGGCCGCTTCCTGCGGGATCTGTAAGCCGGAGTCGAGAAGCGCCGTGTGTACCGCGCTTTGCCATTCGGCCTGCAGTTCACGCGGATCAACCGCAATGCCCTGCTCAACCAGGCTGAGCTCCACTTCATCAGCGAGGAACAGTTCGCCGGTGAAGCGCCACAGATTGTCGACCGCCTGCTGCATTTTGCGATTTGATAATTCGGTGCCGTTACCGAGACGCTCCAGCCAGCCGCGGCTAAAGCGCTGGTGGTAACGCACCTCTTTCAGCCCTTTAGCGGCAATGGCCGCCAGCTGCGCGTCGCGGCTGTTCACCAGCCGGCTGAACAGGGCGACATGCCAGACGTCGATAAAGAACTGGCGGGCGATAGTGTCGGCAAAATTGCCGTTTGGCTGCTCCACCAGCAGCAGGTTGCTGAACCGGCGCTCATCGCGGCCAAAAGCCAGCGTATCTTCGTCGCCGCAACCGTTAAGCTCGGCGGCATAGCTTAAAAAATTGCGCGCCTGGCCGAGCAGGTCGAGGCCGATGTTGGCCAGCGCAAGATCGATCTCGAGCTCGGGAGCATGTCCGCACCAGGCGCCTAAACGCTGGGCCAGAACCAGACCATTGTCGCCAAGCCGCAGGGCGTAGGTGGCTACGGGGTTAGGGTTATTCATCGCCGCCTCACATATGTTCCATGCCGTCCGGCACGGTATAGAAAGTCGGATGACGGTAGACTTTGCTTTCCGCCGGGTCGAAGAATTCGCTGCGATCTTCCGGCTGCGAAGCAACGATTTCGCTGGCCTTCACCACCCAAATTGAGCAGCCTTCGCTGCGGCGGGTGTAGGCATCGCGGGCATTCTCCAGCGCCATTTGATCATCGGCAGCGTGCAGACTGCCGACGTGACGATGGGATAACCCCTGTTTGCTGCGAACGAACACTTCATATAACGGCCAGTAAACTTTGCTCATGTTGTCTCTCCTCATGCTGCGCTGCGGGCCTGCTGTTTTTGCGCATGGGCCAGCGCGGCTTCGCGCACCCATTCGCCCTCTTCCCAGGCCTTACGCTTGGCGGCCAACCGCTCGTGATTGCAAATGCCACGGCCGCTAATCACCTCGTTAAATTCCTGCCAGTCGATTTCGCCGAAGCGGTAGTGGCCGCTGGCTTCATCAAACTGCAAATCCGGGTCCGGGACGGTCATACCGAGGATCTCTACCTGCGGCACGGTATTGTCGACGAAGCGCTGACGTAGCTCGTCGTTGGAGTGCAGTTTGATTTTCCACGCCATGCTGCGGGCGCTGTTCGGCGAGTTGTCATCGTTGGGGCCGAACATCATCAGCGCCGGCCACCAGAAGCGGTTAATAGCGTCCTGCAGCATCTGCCGCTGCGCGTCATTGCCCTGCGCCAGCGCCATGCAGGCTTCAAAACCCTGACGCTGGTGAAAGCTCTCTTCTTTGCAGATTTTGACCATCGCCCGGGCATAGGGGCCGTAGGAGGTCCGGCACAGCGCCACCTGGTTGACGATGGCCGCGCCATCGACCAGCCAGCCGATCACGCCGATATCCGCCCAGCTGAGGGTCGGGTAGTTAAAAATGGAGGAGTATTTCATCTGCCCGTCGAGCATCTTCTGATACAGGTCTTCCCGGGCGCAGCCAAGGGTTTCCGCGGCGCTATAGAGATACAGCCCGTGTCCAGCCTCATCCTGTACCTTAGCCAACAGGATCGCTTTGCGGCGCAGCGTCGGCGCGCGGGTGATCCAGTTGCCTTCCGGCAGCATGCCGACGATCTCCGAGTGCGCGTGCTGGCCTATCTGCCGAATCAAGGTCTTACGGTAGGCATCCGGCATCCAGTCCTGCGGTTCGATGGCCGTTTCCTGCGCGATGCGCTGGTCAAAGCGTTGTTCTTCTGTCACGTCATCACCTTTATGATTCAGATATTCACAACAAAAACATTTATGTGAATCACTTTGTTTATTGAAGGTTACATATTGGTTAAATAAAACCACAAATTTTGTTTGCTCTTTTTGTGATAATCTCCGCAAAACCTTTTGCAAACCACAATTAATACAGTAAGTTAAGCATAAGGCGTAACGCCATCGCGATCACAATGTTAATAATTTATTAAATACGGGCTTGCATTTTATGATTCATAAAAGAACTATTTATAGATATCACACGTAACACATTTGGAGATTTGCGATGCAGCAGTTAGCCAGCTACTTATCCGGCGCCTGGCAGACCGGCCGGGGCCGCGCCCGTACTATCCATCACGCCATCACCGGCGCGGCGCTTTGGGAGGTGACCAGTGAAGGCCTGGATATGGCGCAGGCGCGCCGCTTCGCGATTGAGCGCGGTGGTAAAGCCCTGCAGGCGATGACCTTTATTGAACGCAGCGCGATGCTGAAAGCGGTGGCGAAACACCTGCTGGAGCAGAAAGACCAGTTCTACGCCATCTCCGCGCAAACCGGCGCCACTCGCGCCGACAGTTGGGTGGATATTGAAGGCGGTATCGGTACCCTTTTCACCTATGCCGGGCTCGGTAGTCGAGAATTACCGGACGATATCCTGTGGCCGGAAGACGAGCTCATCCCGCTCTCCAAACAGGGCGGTTTTGCCGCGCGTCATGTGCTGACATCAAAATCAGGCGTCGCCGTCCATATCAACGCCTTCAACTTCCCCTGCTGGGGAATGCTGGAAAAACTGGCGCCCACGTGGCTTGCCGGTATGCCGGCGATCATTAAACCGGCAACCGCTACCGCCCAGCTCACCCAGGCAATGGTGAAAGCGATTGTCGACAGCGGCCTGGTGCCGGAGGGCGCCATCAGCCTGATTTGCGGCGGCGCGGGCGATCTGCTCGACCACCTCGATAGCCAGGACGTGGTGACCTTTACCGGGTCAGCCGCCACCGGCCAGCAGCTACGGGCGCACCCTAACCTGGTAGCCAAATCCATTCCCTTTACCATGGAAGCAGATTCACTCAACTGCTGCGTGTTAGGCGAAGACGTCACTCCGGAGCAACCGGAATTCGCGCTGTTTATTCGGGAAGTGGTCCGCGAGATGACGGCGAAAGCCGGGCAAAAATGTACCGCTATCCGCAGAATCATTGTGCCACTGGCTCAGATTAATGCGGTTAGCGATGCACTGATCTCCCGCCTGCATAAAGTAACCGTCGGTGACCCTGCGCAGGAGGGCGTTAAGATGGGGGCCTTGGTTAATAGCGAACAGCGTCAGGACGTACAGGAGAGCGTCAATAAGCTGATAGCCGCTGGCTGCGAAGTACTCCTCGGTGGAGAGGCGGATCTCAGCGCGGCCGGCGCATTTTTCCCGCCGACCCTGTTGTACTGCTCACAGCCGGATGAAACGCCGGCGGTACACGCCATTGAAGCTTTTGGTCCGGTGGCGACGCTGATGCCGTATCGCGACCGCCAGCATGCGCTGACGCTGGCGCGCGCCGGCGGCGGCAGTCTGGCGGGGACGCTGGTCACCGCCAGCGGCGAGCTGGCGCGCGAGTTTATCCTCGGCGCCGCCCGCGCCCATGGCCGTATTCAGATACTGAATGAAGCATCCTCCGCAGAATCAACCGGCCACGGTTCGCCGCTGCCGCAGCTGGTGCACGGCGGCCCTGGCCGCGCTGGCGGCGGAGAAGAGCTTGGCGGGCTGCGTTCGGTGAAACACTATATGCAGCGTACCGCGGTCCAGGGCAGCCCAACGATGCTGGCGACCATCGGTCAACAGTGGGTGCGCGGCGCCCAGGTGAACGAAGACCGTATTCACCCGTTCCGCAAATATTTCGAAGAGATTCAGCCTGGCGACAGCTTATTAACCCCGCGCCGAACCCTGACCGAAGCGGATATCGTTAACTTCGCCTGCCTGAGCGGCGATCATTTCTACGCGCATATGGACAAAATCGCCGCCGCCGAGTCGATTTTTGGCGAGCGGGTGGTCCACGGCTATTTCCTGATCTCCGCCGCGGCCGGGCTGTTCGTCGATGCCGGCGTCGGGCCGGTTATCGCCAACTACGGCATGGAAAACCTGCGCTTTATTGAGCCGGTCAAACCGGGCGACACCATTCAGGTTCGCCTCACCTGTAAGCGGAAAACGGTCAAACATCAGCGCAGCGCCGATGAGAAAGCCACCGGCGTGGTGGAATGGGCGGTGGAGATTTTCAATCAGCACCAGCAGGCGGTGGCGCTGTATTCCATTCTGACCCTGGTGGCGCGTCAACAGGGAGATTTCCCGGCGTGATAGCGAAAAATAGACCGCTGGCGCTCTGTTGGCCGACCCTTTAGCCATTGATACTGCAATCGGTTTGCAACGGTTTCGCCCCGGGAAGTCCTTTATGTTATCCGTGGCTTCAGCGCACATTGCGCTCCCGGTTAATCGTCTGCGTTATGCCTGGCATAGCGCTGGGAGCGCACAGGGGGCGGCCAGTCGCCGCCGCCCCCTGTACCCCCGGGCTCGGGCCAGCAAGAATGGTGAATAAATTAACGGCAGGCCGCACGGACCGTAGGCCGGGTAAGGCGTCAGCCGCCACCCGGCAAAAAAATCAGCGCACGTTCTCAATGCCTCTGCGGAGGCATTTTTTACGCCCGTCTGGCAAAACTGACAAACAAGCTGGCAAAAGCAAACAAACGCCCCGGCGCCGCTGGCTGGTAGCTTAAGGATGACAAAGCCGACATTCGCAGCGGCAAGAGACAACACAACAATAAGATGAGGTCACAATGGCAAACGGCTTGAAATTTTCTCCTCGTAAAACCGCGCTGGCGCTGGCCGTGGCGGTGGTTTGCGCCTGGCAATCACCGGTCTTCGCTCACGGTAGCGAAGCCCACATGGTACCGCTGGATAAAACGCTGCAGGAATTCGGCGCTGATGTGCAGTGGGATGACTACGCGCAAATGTTCACCCTGATAAAAGACGGCGCTTACGTCAAAGTAAAGCCCGGCGCCAAAACGGCGATCGTCAACGGTAAATCCCTTGACCTACCGGTGCCTGTGGTAATGAAGGAAGGTAAAGCCTGGGTTTCCGATACCTTTATCAACGATGTCTTCCAGTCCGGTCTCGATCAGACCTTCCAGGTGGAAAAGCGCCCGCACCCGTTAAACTCGCTCTCGGCGGCGGAAATCAGTAAAGCGGTGACCATTGTCAAAGCCGCGCCGGAGTTTCAGCCGAATACCCGCTTTACTGAGATTTCCTTACACGAGCCGGACAAGGCGGCGGTATGGGCCTTTGCCCTGCAGGGAACGCCGGTCGATGCTCCCCGCACTGCCGATGTGGTGATGCTCGATGGCAAACACGTCATTGAAGCCGTGGTCGATCTGCAAAACAAAAAAATCCTCTCCTGGACGCCGATCAAAGGCGCCCACGGGATGGTGCTGCTCGATGATTTTGTCAGCGTGCAGAACATCATCAATACCAGCAGCGAATTCGCTGAGGTGCTGAAAAAGCACGGTATTACCGATCCTGGCAAAGTGGTCACCACCCCGCTCACCGTTGGCTTTTTTGATGGCAAAGATGGCCTGCAGCAGGATGCGCGTCTGCTGAAGGTGGTCAGTTATCTGGATACCGGCGACGGCAACTACTGGGCGCACCCGATTGAAAACCTGGTGGCGGTGGTCGACCTTGAAGCGAAGAAAATCATCAAAATCGAAGAAGGTCCGGTGATCCCGGTCCCAATGGAGCCCCGTCCGTATGATGGTCGCGACCGCAACGCCCCGGCGGTGAAACCGCTGGAGATAACCGAACCGGAAGGCAAAAACTACACGATCACCGGCGATACCATTCACTGGCAGAACTGGGATTTTCATCTGCGCCTGAACTCGCGCGTCGGACCAATTCTGTCAACGGTGACTTACAACGATAACGGCACAAAACGCCAGGTGATGTATGAAGGTTCCCTCGGCGGGATGATCGCCCCCTACGGCGACCCGGACGTCGGCTGGTATTTCAAAGCCTATCTGGACTCCGGCGATTACGGCATGGGCACCCTGACCTCGCCGATTGTTCGCGGTAAAGATGCGCCGTCAAATGCGGTACTGCTGGACGAAACTATCGCCGATTACACCGGCAAACCAACCACTATTCCAGGCGCGGTGGCCATATTCGAACGCTATGCCGGGCCTGAGTATAAGCACCTGGAGATGGGCAAACCCAACGTCAGCACCGAACGCCGGGAGCTGGTGGTACGCTGGATCAGCACCGTCGGCAACTACGACTATATCTTTGACTGGGTGTTCCACGACAACGGCACCATCGGTATCGATGCTGGCGCCACCGGCATTGAAGCGGTGAAAGGCGTGCTGGCGAAGACCATGCATGACCCCAGCGCCAAAGAGGATACCCGCTACGGAACGCTGATCGACCATAATATTGTCGGCACCACTCACCAGCACATCTATAACTTCCGCCTCGACCTCGATGTGGACGGCGAGAACAACACCCTGGTGGCGATGGACCCGGAAGTGAAGCCCAACACCGCCGGCGGCCCGCGCACCAGTACTATGCAGGTGAATCAGTACACGATTGACAGCGAGCAAAAAGCGGCGCAGAAATTCGACCCTGGCACCATTCGCCTGCTGAGCAACACCAGCAAAGAGAACCGCATGGGCAACCCGGTCTCATACCAGATTATCCCTTACGCCGGCGGCACGCACCCGGCGGCGACCGGCGCCAAATTCGCCCCGGACGAGTGGATATATCATCGCCTGAGTTTTATGGATAAACAGCTGTGGGTGACGCGCTACCACCCGACAGAGCGATATCCGGAAGGGAAATACCCGAACCGTTCCGCCCACGATACCGGCCTGGGCCAGTACGCGAAGGATGATGAGTCGCTGACTAACCACGATGACGTCGTGTGGATCACCACCGGCACCACCCACGTGGCGCGCGCCGAAGAGTGGCCGATCATGCCGACCGAGTGGGCGCACGCGCTGCTCAAGCCGTGGAACTTCTTTGACGAAACCCCTACTCTGGGCGAAAAGAAAAAGTAATCTTAACCAGCGGTGAAATCCAGCAGGATCTTACCGCCTCTTCCCGGCTGGCCGGCGGCGGCAATCGCCGCCCGCCAGTCGTTCAACGCTATACGCTGGGCCGGCGGCTGGGAGGTCGTTGGCAGGCGCTGCCAGATTTCGTCGAACGCTGCCCGCCACGCCGCCACGCTGAGTGTCGGCAGCGCCTCCCGCAGATGAAACTTGCGCACCGTCGCGCTACCGCGCGTCTGGGTCAGCGGCCGCCCGGATAACAGCCCATAGGAGATGAGGGTCGACGACCCGGGCAGCACCGACAGCAGCGTATTCGCCAGTTCGCCGCCCACCGCGTCAAACACCAGATCGCTGTGCTGGCTGACCTTCTCCATCAGCGCCCGGTCGGTATCGAGGATCGGATAGATCCCGGCCTGTTCCAGGCGCGCCCGATGCTGCGGCGAGCGAATAATCCCGCTCACCGAGCGGGCGCCCATCGCCAGCGCCCACTGCCCCAGCAGACTGGCGCAGGAGGACGATGCCGCGGTCAGCACGAGGTGTTTTCCGGCAACCGGCCAGCGCTTGAGCATCAGCATCGCGGTCAGCGGATTGATATACCCGCGGGCGGCCAGCAGATCGTCAACTGCCGGCGGCACCGGCACCAGCCAGGTCTCATCCAGATCGATAAACCGCTGCCAGGTGCCGCCTCCGCGAAGAGGCAGCACCCGCTGGCCCGCGGCTAACCGGCTGCCGTATGGCGCGGCGACCACCTCGCCAAGGCCTTCATAGCCGGCGACGGCCGGCAGTCGGGTGCGGTGGCGATAGGCGCCGGTCACGGGGATCAGATCCGAAGGATTCACCGGGGCAAAGCGCATCCTGACCCGCACCCGTCCGCCCGCCAGCGGCGCCAGCGGCAGGCGTTTCAGGGTCAGCACGGCGGCCGGCGGCCCGTAGCGGTCATAAACAATGGCGTCGTTGAACATCGACTGGCTCCAGACAGCGAAAGGCGGGATCATAGCAGATCCCGCCGCCAGTGGCTCACGCCCGCGGCCAAACCTGGGGGAACAGCGGGGAATCCAGCGGGTCGCCGTCCCGCAGGGTCAGCTCGGGGAACGGTGGCGACGTCACGCCGCCGCGATCGGCAAACGAGGCGTCATCCCCCACCCAGCGGGCGGAGAAGACCCGTCGCGCCCGCGCGCCGGGGTTGCCGCGGGCGCCATGGACGGTGCGAAAATGGAAGGCCACCGCATCCCCCGGCTCCAGCGCCCAGCTGACGATATCGTATTCGTCCTCATGGGCGTCGATATCCGGCAGGGTGCTGAACCGGGTGTGCTCGTAAAGCTTAGTGCCATTGAAACGGGTAGGACTGAACTCCTCCTCCCAGCGATGCGACCCGCGAATGCAACGCAGCGAGGTGGCCTCCGCCACCGGGTCCAGCGGGATCCAGAAGCTGACGTTCTGCCTGCCGGAGACGCAATAGTAAGGCTGGTCATGATGCCAGGGAGTCACCGTGCTGCCTCCGGCCGGTTTGACCAGCGTATGTTCATGGAAAAATTTCGCCGTCTGCGACTGCATCAGCGCCGCCGCGATCTCGGCGGCCGCTGACTGAAAGACAAACTCGCTAAACGCCGGGATCCGCGACCAGTTGCAGTAGTCCTGAAAAAAAGGCGGCGAACCATCTTTGGGGATCACCGTGCGCGCATGACCATACTCGCTGGGGCTGGCCATCAGCGCCGTGACCCCTTCGGCGAGGCGCTCGACCCAGGGGGTAAAGACGCCTTTTAATAACACCGCGCCATCCGCCTGCCAGCGGTCGATGGTCGCTTGATCGATGTGGGGAGAGTGTTGATTGTGCATCGCTTGGGTTCCTGTGTTGAGGGATCAGGTGAGCGGTTCCGCCGGTTCGGCACGCATCCACGCGCAAAGCTGTCTCAGCATCGTCATACAGCGCTCGGTCTGCGCGATGCTGATGTACTCATCGGCCTTATGGCCCTGGGCCATGCTGCCCGGTCCGCAGACCAGGGTCGCGACGCCCATCTCATCGAACAGCCCTCCTTCGGTGCCGAACGCCACGGTGGAGAAGCGGTCGCTGCCGCACCACTGCGCCAGCCAGCGGGCGAAGTCGGACTGCGGATCGCTGAGCAGCGGCGGATAGTGGCTTAACAGCTGGAACTGGATGTCGCTCCCGCTGCCTACCCGGCGCATCTCCGGCAGCAGCTGGCGATGGGCGTAGGCCGCCAGCGCCTCGGTGACCGCTTCGGGACGCATCCCCGGCAGGTAGCGGATCTCAAAATCAAAGCGGCAGGACTGCGGAACAATGTTCAGCGCGGCCCCACCCTGAATGGTGCCCACCTGCAGCGTGCTGAAGGGCGGCGAAAAGCGGCTGTCCTGCTGCCGGGCCAGACGCACGCCCAGCCGATCCAGGTGGTTGATCAGTCTCGCCGCGTAGCGGATGGCATTCACCCCCTGCGGGGCATAGGCCGAATGGCAGGCTTGCCCCTCGATGCAGCAGCGCATGGCCAGTTTGCCTTTATGACCGAACACCGGCTGCATCTCCGTTGGCTCGCCGATGAGGCACAGCGCCGGTTTCTCCGGCGAGGCCTGCAGAAAATCCACCAGGCTGCGCACGCCGAGACAGCCGACCTCTTCGTCATAGGAGAAGGCCAGATGCAGTGGCATGCGCAGCGGCGCCGCCAGAAAGTCATCCACTGCCGCCAGCACGCAGGCGAGAAACCCCTTCATATCGGCGCTGCCGCGGCCATAGTAGCGGCCATCGCGCTCGGTCAGGCTGAAAGGCGGAACGCTCCAGGCCTGGCCGTCCACCGGGACCACGTCGGTGTGGCCCGAGAGCATCACCCCACCGCCGCCGGACGGCCCCAGCCGGGCGTAGAGATTGGCCTTACCGCCCGACGGGTCATAAAAGCGGCGGGACGCCACGCCGCGGGCAGCGAGAAAATCGGCGATCCAGTCGATCATCGCCAGGTTCGAATGGCGGCTGGTGGTGTCAAAAGCCAGCAGCGCGGCGAGGATGTTATTCATCGCCGGGGACGCCATAGGCGGGCGCCTCGCGCGGGTCGAGCGCCCGGGTAATATAGGCGTCCATTTGCGGCTCCCAGGCCAGCCACAGTTGCTCAAGGGCCGCCAGCGGATCCGTCTCCGCCCAGTCAATACGCAGATCGACCACCGGCCACGGATAATCGTCCACCACCTTCACCGCCGCCGAGTGGACCGGGCCGGCCTCGCCCCCGGCGGCAATCCCCGCGCGCAGCCCGGCCAGCAGCCGGCTGGCCAGCTCTCCGGTGGCGGCCTCAAAGGCGCCCACCATCGCGGCGATTACCCCCTGACCGGCCAGCATGTTACCCGCCGCCACGCAGTTATCCCCCGCCAGGGCGCCGCCGATCCCGAGGGTGAACTCCCCGCTGAACACCGCCGTGTCGCCGTTGGCGTCAATCGCCGCGACCTGGCGATATTCGCGGAAGCGATCCTCCGCCAGGGCCAGGTTCAGGGCCTGCTCAACGCTGGCCCCCGCTTCGAGCGCGCTGAGGATCTGCGGCCCCAGCGACGGCAGGGTTATGTTCTGACTGGCGACCGCGCCGACGCCGGGCAATAGCCACGGACAGCGCGATCCCACGGCCATGCTCGACGAACTAATGGCAATGCCGAGCTGACCTGATTCCGGGCAGCGGGCGCTAATAGAGAGAGTCATTCTGCTGCCTCCCCCTGCCAGTCGTCAGGGATCACCGCCGTAACGTCAATCTCCATCAGCCACTGCGGCTGCGCGAGGGCCGACACCACCACCCCGGTGGAGATGGGAAAGACACCTTTTAACCATTTGCCCACCTCCTGATAGACCGGCTCGCGATAGCGGGGATCGATCAGATAAGTGGTGGTCTTGACGATATGCGAGAGGTCGCTTCCCGCCTCTTTCAGCAACTGTTCAACATTCTTCATTGCCTGCTCCGCCTGCGCCCGCGGGTCGCCGAGGCCAATCAGATTGCCGGCGAAGTCGGTGCCAACCTGGCCGCGAACGTAGACGGTATTGCCGGCCCGCACCGCCTGGCACAGATCGTTGTTCAGCGCCTGGTTCGGGTAGGTCTCTTTGGTGTTAAACATGCGAATACGGGTATGAGTTGGCATCAAAGCACTCCTTAAGGAAAACGGTTAACAGGACGGCTGGTAACGCTGGTACTGGCGCTGAATGGCGATCTGGTCGGCAATATATTTGGCATCGTGCCAGACGCCCCAGATAAAGGTGGACCCGCGCCGCGAGAGCCACGGCAAGCCGAGGAAATAGACGCCCGGCTCCGTCGATACGCCGCGGTGATGCTGTGGCCGCTGTGCGTCATCGAAGGCGTTGACCTTCAGCCAGCGATAGTCAGTGGTGTAGCCCGTCGCCCAGATGATGGTGCCGATCCCGGCCTCGGCCAGATTGAGACTGAGCAGCGGGTCGGTAACGCAGGCCGGATCGGGCAGAAATTCGCGGGCGGAGGGCTCTTCGGGCAGGTCCATGCCGTTGCGGGCCACCCACGCGTCCGCGGCGTCGAGCAGCGCAAGGTAGGAGGCATCGCCGCGGCGGATATTCTCCGCCAGGTCGGGGTGAAACAGTGCTTTGTCACCGTCAAAGCCGCGGGTCTGCCCCACTAACGTGACCCCCTGATGCGCCAGCTGGCGAAAATCGACGGTATGGCCGCCGCGCGCGCCGCTCACCGCGATAGTGACATGCTCTTTACCCGGCGCATTGGCCGCGGCATCCCACATTCCCAGCACCCCGAGCCACCAGCAAAAATCGCGCTGACGATAGCGACGCGGCGGGCGGTCGTGCGCTCCCACCGACAGCCACACCGCGCGTCCGGCTCGCTGTAGCTCATCGGCAATCTGCACGCCGGAGGATCCTGCGCCAATCACCAGCACACCGCCCTCCGGTAGCTGCTGCGGGTTAAAATAGTGCGCGGAGTGGAGCTGCTGAATAGCCTGACTCTGTGGGGCGATGGCCGGGATCACTGGCCGCTGAAACGGCCCGGTGGCCGCTACGATCCGCTGCGCTTCAATCCCCCCCTGCGAGGTGTCAATACGAAAGCCCGGCCGTCCGACGAGGCGTTCGGCGCTGTACACCTCCACCCCGGTACGGATCGGCGCATTGAAGCTGCGGGCATAGGCGGCAAAATAGTCTGCCACCTGCTCTTTGCCGACAAAGCTGTCTGCCGGGCAGTCCGGGAACACCATCCCCGGGAACCGATCGTGCCAGGCCGGGCCGTTGGCGACCAGCGAATCCCAGCGTCCGCTGCGCCAGGCCTGGGCAATACCCTGTTTCTCCAGCACCAGGTGGGGGATATCCAGCCGGGTCAGATGCTCGCTCATGGCGACGCCCGCCTGCCCCGCGCCCACCACCAGGGTATCGATCTCGGTAATCTGTTCAGTCATTTCGCTATCCTTCAAGCACAGTTGCCGACGACGTCGCCGGAATTGACGGCTTTCAGGTTATTTAACTGTGACGAATTGGTAAAATATTATAAAACGATCGACTGAATAGAATTTTGCGAGGCTGAGTGACGACAAAAAATAATGCCTGCCGGATCGACAGGCGTTATTTCAGGCGTGAGTTGGGGTTAATTCGATGCTGCGACAATAATCCATAAACAGTTGCGTCGGCCGCGTGGGCTCATTATTCGCGAGATGCGCCATAATTAAGGTCGAGGCGGGCATCTCGTCGGCAATATCCCGCTGCACCACTCTTTCACCATCGTAGGTCATGTCGCAGCAGGGCCGGGTGACCAGTACCGAAAAACCCAACCCCTGACCCACCATACAGCGCACCATTTCAATGGAGGGGGAACTGTAAGCCACTTCCGGGTGATAACCCTTTTCCTTAAAGATGGAGATAAAATAATTTTTACTGGGGACCGCATCGAGGAGGATCATCGGCTCACGGCTCAGCTCCTGCAGCGTCACCTGCGCCTTCTGCGCCAGCGGATGCGCGGCGGGCAGCAGCGCGTAGGGTTTATGCGGGGCATTGAGCCGTTCTTTATTGATCGAATGGCCGAGCTCCAGATCGTAGACCAGCGCCAGGTCGAAGCGGCCGCGGTGCAGGCCATGCATCAGCTCATGCTGTTCGCCGTCGTACAGATGCAGGGTGATTTCCGGATAGCATTTCTTAAACCCGGCCACCAGCTTCGGCATATACAGCGGGGCCACCGATTCAAAGCAACCGATGGAGATCATGCCAGAAACCAGCTCTTTATCCGCTCGCGAATTCTGTTCGAACTCCCAGGACAGGCGCAGCAGCTCTTTCGCTTTATCGTAGATCCGCCGACCGCTGGAGGTGAGCGAAACGCCCTGCGCGTGGTGGCGAATAAACAGCTGCTGGTCGAAGGTGCTCTCCAGATTCTTGATGGCAATCGAAATCGACGGCTGCGCAATGTGCAGCTGGCGGGAGGCCTCGGCGATACTCTCCGTCTCCACCACGGTGACGAAATATTTGAGCTGCTTCAGGGTAAATCGGTTCATAGCATCACCATTGATAAAATATGGTCCGGCGCACGTGGGGAATAGTTTTCCTCTAAGTCCCAAGCAATCCGCGTGCCACCCCCGGAAAAGAGCGGCGCGTTGCCCGACAAGGGGCGGCAATATTTATTATTGCTCTACGCCCGCGTGGTTTATTTCCGCCGTTGCACCATCATGCGCCACGCTGCACGCCAGACAGGCAGCAGCTGCCCCAGTTTCGCGCAAAATACCCTTCCCCCACAAAATAGCGTTATTGAATTACTGTCATTGTTTTTAAATTGTTTGCACAAAGTATCTCAGCAATCACTTTAAATTCCATATCGTTAATATCGTTGTATAGTTTTTTTAAACTTAAAGGCCAAAAATTTACTAATTGCCTCTGAAAGCATCCTGCCAGCATAGTGTATTCGCACGATGAATACCGGTGGCTCCCCATTACGGCACAGCCGAGCCACTTTAATTTTTGATAATTATGACGAGTGAAATAGCCCATGACGTTTAACTGGAACTACATGTTAAGCCTGCTCAGCGATGCCGATTTTTGGTGGGCCACCTGGACCGTCATTAAATTAAGTCTGCTGACCTGGGGCTGCAGTATTGTGCTCGGATTTATTCTGGCGCTGGCCAAACAGTCGCCGCGCGGCTGGTTATCCACCCCAGCCCGGCTGTATATCTGGTTATTTCGCAGTATGCCGCTGCTGGTCCTGCTGATTTTTGTCTACAACATGCCGCAGGCGCTGCCCTCCTTCGCCCCGGTGCTGAACGATCCCTTCTGGGCCGGCCTGCTGGCGATGGTTCTCAGCGAAGCGGCTTATATCGCCGAGATCCACCGCGGCGGATTGCTCTCCATCCCTCGCGGGCAGAGCGAAGCCGCGCGGGCCCTGGGGTTGCGCTACGCCGGGATCCAGTGGCGGGTGATCATCCCCCAGGCGCTGCGCGTCGCCCTGCCGGCGCTGGCCAATGAATATATCGCCATCGTGAAGCTCAGTTCGCTGGTGTCGGTGATCTCCCTGACCGAAATATTGATGGTCGGCCAGCAGCTCTACTCGCAGAACTTTCTGGTCATGGAGACGATGACGGCCGTGGCGTTTTATTACATCTTTATCGTCACGGTGTTCGATTTTCTGCTGAAACGGCTGGAGAACTACCTTGACGTAACCCAGCGCAATACCGCTCGTCCGGTAGATGCCGAGATGCAGCGGCTGGCCAGCGCCCGCCGCCCGGCGATGGCGCGCAGCGTCACCCAGAGTCATGAGCCGGCACTGCAGGCCTCTAAGCTGCATAAGGCCTACAACAACGTCGAAGTGCTGGGGGCGGTGAGCCTGCAGATCCAGCCCGGCGAGGTGGTCTCGGTCATCGGTCCGTCAGGCTCGGGGAAAACCACCCTCATTCGCCTGCTGAACGGTCTTGAGCAGATCGATAACGGCGAAATTCAGATTAACGGCCAACCCTTTATTCACCTCGACCGCCAGGGGCAGCAGAAGCCGCGCTTTATGGAGAATGCCGAACATCGCCTGAACATCGGCATGGTGTTCCAGAGCTTTAACCTGTTCCCGCATCTGACCGTGTTCGGCAATCTGCTGCTGGCCCCGCGCTATCACCATCTGGCAAGTGACGCGGAGCTGCGCCAGCACGCCTGCGAACTGCTGCACAAAGTGGGCATGCTGGAGCACGCCTGGAAGTATCCACACCAGCTCTCCGGCGGACAGCAGCAGCGGGTGGCGATCGCCCGCGCCCTGATGATGCGTCCGCAGATCATGCTGTTCGATGAGCCCACCTCGGCGCTGGATCCGGAAAAAGTGAATGAAGTGCTGCAGGTTATCGAATCCCTGGCCCACGAAGGCATCACCATGGTCATCGTCACCCACGAGATGAACTTCGCCTTCAAAGTGTCCGACCGGATCGTGTTTATGGAGAAAGGCCGGGTGGTGTGCGATGACACGCCGCAGGCGATGCGTAGCGGGCAGCACCCGCGGGTCGAGGCCTTTCTCAAAGATGTTTCTCTGGCTTAACTATCGGAACGTGAAGAGGAAAAACTATGATTGCGCAGTGGCAAATTGATCAGTTTCATCAGCAGGGTTTTCTGGTGGTCGAAGAAGTGCTTTCCAGCGCTGACATCGCCGCCCTGCAGAGCGATTTCGACGGCTGGGTCGAGGAGAGCCGCGGTCACGCGACGGTGTGGGGAGAAACCCTCGACGGGCGGCCGCGCTTCGATATCGAGCGCGATCATGCTCCCGACCATCCGTCGCTGCGCCGGGTCGCCTCCCCGACGGAGATCTCCGAGGCCTATCGCCATACTGCGCTGAACTCGCGGATGGCGACCATCGCCGCGCAGTTGATCGGCGGCAGCGGCACCCGCTTTCATCACAGCAAAATTAACTCCAAGCTGCCGCACACCGCCACCGAGGTGAAATGGCATCAGGATTTCCTTTTCACCCCACACAGCAATGACGACATCATCACCGCTCTGCTGATGGTCAGCGAGGTGACGCCAGAGAATGGCCCGCTCAACGTGGTGCCGGGCAGCCATCAGGGGCCGCTGTGGACCCACTGGCAGGAGGGGCGCTTCACGGGGGCGGTGGATGATGAGGTGGTGGCGACGCACTGCCAGCAGCCGCAGGCCTGTTTTGGCCCGGCGGGCTCGGTCTGCTTTATGCATACCCGCCTGCTGCACGCCTCCAGCCCCAACGAGACCGCCCTGCCGCGCACCCTGTTCATCAGCGTCTACGCCGCCGAGGATGCGCTGCCCTTCGGCGAAAACCCGCTGCCGAGCCGCCATGCCGGCCAGCTGGTGGCCGGGGAAGAGAGCGGTCTGGTGCGCAGCACCGATAACCAGCTTCGCCTGCCGCAGAAGCCGCGCGGCGCTTCGTTTTTTGTTCAGCAGGCCGGTACCGATCGCGCCAGCATGTAATTCGCCCACACTCCGGAGGTTTTATGACACGCTTTTTCGCACCACGCCCGCTGGCTCTGCTGCTCTGCGCAGTGGGGGCTCTGACATCCCTGAACGCGCTGGCCTTCCAGCAAAGCGGTAAGATCACCGCTGGTTCGGACATGACCTTTTTCCCTTACGAGTACATGGAGAACAATAAGCCGGCGGGGTTTGATATTGAACTGCTCAACGGCCTGGCGAAGAGCATGGGCCGTGAAGCAGTGAATATCGATACCCGCTTCCCCAACCTGATCCCCGGGCTGCAGGGCGGGCGCTTCGATATCACCAACTCGTCGATGTACATTACCGCCGAGCGCCTGAAGGTGATCGACATGGTGCCGTACCTGAAAAGCGGGGAGGCGATCCTCGCCCGCAAAGGGAGCGACTACCAGCCTAAGACGCCGGAAGACTTCTGCGGGCATAAAATCGGCTCGATGGGCGCCACCTCGTGGCTGGCGCAGTTACAGAAGCTTTCCGCCGACTACTGCGTGAAGAAAGGGCTGAAGCCAATTGCGTTGAGCGTCTATACCACCGACCCGCAGACCACCCAGGCGCTGCTGTCGCGCGCAGTGGATGCGCAGATCACCGACGCCGCCGTGGCGCGCGGGGTGGTGGAAAAGCTGGGCAACCGGGTGGTTATCTCCTCTGACACGCTGATCTATCCGGTGCTGAACGGCTTTGGCGTTAAAAAAGGCAACATGGAGGTGAAAAACGCCCTCGAAGAGGCGCTGAAAAAATACAGCGCGACGCCGGAATATGCCGCCCTGCTGAAGAAATATCACTTCCAGGCGCCGACGGAAGAGGATCTGCAGACCCTGATGCCGAAAGCGGAGTAATGCCCATGCGCGATTCCGATGAAGAGCAGATCCGCATCGACCTGGCGGCCACCTTTCGCATCATTGCCCATCTCGGCATGCATGAGGCGGTGGCCAACCATTTCAGCGCCGCGCTCTCCGCTGACGGGAAAACGTTTTTACTCAACCCGAAGTGGAAACACTTTTCGCGCATCCGCGCCAGCGATCTGCTGGTGCTGAACGCCGATGATGAACGTTGCGCCGCGCGCCCTGACGTCGATGCCACCGCGTGGGCCATCCACGGGCAGATCCATCAGCGACTGCCCGACGTGCGGGTGATGCTGCATCTGCACCCGGTGTACACCACCAGCCTCGCCTGTCTGGCGACGCCGCAGATCCTGCCCATCGACCAGAACACGGCCCGCTATTTTAACCGGGTCGCCGTCGATACCCTGTACGGCGGGATGGCGGACACCGCGGCAGAAGGCGCCCGGCTGGCGGGGCTGCTGGCAGATAAACGCCGTCTGCTGATGGGCAACCATGGGGTGCTGGTGACCGCCCCGAACATCGGCGAAGCGTTCGACGATATCTGGACCCTGGAGCGCGCCTGTCAGATCCTGATCACCGCCTGGTCAACCGGCCAGCCGCTGAAGGTGCTGTCAGACGCGGTGGCGGAAAAAACCGCCCAGGACTGGGAGAAGATTGCCGATTTCTCCAGGCAGCACTTTGCCGAGATGAAGCAGTTGATGATCGACCTCGATCCCTCCCTGGTGGACTAACCCCGCGCCTGCCCGGGTCAGCCCGGGCCATCGCTGGCCGCCGCCAGCAGCGGCACGATGATATCGCTGAGCGGCGTCGGAATGCCGTGCTGACGCCCGCGACGCTGCACCACGCCGTTACGAATATCCCACTCCAGCGGTCGGCCATTGAGGCGATCGATCAGAATAGAGGTGCTTAAGTCGGCAGGCGCCCGATGAAAGCCGGCGATAATCTCCTCCGACACGCTGTCGCTCAGGGCGGCCCCTTCCGCCCGCGCCACCTGCAGGCATTCGCGCAGATAAGCCAGTCCGAGGGCAGTGATGTCCTCCCGGGCGAACATCCCGGCGCGGCGTCCGGTCAGCACCATCAGTCCGGCAACCGCGTTCTGCAACAGTTTGCGCCAGGCCACGGTGGTAAAATCAGCCGCCAGGTCCACCGCGCAGCGGGTTCCCGCCAGCGCCTGCTGCACTCGCTCTGCCCCCGGCAGATCCGGCAGCGTCAGGCGCGGCGTGGCGCGCAACCAGACAGAGGCATCGGCATCGCGCTGCGCCGGGAACCAGACCACCGACGGCAGCACCGTCGCGCCGCCGGTCAAGGGGGCAAACTGCTGGCGCTGCTCAACGCCGTTTTGCAGCACGCACACCACGGTGTCAGGGGAACACAGGGCCGTCAGCCAGGGGGCGATGGCCTCCGTCTGGGTGGCTTTCACCGCGACAAAGACCAGGTCGAAGGGGGCGGCTATCGCCATCGGGTCGGTGTACACCGGGCCGGGCACCACGATCTCACCCTCGTCAGTGCGCAGCACCAGCGCCGAATGGGCGGTACGCCCGCAGACCATCGGTGCCCTCCCCCTCTCAAACAGGGCGGCGGCAATCGTGGTGCCGATGGCGCCGGGACCAATTAGCGCAACCTTAGGAAATGCTGTCATGCCGAAGACCTCCTGATGATTCACCGCCCAGATTAGGCAAAGATTGCCCTCCACAGTAGCGAGAAAGACCGGAGGTCGGCAAGCGGCGCGTCGGGAAAAGCCTTTCGCCTTCCCCGACGGAGGGTTAGTAGCGCACGCAGACGGATTTGGTTTCGCACCAGCCGTCGAGCCAGTCAGGGCCGAAATCGCGGCCGGTACCAGACTGCTTCATGCCGCCGAAAGGCAGGTTGGCGTCAATCAGGGTATGGCTGTTGACCCATACCGTTCCCGCCTGCAGACGGTCGGTGTAGTTCAGGGCCTGGGTCAGATCGCGGGTCCAGACGCTGGCGGTCAGACCAAAATCGCTGTCGTTGGCCAGGCGCAGCGCCTCCTCGCCATCGGCCACTCGCACCAGGTTCACCACCGGGCCAAAAACCTCCTCACGGCTGAGACGCAGTCCGGCGTCGGGGTTTACCACCAGCGTTGGCGGAATATAGTACCCTCCCGCATCTGGTCCGGCGCTGCCGCTGATGAGCTCTGCCTTCTGCTGGCGAGCCTCTTCGAGGTAGGCCGCCACCTTGTCGCAGTGGGCCCGGGAGACCACCGGGTTGATCTGCGCCGTCTCCTGCATCCCCGGCCCCACCTGCAGCGATTTCACCGCCTGCTCGAAGCCGCTGACCAGGGTGTCAAACAGCGGCGCTTCGATGTAGATCCGCGAGCTGGCGGCGCAGACCTGCCCCTGATTGAGGAAGCTTCCGGTCATCAGCCCCTCAATAACCCACTGGGGGTCGGCGTCTTTGAGCACAATCGCCGGATTCTTGCCACCCAGCTCCAGCGTCACGCGGGTCAGGCGGTCGGCAGCCACGCGGGCAATCTGTTTCCCGGTCGCCGTCGAGCCGGTAAAGCTGACCTTCGCCACCTGCGGATGGGCGGTCAGCGCCGCGCCGCAGCCGGCGCCGCTGCCGGTGACCACGTTGAACACCCCGTCAGGAATGCCCGCCTGGGTCGCCAGCTCCGCCACCCGCAGCAGGGTCAGCGGGGTGGTTTCCGAGGGCTTGATGACGATCGAACAGCCCGCCGCCAGGGCCGGCATGACCTTCCACATGCCGATCATCAGCGGGAAATTCCACGGGACGATGCCCGCCACCACCCCGACCGGCTCTTTTTTGGTCCACGCCTGGTAACGCGCCCCTTGGGGGAACGGGATCGAAACGTCCAGCGTCCGGCCGCTGATCTTGGTGGTCAGCCCCGCGGTGTAGCGCATCCAGTTCAGGGTGCAGCCGACCTCAAAGGCGCGGGAGATGGCAATGGATTTCCCCTGCTCGAGGGTTTCCAGTTGCGCCAGCTCTTCGCCGTGCTGCTCCACCAGATCGGCAAAACGCAGCAGGATGCGTTCACGGTCAGCCGGGGTGCGCCCGGCCCAGCGGCGATCGACAAAAGCGCGCCAGGCGGACATCACCGCCCGGTCGACATCCGCCGGGCTGGCGTCGGCGGTGGTGGCAATCGCCTGCCCGGTGGCCGGATCCCAGACGGTTAACCGGTTTTCGCTCTGCGCGGCGCAGGGGGCGCCGTCGATATACAGGCCATGCTGACGGTCTAAAAACTGCTGGACGCTGGCAAGCAGCGCTATCTGTGAGGTGGACATACCCTTTCCTTATTCATCGCGGATAGTGCTTTCAGTCTATGTCTGGTTGGCGGTTGGCGCTTTTTTCTCTGTGACATTCGTTTGCGCCGCTGTGACAGTCGCCGCAATTCCGTCGTCTGCCCTCGCAGAAATGTGCCGCGGGTAATAGTTCTTTCATATACCCGCCATCGCGCCCTTGCCTGAGGCGACACAAATGCAACAATGCGGAAACATTGTTATTACAGGAGAAGGGCGAATGATGACCACGGCAGAGGGGGGGCTGGCATATCAGCGCTGGCTGGCGACGATCAATCAGGTCTGCGGCCATTTCGCCGCCCGACCGCTGAAGGAGAGTTTCCACGGCGAGATTGACGCCCGCTACGCCGGCAGCCTCAAGGTCAGTACCGTCACCGCCGCCGGCGTCAATCTCTACCGCACGCGCAATGAGATAAAACGCGATAACGACGCCTGGTTCTATACCGTGTTTCAGCTCGCCGGCGAAGCCATCATCGAACAGGACGATCGCCAGGTGACGCTGGCGGCAGGCGATATCACGTTAATCGACGCCGCCCGCCCATGCTCCATCGTCTGGCAGCAGACCTCGCGTCAGGCCTCGCTGCTGCTGCCGCGCCAGCGGGTGGCGCCCACAGGGGACATCACTACCGCCTGCCGGCTGGACAAATCTCTGCCAATGGTCCAGCTCAGCCAGCGACTGCTGCTGGAAAGCATGGGCGGCACGACGCTCTCCGCCAGCGAGAGCGAAGCCGCGCTGGAGGCGATCGCCTGCCTGTTGCGCCCGGTGCTGCATCAGCGCGATCCTGCCCCTTCCCGGCGGGAAAAGCAGTTTCAGAAGATTATTGCGTTAATCGATGCGTCCATTCAGTCGGAGCATCTGCGTCCGGAGTGGCTGGCCAGCGAGACGGGCATGTCGGTACGCAGCCTGTACCGGCTGTTTGCCGACCAGGGGCTGGTGGTGGCGCAGTATATTAAGAACCGGCGGTTGGATCTGTGTGCCCAGGCGTTACAGAACGTCCATGACGATGAAAAGCTGGCGGGGATCGGCTACCGCTGGGGCTTCAGCGACCACAGCCATTTCTCCACCGCCTTTAAGCAGCGCTTTGGCGTCACCCCGGGGGAATACCGCAAGCGCTGTCGCTAATTATTTGCGCAGCCACTGGCCGTTCAATCCCTGGACGTACTCCCCGGGCTGCGCGCGGGCCACCAGCTTCTGCCCGGCCATTTTCGCCACTTCATCCACCGGCAGATTGTTGTCATCCGCCAGCTGCTGGTAGCTTTCGCTGCGCGCGGCGTTAATCTGCTTTACCAGCGCCAGCGTCTCTTTATCCTGACGCAGCGGCGCGAGATAGCCGTTCAGCGTCTCCCCCACTCGTCCCTGCTGGCGCGCTTCGCTCAGGGTCAACGCCAGCGCGGGCGCGCTGAGTAAAGCCAGCGTCAGCGCCGCGGTTAACAGTCGTTTTCTCATCGTCGCCTCAGAACAAATCGCTGCGGGATTTGAGCAGGTTTTCCACATCCTTATCGACCTTGATATGGATCTCATGCTCAATTTTGACATTCATATTGATGGTGATGGGCTCTTTCGACGCCGCGATTTCGATGCGCGGCGTACAGCCGGCGAGCAGCATCGACGCCGCCATGGCCAGTAACAGCTTCTTCATTTAGGTTCCTTACATGTCTTACCGTCCGCACAGCGCCGTACGGGCAGCGTAGCATTCTGCTCGAGCCACGCCTGTAAATTGTCGCCGAAGCGCAAACTGCGCCACAGGTCGAAAATATTCTCTTCATGAGCGTAGTTTAAATGCACGGTACTGCTTTTCCCTTCCACCCGGCTGGTGCCGTTGATGCTGGCCTTAAGCGTCAACACGCCCAGATTATCGAGGTTAATCTGCGTCCACGAGCGGGAGATTTCCATATAGCGCAGCCAGTTAATCGCCGCCCCGGCGGAGACGTTATCCGCCACCAGCGCATCGGCGGTGTCTTTATCCAGCCGCAGGGTCATCGGTCCGTCATTGCGCAGCCAGCCGTCGTGGATGATCCATTGATTATTCTCCAGCCACAGCGGCAGCGCACCGCTCACCGCGCCGGACATGGCGAACTGTTTCACCTTGACGGCGCTGGTCAGTTCGCTGCTGGAGATATGCTGCAGGCGGATCAACGCCGGGTCGCGCTGCGGCATACGCAGCTGCAGCAGCGTCAGTTTCCCGCCTAACAGATCGACGCTGACGTCGCTGAGCTGCAGCGGATTGGCCTCGCTCCACGGCCAGGTGCCCTGCAGGTCCGCCGTCAGATTACGCGCGGTGACCTGGTTGACGATTTCGCCAATGCGCAGGGAGACCGGGCGGCGGATGCCCAGCTGCCAGTGACCGTCGCTGAAGCGGAACGGCAGGACGAAATCGACGCCGTTGATCTGGTTATCCGGCATCCAGGCGCTGCCGCCCTTCAGGACGCCATGGCCGCCCGCCTCAAATCCCTGCCCGGCTGCCGCCGAGAAAGCCACCTGCGCGTAGAGACTGCCTTCGCGCAGGTTCATCTTCCAGTCCGGCGGCACCAGCGGCTGGAACACCGTTAGCGACTGTTTTGGCCACCACGCCTGGCCGCGCAGCCGTTCGCCATCCCAGCGCCCGGACAGACGCACCGGACCGATAGCCTCGGCATGCAGGGCGCCGGTGAACTGGAACCACGTCGGGTCCCGACCGTCGAGGGCGAATTTCAGCGTTGAGGCCGGGAGATAGCTGCCGCCGGAGAAGGTGGTTTTGGCGGCGTCCAGCGACAGCGCGCCGGTCAACCGCGGATGCTCAGCATCGCGCAGCCAGCGGATCGGCTGCTCGAGGGTCAGACGCGGGGTGCTGACCCGCATTGTGCCGTACTCAAGCTTATCGAAGCCGGTGGAGAGGCTGCTCAGGGTAATAGCATTGTCGCGCCACTCCCCGCTGCCCTTCACATCCCAGCGCGCCTGCATCGGGGTAAAATGTCCCTCGCCCCAGTAGCGCCACTGCCAGCGGCCGCTGTCGGGCAGAAAATCGCTCACCTGACCGTCCAGATGCAGCGTAAAGTCGCCCATCTGCTGCTCATGGGCGCGAAGGATCGCCTGCAGGCGGCCATCGACGCCCTGCTGAGTGACCTTAACCCCGGCCAGCGGCCAGCGGATTTCGTCAATATTCAGCGCGTCGATCACCCGCCCGCGCGAGCGCAGCAACGCACCGGGGTGAAAAGCCAGCTGCGGGCTGATCAGCGGCCCGCTGAGCTGAGCCGGCAGCGCCGCGTATAGTATCATCTCCCCCAGCTTGGCCTCGCCGGTGAGCCGCAGCGGCAGATCGCTGTTATCCATGCTCAGCTTGCCCGGACCAATATTCAGTACCGCATTGCCCTTCCCGGCATGCCCCTCGGTGAGAACATTCAGGCGACCGCTGACGATCATCTGTTCGGTGCCCTGCTGCCAGTTACCCACCGACAGCGCCACCCGCCCGCGCAGCGGATACGCCTCGTAACGGGTGCGCCAACGGCCGTCGCTGATGGTGATCCGCTCCGGAGTGATCTCCCACGGCAGGTCCAGAATAGGCTCTACCTCACCCCGCGGGGTGACCAGCAGCTGGCCGCGATTGTGCTGCCACTCGAGCTCAGCATCGATCCATTCCGCAGTCTGCGGGAATTCGAAGGTGCCCTGCATCTGGCCGTCGACCGGCAGACCATCCGGCACCAGCGGCAGATGGAAGGTCCCCACCAGCTTCACCGGCGGCTGATCGTCAGTCAGCCGGGCGCTGAACTGGCTGACGGTGAGCGCCTGGCCGCGCAGGCGCGCCTGCAGACTCAGTTCCTTCCCGGCAAAGCCGATATCCTGCTGCGCAGGCGTTAATGACATTACCAGCCGCCCCTGCCATTTCTCCCACGGCGACAGCCGCAGATTGTCAATGGTTAACCAGCTATAGGGCAACATCGATTGCCATTCGGCAAGCGTGCGCGGTGAACCGGGAGAGGGATCGCTGGCCGGCAGTTTGCTCAGGCAGGCGCTGTTGATCTCCAGCTGGCCAATATGCAGCCGCCAGCGGCTGGGACGCGAGAGACGGGCATCGGTCACCCGGGCGATTTCACAGTCGCCCACCAGATAACGCAGATCGGGGATCAGCAGGGCCGACCGCGTCAGGCGCGGGCTCTCCTGCAAAGAGATACGCGTGCCCACGGGCAGCCAGATGCCCGCCAGCGTCGGCACCCAGTGGGTTAGCGTCAACAGCAGGGTTAGCGGCAATAACACCAGAACTAACACCAGCGCGATGGCGGCTTTATATTTACCCTTCATGGGCAGTTAATATCCTGATTCAACATAAGTAAAAGCCGAAAGGCGTCCATTGTGACACGTTCGACCAGTGAGTGAAAGTTTACGGCCTGTTAAAGCATAGTTGCCAGCCGGAATCGCGGCGCGACGTTCGGCCATTATCATTTAACTGTTGTTTAAGTCGCCCCTGCCACACTCCAGCCAGACGGGAATAGCTTGCGGGAGAGGCGGTGTCGTTAATTATCTCGCTCATAGAGAGCGCACAGGACCACTATCCATGGGTATTGCTGATTGTTTTTCTGCTTACCTTCACTAAATCCTGCGCATTGGTCTCGCTGGCAATCCCCGGCACCTCCGGCCTGCTGCTGCTGGGAACATTCGCTTCCGCCAGCCTCGGACATTTCCTGTTAATGTGGTCCAGCGCCAGCCTCGGCGCCATCGGCGGATTCTGGCTATCGTGGCGGCTGGGCATTCGCTACCGTCATCGCCTCACCCATCTACGCTGGCTGACCGCCGAGCGTCTGGCCCGCAGCCGCCTCTTCTTTCAGCGCTATGGCCCGTGGGCTATCTTTTTCAGCCGCTTTCTCTCTCCCCTGAGGGCTACGCTGCCCTTCGTTAGCGGCGCCAGCAGTCTGCCGCTGTGGTCGTTTCAGCTGGCTAACGTCAGCTCCGGTCTGCTGTGGCCGCTTCTGCTGCTCGCCCCCGGCGCTTTCAGCCTCAGTTTGTGGTGAAAAAACTTTGTCTTTCAAAGAGATTCCGCAAGTCCGCGATATGCTCTAGAATTAGGATTAGCACCCTCTCATTAAACTATTTTTTAATAATTGTACGATTATTTTAAATATGCTACCGTGACGGTATAATCACTGGAGAAAAGTCTTATGAAAATCGCGGTTTATAGTACGAAGCAGTACGATAAAAAGTACCTGCAGCACGTTAATGATGCATACGGCTTTGAACTGGAATTCTTCGATTTCCTGCTGACAGCGAAGACTGCCAAAACCGCCAACGGTTGCGAAGCGGTATGTATCTTCGTCAATGACGACGGCAGCCGCCCGGTGCTGGAAGAGCTGAAGGCCCACGGGGTGAAATATATCGCCCTGCGCTGCGCCGGGTTTAACAACGTCGACCTTGAGGCGGCAAAGGAGCTTGGCCTGCGCGTCGTGCGCGTTCCAGCTTACTCTCCGGAAGCGGTCGCTGAGCATGCGATCGGTATGATGATGTCGCTCAACCGCCGCATCCACCGCGCTTACCAGCGTACCCGCGATGCCAATTTCTCCCTCGAAGGCCTCACCGGCTTCACCATGTACGGCAAAACCGCCGGGGTGATCGGCACCGGGAAAATTGGCGTAGCGATGTTGCGGATCCTCAAAGGCTTCGGCATGCGCCTGCTGGCGTTCGACCCGTACCCAAGCGCCGCCGCGCTGGAGCTGGGGGTGGAATATGTTGACCTCGCCACGCTGTACAAGGAATCGGACGTGATCTCCCTGCACTGTCCGCTGACCGACGAAAACTACCACCTGCTCAATCGCGAAGCCTTCGATCAGATGAAAGACGGGGTGATGGTGATCAACACCAGCCGCGGCGCCCTGATCGACTCTCAGGCGGCCATCGACGCCCTGAAGCACCAGAAAATTGGCGCGCTGGGGCTGGACGTTTATGAGAACGAACGCGAACTGTTCTTTGAAGACAAATCCAACGACGTGATCCAGGACGATGTCTTCCGCCGCCTCTCCGCCTGCCATAACGTGCTGTTTACCGGCCACCAGGCGTTCCTCACCGCCGAGGCGCTGATCAGCATTTCGGAGACCACTCTGGGTAACCTGCAGCAGGTCGCCAACGGCGAAACCTGTCCGAACGCCATCGTCTAATGCCTTTCCCTTTTGTGCTCCTCTCCCGGGGGGAGCACATTCAGATAATCCCCACAGATCCCCGCTGCGATACCGTTACACTGGCTTGGTTTTATTAGTTATGTGAATGTTTTGGAGTGAAAATGAACAAATTTGCGGCGCTTCTGGCGGCAGGTATGCTGCTGTCCGGCTGTGTCTATAACAGTAAAGTGTCCACCGGTGCGGAACAGCTGCAGCATCATCGTTTCGTGCTGACCAGCGTCAACGGCCAGGCGGTCAACGCCAGCGACCGGCCGCTGGAGCTGAGCTTCGGTGAGAAGGTGGCTATTACCGGCAAGATGTATGTATCCGGCAATATGTGCAACGGCTTTAGCGGGGAAGGTAAAGTGTCGGACGGCGAGCTGAAGGTCAAATCGCTGGCAATGACCCGGATGCTGTGCCACGACGCCCAGCTCAATACCCTGGATGCGACGATCGACAAGATGCTGCGCGAGGGTGCGCAGGTCGATCTGACGGAAAACCAGTTGACGCTGGCGACCGCCGACCAGACGCTGGTCTATAAGCTCGCCGACCTGATGCACTAGCCGGCGTTGAGGTGCCGCTGACGCTGCCCCGCGACGGGGCCGCTGTTAGTAGCCGCAGCTGCCGCCCGCCAGCGCCTGCTCGCTGCAGCGTTTGCCGTTCGGCAGCGCGCACATGCCAATCGCCGAACCATCGAGCTGACGAGCCACCGATAACGAACCGCCTATCATGGCGCAGTTGGCCTGACCGGCGTCGCTCATCGCCGCCCGCATTCCCGGCGTGACGTGCGCCGCCGTGGCCTGCTGAACGGGTTCACTACTGCACGCGGACAGCAACAGCGCCGCACATCCTACTAACATCGCAGCTCGCATTCTCTCTCCCCTCGGAAACGTCTTAAAAAAGCAAACCCCAGAATAATAGGCAGCGTGGCGGGCGGCGTCGAGAGGGGAAGTACGTATTTATGCGCCTCATTAACATTTTCTAGCAAATTTTCGCCGAAAGCTTGATCTGCCTCGGCCATGTCGCCCGGCGCAGGTGGTTCCTCTCCCGGCAGGCAGCCATTTTCTCCGCGAACCACGCAAAATATTGATCTGGTCACGGGTACCCGGCGCATTGAGGACACAAATGCAAAAATGGCGGGGTCAGCGGTTTGCTAAACTACCCCTTATATAATTACAGGGCGCGTCGCGGTTTCACGCGTCCATTCTTTTGCGCAATGTAAGGGTGTCTTCATATGATTACGATTGATGGTAATGGCGCGGTCGCTTTCGTCGCGTTTCGCACCAGTGAAGTTATCGCCATCTACCCGATCACGCCCAGTTCAACGATGGCGGAACAGGCTGACGCCTGGGCCGGCAATGGGCTGAAAAACGTCTGGGGCGATGTTCCCCGCGTGGTCGAAATGCAGTCGGAGGCGGGCGCCATTGGCGCCGTACATGGCGCGCTGCAGACCGGCGCCCTCTCCACCTCCTTTACCTCATCGCAGGGCCTGCTGCTGATGATCCCCACCCTGTACAAACTGGCCGGCCAGCTGATGCCGTTTGTGCTGCACGTCGCCGCCCGCACTGTCGCTACCCATGCGTTGTCGATCTTCGGCGACCATTCCGATGTCATGGCCGTCCGCCAGACCGGGTGCGCCATGCTGTGCGCCAGCAGCGTTCAGGAAGCGCAGGATTTCGCGCTAATCTCGCATATCGCCACCCTGCAAAGCCGGGTGCCGTTTATTCATTTCTTTGATGGTTTCCGTACTTCGCACGAAATCAACAAAATCGCCCCGCTGGCGGATGACACTATTCGCGCCCTGCTGCCGCAGGATAAGATCGCTGAGCATCGCCAGCGCGCGCTCAACCCGGAACACCCGGTGATCCGCGGAACCTCGGCCAACCCCGACACTTATTTCCAGTCCCGGGAGGCCACCAATCCGTGGTACGACGCGGTGTATGACCATGTCGAGAAAGCGATGGACGATTTCGCTGCCGCCACCGGCCGTCAGTACAAACCGTTTGAGTTTTACGGCCACCCGCAGGCAGAGCGCGTGATCGTCATTATGGGCTCGGCCATCGGCACCTGCGAAGAGGTGGTCGATGAGTTGCTGAGTCGCGGCGAGAAAGTCGGCGTGCTAAAAGTCCGCCTCTATCGCCCGTTCTCCGCCGCCCACCTGCTGGCGGCGCTGCCGGAAAGCGCCCGCGCGGTTGCCGTACTGGATCGCACCAAAGAACCCGGCGCGCTTGCCGAACCGCTTTACCTCGACGTGATGACCGCCCTGGCGGAAGCCTTTAACCGCGGCGAGCGCGAGACGCTACCGCGCACTATCGGCGGCCGCTACGGTCTCTCCTCCAAGGAGTTTGGTCCGGAATGCGTGCTGGCGATATTCAGTGAACTGCAGGCCGCCCAGCCGAAGCCGCGCTTTACCGTCGGGATCTATGATGACGTGACCAACCTGTCGCTGCCGCTGGGCGAAAATACCCTGCCGGCAGAGGCCAAGCTCGAGGCCCTGTTCTACGGCCTCGGCAGCGACGGCAGCGTGTCAGCCACCAAAAATAACATCAAAATCATCGGCAACTCGACCCCATGGTTCTCCCAGGGGTACTTCGTCTATGACTCGAAGAAGGCGGGCGGCCTCACCGTCTCGCATCTGCGGGTCAGCGAAAAACCGATTCGTTCATCGTATCTGATTTCGCAGGCTGATTTCGTCGGCTGCCACCAGCTGCAGTTTATCGATAAATACCAGATGGCCGAGCGGCTGAAGCCCGGCGGCATTTTCCTGCTCAACACGCCGTACAGCGCCGATGAGGTCTGGTCCCGCCTGCCCCAGGAAGTCCAGGCCACCCTGAATCAGAAAAAAGCGCGTTTTTACGTGGTCAACGCGGCAAAGATCGCCCGCGAATGCAGCCTCGGGGCGCGCATTAATACCGTGATGCAGATGGCCTTTTTCCATTTAACCCAGATCCTGCCGGGTGATAGCGCGCTGGCGGAACTGCAGGCAGCCATCGCCAAAAGCTACAGCAGTAAAGGTCAGGAGCTGGTGGAGCGCAACTGGCAGGCGCTGGCCCTGGCCCGTGAATCACTGGCGGAAGTACCGCTCCAGCCGGTGAACGCCAGCAGTCCGAACCGCCCGCCGGTGGTCTCCGACGCCGCGCCGGATTTCGTCAAAACGGTCACCGCCGCGATGCTGGCCGGGCTCGGCGATGCGCTGCCGGTCTCTGCCCTGCCGCCGGACGGCACCTGGCCCATGGGCACCACCCGCTGGGAGAAACGCAACATCGCCGAAGAGATCCCCATCTGGAAGGAAGCGCTGTGTACTCAGTGCAACCACTGCGTCGCCGCCTGCCCGCACTCGGCGATCCGCGCCAAAGTGGTCGCCCCGGAAGAGATGGAGAACGCCCCTGCCAGCCTGCATTCGCTGGATGTGAAATCCCGCGATATGCGCGGGCAGAAATACGTTCTGCAGGTCGCTCCGGAAGACTGCACCGGCTGCAACCTGTGCGTCGAAGTGTGCCCGGCAAAAGACCGCCAGAACCCGGAGATCAAGGCCATCAATATGATGTCCCGCCTGGAGCATGTGGAAGAGGAGAAGGTCAATTACGAGTACTTCCTCAACCTGCCGGAAATCGACCGCAGCAAACTTGAGCGCATTGATATTCGCACCTCGCAGCTGATCAGCCCGCTGTTTGAATACTCCGGCGCCTGCTCGGGCTGTGGCGAAACGCCGTATATCAAACTGCTGACCCAGCTGTACGGCGACCGAATGCTGATTGCCAACGCCACCGGCTGCTCCTCCATTTACGGCGGCAACCTGCCCTCGACACCGTACACTACCGACGCCAACGGCCGCGGCCCGGCGTGGGCCAACTCGCTGTTTGAGGATAACGCCGAATTCGGGCTCGGCTTCCGCTTGACCGTCGACCAGCATCGCCAGCGCGTGATGCGCCTGCTGAGCGAATTCGCCGACAAGCTGCCGGCAGAGCTGAACGCGGCGCTGCACGCCGAGGCGACGCCGGAAGTTCGCCGCGAACAGGTGGCGGCCCTGCGTCAGGCGTTGGCCGGCGTGGCGGGTGCTGAAGAGCTGCTGACCGATGCCGACGCGCTGGTGGAGAAATCCGTCTGGCTGATCGGCGGCGACGGCTGGGCTTACGATATCGGCTTCGGCGGCCTGGACCATGTACTGAGCCTGACGGAAAACGTCAATATTCTGGTGCTGGACACTCAGTGTTACTCCAACACCGGCGGGCAGGCGTCAAAAGCCACCCCGCTGGGAGCAGTGACTAAGTTTGGCGAGCATGGCAAACGCAAGGCGCGTAAAGATCTGGGCGTCAGCATGATGATGTACGGTCATGTTTATGTGGCGCAAATTTCGCTGGGCGCGCAGCTGAACCAGACGGTAAAAGCGATTCAGGAAGCGGAAGCCTATCCGGGGCCATCGCTGATCATCGCCTATAGCCCTTGCGAAGAGCATGGCTACGATCTGGCGCTCAGCCACGACCAGATGCGTCAGCTGACCGCCACCGGCTTCTGGCCGCTCTACCGCTTCGACCCGCGTCGGGCAGATGAAGGCAAGATCCCGCTGGCGCTAGATTCCCGTCCGCCATCAGACGCGCTGGCCGAGACGCTGCTTAATGAGCAACGTTTCCGCCGCCTGAACGCCCAGCAGCCTGAAGTGGCGGAGCAGCTATGGAAAGACGCCGCCGCCGATCTGCAGAAGCGCTATGACTTCCTCGCCCAGCTGGCTGGCAAAGCGGAGAAATCGCCAAGCGAAGGTTAACCGCCCCGTCACCTTTGTCCATAAAAAAAGCCCGAACACAACGTTCGGGCTTGTCGTTTTACCGATAAACAACATCATTCCGCAGAATGAGACGGCAACAATAAATTATTGGCATGACAATAAAGGCATATAACGCGCAAATAATACGTGATTAGCCCAGGCATGTATAATTTTTATTTTGTATATTATCTATAAATGCATTCAGCATAATTATCACCATTTCATTGGTATTATTTATTTTAGATTTTACTTATATCGTAACAATTGAGTCTTACCGGATCTCAGACCGCTCCTTTAGCATGAGTTCACTTCCCACCCGGAAGTTAAAACATAAAAACAGTTAAAGGAATTTCTTCATGAAAAGAAAAGTACTGGCCCTCGTTATTCCGGCTTTATTAGCCGCCGGTGCCGCGCATGCGGCGGAAATTTATAATAAAGACGGGAATAAATTAGATCTCTATGGCAAGGTAGATGGTCTGCATTATTTCTCCAGCGACTCGAAAAAAGACGGCGATCAAACTTATTTACGTTTTGGCTTTAAAGGCGAAACCCAGATCAACGATATGCTTACCGGCTATGGCCAGTGGGAATATAACGTTCAGGCCAACAACACCGAGACCTCCAGCGATCAGGCGTGGACCCGTCTGGCATTCGCCGGTATCAAAGTGGGCGATTACGGCTCCTTCGACTACGGTCGTAACTACGGCGTGCTGTACGACGTTGAAGGCTGGACCGATATGCTGCCGGAGTTCGGCGGCGACTCCTACACCTATGCGGATAACTTTATGGCAGGCCGCGCCAACGGCGTCGCAACCTACCGCAACAGCGATTTCTTCGGTCTGGTGGAGGGTCTGAACTTCGCCCTGCAGTATCAGGGTAAAAACGAAGGCCAGAACGCGCAGGATATCAACGTCGGCACCAATAACCGCAGCAGCGACAGCGATGTTCGCTTCGACAATGGCGATGGTTTCGGCATCTCCACTTCCTACGACTTCGGCATGGGCATCAGCGCGGCGGCAGCTTACACCTCGTCTGACCGTACAGGCGACCAGCAACACTATACTCACACCGAACGATACGCCAAAGGCGACAAAGCGGACGCCTGGACCGCCGGCCTGAAGTACGACGCCAACGATATTTACCTGGCGACCATGTACTCTGAAACCCGCAATATGACGCCATACGGCTCTACCAGCAGTACCAACGGTGGCGGTATCGCCAATAAAACGCAAAACTTCGAAGTCACCGCGCAGTATCAGTTCGACTTCGGCCTGCGTCCGGCCATCTCCTACCTGCAGTCCAAAGGCAAAGATCTGTACAATAACGGCCGCTATGCCGATAAAGATCTGGTCAAATATATGGACGTTGGCGCAACCTATTACTTCAACCGTAATATGTCCACCTATGTTGATTACAAAATCAACCTGCTGGATGGTAACGACAAATTCTACGAAGACAACGGTATCTCTACCGATAACATCGTCGCCCTGGGCCTGGTTTACCAGTTCTGATGCGCCTGCCCGCCGGTTCCGGCGGGCTTTCCCCCACCCGCCTCGCTGCAGATAAAACAAAACGCTATATCTCGCGGACTAAAATAGCCGTCCGTTTAATGATATAGTCATGGCCAGTCAGTGCTTGCCCGAGGACGTCCATCATGCACCACCATCCGGTTAAATCTTCCCGAATTATCTCCGTCGCCTACGATGACGCCTCCGCCACACTGGAAATCTATTTCTATCACCAGCCGCCATTACAATATACCGGAGTCCCACCGCGTATTTTTCATGATTTTTTACAGGTGGTGTCAAAAGGCCGGTATTATGACGGGGTGATCAAAGGAAAATTTCCCGAACGCAAGCTACGTTAATGTCAAAGTGTGACTGCGGTCATGATACAAAACGTGCCCTAATACCGTACAATATGAAGGGATACTTAAACAGGAGGTTTTATGAGCAGAATGATTCTTGTCCCTATCGATATCTCTGATAAAGAATTTACTGAACGCATTATCAGTCACGTTGAATCGGAAGCGCGGATTGACGACGCCGAGGTGCATTTCCTCACCGTGATCCCTTCTCTGCCCTATTATGCCTCACTGGGAATGGCCTATACCGCTGAGCTTCCCGGCATGGATGAGCTGCGTGAGGGTTCTGAAACGCAATTGAAAGAGATCGCGAAGCAGTTCTCCATCCCGGAAGACCGGATGCATTTTCACGTCGCGGAAGGATCGCCAAAAGATAAAATCCTTGCGCTGGCCAAGTCGCTGCCAGCCGACCTGGTGATCATCGCTTCGCACCGACCGGATATCACAACTTATCTGCTGGGCTCCAACGCCGCCGCGGTGGTTCGTCACGCCGAGTGCTCGGTACTGGTGGTCCGCTAACGCCGCAGCCCGCCGCCCGGCGGGCTTTTTATTTCCGCATCAGCCGCCCCCGCCTGGCTGCTCGCTGCCGAAAGTGCCGGAAAGATGCTGACATTCCGCCCCTGAATCCGTACCATACACGCCACGGTTGCCTGTCAAACCTCAATAATTGCTACGCGCCAGCGCCACGTTGTTCAGCGGCTGGCAGAATGCGTGCTCTTCTGATGCCACACTATGAATTGAGCCACTATTACATGCTGCAAAACCAAGAAATCAGTAAAAAAGAAAAGTACAACATCGATAAGCTGCAGAAACGTCTGCGCCGCAACGTCGGTGAGGCGATTGCCGACTTCAATATGATTGAAGAGGGCGACCGCATTATGGTTTGTCTTTCAGGCGGCAAGGACAGCTATACCATGCTGGAGATCCTGCGCAATCTGCAGAAAAGCGCGCCCATCTCCTTCTCGCTGGTGGCGGTGAACCTCGATCAGAAGCAGCCAGGGTTCCCGGAGCATATTCTGCCGGCGTATCTGGAGCAGCTGGGGGTTGAATACAAAATTGTCGAAGAGAACACCTACGGCATCGTCAAAGAGAAGATCCCGGAAGGAAAAACCACCTGCTCGCTGTGCTCTCGCCTGCGTCGCGGCATCCTCTATCGTACCGCCACCGAGCTCGGGGCGACCAAGATCGCCCTCGGCCATCATCGCGACGATATCCTGCAGACGCTGTTTTTGAATATGTTCTACGGCGGCAAAATGAAAGGGATGCCGCCGAAGCTGATGAGCGACGACGGCAAACACATCGTCATCCGCCCGCTGGCCTACTGCCGCGAAAAGGACATCGAGCGCTTCTCCCAGGCCAAAGGCTTCCCGATTATTCCGTGCAACCTGTGCGGTTCGCAGCCAAACCTGCAGCGCCAGGTGATCGCCGATATGCTCCGCGACTGGGACAAGCGTTATCCTGGGCGCATTGAAACCATGTTCAGCGCGATGCAGAACGTGGTGCCTTCGCACCTGAGCGACGTCAATCTGTTTGACTTTAAAGGCATCACCCACGGCTCAGAGGTGGTGGATGGTGGAGATCTGGCGTTTGACCGGGAAGATATTCCCCTGCAGCCCGCCGGCTGGCAGCCGGAAGAAGAAGACGCCCGTCTCGATGAGCTGCGTCTGAACGTAGTGGAAGTGAAATAACCCTCACGCGTCTCAGGCAGCCGCCTGAGACGCACTCTCCTGCCCTTACTTCAGCAGTCGTACGCGGCAGGATTTACCTTTGATCTTGCCATTTTGTAACTGCTTATACGCCTTCTGCGCCATATTCTGGCGGATCGCCACATAGACGTGGGCCGGGTGGACGGTAATTTTGCCGATATCGGCACCATCAAAGCCCATATCCCCGGTCAGGGCTCCCAGCACATCTCCCGGGCGCATTTTCGCCTTTTTCCCGCCGTCGATACACAGCGTCGCCATCTCCGCCGTCAGCGGCGCGATGGTGTTGCCCGTCGGCGCAGGCAGCCAGTTCAGGGAAAGCTGCAGCATGTCGGCCAGAATAGTGGCGCGCTGCGCCTCTTCCGGCGCACAGAAGCTGATGGCCAGCCCTTGTTCACCGGCGCGGGCGGTACGGCCGATGCGGTGAACATGCACCTCCGGATCCCAGGCCAGCTCGAAATTCACCACCAGCGCCAGGGATTTGATGTCCAGACCGCGGGCAGCGACGTCGGTCGCCACCAGAACCCGGACGCTGCCGTTAGCGAAGCGCACCAGCGTCTGATCGCGATCGCGCTGCTCAAGGTCACCATGCAGCGACAAGGCGCTCTGCCCGGCGGCGTTGAGCGCATCGCAGACCGCCTGGCAATCGCGTTTGGTATTGCAGAACACCACGCAGGATGCGGGCTGATGCTGGCTGAGCAGGCGCTGCAGCAGGGCAATCTTACCGTGGCGGGAAACCTCAAAGAACTGCTGCTCAATCGCCGGGAGCGCGTCGACAGTGTCGATCTCAATGGTCTGCGGATTGCGCTGCACCCGGCCGCTGATCGCCGCGATTGCCGCCGGCCAGGTAGCAGAGAACAGCAGCGTCTGCCGGTCAGCCGGTGCGAAGCGGATCACCTCATCAATGGCATCGCTAAAGCCCATATCGAGCATGCGGTCCGCTTCGTCCATCACCAGGGTCTGCAGCGCGTCAAGGGAGACCGTTCCCTTCTGCAGATGATCGAGCAGACGGCCCGGGGTGGCGACGATAATATGCGGGGCATGCTGCAGGGAATCTCGCTGGGCGCCAAAGGGCTGCCCGCCGCAGAGCATCAGAATCTTGATGTTCGGCAGGCAGCGCGCCAGGCGGCGCAGCTCGCCGGCGACCTGATCGGCCAGCTCGCGGGTCGGGCACAACACCAGCGACTGGGTCTCGAAGCGCGCCGGATCGATATGCTGCAGCAGACCCAGCCCAAATGCGGCCGTTTTTCCGCTGCCGGTTTGTGCCTGCACGCGCACATCTTTCCCCGCGAGGATCGCCGGCAGGGCGGCGGCCTGAACCGAGGTCATCGACAGATAACCCAGCTCGTTAAGGTTGGCTAATTGGGCGGCAGGTAAAACAGTCAGGGTAGAAAAAGCGGTCACAATGTATTCTCGTATTAAAAGGCAGACAATCTGCAGGCGCGTATCCTCGCAGATCTCCGCGCCTGATGCGACAATTTAATCGGCTCTTCGTCAGGCGGCGGATCGGGCTGGGGCTGCGGACGCGGTCGTGGATCGGGTAAAGGAGCCGGATCGTTCGGCTCGGGCGAGATAGGTATAGACTGGGCTGTCAGCTCTGAAGCGTAATACATAGAGGCCTCCCGGAGAGTGATACGGGCGTACCCGCAGGCGTCAACGGCCAGAAACCGTCGGGTGTCTTAGTAAGGGTAGAAGCTGGTCCGGAGAGCGCAAAAAAAAAGCCGACTCAACAAAGCCGGCGTCGTACGAATCAATTGTGCTATGCAGTAATTCAAAAAAGGAAGTAAGACAATATGGAGCGCAACGCCCATCGCTTGACGTTGCATTCACCTGCGAGAGAGATATTGCCCTGAATGGGTAGATGGTTTATTGATTTCGCTCAAACATTGCCGGGTTTTCCCGGCACTACAGCCGCTAAAAGGCGATTCTTTACAGCCATTTACTGCGATGTAACCACCACGCAACACCACCGATGACAACGACTAACATCAAGCAGAAAAGGCTAAACCCCAGATGCCAGCTGTTGCCAGGGATCCCGCCGAGGTTGACGCCGAACAGGCCGGTTAAAAAGGTGCTGGGTAGAAACACCATCGCCATCAATGACATGGTATAGGTCCGCCGCGCCAGCGACTCCTGCATAATCTGGGCGATCTCGTCGCTCATGATCGCCGTCCGCGCGATACAGCTGTCGATCTCATCCAGACCGCGCCCCAGCCGCTCAGCGATATCCTGCATTCGCCGCCGCTGATCGTCACTCATCCACGGCAGCCGCTCGCTGGCCAGCCGGGCATAAACGTCGCGCTGCGGCGCCATATAGCGGCGCATCACAATCAGCTGCTTACGCAGCAGCGCGAGAAATCCGCGCGGCGGCACCTGCTGATCGAGCAGGTCGTCTTCCAGGTCGATAATGCGATCGTGCAGTTGTTCGATAAACTCGCTGGCATGATCGGTCAACGCATCGCAGACCTCCACCAGCCAGCTGCCGCCGTCCGTCGGGCCATTACCTTCCTTCAGGTCGCCCAGCACATCGTCCAGCGCCAGCACTTTGCGCTGACGAGTGGAGACGATCAGCCGCTCATCCATATACAGGCGCATCGCCACCAGCTGGTCGGGCCGCTCATCAGTACTGCCGTTGATACAGCGCAGGGTGATCAGCGCCCCGTCACCGATCCGCGTCACCCGCGGCCGGGTGCTCTCCCCCGCCAGGGCATCGCGTACGTTATTGGGCAGCAACGGGGTGGCCGCCAGCCAGTCGGCGCTGTCGCTATGGGTATAGTTGAGATGCAGCCAGCAAGGCTTGTCTTTGTCGATAATATCGTCATCGGCGAGCGGCTTAACGCCCCCCTGCCCGTCGAGCACCCACGCGAAGATCGCGTCCGGTATCTGCAACTCCGAGCCTTTAATCGCGTCCACTCAACCTCCGTTAATCCATATCTGCTAAATTACGCGCCTTCTCTATAAGGTACGCGAAAGCGCGCATTCTTGCTTTTAATGACCCGGAAATACAGGCCTAGTCGCTTCATTGAAAAGCGCTTTCGCCCCGGTCGCGGCGCTCCCCTCATTTAACGTTAAAACTTAGTGAAATCAAGTTCTTCACGATTCAACACATACAGAGCGACGTTTTGCCGTTTATTTTGCAACTTCTTGCTGTATTATGCTGTTTATTGCGTTAATTTGCGGAGTCAATGGCCATGCATAAGCTCGCCAGGCAAAAACATATTCTCGACAGGCTTAGCGAAACCGGTCAGCTGAGCATCAGCGAACTGGTTGCAGAGCTGCAGGTGTCGGCCGATACCATTCGCCGCGATCTGAGCGACCTGGAACAACAGGGCGTGCTGCAGAAAAGCCACGGCGGGGCCATCGCCCTTAACGTCCCGGCCATGACGCGCCAGGGCAGAAACGCTCTTCTCACCCAGACCAAGCAGCGCCTGGGTCAGCAGGTCGCCGCGCGCATTCCCTCTGGCTCGACGCTGTTTCTCGACGCCGGAAGCACGCTGTTGGCGGTGGCAGCCCAGCTGAAAGGGCCGTTGACCGTGATCACGGCATCTCTGGATATCGCTCAGCTGTTCAGCGACCGTGCCGATATCCAGCTGATCCTGCTTGGCGGCCAGTGGGATAGTAAACAACGGCTGTTCGCCGGCAGCGCCACCCTGGCGCTGGTCACCCGCTACCGGGCCGATATCGCCATTCTCGGCGCCTGCGCGCTCCATGCCGGGCTGGGGCTGAGCGCCAGCCAGGAAGCTGATGCCGACGTTAAACGCGCCATGCTGGCCGCCAGCGCCGAGCACTGGCTGGTGGCGGACCATACCAAACTCAACCGCTGCGAACCGTGGCGGGTGGCCGGACTCAGCGACATTCACCATCTTTTTCTTGATCGTCCCTGGGCTGAGCTGGGGGATGACCCCGCCCTCTCTGTACATATTGCTGACGCTTAACAACGTGGAGAACCTGATGAGTAACAACACGATAAATATCGCCCTGATTGGCTACGGATTCGTCGGTAAGACCTTCCACGCGCCGCTTATCCGTTCGGTGCCGGGGCTGAACCTGGCGTTCGTCGCTTCCCGCGATGAAGAGAAGGTCAAACGCGACCTGCCGGACGTCACGGTGATCGCCTCCCCGGAAGCTGCGGTCCAGCATCCGGACGTTGACCTGGTGGTCATCGCCTCTCCTAACGCCACGCACGCCCCGCTGGCACGTCTGGCGCTGAACGCCGGCAAACATGTGGTGGTGGATAAGCCCTTTACCCTCGATATGCAGGAGGCCCGGGAGCTGATCGCCCTGGCGGAGGAGAAACAGCGTCTGCTCTCCGTCTTCCATAACCGCCGCTGGGACAGCGACTATCTCGGGATCCGTCAGGTGATTGAGCAAGGCACCCTCGGCGCGGTGAAACATTTCGAGTCGCATTTCGACCGCTTCCGCCCGGAAGTCCGCGTCCGCTGGCGCGAGCAGAACGTCCCGGGCAGCGGCTTGTGGTTCGACCTGGGGCCGCACCTGATCGACCAGGCGCTGCAGCTATTTGGTTTGCCGCAGTCGGTGCAAGGTAACATAGCCACCCTGCGCGACGGGGCGGAGATCAACGACTGGGCGCATGTGGTATTAAACTACCCGGCGCATAAAGTGATCCTGCACTGCAGCATGCTGGTCGCGGGCGGCTCGTCGCGCTTCACCGTGCACGGCGATAAAGGTAGCGTTATCAAAGCGCGGGCCGACCAACAGGAGAGCCAGCTGCTGGCGGGCGTGGTACCGGGCAGCGCCGACTGGGGCCAGGATGACGACCCGCTGGTTATCTATGATGCCTCGCTGCAGGCCCACGCGCAGGCTACCCCGCAGGGCGATCAGCGCCAGTACTATATGCTGATCCGCGATGCGCTGAAGGGCCAGATCGCCAATCCGGTGCCGCCGGTGGAAGCGCTGGCGGTGATGGCCGTTCTGGAAGCGGCGGTGCGCTCTGCTGAAAGTGGTATGGTGCAGACCCTGGACCTGTCCGACGACGAGCGCAACACGCTGCGCTAATCCGCCCTGTTCTCCGGTTACCTGCGCGGCCCGCAGGTAACCGCTACTTTTGCGCCACCTTAGAAAAAATCACTATCTATCCGCAGATTAACATTGCTTTATCCTGCTCCATGGCGCAAAGCACCGCTGGAAATTTCAGCCAATTGGGAGGAGGATAGAATGCAGATCGATCGTAATGAGAAAGAGGTTGCTGACGCTGTGGACGCGGCAACCGTACTACCGGACAGGAGAAGCGCATGTATTACACGTTAGGAGATACCACTCTCCATTTTTATCGCTATCAGTGCAAATTTTACGTCGCCCACTGGGAAGGGGGTAACGTGATGAGCGAAAAATTTAAATCGTTTATCGAACAGATCACTGAGAAGACCGGGCTGGATGCGAAACGCGTCGAGACCGCCGCGCGCGATTATTTTACTAACGTGGATTAACAGGCAGTGCTGTTCGTAAGAGACAAGCTGGTGCGGTAGCCGCGCAGGCTAACCCCACCTTTCACCGCCAGGACGCCTCGCGCCGCCTGGCGGCTTCTCTATTCTGCCAGCATTAAACGGTAGTCAGTTTTGCCAGAATGGCGGCGAAGGCGTCATTAACCTTATCGCCGGCGAGCAGTTTTTTACGCAACGTGAAGCTTCTGCCGCTGGAACGGATCAGCAGCCGGACTTTCGCATCATTATTGCTGCGTTCAACTACGGCAACATCCCGCAAGGGAATAACGTAGGTATCGGCATAAAGCCCCGGCGTAAATATCATCGACTCGCCGCTCACGCCAATCACCACCCGATTTTGCAGACGATAGCCATTGCACAGCGCAACAATACCGGCGGCAATAAATACTCCGCCTATCCCCATGCCAATCATTAAAATAATGATCCCGGCGATGAGCGCCAGCGCCCCTTGGGGATAAAAGCCTGAGGCATTAAAGGTTAATAGCTGCTGGTTATCAGCCTCGCCCACTGCCGTGGTTGATCGCCAGGGCGTAAATCCGGCGTTAATCCGCGTTTGCAAGCTGAACAGACTACCCACCAGAAAGATCACGCTGGCGGGCACCATCACGATGCCGCCAACAAACGCCAGGACGATGGCCAGATAAGGGTAGCGGCCTGACAGCATTATGCTGATCGCCTGAACCACCACGGCAATAAACAGGGCCAGCACCAGCCAGGACCATACGCCGTCCGCCCGACTATGGAAGTTCAGCTGTCCTTCATCAAGTAATAAATTTCGCGCGACAAAACAGATAATAATATTGACGAACAGGCCTATCCAGGCCAGCTTGTGCACATGCTTCATACCCTACTCCATTATGGTTTTTACTATTCCATTTCCAGGCATTATTAAATACAGTCTCAATGCCGGCTGGATAGTAGCAAAGCGGTACGCAAGATCAATAAAAAGCGCGCGGTCTCCTCACATTCTAATTTATATTCAGCGTGATATTGTTAGTTATCATTTATCGTAATTATATAAACCATCCTATATATTGGCGCTATATATTTTCAGCGCAATAATATCGCCCTGCCGCCAGGCAGGGCGTCGCAGATTAACGCTCCTCAAGCGCCGCCACCGGCGCCGGCGCGCTTTTCCTGCGCAGCAGATAGCCTGCAGCAAGGATCAGCAGCCATACCGGGATCAGGCAGACGGAGATGCGGATGTCCGGGGTCAGATACATCACCCCGAGGATCGCGGCGAGAAACAGCAGACACAGCCAGTTTGTCAGGGGATAGGCGAAACTCTGGAAAGCCGTTACCTTCCCCGCCCGCTGCATGGCGCGGCGGAACTTAAGATGAGTGATGCAGATCATCGCCCAGTTGATGACCAGGGCGGCCACCACCAGGGCCATCAGCAGGGCAAAGGCTTTCCCGGGCATCACATAGTTAATCACCACGCAAAGCGCCGTGGCGACGGCGGATACCGCCAGGGCGGTCAATGGGATCCCGCGGTGGTTCACCCGCAGCAGCGCACTCGGGGCGTTGCCCTGCTGAGCCAGGCCGAACAGCATCCGGCTGTTGCAGTAGACGCAGCTGTTGTAGACCGACAGCGCGGCGGTGAGCACCACCAGATTGAGGGCGTTGGCCACAATATTGCTGTCAATGGCGTGAAAGATCAGCACAAAGGGGCTTCCCCCTTCCACGACGTTCCGCCACGGGTAGAGTGACAGCAGGACCGCCAGCGACCCCACGTAAAACAGCAGAATACGGTAGATCACCTGGTTGGTGGCTTTGGGAATGGTTTTATGCGGTTCGTCGGCTTCCGCCGCGGTGATCCCCACCAGCTCAAGCCCGCCGAAGGAGAACATGATCACCGCCATGGCCATCACCAAGCCCGTGATGCCGTTAGGGAAAAATCCCCCGTCCTGCCACAGGTTGGCCACCGTCGCCGCCGGGCCGCCGTGACCGCTAAATAACAGATAGCAGCCAAAGGCGATCATGCTGATGATGGCGGCCACTTTGACAATCGAGAACCAGAACTCCAGCTCGCCATACACTTTGACGTGCGTCAGGTTGATGGCGTTGATCGCCACGAAGAAGATCGCCGCCGACAGCCAGGTGGGTACCTCCGGCCACCAGTACTGAATATAGATCCCCACCGCCGTCAGCTCCGCCATGCTTACCAGCACGTACAACACCCAGTAATTCCAGCCGGACATAAACCCGGCGAAGGGCCCCCAGTAGCGGTTGGCGAAATGGCTGAACGACCCCGCCACCGGCTCCTCTACCACCATTTCGCCAAGCTGACGCATGATAAAGAAAGCGATAACCCCGGCGATGGCGTACCCCAGCAGGACCGACGGGCCTGCCATACGGATCGTTTGCGCGATACCTAAAAACAGTCCGGTGCCGACCGCCCCCCCGAGGGCGATCAACTGGATGTGGCGGTTTTTTAACCCGCGTTTTAACTGATGCTCTTGCTGCGTTGTCATCTCTGACCTGCCCCTGTCTGTAAAAAGTCACGTTCGCCGGTAGCAACTTTCAGGCCAGCGGAGCGCCTTGCAGCGTCAGACAAAAATTAATTAATTGAAATATATTCAAATATTCTTTTTAAATCAGTTCCGGTAGCTGGTCATGTCGGCGCCGACCTGGCGCATCACACGCGAAAACTGGCCAGATAACGCACAGATCATGAGAAAAAGAGCGGATTAATGCATGAACCTGACCCGTTTTGGTGCATCCGGTTTGCCGCCGTCCGCTCAGGCTTCACGCCAGGCAAAAAACTGTTAGGCTGGTAGCCACTTTTACGTTCCGCTAGTGGCCACTATGTACAACATCGACGACTATGATCTGAAAATACTTACCCTGCTGCAGGCCAATGGCCGTTTAACCAATCAGGAGCTGAGCGAGCTTATCGGCCTGTCCGCTTCCCAGTGTTCGCGCCGCCGTATCGCCCTTGAACAGGCACAGCTTATCCTCGGCTACCATGCGCGTCTGGCGCCGGATGCAGCCGGGCAGGAGATGCTTGGCCTGATTGAGGTGCGTCTGCTGAATCACACCCCGCAATGCGTGGAGAGCTTTCATCAGATGCTCAGTGAAGTGGACGCCATTCTGGACGCCTGGAAAACCACCGGCGACGCCGATTATCTGCTGCGGGTAACGGTCCCGGACCTGCCCGGTCTGAGCCATTTGATCAGCCATATTCTGGCGCAAAACAAAGGGGTGGCCCATCTGAAAACCGCCGTCGTGCTCAACCGCCTTAAAGAGAACGGCCAGCTGATGCCGGGCACGACCCCGCTGCGCTGAACCGGGGCACAGTGCCCTGCGCTGGTGCAGACGCGGGGCCAGACAATGCGCGACAAGCGGCAAGTTCGCACAATTCACGCATTCGGAAACCATAAAACGCACGCCCCGTGCAATTTTCTCTTCCTGTCAGAACAACAGGTTAGGCTAAACCACGGGTATTTTTTCCGCAAACGCTCGCCAGGGCACGCTCCTCTGGTGCGATTTTTGCAAACAAGAGCTTATCCTTGTTAACGAAAAGATAGTGCTTATTTATGGATAATATCCTTTCCCCTGAAAAACTGACCCACACCTGGCTGGAGGATACCCTGGCGCTGCTGTTCGGCACGCTGATGATCTCCTTTGGCATTATTTTATTTCGCCAGGCCGGTGCCCTGACCGGCGGAACGGCAGGTATGGCCTTTCTGATCCACTATGCCACCCACCTGCCGTTTGGCGTGGTCTTCTTCGTCATTAACCTGCCATTCTACTGGCTCTCTGTCCGGCGGATGGGCGCCGCCTTCACGCTGAAAACCTTCTGCGCGGTCGGACTGGTGTCCCTGTTCTCTGACCTGCACGGTTACTTTATCCATGTCGATCGCCTGAATCCCTATTACGCCACCCTCTTCGGCAACATCATGGTCGGCATCGGCTTTGTGGTGCTGTTTCGCCATAAAGCGAGCCTCGGCGGCGTTAATATTCTGGCCCTCTATCTGCAGGACAAAAGCGGCATCCGCGCCGGTAAATTCCAGATGGTGGTTGACGCCTGCATCGTCACCGCCTCGCTGTGGGTAGTGAGCTTGCCGATGCTGCTGGTCTCTATCCTCGGCGCCGTGATTTTGAATTCGATTATCGCCATGAACCACCGTCCCGGACGCTACGCGGTGTAATGGCTTCACCTTTGACGGTCATTTCAGGAGTAACCACTGTGTTTCAGAACGTTGACGCCTATGCGGGCGATCCTATCCTGTCGCTGATGGAAGCCTTTCAACAGGATCCCCGGGCAGACAAAGTTAACCTCAGCATCGGGCTGTACTATAACGAGCAGGCCATTATTCCCCAGCTGGAGGCGGTCCGTCAGGCCGCTGACCGGCTGCAGAGTCAGCAGCAAAAGGCCAGCCTTTATCTGCCGATGGAGGGGCTGGCGCCCTATCGCCGCGCGGTCCAGACCCTGCAGTTTGGCGACAATCATCCGGCGTTGCGTGCCGGACGCATCGCCACCATCCAGACACTGGGGGGCTCCGGCGCGCTAAAGGTGGGCGCTGATTTCCTCAAGCGCTACTTCCCCGACTCCGCGGTCTGGGTCAGCGATCCAACCTGGGAGAACCACGTTGCCATCTTTGCCGGCGCCGGCTTTGAGGTACATACCTATCCCTGGTTCGACAGCGCCACCCGCGGGGTGAATTTCCCCGCTATGCTCGCCGCCCTCCAGCAGCTGCCGCCGCGCAGCATTGTGCTGCTTCACCCTTGCTGCCATAACCCGACGGGGGCCGATCTCACCCGCGAGCAGTGGGATCGCGTGATTGAGGTGCTGATCGGCAGGGAGCTGATCCCATTCCTTGATATCGCCTACCAGGGCTTCGGCCGCGGACTGGACGAGGATGCCTATGCCATTCGCGCCATCGCCAGCGCCGGGCTGACGGCGCTGGTCAGCAACTCGTTTTCCAAGATATTTTCGCTGTATGGCGAGCGGGTTGGCGGCCTGTCAGTGGTCTGTGACAATGCCGATATCGCCGGGCGCGTGCTGGGCCAGCTGAAAGCCACCGTGCGGCGCAACTACTCCAGCCCGCCGGGGTTTGGCGCCCAGGTGGTGTCGCAGGTGCTCAACGATCCCGAGCTGAATGCCCTGTGGCAGGAAGAAGTGGAGGCCATGCGCACCCGCATCAGCGCCATGCGCGTCGCGCTGGTGAAGGCCCTGCAGGCAGCCCTGCCGGCGGGGGATTTTTCCTATCTGCTGACCCAGCGCGGCATGTTCAGTTACACCGGCTTTAGCGCCGATCAGGTAGACGTTCTGCGTCAAGAGCATGGCATCTATCTGATCGCCAGCGGTCGGGTCTGCGTGGCCGGGCTCAACCACGGCAATATTGCGCGGGTAGCCAGCGCCTTCGCCGCGGTCTGCGCACGCTAGCCGGGTCAACCCCGGCGCGGTAGAGCGATTAATCGCGACGCAGCCGGCGAGCCAGGCGGGTCCCCAGCGTCTGAATAAGCTGGACAATAACAATCAGCACCAGGGCGGTGGTGAGGGTGGCAAAGGCGTCGAAACGCTGATAGCCGTAGGTGATCGCCAGGTCGCCAATTCCGCCGCCGCCCACCGTTCCTGCCATGGCGGTCGCACCAAGCAGGCCGATGGTCGCCGTGGTAAGGGCCAGAATCAGCGATGCCGCCGCCTCCGGCAGCATAAAGTGCCAGACAGTCTGCAGGGGGGTTGCGCCCATGGCGTCCGCGGCCTCGAGGATCCCCTCATCCACCTCCAGCAACGAGCTCTCCACTAGTCGGGCAATATAGGGGGCGACAAAGACGATCAGCGGCACGATGGCTCCCGCGGTGCCGATAGTGGTGCCCACCAGCAGTCTGGTAAAGGGCAGGATCACAATCAGCAAAATGATAAACGGCAGCGAGCGCAGCACGTTAATCAGCGGATTCAGCGCCTGATGCACCACCGGGTTGGCCACGATGCCGCCGGGACGGCAAACCACCAGCACAATCCCCAGCGGGACGCCGATCAGCGCGCCAAAGCCCAGCGAGACGGCGACCATAATCAGGGTGTCATGCAGCGCCAGCAGAAACTGATCGCCGGTGATGGCGGTATCAATAAGATCAAACATGGGTGATTTTCACTCCTGCATCGGCCAGATGGGTGATGGCGCGGTCGGTTTCGTCAGGCTCGCCGAGGAGTTGCACAATCATAAATCCCAGAATCCGGCCCTGAACTTCAGACATGCTGGCAAACAGGATATTCACCTCGACAGCATACTCGCGGATCAGGTGGTTAATGATCGGCTGCTGCGCCGTCGCGCCGATAAATTCGAGGCGTATAGCCCGGGCGCCGTTATCGCGCTGCAGGAGCGACGCCACCCGCTGCGGCAGACGATCGTGCACCACCGACTGCACGAAACTGGCCGTTACCGGATGCTGCGGCTGGGCAAAGAGGTCGAAAACCGTCCCCTGCTCAACGATACGGCCCGCCTGCATCACCGCCACCTTGTGACAGATTTTCTGGATCACCGACATCTCATGGGTGATCAGTACGATGGTGATGCCATACCGACGATTAATCTCCTGCAAAAGCAGTAAGATCTGCACCGTAGTGTGGGGGTCGAGCGCCGAGGTGGCTTCATCGCACAGAAGGACCGACGGGTTGGTGGCCAGCGCCCGGGCAATACCGACCCGCTGCTTTTGTCCGCCCGACAGCTCATTAGGGTAGCTGTGGATTTTGTCGCTCAGATCGACGAACGCCAGCAGTTCCGCCACCCGCGCCTGGATAAAGGCCTTGTCGCGCCCCTGTAAAATAAGCGGGATGGCGATGTTATGAAAAACGGTTTTCGAATTAAGCAGATTAAAATTCTGAAAGATCATGCCGATATCTTTTTTGATCGCCTGCAGGCGCTGGCCGCTGCAGGCCTGTAGCGGCTCGCCGTTTAACAGTACCTCGCCCTCGCCAGGCGTTTCCAGACGATTAATCAGCCGTAATAAGGTGCTTTTTCCTGCCCCGCTGTAGCCAATAATGCCAAAAATATCGCCTCGCTCAATGCTGAGATTAATATCCTGCAAGGCCAGAACCGGATGTCCTTTCCTGGAAAAGCTTTTACTGACGTGGCGAAATTCTATCATCGCGTTATTCATTTTAAATAGTCAGGCAGCAGGTAACCATCATACTGCGGATGGCTGAGAATATATTTTTTGAACTCGGCCGAGTGGTAGCCATCGATAATATCTTTGGCAAACTGCGCCTTCTGATTTTTACCGGCGACGGTCACGACATTAATAAAATGGCTGGTGGCTGCTTCCAGCTTTAATGCCGAGGTCAGGGACATACCGCTGGAGACGGCAAAATTGCCCTGAATCAGGCCATAGTCGACGTCCGGCAGAGCGCGAACCTGCTGGGCATTATCCATCTCTTTTAGGACAATTTTGTAAGGATTATCTACGATGTTACGCTGCGAAAAAGTGGCCGGATCGCTGTCTGGTTTAATTTTCACCCAGCCAAGGCTCTCCAGCACCAGTACCGCGCGATATTCATTTGACGGCTGGTTTGGTACCGACACGACGGTGCCCGCCGCCGGGGTCCCCAGGGTGGTCAGTTTCCCACCATACAGCCCCATCGGCGGCGTGGGGACCTGCACAATGCCCACGTTATCGATCCCCAGCCGCTCATCATCTCCCGTCGCGAGACTTCCGCCTGCCGGGGATCGCCGCAGAACGCTGAATTCCACTGCGGATGGGCAAACTGGATCGGGGAATGCAGAAGATCGCCGGAGAAACAGGCGTAGTCATCTCCGGCGGCGAGGACCAGCGCGGCATGGTCCGGACTGTGGCCGGGGGTGGGAATAAAGTCGATCCGTCCGCCGACCCGCGGCCGGGTCGCCACATCGACGGTCTCCAGCTGGCCGGCCTCAATCACCGGCAGCAGGCTGTCAAGCCACAGCGCCCGGTAGCGTTCGCTGTTTTTCACCCGCGACAGCTCTTTTGCCGAGCACAGATAGCGGGCGTTGGGAAACAGCGGCACCCAGCGATCGTCCTGCCAGACGGTATTCCATCCGACATGGTCGGTATGCAGGTGAGTCAGTAGCACCAGGGTCACGTCCTCCGGGTTCACTCCTGCGGCGCGGAGATTCTCCAGATACGGCGTGTTAAGTTGATGATAGAGCGGATTGCCGCCGCGCTCCCGACCATTGCCGGTGGCGGTATCGATAACAATCAGATCGTGGGGGGTCTGCACCACCCAGCTGTGGATTGACAGCGCAATCGGCTGAATAACGGCCTCCGCCTCCGCTACCGGGAACGCCTCTGGATAGAGCGCTGCCGGCTGCAGGGAAATCTCGCGCTCCGGCACTTTGAAAATCAGGCTATCGCCTGTCTGGTAAGTTTGCATCACTCCCTCCGCGCGCATTGCGCTGGTTGATTTATCGGGGTGATATTCACTATGCTGCCGGGATAACCCACATTCAAATTGATTATCATAATGAACAAAATCATTGAAAATGATTTTAGTCGTATCGATCTGAATCTGTTGACAGTCTTGATGGTGCTGTACCGCGAAGGGAGCGTCACCCGCACCGCAGAGGTGCTGCATCTTGGCCAGCCGGCTATCAGCGGGGCGCTGAAACGGCTGCGAGAGATGTTTGACGACCCGCTGTTCGTGCGCAGCGCCAGAGGCATGCTGCCGACGCCGCGGGCGCAAGCGCTGATGACCGACCTGCAGCCGCTGATGGAAAACCTACATTCGGCGATGTTTGGCGCCGGAGAGTTCGTCCCGGCGCGCGCGCAGCAGCTTTTTCGCATCGGCCTCAGCGACTGGAGCGAACACTGGCTGATGCCCCCGCTGTTACCCGGGCTGATGCAGGAGGCGCCCGGAGTCTCACTGCAGTCGATAGCCGCCGACCCCTTCCAGGTTCGCCAGTTGCTGGAGGAGGAGCGCATTGATGTCGCGGTGTCTGTCAACAAACAGAGCCGTGGGGAGATCGTCAGCGAGCCGGTGATGTCCATGGGAGTCACCACCCTGTGGTCGCCGCAGCAGATCCCCTGCCGCGGTCCGCTGTCGGTGAGCGACTTTGTCGCCTGGGAACATGTGATGGTGGCCTATCGCGAAACCGGCCACGGTGAAATTGACCGCCAGCTCGCCAGCCAGGGGCTCGCGCGGCGCGTGCGCTTTGCCACGCAGAATTTCTCCACCTTTCCCCTGCTGCTGACCACCCTGCCGCTGTTCGCCACCGTCCCGCAGGGGCTGGCGCAGCGCTGGCAGGCGCAGTATGCGCTGCGCGCGGACGCTCCGCCGGTAGCGTATCCGGAATTTACGCTGTGCATTTTGCGGCACAAACGGCGGGCGCAGGATCCGGCGCTGAACTGGCTGGTGACGAAGTTAAAACAGGCCATGCGCGGCCAATAACCGGGCCGATGCCCCGGCATCAGGCCTCGCTGTGCGGGGGTTGCAGCACACGCCTGCTCCAGTCATAAAACGCGCGCACCGCCGGCGGCAGATAGCGGTTTTGCGGATAGACCAGCGACAAGGGAAGATCAGAAGCGGCCTGCTCCAGACAGGCGACCAGCGCCCCGCTCTGCAGATAAGGTTGCGCCAGATAGCTGGCGACGCGGATCAGGCCCAGCCCCTGAATGCCGGCCTGAATGTAGGCATCGGTATCGTCGACCACCAGCGTCTCCCGCATGCGGATCGCGCAGTCGCCTTCATCGAGGGAGAAAAGCCAGTCGATGGTCCGCCCGGTACGGTGATTCAGGTAGCCCACCGCCCGATGCTGGTGCAGTTCGTCGATGCTCTGCGGCCGGCCGTGGGCCGCGAGCCAGGCCGGCGAGGCGAGGACCATCCAGCGGTAGCGGGCCAGAGGACGCGCCACCAGGGTGGTGGAATCTTCGATCCGCCCGGTACGGATCACGCAGTCGAATCCCTCCTGAATAATATCTTCCACGTTGTCGCTTGAGCAGAGGATCAGCTCCAGGTCGGGATACTGCTGCAAAAACTCGCCGATCCTCGGCAGAATGCAGTGGCGGGCAAGGGATTGCGGCATCCCTACCTTGAACCGCCCGGCGGGCTGAGCCGAGCGCCCGGGAAAGGAGGCTTCCATCGCCGCCATCTCGGCCAGCAGCCTTTTACACTCCTCATAATACCGGCGACCCTCCGCCGTCACGCTGAGCTTGCGGGTGGTGCGCTGGAGAAGCTGCGCCCCGAGCCAGGCTTCCAGCTCCTTCACCACCCGCGATACCGTGGAGCGCGGCTGCCCGAGCACCTCCGCCGCGCGGGCGAAGCTGTGGGCATCCACGACCGCAACATAGACCTGCATGGCATCCAGTTTGTCCATTTCGTTACCTCCCCCCCCCGGCGCTCATTATCCCAATATTACGAACAGTCTAACCCGAAACGCTGTACTTATCGAATGTCGACCGTCCCCCTACACTGAGCCTGTAGCCCGTCAACACAAGGCTTAACTGAGCAAGGAGTTAAAATGAAAACTGATAATTTTAATCATGCGGAAAAGGTATTGGTGCTGGGAGCGGGACAACTGGGCGCCGCCGTTCTTGATGCGCTGGTGCCTGCGGTAATCGAGCGCCAGGGCACGGTCTCGGTCATCGTCTCGCCGGCGGCCTGGGATGAAGCCGGCCAGCTGCGGTCGGCAAACCATCAGGCGCTGGCCGACGCCGGAGCCACCTTCCTCGCCGTAGACATCGCCGGTAGCGCCATGGAGACGCTGGCCGATCAGTTTCGCGGATTCACCACCGTGATTAACTGCATGGGGTTTGTCGCCGGTCCGGGGACACAGCTGAAAATTACCCGCGCGGTGCTGGCGGCCGGGGTACCCCGCTATTTTCCCTGGCAGTTTGGCGTCAATTACGATGTGGTAGGCAAAGGCAGCGGTCAGCCGGTCTGGGACGAGCAGTACGATGTCCGGACCCTGCTGCGCGCGCAGCGGGCCACGGAGTGGGTCATTGTCTCCACCGGGATGTTTACCAGCTTTCTCTTCGAACCAGACTTCGATGTAGTGAATTTATCCAACCGAACCCTTCACGCCCTTGGCAGCTGGGATACCCAGGTGACCGTCACCTCACCGGCGGATATTGGCCGCCTGACCACGGCGATTTATCTGCATCAGCCGCGGATCGTCAACGAGGTGGTGTTTGTTGCCGGCGAAACGACCTCTTACCGGCAGTTGGCGGATACCGTGGAGCGCGTAACGCAGCAGACGTTCAGCAAAGCCGTCCACACCCTGCCCGCCCTGCTGGAGCAGCTGCGGACAAACCCGGATGACGCCATGCTGCGCTATCGCGCCGCCTTCGCCCGGGGGGATGGCGTGTGGTGGCCGATGGGCGACACCTGGAATGCCCGCCACCAGCTGCCGACCCAGGACATTGCCGGCTGGCTGCAGACCGCGCGCTGATTTTCTCTCACAGGACAGAATGACGATGAACAAGTTAATTCCACTGATCGTATTGAGTTGTCTGCTGCCCCTGGCGGCAAATGCCAGAACCATCACCGCCACCGGCGATACCCTGGACCATGCGGAGAGCAAAATCCGCCAGCAGGCCGCCCGCGAGGGCGCGACTACCTATCGCATCACTGAAGCGCGAATGGGCAACAAAGTGCATATCACGGCGAAAATCGCGGACTAAAGCACCGGCGTCAGGCTCAGGGATGAGCTGCCGGCAGCCCGCGCGCCAGGTCAGGCGCTCATTTTTTCCCGTCGACGATCGCGGCCCGGCGGCGCGCCATACAGGCGAGCGTATTCCCGGGTGAACTGCGACACGCTGATATAGCCCACCTCCCCGGCAGCCTGCGCAATACTCATCCCTTCCGCCAGCATCAGGCGGCGGGCGTGGATCAGGCGTAACTGCTTCTGAAACTGCAGCGGCGACAGCGTGGTCATGGCGCGGAAATGACGGTGAAAGACAGAGACGCTCATCCCGGCGGCGTCGGCCAGCGCGTCGACGCTGACTGGCTGCATAAAATCCCGGCGCAGCATCGCCACCGCCCGGCGGATCCGCGCCGAATGGCTGTCTACGGCGCCCAGCGCCCGGATGGCCGGCCCATGGACACTCTGCAACAGCCAGTAATGCAGCTCCCGCCGCAGACCTTCCCCCAGCACCGCCAGCGCCCCCGGTTGATCAAACAGCCTTGCCAGCCGGTAAGCGGCATCCGTCACATCGGCGTTCATCGGTTCGATACCAACGCGGGGCGCCTCATCCGGCCCTGACGGCCCGGCCTCCTGCAGCTCGCGCAGGATAGCCAGGTCCAGCTCCAGCACCAGCGCGTAATAGGGAAAACGCTGACTGGCCTCGGTGATCTGGCTGGTAGTGGGAACATCCGCGGCAATCACCATCGCCTCGCCCGGACCATAGTCAAAGCTTGCCAGGCCGGTGGTCACGCTCTTACGCCCCTGGAGCAGCATGGCCACCAGCGGCCTGGCGATAGCCGCCTGCAGGTCACCAGGATGCAGGGCCCGCACCAGAGTAATACCGGGAACCGGGGTAACTGCCACCCCGCTGCTATCGACATGAGCATCGGCAAACCGGCGGCAGAGATCGAACAGGGCGTTGCGCATAAGATCCTTTCAGGCAAGTTTTAAAGCCTGAGTATGCGCTATTTCCCGGCAAAAGGGAGCGAACGGAGAGAAATGGGCAAAAAATAACAAGGATTGGGCAACCCGGCCCGGTGAGCCTCCCCTATTGTAAGGACTCCACACACCAGAGAGGACCGAACATGACTAAAATTGCACTTATTACCGGCGCCAACCGCGGCCTTGGCCGTCAGACCGCACTGGATATCGCCCGCCAGGGTGGGGATGTCATCGTCACCTACCGCGGCAGTCTCGAACAGGCGGAAGCGGTGGTCGCCGACATCCGCGCCCTGGGCCGCAAGGCCATCGCCCTGCCGCTGGATATGGCGCAAACCGCCAGCTTCCCGGCCTTCGCCGACAGCCTCGGCAGCGCGCTGGCCAGCGTCTGGGGGCGGGCCACTTTCGACCACCTGATCAATAACGCAGGGCACGGCGAATTCGCCCCGCTGGCCGAAACGCGCGAAGCGCAGTTCGACGGGCTGTTTAACGTCCACGTTAAAGGGGTATTTTTCCTCGTACAAACCCTGCTGCCGCTGCTGGCAGACGGCGGGCGGATCGTTAACTTTTCCTCCGGGCTGACCCGCGTATCCTATCCTGGCTTCTCCGCCTACGCCGCCGCCAAAGCGGCTGTGGAGATGCTGAGCGTGTACATGGCCCGCGAGCTGGGCGGGCGCGGCATCACCGTCAATACCATCGCCCCCGGCGCTATCGCCACCGATTTTGGCGGTGGGCTGGTGCGGGACGACGCAGAGGTAAACGCGCAGTTTGCCGCCATGACGGCGCTGGGACGGGTGGGCGTTCCCGAGGATATTGGGCCGATGATCGCCAGCCTGCTACGCGACGATAACCGCTGGGTAACCGCCCAGCGGATCGAGGTGTCGGGCGGACAAACCATCTGACGACTCAGGCTGGCAGGATGCGCTCCAGCGCCAGGCCTGCCAGCCGCACGGTCTCCAGAAGACGCGGCAGACTATCCCCTTCCCGCGCTTTCGCCGACAGGCCAAGCATCAGCGTATCCATATAGTCAGTCACCCGCAGCGCGTCCTGCGGGCGATGGCGGGCAATATACTGCTGGATTTTGGCTCTTGCCGCAGCATGCCATTCGCCTGCCGCCACCCGGGCATCAGCATCCTGACAATGTACCCCCTCCAGCACCAGGCAGCCGGCGGCGGCCGGATCGGCCACATAGCGGCGAGCCGCCTCCTGCAGTACGGCGATGAGCGACGCCGCCACCGGCTGGTCGTCTCGCAGCAGGGCATCGATGGGAATGGCCCCGGTCTGGCTGTAGCGCTGCAGGACGCGGGTATACAGCCCGAGCTTGCTGCCAAAAGCGGCATAAAAGCTCGGGGGGTTGATGCCGAAAGCCTGGGTCAGATCGGCCACGCTCACCGCGTCGTAGCCTCGCGCGTGGAAGAGGCGTTGCGCCGTTTCAATGGCCTGTTCCGCATCAAACTGGCGGGGACGTCCCGGAGTACGCCCTGGTTTTGTAGTGGTCACTATATTAATCCTTGACAGCCTGTTTAGCCGCAGCATATTGTAATCATCACTACAATATCATGAGGTGCGGGATATGACAGCGTTTCACAACAAATCAGTGCTGGTTTTAGGCGGGAGTCGGGGAATTGGCGCGGCGATCGTCAGGCGTTTTGTCGCCGATGGCGCGTCGGTGGTGTTTAGCTATTCCGGTTCGCCGGAAGCGGCCGAGCGGCTGGCGGCAGAGACCGGCAGCACGGCGGTGCAGGCGGACAGCGCCGATCGCGATGCGGTGATAAGCCTGGTCCGCGACAGCGGCCCGCTGGACGTGTTAGTGGTCAATGCCGGGATCGCGCTTTTCGGTGACGCTCTCGAGCAGGACAGCGATGCCATCGATCGCCTGTTCCGCATCAATATTCACGCCCCCTACCATGCCTCCGTCGAAGCGGCGCGCCGCATGCCGGAAGGCGGGCGCATTATTGTCATCGGCTCGGTCAATGGCGATCGCATGCCAGTGCCGGGAATGGCGGCCTATGCGCTCAGCAAATCGGCCCTGCAGGGGCTGGCGCGCGGCCTGGCGCGGGATTTTGGCCCGCGCGGCATCACGGTCAACGTCGTCCAGCCCGGCCCAATTGATACCGACGCCAACCCGGAGAACGGCCCGATGAAAGAGCTGATGCACAGCTTTATGGCCATTAAGCGCCATGGCCGTCCGGAAGAGGTGGCGGGAATGGTGGCGTGGCTGGCCGGTCCGGAGGCGTCGTTTGTCACTGGCGCCATGCACACCATCGACGGAGCGTTTGGCGCCTGATACCCCAGGGCGGCGATGCGCGCTTTGCACCGCCGCCGCGGGAACGTCATCGCCTGTCAGGGATCATCAGGCCAGGCTATCGACCGCCATAAAAAAGCGATCTTCGGTAAGCATAAGCCGCGCTTCCGGGGACTGGTGCGCCTTGCGGATCATCCAGCCCTCCTCCGGGGCCAGGCTCAGATAAAACACCTCCCGGGATCCCGCGCCGTCGGGCGCCTCAAGACTCAGGGTCACGATCCCCATTTCCACGCCATCCAACAGCTGCTGCGGCACGATATTGACGCTGCGCTCGCCGTTTTGCAGACGAATGGCCGGGATATCGTAGCGGCAGATGCCGCTGTTGAGGCTGTAGCCAAGGGTACTCAGGTCGTGGAGATGGCGGGTCGAAATCACCACCTCAATACCGGTTCCATCAAACCACTGACTTATCTGCTGTGCCAGCGCCGCCATCTGCTGACGAAACCTGGCGATATCCGCGGCGGCCGACCCGTCGAGGGCCGCTGTCCGCCGCGGATTTTGCTGTTGCTGCAGTTTCTTAAAAAAACGTTCCCTCGCTGTCACGTTATCCCCCTGTGCTGTGATGAAACCGGTTGGGCTGGATGAAGATGGTTATCGCCCGTTCGCTGGTTACGAAGATTGAGGGCGAACTGGCGCGATGGCCCCGCCGCAAATGTTTGTTTTTTTTACGTTACTTCGCCGCTTCAGGCCTGAGCCGTAGCTGGTTGTGTTCGGCGGCGAAAATGCGCGGCTTGTCCGGATCCAATTCCTCACGCGCCAGCACCTGCTTCCAGGTATTTCTTTGTGTGTCCGGATGGCGGAACAGGCCGACAACCGCCACGAACGTCGCCTCCGCTTCCAGCGGCATATTCAGACTGGCGTCCCCTCCGGGACCGATCACCACATCGCGACTGGCGAGGAGATCGGCGGCGAGCAGAATATCCCCCTCCTCCAGCAGCTGCTGGTAAACCAGCCGGTCAAAGGTCTGGCGATCTTTAAGCTGATAGATGCGCACCACCACCGGTTCAGAGAGCGAGTGATTCTCTCTGGCATCGGTGTTGAGCGCTTCGCGCGCGGTAAAGTCCAGATGCAGCGTATTAATTTTCTTATAAAAAACGGCGTTGAAGGCAGACTTTGTTCCCTCCGAGACGCGCTGGGTGAGTCCGCATCCGCTCAGGCAAAGCGCAAGCAGGGGCAGCAGACAGGCGGTTTTAGTCAAACTTATACGTAACACGTCGGTTTCCTTGTAGAAAGGTGGCAGGCTGCAGGCCCGTATAGGTACCCAGCTCGGTGGTAAAGGTCTGAGGAATATCGTCCTCACTCTCGCCCTCACCCACGCCCAACACGCCGTTCATACCGAGCCAGAACGGCTCGTCCCCCAGCGGCGGGACAGCCAGCAGTCGGGTCGGCGCGGTCAGGGTGATGTTGGCCCGGAATCGCCAGCCGAGGTATACCCGCAGCAGGATGAGAAAGTCCCGAAACAGCGGGCCGTCAGGCTTCCAGCCCTGCGCCTCCGCGGGATTGTCGGTGGTAAGGGCGACGAGGAGCTGGCTGCTGGCATCCATCGCTTCGTCACCCAGCGGCGTATTGCCGTCCAGGAAGAAGTCGTCATCGCCGTAAAACCCCAGCGGCTGGCTGATCGCCACCGGACGCAGGCTGTACGGGCTCACCCTGACGGTGGTCTCCGGGGCCAGCAGGGTGACCAGCGCCTGGATCCCCTGCTGGGTTTTGCCCGGCTGACGCAGCACGCCGGTTAGCGCCAGAAAGCGCGACGCCGGCGAGGCGATATGCTGCGTCGTGCCGGGGATGCCCAGCCCCGCCAGGCCCAGTAGCGACTGCGAGAGACGATCGGTGCCGCCGGGCTCAAAGGTGGCGGGCCAGGAGTATTTCCGCCAGATGCGGTAAAACTGCGTCATGATCCGGTGGCTGAAGATATCCAGTAAGCCCTGCAGCGCTTCATGCCCTTCCCTGTGCTGGGCGATATCATCGAGATATGCCGTCGGGAGCGGCGAATCGACACCGTACAACCCCATAAAGGTGGTGCGAATGACCGGCGGCCTGCTGTCATCGGCCTCATCGTATTCCACGGCTTTCAGTTCGCTGGCGGGAAATCCCATTCCCGGATGCGGGTAAAAACGCACCGGATCGTCAGCCGGATGGCTGGTTCCCCCCATCAGCGGTTGGCCGGGACGCCGTTTTTCCAGAAGCTGGCAGAAGCGGTAAAAATTGATCCGCGGCAGGTCGGCCTCCAGTCGCGGGGTCAGCCGGGAATGCGGCGGCTGTGCTTCTCTTCCCATTCCAGTCGTTCTCCGGTTGGTTGCAGAATGATAATCAGGCGGTTGAACAAGTAGATGTCGGTGTAGAGCGCGAAGAAGCGGCTAAGCATCTCGCCAAACAGGCATATATCGCCTCGTCCGGCAAAGCCGTGACTGTCGAGGGTGACTTCAATCTGCACACCGCGCACCAGATGGCCCTGTGCAAAGCACTCTGTTGCGCGGTGCTTCACGTCGAGGATGGCTTCCAGACGCCGACGATTCATCTCGCTGTCGGTCCATTCATACAGCGCCAGGGTGCCGCGCAGGACCTCCGCGTTATCCATCAGGGAAAGAAAACTGCTGCCCAGATGGCTCAGCACCCGCCAGTGAAAACGGTCCTGGGCGGGGGGATAGCACGGCAGCGTCGGCGCGCAGAGGTTACGCACTGCAATACTGGCGGAAGTGGTTTTCATCACCGTATCGAGCACGGTGCTCTGCAGCGCGCGACGCGGCAGCTGGCCGTTGGTTCCGGTGAGGGTCAGCGACAGGCTTTCATCTTCCGGTACGGTATGATTATCAAAGGCTTCTCCGCCGACGATAAGCCAGGTGTTGTACAGCCCGGAGGGGCCACGGCGCACCCGGGTATGATAGTAATAGTCCGCCGCGTCATGACGCATCATTCCGCCTTTGTGGCGAAAACTTGAGAACGGCGCGTAAACCTGCTGGTGTGAGGAGATCACGGAATCGACGGTGTAAATTTCGGTGTGGCCGTCCTGCACGCGCATCGGGCGCAGCGGGTATTCGGTCTGCAGGGAATTGATGGTCAGCGGATCGGACTCCAGCGGAAACAGGTTGATCACTGGCACGCAGTGCAGGCGCAGCTGCTTTTCGCTGAAGCGGAAGTCATGTTCCCAGCGTTCCGCCAGCACGACGTCGATTTCAAACCACGCCAGTCCGGCCGGAAAAGCCACCGTCTCCAGCCCGCGCAGATCGATGAACATGAACTTTTCGCGGAAGGTAAAATACTCCAGCAGCAGCTGGTAACCGCGAAAACTGCGGCCATCTTCAGGCCAGAGGCCGTCATCCTCGCCAAATCCCAGCGCGCTGAAATACCCGTCCAGCGGCCTTCTGTCCACCTCATCGGGCATGCGCAGCCACATCCGGGCCACATTGAGGGTAAAGGCCTCGTGCATGGCGCAGGCCAGCGGCGCATCGGCGTTGCAGTACAGCGGGATATGACTGAGATCGACCCGGCGCCAGTCCGTCAGCTGGCTGCAGGTAAAGCGCAGCGTGATCACCGACCGGCCATCCGTATCGGTGGCCAGCTGGACGCGTTCCAGGGATAACGGCTGCAGAGCGATCGCTTTGGTGGTGGTGTACCGGCAGCGCGTGCCCTTTTCACCGATCGGCCGGGAAAGCACTTCAAAGCCTTTGGCCATCGTCATCGGCTCTTTCATTTCCGGCCAGTCGGGGGTGAACTCCACGACCGACATCGAGGGAATGGTACGTAAATAATGTGGCCACAGCAGACTGACCACGCCTTCGGTCAGCTCAGGCAGATCGTCATCGAGTTTCTCGCGCATGCGGCCCATCAGGAAGGCAAAACCTTCAAACAGGCGCTCGACAAAGGGGTCGCGGGCGCCCGCTTTGTCGAGATTGAGCATTGCCGCCTGCTCAGGATGAGCGCGGGCAAACTCTTCACCCGCTTCCAGCAGGTAGCGCATTTCAGCGTCGTAATAACGCAAGGTTAAATCGTCCATAAATCACCAGTATGAGTAATAGCTTTCAGATATGCAGAGAACCGCAGGTGCAGGGAGTGCAATGTGAATGATGCGTGAATTATGCGCACAGCACCGCGGCGCGAGCAGGATCCAGAGCGATGAGCCCGGCAAGCAATGACTCCATTTCTGGCAGCAAGCGATTTTTTTCTGCCTCACTGCGCCCGGCCTTGCCTCTGAGCAGCCGGAGTCGGCGGGCTTTGACCTCAAAGATAAGCTCCGGCTTCCATTGTTCGAGCGTCATTTCCCGGGCGCGGCTGTCGAGTTCCGCCAGCAGATGCAGCGCCATTTCATTTTTTCCGTACTGCTCGCTGACCCGCGCCATCAGTAAGCGCATCAGCCACCGATTGCGGCTGGTGGTATAGCCCGGCTGCGCCTGTAACCAGTTCAGCGCCGACTCAATACCTTCATCGTCCGCGCGGGTGAGCACTTCTGGCTCCAGCGACAGCACCTCATCAGCGCTGGTCGCCGCCATTACCGGCTCATCTTGCCATCCGGCCATCTCATCCAGGACACGTTCGTTAAGCCAGTTGAGCGTCACTTCATCGGCGAATGGCGTACCATCGTTAAACGCCAGGGTTTCCAGCCCCGGCAGACGAGCCAGCAGCCCTTTCATATCCCGGCACAGGATATCGGCCCGTACACTGTCAGCATCCAGTTTCAGCAACGCCTGCCAGGCGTACCACTGCACATCCAGCCACAGATGGTTGACGCCTTGCGCCAACAGCGTGTCCGTATGCTCCAGCAGTTCCGACCAGCTTTTCTGTAAATACAAACGCTTAAGATGGGCTTTACTCTCAGGCTTGGGAGGCAATAGCCGTGTCCGGCCGGAGGCATCCAGCGGCGGTAACTCCGTTAACGTATCCCAACGCACACTCTTCATCAGATGATGACCTGCCAGCCATCCGCCGGGACACTCACGCAGATATTTCGCCAGCACCTTAGCCTGATCGAGCAAATCACGACCTGACGTGACGGTATGCATTACCGGTGCGGTGTCCGTATGTTGGGGTAGCAGATCGTGTTCTTCGCGGCTGGTCTGCGGCACCAGACTGTGGGCTCCGCCGCTTTGCACCAGGCGGTTCTCCAGTATCTGATATAGCCCGGAAAGATCGGGGCGAGATGCTTCAGCCAAGCCGGAAAAAGTGGCTTCCGCCAGCAATAACGCCCCGATAATGACCTGCATAGTGGTCATGTCGACTTCCGGATAAAGAGACAGGCTGTCCGACATCCGGCGACTGCCAAGCCATTCCAGCGCTGATTTACAGCTACGTTCACGCTGGGGATGGAGCATAGCCCCAAACCGCTCAAGCATTGCCGCCAGCAGCGTAACGCCCTCCGCCAGACCGGTTTCGCCATCCTGCTGCAGACGCGCCCACACGTAAAAGGTGATCACGCGCAGATCCTTGCAGGTCTGAGTCAGCAGTTTTTCTGCCAGCTGGCAAATCAGTACGGTATCGACACCGGAGATCTTATTGACCTCCTCGCGGATACGCTGAAAATCATCGTCATAGCCCGGATCGCTCCCGGTGGGCTGGCTATCACTGATTGGCGAAAGCCAGGATTGCCACTGCGCCTGACGTGACCGGGCCTGCTGGCGCAGTACGCTTTCATCCAACTGACTGGCGGCAACCAAATTTTGTAAAATACTCATAATTCCATCTCATCCATGTCACTATTCCCTAACCCCGTCGTCAGGGCCTGTGCGCTCTCAGCCGCATCGACAGTGAAAATCTGATCCGGCAGGGTCAATCCGCGCAGCGCCAGAAGCGCCAACGGGCCGCTCCCAAGCTGGGAGCGCAATACCCACTGCAGGGTGCGGCCATCCGGGGCGGTGAAGCTCATCATCCACTGGCTGCGATCCAGCGGATGGCGTTTACCCTGCTCCAGCCAGCGAATAAAGCCCCAGGTACCGCTGTAGTCACCGAACAGACGCGTGCCCGCATTGACGGTGGTCCAGGTCAGCAGAGTGCCGGGTTTATACGTCTCCCCCGGCCAGCGGAAAGTCTGCCAGTCGGCCATCTGATTGAAATAGCGCAGCTTTTGGCCGTCTATCGTCAGCTGTGTCTCGACAACCTCCGGGGCAGGCCTGGCCTGTAACTCAAAGCTGATCCCCTGGCTGCCGTCGGTGAAAAGAATGTCGGACAGCTGGCTTAGCTGGTTGATCGCGCGCAGAAAGGCCGGATTAAAGACCAGGCCGTGACTGTTGACCTTATCCGGCACCCAGTGACTGCCTTCTTTATGCAGGACACCGTTCAGCTCCGTCGTGAGAAAACGTTCGATTCGCCCGCTGTCTTTGCGCACAAACTCAGCCAGCATCGGCAGGGAGGCGTCGCTTTTGCTGGCGGCAAACGGAAAGCGTCCGTCAAAGGCGGTGTGCCAGTTGGCGACCACCGAACGGCGCCATTTATCATTCAGACTGGTCGCCGATGGCAGAAGCACGGTTTCCCAGGCCTGAGTCAGCGGCTGCACAAACAGAGTATTACCGAAGCCACTCCACTCTTCGCCAAGGCTTGCCGAAATCAGGCTACCGTACTGTTGCGTGTCGGTCAGGTCGACGCTTTTCCCCTGGAAGACGGTCTGCGCCAGGACCTGCATCATTTCCTGCGGATCGGAGGCATTCGCAACCTGCTGCAGGCGCAGGCGCACGCGGGTGATACGGGTCAGATAGGTTTGCAGGCTCAGGGTGCTATCGGCCGACATGACGTTGCTGCCCGTGTTTTTCCCCATCAGCTGGAGCAGTGGGCCGAACGTGTCATCCAGAGGCCCCTGCGGGCCGGCTGCCGACTGGTCGATGACCGGCTTGTCTTTCCCGCCCACCAGATCTTTGGCCGATTTAATAAGGCTGTCCGACAGCCCCTCCCTTTGTTGCCCCGCCTGCCCCTGCCAGGCAAGGGTATTCATCAGTGCAATCAGCGGCGACTGGCGGACATCGCTTATCAGCGTGAGCTGGTCGGTAACATCGGCAATGGTGGTCGCCGGGTTGAGTCGCAGACTGTTGAGAAAATTCAGCCAGCTGCCGGCGAAATCGGTGAAGTAGCGTCGGGTCAGACGCGCTTTCAGCGCCTCCGGCGACAGGTCTGTCGACATCGTTTTGCGCGAATCGCTCAGCACCCAGTCGATTTCCTCCCGGCGCGAGCTGGCTGCCTTATCAATGGCCTGCTGAATGCCGCCTTCCCATGCCTGGCGGGTAAACATCCCCGGGACCACTTCATTGGTGGTAAACAGCCGGCGCGCGTCGGTGCCACTGGTCATGTCTTCAAGCGACACATCGGCAAAATTACGACGCACGGATTTGAGCATGTTCTCATATAAGGTGCTTTCGGCATTGCGGCGACCTAGCTGCTGCAACAGAACCTGACGGCTCTGACTCACCCGTTGCGCATCCGGGATGATCTTCCACTCTGGCCGCTCGGGCAGCAGGGAGAGATAAAAGGCCCACAAATCCGGCGCCAGACTTTGCCACAGACCGGTCGAGATCCCCATTCGCGTCGGCTGGACCGTTTTCATGGTCTGCGCGAAAAATGCGCCATCGGCTTTATCCGGACGAGCCATCATCAGCCAGGCTTTCAGCTGGTCATAGCCCGGTTTCGCCAGCCTGGCTCGTTGGTCGCTATTGGGGGCGGAGTTGACCAGCGCGTTGAGCGCCTGCTGCAACGCGGCATTGGCCGGGTCACGTATCAGGCGATGATTTGCCACACCGTACCAGGGTAGGACGGCGTTTAATAGTTGCTGATGATGGTCCAGACCAAAGCGCCGATACCAGGGTGCTCCCTTCTGCCCATCGTGCACGAGACGGCCGGCCTCATTGCGCAGGGCATGGAGGGCCGTCAGTTGATAGTCAGAAACGGAGGGGTGGGCCACCAGGTCGCGGGCTTTTCCCGCTACCGAAGCAATCTGACTGTAATTGAGGGCAAAGGAGAGCAGCAATCCCGCCGCCCACAGGCCGAGGATCGCCAGCAGACCGCACGCCAGGCCCCGCTCCCACGCCATTCCCACGTGATGCCCGCGTAAACGGCGGCAGTCATCGACGATCCCCTGCCAGGTCGCGGGCAGCGTCAGGAGATGAGGCTGGCTCGCAGGCGAGGTATCAGCTTCCTGATACGGATCCACGGCGCGAGGTTCTGGCAGGCTAAACATCAGGCCTCGCAGCGCAAGCCGCTGCCGCGAGGTGGTCAGCCACGGCGCCAGCTGCCGGCGCCATTGTGCGATCTCCCCGTCGATAAGCTGCTGCCCCAGACGCAGCAGGAAGTCGTGGCGGCTCTCCTCCGCGATCTGGTGCATCCCCTGCTCCCGCAGCGTGGGCAGCATTTGCGCAAGCTGACGGGCGACATCGTCCTCAGTGGCGCGCAACGGGAAGCTAACCCCTACCGCCTGCACCGCGCGGTCAGCCTGCGGCCACTCACTGTCGCACAGTTTCCATAACCAGACCGGGGCGGCATAGCCCAGCAGTTCGCTGATTTTTTCCAGCCCGTGCAGGTCGCTCTCGCTTATCTGCGGCGTCAGGGTCAGAGACGACGGCATCACCCGCACAATCCCGTCCAGAGGACGGCCACGGCGCAGCTTGCGCAGCGCGGCGTATTTTTCTTGGTCGGGCTCTGTGATCAGGTTACCGCCGTAAATCAGCACAGTGCGGTTACCTTCAAGCCACTGCTGCTGACGCAGACCAGGCGCCAGTTGTTCGATTTCTGCCTCGTCGCCGGTAACCAGCAGCAGGCGGACTTTGCGCCGCCAGCGCAGGCGGTAACGTGCGTGAAGGTGCTTTTTCAGCGGGGCATAAAGGGCTTCGCGCCCGGCGGGCCTGGTGGGTTGCCGCACAGGCGCTGCTGAAGGCTTAACCTTATCTTTTATCAGCAGTCGAAAGGCCATAAACCCCAGTACCAGCAGGCTGAGTGCCATCCCCCAGATAATAAAGCCCGTGGCGATAAGCGGGCGCAGCGTTTCCCACTGCGTGGCACGATCCATCGCCCATAGCCACCATGCCAGCCCGCCCAGGAGCACCAGAAGCGTGACCGCAGCAATACAGACGATAACCGTAGCCGCCACAGAGATAGCTGCAGGTTTATTGACGTTGTCCATCAGGTTTTACAATTCCAATTGCGAGGGTATTCAAGGGATCGCGGGCTAGCCAGCCACACGGTTGTTGGTAGTGCGCGGCGTAGATCGCCGCCAGCGACAGGACGGTCAAGCCTTCCATCTCGCCGATGTCTCCCCAACAGGCATCCTGGCGATACAGGTTGATATCCCAACCGCTGTGCGCCAGCGCTTCCAGCCCCGGCTGAAAAAACAGCGCACAGGCTTCCGGGGGGCCGCTCAGTTCGTTCTGCTCCAGCACACGAGCGGCTACAGCAGTCAGGGCCTCCCCTTTTTCTGCGCAATAGGTTTCCCCCCTGGTCAGGTGCACCGGACCGTCTCGTCCGGCGAGCCACAGTACCGCAGACTCTCCGGCGGGTTGCACCGCCCCCGTCTGGGCGACAACCACCTGACATCCGGCGATAAGCACAGTGTCATGGGGGTCAGCTTCCGCCAGAGCGTGTGCTATCTCCGCGAGGCTGGCCTCCCCACGCCAGGCATGCGGGCGTGAGGGTAGTGTCATCTGCGCAACAGTGAGGGTCATCTGTGCACGAAACGCCTGCCAGGCGAGCTCCGTTCCCTGCCAGTAGCAACGCAGCGGCGGCGTAAGCGTTCTTTCACTGCGCTGTCGTTGCCATTCCATCACCAGTAGTTCCGCCAGCCGTTTTTCGCGGGCGATAGCCTCAGAAACTGAAAGGTATGGCGCTCGCAGCGCCCTGCCGCCGCCCTCGTTCTCTTCCTCTGGCGGACGCTGGTGACGGCTTAGCACCCGCAGCCAGTCAGTGGTCGTTTTGCCCATGGGCCCCAGCAACAGACCTTCCTGTAACCCGATCGGCTGCCGATGCTCCGCCCACCATTGCTGTTGTTCGTATGCCACCAGTTGGTCATAGAACTTGGCGTTATGCACGCTCATGCGGTAGTACAGCAGCCGGATCAACCAGCCGGTACCTGCCAGCACCAGAGCCAACAGGATCCCGGTGGCGGCCAGGGCGCTTTTCCCTTCTGACGAGGCAAGTAAAGCGCTGACCCCGCCGCTAAGCAGGACCAGCAGGGCCGAAGCCGATAGCCACCTGGCCGTACCAGGCGGTCGCGCGTCTCCGTACGGGGGATACTCCGGTACCGGCCTCACTGATCAACCCCGCAGTCTGGGTTAGAGCTGACCAGCGTGCAGCCGCAGGCGCAGCGATGACCGTGCAGCGCAACCGGCTGGCCATCAATCGTGGTTCGTGCGCTGCCTTCAGCAATGGTCGTCATACCGTGTTTGTTACACTTGACCGGGTCGCCCTTGCAGGCGAATCCCAGACCAAAACACTGATAATGCCCCATCAGCACCCTGCCCCCATACTCCCGCAGGGTATCGCCTTTGCGAATGACTTTATTCATCGGATCCTCCTTATCCGCGTTCAGACCGTTGTCGTCAGAACGTCCTCCAGCCAGCTGGCCGGCAGCGCGGCTTGCCCCCGCGCCAGCTGCTCTTCCGCTTTCCGCGCCTTTTGCTGTGCGACAACGGTTCCCGGCTCGTGGGTAAATGCCCGCAGCTGCGCCCCTCCGGGCAGCTCCGGCAGCGCTTCCCCGGTTATCTTGTCCAGCACCGCCACCTCCAGCGAGCGCACGGCGCCTGTCGCAGCCAGCCCGGCCAGCTTGCCGGTCAGGCGCTTTTGCCGGAAACTGAGCACGACACCCGCGGTCACGGTCGCAAAACCCACCAGGTCTCCGGCGAGCACCAGCGGCGAGAGCGGTTTACTGCAGCGCTCGCTGAAGTAAATCATCCGGTAGCGGAAGTAACCGGTCCACATCTCGCGCGTGCCGAGCGCGGCATACATAAACCAGGCGCGTGAGTCATGTATCTGGTCATCAAACAGCGCCCTCACCAGCCCGGCAGGCTGTTCCGCGTTGCTGGCCTCCCCGGCCTCTGGGAACAGGACGGCCACCCGGGCCTCTCCGTCACGCTTCATGCGCCGGTATTCCTGCGCTTCATCATCGGTATTGAGAACGAAAATCACCGGCTGCAGCACGGTATCCAGCACCAGCTGCGCCAGGTTATCCGGAATACGGTAACCGTCGTGGTAATCCTTACCGAACTCCTTCGCCGCGTCGAACAGCTGGGTTTGATCCATCTTTGGGTCAAAATCCTTCACGCCCGGCTGCAAAACCAGCTCATCCATCCTGTCAGGGGGCTGGTTTGCTATCTGGTTCTGGCGAGCCCTGAGCACCGCCGCCTGTTTTTCATCACGAACCTCTTCTGCCGCCTTACGCGCGGCAGGCAGCGCTTCGGTATTCTTGGCGCGCTGATAGAAGGGCGTTTTCAGCATCGAGCCTCTGGCATAGCGGTCGATGCGCCAGGCGGTGATCCAGGCCATCTGCTCAGCAATGACGGTTTCCAGACTGCCGCCGGCGGCAGGTGGTTCGTAGTGAGAGGCTGCTTCGGGATCGAACGTTTTCGGCGTGGTTTGGCCCAGAGTAAGTTCGCGCCAGGCGTTGAAGCGGTTGACTAAAGGAATATCGGTATCAAATTGTTTTATGAGATCAGGGTGCATAGCACGCCATGCATCTTTTTTAAGATCAACAGGCAGCGTGTCGACAGGTACTTTCAGAGGGGCCCCAGCCTGGAAGCTCGCAGAATAAAGATCGTTTAAAACTACCTGAGATAGCAATAAACTGTCATTCTCACCATTCGCTTTCCCCTGATCCCCCGGTGGATATCCTCCACCAATATCCGAGTGCATCCCCGGGTAAACCACCTCAGTGGCACAGGGCGGGTATTTGCCGTTTGCCCGGCGCACTGAGTCCAGCGGAAAGCAGAGACGCTGCTCATGCCCGGAGACCAGGTGAACACATTTTTTTATCAGCCCGCCATAGGTTTCATCATCCGGCAGCTCCATCGGGCCGTCTGCCCAGGACATATGCCCGTCGGCAACCGGCACCACATGCGCCACCCCGACGGAGGCCACCGTATCCAGCAGCCCGAGAAACTCCACGCTGACGGGCAGCTGCATCCCGCCTGTCTGCAGGCACTGCGGCGGTTTTTCACCCTCCGCTGCCGGCGGGGGCAGCAGTTCGCTCAGCCAGCGCACAAAGGTGCGCGCCGCTGCCGCGCCGCGGGAAAAACCATAGACATACAGCTTGATGCCTGTCAGTTTCGGCTTGCCCGGCTCAGGCTGAATAATCAGGGGCTTCAAATCAGAGGCCAAATCATTCAGCAAACGAGTGAACTCTTCATAGCGGTTATGGCTGCCGCCAAATCCCAGCTGGTTCCAGCTGGTGCTCATTTCTTTCAGTGAACGACGACTCTCTGTGGTGGTCAGCCATTTTTCGGTGGCACTAAACATCAGCACATCGATTATGCGCAGCAGCGCCCAGTTAATCCGATCCTCCCCCTTAAATGCCCCCACCAGACCCATGGTGGAATAGTCCGGGTCATTCACTTCCGGGAAGGGGGTGCCCACGCCGGGCATATAGAATTTAAAATATTTCCCGTCTCCCCCGCCGTCATCATCAAACAGCTTGCTCTGATCGTCAGACGGCACCCCGCCAGCCGTTCCCGTTCCAATAGTCGCCCGAAACAGCCGGGCGATATTGGTCGGATGTTTCGGGTTCGCGATAAAAAAGTCATGATTTAAGTTATTGCCGGTACCGTCGAAAAACAGACTGATGTGCAGCGTTTTGCAGCACGGCGGCTCCACGCGCCGTCCGGCAGCCAGGCACAGTTCCTGGTGATAGCGCCGCTCGTCGCTGTTCTGCTGATGGCAGTTCTGCCCAACCTGCAGCGCCCGGCCCGGCAGACGTCCCTGCGGCGGAAACGGCGGCGGGACCCAGGCGGCATGGTTTTCGGTTATTTCGGACATACGGCGGGCTCCTTCATCCTGACGGGCTCTTTTATCGGATAGTTCGCATTTCTCGGTGACCAGCAGCTGGTGGTCACCTTCACGTCATCGCAGGGTAAAAAGTGCACCGTAATGCCGCACACATCCTGGCCGTTATAGTCGGGCAGCGGAACGGTTTGGCTGTGCTGGCGTTTTTGGGCATCAATGTCTGCTATCCAGGCTTTGTATTTAGCCCTGTCGGCAAACCCCGGGAAACCCGCGGATGAACCCTGCCCGGTTTCCCATTCAACGCGCACCGTCATACCCGGCGTCCAGCGGGCGGGCACGCTGAAGCAGCACCCGCCACCTCCCCCCTGGAACGGGCCTATTGAATCGATGCCCGACTGGCCGTTAATACTGAAGTGGTTGATCGCCCATTTTGTGTGGTTGATGGCTTTTATTGTTCCGCCACCGCCGCCTCCGGCCTGTGCGGCAGGCTGCGTGCAGCCGGTTAACAGCAGCAGACCCGCCAGCAGCGGGCTGATTAATGCAGATTTCATCGGACTCTCCCTGTCGGTTTGAGGGTAATTAAGTGAGGGTGATGCCACCCCTGGGAAACGGAGGCATGCTACTTCGGACATACGGCGGGCTCCTTCATCCTGACGGGCTCTTTTATCGGGTAGGACGGACTGCCGTAGGTGTAACAGCTGGTGGTCACCTTCACGTCATCGCAGGGTAAAAAGTGCATCGTAATGCCGCACACATCCTGGCCGTTATAGTCGGGCAACGGGACGGTTTTACTGTGCTGACGGTTGTTTTGTTTTAAATTATCTCTCCACTCTCTGTATTTTTTTGAATCAGCAAATCCAGGAAAACCTTCAGTCGATGCCTCACCACTTTCCCAGTCAACGCGCACCGTCATACCCGGCGTCCAGCGGGCGGGCACGCTGAAGCAGCAGCCGCCACCGCCGCCCTGAAACGGGCCTAAAATGTCGATCCCCGACTGGCCGTTGACACTGAAGTGGTTGATCGCCCATTTTGTGTGGTTGATGGCTTTTATTGTTCCGCCACCGCCGCCTCCGGCCTGTGCGGCAGGCTGTGCGCAGCCGGTTAACAGCAGCAGCCCCGCCAGCAGCGGGCTGATTAATGCAGATTTCATTGGACTCTCCCTGTCGGTTTGGGGGTAATGAAGGGATGGTGATGCCATCCTGAATAAACGAAGGCGGGCTACTTCGGACATACGGCAGGCTCCTTCATCCTGACGGGCTCTTTTATCGGATAGTTCACATTTCTCGGTGACCAGCAGCTGGTAGTCACCGTCACGTCATCGCAGGGTAAAAAGTGCACCGTAATGCCGCACACATCCTGGCCGTTATAGTCAGGCAGCGGAACGGTTTTGCTGTGCTGACGGTTCTGAGCCTTCATTTTCTTAACCCAGGCAAGGTACTTTTCATCATTACCAAAGCCAGGGGAACCTTCTGTATCACCCACCCCGGTTTCCCAGTCAACGCGCACCGTCATACCCGGCGTCCAGCGGGCGGGCACGCTGAAGCAGCAGCCGCCACCGCCCCCCTGAAACGGGCCTATTGAATCGATACCTGACTGGCCATTGATACTGAAGTGGTTAATTGCCCATTTTGTGTGGTTGATGGCTTTTATTGTTCCACCACCGCCGCCTCCGGCCTGTGCGGCAGGCTGCGCGCAGCCGGTTAACAGCAGCAGACCCGCCAGCAGCGGGCTGATTAATGCAGATTTCATCGGACTCTCCCTGTCGGTTTGAGGGTAATTAAGTGAGGGTGATGCCACCCCTGGGAAACGGAGGCATGCTACTTCGGACATACGGCGGGCTCCTTCATCCTGACGGGCTCTTTTATCGGGTAGGACGGACTGCCGTAGGTGTAACAGCTGGTGGTCACCTTCACGTCATCGCAGGGTAAAAAGTGCATCGTAATGCCGCACACATCCTGGCCGTTATAGTCGGGCAACGGGACGGTTTTACTGTGCTGACGGTTGTTTTGTTTTAAATTATCTCTCCACTCTCTGTATTTTTTTGAATCAGCAAATCCAGGAAAACCTTCAGTCGATGCCTCACCACTTTCCCAGTCAACGCGCACCGTCATACCCGGCGTCCAGCGGGCGGGCACGCTGAAGCAGCAGCCGCCACCGCCCCCCTGAAACGGACCTATAATGTCGATGCCCGACTGACCGTTGATACTGAAGTGGTTGATCGCCCATTTTGTGTGGTTGATGGCGTCAATGGTGCCGCCACCGCCGCCTCCGGCCTGTGCGGCAGGCTGTGCGCAGCCGGTTAACAGCAGCAGCCCCGCCAGCAGCGGGCTGATTAATGCAGATTTCATTGGACTCTCCCTGTCGGTTTGAGGGTAATGAAGAGAGGGGTGTACTCAGCCAGACCAGGCTTTTCATTCTGAAGGTCTCTCACTGGTTTTTACGTCGGCAAGCCACTTCTTCATTACCCAGTCTTCACGAGCGTCATCCAGAAGAAGACCCTGGCGTGTCGCCTCCACCATGCCCTGGTAACAGGCCGAAAACAGTGACTGTCTTGAGTCAAACATGCCCGCAGGCGGAGCACAGTGCGACAACATGACGATGACATCGCTGATACACATCAGATGCTCAAGCTGGAGATCGCTGAGTTCTATTTTTGGCGCCTTTTCATCGCGTTCCGGCGGGAGACCACTGCCCTTGATGCCTTTCGCCTGGCCGTCAAGATCCTGCCACGCCCAAAACAGGGCCGGACGCATCAATGGCTCTTGCTGCTCGTCACTGAGAATGTGCGTAAACAACAGCGGAAATACCCGGGTATCGTAAAAGCGTAAAATTCCGCTGCGCCCTTCCTGCAGAATATCCATACACTGCGTGAGCCAGTTCGCTAGCGCCGAAAAGGGCCAATATGCGCAGAACAGGAGCAGCGGCGCCTGGATGGCAAGTTGCTGGCTGATATCCTGTAACCAGCGCATTTGCTCAAGATCATCAAGCGTAAAGCGCGCCACCAGCGGAGCATCATCGACAATAAATGCTTCCGGAAGTCCATGAAAAAGCGACTGCCACTCAACTGATAGCGAATTCAGCGCCGGAATAACGGAAAAATCCACCCCCGCCTGATCGATAATGACATGCAGATAATCCGTTCCGAAAGCCCGACAGGTTCCGGCGACCTCCTCAATCCATTGTCTGGTCATCTATGCCTCCCGCGGCACGAAGCCCTGCGCCAGCGCCTGGGCTTTTTTAAGGCACTCTTTACACACCGATGCCGGTAGCTCAGGCAAGGGAAACGCCTCGCTGACTGGCCCCTGCAAATCATGCTGCCCCTTAAGGCTAATCACCCCCGGTCCGTGGATCTGTACCTCTCCCTGCGGGGTAAGACGGATATATGCGCCGCCGCAACCCAGGGTGATGCCATTTTTAGCCGTCAACTGCAGATGCCCCTGGGTTGACTGGACGGTGATATCTTTTAGCGCGGTCAGCGACAGAATATCGCCGTGCGACTCTACTACCAACGGGCCTTTGGCGGAGACCAGCCGCATTCCTTCCTGTTGCGCCAGCAGTGAAATAGCCTGGCTGGCATTCAGTGAACAGCGCTGTGCCGTGGTGATGTTGACCTCTCCCAGGCTCTGCAGATACAGCCCGTTACCGCTGTGTAGTAGGGTCGTTTCCGGCGTGACTGCGGCAATCCCCATCGGCGCCGACATCAGCAATGTCGGCTGTTTAAGATCGCTGGCGCCTGCGGTCAGTGCGCTTAATGGGCCGGTGTCTGGGACAACATTGTGATGGGTTTGCGTAATACTTCCCCATTCCGTGACCTGATTCACCGCACCTTTCAGCAAACTGACCGCCGGCTCCATCGCCAGCACCTGCCCCTGAGCCTGCACCTGTCCGTCCGCGCTGATAAATATCCCTTTCTGTGCCCGGATAGCTCCCCAGTTGTCGGTTCTCAGCTCAAAGCCTTCGCCGCGCGGCTGCCTGTCACTGTCCACCAGGTGCCCCAGGTTCAGCTGGCTTTTACCGCCGTACTCCGTGCTGACCTTGATATGTTCTTTCCCGCGCTCATCGTCGAGGCGGATTTTGTTGTTGGCCGGGGTGCGCAGGACGTTACGTTTGTCATTGCGGATGGTGACGTGGTCGCCGTGCGCCGAGTCGTGCAGCACGCCCGCGATATACGGCCGGTCAGGGTTACCATCCTCAAAGCCAATCGCCACCTCCGTCCCGGCCAGCAGCGGCAGGTGCAGGCCGTAAGTGTCTCCGGCATACGGCCGCGACTGGCGGACCCACAGGCTCTCGAACCCGGTTTCCCAGCGCGCCCGGTCAAACAGCATATTCACCCGGTAGCGCCCGTGTTTGTCGATATGCCCGTAGGTGTCGTTTTCCCGGGTGCTGGTCACGCGGGCCGGCAGCGTCCCGGCCATCACCGGACGCGCGCCGGGCTCAGGCCTGTAGCCGACGTCCGGGCTGTCCGGTATGCCGGCAAACTCCACCGCAAAGTCGGCATCGCGCCGGGCGTGGCTGTGCATCGCCGTGACGAGCACGCCATCAGCAAACTCCCTGGCCACCTCCTCTCCGCCGGTGACCTTCAGCACCTGTCCCGGGCAGAGCGTCGGGCAGCTGGTGGTGGCCTGCATCCGGGTCTGGCCGTTAAGATAACGCTCATGGCGAAGCCGGGCGTAAAACGCCCCGGACTCCGGCGCCGGATGGCGGTCATGGACATTCCCCGCGGTCAGGTAGTTATCTCCCCAGTGGTAAGCCTCACCAAAGGTAGTGGTCTCCCCGCGGGTGACATCCACCTGCGCGTTCATGTCCGCCGTCGCCTCGCGGTAGTTGTAGTCGCGGGTACTGACCTGCTGCTCCACGACGCGGTGGCGGCATGCCATCTCCCACACCGCGTCCACCCCGGCCGACTGCTGCCCTGACGGCGGGACCGAAGGCAACGTCAGCCCCTTCTCATAGCCCTGCTGACTGTCGCAGAACTCAGCGACGTCGATGTGCAGCCGCGTGTCGGCGGTAAAGCGAAACCAGATCCCCACCTCACCCAGCAGCCGGGTGATAAAGCGCAGGTCATCCTCGCCGTACTGCATCACCTGCTCGCGGCGCGGATACGTTTTTGTCAGCGAGAACAGAAAATCCTGACCGCGCAGGCCGTGGCGCTCGCGGAGGATTTTTTCCACAATCTGCGGAACGGACTGGTCCTGGTAAATGGCGTTCTGGTGCGAGCGGTTAAGCAGCGCCAGGCGCGGCTGAAGCGTCAGCGCGTAGTGCGTTTCATCCCTGGAGGTACTGAGCCGTTCAAACCCCGTCACCACGCCCTGGATCACCCGCACGGGTTGCTGAACATTGATGCCGAAGCCCTGAGCCACCGGCGCCTGCAGCGTCAGGGAGGCTGCCTTCATCAGCATCATCTCTTTGCTGATGGCATGGTCTGCGCTGGTGAATTCAATACGGTAGCGGAACGGCTGGCTCAGGGCTTCATCGCCCTCGAAGGCCAGCACATCAAGCCCGGCTTCACATCCCTTCACCGAAAGCAGGTGGTGGTTGTGGCTGAACAACAACGATTTCACGCTACTCATCGGCGATTGCCCCCTCGTCAAACGCCATCACGACGCCTTCCTCTTCGTGATACCCCAGCGTCACCTGGCGCGGTTTCTGCCCCGCCGCCATATGGCTCAATAGCTGCTGACTCAGCGCCGGCAGGATCTGCTGATTCAGCAGACTGTCGACGTTGCGGGCGCCGGTATCCGGCAGCAGGCAGGCCTCGGTCAGCGCGTCGAACAGGCTCTCGCTGAGGGTGGTGGTGATTCCGTAATGGCAAGCCAGACGCTGACTTACCTGCCCGAGCTTCATGCCGACAATGGCGCGCAGCGCTGCCGCCGGCAGCGGACGGTAAATCACCGTCTGGAAGCGGGCCAGCAGCGCCGGCTGGAAGTGGCCGCGCAGCACCGGGCGCAGCAGCTCGTGCAGGTCTGATTCGCTGGCCTCCGGCTGTTCATCCAGCAGCTGCATCAGGAGGTCGCTACCGAGGTTGGCGGTCATCAGGATCACGGTGTTGCGAAAGTCGATTTCACGCCCCTCGCCGTCGCGCATTACCCCCCGGTCGAAGACCTGGTAGAACAGGTTCATCACATCGCGATGGGCCTTTTCCACCTCATCGAGCAGCACCACGCTGTAGGGGCGTTTGCGCACCGCCTCGGTCAGGATCCCGCCCTGGCCGTAGCCGACGTAGCCCGGCGGAGAACCCTTCAGCTGGCTGACGGTGTGCGGCTCCTGGTACTCGGAGAGATTGATGGTGATCAGCGCTTTCTCGCCGCCGAACAGCGCATCGGCCAGGGCGAGCGCCGTTTCCGTTTTGCCGGTGCCGCTCGGCCCGACCAGCAGGAACACCCCTTGCGGACCGTTCTCCGGCGTCAGGCCGGTTTTCGCGGCGCGCAGGCGCCGGGCAATAGCGCTCAGGGCCGCCTCCTGGCCAACCACCCGTTTGCCGAGACTCTCTTCCAGACTCAGCAGCTCCGTCTGCTCATCTTTCATTAGCGAGGAGAGCGGCACGCCGGTCCAGTCGGCAATCACCGTCGCCACGGTGCGGACGTCGACGTCCAGCCCGAGCAGCGGATTGCCCTGCTGGACGGCGATAAGCGCGGTTTGTAGATCGCTAATTTCCGCCTGGCGGGAGATATCGCGGCGACAGGCGAGCAGCGCTTCCGTCAGCTGCAGCTCCTGACCATACTGAGTTTCAAGGGTATCCAGCGCCAGAATAAGGCGGATCTCCTCCTGCTCAATGGCCGCCAGCCGATCGCCGCGGGCGCTGTTGCCCAGCGCAATATCTTCCAGCAGCGCCTGCTTCTCCATTGCCAGCGCGGTGAGCTGCGCCTTCATGCGGGTCAGCGGCTGAGGCACGGTATCCAAACTCATACGCAGGCGGGCGGAAGCGGTGTCGAGTAAATCCACTGCCTTGTCCGGCAGCTGGCGGCCGGTGAGATAGCGTCGTGACAGCGTCACGGCGGCGCGCACCGCATCATCCGTGATATGCACGCCGTGGTGGTCGGCATAGCGGGACTTCAGGCCGCGCAGCATCAGGCAGGCGGTGTCGTCGTCCGGCTCATCCACCTTGACCATCTGAAAGCGGCGCTCCAGCGCGGCGTCGCGCTCGAAGTACTGCTTGTATTCAGACCAGGTGGTGGCGGCGATGGTCCGCAGCTCGCCCCGGGCCAGCGCCGGCTTCAACAGGTTGGCGGCATCCGCGCCGCCCGCCTGATTACCCGCGCCGATGATCGTGTGCGCCTCGTCGATAAACAGCAGCACCGGCGAAGGCGACTGCTGTACCGCCTCAATGATATTTTTCAGCCGCTGCTCGAACTCGCCTTTGACCCCGGCGCCGGCCTGCAGCAGACCGAGGTCGAGGGTGCGCACCGACACCGGCTTCAGCGCGTCGGGGACGTTGCCTTCGGCAATGCGCAGCGCCAGGCCTTCCACCAGAGCGGTCTTGCCCACGCCCGGCTCACCGACGAGGATCGGGTTGTTTTTACGTCGACGGGAGAGAATATCCACCATCTGGCGGATTTCCGTGTCGCGTCCGAACACCGGGTCAATCTGGCCGTCTCTGGCTTTGGCGGTGACGTCGAGAGTGAATTTGTCCAGCGCGTTCTGCAGCGCCGGGTTGAGCCCATCCGCATTCAGTTCGCTGCCCGCAGGACGCCCCACAAATTCCACGTCCCCGCCATGGGGCTGCGCAAGCGCCGCTTCCTGCTGCGCTGGCGGACGTTCGTCGGACTGGGCATCCAGCAAGGGGCGCAGGCGTTCCAGCTGACGCTGGCCCAGCGTTAACAGCGGCCACAGGCCATCGCACTGGATCAGATTCTGTTTTTCAACCAGCGCCATCAGCAGGTGAACACTGCGGATCTGCGCTTCGCCGCTGAGCGAGGCAATCAGCCAGGCCTCCTGCATCAGCCTCAGGGTATGGTCAGAGAGCTGGGGACGATGACGTACCGAGCGCGGCTGTTTATCCAGCCAGCTCAGCAGATCCTGCCACAGCGCATCCATATCCCATTCATAGCGCCGCGCCAGCACCGTCAGATCGCCTTCCCCCTGTTCCAGCAGTTTAAGCAGCCAGTGCTCGGGCAGGATCTCGGCATGCGCCCGGGTCTGGCACAGGGAGGCCGCCCCCTCCATTGCGCGGGCACAGCAGGGATTAAGACGGCGTAACAGGCTGGCTGGATTTTCCATGAGATCCTCTCTTATTGGTTCCGGACACGCTACCGCCCGTCGCTGTTCCTGAACAGGAACCCCAAGCGCACAAGGTCAGGCAGACAGATTGTGTTTTTCTTTGCTGAGAACCCGTATCTCAGGCGTTCAGCAAAAAACGGCGGGCAGAGAAACGCTGCCCGCATCAGGCGATCGCCCGCAATAATCCCCGGCCGCAGAGATAACGATGCGGCCGGGATGAGCGAACGTCGCCTGCGCGCCAGCGGCGCGAAATATGACGGGCAATTACGCGGTGGCGCGTTCGTTCCAGCTATCGGAGTGAATGATGTTGCCGTCTTTATAGGTCCAGGTGATCTTCTCGTAGCGCAGCTCAATCTGTTCCAGATGGTTGTGCTTCTCGTAGGCGGGGTTTTTGATGTCGTGCATCAGGGGATTCACTTTCACCACCTTGACGTTCTCAAGTTTGGTATTGAAATACTCCACTTCCTGGCCGGCATCGTTGATTCGGTACCACTTAAACTCGGCGGACTTCAGGGTCTGACCGGTGGTCACCGCCTTGTACAGGTAGGGGCTGGAGGAGTCGATCTCCTTGGTGAACAGGAACGGCGTATGAATACGCGTGCCGGTCAGTTTGCCGGTGTTGTTATCGGTCGGGATGTACAGGTTATGCTCCTGAGCCACCACTTCGATACTGCCTTCACGATCCTGAACGTCGACAGACCCTTTAATGTCCGCGCCGCCGTCGTCTTTCAGCCAAAGATAAACAGGAATTGCCATGGAATTACTCTCCATTGTGTAGTGAAGCGCCATCATCCTGGGATGACGCAGAGGGTTGGTCCGGTAACCGGCAGGCGTCTACCTGCGGCACCAGACTGATTTCGACACGACGGTTCAGCGCACGGCCTTCCGGCGTATCGTTTGTTGCAATTGGTCGGCTTTCGCCATAGCCCTGAACGGCAAAGCAGCTGTCCGGCACGTCGCCGGTATCGCGCATCCAGTCGCGGACCGATTCCGCACGTTTCAGCGACAATAGCTGGTTGGCTTTTTCCTCACCCACGCTGTCGGTGTGACCCGCCACCACGATCAGCCACCCGGGCCTGGCCTTAATGTCCATCAGCGAGCTGACCAGCCGCTTTGTCGAACCAGGCTTCAGTACCCATTTCCCGGTATCGAATAGCGACATGCTGTCAAGGCGGATGACGTTCGGGGCAACGCGCTGCACCGGCCTGGGCGGAGGCGGAGGCGGCACGTAACCGCGAATCGCCTCCAGCAACGGCAGGCGAATCTGCTCCCCGCGATATAAGCCCAGACTCAGGCGCAGCGGGACGCCGTTACGCGCCCAGCTATCAAGCAGCGCGGCATCTTCACGCAGCACCCTGACAGCGCTGGCTTTTGGTCGATAATCATCCATCGCAATCCGCTCATAACGCGCAATATCGACGCCAACGCGCTGCAGCAGTTGTCGATTGTTCCAGCCACTGCTGAGCAGCGCGGCGACAGCCGCGAGGGTGAAAATCGCGAGCGCCGCGCGCCAGGCCCTGCCTCGTGGCGTGAGTCCCCGTCCCGCCGGTAACTGCGGCAGGATGAATTCCGGCAAAGCTGAAGCGTCCCCGGTGTCGCTCTCGCCAGGCTGCCAGCCAGCTACCCGCGACAGGCCGCTATGTCGGGATAACCACGTCGTCCAGGCCGACGACGCCAGACTTCCAGGCAGCGAGGGCCCGAGGCCCCACAGCACGGCCGCTGGGGTCAGAGGCGGCAGGTCGATATTCTCTTCCGTCAACACGGCATGGACGTGCTGTTCAAACCAGCCCATCAGGCTGTTCATCAGCACCTGCTGCTCCAGCGCGGCCGCCCCACCGGCGCGTACCCAGGCCGGTACGAAACAGGGGGCGCAGGAGGGCTGCCAGACTTTCACCGCTTCACCCGGTATCGCCGCCTGCCACAACAGGTCGCGACTCATCGCGCTGCCCACCTGCCCCTGCAGCGCCAGCGGTACGGCATACCCCGTCTGCTGGCGCAGCTGGCTGAGTTGCCAGCGCAGGGCCAGCAGAGCGCTGGTCAGCGCATCGCTTTGCACATGCCGCTGCGGGCAGACGCAGAGCAGCACCGACAGCTGAGGCCCCCATTCCGGCCGCTGGCTCAATACCTGGCGCGCGACCTGCTGCAGCTCCTCCGTCTTTTCCACGCGGATCCAGCAGCCCTGTTTGACGACTCGCACCGGTGACGCTGGCGGCCAGACACACGGCAGGTCGCCGCAAACGAGGACCACCGGCTGGCGATAAGCGCCCTCCGGGAGAGGGTCCAGGGTTGATGCGACGTTACGTCCGGTACGACGACTGGCGATGCGCCAGCTCCCGATGATCAGGGCCAGCGTGACCAGCAGAATGAGCCACGCCCCCCAGCGGGGAACCGGCAAAAATAGCAGGCACACCAGCGCACTCAGCAGACTGGCCCACAGCGCCAGCCCACGCTGCTGCGCGGGGCTCATTTCACCTCCCCCGGTAACAAGGTCAGCAGCAGGTGATCGAGCCAGTGGTTGAGTCCCCACCACAGGGCGAGTACCACCACCACGCTCAGGCCAATACGTACCGGCCATGGGGCCAGCCAGCCGCTTATCCCCAGACCGGCGCGACTCTCTACCAGTACGGGAGCGGTAGCCGGGCACTGAAAAGGAGGAACACGCTCACCGAGCGCGTTGACCAGCTTCAGGCGCTCGGGGTCGTGGAGGGAGCGAAAGCTGCCAATAAAACCCAGCAGCATCACCCGCTGAAAACAGGTGACCACGGCCAGGTTGGGCGCCGGTTCACGCAACACATCACGCATCCGCTCGCACAGGGTGTCGCCGGCGTCCATGGTGCCGAGGAAGTGCCCCTGCAGCGGAATGTCATACCACTGCAGGCAGGCCTCATCCTCCACGCCGCGCCCTTTCACGGCTTCATCGAGCAGCGCGCACTGGGCGGTGAGAATATGCTGACAGCTGGCGTCATCAAGCCCGCTCGCCTTCAGCTCATGTTGCACGCGCTCGACATCAGCAATACAGCGCTGCCATAGCGTGTACCCTTCCTCATCGCGGAACTGCGGGCCGTGGCGCAGGCTGATAACCTGCAGCCAGGTGTTCTGCAGCAGCGCATCAATATCAATGGACGCGGCGTTGCCGCGTTTAGGCTCATTCACGTTCGTAGTACCGCAAAAAGTTCAAGTTCAGGCTCACCGAGCATCCCCGGGACGTAAAACATACAGGTGCCGCTCTGCAGCATTTCCGTCGCCAGAGGGTGGGACACATCGAGGCTGAAATACTGATTTTCCAGACGTAGCGGGATCGCCGCCGGCACATGACGCAATGGCGTGAGGGGCACCCCTGTCCGCGAGGAGTTGACGATGGCTTTGACATGATCCGGACTGCCCACTTTGCACTGTCGCGGAAACTGCTCCTGCAGTTGGGCGACCGGTACCGACGAACGAACCGACAGGTAGTAATCAGCCCCTTCCCGCAGCCGGGCATCGTGCAGACGCGCCTGCCAGAAGTGCAGCCGGGCATCATGCTCCAGGGCAATCGCCACCACCCGCGATGGCAGGCTCGCCTCCAGCAGGTCGCTCAGTAAATCAAACAGCGGCGGAAAAACCGCGTTCAGCTGGTCATGCTGATAGATCGGGACGGCATTCGCCTGATGGGTGAGCGAAAAGGTCAGCAGGCTACCAGCCAGGCGCGCCAGCTCCGGGTAGAGGCGTTCCGGCGGGCTTTGCCGGTAACGCAGAAAGTACCCCAGCACCGGCTCGGCGCTGTTCAGCGCATTCAGCAACCAGAACAGAGAGACATCGGCTACGGCAAAATCAGCCATCCGTTCATTGCTTTCGCGACGCATGGCCATCAGGCGCGTCAGACGAGCCCGGAGCTGGATGAGCAGCTGTTCAAGCTGCGTCGCCAGCCAGCGGCTGCCCTGGATCTGCAGCAGCGGCGGGAGAAACGTCTCGTCGATAAGCCAGGCCCCCTGCGAGTCCCGCTGCAGGCGAACAAGCGGACAGGTCAGGTAATCGCTGTTGTCCTGGTGGGCGAAGCGGAGGGTCAGCTCCGGCTGTATGACGGCAATCTGCCGGGTATCATCCCCGAACTGGTTGCGGACATCGCGCCAGCGCTGGCGGAAGCGCACCGGCCTTTCGGCCACCTCCTCCGGCTTCAGACAGTTGCCGCCATTCGCCTGCATCAGGGGCAGCGCCAGCACGATCACCGCCTCGCCGGACGCGCCGTCCAGCGACAGCGCGGACGGCAGCGCATCGGCATTGTCCGTATCAATCATCGTGCCATCCTGGAACCGGACCTGCAGCCTGTGAGCCTGCAGGCGGCCCAGTTTGAGCATCTCTGGTTCAAAGGTCGCCTCAACCACTCCCCAGGGGTGGTTAAGACCCATCCGGGCAATCACTTCCGCAGTCCAGGCTGCATACGCAGCCTGCTGTTGAAAATGCTGAGGCGACACCATAATGCCCCGGCCCCACAACGGACGTTCCGTTTTCATCATCGTCCGAACCTACGCCTTCGCCTTTGGCATCTGGCTAACCAGCGACAGATTGACGTCCATCCCCTCGACCTGGAAGTGCGGCACCGCGTACAGCTTCACGCGGAAGAAGCCCGGGTTATCCTCGATATCTTCCACCACCACGCTGGCATCGCGCAGCGGATGGGAGGCCTGTAGCTCGTCGCCGGGGTCGGTCATTTCGGTCACCAGGCTCCGCACCCAGGTGTTCAGCTCCAGCTCCAGCAGACGCCGGTCCTTGGTGGTGCCGATATTCTCGCGCTGGATCATCTTCAGGTAGTGCGCGATGCGCGACAGCAGGAAGATGTAAGGCAGACGCGCGTTGATACGGCTGTTGGCGGTGGCGTCGGCGGTATCGTACAGCGCCGGTTTCTGCGCGGAGTTGGCCGAGAAGAAGCAGGCGTAATCGCGATTTTTGTAGTACGACAGCGGGATAAAGCCCAGGCTGGCGAACTCAAACTCCCGCGTTTCCGGGATCATCACCTCGGAAGGGATCTTCACCTGGTTGTCGGTGCCCAGATCGTACAGATGGATAGGCAAATCTTTCACCGCGCCGCCCGCCTGCGGACCGCGAATTTGCACGCACCAGCCGTTGTTAACAAAGCTCTTCACCATATTAGATGCGAAGGAGAACGCCGCGCTGGTCCAGAGATATTTTTCGTGATCCGGGCCCTTCACCTGCTCGACATAGTTGAAGCTGCGCACCGGCACGGTGTCCGGACCGTACGGCAGACGACCCAGCACGCGCGGCATCACCAGGCCGATGTAGCGGGCATCGTCAGTTTCGCGAAACGCCTTCCAGCGGATATATTCCGCACGATCGAAGTAGTTGCCGATATCCTTAATGGCAGCCACCTCTTCCATGGTCTCTTTCAGGAAGAAGGCCGGGCCGACGGCGCCGATAAACGGCATATGGGCGGCCGCAGAGACGCGGGAGATATTGCGCAGCAGCGCCACATCCTGCGGGCTGGCGTCGAACTCATAGGCCGAGATCACCGAGCCGATCGGCTCGCCGCCGGGAGTGTCATACTCCGCGGTATAGGTGTGCCAGTACAGGCCGCTCTGGATAAGCTCCGGCGCGTCCTCAAAGTCCTGGCGCAGATCGTCTTTGGCGACGTCGAGGATCTCCGTTTTGACGTTCTGCCGATAGTCGGTGTTGTCCACCAGCTGTTTGAGGCCGCGCCACAGGGATTCGACCTGCTGAAACTCCTGATGGTGCATCACCGCGTCCAGCTGACGGCTTATCTGGAAATCCAGCTCGGCGATATGGTGGTCGATCAGCGTTTTGTCGAGCTTTTCCACCCGCTGGCCGGACTGACGGATGCGTTCCATAAACACCTGCATCGCCGCGGTGAGACGTTCCGCCGCCGGCGCCTCGGAGAGCGCGGCATCGTCCAGAAAGTCGTTGATATCCCCGAGGCAAGACGCCGGGGTGAGATTAATTTTTTCAAACAGCGAGGCGTAAACGCCCTCGCCCGCGCTGTTTTCCTGCAGCGTGGTTTGCCCCTGAACAGGGGCGTTTTCTGTGGTAACAGACATTAGCATTTTCCCGGTTAATCCATTAACAGACTTGCCCCGCACTTATTTCGGGGCAAGCGCACTCATTTCGTCGCGTAATTCCTGGGACAGCGCCGGATCTTTCAGGATTGCCTCAAGCTCTTTTCTGAAAGTGGCGTTATCGAGCAGATTGGATTTGAGATCGCGTAATAAATTACGCATCGCCAGCATGGCGCGGAGTTGCGGAATTTGCCGGGCAACCTGCTCCGGTTCAAAATCTTTGATGTCGGTAAAACACAGTCTGACGTTCTCCTCTTCGCCATTGCCGGCCAGCGTATTCGGCACCGAGAGGTTAACTTCCGGGCTAAATTCCGAAAGTACGCTGTTAAAATTATTTTTATTGACGTTGATTTTTTCTCTTTCCGATAAAGGCCGGTTTTCCTTCCCATGACTAAAATCGCCAATGGTAAGCAGCTTCAGCGGCAGTTCGACCTTCTTTTGCGCGCCGCCGGTATGAAGAGATAATTTGAGATTAATGCGCGCCCTGGGGACTTCATTCTGGAACGTATCAGCCATAGCAGTTCCTTTCCTTAAGGAATAATTATTGAAGATATATTGATGTGAAACGTGACGATGATAAAGCAAAAATGGATTACCGATCAACTTAACCACCTAATAATTATATTTATTCATAAACACCCACTTTCACCACGAAAATAAAAGCACCATGAATATCAATATTTAAAATGTGAAACAACAGTCAATGATAAATTCAATAAATAATGCACCAAAGGAATGTTTGCAATGGATACTATAAGGCGGGCTAAAACATTAAGCGGATGAATAAAGGAAACCATAGAGACGACCGGGGCAATATAATTCGCTCATTATGCAAATTTAGCGTAACAACGCAATCAATTACTCAGAGGGAAAATATCTGGCTTCCATCCGATTGCCCCTTCGCGGCGAACGCTTAATAGTGCTGGCGCGAAATCTAAACGGTAACAATATTCTTCTGCTCCCCTTACTCCCCACAAACCGATTTTTTGCGGATAACGAGCCACAGCGCGATGTCGAACAAAGTTGTCGTTAGCAAAAAAACATGAGCCCGGTTACAAGACGCACACGACACCGTCGTCGGCATCCTGAACGGTTCGCATTCTGCAAGTCGCCAGGCTATATCTAAGACACCTTTCGCCCACAACGAGACACAAAGATGAGCAAGAAAATCCTAATGCTGGTCGGCGATTATGCCGAAGATTACGAAACGATGGTTCCTTTTCAGGCACTGCAGATGATTGGCCACCAGGTCGATGCCGTCTGCCCGGATAAAGCCGCTGGCGACTATGTCATGACCGCAATCCATGACTTTGACGGCGCCCAGACTTATAGCGAAAAGCCGGGCCATCGCTTCACGCTGAACGCTGACTTCGCCGCAGTAAAGGCCGAGAACTACGATGCGCTAGTGATCCCCGGCGGCCGGGCGCCGGAGTATCTGCGCCTGAACGAGGAGGTTATTAAACTGGTACAGGCATTCGACGCCGCGCGTAAACCTATCGCCGCCGTCTGCCACGGCCCGCAGCTGCTGGCCGCCGCCGGTATTCTGCAGGGCCGCACCTGCAGCGCCTATCCCGCCTGCGCCCCGGAAGTGCGTTTGAGCGGCGGGCACTATGCGGATATTGGTATCGACCAGGCGCATGTGGACGGTAACCTGGTTACCGCCCCCGCCTGGCCGGCTCATCCACAGTGGCTGGCGAAATTCGCCGCCCTGCTGGCGGAATAACCATACTGAGCCGGCGTTTTTGTTGAGCCACCCGCTCCCCTGCGGGAATCTATGCCTCAGCGCGGTGTTTAGTCTCGGGTAAACGCGCTGTTGTATGTTATGCCGATGGCGGGGATGCGCCACGATTTACCGCTTATCTTCAGGGGCCGGTTAAAAAACCAGCCCCTGAAAGATTTATCGCTGCCCTGACGGGCATCATCAATTCAGCAACGCGATCTGCTTGACCACTATGTCATTGATTTTATAGGTTATTTCAGGAGTTACGCGTTCTTTGATATCGCGGTCAACAAATACCCGAATGCAATATTTGATGATTTGATACTGATTTAACTTATCACCACATTCAATTAACGGTTTTATTTCGTAGCGGTTCTTAAGATCTTTCACCAAAAGCTTAACTTCGGTTTTATCCAGGTCTTTAAAGGCGCAGTCGGAGACAATATCAACGGCAAATTCATGTGGTTTGAAATGAGGCTGTAATACAGAAGTCAATAACCCGGTGAGTTGACTCTTCCACGCCTTATTTTCCTTGTCAACGATGTTAGCTTTATACACAGAGTGTTTGGCCTCATAGACCTTCGACCATGGGTGTCGGTTAATAATGTCATCAAGTATTTTTTTATTAACCGCCTCGGTATCGCTGATATCTATCCATTCACCAACCTTGTCATTCAAAAAATAATCATCACTGCACGACAAATAAAACTCCTTCAGCGCGTCGATGAAGCTTTCATCGCTATGGTCAACGATACGGTCGGTAACGTCAGCGATAATGACATTTTGTGGATCCTTGCTTTGCATAATCTCACATAATGTGCTCAACATCGTCGCAAAGGCGCGGTTTGTTTTATGGTAATATACCTGCGAAAAAAGGCTGGAGCGCGCCCCAATAAACTCAGCGATCGAATCAATCCCACTCTCTTTGTAAGCAAGGTACAATTTTCCCTGTTCCTCGACCGGGACAATTGACATAAACAAGCGATTGTAATCGTAGATGCCACACTTGACGCCGGAGAAATAGCCATCTCTGAGCAAGTAATCCATCCGGTCGGCATCGATCGGACAGGAAGAGATGATCGAGGTCATTAACGGCAGGATATCTGTTGCCTTTCCATTAATTTCCTCAATGATCTGTTGGTCACCGTATCTTTTTTCGATAATTTTTAACACATTTTCGATATTTATTTCGTCATCGACCTTACCTTGTTTTCTCAGATCATGATAAATCATCAGGCTGAACAACAGCGAAAGCTGTTCATGTTCAACTTTCTGTTCTGGCTTGCTTAATACATCAATGATCGAATGGTAGGCTGTGGGGAGAACATCGGAGAATTCGTGCTTACCAGGCATAAAACTCTCAAACTGGTGGGATACCGGCCCATGCCCGATGTCATGCATCAGGGCAGCGAGTCTCAACTCCTGAATGTTGTGTTTTGGTATCTGATCGATATGACCAAACACATGGCCATCATCATATTTCTTTTGATACCGTATCGCATTCAGGCGTAAATTATTGAGTATTTCACTTGATAAATGCAGCACCCCGAGAGAGTGTTCGAAGCGGCTGTGCACCGCAGAGGGAAACACCTTATATAAAAAAGAGTTCTGTTTAATGTTGCGTAAGCGCTGGAACAGGGGGTGATTGATAAAGGCAATCTCGAGTGTCGTCAAACGAATAGTGCCGTGAATGGGATCAAGGATCTTACTGGTCAATTCATTTTCAAAATCCATATCTTAAATCCTTTCATACATGCATTAAATATATTTAGCATATTGACTGTTTATTCAACAATAATCTTGCGCATTCAGGCAATAAGGTCAATCACTAATATTTAACGAGCAACGCGGCAGATCATTATTTCCTTATCTCTCCACAGCGTCGCGCTATATCGGCATCCACTGACATATCGATTGACTACGGATGAAAACAGCCCCGGTTTTCTTCGCTCAGATGCGCATTCCCCCGGAAACCTCAATGCGCTGGGCATTCACCCAGCGATGATCATCGGATAACAGCGAGGCGATCATCGGCCCGATATCCTCTGGCAGGCCAGGTCGGCCCAGCGCCGTTATGTTCGCTACCGCCTGAGCGACCTGCGGGTTATCCCGCACCACCCCGCCGCTGAAATCGGTGGCGATGGCGCCGGGCGCCACGCAGTTCACCGTGATCCCGCGACTGCCCAGCTCAAACGCCATATAGCGAGTCAGGGTTTCCACCGCGGATTTCATGATCGCATAGGGCGCCCGGTTCGCCATCACGATGCGGGTGAGGCCGGACGAGACATTCACTATTCGCCCGCCATCGGCCAGCAGCGGCAATAGTTTTTGGCTGAGGAAAAAAACGCTCTTCACGTGGATGCGATACAGCGCATCGAATTCCGCTTCCGTGGCGTTAAGAAATCCCATGCCGCTGGCGTTGCCGGCATTATTGACCAGATAATCAAATTTATCGGCACCCAGCTCCGTCAGCGCGCCCTGAAAAGCGCTAACAAATGCGTCAAAGGTGTCGATTTCGCCGGCGCTGAAAGGCAACGCGATCGCCCGGGCGCCCAGTGCTTCAACCCGTGTAACCACCTCGTTCGCCTCGGCAAGACGCGTTTTGTAGGTCAGTACTACATTTACGCCGCGCTGTGCCAGCGCTTCGACGGTCGCGCGTCCCAGGCCGCGGCTGCCGCCTGTCACCAGGGCGATTTTTGCGCTATTGTTCATGTTTTCTCCTTTTCTCTCTGCTGAAAACATGAGCGATTATAAGCCCCTGAATGCCGACGATAAGACCGCGTTGGGCGACAGGATAGTTTTGCCAGCTGGAACAATGTCATGGATAAACTGGATACTCTGACCTTGTTTGTGCGCATCGTCGAACGGGGCTCATTCAGTGCCGCCGCCGCGGATCTGGGGGTTTCCCGGCCAGTAGCGACCGCGGCTATTAAAGCGTTGGAGGTCAGTCTCGGGGCGCGGCTGCTACATCGTACCACCCGGCACGTACGGCCGACGGCAGAAGGCTCGCTGTATTATCAGCGCTGCGTGTCCATTCTGGCGGCCCTTGAGGAGGCCAACCGCAGCGCCGGGGGGAGCATCTCCGGCACCATTCGGGTAGACGTGGCGGGCAACCTGGCGCGGACCCTGCTTCTGCCCGCGCTGCCGCAGTTTCTCGCCCGCTACCCGGACATTACGCTGCAGATCGGCGAAAGCGAGCGTGACGTCGATCTGGTTCGCGAGGGAGTCGACTGCGTCATTCGCGGCGGCCATCTCCCCGACAGCGAGATGATCTGCCGGCCGCTCGCCGGGTTGCAGGAGATCACCTGCGCCAGCCCGACCTATCTCGCCCGGTACGGCACCCCGCATACGATTGAAGGACTGACGGGCCACGTGATGATCGGGTTTGTTTCATCGCGCACGCAACGTACCTTGCCGCTGAGCTTTACCCAGGATGGCCGTCAGAGCGAGGTCAGTTTGCCCTGTCGGCTGCTGACTTCCGATGCCGACGTCGGCGCCGAAGCGGCAAGGCTTGGCTTTGGCCTGTATCAGGCGCCCTTGCCCCGCCTTGAGGCCGATCTGGCGTCGGGCGCGTTAACGGAAGTGCTGGCCGATTTTCGTCCTGCGCCGTTGCCGCTCTCCCTGCTCTATCCCAGTAATCGGCAGCTCTCTGCCCGGGTACAGGTATTTATCGACTGGGTGACGGCGCTGATGAAGCCTCCCCTGGCGCAGCAGGCATCCGGAAGGCTAAAATAACGTTTGCTATTATTCACGGCACGTGCGTTAATCGTTGAGTCGATTTACCAGACAAAAAGTTATTATCTGAGTACGTGTTCTCATCTCCAGGCGTTATCCCTGATACCACCTTCCTTTGAGCAGTCCCGTTAGTAGTTTGCTTTTTCTGTAAACAGGCCCTGTCAGATCCTTGTCGACTCCTTAAAAAGTCCGCCATCTGACCCAAAACCCGGCTTACCACCAACTAAAATCAGCCGCGTTAATTTTCCTGAAACGACCATTGTCTTTTCAACAGAACATCACCCATACAAGGTTTACATTATGATCGAACATATCCATTTTAGATGCCCATGCTGCCATGGCTCCCAGTACAGAATGTCCCAGTTTGACGTCACTGAAAAAAACCCTTTTGGTGCGAAATGCATTTTCTGCAAATCAGCCATGATGACATTAGATACCATCCGTCCTCATCACCTGGGCGTGCACTCCGCTGCCCAGGCACAGCAATAAGATGATGAAGCCGGTGAACGCGGGTGGGGAAATTTCCCCGGTGATTCGCCCGGGGGCAACGTCTGTTCCCTCACCCGCAGCGATCGTCGGTGGCATGGCTTAGGCGGGTATCAGGCAACGCTTCTATCAGGGTAGTCACGTTCTCCCCGGCGCCAGTTTCCACATTAAAATAGTCCACCGCACGCAGAATAAGCCGCAAGCCCCTGCCGCCTTCCGCTAACGGATCGACATCAAAGTGCTCATCGTTACGCGCCAGCGCCAGGCGTTCGGCAGGAAAGATCTCTCCCGCATCGATAAAGCGCAGCGTCACGCGGTCATTGGCAGCGAAAATTTCCCGGGAGACTGCCGCTTTAAAGGCCACTGCGACGGAAGCATCCAACCGACATGTCACCGGCCAGAGGATCAACTGTCACCAGTCAGCTGCCCGTGACGATCGACTACCGCATTGACAACCATCGCGGCAAACGCGTGGGCGCTAACCAGCATACTGAACCCGTCGCCGCAGCGCAGGCGAGGAGATGGATATCGAATCAGCCGATGCCGCAATCAGTCGTGGATTTTCACCCCCAGACATCCGCGAACGAACTCAGGGTTGAAGTGTTTTACCGCTTCGCCAACATAGCCTAAATCCAGGGCGCTGATTTGCGCCATTTCGTTATCTGTTAATACGAAATCCCAGATAGCAAAATTTTCTTCAATGCGCTCCTGGCGGGTGGATTTAGGGATCACCGTGACGCCACGCTGCACGTTCCAGCGCAGAACAACCTGCGCAATGGTTTTCTGGTGCGCATCGGCGATCCCCCGAAGCAATGCATCTTGATACGGATTATGTCTGCCACCGCCTAACGGCGCCCACGCTTCAGGCTGAACGTGATAATGCTTCATGGCTTCCAGCGCCGCGGGCTGCGCGAAATAAGGATGCAGTTCAACCTGGTTCACCATTGGTTTAATTCTGACAGTTTCGCAGAAGTTAGCTAACACATGGGGGTAAAAATTGGAGACGCCGATCGCTTTCAGGGTACCGGCCTCATAGGCCTCTTCCAGCGCACGCCAGGCGCTGAAATAATCGCCCATCGCCTGATGTAGCAAATAAAGATCAAAGTATTCCAGGCCCGATTTTTTTAATGACGCGGCAATCCCGGCTTTCGCCATCCCGGTGTTGGCCATGTCCTGGACCCACAGTTTGGAGGTAATAAACAGCGCCTCGCGGGTACACAGACCTTCGGCGATGGCTTCGCGCACGGCCTCACCCACCGCATCTTCATTATCGTAGACGGCAGCGGTATCGATGAGGCGATAACCGGTGCGAATGGCGTTCAACACCGCCTGCTTACACTCCGCTTTATCGGTCACCTTGAAAACGCCGAAACCCAGCATCGGCATTTTGCGGGCGTTACTTAATACTGAATATTCCACGGTGAAGCTCCCCTCTTGTTAAAACACCATGGTAAGACAGGAACGCGGTCACGATTAGCCTGTCATTCCTGATTTGACTTATGCATTCAATTCATTAATCGCAGTGCGCTGATATGATCTGATTTTGACAGAGAGCAGAAAAGTCACCCCTGCCGCGCCCAGCAGTAACAGACCGCTCAGTGCAAAAGTGCTGTGCCATCCCAGACTATCAAACACCAGGCCGCCTACCGTTGACCCGAGGGCTATCGATAGCTGGATCACGGCGACCATCAGCCCGCCGCCCGTCTCCGCATCCTCGGGCAGCGTCCGCGCAATCCATGTCCACCAGCCGGTGGGCGCCGCTGTCGCCAGCAGGCCCCACAGGCTTAACAGTACGGTGACCGATCCCATGTGCTGTCCGGCCAGCAGAAGCGTTCCGGCAATCGCGGCCATGACCAAAGGGATAGCTATCAGCGTCGGATAAAATAGGGCATTCAGAACGGTCGTAATAAGCAGCGTGCCGACAAAACCGGCGATACCAATCGCCAGTAATATCAGGGGCAGACCAGAAGGACTGACCTGGGTCACCGTCTCCAGAAACGGTCGCACATAGGTAAATAAGGTAAACTGTCCCATAAAGAACAGTCCGCAGGCCAGCAATCCCAGGGATAGCGTAGAAAGACGGAACAGACGCAGCACCGATCCCTGCCGCTGTGGTGCGCGCGGACTTTTCATCGACGGCAGGCTAATGCATTGCCAGACGAAGGCCAGCACCGCCAGCGGGACAAGACATAAAAAGGCGCCGCGCCAGCCGACGGTGGCCCCCAGGTAGCTGCCCAGCGGCGCTGCCACAACGGTGGCCAGCGCGTTACCACCGTTAAAGATGGCCAGTGCGCGGGGGACCTGGCGTTGCGGCACCAGCCGAATGGCCGTTGCCGCCGACATCGACCAGAAGCCGCCGATGACGATCCCAATGAGCGCTCTGCCCAGCATATAAACCGGGAAACTGGACGCCAGGGCAATAATCACCCCAGAGGCTGCCATCAACGCCGTGAGCCCCAGCAGCAGCCATTTACGGTCCAGCGATCCGGTAAGACGGGATATCGTCAGGCTGGTCAGTACCGCCAGCGCGCCAGAAAGCGCAATGCCCTGACCGGCTAATCCCTCGGTAATGTGTAAATCACCCGCGATGGGTGTCAACAGACTGACCGGCATAAATTCTGAGGCAATGAGCACAAATACGCAGAGCGTCATCGCCAGGACGCCGCTCCAGTGTGCCCGGGTGTGACCTAATGCAGACATTATTTCTCTCCGACAAGACAAAGCCGCCCGCAGGCGCGTGGCGGCTTTGGGGATGTCTCCGGCACAGGAGATCTATTTCAGGTTGGTTTTAAAAAATTGCGCGAACGTCGCAAAGGGAATTTTGCCCGCGACGTTGTCATAGAGATCGACGTGGTTTGCGCCTGGGACAATCACCAGCGCTTTCTCTTTACTGCCGATGGCCTTAAAGGCATCTTCGGCAAAATAGCGTGAATGGGCTTTTTCGCCGGTCACGATAAGCGTCGGAATAGTCACTTCGCTGGCGTAACTCAGCAGCGGCATATTCATAAACGACAGCGGCATCGTCGCATTCCAGGCCCCGGTTGAATTAACCGAACGCGGATGGAAACCACGCGGCATACGGTAATAATCGAAAAACTCTTTCAGGACCGGGTTGGGGTTGGCGGGCAAGGTTTCCGGCAAAATACGATCGGCAGCGCTGACGTTGCCCTTATCATCAACATAAATGTCATGCCCACCGGGGACGAAGGTGCCGTTTGCCGCATCTTTCCAGCGCTGCACGTTCAGATAGCGCAGTACGGCGCGACGATCGGCCGTGGTATAGCGGTCTTTGCCATCGCCCACTCCATGCCCCATCGCGCGGCTCATGTCATACATTACGCTGGTCGCCACCGCTTTGACGCGTGTATCCATCGCCGCGTCGTTCAGGGCCATACCGCCCCAGCCACAAATGCCGAGCAAACCGATACGGTTGCGATCCACCTCTTTTTGCAGGCCCAGAAAGTCCACCGCGGCACTAAAATCCTCGGTATTGATATCCGGTGAGGCCACGTTGCGTGGGTAGCCACCGCTTTCGCCCGTATACGATGGGTCAAACGCCAGGGTGACAAACCCCTGTTCGGCCAGCGTCTGGGCATACAGGCCGCTGGACTGCTCTTTTACCGCGCCGAAGGGACCGCTCACGGCAATAGCTGCCAGTTTGCGTTCACCGCGATCCTTCGGCAGGTAGAGATCGCCAACTAAGGTTATCCCGTAGCGGTTCTGGAAGGTCACCTTACGGTGATCCACTTTCAAGCTCTCAGCAAACGTTTTATCCCATTGTTCAATCAGTGAAACAGGCGCATTCGGGTTAGTTGTCTCAGCAGAGCTCATCGTTGTGACTCCAGTTAATGAGGCGCAAAGCAGCATGGCGGGTATCGCGGCTGTCAGTTTTTTGGTGAAAACCGTCATCAAAATTCCCCTAAATAAACGTGATCAATGCAAGTCTTCAGTAGACAACGCTGCTGTGCTTTGTTGTCGTGCGCTTAGTGTAGCCAGCAGTAATGGTTCTGATTAGAGGCTGAAAAATGCTAAAATTAATACCATATTGTTCTAAATGGCATCTGGGTGACGAGGCAGGATAATGGCGAAACGGGAAAACTATAATGACCTTTATCTGTTTATGCAGGTGGTACGGGAAGGCAGTTTTACCGCCGCAGCGCAACGACTTGGCCTGGCGCAGTCCGGGGTAAGCCGTGCGGTTCGTGAACTTGAAGAGCGGCTGGGCGTTCAGCTTCTGGTGCGTACCACCCGCCGGTTGTCGCTCACTCAGGCAGGTGAGCAGCTCTATCACAACGTCGAATCCGGTTTCGACGCCTTAGATATGGGACTCGCCACGCTGGCCCACTATCGTCAAACGCCCTCCGGTACGGTACGCATCAATGCCAGCCAGCATGCCATTGATAAAGTCCTGCTGCCGAAGCTGGCAGTATTTAAACAACGCTATCCCGATATCAGACTGGAACTGATCAGCGAAAGCCGGTTTGTCGATATTATTGCGCAGCGATTTGATGCGGGCGTACGTCTGGGCCCGGAAGTCGGAAGCGGCATGATTGCGGTACGCATTTCGCCCGATATGGAGATGGCGGTGGTGGGTACACCGGAACATTTTCGCCGCTACGGCTTTCCACAAACGCCCGCCGATTTAGTCGCCCACCCCTGCATCGCTTATCAGTTCGGCGACGGCAGCCTTTACGCCTGGGAACTTAATGTGGATGGCAAAAAAATCACCCACCCGCCTCAGGGACAGTGGGCTTTCGCCGATAGCTATATGGAGGCCAAAGCGGCGAGGCTCGGTCTGGGGCTGGCCTATGTCCCGGAAGAGCTGATTACCGACGATCTAGCCCAGGGCACACTTATCCGGGTGCTCCAGCGTTATAGCCAGCGTCTGGAAGGTTCATTTCTCTATTACCCGCACCGCAATGTGTCGCCCGCGCTGAGAGCGGTCATTGATACATTGCGAATGTAGCTGAGGTTGCCTGCAGGCAGCAGGCAACCGGTAGTGGCCGGTGACAGCTTCTGTACTCGGACCTGTCATTTAATTCCGATCGATGCAAACAGTAATGCCAGACGGAAATGAATTTATATAAATATTAATTTTGTGAGTTATGTACTTCATTATAAAGTTTAGAAGCAGCACCTCTGCGTAACAAGCTAAAAAAGCAAATAATCGTAAAGATGAAGGGGTAAATAGCCAAAACCCATGCCAGTTTTTGATTTTTAATAATATTATTTAGAGTATCACTCAACGAACCACTTGAAAAGTTCTCACAAATCCTGTCAACCGAGCGCACACTTATCCCCGCTTTTTCTGAGAAAACCGTTTTATCGAAATCTTCACTTTCACACTGTTTTTTATCGAGCTTCCACTCAGTCCAGTTCAGGGGAAGGTAATTATTGGTCCAGATCGAACTCTCAGCAATATGATCATTAATCCAAACCCATGACTTGTCGTCGCCTAATCGTACTAGTGCGGATGGCTTCAATGCCAGCAACATAAAATTTGATAATAGCAGCATAGTTAACACACAAGAGACAAATACACCAACATTAGCGATAAATAATGGTTTTATTGCCTTAAGCGTTGATATTTCAAACCATCCTTTCGCGGCTGTGACATGACGAATATCTATATTTTTCTTTTTCGTCCAGTTAATCAGTGACTTGATCTCTTCTTTATTTCTTGCGCCGACATTAAATAAAACATTAAAACGTTCAACATCATTTCTCTCATTGAAATATGCATTTATTTTACCGTCGTGAAACGTTTTCCCTCCCAGGCAGAACTCCCATAGCCGGTTCAATAAAGAATATGCGGATCCTGCCCGTTTCCAGAGAAACACTCCTAATAAACCAAAAGTAACAAAAATTAACGCGCTATTTATCAGTCCATCAAAATTCCATATCGAAGAAATTAAACTTTCCATCTAGCCCCTCTTAATCATCCCGCTAATCGTATGCTCAGCAATCACACCACAGCATCATTACAAAATAAATATTTTTTAACTGCAACTTTTCTTATCCAGCGCACAAGGTCATTGCCGATATCTTCTTATACGCAGGCCACAACTATACGTCACGCTCTTCTGCTACTTGAGCCTTACATTCCACCTCAGTGCTGCTACGCTATCTCTGAGAAAATGGCGAAGGAGATATAATGAAAGTCCTCAATATCCTGATCCGTCGATGCGTGCTGATTGCCCGCTTTGAAGATACCGTTTCGTTCTACGAAAATCTCATCGCGCAGAAGGCAAGGTTGCGTTTCGACTATCCCGAATACGATCTCAAACTGGCGCAGGTGGGTTCCGTGCTTTTAATTGGCGGAACCGAGCAAAGCCTGGCTCCGTTTCGCGCCACCGAGGCCACTTTCCTGGTAAACGACATTACCGCCTGGGAGAAACATCTGCCTTCCACCGGGGCAACGATTATCAACCTGGTGAAGGCCGTGCCCACCGGCTGGAACATGCTGGTTCGGCATCCGGATGGCATGGTTGCCGAATACGTTGAGCATCATGATAAAAACCCGGCGGATGAGATCTTCTGATGCTTCGCGACCAGATGGTAGAACCTGGCATCAGTCGGCCATACTGCCAGAAAAGTGAGACTTTCTACTGTGGCGCGAGAAGGAGAGCAGGAAAAACTGGCGCGGCAAGACGCGCCAGCTCGGGGATCAGCGATGGTTGCCTGGCATCATCAGGCAACCAGTACCGGTTAGTGCTTCACGATATACATGGTACGGCTGTAGGCCACATCTTCCGGGTTGGTGATCGGGTAGCCTTTCAGCCACGGCTTAATCAACCGGCCGTTAGTGTACTGGTAGATCGGCGCGATCGGCGCTTTGACCATAATGATCTTTTCCGCCGCGTTGTAATCGTCGTTACGCGCTTTGGCCGAATTCTCTACCGCCGCCTGGGCGAGGATTTTGTCGTACGCCGGATCGTTAAAGCGCGAAATATTTCCGCTGTGGGTGGAGGTCAGCAGCGACAGGAAGGTGGACGGCTCGTTGTAGTCCCCCACCCACGAAGCGCGGATCACGTCGAAATTGCCGGTGTTACGGCTGTCGATATAGGTTTTCCACTCCTGGTTCTGCAGCTTCACTTCCACGCCGAGGTTTTTCTTCCACATCGACGCCACCGCGATGGCAATCTTCTGGTGGTTCTCAGAGGTGTTATACAGCAGCGTCAGCTTCAGCGGACGATTCGGGCCATAGCCCGCGGCAGCCAGCAGGGCTTTCGCCTGGGCATTAAGCTCAGCCTGACTCATGCTCTCAAACTGTGACGGCTGGGGGGTGAAGCCCGCCGTCACGTCCGGCGTGAAGCGCCAGGCCGGTTTTTCCCCGGTCCCCAGTACTTTCTCCGCCATCACCCGGCGATCGATGGTCATGCTCAGCGCCAGGCGTACCCGCTCATCCGCCGTCGGCCCCTTTTGGGTATTGAAAGCGTAATAGTAGGTACCCAGCTGCGGCGGGGTATACACCTGCCCCGGAATATCCTTCAGCAGTTTCTGGTACATATTTTTCGGGAAAGACTCGGTGATATCGATATCCCCTGCAAGATAGCGCTTGGTGGCGGCGGACTCCTGGTTAATCGGCACAAAGGTGACCTGCTGGATCACCGTTTTGGCGTTATCCCAGTAGTGCGTGTTCGGCACCGCCACCAGCTTCTCATTGACCACACGGTCTTTCAGAACATAGGCGCCGTTGCCCACCAGGCTGCCGGGCCGCGTCCAGTTCGCCCCGCTGTCGACATTCGCCTTTTGCACCGGATAGAAGGCAAAGCTGGCGGTCAGGTTGCTGAACCACGGCAGTGGTTTATCCAGCTGCACCCGCAGGGTGTGGGCGTCGACGGCGGTGACTCCCAGGGTCTCCGGCGCGGCTTTGCCGTCAATAATGTTCTGCGCGTTAGCGATCCCCGCCAGCGCCGCGAACCAGGCGAACGGCGAAGTGGTTTTCGGATCCACCAGACGCTGCCAGCTATAGACGAAATCTTCGGCAGTAACCGGCGTGCCGTCGGACCAGCGGGCATTATCACGCAGGGTAAAGGTCCAGACGCGGTTATCGTTGCTCTGCCAGCGGGTCGCTACGCCTGGAACCAGGTTGCCTTTCGCATCCTGATTGACTAAACCTTCAAACAGATCGCGGATCACCTGGATTTCCGGCAGGCCCACCGCTTTGGCGGGATCTAACGAGGCGGGTTCATCTTTGATATGGCGCACTAACAGCTGTTTTTCCGCCAGTACCGTGCCCGGCGGTACGTCAGCCGCCCAGGCCAGAGAAGATACGCTGGCTAACCACAGCGCGCCGCATGTCAAAGCGACAGGATACTTCATAAGATCCCCTTTAAAATGAAAAAAATACCGCCAACAGAGCGATAATTATTTGTTTCATCACCTGAAATTGCAAACGACATATGATAGAAAATTGATGTGCCGTCGGATTTCACGCCTCAGGGAATGGGTTTGATCCCGATACGCTTTTCGCCAACACTAAATAATAACGACACACAGGAAGCCCTATGTCTATTTCACGTCCTCGCCCGCAGCGCGGCGACTTTCCGCCGGGAACCCGGCAGTATGGCAGCTCGGAACTGGGCGCGCCGCTGCTGTGGTTTCCTGCGCCGCAGGCCGACAGCCGTAGCGGGCTGATTATTGCCGGTACCCACGGTGATGAGAATTCGTCGATTGTGACCCTCTCCTGCGCCCTGCGCACCCTGAAACCCGAGCTGCGCCGCCACCACGTGGTGCTGACGGTCAATCCTGACGGCTGTCAGCTCGGGCTGCGCGCCAATGCCCGCGGCGTTGACCTCAACCGTAACTTTCCAGCAGCCAACTGGAAGCAAGGGGAAACGGTTTACCGCTGGAATAGCGCGGCGGCGGAGCGCGACGTGGTGCTGTTGACCGGCGAGCAGCCGGGTTCGGAACGGGAGACCGAGGCCCTGTGTCAGTTGATCCATCAGATTCATCCGGCGTGGGTGGTCTCCTTTCACGATCCGCTGGCCTGCATCGAAGATCCGGGCCACAGCCCGCTGGGTCGCTGGCTGGCCGACGCCTTCTCCCTGCCGCTGGTGGGCAGCGTGGGCTACGACACGCCGGGCTCCTTTGGCAGCTGGTGCGCCGATATCGGACTACCCTGCATCACCGCCGAGTTTCCGCCGGTCTCCGCAGACGAGGCAACGGAGCGTTACCTGCCGGCGATGACCGATCTGCTGCGCTGGCAGGCTTAAAGATGAAGCACGCCGGTGCTGAACCGCAGCGCCGGCTCAACGTCCACCGCCAGCCATGTCGGGCCGTCGAGGTCAGCGAAGCGCGCCAGCGGCGCCAGAGGGAGCGCGGCGGCGATCCCGCGCGAGGTGCAGAGCATACAGCCCAGCATCCGTTCAAATCCCTGCCGTTCCGCCTCCCCGGCCAGAGCCAGCGCTTCGGTCAGGCCGCCCGTTTTATCCAGTTTGATATTGACCATCTCATAGCGCCCGCGCAGCCGCGGCAGGCTCTCCCGGGTGTGGCAGCTCTCGTCGGCGCAAATCGGCAGCGGATGAACGAAGTTTTCCAGCGCCGAGTCGTCGTCGGCGGGGAGCGGCTGCTCAAGCATCGCCACACCGAGGTCCGCCAGCAGCTGACAGCGCGCCGCCAGCCCCTCGCTGTGCCAGGACTCATTGGCGTCAACAATCAGCGTAGCCTCCGGCGCCGCCTGGCGGATAGCGATTAGCCGCTCGCTGATCAGTCGATCGTCGAGCTTCACCTTCAACAGCTGGGCCCCTGCCTGCCACAGCGCCGCGGCGCTGGCCGCCATCTGATCCGGCGTGCCAATGACCACCGTCTGGGCGGTAATCACCCGGTTAGGCAACGCCACGCCCAACAGCTGGGCCAAGGTTTTGCCTTCGCGCCGGGCCTGCAGATCCCATAGCGCGCAGTCAATGGCATTGCGGGCGGCGCCTGCCGGCAGCAGCCGCTGCAGCTGTTCGCGGGTAAGCCCCGCCTCCAGTTGCTCGCCGATCGCCATCACCTGGGCCATGACCGAGGCGATGCTCTCGCCATAGCGGGGATAGGGTGTGCATTCGCCTACCCCTTTCACGCCGTCCTCTTCCAGTTCCACTACCACCACTTTTGCCTCGCTGCGGCTACCGCGGGCGATCACAAAAGGGGTATGGAGCGGCCAGGCTTCCTCATACACTCGCACGTTACGCATTCCCTTGTCCTCTCTGGTAAATGTTAAATAGGGTTTGCCGTGTAGCTGGCGGATGTCATACACTACTCGCGACGTTAACTATATGTAAACAGGAAGATAACCATGTCACAAACCGTGCATTTCCAGGGCAACCCCGTTTCTGTTCAGGGCACCATTCCGCAGGCAGGCGCTAAAGCGCAGCCGTTTACGCTGGTCGCCAAAGATCTCTCTGACGTCGCGCTGAGCCAGTACGCCGGCAAACGTAAAGTACTGAATATTTTCCCGAGCATTGATACCGGCGTGTGTGCCGCATCAGTGCGTAAATTCAACCAGCTGGCCGCTGAACTGGACAACACCGTAGTGCTGTGCATTTCCGCTGACCTGCCGTTCGCCCAGTCCCGCTTCTGCGGCGCGGAAGGCCTGAGCAATGTGGTCACCCTGTCCACGCTGCGCGGCGCGTCCTTCCTCGCTGACTACGGCGTCGCCATCGCCACCGGTCCGCTGGCTGGCCTGGCTGCGCGTGCGGTGGTCGTAATCGATGAAAACGATCAGGTCGTCTACAGCCAGCTGGTGAACGAAATCACCGAAGAGCCGGACTACGACGCCGCGCTGGCCGCCCTGAAAGCCTGATAACAGATTGCCCGGGCGCATCGCGCTCGCGGACATTCGATCTGCCCAGCCCTCGCTCTGCGGGGGCTTTTTATTGCCGCGGCGCATAGCGGGAGATAGCCCGCGCCATCGCCGGGCCGGTCAGCAAAATGGTAAACAGCCGCAGCGTCTGTAGCGCCATAATAAACGACATGTCCGCCCGGGTGCCGGCGGCGATAATCGCCACCGTGTCCAGGCCGCCGGGGCTGGTGGCCAGATAGGCGGTCATAAAGTCCATCTGCAGAATGTGGGTCAGGGCAAGGGCCATCAGGGCGCACATCAGGATCAGTCCGATGATGGAGGCGATAATCTGCGGCAGCGTCTTGAGGGCCAGCAGAAAAATGGCTTTATTAAACTGGAGCCCCACCGTCCAGCCCAGCACCGCATAGGCCATCGCCAGCAGCCACTCCGGCAGCTCCAGCATCAGCCAGCCGCCGCCCTGGGCCAGGGCGCCAAGCAGCATCGGCAGCAGCATGGCCCCGGAGGGGATGCGCAGCCGCATGCCCAGCCAACAGGCCACCGCCGTCAGCAGCAGCGTGAAAGGGAAATTCAGGGTCAACGATGGAAACCAGACAATATCCTGAGTCATTTCCTGTGCTTCATTGCCCAGGGCATAGCGCACCACCAGCGCCGCCGCGCCGACGACAAACAGCATCCGCAGATACTGCATCAGCGCCACCAGCCGCACATCGGCCCCGTACTCCTGGGCCATCACCACCATTGCCGACGCGCCGCCGGGAGAGCTTCCCCAGGCGCCAGTGGCGCCCGGCAGCGCGCTGTAGCGGACCAGCAGCCAGCCGGTAAGGCCGCTTATCGCCAGGGTGGTCAACAGGATCGCCAGCACCAGCGCCCAGTTGTTGAACAGCACGCCAAAAACAGAGGGATTAATCGCCCGGGCGATCATGCAGCCGACGATGGCCTGCGCCGCCAGATAACAGGGGCGAGGGATGCTCAACTTCACCCCGCGCAGGCTCAAAATGAGACCGGCGATCAGCGGCCCCAGCAGCAGCGCTGCCGGCAGGTGTATTCGTAACAGCAGCGAGGAAAAGAGAACAGAGAGCAGCAGCAATATCAGCCAGTGCCCGATCGCGCGACGCGACGCCAAGATGCACCACCCCGGAAAAAGGATTAAAAAACCAGTATATACAGGTTTGGCCCGCTTTGCAGGCCGGGATGCCGGCGACGTGGGTCGCCGGCCTGGCGGGATTATTCGTCGCCCTTTTTCTGACTCAGACCATATTCACGCAGCTTATTGGCGATGGCGGTATGCGACACCCCCAGCCGCTTCGCCAGCTTACGTGTGCTGGGGTAGCTGCGATAGAGCTGGGTCAGCACCGAGCGCTCAAAGCGGCGGGTGATGTCGTCCAGCGACCCTTCCATGGCCTCCTCGCCCACCGGCAGCGAGGCGACGTCATGGTCCGGCAGCAGAATGTCCTGTGGACGCAGCTCAAATCCTTCCAGCTGGGTCAGTGCGCGATAGACGGCATTCTTCAGCTGGCGGACGTTGCCGGGCCAGCTGTAGCGGGTAAGCACCGTACTGAGATCGGCAGAGAGCTTCGGCCGCGGGATCCCCTGCTCGTCGGCAAAGCGGGCCACGAACAGCTCCGTCAGCGGCATGATGTCCTGCGGGCAATCGCGCAGCGGCGGCAGATACAGCGTCAGGACGTTGAGGCGATAGTAGAGATCTTCGCGGAAAAGCCCTTTCTGCACCAGCTCGATCAGGTTTTTCTGCGTCGCGCAGATCACCCGCACATCGACGTGCACTTCATGATCCTCGCCAACGCGGCGGAAGGTGCCGTCGTTGAGAAAGCGCAGCAGCTTGGTCTGCATGCGCGGCGACATCTCGCCAATTTCATCCAGCAGCACCGAGCCGCCGTTGGCTTGCTCGAAGAAGCCCTTCTTGCCCTGCAGCGCGTCGCCAAACAGCTCGCTCTCGACCGCGTCCTCGGGAATGGAGCCACAGTTGAGCGCCAGATAGGGTTTGCCCGCCCGCGGACTGGCCAGATGGCAGGCATGGGCCAGCAGATCTTTACCGGTGCCGGTGTCGCCGACAATCAGCAGCGGCGCGCTGAGCATCGCCAGCTTGCGCGCTTGCTCCACCACGTGGCGCATTTTCGGCCCCACCGCGAGGATCTGACTGAAAGCGCTGGTATCCTGGCTGGTCATGGTCTGCAGCTGGCGTCCCATGCGCACGGTTGAGCGCAACATCGCCACGGCGCCGGTCAGCACTCGCTCGTTATGCTCTCCTTCCAGATAGACCGGAGTCACTTCCAGCAGGTAGTTCTGCCCATTCACCACCACATGCTCCGCATGCGTCTCCTGCGGGCTGCTCTCCAGCCAGCGCTGAACGTTAAAATCGGCGATCAGCTGGGCCACCGGGTGGTTACGCAGCTTCGCCTGGCTTTGGCCAAACAGCAGGCAGCTGGCGGGGTTCGCCAGTTCCACCCGACCTTTGGTATCCAGCGACAGCACCGGCTCCGGCATCGCTACCAGCAGCGCGCTGAGCGCCAGGTGTTCACGTTCAGACGGCATCCAGGGCACGGTGCGCACGTCCGTCACGCCGGCGATACGGCGGATCTCAGCCATCAGGCTGCTGAACGTGGCGAATTCCAGTTCGGCGAAATTGAGGTAAATTCGGCCAATAGGGTCAATATCGATACCGCGCAGGTCAATACCACGCAGCACCAGCAAATCGAGCAATTCACGAGTCAGACCGAGACGGTCTTCACAAAAGACTTCAAGACGCATGGGAGTGTTCACCCTAAAAGTGCCAATGACGGGAGAATAATAGGCCAGGAATGGGTTTTCGGGAAGCTAACTGTCAACAATTATTGACAGTGTGGCGGAAAAATGGGCGCTGTGGCGTAAAGTCAGACGGTCAGTGGTTAAATCACCGGCCAGGCGGCCGGTGAGTCTTGGGTCAGGCGTGGAAAGCAGGCAGCCACTGACGGTTCTCAGCGATCACCTCATCCAACGCCAGTTCGAGCTTCTCGCCGCTGACGATCAGCGGATTCAGCATCAGAGCACGCCATGCGGTGTGGCGGTTGCCGGTGAGCGCGGCCTCGATAGTCAGCCGTTCAAATGATTTCATCAGCTGCAGCAAACGCAGGGTATCTTCCGGGAACGGCGCCACATTGAGAGGTAGCGGACCAGAAGCGGTAATCAGCGAGCTGACCTCTACCGCGCAGTCATCCGGCAGGCCATTGATGGCGCCGTTATTACGCGTATTGACGTGCATGATAATCCGCTTGTCGTTGTAGATGGCATTCATCAGCTCGCAGGCCGCCTCGGAATAGTACTGGCCGCCGCGCTCTTCCAGCGCCTTCGGTTTGACTGCCAGGTGCGGGTCGCGGTACTGGTCAAACAAGATTTTTTCCAGCTGCTTAACCACTTCCCCGCGGGTTCCTTCGCCGCCCGCCTCCGCCAGCTCCTGGCGCAGCAGATCGTCTTTCATGTAGTAATAACGCAGATAGGCGCAGGGGATCATGCCTAAGCCCTGCAGCAGATGCGACGGCCAACGGAACGGCGAAATGTTGCGCGGCACCAGCGGATCCCGACCGGCGTTGATCTCGGCTATCACCTCCGGCAGCCATTCTTTACCTTTGTGCAGGATCTGGCGCACGAAGATAAAGTGGTTCAGGCCGGCGACCTGCATCACCACCTCTTTTTCGTCAGCGCATTGCAGCAGAGTGGTTATCCCTTTTTGCATAATCACCGGCACGTTACACAGGCCGACGGCTTTGATGCGGCTATGGCGCAGGATCGCTTCGGTCACCATCCCCGACGGGTTGGTAAAGTTCAGCAGCCAGGCGTCGGGACACAGTCGCTCCATATCGGCAGCGATCTCCAGGGCGATGGGAATGGTGCGACAGGCGTTGGCGAAGCCGCCAAGGCCATTGGTCTCCTGGCCGATCAAGCCATACTTGAGGGAGATACGTTCATCGCTGATCCGGGCGTCAAGGCAGCCGGCGCGAAACTGCGAGCAGACGAAATCGGCATCGCGCAGCGCGCTTTCCCGGTCAAGGGTGGCCACCACTTCAATAGTCAGCCCGGCTTTGGCGATCATTCGCCGCGCCAGTCCGGCGATAATCTCGACTTTCTCTTTGCCCTCTTCAATGTCCACCAGCCACAGCGAAGCGACCGGCATTTCATGATAGCGGTTGAGCAAACCTTCAATCAGTTCCGGGGTGTAGCTGGAACCACCGCCAATCACCACAATTTTGAGTCCTGACATGGTATACCTCGGTTTAGTTACGATATAACTATTTAAAACCGGCAAAACTGGCCTAACAAACGAATTAAATCGGCCTATGCATGAACTCAGTTAATGCATAAGGGAGACAATCTGTGCTTGAGCAACAAAGCATCCTTGCGCTGCTGCAGACCTTTGAGGTGACCGCCCGTCACCTGAGCTTTACCCTTGCCGCGCATGAAATGAACCTAACCCAGGGAGCGGTCAGCCATCGGATCCGCAGGCTGGAGATGCACATCGGGTTTCGCCTGTTTATCCGCATGACGCGTAAACTGGCGCTGACAGAGGAAGGTAAGCGGCTGCTGGCGACGTTAAGCCATTCGCTGCGGGCGATTAACGATGAAATTGAGGATATTCGCGATCAGGATCTGCGCGGCACGCTGCATATTGGTATTGCGCCGACGCTGGCCCATCTGTGGCTAATGCCGCGTCTGCCGCGCTTTCAGACGCAATGGCCGGGACTGAATCTGCAGTTTCGCGTGCGCGCCGGGGTGATGGATTTTAACGAGGAGCGGGTGGATCTGGCAATTTACTACGGCGCCACGCGCTATCCCGATCTTTATCAACAGCGGCTGATGGCGGAAAGTTTGCTCCCGGTCTGCTCCCCGCGTTATCGCCAACAGTATCGTCCGCTGAGCGGCGGCGACCCGGCGGCGCTCGTCTGGATCCATGCGTGCGAATCCACCGACGTACAGGATCAATTTGCGGAATGGCGCCTGTGGTGCCAGCACAGCGGACAGGCGTTACCTTTTGACGGCCGGTATTACGCGGTGAATAACCACTCGCTGGCCATCGAGATGGCGCTCAATGGACTCGGCGTGGTGATGGGGCGTAAAACGCTGATCCAGCCGCTGCTCGACGCCGGCAGGCTGGTGGCTTTGTCTGAAAATGAAGCGCCCTCGCCCTTTGGCTATGACCTGATTTGTCCGCAGGAGAACCGTTCCCGCCCGCGCTTTCGCGCCTTCAGCGAGTGGCTGGCGGCGGAATGCGCCTAATCGAATATTGCCAGGGTGCGCGTGCCAGAGCTTGACGTCGTAGGCCGGGCAAGGCGAAGCCGCCGCCCGGCAATGTCTCTCAGCAGGGGTTAGTTTTCCGGGCGGGTTTTGCTTTTCTGCAGGGTCTCTTTTAACTGCCCAATCAGCTCGCGACGAAAATCGCCGAGTCGCGGTTTATCATCGGCGATCCACGGCAGCGGGCGGCACAGCTCCATCGCCTTGATCCCGAGACGGGCGGTCAGCAGGCCGGCGCCAATGCCCTGCGCGGCGCGCGCCGACAGCCGGGCCGCCAGATCCTGCGACATCCAGTCCATCCCCACCTCGCGCACCAGTTCGCTGGCGCCAGCGAAAGCGATATTAAGCAACACCAGGCGAAACAGTCGCAGACGGCTGTAATACCCGAGCTCAATGCCGTACAACGTGGCGATTCGGTTGATCAGCCGCAGGTTCCGCCAGGCGATAAACGCCATATCCACCAGCGCCAGCGGACTGACGGCAATCATCAGCGTCGACTCCGCCGCCGAACGGCTGATTTCCCGCCGCGCCTGGGCATCGAGCACCGGCTGCACCAGCTGCGCATAAAGGCTCACCACTTCACGGTCGCTTTGCGTTTCGTGGATCGCGGCATACCAGCGCTGCAGCGCCGGATGCGACTGATCCAGCCCGGCCTGCTGCGCCAGCTTCTCACAAAACGCTTTCGCTTTACCGACCGCGTGACTGTGCAGCATATCGCGCGCTTCATCGCGTTCGTGGGCGCGCTGGCGCAGTCGCCACAGACGGCGCCACTCGGTGGCCAGCGAACCGACGCCGGCCCCGACGATCAGCGCCCCGGCGACGCAGCCGCCCAGCGCAATCCAGTCCTGGGTCTGCCAGGCGTTAGCCGTCCATTGCACGCCTTGCGCCACGACGCTGACGCCGAAGATCGCCAGTCCGGCGCTGACCATCCGCCGCCACAGGCTGCGTTTGGGTCGCAGGACCGACTCCACCACCGCTTCCGCCGCCCCCTCTTCCTCTTCGCCGGTCACCAGCCGCGCTGGCGCGAAGTTGTCCGCCTCCAGGGTGTCGAAGGCGCGAGCGCCTTTCAGCGGCGGAATTTTCTCCGCTTGCAGCGGCCCATCAAAATCAATCCGCGGTTTTAACGGTTCGCTCATCGCAGTTTATCTCCAATCAAAAATTCCAGCGCCGCGTCGAGACGAATGTGCGGCAAAGGCCGATCGACATCCATGACCTGCGGACGAAAGTTTTCAAACTGAAATCCCTGCTGCTGCCAGAAGGCCTGGCCCGGCAGGCGCGCCGGCACCTCACCGGGATAGATGGTCAACGGCTGGCCGTCGCTCAGGCGATTGCCGCGCAGGGCGGGAATTTTCTCGCCGTTCACCTCAATCAGCCCGCTCTGGGTCGCCTGAATAGACGCCAGCCCCAGGCAATCCATACTGATCCCTTCAAAGGCGGCGTTCTGCCACGCGTCCTGAATCAGTTGCTGCAGGAGCGACACCATATTGCTGTGCTGATCGATCGTGACGTGATCGGCTTTGGTGGCGGCAAACAGCAGCTTGTCGATGACGGGCGAGAACAACCGGCGAAACAAGGTGCGCTGCCCGTAATGGAAACTTTGCATCAGCTGGGTCAATGCCAGACGCATATCGTTAAACGCCTGCGGCCCGCTGTTGAGCGGCTGCAGACAGTCCACCAGCACAATCTGCCGGTCGAAGCGCAGGAAGTGCTCTTTGTAGAACCCCTTCACCACCCTTTCGCAATAGTATTTGTAACGTTCGCGCAGCATGCCGGCGTTGCTGTGTTTATCGGCCTGCGCCAGCTTGGCTTCGCCGACGGCGTCGACGTCGGGCCACGGGAAAAACTGCAGCGCCGGCGCGCCCGCCATTTCTCCGGGCAGGACAAAGCGCCCGGGTTGGATAAAGTGCAGCCCTTCACGCTTACAGGCGTGGAGATAGTCCGTCCAGGCGGCAGCGATATCCGCCAGCCGAGCCTCGTCGGCAGGGGCTAGCGGATCCAGCCCGGCGCACAGCTGCCGCCAGCGGGCCGACCACTCCGCACGCTGTCCCTGCAGGAGCCCGGTCATCTGTCGCGACCAGCTCAGATAATCCTGCGCCAGCATCGGCAGGTCGAGCAGCCACTCGCCCGGATAGTCGACGATCTCCAGATACAGCGTGGAGGTATCTTTAAAATGGCGCAGCAGGGAGTCATTCGAACGGTAGCGCAGCGCGAGACGGATCTCGCTCACCCCGCGCGTCGGGGTTGGCCACATGGGGGGCTGGCCGTACAGCTGGGCCAGCCCTTCGTCGTAGGTGAATCGGGGAATGCCAAAGTCCCGCTGCGGCACGCGCTTGACGCCGAGCAGCCGCTCTTCGCGTGCGGCGCTCAGCAGCGGCAGGCGGGCGCCGGTGTGGATATTCAACAGCTGGTTGACCAGCGCGGTGATAAACGCCGTTTTACCGCTCCGGCTCAGGCCGGTCACCGCCAGACGTAAATGCCGGTCAACCCCGCGGTTGACCAGCGCATTCAATTCAGTTTTCAGTCGCTTCATCGCCAGTCCGTTATGCCCTGAAGGTATGTCTCGTCATCATAAGCTATCTGCCGGGGATAAGCAGGACAACGTTAATCCTTTTTGCGCCTTCCCCACGGCGGCATTATTTCATCCCGCGCGTGACGCGGTTGGCCAGCCGGCTGAGCAGCGGCTCCAGCGCCACCGCCAGCAGCATTTTCAGCGGCCGACGCGCGACCGATTTAACCGCCCAGCCGGCAACGCCCGCCGGGCCATAACGCAGCGCGGTCAGCAGCGCCAGCTTACCGACGATTTTCAGACCGGGCTTCACCTGCTGCCCGGCGCGTTGCCATTTGCTATTCATGCGTTGCCTCATTCGTTAAAAACAGGGTTTACAGCTGGCGAAAGCGGCTGCGCAGCGTAAAGGTGTCGGAGGTCACATACCGCTCCATTTCACGCAGACGCTGTTCACCGGAGGCCAGTTCGGCATCCACGGCGGCCAGCAGATCGCCATTGCTCGGCGCTTTATGACCGTACAGCTCGCTGTCCGGTATCGGATCCAGAGCAAAAGTCAAAATGATGTAGGCCACCAGGACAAAGAAAAAGAGGCCGAAAATCATCGCCAGCACGGTAATCAGGCGCACCAGCTTCACCGGGACATCAAGATGCTGAGCAATGCCCGCGCAGACGCCCTTTACCATCCCGCGCTGCGGGATACGCCACAGTTTTTTATTCAGATCCAGCCCGGCCATTATTTGTCCCTCCAGTTCGGATGTTCGGCGTCCAGGATCGCTTCCAGCGCCTGAATGCGTTCGCGCATCCGCTTCGCGTCATCGGTCAACTGCAGCAGCCGTTGCTGCTCATTTTGCGTCAGACTGCCGTTGGCGCCGCGATTGTTGTAGTGCAGCCACAGCCAGACCGGCAGAACAAACAGCACAAACAGCGTCAGCGGAATGGCGAGAAAAAGCATGCTCATGTGTACTCCTTACAGGGGGTGAGCCGCGGCGCAACGCCGCGCCGCGCAATCATACTTACTGGTTGGACTGATTCATTTTGGCTTTCAACGCCGCCAGCTGCTCGCTGATTTCATCGTCCGCTTTCAGTTCGGCAAACTGCTGATCCAGCGTCTGCTGCTTGCCAAAGCGGTGGCTCTCCGCTTCCGCTTCCATCTGATCGATGCGACGCTCAAAGGATTCAAAGCGCGCCATCGCCTCATCCAGTTTACCGCTGTCAAGCTGGCGACGCACATCGCGGGACGAACTCGCCGCCTGATGGCGCAGCGCCAGCGCCTGCTGACGGGCGCGGGTTTCGCTGAGTTTGTTCTCCAGCTCGCCAATCTCTTTCTTCATGCGCGCCAGCGTTTCATCCACCAGCTGCACTTCATGATCCAGTTGAGCGATAAGGTCGGTCAGCTTCTGCTTTTCGATCAGCGCCGCCCGGGCCAGATCCTCTTTCTCTTTACGCAGGGCCAGCTCGGCTTTTTCCTGCCATTCCGCCTGCTGGGCGACCGCCTGCTCAATACGACGGGTCAGCTGTTTCTTTTCCGCCAGCGCGCGGGCCGATGTCGAACGCACCTCAACCAGCGTGTCTTCCATCTCCTGGATCATCAGACGCACCAGCTTTTGCGGGTCCTCCGCTTTCTCCAGCAGGGAGTTGATGTTGGCGTTCACGATGTCGGCAAAACGAGAAAAAATACCCATAATTTCAATCCTCATAGTTCTGGTTTCAGGCATTCACCTGTGGCTTAGCTAATACAAATGGCGTGCCAACTTTTTATCTTATTGATTTTAAACAGGGTGGTTGCGAAACGTGCTGGGCATTGCTACAGTCACCTGGTTAATTACACTACTTAATGGCGAAATTCATCATGGCGCAGTACAAGGATAATCTGCTGGGCGAGGCCAACAGCTTTCTCGAGGTGCTGGAACAGGTTTCCCGGCTGGCCCCGCTGGATAAACCGGTGCTGGTCATCGGCGAGCGCGGCACCGGGAAAGAGCTTATCGCTAACCGTCTCCACTACCTCTCCAGCCGCTGGCAGGGGCCGTTTATCTCGTTGAACTGCGCGGCGCTGAACGATAATCTGCTCGACTCGGAGCTGTTCGGCCACGAAGCCGGGGCTTTCACCGGGGCCAGCAAGCGCCATCCCGGGCGCTTCGAGCGCGCCGACGGCGGGACGCTGTTTCTCGATGAGCTGGCGACAGCCCCAATGCTGGTGCAGGAGAAGCTGTTAAGAGTGATTGAATATGGCGAGCTGGAGCGCGTGGGCGGCAGCCAGCCGCTGCAGGTTAACGTCCGGCTGGTGTGCGCCACCAACGCTGACCTGCCGCAGATGGTCGAGGAAGGTCATTTTCGCGCCGACCTGCTCGACCGCCTGGCCTTCGACGTGGTACAGCTCCCCCCGCTGCGCGACCGGCAGAGCGACATCATGTTGCTCGCCAACCAGTTTGCCATCCAGATGTGCCGCGAACTCGGTCTGCCGCTGTTTCCCGGCTTTAGCGAACGAGCGACCGCGACGCTGCTCGGCTACCGCTGGCCGGGGAATATTCGCGAACTGAAGAACGTGGTTGAGCGCTCGGTGTATCGCCACGGCGACAGCGAACATGAGCTGGACGCGATTATTATTAACCCTTTTCGTCAGTCCCCCGGCTCTCCGCCGGAAGCCGCGCCCGGCGATGAGCTGCCCGCGCTACCGCTGGATCTGCGCGATTTCCAGCTCCAGCAGGAAAAACGCCTGCTGCAGCGGAGTCTGGAGCAGGCGAAGTATCATCAGAAGCAGGCGGCGGAGCTGCTGGGATTAACCTATCACCAGCTCCGCGCGCTGCTGAAAAAGCATCAGCTGTGAGAGGCGCGCGGCAGCAGCAGCGCGCTCACCGCCATCGCCCCCAGACATAAGACGGCGTTAAACCACAGGGCATACTGGGCGGCATGGGCCATGCCCAGCGGTAAAAACAGCGCGAAAAGTGACGCTGTCACGGCGATACCCATCGCCCCGCCCAGCGAGCTGCCCATCTTATAGATCCCCGAGGCGACGCCGATTTTGTTCTCCGGGGCATTGGCCACCGCGGTATCCGTTGACGGCGTGGCGTAGCAGCCCAGCCCGAGGCCAAACAGCACGTTGCTGGCGAACACCACCCCGATATACAGCGCCTTTTCGAGAAAGGTGCAGGATATCAGCGCGATGGCGATAGCGGTCAACACCGGACCGGCCATCATCGGCAGCCGGGCGCCATAGCGCTGCAGCAGCTTCTCGCCGACCCGGATCATCGCCAGGACGGTCACCAGATAGCCGAGGGTCATCATCCCGCTCTCCAGCGGCGTCAGGTGGTGCCCTTGCTGCAGCCAGATGCTGGCGATCATCATGGTGCCAATCGCCCCATTGAGCAGAAAGTTCGACAGCACTGCCGCACCGTAGGCCCGATTGCGGAACAGCGCAAAATCAATCAGCGCCGCCTCGCCTTTGCGCATGCCGTTGCGGATAAATATCGTCCCCGCCGCCAGCGCCCCGGCCAGCATGGTCAACGACAGCGGGCTGCTCCAGCCCCAGCCGTGGCCCTTGCTGATAAACAGATTCACCAGCACCAGCGCAACAATCAGGCTCAGCAGACCGCCGACGTCCAGCTTATGCTGGCTGGCGCTGGCGCTGCGGCTCTCCGGCGTGCCGCGCAGCAAAAACAGCGCCAGCAGGGCAACGGCGATCGAGAAGACGAAGATCCAGCGCCAGCCCAGTCCGGTGGCGATAGCCCCGCCAACGAAGGAACAGAGACCGCTGCCGCCCCACGAGCCGATGACCCAGAAGCTGACCGCCCGCTGCCGCGCACGCCCCTCATACCAGGTCTTAATCAGCGCCAGCGTCGCCGGCATAATGCAGGCTGCCGACAGTCCCTGCAGCACCCGGCCTGCGAGGAACAGCCCCGGTCCCTGAGCGACCACCAGCATGGCGCTGCCGACGATACTCAGCCCCAGCCCGAGGGTGGTCATCCGCATCCGGCCAAACTTGTCCGCCAGGCCGCCGCTGGCGACCACGAAGCAGCCGCTGAACAGCGCGCTGAGACTGACGGCCAGAGTTAAGGTTTCAAGAGAGATATCAAGGCTGCTTTTCATCGCCGGCACCACGTTAATCACCGACTGGGCGAACAGCCAGAAGGTTAAAACGCTTAACACAATCCCCACCAGCAGGCGATCGTTGCCGACAAACGGGGTGTCGCTTATTGTGACAGTGCTCATCGCATGGCCCTCCCGTTTCTCGTGATTAGCGCAGATAGCGTTCCGTCAGGCCACACCACAGCGCCGCGCCGGTCAGCAACAGCGCGTCGTTGAAGTCATACCCCGGGTTATGCACCATGCAGCGATCCGGCTCATCGCCAGCGCCGATGGTGAAATAGCTGCCATGCGGGTGCTGCTCCAGCATGAAGGCAAAATCTTCACTGCCCATAAACGGCTTCACCTCGCCCACCTGCTCTGCGCCAAACAGCGCTGTCGCCACCTCCCGCACCATGGCGTTCGTCGCCGGATCGTTACGCAACACCGGGCTGCCGTTGACGTGGGTCAGCGTGGCGGTGGCATTGAAGCTCTCCGCCTGGGCCACGGCGATATCATGGATCCGCTGCAGCACGGTCTCGCGCACCTGCTCATTGAGGGTGCGCACCGTGAGCTTCATCAGCACGTGATCGTTAATGATATTGGGCGCATGACCGGCCTGGATGCTGCCGACGGTCACCACCGCCGGTTCAAACGGGGTGATATTGCGCGAGACAATGGACTGTAGCGCGAGGGTAATATGGCAGGCCACCAGCGTGGCATCCACCGTATGCTCCGGCACCGCGCCGTGGCCGCCAACGCCCTTCACTTCAATATGCAGCGTATCCGAGGAGGCCATCATCGCCCCGTCGCGCAGGCCGATCTTGCCCAACGGCTGACCCGGCATATTGTGCAGGCCGAAGATGGCGTCGCAGGGGAACTGGTCAAAGAGACCGTCCTCGACCATTACCCGCCCGCCGTACAGCAACTCTTCCGCGGGCTGGAAAATCAGCTGCAGCGTGCCGGTAAACTGGCGGGTGCGCGCCAGATATTCAGCTGCGTAGAGCAGCGTGGTAGTGTGCCCGTCATGGCCGCAGCCGTGAAAGCGCCCTTCAACCTGGCTTGCCCACGGCTTACCGCTCCGCTCCTGCATCGGCAGGGCATCCATATCCGCCCGCAGGCCAAGGCGTTTTTTCCCCTCGCCGACGCGCAGCGTGCCCACCACTCCGGTGCCCGCCAGGCCGCGGTGAACCTCGTATCCCCACTCGCCAAGCAGTCGGGCGACCTCGCTGCTGGTCTGGTGCTCTTCAAAGCCGATCTCCGGCTGCTGGTGGAACCGACGACGCAGAGCAATAAATTGCGCCTCGTTAACCTGCAATGCTTCTAGCAACGGATGTGTCATTTTTGTTATTCCTGTGTTGTGTTTGCACGACACTTTCGAGTTTATGCGGGTGGCTCAGCTTGCAGGCGCGCTTTTTTGTTTTATATTGACGAAAAATCAATGAGTGTTTTTCATACATATCGGTTATGACAAAAAACAACCGGTTGTTTTTTGTCTACAGAGGAGAGTCATGTGGAGCAGCATGCAGGCGACTTTAGCGTCACCGTACGCGATGTGCGTCAGCTGACCCAGCCGGAAAGCGATCTGCTGACGCTGCTGTGGGTACTGGAGGGAAGCGTAAATCTGGCGGTGGCGGAAGGTGCGTCGCAGCCGCTCGCCGCCGACGGGCTGGCGATCGTTAACCGCAACCGTCGCTGGAGCCTGCGCAGCGCCGGGGCCAACGCCGTGATGATCCTCACCCTCTCCGCCAGCTGGCTGGCCCGCCTCGATAATGCCTTTTTTGCCGTCGATTACCAGATAACGCCGCGCACCCGGGATGCCGATGACGGCCTGCGCCGCCTGATGCGCCAGCTGCTGGTGAGCGGCCTGGTCAATCATCCTGGCCATTACCGACTGGAGGCCAACCGCTGGCTGAGTGAGATAGCGCTGCTGCTGGCCACGCGCTTTAGCCAGCCCATCGCCTCCACGCCCCGGCGCGATACCGAAAAATGGAGCCGGAGAATAGCCAGCGTGGTGGCGCGGATCGACGCTAACTATCAGCGTCGCCTCTCGTTGCAGGAGGTGGCGGCCGCGGAATTTGTCTCCGAGGCCTGGCTGTCACGCTTATTTCGCAAAGAGGTCGGGGTAAGTTTTGTCCAGTACCTCACCGCGCTGCGCCTGCGCCACGCCGCCGACCAGCTATTAACCACCCGCAAAACCGTCCAGCAAATCGCCCGCGAACAGGGATTCGCCAGTACGCGAATGATGAGCGATTTGTTTAAGCGCCAGCACGGCGTGACGCCGCGCCAGTATCGTGAACAGCATCCTCTGGAGCTTGCCAGACCGCGCCCGCCGCAGGCCGATCGCTGGCAGCCGGTGGCGGCCGACCGGCTGTATGCGCGACTCAATGAGCCGGAACCACGCGACCGGGAAAGTCCCCCCCTGCCGATCAACCCACCGCAGACCCGGGAGATCAATCTGCGCGATCGTCCAGCGCGCCCCGCAGCGCTGCGCCATACCCGGATGGTGGTGACCGTGCGCGAACTGGACGATCTGCTGCGCGAAGATGTGCGCCGGGAACTCGAACAGCTGCACCACGCCCTGCCGGTGTATGCCATCGATATCAACGATCCCTTTCTCAGCAGTCGGCTGTTCGGCACCGGCTGGGACGATCCGCAGATTGCCGGCTACGCCTGCTGGTACAACCTGCAGCAGATTTTTAGCTGGCTGGCGGCGATGGGCTGGCAGGTGATCCTGCACACCGGCGTCACCACCCGCAGTGACCTGCTGCAGCGCTTCCTGCAGCTCGCCGCCAACCATTTTCCGCCAGCCACGCTCAACAGCTGGCGCTTTGTCTGGCACTGGTCGCCGCAGGCCAGCGAAGCTGCGCGCCAGGCCGCCTGGCGGCAGCAGCGCGGGGTCCTTCATCGCCTGCTGCCGCAGCCGCAGCTGGGGATCTGGCACCGCTTTGCTCCCAGCGATCCCGGGAACGATCCGCTGTTCCACTCGCCGCTGCTGGCAGAGGCGGATTTTCTCGCCTGCCAGGCAGATGCCAACGAACAGCTGGATCTGGCCCAGGCAGACAGCAGCCGCCTGGCCTCCAGCGAACATTATCCGCTGCACAAGCTGCGGCAGATCCACAGCGCCCTGCGCCAGCGTCAGCTCAACCTGCCGCTGTGGCTGCTCTCCTGGAATACGCTGACCGGCGATACGCGGGATACCAACGGCCGCTTTTTTCGCGGCGCGCTGCTGATGGATAATCTGCTGGGGGTGGCGGACCAGGTCTGGCTGGCGGGCTTCTGGTTAAATTCAGGCCTCCAGGGCGAAGCTCGCGCCAACGGCAAGCTCGATACCTCCAGCCTGGCGCTGCACTATCTGCACGGCCTGCCGCGCCCGGTTTACTGGGTACTCTGGCTCTGGCGGCGGCTGCGCGGCGAGATCCTGGTTCACGATAAAAACCTGCTGCTGCTTCACCACCAGGGTCACTACCAGCTGCTGCTGCGCAATACGGTGGTCTACAATCCCTGGCTCTCCAGCGAAGCGGCCTTTATCCAGCGCTTCAGCCAGCCCTACAGCGTGCGGTTGCAGGGCCTGGATGGCAGCTGGCGCATCAAACAGCATCTGTTCGATCAGCACCACGGCGCGTTGTTCCCGCTGGTGGACGCCTTTCGCAGCCGCAGCGGCCCTGACGCCGAGGATTATCAGTGGCTGATGCATCAGGCCCGTCCGGCGCTCAGCGTGGATGAAGCCAGGCTCGATGGCTATTGGCTGCGGATCGACTCGCTGCAGAGCAATGCGCTGGTGCTGTATGAATTTACCCCTCAGCTCTCCTCCGGCGCGGATCCCGCCCCCTGAAGTAAACCGTGAATTTTCCGCTGGCTCTCCGTCGTTGCCGGATTAAAGACCAGCAGGGAAAGATCGGGACGGCCCTCCACGGCAAAGGAGGTAAATTCCAGGTCGAGCGGACCCATCTGCGGGTGATTAATGCGCTTATAGCCCTCGCCGTGGCCGGCGACGTCATGGCTTTGCCAGAAACGGGCGAACTCGACGCTCTGCTGGCTGAGCTCCGCGATCAACTGGTCAGTTTCTTTCGTGGCGCCCATCCGCGTGACGTCGGCGCGGAAGGCGTTGACGATAAGCTGCCCCACCCTCTGCCAGTCCTCCAGAGTGCAGCGGGCCTCCGGCCGGGTAAACAGGCGGCGCAGCACGTTGCGCTCCGCCAGCGGCAGTTGGCTGTAGTCGGTCAGCACCCTGGCCGCCGGCGCGTTCCAGGCGATGACGTCCCAGCTGGCGGTGCGGATAATCGCCGGAATGGTGAAAGCGTCAAGCACCCGCTGCAGCCGCGGCGTCATATCATCCGTCACCGTCAGACGCGTCTGCGGCGGATGGCCAAAGGCGAGAATAAACAGATGCTCGCGCTCCGGGGTGGTCAGCCGCAGACCGCGGGCGATCCGCTCCAGCACCTCGCGGGAAGGCGCCCCGCCGCGCCCCTGTTCAAGCCAGGTATACCAGGTCGGGCTGATGCTGGCGAGCTGCGCGACCTCTTCGCGGCGCAGCCCCGGGGTGCGCCGGCGTCCCGCCGGGAAGCCAAACGTTGCCGGATCGAGACGCTGGCGGCGGGCGCGGAGAAAATCGCCTAAAGCATGGTTGTCAGAAGTGTTCATCATCTGCCTGTGGGTTCTGCCTGTTAGAATTTATACCCCGATAATGTCTCTACTTTTATAGTATGACATCGCAGGTAGGATACGCCTGAAACCCATTCAGGAGATCCATGATGCGTATATTTCTTACCGGCGCGAGCGGATTTATCGGCTCACGTATTCTTCCGGCGCTGCAGGCGTCGGGCCATCAGGTTATCGGCCTCGCGCGCAGCGAAAGCACCGCACAGGCCCTGAAGGCGGCCGGCGCCGAGGTGCATCGCGGCACGCTGGATGCCCCGGAGTCGCTGCTGGCTGGCGTCGGGAATGCCGACGCGGTGATCCATACCGCCTTCGACCACGACTTCAGCCGCTTTGCCGCTAACTGCGAGAAAGACCGCCAGGCGATCCTGGCCCTGGGCCAGGCGCTGCGAGGCAGCACGCGGCCGCTGGTGATCACCTCCGGCACGCTGATGGGCGACGACGGGAGCGGCGCCCCGGCCCGGGAGTCGTTCTTCAACTCAGCGCACTCCAGCCCGCGCACCGCCTCAGAGCTCGCCGGCCAGCAGTTGCTGGAGGCGGGAGTGGATGTCAGGGTGGTCCGCTTACCGCAGGTGCATGACACCGTGCGTCAGGGACTGCTGACCTGCTACATCGAACGCGCGGTCGCCAACGGGGCGGTAGCCCTGCGCGGCGAGGGAAGCAACCGCTGGTCAGCCGCCCATGTCGATGACGTCGCACGTCTGTATGTCAGCGCGCTGCTTCAGGGCGCGGCCGGCGAGCGCTATCATGCGGTGGCCGAAGAGGGGATCGCATTACGCGATATTGCCGCGGTAATTGCCCACGGATTAAACCTGCCGCTGACCCACCTGGATGAGTCGCAGGTCGACGCCTGGTTCGGCTGGTTTGCGCCGTTTACTGCCCTTGACCTGCGCGCCAGCTCGGCATGGACCCGCGAGCGCTTGCAGTGGCAGCCGGTTGGCCCCGGGCTGCTGGAGGACCTGCAGAACATGGACTATTATAAAGTGACACTGTCACAATAATCAAAACACGCTCCCCCTGTATCACACCCGACGGTTACGGCTAGTCGCCCGTCGGGTCATCGGCTTTCTCCCCGCTATACTGAATCTATTCTCTAGCGTCCGCACGCCGTCGCCGTTTGGTCAACCGCGGCCAAACAGAGCTGACTGGCGATATCGGCGATAAAAAGTTACCATGTTTCACTATACAGACTCGGTTCCGCGACTATTTTAATCAATTGACTGAATACTATACGCACCCGGTAACCGCATTATCCCTCAGGCTTGTTGAAGGCGGTGGTGAATGTCTATTAATCTTAATAAGATAGAGTTCAGCTCTATAATCAAACAGAAAATATGCGCCTGAAATTGTCATCTCTCCTGGCAGCCGTTTCCCTGCTGTGTGGGCCAGCTTTTGCCGCCCCTGCGCTCCCCGACCGCGCCGATATCCGCGATAGCGGTTTCGTCTATTGCGTCAGCGGCCAGGTTAATACCTTTAATCCGCAGAAAGTCAGCAGCGGCCTGATTGTCGATACGCTGGCCGCTCAGATCTACGATCGTCTGCTTGACGTCGATCCCTATACCTACCGGCTGGTCCCCGAGCTGGCGGAGAGCTGGGAAGTTCTCGATAACGGCGCCACCTACCGCTTTCACCTGCGCCGCCACGTCCCGTTTCAACGCACGGCGTGGTTTACCCCGACGCGGGACTTTAATGCCGATGACGTCATTTTTACCTTTGGCCGTATTTTTAACCGCGACCATCCGTGGCACAACGTCAACGGCAGCAGTTTTCCCTACTTCGACAGTCTGCAGTTTGCTGACAGCGTGGAGAGCGTCCGCAAGCTGGATAATCAGACCGTGGAGTTTCGCCTCAAGCGGCCGGACGCCTCGTTCCTCTGGCATCTGGCCACCCACTATGCGTCAATTACCTCTGCCGAATATGCCGCCCGCTTAACGCAGGACGACCGCCAGGAGCAACTGGATCGCCAGCCGGTTGGCACCGGCCCGTTCCAGCTATCCGATTACCGCTCCGGACAATATGTTCGCCTGCAGCGCCACCCCGGCTACTGGCGCGGCAAACCGTTGATGCCCCAGGTGGTGGTCGACCTTGGCTCCGGCGGCACCGGCCGCCTGTCGAAACTGCTCACCGGAGAATGCGACGTGCTGGCCTGGCCGGCCGCCAGCCAGTTGACGATCCTGCGTGACGACCCGCGCCTGCGCCTGACGCTGCGCCCGGGAATGAACATCGCCTGGCTGGCCTTCAACACCGCCAAGCCGCCGCTGGATAACCCTGAGGTGCGCCATGCCCTGGCGCTGGCGATCAACAACCAGCGCCTGATGCAGTCTATCTACTATGGCACCGCGGAGACGGCGGCGTCCATGCTGCCGCGGGCCTCGTGGGCCTACGATAACGACGCTAAAATTACCGAATATAATCCGCAGGAGGCCCGCGCCCGCCTGAAAGCCCTGGGGCTGGAAAACCTGACCCTCAAGCTGTGGGTGCCCACCAGCTCGCAGGCGTGGAATCCCAGCCCGCTGAAAACGGCGGAGCTTATCCAGGCGGATATGGCGCAGATTGGCGTTAAGGTGATTATTGTGCCGGTAGAGGGACGTTTCCAGGAGGCGCGCCTGATGGACATGAGCCACGACCTGACGCTCTCCGGCTGGGCGACGGACAGTAACGATCCGGACAGTTTCTTCCGACCGCTGCTGAGCTGCGCGGCCATCGCCTCGCAAACCAACTTTGCCCACTGGTGTAACCGGGAGTTTGACGACGTGCTGCAAAAAGCGCTGCTCTCGCAGCAGCTCTCCTCGCGGATGGACGCTTACAAAGAGGCGCAGCGGATCCTCGCCCGCGAACTGCCGGTCCTGCCGCTGGCCTCGTCGCTGCGGCTGCAGGCCTACCGCTATGATATGAAAGGCCTGGTGCTCAGCCCTTTCGGTAACGCTTCGTTCGCTGGCGTATCGCGGGAAAATACCGAAGAGGTGAAAAAGCCATGATTATTTTTACCCTGCGCCGTCTGCTGCTGCTGCTGATCACCCTCTTTTTTCTGACCTTTGTCGGTTTCAGCCTGAGCTATTTCACCCCTCATGCCCCACTGCAGGGCGCTTCCCTGTGGAATGCGTGGCTGTTCTGGTTTGAAGGGGTGCTGCACTGGGATTTCGGCGTCTCCAGCATTAACGGCCAGCTGATTTCTGAGCAGTTGCGCGAGGTTTTCCCGGCGACCATGGAGCTGTGCATCCTCGCCTTCGGCTTTGCCCTGCTGATAGGCATTCCGGTGGGGATGATCGCCGGCGTAATGCGCAATAAATGGCCCGATACCCTGATCAGCGCCGTCGCGCTGGTCGGTTTCTCGATCCCGGTCTTCTGGCTGGCGCTGCTCCTGACCCTCTTCTTTTCCCTGACCCTCGGCTGGCTTCCGGTCTCCGGTCGCTTCGATCTGCTGTATGAGGTGAAAAATGTCACCGGTTTCGCGCTGATCGACGCCTGGCTTTCGGACTCGCCGTGGCGCCATGAGATGATCGTCAGCGCCGCCCGGCATATGGTGCTGCCGGTATTGACCCTGGCGGTCGCCCCCACCACTGAAGTGATCCGCCTGATGCGCATTAGCACCAGCGAGGTGTATGACACTAACTATGTAAAAGCGGCCGCCACCCGCGGCGTGTCGCGACGCAAAATTCTACTGCGCCATGTGCTGCACAACGCCCTGCCGCCGGTGATCCCGCGTCTCGGCCTGCAGTTTTCCACCATGCTCACCCTGGCGATGATCACTGAGATGGTGTTCAGCTGGCCAGGACTGGGCCGCTGGCTGATCAACGCCATTCGCCAGCAGGACTACGCGGCGATCTCCGCCGGAGTGATGGTGATTGGCGCGCTGGTGATTATTGTCAACGTAATTTCCGATATTCTCGGTGCCATGGCTAACCCACTGAAACATAAGGAATGGTATGCCCTACGATAGCGTTTATCTGGAAAAGCGTCCGCCCGGCGCGCTGCGCACCGTATGGCGTAAGTTCTATGGCGACACCACGGCGATGATCGGTCTGTACGGCTGCGCGGGCCTGCTGCTGCTCTGCGTCTTCGGCGGCTGGTTCGCCCCCTACGGCATCGACCAGCAGTTCCTCGGCTACCAGCTGTTGCCGCCGTCGTGGTCGCGCTATGGCGAAGTCTCCTTCTTTCTGGGAACCGATGACCTCGGCCGCGATGTGCTGAGCCGACTGCTGAGCGGCGCGGCGCCCACCGTCGGCGGCGCTTTTGTCGTCACCCTCGGCGCCACGCTGTTTGGTCTGGTGCTGGGTGTGATTGCCGGATCGACCCACGGCCTGCGCTCGGCGGTGATGAACCATATCCTCGACACCCTGCTCTCTATTCCCTCGCTGCTGCTGGCGATTATCGTCGTCGCCTTTGCCGGGCCGCATCTGAGCCATGCGATGTTCGCCGTCTGGCTGGCGCTGCTGCCGCGCATGGTGCGCTCCGTCTACAGCATGGTCCACGATGAGCTGGAGAAAGAGTACATCATCGCCGCCCGCCTCGACGGCGCCTCGACGCTGAATATTCTGCTGTTCGCCATCCTGCCCAATATCGCCTCCGGCCTGGTGACCGAGATCACTCGCGCCCTGTCGATGGCCATTCTGGATATTGCCGCGCTGGGCTTTCTTGATCTCGGCGCCCAGCTGCCTTCGCCGGAATGGGGAGCCATGCTGGGCGATGCGCTGGAGCTTATCTATGTGGCGCCGTGGACCGTGATGCTCCCCGGGGCGGCGATTATGCTCAGCGTACTGCTGGTCAACCTGCTGGGCGACGGTATTCGCCGGGCGATCATTGCCGGGGTAGAATAATGCCGTTACTCGATATTCGTCACTTAACCATTGAATTTAAAACCAGCGAAGGCTGGGTAAAAGCCGTCGATCGCGTCAGCCTGACGCTGACCGAAGGCGAAATCCGCGGCCTGGTGGGGGAATCCGGCTCCGGGAAAAGCCTTATTGCCAAAGCTATCTGCGGCGTGACCAAAGACAACTGGCGGGTCACGGCCGACCGCATGCGCTTCGATGACATCGACCTGCTGCGACTGTCGAACCGCGAGCGCCGGAAGCTGATCGGCCATAACGTGTCGATGATTTTTCAGGAGCCCCAGTCGTGCCTCGATCCCTCTGAGCGCATCGGCCAGCAGCTGATTCAGAGTATCCCCGGCTGGACCTACAAGGGCCGCTGGTGGCAACGGCTGGGCTGGCGCAAGCGCCGGGCCATCGAGCTGTTGCACCGCGTCGGCATTAAAGATCACAAAGATGCCATGCGCAGCTTCCCCTATCAGCTGACCGAGGGCGAGTGCCAGAAGGTGATGATCGCCATCGCCCTGGCCAACCAGCCGCGTCTGCTGATTGCCGACGAGCCGACCAACGCCATGGAGCCGACCACCCAGGCGCAGATTATTCGCCTGCTGACGCGGCTCAACCAGAACAACAACACCACCATCTTGCTGATCAGCCATGACCTGCAAATGCTCAGCAAATGGGCGGATAAAATCAACGTCATGTACTGCGGGCAGACGGTGGAGAGCGGGCCCAGCGAAGAGCTGATCACCCTCCCACATCACCCCTACACCCAGGCGTTAATCCGCGCGATCCCGGATTTCGGTAGCGCCATGCCGCATAAAAGTCGCCTCAACACCCTGCCTGGAGCGATCCCGCTGCTGGAGCAGTTGCCTATCGGCTGTCGGCTGGGGCCGCGCTGCCCGTACGCCCAGCGCGAGTGTATCGAAACGCCGCGTCTTACCGGGGCGCGCAACCATCTGTACGCCTGTCATTTCCCGTTGAACATGGAGAAAGAGTGAAATGGTCGAAACATTGCTGGAAGTTCGCCAACTCAGTAAGACCTTTCGCTACCGCACCGGCTGGTTTCACCGTCAGACGGTTGAGGCGGTTAAGCCGCTGAGTTTTACCCTGCGTGAACGGCAGACGCTGGCGATTATCGGCGAGAACGGCTCCGGGAAATCGACCCTCGCGAAGATGCTGGCGGGGATGGTGGAACCCACCAGCGGCGAACTGCTGATTGACGATCATCCGCTGACTTTTGGGGATTACTCCTACCGCAGCCAGAAGATACGCATGATCTTTCAGGATCCGTCGACCTCGCTGAACCCGCGCCAGCGCATCTCGCAGATCCTCGATTTTCCGCTGCGACTGAATACCGATCTCGACGCCGAGGCGCGGCAGAAGCAGATAATCGACACCCTGCGCATGGTCGGTCTGCTGCCGGACCACGTCAGCTACTACCCCCATATGCTGGCGCCCGGTCAGAAGCAGCGTCTCGGCCTCGCCAGGGCGCTGATCCTGCGCCCGAAGGTTATCGTCTGCGATGAGGCGCTGGCCTCGCTGGATATGTCGATGCGCTCCCAGCTTATCAACCTGATGCTGGAGCTGCAGGAGAAACAGGGCATCTCCTATATCTATGTCACTCAGCACCTGGGAATGATGAAACACATCAGCGATCAGGTGCTGGTGATGCATAACGGCGAAGTGGTCGAGCGCGGCAGCACTGCCGATGTGCTGGCCTCGCCGCTGCACGACCTGACCCGGCGCCTGATCGCCGGCCACTTCGGGGAAGCCCTCACCGCCGACGCCTGGCGCAAAGACGGGAAATAGCTGGCAGGCAACGGCAGGGGCGGCCCTCACGCCGCCCTTGTCATTCAGGTAGAAGGGAAAAGACTCTGCGCCGGCAGCGACCGGCGGTCAAAGCGGCGCAGCGCGTAGTAAAGAACCCCGGTGCCAAACCAGCCTATTATCCATGAGACATCGTTACCGGCGAAGATCCACGTGAGCGAACCATGGAACAACGGGTTCTCAATGAACGGCAACTGGATAAGCACACCGACGATATACAGGGTGATCGCGTACAGGTTCCAGAACCCGTAGCGTTGCTGCGGGTCGCTTAGCGCCGGAATATCGATGGCGCCCTTCGAGATAAGATAATAATCCGTCAGACAGATGGCGCTCCACGGCACGAAGAACGCCAGCAGAAACAGAAGAAAATGCGTGAAATGCTTTAAGAAAGCGGGTTCGCTAAGCAACGCGATAATGCAGGAAGCCGTCACCATCAGCACCACGAATGCAATGCGACACTTTTGCGACAGCACGGTTTGCCGGCGGAAGGCGGAAACAATGGTGGTCAGCGACATAAAGCTGCCGTACGCATTGAGGGTAGTGAAGGTAATTTTACCAAAACAGATGGCGAAATAGATAACCATGGCCATCGCCTGACTCTTACCTAATCCCACCAGATAGCTCACCTCGTGACCAGGGAACGCGCTGCCGGCAATGGCCGCTGTCAGAACCCCGAGCGTCATCGACGTTTGGGTACCCAATACGGTGCCGAAAAACACTGAGCACCACGTTTTCGTGGCGGAAACATCGCGTGGCAGGTAGCGCGAATAGTCGGATACATAGGGGCAAAAAGCGATCTGCCACGATGAGGAGAGCGATACGGCTAATAAAAACGTCGGCAGCGAAAAATGGTTATTGTGCGCGAGCGCACTGAGATCGGCCGAAAGTAGCAGCGTGATGAACATATAAACGAAGGCGAGAATTCCGACGATACTCGCCAGTTTGCCCAGCTTGTGGATCACCTTATAACCGAGGACGGCGATAACGATAATAATCGCACTGAATATCAGCATCCCGGCTACGTGGCTGATATTCAGTAGTTTAGCCATTGCCTGCCCGGCCAATACGGTGCCGCTGGCAGAAAAACCGATATACATGACGCAAACCAGCACCAGCGGCACCACCGCGCCAAAAACCCCAAACTGGGCGCGGCTAAGGATCATTTGCGGAAGTCCCAGTCGCGGTCCCTGCAGCGCATGCAGAGACATCACCGCCGCCCCCAGCATCTGACCGACCAGAAGCCCGACCAGAGACCACACTACATCGCCGCCCAGCACAACGGCTAAAGCGCCAGTGACAATCGCCGTAATTTGCAGATTGCCGCCAAACCAAAGGGTGAACTGGCTAAAAGGGTGTCCATGCCGTTCGCTTTCCGGGATGTAATCAATCGACCGCCTTTCACTCATTCCAGCATAATTGCTCTTTGACTGCCCGTCTGTAGACGAAAACGAAGACATAGATTCCTCACTCAAGTTATTAATATCACCTCACTCAATCGTTCTTGTATATACAAGCATTGACAACTCACCGCCTTGCATGCACTCTCATTTTGTGACGAATATGTAAAATATTTGTATTGCAGAAAGTTACTAAACTAGCTCAAGGCGGTGCTTATTGTTGACGCCGGAAGCGATTAACTAAGGTATGCTGCCCATGATGGTCCCTTTTCAACTTTCGACGCTCCCCGTCACGCCGTGGAAAAACGGCGGCGGAGAGACGCGCGAAATCATCTGCGTACCCGCTCCAGATGCCCCTTTTCTCTGGCGAGCGAGTATTGCCACCCTGCAGGCGGATGGCCCTTTCTCCCCCTTTCCTGGCGTCGACCGGGTCATTACTCTGCTGGCGGGGCAGCCGCTACGGCTGTGTGGCGAGAATATCGACCAACCGCTGGCGCTCTGGCAGCCGTGGGCTTTCCCCGGCGAATGGGCGCTGTCCAGCGTCGGGATCGTTGCGCCAGGGCTGGACTTCAATATCATGACTCAGCGCGGGCGCGCGTCGGCGACAGTTCAGGTCGTTAGCGACCTGCAATGCCCTGCCAGCGAGGGGGTCGCTTATGTTCTACAAGGCGAGTGGGATCTGGCCGGGCGACGCTGCGCGGCCGGCAGCGGCCTCTGCTGGCGCGGTGGATCCCCGCGGAATCTGCGTCCCGTGGGCAGCAATGGACGCCTGCTGCTGGCGGAGATCGCGCTCAAATAATCGTCAGGAGAGATGATATACTGCAGCTATCGCGATGTACTTTTGCCCCCCGCGGCGCGGACCGGCTGAAAAATATCGTGACACAAGGGGTCGTCAGTGGGATATAATTCCCGGCTAAATTTGAGTTATTTTGAAATAACAATGTTAACGTTATGATTGTTAAAGTAAAAATAAGCAATAACGATAAGGATTAAAGCTATGGGTTTTCTTTCCGGTAAGCGCATTTTGATCACTGGCGTCGCCAGCAAACTGTCCATCGCCTACGGCATCGCGCAGGCAATGCACCGCGAAGGCGCGGAACTGGCATTCACCTATCAGAATGAGAAACTGAAAGGTCGCGTAGAAGAGTTTGCTGCCGCGCTGGGTTCTGACATTGTGCTGCCGTGCGACGTTGCTGAAGATGAGAGCATCACCGCGCTGTTCACCGAGCTGGAAAAAGTCTGGCCAAAATTCGATGGTTTCGTCCACTCAATCGGTTTTGCCCCGGCTGACCAGTTAGACGGCGACTACGTTGACGTTGTCACTCGCGACGGCTTTAAAATCGCGCACGACATCAGCGCTTACAGCTTCGTGGCAATGGCCAAAGCCTGCCGCGGCATGCTGAACCCGGGTTCGGCTCTGCTGACGCTCTCCTACCTGGGCGCAGAGCGCGCGATCCCGAACTATAACGTGATGGGTCTGGCCAAAGCCTCTCTGGAAGCTAACGTCCGCTATATGGCTAACGCCATGGGTCCGGAAGGCGTTCGCGTCAATGCCATCTCTGCCGGTCCTATCCGTACGCTGGCCGCGTCCGGTATTAAAGATTTCCGTAAAATGCTGGCGCACTGCGAAGCGGTCACCCCGATCCGTCGCACCGTCACCATTGAAGATGTGGGTAACAGCGCAGCCTTCCTGTGCTCCAACCTGTCTGCGGGGATCTCCGGTGAAGTCGTTCACGTTGACGGCGGGTTCAATATCGCCGCCATGAACGAGCTGGAACTGAAATAAGTTCCTTCCCCTCCTCGCCCCGGTGAGGAGGGTTCTTCCATCCCCCACGCCTTACGCCCACCTGTTATTCCAATCGGCTATTTGTTAGCACGTATCAATATTTTCTCCTGCTTCCGGGTTACGCCAGGATAGTTCTGCATAAACGATCCGCGGAACGGCGGTTCGCCACATACCGAACAAGGAAAGCCCATGGAGCCACGCCGCGTGAATGGCAAAAATCACTGGTATCACGAAACCCAGTCAACAATCTGCCCGGTGGATGTCCTGCCGCTCGTCCCTGAAGCCGCCCATGTTGAAGACCGCTTTTTGCTGGACCTGACGCTGCCGGCCGCCTGGCTACGTGCCCACGCTGACTGGCTACACCCCGCACGCCAGCTGGCCGAACTGCTGTTTCCCGACCAGGTGGCGGTGAGTCGCCTGCAGACCTTTACCGCTTACGATCGACTCAGCACCGCGCTCACCGTCGCCCAGGTCTACGGCGTCCAGCGGCTGTGTAACCACTACGCCGCCCGCCTTGCTCCCCTGCCAGGCCCCGATTCCTCGCGCGAGAGCAACCGTCGTCTGGCGCAAATCACGCAATATGCTCGTCAGCTTGCCGGTTCGCCCTCGGTTATTAACGCTCTCTCCCGTAGCCAGCTGGACGAAGTGGGCTTAACCAGTCGGGACATTATTCTGTTCAACCAGATTATCGGATTCGTCGGCTTCCAGGCGCGGGCGATTGCCGTCCTGCAGGCGGCCCAGGGCTTTCCGGTGCGCTGGATCCCCGGTATGCCCCAGCAAGAGGAGGCACCCGCGGAACTGTTCGCCCCGCCGCCGGGAGCATGGCAGGCAGACATTGCGGATCCCGACCTGCAGTATGCCGATGATGAGCGTCAGCGGCGCATCGCCGGCTGGCAGTCGCTGCCCGGTCTGGGCGAGCTGGCGCCGCTGCTGGCCTGCGACCCACAGTTATTCGCGCCTCTGGAGACCTTGATCCGCCAGCTCAGCACGGATGATACCTTTGGCCCGCAGGTCGCCTTACTCACGGCGCGCACCAATGGCAGCCCCACCTGTTTTGACGCCTGGCTCCCCCACTGGCAGGGTGAAGAGGAGTTCGCCAGCCATCTGCGGGAGGGCGACCAGGCCCTCCATCACTGGCTCCAGCAGCATCCTCAGGCCCGGTCTCTCGTGACCGCGGTGCAGCTGTTAACCCGCTCGCCTGACCGGTTTAGCGCCGCCCAGTTAACGCCCCTCGCGGAATATCGACTCTCTGAGCAACAAGCAATCGATCTGTTGATCTGGAGCGGGCTGTGCGGATGGATGAATCGTCTGAAAATCGCCCTCGGCAATGTGCGTCAGCAGACGTAAATTGCTGAAACAGCGCTTGCTGCGGCAGGCATATTCGCGTAAAAATGTCAGCCGCTCTTTTAGCCACGAAAATACCTAATTATGTTTCAGGATAACCCGCTGCTAGCGCAGCTTAAACAGCAACTGCATTCCCAGACGCCGCGCGCGGAAGGGGTCGTTAAGGGCACGGAAAAGGGCTTTGGCTTCCTCGAAGTGGACGCTCAGAAGAGCTACTTCATTCCGCCGCCGCAGATGAAAAAAGTGATGCATGGCGACCGTATCGTCGCGGTGATCCATTCTGAAAAAGAACGCGAAAGCGCCGAGCCGGAATCGCTGGTTGAGCCCTTCCTGACTCGTTTTGTCGGTAAAGTCCAGAAGAAAGACGATCGCCTCGCTATCGTTCCTGACCATCCGCTGCTGAAAGACGCCATTCCCTGCCGCGCCGCCCGCGGCGTTGAGCACGATTTTAAACAGGGTGACTGGGCCGTCGCCGAGATGCGCCGTCATCCATTAAAAGGCGACCGCGGATTTTACGCGGAGTTGACCCAGTTCATCACTTTTAGCGACGACCACTTCGTCCCATGGTGGGTAACCCTGGCGCGCCATAATCTTGAGAAAGAGGCACCGGACGGCGTCGCCACCGAGATGCTCGACGAGGGGCTGACGCGCCGCGACCTAACCGCCCTCGACTTCGTCACCATTGACAGCGCCAGCACCGAAGATATGGACGATGCGTTGTATGCCGAGTCCACTGCTGATGGCAAACTGCTGCTGACGGTCGCCATTGCCGACCCGACCGCCTGGATTGCCGAAGGCAGCAAGCTGGATAACGCCGCAAAAGTGCGCGCCTTTACCAACTATCTGCCGGGCTTCAACATTCCAATGCTGCCGCGCGAGCTGTCGGACGACCTCTGCTCCCTGCGCGCTAACGAAGTGCGCCCGGTGCTGGCCTGCCGGATGACCCTGGCGGCCGATGGCACCATCGAAGACAATATCGAGTTCTTTGCCGCCACCATCGAATCGAAAGCCAAGCTGGCCTATGACGACGTCTCTGACTGGCTGGAAGGCCGCGGCAGCTGGCAGCCGGACAGCGAGGCGATCGCGCAGCAAATTACGCTGCTGAAGGACGTGTGCCAGCGTCGTAGCGAATGGCGTCAGACCCATGCGCTGGTGTTCAAAGACCGTCCGGACTACCGTTTTGTTCTCGGCGAAAAAGGCGAAGTGCTGGATATCGTCGCGGAACCGCGTCGCATTGCCAACCGCATTGTCGAAGAGTCGATGATCGCCGCCAACATCTGTGCCGCCCGCGTTCTGCGCGACAAGCTCGGCTTCGGCGTTTATAACGTTCATACCGGTTTCGACCCGGCGAATACCGAGCAGTTGGCCGCCCTGCTGAAAACCCATGATGTGCACGTCGACCCGACGGAAGTGCTCACCCTGGAAGGGTTCTGCAAGCTGCGCCGGGAACTGGACGCTCAGCCGACCGGTTTCCTCGACAGCCGCATTCGCCGCTTCCAGTCGTTTGCGGAAATCAGCACCGAGCCGGGCCCGCACTTTGGTCTTGGGCTTGAAGCCTATGCCACCTGGACCTCGCCGATCCGTAAGTATGGCGACATGATCAACCACCGTCTGCTGAAAGCCATCATTAAAGGCGAGACCATTGCGCGTCCCCAGGATGAAGCCACCGTGCAGATGGCGGAGCGCCGTCGTCTCAACCGGATGGCCGAGCGCGACGTCGCCGACTGGCTGTACGCCCGTTTCCTCAACGATAAAGCCGGGACCGATACCCGCTTCGCGGCGGAGATCATCGACGTCAGCCGCGGCGGGATGCGCGTGCGTCTGGTGGACAATGGCGCGGTCGCCTTTATTCCGGCCCCGTTCCTCCACGCCGTGCGCGACGAACTGGTGTGCAGTCAGGAGAACGGTACCGTGCAGATCAAAGGTGAAGTAGTCTATAAAGTGACTGACGTTATCGATGTCACTATCGCTGAAGTTCGCATGGAAACCCGCAGCATTATTGCGCGTCCGGCGGTCTGACGCCCCTTCACAGCGGTTCCTGCGGGAACCGCTGCTTCTTTCCTCTCTATCCAGCCATTTCCGTCGCACCGATTAAGGTTGTGCGTTTTTTTCGCTTCTCTTTTTCATTCATTTTTAGCATCATTGATTTCATTCGTTTTTGTTACCAGGATAATGCCATGTCAGATGTGAATGCCCACCTGCTCGCTCAACGTATCGATACCGTGCTGGATATTCTGGTTGCCGGTGATTACCATTCTGCGATCCATAATCTGGAGATCCTCAAAGCGGAGCTGCTGGCGCTGGCGGCGGACGATGCTGAACAACAAAACCAACCCAAGGCGCCCTGGGAAATCTGAATATCAGCCATGCCGCAGCCGGCCATATGGACCGGTTGCTCGCCATATAGCCCCCTAACAGTGATGTTGCTATGAACGCCCGACAACAAAGTATTTTGCAAGTGGTCATCGATAAAGGCCGCATGAGCGTCGCCGATCTGGCGAAGATGACCGGTGTCTCTGAGGTTACTATTCGTCAGGATTTGAATTTGCTGGAAAAGCAGAGCTATTTGCGCCGTACTCATGGCTATGCCGTACCGCTGGACAGCGAAGATGTCGAAACCCGCATGATGACCCATTTCGCCATTAAGCGTGAGCTGGCCAGCCGGGCTGCGGCGCTAGTGAATACCGGTGAAACGGTATTTATCGAAAACGGCAGCAGCAATGCCCTGCTGGCGCGTACGCTGGCCGAGCGCGGCGATATCACCATCATTACCGTCAGCAGCTATATCGCCCATCTGCTGAAAGAGACCCCAGGAGAGGTGATCCTGCTGGGCGGAATTTATCAGAAACGCAGTGAGAGTATGGTCGGTCCGCTAACCCGTCAGTTCATCCAGCAGGTGCATTTCAGCAAAGCCTTCATCGGGATCGACGGTTGGCAGGCGGAAACCGGCTTTACCGGCCGCGATATGATGCGTGCGGACGTGGTGAACGCCGTGCTGGAGAAGCATTGTGAGGCAATTATTCTTAGCGACAGTTCAAAATTCAGCGCGGTACATCCCTATCCGCTCGGTCCCGCCGGCCGCTTTAATCGCGTTATTACCGACGATCGCTTACCGGACGCCTGTCGCGAACAATTGCTCCGCAGCGGCCTGACCGTCGATATCGTGCCCTACATCTGATCCTCCGCCGCCCCATCTCCTGCCAAAGCGCCGGAAGGGGCGCTTTATCGCTCTGAGAGTATTCCGAGCCGCTAATTAAGACTTTTTACCTGACGATAAATTTTAAAAAAAGTAAAATTATTATTAGCGATATAACAGGAAGTGACTATCACCTGCGTGATTTTCGTGACACCTGCGCACCTTAACTTCATGGAATTGCCCTAAAGCTGCTTTATCAGGCTATGCTTAGAGGAGCGCTGTAATCCATGAATAGATTATTCAGGAGAAAAAAAATGATGACTTCAACGAGCAAAAAAATGGCTGCTGTCGTTCTGGCTGTCACTGTAGCAATGTCTCTGAGCGCTTGCTCTAACATGTCTAAACGCGATCGTAACACGGCTATCGGTGCTGGCGCCGGCGCTATCGGTGGTGCGGTGTTAACTGACGGTAGCGCGCTCGGTACCCTGGGTGGCGCAGCAGTCGGTGGTATTATTGGTCACCAGGTCGGAAAATAATTTAATTATCTGACGAAATAAAAGAATAATTCACACGAATTGACTTACGCACGTTAAATCATTCAAGGCCGCGGCATTTACCGCGGCCTTGTTATTTCAACCAGACCATTGGAGCAGAGGGAAAATAGCGATCAGCCACCGGCTAACTTGACCTTCATCCCTTTCGCCTCAAGCAGCGACTTGAGTAAATCCCGCTTATCGCCCTGGATCTCGATCACGCCATCTTTCACCGCGCCGCCGCAGCCGCATTTCTTTTTCAACTCTGCCGCCAGAGCGGTTAGCGCAGCATCGTCGGTATCAATCCCGCTAATCAGACAGACGCCTTTGCCCTTGCGGCCGCTGGTCTGGCGCTGGATCCGCACAATGCCGTCGCCTTTCGGGCGCACCGGCGCCGGTTTCGCCTCGTCGATACGCCCGGTTTCGGTGGAGTAGACCAGACGGCTGTTGGAATCGCTCATTATGCCCCCTTGCGCAGAGAATCGTTGATCGCCCGCAGCGTCGCGGCTGGATCCGCCGACTGAGTAACCGGGCGACCAATCACCATATAGTCTACCCCAGCTTCCTGAGCCTGCTCAGGAGTCATAATTCGCCGCTGATCGCCAGCGTCGCTGCCCTGCGGACGAATCCCCGGGGTCACCAGCTTAAACGCCTGCCCCAACTCATGCTTAAAGCGCACCGCCTCCTGGGCTGAACACACCACCCCATCAAGGCCGCAGCGTTGGGTCAGCGCCGCCAGCTTCGCCGCGTAGTCAGCCGGAGATAAGGTAATGCCCAGATCCTGTAGATCGCTGGACTCCATGCTGGTGAGCACCGTGACAGCGATCAGCAGCGGCGCATCTTTGCCAAACGGCAGCAGCGCTTCGCGCGCGGCGGTCATCATTCGCGCGCCGCCGGAAGCATGGACATTCACCATCCATACGCCCAGCTCAGCCGCTGCGGCCACCGCGCGGGCGGTGGTGTTGGGAATATCGTGAAACTTAAGGTCCAGGAACACCTCAAACCCACGCTGATGCAGATCGCGGACAAACTGCGGGCCCAGCAGGGTGAACATCTCTTTGCCCACCTTCAGGCGGCAGTCGCGCGGGTCGATGCGGTCGACAAATGCCAGCGCTTTATCGCGATTATCATAGTCGAGCGCAACCACAACGGGAGAGGATGTGACAGCGCGGGAAGATGGGATAGCTGTAGACGTCATGACCAGACCTTAGTGTTGATGGGCGCCGGGGTGGCGCAAAAAAGGTAAACGGGCAGCATTCTACCTGTGAAGCGAACAAAATAACAGACTGCCGTACCTGCCCTGACCGGACGATGGCGCTGCCGGGGCCGCGCCTGGAGAGGAGTGAAGCCATAAGTATGTTGTAACTAACGGAGGCCTTTTTTTTGGCTTTACTGGCCGTCGAGACCGCGAATGGGTTTAATGGTCGCCCACGAGCGGCAGGACGGACAATGCCAGTAGAGTGTATGAGCGGTAAACCCGCATTTCTGGCAGCGATAGCGTGGTTTGCTGCGCACCTGCTCACCAACCATGTTTCGCAGCACCCCAAGGCTTTCTTTCGCCCGCCCTTCTTCCGCTTCGTTGAGATGGTAGTCCATCAGCTTATGGAAGACGCGCATGGTCGGGTGGCGTTCCAGCTGCCGGGTAACGTAGTTTTGCGCCGCTTCGACGCCTTCCCGCTGCTCAAGGATCTGCGCCAGCATCAGTTCGGCGGTCGCCCCGGCGTTCTCCTCCACGCAGCGGCGCAGAAAAACTTCCCATTCATCGGTTTTGCCGAGCTGCTGGTAGCAGGTCTGCAGCATCTCCAGCGTTTCACCCACCAGCTCTTTATCCTGATCGATAACCCGCTCGAGGCTCTCCACCGCTTTGGCGTAGTCGCCCTTTTCCATCCACACCCGGCCCATCATGATCGATACCCGGGCGCTGTTGCGGTCCGCGGCGGCGCCTTTTCTCAACAACGCCATCGCTTTATCCAGATCGTTGGCTGCCATCTGCTGCAGGGCCAGTTCGCACCAGAAGTTGGCGATTTCGCCACGATGTTTCTCTTTCCCTAGCTTCACCAGCCGTTCAGCCACTTCAATAGCCGACTGCCAGTCGCTGGTCGCCTGGTAAATCTGCAGCAGTTGCTGCAGCGCGCCGAGGCGGAAATCGGTCTCATCCACCAGCTGTTTGAACATGTCTTCCGCGCGGTCATACAGTCCGGCGGCCATATAATCCCGTCCCAGCTGCTGCACCGCTAACAGGCGCTGATCGTAGGTTAACGACGCGCTTTCCATCAGGCTCTGGTGAATTCGGATCGCGCGGTCGACTTCGCCGCGCGAACGGAACAAATTACCGAGCGTCAGGTGCGCCTCAACGGTACCGGTATCCTCTTTCAGCATATCAAGGAACAGGTCGACGGCTTTATCCTGCTGGTTGCTGAGCAGGAAGTTAACCCCCGCCACGTAATCTCGCGACAGGCGGCTCGCATCGTCCTGTTTGGACTGTTGTGCACTTCTGCGCCCCATGTACCAGCCGTAAGCGGCGGCAACGGGTAAAAGCAGAAACAACAACTCCAGCATAAGAGGTTATTCCTTCACCGCAGGCACGCCTGCGTCGACAGCCGCCGGGCTGACGGGGGCAATCTGATGCTCAAGACGCTTAATTTTCCGCTCCGCGCGCGCCAGTGAGACACGCACCCGCAGCCAGAACAGGCCGCAGATCAGCCAGCCAATGGCAAAGCCCGCGGCAAACAGCACCGCCAGCAGCGTCGATATGCGGAATTCACCCTGAGCGAGTAAATAGTTGAAAGTGACCTGTTGGTCATTCTGCGCCCCCAGCGTCACTGAAATGACGAAGATTGCTAACACCAGTAAGAAAATGAGTAAATATTTCACATGACTTCCCGTTATGTGGGTTGCGCGAAAAAAGCCCGCTTTCAGCCCTATAAAGTATCATTTTCGCCGCAGCGGTGGAATGAAAAAGCATGGCAACTCTTTAGGATATGCGGTCGGATGCCGCTAAAATCAACATTATTCCGCTTCAGGCATCCGTTTTTTAATATCCTGCGCCTCTTCTCCGGGCGGCGAGAGCGGCCCACAAAGGCGCTGCGTCAGCCAGCAGGCCACCGTGACCAGCAGCCAGGAGATCAGCGTGGCGACGATGAGATCCAGCGGCCAGTGCATGCCCAGCGCCAGGCGACTGCCCATCACCGCCGTCGCCCACACCAGCAGCACCGCGATTGTGCCCCAGCGGCGACGCGGCCACAGCAGCCCCGCAGCGAGTAACGCCCAGCTGGCGGCAAACATGGTGTGACCTGACGGGAAAGCAAACCCCGTCTCCTTCTGCCAGTGTTTGCGTAAAAATGACGGAATGTCCTGCGCCTGCGCCAGCTGTTCATGCACCAGTTTAGCGCGTTCTTTACGCTTTAACGCGTAGAATTGCGTCACCGGCACCTGCCTTGTGTTTTCCAGCCAGATGACGAACGGTCTCGGCTCCTGGACCCGCGCCTTGACCCAGGATTTCGCCCCCTGTCCCGCCAGGATAGCGGCGGCAAGGATAAGGAACAGGATCAACGCCGCGCGCAGCCGAAAGCGCAGACACCAGAGGAACCAGCCGCAAAGCACGACATGAGTGATAATTCCCCACGGCTGGGTCACCGTTTCCGTCACCCACCACAGGCTTTTCAACATGGCAACCGGCAGTCCAGGCTGCCACAGCCACCCGGAAAGCCAGACCGTGAGGGGCATAACCAGCAGCAGCGCCGCCGCGAGAGCAGTTCGTCGGGCTATCAACAGCATTTTCTCTCCTTCTCCTTGTAGATGAACATCATAGCGGAAAGTAGATCGTTTGTGCGCTTTCCACACGGCTAACCGTTCGCGATTAGGAGAACGTCCAGGCGTTGTGGCAAAATAGCGGGAAACAGAAAGCACAGTCAGGTGCTGACAGAATCTGGAGAATCACATGCAGCTTAAACGTGTGGCAGAAGCCAAACTGCCAACCCCCTGGGGCGATTTCCTGATGGTGGGTTTTGAAGAACTGGCAACCGGACAGGATCATGTCGCGCTGGTATATGGCGATATATCAGGGCAGTCGCCGGTCCTCGCCCGCGTACATTCAGAGTGTTTGACGGGCGATGCCCTGTTTAGCCTGCGCTGTGATTGCGGCTTTCAGCTGGAAGCGGCTCTGTCGCATATCGCTGAAGAAGGTCGGGGGATCCTGCTGTATCACCGCCAGGAAGGACGCAACATTGGTTTATTGAATAAGATCCGCGCCTACGCGCTGCAGGATCAGGGCTACGACACTGTCGAAGCGAACCATCAGCTTGGCTTCGCCGCCGATGAGCGCGATTTCACCTTGTGCGCCGACATGTTCAAATTGCTCAACGTTGAGCAGGTGCGGTTATTAACCAATAACCCGAAAAAAGTGGAAATTCTTACCGAAGCCGGGATCAACATTGTGGAGCGGGTGCCGCTGATCGTCGGGCGTAACCCGAAAAACGCTCACTATCTGGACACCAAAGCCGCCAAGATGGGCCATCTGCTGAACAGCAAGCCGACGGAATAAACCGGTGGAATAACCGAAAAAGGGCCAGCGATGCTGGCCCTTTGTTTCACAGCATATTACGAATAACGTAGTGCAGGATGCCGTCGTTGCGGTAGTAGGTGAGTTCGGTCGCCGTGTCGATACGGCACCGACAAGGGATCGCTTCCTGCGAGCCGTCAGCGCGAGTCAGGGTCACCGGCACCGTAGCGCCAGGCTGAAGCGACTGCAGATTGCTAATATCAATCCGCTCTTCCCCGGTCAACCGTAGCGTTTTGCGGGTGACGCCCTGCGGGAACTCCAGCGGCAAAATGCCCATTCCGATCAGGTTGGAACGATGGATACGCTCGAAGGACTCGGCGATCACTACTCGAATCCCCAGCAGGCGCGGCCCCTTCGCCGCCCAGTCACGGCTGGAACCTGATCCATACTCCTTACCGGCAATCACCGCCAGCGGTGTGCCCTCAGCCTTGTACAGCATCGCCGCATCGTAGATCGCCATCGGTTCAGGATCCGGCAGATGGCGGGTCATGCCCCCTTCCACCCCTGGGACCATTTCGTTACGGATGCGGATATTGGCGAAGGTGCCACGCATCATCACCTCATGGTTACCGCGACGGGAACCATAGGAGTTAAAGTCGCGCCGGGCAACCCCATGCTCCTGCAGATAGCGGCCTGCCGGACTATCGGCTTTGATGCTCCCCGCCGGCGAAATGTGGTCCGTGGTGACTGAGTCGCCCAGCATGGCGAGGATCCGCGCGCCGCGAATATCCTCTACCGGCAGCGGCTCGGCGCCCATCTCGTCAAAGAACGGCGACAAGCGAATATAGGTCGAATCCTCCTGCCAGTCGTAGGTATCTGACGCCTCCACCTTGATCGCCTTCCACTCCTCAGTGCCGGAAAACACTTCCGCGTACTCTTTGCGGAACATCTCGGTGGAGACCTGTTCCACCGCGCGGGCAATCTCCTCCCCGCTCGGCCAGATATCTTTCAGATAGACCGGCTCGCCATTCTTGCCCTGTCCCAACGGCTCGCGGGTGAGGTCGATATTCATGTTCCCCGCCAGCGCATAGGCGACCACCAACGGCGGCGAGGCCAGCCAGTTGGTTTTCACCAGCGGATGAATACGCCCTTCGAAGTTACGGTTACCGGAGAGCACTGCCCCGACGGTCAGATCGCCTTTTTTGATCGCTTCTTCGATAGGTTCAGGCAATGGACCGGAGTTACCGATACAGGTGGTGCAACCATATCCCACCAGATTGAAGCCGAGCTGGTCGAGGTAAGGCGTCAGGCCGGCATGGGCCAGATAATCCGACACCACTTTCGAGCCTGGGGCCAGGGAAGCTTTCACCCACGGCTGCGGCTGCAGGCCGCGTTCGACGGCTTTTTTCGCCAGCAGGCCGGCGGCCATCAACACGCTGGGGTTAGAGGTATTGGTGCAGGAGGTAATCGCTGCAATAGCCACCGCGCCATCCGGTAGCGAATAGTGATGCCCGTTCAGCGTATAGTCAACCGGCTGACGCTGACGCTGAAGGTGGTTAACCTCCAGCTCGCCGCTGGCGGCGAAGGCTTTCGGAACATCGCCCAGCGCCACGCGATCCTGCGGTCGCTTCGGCCCGGCGAGGCTCGCTTCGACGCTGCTCATATCCAGCGCCAGGGTACTGGTAAAGACCGGCTCATCGCCAGGCTGGCGCCACATGCCCTGGGCTTTAGCGTAGGCTTCCACCAGCGCGACCTGTTCTTCGCTACGGCCGCTGAGACGCATATAGCTGAGCGTTACGTCATCGATAGGGAAAAAGCCACAGGTGGCGCCATACTCCGGCGCCATATTGGCGATGGTCGCCCTGTCGGCAAGGGGTAAGGTATCCAGGCCGTCACCGTAGAATTCAACAAACTTGCCGACGACGCCATGCTGACGCAGCATTTGGGTAACCGTCAGTACCAGGTCAGTGGCGGTGATGCCTTCGCGCAGTTTGCCGCTGAGCTTAAAGCCCACAACATCGGGGATCAGCATTGACACCGGCTGGCCCAGCATAGCGGCTTCCGCTTCAATCCCGCCCACGCCCCAGCCCAGCACGCCAAGACCATTAATCATGGTGGTATGGGAGTCGGTGCCCACCAGCGTATCCGGCCACGCCATCCACTGGCCGTTCACCTCCTCGCTCCAGACCGCCCGGCCAAGGTATTCCAGGTTCACCTGGTGGCAAATACCGGTGCCCGGCGGCACCACGCTGAAGCGGCTGAAGGCCTGCTGCCCCCAGCGCAGAAAAGCGTAGCGTTCGTGGTTCCGCTCCATTTCCAGGCGGACGTTGTCTTCGAAGGCCTCGTCGTCGCCGAAGCGGTCAACGGTCACCGAGTGGTCGATCACCAGGTCAACCGGCGATAGCGGATTAACCTTCGCCGTATCGCCGCCAAGGCGTTTCACCGCCTCGCGCATGGCGGCCAGATCCACTACCGCCGGCACGCCGGTAAAGTCCTGCATCAGGACGCGTGCCGGACGGTAGGCGATTTCCCGGTCGGCATGGGCCTGTTGCAGCCAGCCGGCCAGGGCGCGAATATCTTCTTCAGTTACCGAGTCACCGTCCTGCCAGCGCAGCAGGTTCTCCATCAGCACCTTCAGCGACTTGGGCAGTCGACTGATCTCGCCCAGCTGCTTCTCCGCCAACGGCAGACTGTAGTAATGCCAGGTTTTATCGTTGACCTGCAGCGTGTCCTTACTGGCTTCTCGTAGGGTTGACGACATAGCTCCTCCTTTATCTCAGGGATGGCATACCCTGATTCTCCTCAGGGTCTCCATTAAAGATAACACATACTGAGCATAACACTTTGATAACAACCCAAATTGCTAAATACGACGAGACAGAGAGAGAGGAAACGGGAATTATCCGAGAGCAGGCGAAATAGCACCAAAATAGTGCAAAGAGGGCGTATGCCGATATTGTATTAGTACACGAGGACAAAAAAAGAGCTAATCGGCCAGCTGGCAGTGATTAGCTCTGGTGAGTGATTTCAGGTTGGATGAATCCAGCGGCAAAATATATTCTCCCTGTATTGCCGGTCACTGATTTTATATTACAGTTTCCTTTCACTGTCATAAAAATGACATGTATCTACAACGATGACCTACAGCTTTAGCTGACAATCCAGATGTTGCAGATGGTGAGCGCGATGATGCTCCAGAACATCGCCAACCCTACCAACACTACGCCCCATACGCGACTACGCAGAACGGGATCGATTTCGGTTTTGTCATTCTCGTATGACATCGCCAGTTTCATGTAATCGATATTACTTATCATATTGTCACCACCAATTGCTCAAATCATCAGGTACAGATAAATCTTAATTATGGATAAAAGATTAATCCAGTGAATTTAGGCCTGATGGAATATATTTAACCGGTTATTTGATCGCGGCGGGCATAATGAAAAACGTGTTGACAAAAATTATTAATTTTGTGATTGGTTCGAGGTTTAAGTTGTTAAATACAGTCCATCATAGTTAATGGCACTCCTCGCAGGGAGTGCCATTATTATTTTCAGGGTTATTTTTCCGGAAGTTTTATATCTTTGAACATCGCTTCAATATCTTCATTCGAGCGTAAAGCCACCGCGGTATCTACCACGTCCCTGGTCAAATGGGGAGCAAAACGTTGAATAAAATCATACATGTAGCTTCGTAAGAAGGTGCTACGGCGGAAACCTATCTTAGTGGTGCTGTGGCTGAAAATACCGTTCGCATCCAGCTTCACCAGATCCGGGTCAGAGACCGGATCCACCGCCATGCTGGCGATTACCCCTACCCCCAGCCCCAGGCGAACATAGGTTTTGATGACGTCGGCATCGGTGGCGGTAAAAACAATGCGCGGCGTCAGGCCCGCACGGTTAAACGCGGTATCCAGTTCGGAGCGGCCGGTAAAACCAAAGGTATAGGTTACCAATGGATACTGGGCCAGTTCCTCTATGGACACCGAGCCCTTGGTGGCCAGAGGATGCTCGGGGGTCACTACAATCGACCGGTTCCAGTGATAGCATGGCAGCATCACCAGATCGTCATACAGATGCAGCGCCTCGGTGGCGATGGCGAAATCGGCATTGCCTTTCGACACAGCCTCCGCGATCTGAGTCGGCGAGCCCTGATGCATATGCAGCGACACCCGCGGGTAGCGTTCAATAAACCCCTTGATCACTCCCGGTAACGCATAGCGCGCCTGGGTATGGGTGGTGGCGACGTAAAGAGACCCTTTGTCAGGCCAGGTATGCTCTCCGGCGACAGATTTGATGGCATCGACTTTCGACAGCACTTCGCGGGCGATGCGGATGATCTCCTGCCCGGCCGGCGTCACCTGGGTTAAGTGTTTACCGCTGCGGGCAAAGATCTGAATGCCCAGCTCATCCTCCAGCATCCGGACCTGCTTACTGATACCCGGCTGGGAGGTATAGAGCCCTTCGGCGGTGGATGAAACATTCAGGTTATGGTTAACCACCTCAACGATGTAGCGAAGCTGTTGTAGTTTCATGGCTGATATCCGTTTGCGCGTAAAATGAAGCCGCTTAATACACTTTACGTTCAGGCAACTTGTCGCCGATGAAGGCCCTGGGCTCCCGGCAGTTGGCCATAGTGGCGCCGCAATGCATCCTGAAAGCGATGATGTATAAGACGTTTTAATAATAAAAAAGGCATTAACTATAACCACTATATCATTTATATCAACACTGTATAGACGCTAACGAAAAATAATATAGGTGGTTATAAGGGGAGGAAATTAACGCAAAGAGGGAAAGACGACACGGCAGAGAAATGCACTCTCTCTGCCGGTCGCCTGAGCAGGAAAAGCGCGCTTTTCCTGCCCGAACGAACGCCATTACTTTTTGGCTTCCGTCCACTTACCGTCGATAAAGAAAGCTGACCAGCCGGTCGCTTTGCCCTCTTTTTCAGACGCCACGTACTGCTGCTTGGTTTTACGGCTAAAGCGTACCAGCGTTTTATTGCCTTCCGGATCCTGCTGCGGCGCATCGGCGAGATAACGCAGTTTTTCCGGCAGACGATCGCGGAAGCGGTACAGCTCCTCCACCAGCGGCGCACGCGTTTCCCGTGATTTCGGGAAGGTGTTGGCCGCCAGGAAGACGCCCGCCGCCCCGTCGCGCAGCACAAAGTAGGCGTCAGACTTCTCACACGGCAGCTCCGGCAGCGGCACCGGATCTTCCTTCGGCGGAGCCACTTCGCCATTGCGTAGGATCTTACGCGTGTTCTTACACTCGTCGTTGGTACAGGCCATGTATTTACCGAAACGCCCCATTTTCAGGTGCATTTCAGACCCGCACTTCTCGCACTCCACCACCGGGCCGTCATAGCCCTTGATGCGGAATTCGCCCTCTTCAATCTCGTAGCCGTCGCAGGTCGGGTTATTACCACAGACATGCAGCTTACGCTTAGGATCGATAAGGTAGCTGTCCATCGCCGTCCCACACTTCTGGCAGCGACGTTTGGCGCGCAGCGCGTTGGTTTCCGCGTCATCGCCTTCCAGCACGTTGAGGACTTCGTTCTCCGGCACCAGGTTGATGGTGGTTTTGCACCGCTCTTTCGGCGGCAAGGCATAGCCCGAACAGCCGAGGAAAACGCCGGTGCTGGCGGTACGGATCCCCATTTTACGGCCGCAGGTCGGGCAGTCGATGCTGGTGAGCACCATCGGGTTCGGCTGCATGCCGCCCTCTTCCGGATCTTTCTCTGCCGTCGCCAGCTGGGTGGTAAAATCGCCGAAGAAGTGGTTCAGCACCTCTTTCCACTCGGCCTGGTGGTTCGCAACCTGGTCGAGGCGATCCTCCATCTGCGCGGTAAAATCGTAGTTCATCAGATCGCGGAAGTTTTCTTCCAGCCGGTCGGTAACGATCTCGCCCATTTTTTCGGCGTAAAAACGACGATTTTCCACCCGCACGTAGCCGCGATCCTGAATGGTCGAAATGATCGACGCGTAGGTCGACGGACGGCCAATCCCGCGTTTTTCCAGCTCTTTCACCAGCGAGGCCTCGCTGAAACGCGCCGGCGGCTTGGTAAAGTGCTGCGCAGGCGTCAGCTCCACCAGGCTCAGGCGGTCGCCCTGTTTGACCAGCGGGAGCGTCCGGTCTTCATCGCCCTTGCGCAGCGCCGGCATGACTTTTGTCCAGCCGTCGAAACGTAAAGTGCGACCGCGCGCTTTCAGTTTGAAATCACCCGCAGCCACGGTCAGCGTGGTGGAGTCGTACTGCGCCGGCGTCATCTGACAGGCGACAAACTGGCGCCAGATCAGCTGATAAAGCTTCTGCGCATCCGCTTCCATATCTTTCAGCGTTTCCGCCAGCACGTTCACATCAGACGGACGAATCGCTTCGTGCGCTTCCTGCGAGTTTTCTTTGCTGGCGTACTGGTTCGCGCTATCCGGCAGATATTTTTTGCCAAATTTGTCGCTGATGTAGCCGCGAACCATGTTCAGCGCGTCCTGACTCAGGTTGGTGGAGTCGGTACGCATATAGGTGATGTGCCCTGCCTCATAGAGTCGCTGAGCCATCATCATGGTCTTTTTCACGCCGAAGCCCAGACGGGTGCTGGCCGCCTGCTGCAGGGTGGAGGTGATGAACGGCGCGCCCGGCTTGCTGCTGGTCGGCTTATCTTCACGCTCCAGTACGCTGTAGCTGGCTTTTTCCAGCAGCGATACCGCCGCCATGGTCTCATCGCGGCTGACCGGACGGAACGGCTTATCATCCTTATGGGTCACCTGCAGCGGCAGGGCGTCACCGCCCGGCGTGGTGGTGCTGGCGTCGACTTCCCAGTACTCTTCCGGGACGAACGCTTTAATTTCACGTTCACGCTCCACCACCAGGCGGACCGCGACGGACTGCACGCGCCCGGCAGAAAGACCACGGGCGATTTTTTTCCACAGCAGCGGCGAAACCATATAGCCCACCACGCGGTCCATAAAACGACGCGCCTGCTGGGCGTTAACCCGATCGATATTCAGTTCGCCCGGCTTTTCAAAGGCCTGACGAATAGCGTTTTTGGTGATCTCATTGAACACCACGCGGCTGTAACGCTGTTCATCGCCGCCGATGACTTCCCGCAGGTGCCAGGCAATGGCTTCCCCTTCGCGGTCAAGGTCGGTTGCGAGATAGATGTGGTCAGCTTTTTCCGCCAACTGTTTGAGTTCTGAAACTACCTTTTCTTTACCCGGAAGTACTTCATAGTGCGCATTCCAGTCATGCCATGGGTCCACGCCCATACGGTTAACCAGAGCACTACGTTCGTCCTTTTTAGGCTTTTTAGCCCCTTTGGTGGCGGTAGAGTCGGCGCTCTTTTTGGAAGCTGATCCACTGGTCGGCAAATCGCGGATATGACCGACGCTGGATTTCACCACGTAGTCATTACCCAGATACTTATTGATCGTTTTGGCTTTTGCCGGGGACTCAACGATAACGAGAGCTTTACCCATATTCACCTTTACCTAATTTGATTCATCCAGGAATACATCGCACATTCATACACCCTCCACTGGCGACTGCCTCATATGTTGCGGCACCGTCGGTGAATATCAACCCTGAACACCCGTTTCATCTCCGTAAAACCAGGCGCTTGAGTTTGCTGACTTTTTCTCGTCAGGTGACATAGCACGAAGAATTTTTGGCCGAATGTCAAGCAAATCTGTTGCCAGATCGCCGAAAGCGTCACACTGTACCTGATAAAATTCGTTACGCAACTTTATTAGCATGCAAAAGCAAATCCCGCCAGTAAACGGCTGTTTCTCCACTGGTTACCATTACCCCTGATTTATGCATGGAAAATTTGCCCCACGCCGCCGCGCGGCGTAAACTACGCGCGGAGAAAAAGAGGAGTCCGTTATGCAAGGTACAACCCAACCAATCGATCGCCAGACGCTGCTCGAAAAAGCCAACAAACTTATTCGCGAACATGAGGATACGTTAGCCGGTATCGAAGCCACCGACGTCGTTCAGCGCAACAATGTCCTGGTGTTTAGCGGTGAGTTTTACCTTGATGAGCAGGGACTACCGACGCCGAAGAGTACAGCGGTATTTAACATGTTTAAGTATCTTGCTCACGAGCTGTCGGACAAGTACCACCTGGTCGATTAAGACCAGTGAAAACAATAACGCGAGGCCCAGGCCTCGCGTTATGTTATTTACATCAGCGGTTTCTGACCGCGCTGCCACCAGCGCAGCAGAAGCCGATCGGCGCTCTCCGCCGCGCTACCGGTAAAGCGGTCGAGCATCTTCTTACGCTGTTGATAACGCACCCCGATCACCTCGTGGCTCTCCATCAGCCCCAGCAGCAGCTCATCGCTGGTTTCAACCGCATCCACCAGACCTTTTTCCAGCGCCTGCACCCCGTACCAGTGTTCGCCGGTGGCCACCTGCTCAATATCAAGTCCCGGACGCATCCGGTGGACGAAATCCTTGAACAAATGATGTGTCTCATTGAGATCCTCGCGGAACTTGCGCCGCCCTTCCTCGGTATTTTCGCCCAGCATGGTGAGCGTTCGTTTGTACTGCCCGGCAGTGTGCAGTTCGATATCGATATCTTTATTCTTCAGGAAGCGGTGCAGGTTCGGGATCTGCGCCACCACACCAATAGATCCGAGGATCGCAAACGGCGCCGAGACAATTTTGTTCGCCACGCAGGCCATCATATAGCCGCCGCTGGCCGCCACTTTGTCGACCGCCACCGTCAGCGGGATCTGCTTGTCGCGCAAACGCTGCAGCTGAGAGGCGGCCAGACCGTAGCCGTGCACCACCCCGCCGGGGCTTTCCAGGCGAATCACCACCTGATCGCGCGCTTTCGCCGCCGCCAGTACCGCGGTGATCTCTTCCCGCAGGCTATTGACCTCATGAGCATCCATACTGCCTTTGAAATCCAGCACCCAGGCGCGCGGCTTGCCTTCCGGCTCGGCATTGCCCAGCTTCGCCCGCGCTTTGGCCGCCTTCGCCTCTTGTTTTTGCTTTTTCTTCTGCGCCTTATGCCACTGCTTCTGCTGCGGGCCGTCCAGCAGCGCCACCGCCAGCGATTCCTTCATCTCTTTATAATGCTCGCTAAGATTGGTCACCCGCAGCTCGCCGCGCTGCTTCTTGCGCTGAGCGAGGTTGACGATAATAGCGGCAATCACCGCGATGGCGACGACAACCGTCGCGATCTTGGCTAAAAATAAGCCGTACTGAGCAAGTAATTCCACGTTTTCACCTTGTGTAAAGCACTGACGTTGCTGCACAGTGTACCTCAGCCGCTGGCGAGAAGTCTTTGTGCTTTGTGTTCTCTGCGCAGCGGATTCTGTTTTTTTTCGCGCGGCTGAAATCGTTGCAAGATATTAATTTTGTGAATACTTTCCGCTTCGCCGATTGCAATGGCGGGCGCTTTCAGGCATAACAGCGCAAAAGTGAGATACCAAAGATGAAGCGCGATCGGGAACCGATCGCCCAAGGAGTTGCCGTGCATTATCAACCACAACGTCACTTGCTGAAAGATCGCATCATCCTGGTCACCGGGGCCAGCGACGGGATTGGTCGTGAAGCGGCCCTGACCTACGCGCGCTATAGCGCCAGCGTTATCCTGCTGGGTCGCAACGACGACAAACTGCGCACCGTCGCCCAGGAGATTGAGCGTGAGGGTGGTATTCCCCCTCGCTGGTTTACCCTCGACCTGCTCACCTGTACGCCCCAGGCGTGCCAGCAGCTGGCGCAGCAGATCAGCATGCACTATCCCCGCCTTGACGGCGTGCTGCATAACGCCGGCCTGCTCGGCGACATCTGCCCAATGGAAGAGCAGAAGCCGGAGGTCTGGCAGCAGGTGATGCAGGTGAACGTTAATGGCACCTTTATGCTGACCCAGGCGCTTCTTCCTTTATTACTCCGTTCGGAATCGGGCTCGCTGGTCTTCACCTCATCCAGCGTCGGTCGTCAGGGCCGCGCCAACTGGGGCGCCTATGCCGTTTCCAAATTCGCTACCGAAGGGATGATGCAGGTGCTGGCCGACGAGTATCAAAGCCGCCACCTGCGGGTAAACTGTATCAACCCCGGCGGCACTCGCACCGGAATGCGCGCCAGCGCGTTCCCGACGGAAGATCCGCTGAAACTGAAAACCCCCGCTGACATTATGCCCGTCTATCTGTGGCTGATGGGTGACGACAGTCGTCGCAAGACGGGAATGACCTTCGACGCCCAACCGGGACGTAAACCAGGAATTGCCCAATGAGTGATGAACGCTACCGCGAACGCCAGCAGCGGCTGAAAGATAAAGTTGACGCCCGGGTGGCGGCGGCCCAGGACGAGCGCGGCATTGTGATGGTCTTTACCGGCAACGGCAAAGGCAAAACCACCGCCGCCTTTGGCACCGCGACCCGCGCCGTCGGCCATGGCAAAAAAGTCGGCGTGATCCAGTTTATCAAGGGGACCTGGCCTAACGGCGAGCGTAATCTGCTGGAGCCTCACGGCGTCGAATTTCAGGTGATGGCCACAGGTTTCACCTGGAACACCCAGGATCGCGACAGCGACACCGCCGCCTGCCTGGCGGTCTGGGAGCATGCCCGCCGTATGCTCGCTGACGACCAGCTCGATCTGGTGCTGCTGGACGAGCTGACCTACATGGTGGCGTATGATTACCTGCCGCTGGAGTCGGTGCTGAGCGCCCTGCGTGAGCGCCCTGCCCATCAGTCGGTGATCATCACCGGCCGCGGCTGTCATCGCGATATTATTGAACTGGCCGATACCGTCAGCGAACTGCGTCCGGTCAAGCATGCATTTGATGCCGGGATTAAAGCGCAGATGGGGATTGACTACTAAGGGCCTGATAGCGCGGAGGAAGTACGCGTTCCGGCGGCAAGTCACCGGAACGCATAACATTAACCGTTAGTCTTATTGCGAGTACTGGAACGACGGTTGCTGTTGTTACCCTGGCGCGGATTAGCGCTGGTCTGGCTGTGACGCTTCACCGCCCGACGGATCTGATTGGCTTTCAACCGCCGACGGTCTTTCTCGACGGCAACCTTAGAGCTGGTTTCCGGCGTGAGCTCCACCAGCTCGCGCAGGTAGTTGGTCTGCGCCAGGTCCAGCTCGGTATAGCCGCCGCGCGGCAGGCCTTTCGGCAGCAGAATATCGCCGTAGCGCACGCGGATCAGACGGCTGACCTGCACGCCGACCGCTTCCCACAGGCGACGCACTTCGCGGTTACGCCCTTCGGTCAGGGTAACGTTATACCACTGGTTAATCCCTTCGCCGCCGGTGAATTTGATGGTTTTAAACGCTGCCGGACCATCTTCTAACTGTACGCCGCGCGACAGCTGGCGCAGCTTATCATCATCCACCTGGCCGAAAACGCGAACGGCGTACTCACGCTCGACTTCACGGCTCGGGTGCATCAGGCGGTTGGCCAGTTCGCCATCGGTGGTGAACAGCAGCAGGCCGCAGGTATTCACGTCCAGACGACCAACGGCAATCCAGCGCGCGCCGCGCAGTTTAGGCAGACGATCAAACACCGTCGGGCGTCCTTCCGGATCGTTACGGGTGCACAGCTCGCCTTCCGGCTTATAGTAAGCCAGCACGCGGCAGATCTGCTCGGCAGACTCTTTCACCGAGATCAGATGACCATCGATACGAATTTTTAAACCAGGGACAATTTCCACACGATCGCCGAGGGTGGCGATTTTGCCGTCGACGCTGACGCGGCCAGCTTCGATTTTCGCTTCAATTTCACGGCGGGAGCCGTGGCCGGCGCGGGCCAGCACTTTTTGCAGTTTCTCGCTCATTGAGCTTCCTTAAGGTGTCGCCTTCCCAGGCGTCTGGTATGCTTTATGAAACAATGAGGCCAAAAGCACAACTCATTGTTACGTATATACTTTTAACGTAAAGTCTCGTCGGCGCGTTCAGGATATCCACCGCGAGCCCGTATTCGTGGCCGAACATACTACACTAACTTCGTCGGGAAAGCTTCTGTTCGCCGCGCCCCGTCTTTAGTATGGAACAGATTTTCCTCATTCTCCTGTGCCCATTCACGCACACGGATCTTTATCGGACAGCGCCCCCTCACTACGCGCGCTCCTCAGCAACGGCCGGGCGCTGGCCAAGCAGCCAGTCGCGAAAACAGCGGTTGGCAGGCGCCAGCAGCGCGGTCTCGTGGTAAACCAGATGATAGGCCAGCGGACAGGCGATGGGCTGCGCCAGAGGATTAACCAGCCGCCCCTGCGTCAGCGCAGGCGCTATGAATGAGCGTCGCAGCAATGCCATCCCCATACCGGCGAACGCCGCCTCCGTCACGCCGTTGGAATCAGTGAACACCGGCCCACGCCGCGCGAAGTGCGGCGCCAGCCCCACGGCCTCACACCACAGCGCCCAGTCTTCACGATGTTCATCGTGCAGCAGCGGATACTGCAGTAGATCGCTCGCATCGGTGAGCGTCCGGCGCGGAGCAATCAGTTGCGGGCTACAGACCGGCATCAGGTCGTCATCCAGCAGGCGGTAAGCCTGCAGTTCCGGCCAGCCGCCGACACCATGACGCACGGCAAAATCGATCCCTTCACTCAGCAAATCCACTCGCCGGTTGGTGGTGCCGATCTGGATCTCTATCTGCGGATAGCGTCGTTCAAAATCAGCCAGCCGCGGCAGCAGCCACTGAATGGCGAAGCCGCTGGTACAGCTGATAGCCACCTTTTCTGGTCCCGGGGGCACCTGCAGACGCTGGGTGGCGGCGGCTATCTGATGAAACGCCGGCTGAACGGCCCGCAGGTAGATCTCTCCCACCGCCGTTAACTGTAACCGTCGCGGAGTACGGATAAATAGCGGGACATTCAGCGTCTCCTCAAGGCGGGCAATCTGCTGGCTGACGGCGCTGGGCGTGACGCAAAGCTCACTGGCGGCCAGCTTCAGGCTGAGCAGCCGCGCCGCCGCCTCAAAGCAGCGCAACGCATTCAGCGGCGGGAGTTTCATGGGTATGGAACCTCGGTTAAGAAAAACTTAATCATGTAAGCATAACGCGTTTGTCGCGCGCTGCACGTGGGTTCTACAGTTGACTTCCTTCGTGACTACAAGGAGTCAATCATGCGTGTTATCGACTATGGCCGCCTGCTGCTGCTCGCCGCCCTCTGGGGCGCCAGCTTTTTGTTTATGCGCATCACCACCCCGGCCTTCGGGGCGTTGAACAGCGCTTTTCTTCGCGTACTGTTCGCCGCTATCGCGCTCGGTCTGTTACTCGGCGTGCAGGGTAAATGGAGCGGGTATCAGGGAAAATTCACATCCACTCTGCAGCTGGGGGTCATTAATTCAGGCCTTCCTTTTCTCATGTACTGCCTTGCCGCGCAATGGCTGCCGGCAGGGTACTCCGCCACGCTTAACGCCACGGCGCCGATGATGGGGGTGCTGATCGGCGCGTTATGCTTTGCAGAACCGTTAACCCTGCGCAAAGGCGGCGGCGCGATACTGGGCGCCATTGGCGTGGCGGTGATCGCGCGCCCGACGTCTGGCCTTAGCGCCGCCCTGCTGCTGCCGGGGATTGGCGCCTGCCTGACCGCGACCGCCTGTTACGGTCTGGCCGGCTTTCTGACCCGCCGCTGGATCCAGCAGCGAGGCGGCCTCGAGGCTGAACGCGTCGCGCTGGGTAGCCAGGTCGGCGCCACGCTGTTTCTGTTTCCTTTCTTTCTCTGGTCCTGCTGGCATGGGCCTGCCGTAGACTGGCGGCAGAGTCTGCCGTGGATAGCGATAGTCATGCTGGGCGTGGTCTGCACGGCGGCAGGGTATATTCTCTACTTCCGCTTGATTGCAGATATAGGGCCGCTGCGTTCGCTGTCGGTGACCTTTTTGATCCCACCTTTTGCGGCGCTGTGGGGCTATCTCTGCCTCGGAGAGACAGTGGAGAAAGGATTGATTCTCGGCGCGCTGCTGGTTTGTGTAGCGCTATGGATGATTATCGTGCCGTCGGGGCGAAAACGCGGGGTACCGGACGGCGCATGATGCACCGCCCGGCAGATAGCCTTAGAGAAACGGCCTCACGTCGCCGACGCCTTCGCGCAGCACCACCGGGGTGTCTTCAGTGAGATCGATAACCGTGGTCGGCTGCTGCCCAAGGAAACCGCCGTGAATGATGAGGTCCACCACTTTCTCCAGACGATCTTTGATCTCTTCCGGGTCGGATTCGGTAAAGTCGCTGCCGGGCAGCATCAGCGACGTGGAGAGCATCGGCTCGCCTAAGGTCTCGAGCAACGCCTGAGCGATGGGGTTAGACGGGACGCGCATGCCGATGGTTTTACGCTTCTCCTGCAGCAGCCGACGCGGCACCTCTTTGGTCCCCTTAAGGATAAAGGTATAGTTGCCCGGCGTGTTGTTTTTCATCAGGCGAAACGCCACATTATCCACAAAAGCGTAAGTTGACAGCTCGGACAGATCGCGGCACATCAGGGTAAAGTTGTGGCCGTCCGGCAGCTGACGAATGCGGCAGATCCGCTCCATCGCGCCCTTGTCTTCAATTTTGCAGCCCAGCGCGTAGCCGGAGTCGGTAGGATAAACGATTACCCCGCCCTTACGCACAATCTCCACCGCCTGGTTAATCAACCGTGCCTGCGGGTTATCCGGATGGATATAAAAAAACTGGCTCATACTTCCCTCTCAATTTTTATTCGGCGGCCGCTTCCCAACTGTGCCAGACGCCTTCCACGCCGGCAGGAAGCCAGAGCTTACGGCCAAGTTCGATCCACGCGCAGGGCTGATGAAAATCGGATCCCTGCGACGCCAGAAGACCAAACTGCACGGCCAGGGTGGCCAGCTGGGCGCGTTCATGGGGCGCCTGCTGACACTGGGCCACTTCCATGGCATCACCGCCCTGCTCGCTAAAGTGGGCCAACAGCCGCTTCAACCACTTGGCGGAGAGATCGTAGCGCCCGGGATGGGCAATCACCGCCTTGCCGCCAGAATGATGAATCACATCAATCGCTTGTTTTATTGTACACCACTGCGGCGGCACGTAACCGGTTTTCCCGCGGGCAAGGTATTTTTTGAAGACTTCCGCCATGTTTTTCGCATGGCCGGTCTCAACCAGAAAACGGGCAAAATGGCCGCGGGTGACGGCGCCACCGTCCGCCAGTCGCAGCGCCCCTTCCCAGGCGCCGGGGATCCGCGCCTTCTCCAGGCGCTCGGCAATCATCTGACCGCGCTGCTGGCGCCGCGCTTTCTGCTCCTCCAGCAGGGCGGTCATCGTTGGGTACGCAATATCAATATTCAGACCCACAATATGAATCTCGTGATTCTCCCAGAGGGTGGAAATCTCGACGCCGTTCACCAGGGTCAAGGGTAATCCGGCGCGGGCGATCTCCTCCCGGGCCGCCGGGATCGCCGCCACGCTGTCATGGTCGGTGATCGCCAGGGTGCCGACGCGCATCTCATGGGCGCGATGGACCAGTTCCTGCGGAGTCAGCCGCCCGTCAGAGGCGGTGGTATGGCTGTGCAGATCGTAAATCACTGCGTATTGGCTGTCGCTCAAAAGGACTCCTGCTGGACATCAACGTAAATAAGCGCATTATCATACCGACAGGCAGAGAAAATCTGCAAACAAGGGTTGACTTTATTCCATTGAACTAGTTAACTAGTACGCAAGTTCACATGAAGGGGTATCACGATGAAAATGCACTTTATCACTCTGCACAGCTGGTGGCGCACCTCCTGACGACGGGCGGCGTGATCGCGTTTTGCATTCAGCATACAGATACCCGGCCCGCCAATGAGCGGGCTTTTTATTGGACAAAAATAATACGAACAGGCGAGAACAATAATGCAAACATCCAAACCGGCACTCGAGCTTCTCACCAGCGACGCCATCTACCGGGAGAACCCGACGGCGTTATTCCACCAACTGTGCGGCGCCCGTCCGGCGACGCTGCTGCTGGAATCCGCTGACATCGACAGCAAAGATGACTTAAAAAGCCTGCTGCTGGTCGATAGCGCGCTGCGCATTACGGCCCTTGGTGACACTGTCACTATTCAGGCCCTCTCCGCCAACGGCGCGGCGCTGCTGGAATTACTGGACGGCGCGCTGCCCTCCGGGATCAACAATCAGCGCCAGCCCAACGGCCGCATCCTGACCTTCCCGGCCGTGAGCGCCCTGCTCGATGAAGACGCCCGTCTCTGCTCACTGTCGGTGTTTGACGCCTTCCGTCTCCTGCAGGAGCTGGTGAGCGTTCCGGACAACGAGCGCGAAGCGATGTTCTTCGGCGGCCTGTTCGCCTATGACCTGGTGGCCGGTTTTGAAGATCTTCCCCAGTTGCAAAGCGACACCGCCTGCCCGGACTACTGCTTCTATCTGGCGGAAACCCTGCTGGTCATCGACCATCAGACCAAGCATACCCGCATTCAGGCCAGCCTGTTCACCCCGCTGGAGAGTGAAAAACAGCGCCTGGAGCAGCGCCTGAGCCAGCTGCGTCAGCAGCTGAACGAGCCGCCGGCGCCGCTACCGGTTACCACCGTGGCCGAAATGCGCTGCGACGTTGACCAGAGCGATGAAGAGTACGGCGCGGTGGTGCGCAAAATGCAGCGCGCGATCCGCGCCGGGGAAATCTTCCAGGTGGTTCCTTCCCGCCGCTTCTCTCTGCCCTGCCCATCGCCGCTGGCCGCTTATGATGTGCTGAAGAAGAGCAACCCCAGCCCGTACATGTTCTTTATGCAGGACAATGATTTCACTCTGTTCGGCGCCTCGCCGGAAAGCTCGCTGAAGTATGATGCCGTCAGCCGTCAGATTGAGATCTACCCCATCGCCGGCACCCGGCCACGCGGCCGCCGCGCCGACGGCTCGCTGGATCGCGACCTCGACAGCCGCATCGAGCTGGAAATGCGCACCGATCATAAAGAGCTTTCCGAACACCTGATGCTGGTGGACCTGGCGCGTAATGACCTGGCGCGCATCTGCACCCCGGGCAGCCGCTATGTCGCTGATTTAACCAAGGTTGACCGCTACTCCTTCGTGATGCATCTGGTCTCCCGTGTAGTAGGCGAATTGCGTCAGGATCTCGACGTCCTCCACGCCTATCGCGCCTGCATGAATATGGGCACCCTCAGCGGCGCGCCGAAGGTCCGCGCCATGCAGCTGATTGCCGCCGCCGAAGGTAAACGCCGCGGCAGCTACGGCGGCGCGGTGGGCTATTTCACCGCCCACGGCGACCTCGACACCTGCATCGTCATCCGTTCCGCCTACGTGCAGGAAGGTATTGCTACCGTCCAGGCCGGAGCCGGCATTGTGCTCGACTCGGTTCCCCAGTCGGAAGCGGATGAGACCCGAAATAAAGCCCGCGCGGTGCTGCGCGCCATTGCCCAGGCCCATCACGCGAAGGAGATTTTCTGATGGCTGACATTCTGCTGCTCGATAATATCGATTCCTTTACCTATAACCTGGCAGACCAGCTGCGCGCCAACGGCCATAACGTAGTGATTTATCGCAACTCCGTTCCGGCGCAGGCGCTGATTGAGCGTCTGGGCACCATGGACAACCCGGTGCTGATGCTCTCCCCGGGCCCGGGTACGCCAAGCGAAGCCGGCTGCATGCCGGAGCTGCTGACCCGTATGCGCGGCAAGCTGCCGATCATCGGCATCTGCCTCGGCCACCAGGCCATTGTCGAAGCCTACGGCGGCTATGTCGGCCAGGCGGGCGAGATCCTCCATGGCAAAGCCTCCAGCATTGAGCACGACGGCCAGGCGATGTTTGCCGGTCTGGCTAACCCGCTGCCGGTGGCGCGCTACCACTCGCTGGTCGGCAGCAATATTCCCGCCGGGCTGACGATTAACGCCAATTTCAACGGTATGGTGATGGCGGTGCGTCACGATGCGGACCGGGTGTGCGGCTTCCAGTTCCATCCGGAATCGATCCTTACCACTCAGGGCGCGCGGCTGCTGGAGCAGACCCTGGCCTGGGCGCTGCAGAAGCTGGAGCATACCAACACCCTCCAGCCGATCCTTGAGAAACTGTACCAGGCGGAAACCCTGAGCCAGCAGGAGAGCCACCAGCTGTTCTCCGCCGTCGTGCGCGGCGAAGTGAAGCCTGAGCAACTGGCCGCCGCGCTGGTCAGCATGAAAGTGCGCGGCGAGCAGCCGCAGGAAATTGCCGGCGCCGCTACCGCGCTGCTGGAAAACGCCGCGCCGTTCCCGCGCCCGGACTACCTGTTTGCCGACATCGTTGGCACCGGTGGCGACGGCAGCAACAGCATCAATATCTCCACCGCCAGCGCCTTTGTCGCTGCGGCCTGCGGGTTAAAAGTGGCGAAACACGGCAACCGCAGCGTCTCCAGTAAATCAGGCTCTTCTGACCTGCTGGCGGCCTTCGGCATTAATCTCGATATGAACGCCGATAAATCCCGCGCCGCGCTTGATGAGCTGGGCGTCTGCTTCCTGTTCGCGCCGAAGTACCACACCGGTTTCCGCCACGCGATGCCGGTCCGTCAGCAGCTGAAGACTCGCACCCTGTTCAACGTGCTGGGCCCGCTGATCAACCCGGCGCATCCGCCGCTGGCGCTGATTGGCGTCTACAGCCCGGAACTGGTGCTGCCGATCGCCGAGACCCTGCGCGTGCTGGGTTATCAGCGCGCGGCGGTGGTGCACAGCGGTGGGATGGATGAAGTTTCACTGCATGCGCCTACGGTGGTGGCCGAACTGCATAACGGGGAAATTAAAAGCTATCAGCTGACCGCCGACGACTTCGGCCTGACGCCTTACCATCAGGCGCAGCTGGCGGGCGGCACCCCGGAAGAAAACCGTGACATTCTGACGCGCTTGCTACAAGGTAAAGGTGAAGCCGCTCACGAAGCCGCCGTCGCCGCCAACGTCGCCATGTTGATGCGTTTACACGGGCATGAAGATCTGAAAGCTAACGCTCAGCAGGTACTGGATGTGCTGCACAGCGGCGCGGCCTATGACAGAGTGACCGCCTTAGCGGCAAGAGGGTAAATAATGCAAACCGTTTTAGCAAAAATCGTTGCCGACAAAGCGATTTGGGTGGAAGCCCGCAAACAACAACAACCGTTAGCCAGTTTTCAGAATGAGATCGTCCCGACGCAGCGCAATTTCTATGACGCGCTGGCCGGCACCCGCACCGCGTTTATTCTCGAGTGCAAGAAGGCCTCGCCGTCGAAGGGGTTGATTCGCGAGGATTTCGATCCGGCAGCGATCGCCAGCATCTACAAGCACTACGCCTCGGCGATCTCGGTGCTGTGTGATGAGAAATATTTCCAGGGCAGCTTCGATTTCCTGCCGATCGTCAGCCAGGTCGCGCCGCAGCCGATCCTGTGTAAGGACTTCACCATCGACCCTTACCAGATCTACCTGGCGCGCTACTATCAGGCCGACGCCTGTCTGCTGATGCTCTCGGTGCTCGACGATGAACAGTATCGTCAGCTCTCGGCGGTGGCTCACAGCCTGAATATGGGCGTGCTGACCGAAGTCAGCAATGAAGAGGAACTGGAGCGCGCCATCGTCCTGAAGGCGAAGGTGGTGGGCATTAACAACCGCGACCTGCGCGATATGTCGATTGACCTTAACCGCACCCGTCAGCTGGCGGCGCGTCTCGGCCCGGATGTCACGGTGATCAGCGAATCCGGCATCCATACCTATGCCGAAGTGCGCGAGCTGAGCCACTTCGCCAACGGCTTCCTGATCGGCTCCGCCCTGATGGAGCAGGCGGATCTGGAAGCGGCGGTTAAACGCGTGCTGCTCGGCGAGAACAAAGTGTGCGGCCTGACGCGCCCGCAGGATGCCCAGGTGGCCTGGGAGTCCGGCGCCATTTACGGTGGGCTGATCTTCGTCCCGACCTCGCCGCGAGCGGTGAATGACGCCCAGGCCAAAGCGGTGATCGCCGCTGCGCCGCTGCAGTACGTCGGCGTCTTCCGCAATGCGCCGCTGGAGGAGGTGGTCGCCCGCGCGCAGGCTCTGGGGCTGGCCGCCGTGCAGCTGCACGGTGATGAAGACCAGGCCTATATCGACGCGCTGCGCGACGCCCTCGCGGACAACGTCCGCATCTGGAAAGCGCTGAGCGTCGGCGAAACCTTCCCGGCCCGTACGCTCCACCATGTCGACAAGTACCTGCTCGACAACGGCCAGGGCGGCAGCGGCCAGCGCTTTGACTGGAGCCTGCTGCAGGGCCAGGATCTGCGCAACGTCATGCTGGCGGGCGGCCTCGGCGCCGATAACTGTGTGGAAGCGGCCAAAAGCGGCTGTGCCGGACTCGATTTCAATTCAGGCGTAGAGTCGCAACCCGGGATTAAAGACGCCAGCAAGCTGGCCTCCGTATTCCAGACGCTGCGCGCATATTAAGGAGCAATAATGAGCACTTTACTGAACCCCTACTTCGGCGAATTCGGCGGCATGTATGTGCCGCAGATCCTGATGCCCGCCCTGCGCCAGCTGGAAGAAGCCTTTGTCAGCGCGCAGAAGGACCCGGCCTTTCAGGCGGAATTCACCGACCTGCTGAAAAACTACGCCGGTCGTCCGACGGCCCTGACCAAATGCCGGAATCTGACCGAAGGCACCCGCACCACCCTGTATCTGAAACGCGAAGATCTGCTGCACGGCGGCGCGCACAAAACCAACCAGGTGCTGGGCCAGGCTCTGCTGGCCAAACGGATGGGCAAAACTGAAATTATCGCCGAGACCGGCGCCGGTCAGCACGGCGTCGCCTCAGCGCTGGCCAGCGCCCTGCTCGGCCTGAAATGCCGTATCTACATGGGGGCCAAGGACGTCGAGCGCCAGTCGCCGAACGTGTTCCGTATGCGCCTGATGGGCGCCGAGGTGATCCCGGTGCACAGCGGCTCCGCCACGCTGAAAGATGCCTGTAACGAGGCGCTGCGCGACTGGTCCGGCAGCTACGAAAAGGCGCACTATATGCTGGGCACCGCCGCCGGTCCGCACCCGTTCCCGACGATTGTGCGTGAATTCCAGCGCATGATTGGCGAAGAGACCAAAGCGCAGATCCTTGAAAAAGAGGGCCGCCTGCCGGACGCGGTGATCGCCTGCGTCGGCGGCGGATCAAACGCCATCGGCATGTTCGCTGATTTTATCGAGGAAACCAACGTCGGCCTGATCGGCGTGGAGCCCGCCGGACACGGTATCGAGAGCGGCGAGCACGGCGCGCCGCTGAAGCATGGCCGCGTTGGGATCTACTTCGGTATGAAGTCGCCGATGATGCAGACCGCCGACGGCCAGATCGAAGAGTCTTACTCCATTTCCGCCGGGCTGGACTTCCCGTCCGTTGGGCCGCAGCACGCGTTTCTGAACAGCACCGGTCGCGCTGACTATGTGTCGATCACCGACGACGAAGCGCTGGACGCGTTTAAAGCGCTTTCCCGCCACGAAGGGATTATCCCGGCGCTGGAGTCCTCTCACGCTCTGGCCCACGCGCTGAAGATGATGCGCGAGAACCCGGAAAAAGAGCAGCTGCTGGTGGTTAATCTCTCCGGCCGCGGCGACAAAGACATTTTCACCGTACATGACATCCTGAAAGCGCGAGGGGAAATCTGATGGAACGCTATGAGACGCTGTTTGCCCAACTGAAAAATCGCCAGGAAGGCGCCTTCGTCCCCTTTGTCACCCTTGGCGATCCGGGACCGGAGCAGTCGCTGAAAATTATCGATGCGCTGATCGAAGGCGGCGCCGATGCCCTTGAACTGGGGATCCCTTTCTCCGACCCGCTGGCGGACGGCCCGACCATCCAGGGCGCGGCCCTGCGCGCCTTCGCCGCGGGAGTGACCCCGGCGCAGTGCTTTGAGATGCTGGCGGCGATCCGCCAGAAGCATCCGACCATCCCAATCGGCCTGCTGATGTATGCCAACCTCGTCTTCAGCCCGGGCATCGATGCGTTCTATGCCCAGTGCGCCCGCGTCGGCGTCGACTCGGTGCTGGTGGCCGACGTGCCGGTGGAAGAGTCCGCCCCGTTCCGCCAGGCGGCGATGCGCCATAACATCGCGCCGATTTTCATCTGCCCGCCCAATGCGGATGACGATTTACTGCGCCAGATTGCCTCTTATGGCCGCGGCTATACCTATCTGCTGTCGCGCGCCGGAGTGACGGGTGCGGAAAATCGCGCCGCGCTGCCGCTGCACCACCTGGTGGAGAAGCTGGCGGAATATCACGCCGCGCCGCCGCTGCAGGGCTTTGGTATCTCCGCGCCGGAGCAGGTGAGCGCCGCCATTGACGCCGGAGCCGCCGGGGCTATCTCCGGTTCCGCCATCGTCAAAATCATCGAACGCCACCTCGATGAGCCGCAGACCATGCTCGACGAGCTGAAAGCCTTCGTCCAGAGCCTGAAGGCAGCGACCAAAACCGCCTGACCATCAGCCGCCTGGTATCGCGCCAGGCGGCGATGATTTCTGCAAACTGTCGGCGTATTTGCGCGTTAAGCGAAACAGCGCCTGCACTTCATCTTCCGGCCACTGCGCCAGCACCTGATTCATTAACCGCCGCCGCGCTACCGCAATACTGTCGATCATCTGTTGTCCGCTGGCGCTAAGCGTCACTTCGCTGATCCGTCGATCATGACGGTTCGGTTGCTTACAGGCGAGTCCCTGGGCTTCCAGTTTTTTCACCTGGCGGCTGACGGTGGTGTAATCGCGCCCTAAATGATCCGCCAGTTCAACCACCCCCACCGGGCCATGGCGCCCTACCGCCACAAGCAGCGGAAACAGCATCTGTTCCAGCTGGACGCCGGCTGCCTGCAGGATCTGCTCATCGCGCAGCGGCTGGTTCATTACGCTGATGATATCCAGCAGCGCGCCGTGAAAGTCGGTAATGTCGTAGTCATTATGTGCATCTTGCATGTATTAATTTTCCGCGTATAGTGCTGCAAAACAATATGTGTATTTTACACATAATTCCCGACAGGAGATAATTTATGAAAGCAGCCGTGGTTTTTGATCTCGCAGAAGGCCCGGTTTGGGCCGATTTTATCGACCCGCAGCCCGCGCCCGGCCAGACGCTCATTGACGTCCGCGCCGCCGCGATAAGCCATGTGGTTAAGGCCCGGGCATCCGGACGCCATTACAGCTTCGACGGCAATCTGCCCTTTGTGCCTGGTATCGATGGCGTCGGCACCACACCTCAGGGCCAGCGCGTCTACTTCGCCTTCCCCACCGCCCCCTTCGGCAGTATGGCGCAGCGGGCGCCGGTCGCCCTGCAGAATTGTCTGCCGCTGCCGGATGCGCTCGATGATATCCAGGCGGCGGCAATGGCCAACCCCGGTATGTCCGTGTGGGCATCGCTGGTGACACGCGCCCAGCTTCAGGCCGGCGAAACGGTGCTGATTAATGGCGCCACCGGCAGCGCCGGTCAGTTGGCGGTGCAGATTGCCCGCTATCTGGGGGCGAAAAAAATCATTGCAACCGGGCGCAATGCGCAGTCGCTCGCGGCGCTGGACGCCGATGAGTGTATTCAGTTAACCGCTGATGATAAAACCTTGAGCGGGCAATTTTCAGCGGTCAGCGCCGCGCAGATCGATGTGGTCATCGATTACCTGTGGGGACATAGCGCGGAATTATTATTGCCGGCACTGGCGAAATATACCCCTGCCGGCAGTCCGGTGCGCTATGTGCAGGTGGGTTCCCTGGCTGGCGCCGATATCGCGTTAAATGGCGCAGTGCTGCGTTCCGCCCCGCTCCTGCTGATGGGCAGCGGGATCGGTAGCCTGTCGGTATCGCAGCTGCTGGCGGCGACCGGCGAAATGCTGCAGGCGGCGGTGCCGGGGAAATTGACCATCGCCACCACCCCGCGGCCGCTGCAGGAGATCGCGGCGGCCTGGCCGCAGGACGACAGCCAGAAGCGCACGGTTTTCACCCTCGGATAAAAAATCGCTTCCGCACAAAAGATGGGGTTGATATCTTAAATGAGAAATATTATCTTTCTCATCACTGAATAGTTGAGTAAATCACTCAGGTATTCAGTACGACATTGCTCACATTGCTTCCAGTATTTTTGCCCGCACTTGTGCGGGCTTTTTTTACTCGCGACACACCTCACGTACCCGCTGCCGCAGCCAGCGGTGGCCGGGGCCTGCTCCAGACGCGGATGCCACGCCTGCGAAACCGTAATCACCTCGGTACTGACCGGCAGCGGATCGAGGGCCGCCAGCAAATTAAAATCGGGATCGTTCATTATCGCTCCAGTCGCCAGACAGGGCGTTTGCTGCAAGATATGAGTGCACTGGCGGCGTCTTCCGCCCGCTCTCGGGCCTGATTATAGTGAAGACCTCCTTTCTGCAGCGAGAGACATCATGAAATCCGATCAGCACAACACTATCCTCATCGTCGGCGCCTCGCGCGGCCTTGGCCATGCTATGGCGACGACGTTCCTGCAGCACGGCTGGGAGGTCATCGGCACCGTGCGCGATTTATCATCCCACACGCCGCTCCACGACCTGGCCAAGACGCATCCCCTGCGGCTACGCCTGGCGACGCTCGACATCCGCGATGAAGCCCAGCTGGCCGCGCTGCAGGCGACGCTTCCCCCGGCAAGCCTCGATATGCTGTTTGTCAACGCTGGCACCACCAATCGTGACCCATCGCAGACCATTGGCGACGTCTCCACCGAGGAGTTTTACCAGGTGATGCTCACAAACGCCCTGGCGCCGATGCGGGTTATCGAGCGCCTGCAGCAGGCAGTTAAACCGCAGGGGCTGCTCGGCGTGATGTCCTCCGGCCAGGGGAGTCTGACCAATAACCTTACCGGCCAGCGGGAACTCTATCGCGGGAGTAAAGCTGCGCTGAATATGTTCATGCGCAGCTTCGCCGCTCGCCCCTCCTCGGCCTCCCATCCGCTGGTGGTGATGGCCCCGGGATGGATCCGCACCGAGCTCGGCGGGGCAGATGCCCCGCTGACCATCGAAGAGACGATCCCACGCCTGGTGAACGTCCTGCTCGACAAACGGCAACGTCCGGGACTGGAGTATCTCGATTACCAGGGCCGTACCGTGCCCTGGTGATCCGTGCCGGAACAACCATCATATGGCCGCCCGGAAGTTAACCCCGCCCGGCGCGGCTTGCTACCGACCTTATTCTGCAGCACTTTCCCTATATTCCCGCTTTATCGTTCAAAAAATGTGAATTATGTAAATCGAAGTGAAGAAAGTTGTTTTAAGGTCAACTTTTCTATGTAAATATTAAGGCAAATGATAACTATTCTTTTTATCATTTATAGAATCACACCGGGTCAGCGCAAGCCAGACGACGAATAACGTCGCTTTTGCGCGGTGTGATATGTGCTCATAACAAAAAATAAGCCTGCATTTATCATGGAAAAAAACGCTTCTCTGCCTTTCGGCAGTTTCAACTCATTGGCATTGTTTACAGGTCTGTGTCTGGGAGCCTCGCCGGCAGCAGGCATCGCAGCGGAAAATTCGGTCAAAAATAGTGAAGAGACGCTGGTAGTGGAAGCCGCTCCGCCTTCACTCTACTCCCCCGGCGCTTCCGCCGATCCCAAGTTCAATAAACCGCTGGTCGATACCACCCGCACCATCACCGTGATCCCGGAACAGGTGATTAAAGATCAGGGCGTCACCAACCTGACTGACGCCCTCAAAAACGTTCCCGGCGTCGGGGCGTTTTATGCCGGGGAGAATGGCAGCTCAACCACCGGGGATGCCATCTTTATGCGCGGCGTGGATACCTCTAACAGCATCTATGTGGACGGCATTCGCGACATCGGCAGCGTGACGCGCGATACCTTCAATACCCAGCAGGTGGAAGTCATCAAAGGGCCCGCCGGCACGGACTATGGCCGCAGCGCGCCCTCCGGCTCGATCAATATGATCAGCAAGCAGCCGCGCCTTGACTCCGGGATCGACGGCTCGGCCAGCATCGGCAGCGCCTGGTCGCGCCGGGGCACTCTCGACCTGAACCAGGCGTTTAGCGACAACGCTGCGTTCCGTCTGAACCTGATGGGGGAAAAAACCCATGACGCTGGTCGGGACCGCATTGAAAACGAACGCTATGGCATCGCACCGTCGCTAGCCTTCGGCCTTGATACCCCAACTCGTCTGTATCTGAACTATCTGCACGTCCGGCAGAACAACACCCCGGATGGCGGGATCCCTACCGTCGGCCTGCCGGGCTATTCGGCGCCTTCGCCGAAGTATGCCGCACTCAACTCCGCCGGGAAGGTCGATACCAGCAATTTCTATGGCACCGACTCCGATTACGATAAATCTACTACCGACAGCGGTACCCTGCGCTTCGAACACGATCTGACGGAGAATACCACCGTGCGCAATACCACCCGCTGGTCGCGAGTGAAACAGGAGTATCTTTTGACCGCGGTGATGGGCGGCGCGAACAATATCACCGCCCCCGATATCAATGACGTCAACACCTGGAGCTGGTCGCGTCTGGTTAATACCAAAGATGTCAGCAACCGCATTCTGACCAACCAGACCAATATCACCTCGACTTTCAATACTGGCTCGATAGGCCATGACGTCAGCGCCGGCGTGGAGTTTACCCGGGAAAACCAGACCAACTATGGCGTTAACGCCAGGACCGCGCCGGCGGTGAATCTCTACCATCCGGTGAGCAACCTGTCGATTGGCGGGCTGGACAGAAACGGGGCGAACGCCAACGGCCAGACCGATACCTTCGGGATTTATGCCTTCGATACGCTGAGGCTGACCGAGCGGATTGAGATCAACGGCGGGCTGCGTCTCGACAATTACCATACCAAATATGACAGCGCCACCGCCTGCGGCGGCAGCGGACGCGGGGCTATCGCCTGCCCGCCCGGACAGTCGACCGGCAGCCCGGTCACCACTGTCGATACCGCTAAATCCGGCAATCTGGTTAACTGGAAAGCCGGGGCGCTGTACCGCTTAACCGAGCAGGGCAATGTCTACGTCAACTACGCCATCTCACAGCAGCCGCCGGGAGGCAGCAGCTTCGCCCTGGCCGCCAGCGGCAGCGGCAACAGCGCTAACCGAACCGACTTTAAGCCGCAGAAGGCAAAATCCAGCGAGCTGGGCACCAAGTGGCAAATCTTCGACAACCGTCTGCTGCTCAGCGCGGCATTATTCCGCACCGATATTGAAAACGAAGTGGCCGCCAACGATGACGGAACCTGGTCGCAGTACGGCAAAAAGCGCGTGGAGGGGTATGAACTCTCCGCGACCGGAAACCTGACCCCGGACTGGACGATTATCGCCGGCTACACTCAGCAGCATGCGACAGTGACGGAGGGACAGAACGTTGCACAGGATGGATCTTCCGCCCTGGCCTACACCCCGAAACATGCCTTTACGCTGTGGACGCAGTATCAGGCCACCAGCGATCTGTCCGTCGGCGGCGGTGTGCGCTATGTCGGAAGCCTGCGCCGGGGCAGCGATGGTGCAGTCGGTACCCCGGATCACACCGAGGGCTACTGGGTTGCCGACGCCAAACTGGGCTATCGGGTCAACAGCAACCTCGATCTGCAGCTCAATATGTATAACCTGTTTGATACCGATTACGTGGCCTCCATCAACAAGAGCGGCTATCGCTATCATCCGGGCGAACCCCGGACCTTTATGCTGACGGCGAACGTCCATTTCTGAGTCTGCGCGTGGGGCCGTTGCGCCCCACCTTTTAGAGAGAACACCGCGATGATGTATCACATTCCTGACGTGCTATCGACAGACCAGGTGGCGGAATTTACCCGGCAGCTGGCGCAGGCCGAGTGGGTCGACGGGCGGGTTACGGTGGGTAGCCAGGGGGCGGCCGTCAAACAGAACCAGCAGATCGATACCCGAACGCCGCTGTATGCCCGCCTGCAGGCCGCTGTGCTCGATATGCTGCGCGGCCATCCACAGTTTTTTTCCGCCGCGCTGCCGCGGACGATTTCCGCGCCGTTGTTTAACCGCTATGGGCCAGGGGAGACCTATGGTTTTCACGTCGATGGCGCCGTTCGCCAGAACGGCGAGGCGGGCTGGATGCGCACTGATCTGTCAGCGACGCTGTTCCTTTGCGATCCGGAGAGCTATGAGGGTGGCGAACTGGTGATTGAAGACACCTATGGCCAACATCGGGTGAAGCTCCCGGCCGGGCATCTGGTGCTCTATCCCGCCAGCAGCCTGCACTGCGTCACCCCGGTCACCCGCGGCGTCCGCCAGGCCTCTTTCCTGTGGATCCAGTCGATGGTCCGCGACGATAAGCAGCGTGCGATGCTTTACGACCTGGACCGCACCATCCAGTCTCTGAAGGCCCGCTTTGGCGACGGAGAAGAGGTCCTCTCCCTGCTCAACATGTATCACAACCTGCTGCGCCAGTGGACGGAAGTGTGATCCGCTGTTGATGACAGAGGCTTGCGGCAGACAGGTGTGACGAGACAATGAACTGGCCATCCGTTGGCCAGTTTACAGAAGAATTTAGAACCGATAGCCTGCGGAGAACATAAACACCCACGGATCCAGACGGGTGCTGACTTTCTGGTCCACGCCGCCGGCTTTGAATTTCACATCGGTATCGATATCCATGTACCACACCGACATATTCAGCAGCCAGTCGCGGTTAATCAGATAATCTAGGCCGACCTGCCCCGCCGCGCCCCAGGAGTCCTTCAGGCTCAGATCGGAAAGCCCGGCCGCCTTGCCGGTATCGTTAAAGTCTTCATTAAAGAAGGTGGTGTAGTTGATACCGGCCCCCACGTACGGGCGCACCTTGCTTTGCGCATCGCCAAAGTACCACTGCGCCATCAGGGTGGGCGGCAGCTGATGGACGGTGGCGATAGTCCCGGTTGGCCCGGTGCCGACCTTATGGCGGAACGGCGTCGCGGCAAGCAACTCCACGCCAATGTTATCGGTCGCCATATAGGTAAAGGTTAAACCCAGCTGGGTATTGTTACTGACGTTGAAACTGCCAAGGCTGCCTAACACATTGTCAGAACCCTCCGTCGGTCGGACGGTGGCGGTCCCGGCACGAATGAAAAACTCACCCGCCTCATGCGCCCAGACGCTGCCGGTAGAAAGCGTGCCAAGAATCAATGCCGCCGCTGCTAACTTCTTCATATCCACTTCCTCATTATGGTTTTTCAGCGCGGCCAAATATACCTATAACGAGTTACGTTTGATCTGTTTTAGATCACACTAAGTCCTCAGATTTAACATTTATTGATCCAGATTAATTTTCGCTACCGATCGCAATGCCTTGAATTGTTCGCACATCAATTTTCACTTTTCGCGCAAAAATTTATTTCTGCCCCTCTTGCCGACGCTGAGGCGGCTGGATAAGTTAACTGCCGACAATCTGTGTTGATGCGTTTTTTTCAGGTGTAATTATGAGTGAAATCAACCCGTGCATGACGTGCGGTGCCTGTTGTGCGTATTTTCGAGTCTCTTTCTACTGGGCGGAAGCCGACGACGCGGGCGGCCTGGTGCCCTCCGCGCTGACCGAACCGCTGACCCCTTTCCTGCGCTGCATGAGCGGCACCAATCAGCGCCAGAGCCGCTGCGCGGCCCTGTCTGGCGATATCGGCGACGCCGTTCACTGCACTATTTATGAAAACCGGCCTTCGCCGTGTCGCGAATTCGCCATGTCCGGGGAAAATGGCGAGGAAAACGATGCCTGCAACCGGGCGCGGGCGCGCTACGGCCTGCCACCATTGCGGCCTCTTTACAAAGATATACCTGCCCTGACCGGCGCAGAGAGTGCTACGACGGAACGATTTGCGGTACAATCACCGGCTAGTTAACACCTGCGACACTCAAGGAGAATGCATGTCTATCACGGCGAAGTCCGTCTACCGTGACACCGGGAATTTTTTTCGTAATCAGTTCATTACTATTTTACTGATTGCGCTGTTGTGCGCGTTTATTACGGTAGTACTTGGCCATGCCTTTTCACCCAGCGACGAGCAGCTGTCGATACTCAGCGAAGGCGATAACCTCGCCGGTAGCGCCGGGCTGTTCGAGCTGGTGCAGAACATGACGCCGGAGCAGCAGCAGGTTCTGCTGCGCGCCTCGGCGGCATCAACCTTCTCGGGTCTGGTAGGTAATGCGATCCTCGTCGGCGGCGTCCTGCTGCTGATCCAGCTGGTCTCCGCCGGTCATCGCGTTAGCGCCCTGCGCGCCATCGGCGCCTCGGCGCCGGTCCTGCCCAAGCTGCTGCTGCTGATCCTGTTCACCACCTTCCTGGTGCAGATGGGGATGATGCTGGTGCTGGTGCCCGGCGTGCTGCTGGCCATCGTGCTGGCCTTTGCGCCGATCATGCTGGTACAGGACAAAATGGGCATCCTCGGCGCCATGCGCAGCAGCATGCGCCTGGCGTGGGCCAATCTGCGGCTGGTGGCGCCGGCTATTATCGGTTGGCTGGTGGCGAAAACCCTGCTGTTACTGTTTGCTTCCAGCTTTGCCGCCCTGACGCCAAACGTCGGCGCGGTGGTGATTAATACCATCAGCAACCTGATTTCCGCCCTGTTGCTGATCTATTTATTCCGCGTGTATATGCTTATCCGCAGCTAATTTTAACCAGGACCGGGGCCTTCCCCGGTCCGTCCTGAAAGACGGGATCGATGTATGAAGCAGTTTCTGGATTTTTTACCGCTGGTGGTCTTCTTTGCCTTTTATAAGCTTTACGATATCTACGCCGCCACCACGGCGCTGATTGTGGCGACCGCCGTCGTGCTGATCTACAGCTGGGTGCGCTACCGGAAAGTGGAAAAAATGGCGCTGATCACCTTCGTGCTGGTGGCCGTCTTCGGCGGGTTAACCATCTTCTTCCATAATGATGAGTTTATTAAATGGAAGGTGACGGTGATCTATGCCCTGTTCGCCGGCGCGCTGCTGTTCAGCCAGTGGGTGATGAAAAAGCCGCTGATCCAGCGCATGCTGGGTAAAGAGCTGAGCCTGCCGCAGCAGGTCTGGTCGCGACTTAACCTGGCCTGGGCGGTGTTCTTTATTCTCTGCGGGCTGGCCAATATCTATATCGCCTTCTGGCTGCCGCAGAATATCTGGGTTAATTTTAAGGTCTTTGGTTTAACCGCCCTCACGCTGGTCTTTACCTTGCTGAGCGGGATCTACATCTACCGTCATATGCCGCAGGACGACCACCACTAACCCCTCCGCCGGCGCGCCATCGCGCGCCGCGCTCGCCCCCTATAAGCTTACTGCACTGGCAAACATTCCCTGCAACCACACAACCTCAGCGCATACGCTGACAGCTTCCCGGCCACACTGTGTAGGCTCTCTTCACGATTTCTCTCAACTGCATAAAAAGTTGCGGTAATTGTGAGGATTTTATGGAGATTCATCTCGTTACATTGTAATGATAATTGTTATCATTAATATTCTCGATCTCATTTTGCATTGTTTTGAAAAGGATATTTACATGAGATCGCCGCAATATTCTGTGCCCACGACCCTAGCGCTGGTCATATCCAGTCTCCTCGCCCCTAACGCCTTTGCTGAAGAATCAGAACAAGATACCGAAACGATGATTGTGCGCAGTACGGCGGAAGAGGCGCTTAAGCAACAGCCCGGGGTGTCGATTATCACGGCTGAGGATATTGCTAAGCAGCCGCCGGTCAACGATCTCTCAGACATCATCCGTAAAATGCCCGGGGTGAACTTGACCGGCAACAGCGCCAGCGGCAGTCGGGGCAACAACCGCCAGATTGATATCCGCGGCATGGGGCCGGAGAACACCCTGATCCTGATAGATGGGGTACCGGTCACGTCACGTAACGCGGTTCGCTATAGCTGGCGCGGCGAACGCGATACCCGAGGCGACAGCAACTGGGTACCTGCCGAAATGGTCGAACGGATTGAAGTTCTCCGCGGTCCGGCAGCCGCGCGCTATGGTTCCGGCGCGGCGGGCGGAGTGGTCAATATCATTACCAAACGTCCGACCAACACCTGGCACGGTTCGCTGTCTTTCTTCACCAACCAGCCGGAAAACAACAAAGAAGGCACGACCAATCGCGCTAACTTCAATCTCAGCGGCCCACTGGCCGGCGAGGCGCTGACGATGCGCCTGTATGGCAATATCAATAAAACGGAACCCGACGCCTGGGATATTAACCATGCGCAAAACGGCTCTTACGCTGCGGGGCGCGAAGGGGTCCGCAATAAAGACATTAACGCGCTACTGTCATGGAAAATGACCCCGCAACAAATTCTCGATTTCAGCTACGCCTATAGCCGTCAGGGGAATATCTATGCTGGCGATACCCAGTACAGCAACGGCAATCTTAGCCCGAACGGGCTGGTGGACTCCCTGTACGGCCACGAAACAAATCGCCTCTATCGCCAGTCCTGGGGACTGACCTACAACGGTCTATGGGATTGGGGTCAGTCCAAAGCCGGTGTTTACTACGAGAAAACCAACAATACCCGCCTGCAGGAAGGCTCTACCGGCCGCGTCGAAGGCATGATCAACAGTGAAGATTATGCCACCAGCCGTCTGGAATCCTGGCGTACTACCTCGGAATTCAATGTGCCTTTCTTCTGGCTGGCGGACCAGACGCTGACGCTGGGAATGGAATGGAACCATGATCAGCTTGACGACCCGGCATCAATGCAGGCCACTAACAGCAACGGCGAGACTATCCCTGGGACCTCGGGCGACCCTACGCAACGCAGTACCAAAAACAGCGCCACCCTCACCGGTATCTATCTGGAAGATAATATCGAAGCCGTGCCCGGCACCAACCTGATCCCCGGCATTCGCTTCGATTATCATAATCAGTTTGGCAGTAACTGGAGCCCCAGCCTCAATCTGTCCCAGGAGCTCGGCGATATGTTCACGCTGAAGGCCGGTATCGCGCGCGTGTTTAAAGCGCCAAACCTCTATCAATCCAGTAAAGGCTATTTGCTCTCCACCCGCGGCAACGGTTGTCCAAACACGATCGCTGAAGGCAGCTGCTACCTGCTGGGTAACCCTGACCTCGACCCGGAGATCAGTATCAACAAAGAGATCGGTATCGAATTTAACCTTAATGGTTACGCTGCCGGAGTCACCTGGTTTCGCAACGATTACAAAAACAAAATCGTCTCCGGAACAGAGGTACTGGGCTATACCTCCAGCGGCAATAATATTTTGCAATGGCAGAACGGCGGCAAAGCCGTGGTCGAGGGGCTGGAAGGAAATCTGCTGATCCCGGTGCTGAGAGATGTCCTCAGCTGGCGGACCAATGCCACCTGGATGCTCAAATCTGAAAGTAAAGAGACTGGCAACCCGCTGTCGGTTATCCCGAAATATACCGTTAACACGATGCTCGACTGGCAGGTAAACGACGCCCTGTCTGCGAATGTGAACTGGACGCTTTATGGCCGTCAGAAGCCGCGTCAGTATGCGGAGATCCGCAACGAAACCGGGACCCTTGCCACCACCGAGGTTGGCGCCTATTCCATCGTGGGGATTGGTACTCAGTATCAGCTAAACCGGGATATTCGCCTGAATGCCGGAATAAGTAATCTATTTGATAAACAACTGTATCGCGAAAATGCCGGCGCCTCGACCTACAATGAGCCTGGCCGCGCGTATTACGCCGGCGTTACCCTCTCCTTCTGAACCACCGCGCCCGCGCCAGCGGGCGTATTCCCCTATTCTCACTGCGCTATTTTCATAGTAGCATCCCGCTGATCGTCTTTGACCACAACAGAGTAGAGCATGACAACAACAGATCTCGCCCCAAAGGGCGAAATGGTTTTACGCACCCTGGCAATGCCGGCGGATACCAATGCCAACGGGGATATTTTTGGCGGCTGGCTGATGTCGCAGATGGATATTGGCGGCGCCATTATGGCCAAAGAGATCGCCCAGGGTCGCGTGGTGACCGTGCGGGTGGATGGGATGACCTTTTTACGCCCGGTCGCCGTTGGCGACGTGGTGTGCTGCTACGCCCGCTGCGTGAAGCGCGGCAACACCTCGGTGACAATTAACATCGAAGTGTGGGTGAAAAAAGTCTCTTCAGAACCGATTGGCCAGCGCTACAAGGCGACGGAAGCGCTGTTTATCTACGTTGCCGTTGATAATCAGGGAAAACCACGTCCTCTGCCAGCGGAATAAGAAGGTGCCCGGCTTGCCGGGCACCTGACTTACAGAAAGCCCAGCAGCGAAAAGAAGAAGTAACCGATGACAATCACGATCACCGGCAGCACGTACAGTGGGAAATACTGCACCAGGATAGTATGGCGCGGTACCACAATGCGTTCAGCGAGCTGCTCGCGGGTTAACCCATCTGCGCCTTTGGCCTGTTCGAGGATCAGCTGATCCTCAATCCCCTCGCGGAGAAATTTCGCCTGCCGCGCCATTCGCGCGCCGGAAGCCTGCAGGGCCATGCCGACGAACACCAGAATGAAGATGATCCAGAAGCCGATGTTCAGGCTATGGTGAAAATCCGGCAGCGGCGAGTTGTACCAGAAAAAGTTCAGGAACGGCGTGTTAAAGCGCATCATCTCAATCATCACGTGCGCAAAATCCATCATTACCGCATCAATGCCGGGTTTCTTTTCACTGTGCTCATACATAAATTTGAGCACAGAAATCAGCGTCGACAGCACGGCGGGAATAAAGATAACCCATCCTAAAATGCGTTTGATAACCGCTATGCGTCCAGCTTGTTGGTACGTCATGAGTTCCCCTTGTTAAAGACGCGTTGGTGGTTCGCCTGCTGCCTGTTGCGTGGCGCTGGCTTCCCTCGCTCCCCCGAGTATGTCGGGTATAAGTCTATCTGCCACGGCGAATTTCGCCCAATAATGCGCGGTATGATATACCATGATTGCCGATTCGTTTATCTGATTACGCAACAGGAGAAGGACATATGTCAGCGAAGCGCCGCATTGAGGCCGCGATATTTGATATGGACGGGTTGCTGATTGACTCGGAGCCGCTCTGGGATCAGGCGGAGGTCGAGGTCATGGAGAGCCTGGGAGTGGATACCCGTCGCCGCGATGAACTGCCCGACCTGCTCGGTCTGCGAATCGACCTGGTGGTGGATCTGTGGTACGCGCAGCAGCCGTGGCACGGCGTAGACCGGGCGGAAGCTACCGCGCGCATTATTCGTCGCGCCATTGAGCTGGTGGAAGCCTCACGCCCGCTGCTGCCGGGCGTACGCGAGGCAGTGGCCCTGTGTAAAGCTCAGGGCTTAAAGGTGGGCCTGGCCTCGGCCTCGCCGCTGATGATGCTGGAGAAAGTGCTCGATATGTTTGAACTGCGCGACCAGTTTGATGCTCTCGCCTCCGCGGAGCATTTACCCTGTAGCAAACCGCACCCGCAGGTCTACCTCAACTGCGCCGCTGCCCTGGGAGTCGACCCGCAGCGCTGCGTCGCGCTGGAGGATTCGGTCAACGGCATGATCGCCAGCAAAGCCGCGCGCATGCGGTCTATCGTGGTGCCGGAAGCGGAGAACAGCCGCGACCCGCGCTTTGCGCTGGCGGACGTCAAGCTTCCGTCACTGCTGGCACTCACTGCTGAGAACTTGCTCGGCTAAGACCGCTGGCGGGTGCAACAATCGCTGTCACGCCGCCTGCAACAAAATCAAAACATTGTTTCATTTTAATTGTAATTTTGTTTTCCTCCCTCTATGCTGGTCACAGGTGGCGTCATCGTACGCCAGTAGATCAGCTGACAGAGGTGAATATGGTACTGAACGCCTTCGACCTGACGGGTAAGGTCGCCATCGTGACCGGTTGCGATACCGGCCTGGGACAGGGAATGACGCTGGGCCTGGCGCAGGCCGGGTGCGATATCGTCGGCATCAACCGTAAAATTCCCCATGATACGGCCGCCCAGGTGCTGGCGCTGGGCCGCCGCTTTCACGCCATTCAGGCGGATCTCAGCCAAGAGAATGATATGAGCGGTCTGGTCGACCAGGCGGTGGCGGCGATGGGCCGGGTCGATATTCTGGTCAACAACGCCGGAATTATCCGCCGCCATGATGCCCTGACCTTCACGGAAAGCGACTGGGACGCGGTGATCGACCTGAATCTCAAAGCGGTTTTCTTTCTCAGCCAGGCGGTCGCCAGGCAGTTCATTCGCCAGGGGGAAGGCGGGAAAATCATTAACATCGCCTCGATGCTCTCGTTTCAGGGCGGGATCCGCGTCCCCTCCTACACCGCCTCGAAAAGCGGCGTGCTGGGTTTGACCCGTCTGCTGGCCAACGAATGGGCTGGCCAGGGTATCAACGTCAACGCCATAGCGCCCGGGTATATGGCCACCAACAACACCCAGGCGCTGCGCGAAGATGAAGAGCGTAACCAGGCGATCCTCGAGCGCATTCCCGCTGGTCGCTGGGGAGCGCCGAAAGACCTGCAGGGGCCGGTGGTGTTTCTCGCCTCATCAGCGGCCGACTATATTAACGGCTATACGCTGGCCGTCGATGGCGGATGGCTGGCGCGCTGAGAGTTTGTGACAAAGAGTTACACCGTCACCTCTTCCGTACACTGTATAAAAACCCTATACTGTATGAATCGACAGTTTAGGGTGTGTTATCATGACGGCGGAAGGCCATCTCTTCTTTTCAATCGCCTGCGCAGTATTTGCCAAAAACGCAGAGTTAACGCCGGTGCTGGCGCAGGGCGACTGGTGGCATATTGTGCCCTCGGCGGTATTGACCTGCCTGCTGCCGGACATCGATCACCCAAAGTCGTTTCTTGGCCAACGGCTGAGCTGGATCTCAAAGCCCGTGGCGCGGGCCTTTGGCCACCGCGGCTTCACCCACAGCCTGCTGGCCGTCTTTGGCGCGCTGACGCTGTTCTATCTGAAAGTGCCTGACAGCTGGATTGTCCCGGCAGACGCTCTCCAGGGCCTGGTGCTGGGCTATCTCAGCCACATTCTCGCCGATATGCTCACCCCCGCCGGTGTGCCGCTGCTGTGGCCCTGTCGCTGGCGCTTCCGGCTGCCGATCCTTGCGCCGCGCAAGGGCAATCAGCTCGAACGCGCCTTGTGTATGGCGCTGTTCGTCTATGCCGTCTGGATGCCGCAGACGCTGGCGGACAACAGCGCGATACGCTGGTCATCCGGGGTGATCAATTCCCTGCAGATCACCTTCAATCGCTTTATAAGTCACCAGAGTGGGCGATAAAGCGGCGGAAAACGCCATTTGGTTATAACCCATTCCATTTGAATATAAGTCCTTGATAACGCCTTCTGCTAACCTTGCCGTCATAAGAGCTGGTTATCCACCAGCCCAGGTTATAAAAATATCAGGAGAACGGGGATGAACTTTCCATTAATAGCGAACGTAGTCGTGTTCGCCGTATTACTGTTTGCGCTGGGGCAAACACGTCATAAACAGTGGAGCCTGGCCAGAAAAGTGCTGGTCGGTCTGGCGACTGGCGTGGTCTTTGGTCTGGCGCTGCAGCTAATCTACGGGTCTGACAGCCAGGTGCTGAAGGATTCCATCCAGTGGTTCAATATAGTCGGCAACGGTTACGTCCAGCTGCTGCAAATGATTGTTATGCCGCTGGTCTTCGCCTCCATCCTTAGCGCGGTGGCCCGCCTGCACAATGCCTCGCAGCTGGGGAAAATTAGCTTCCTGAGCATCGGTACTCTGTTGTTCACCACCCTGATCGCCGCCCTGGTTGGCGTGCTGGTGACCAATATGTTCGGCCTCACCGCCGAGGGTCTGGTCCAGGGCAGCGCGGAGACCGCCCGTCTGAACGCCATCCAGAGCAACTATGTGGGGAAAGTAGCGGATCTCAGCGTCCCGCAGCTGATCCTTTCCTTCGTGCCGAAGAACCCGTTTGCTGACCTGACCGGGGCTAACCCAACCTCCATCATCAGCATCGTCATTTTCTCGGCGTTCCTCGGCGTCGCAGCGCTTAAGTTGCTGAAAGAGGATGTGGAAAAAGGCCAGCGCGTGCTGACCGCGATCGATACCCTGCAGGGCTGGGTAATGAAGCTGGTTCGTCTGGTCATGCAGCTGACCCCTTACGGTGTGCTGGCCCTGATGACCAAAGTGGTTGCCGGGTCGAATTTGCAGGACATCATCAAGCTTGGCGGCTTCGTGGTAGCCTCGTACATTGCGCTGGGTATTATGTTTGTCGTCCACGGCCTGCTGCTGGCGATTAACGGCGTCAGCCCGCTGAAGTACTTCCGTAAAGTCTGGCCGGTGATCACCTTCGCCTTTACCAGCCGCTCCAGCGCCGCCTCCATTCCGCTGAACGTTGAGGCGCAAACCCGTCGTCTCGGCGTACCGGAGTCGATTGCCAGCTTCTCCGCCTCCTTTGGCGCCACCATCGGCCAAAACGGCTGCGCCGGTATCTATCCGGCAATGTTGGCGGTGATGGTCGCGCCGACCGTGGGCATCAACCCGCTGGATCCGATGTGGATTGCCACCCTCGTGGGCATCGTCACCGTCAGCTCGGCGGGCGTCGCCGGGGTGGGCGGCGGCGCGACCTTCGCCGCGCTGATCGTCCTGCCGGCGATGGGCCTGCCGGTGACCCTGGTAGCCCTGCTCATCTCCGTCGAACCGCTGATCGATATGGGGCGTACCGCGCTGAACGTTAACGGCTCAATGACCGCCGGGACGCTGACCAGCCAGTGGCTGCGCCAGACCGACAAGTCGATCTTCGATAGCGAGGAAGAAGCCGAACTGGCGCATCGCTAAACGGCAAGCACAAAAAAAACCGCTGATCATTCAGCGGTTTTTTTATTTCTGCAGCCGACTCAGGCTTCAATCTCACCTTCCTGACGCACCTGGTTAGCCCAGCGCTGCGCCGACTCCGGCACGCTGAATGCCGGTGAGCGACGGAAATGCTCCCCCATCAGCAGAAAAGCGACATACTTCCCGCGCAAAATCCAGACATCGCGAAAATGGTCCATTTTCACGGCATGTTCCGGGGGCGCAGGCTCCACGCGCGGCACGTAGCTAATGACAGGGCGATTTTGTTGGCGCAATGGTTTCATAACAAATGGATTCACTAAACATAGCGGGAAACAGAAACCTCTATCATAGCCGATTGTGGCCCCGTTCGTCGCCCCTTCGCCGCCGATGCGCATTTTAGGATAACTCCCTGCCCCCTCGCCGGGCGCAGACAGCGTAATGTTCTATAGTTAGAAGGGTTTTGGTCTATCAACGACCACTTTTAGCAATGAAAGCAGGAGACGAGTAATGTCTGATAAGCACCCGAACCCTCACCAACAGCAGGCACCGGTCCACGACAGCGAGGAAGCGCAGCCGGGTCTCGATTCGCTGGCGCCGGACGATCGGGAGTGGCGCCCCACGCCGAAACCTACCGCTCCGGGCGTCGAACCCACCGCCCCAGGCAGCCTGAAAGCGCCCGATACTCATAACAGCAAACTGGATTCCCTGGAGGCGCAACGCAAAGGGGGGGAAGATTTTCCGCTGACCACCAACCAGGGCGTGCGCATTGCTGACGATCAGAATTCGCTGCGCGCCGGTAGCCGCGGCCCAACGCTGCTGGAAGATTTTATCCTGCGGGAGAAGATCACCCACTTTGACCACGAGCGTATTCCGGAGCGTATCGTTCATGCCCGCGGCTCTGCCGCCCACGGCTACTTCCAGCCCTACAAAAGCCTGGCTGCGTTGACTAAAGCCGATTTTCTTTCGTCAGCCGATAAAATCACCCCGGTGTTTGTACGCTTTTCCACCGTGCAGGGCGGCGCGGGGTCGGCGGACACCGTCCGCGATATTCGCGGCTTCGCTACCAAGTTTTACACTGACGAAGGGATTTTTGACCTGGTGGGCAACAACACACCGGTCTTCTTCATCCAGGACGCGATGAAGTTCCCCGACTTTGTCCACGCCGTGAAGCCTGAACCCCACTGGGCCATCCCACAAGGGCAGAGCGCCCACGATACTTTCTGGGACTATGTTTCCCTGCAGCCGGAAACGCTGCACAACGTGATGTGGGCGATGTCGGATCGCGGCATCCCACGCAGCTATCGCACCATGGAAGGCTTCGGGATCCACACCTTCCGTCTGATTAATGCCGAGGGCAAAGCCACCTTCGTTCGCTTTCACTGGAAACCGGTCGCCGGCAAGGCGTCGCTGGTGTGGGATGAAGCGCAGAAGCTGACCGGCCGCGACCCCGATTTTCATCGCCGCGATCTATGGGAGGCCATCGAAGCCGGGGACTACCCGGAATTTGAGCTTGGCCTGCAATTGATCCCCGAAGAGAATGAATTTGCTTTTGACTTCGACCTGCTCGATCCCACCAAGCTGATCCCCGAGGCGCTGGTGCCGGTGCAGCGGGTTGGCAGAATGGTCCTCAACCGCAACCCGGATAACTTCTTTGCCGAAAATGAACAGGCGGCCTTCCATCCCGGACATATCGTCCCGGGCATTGATTTCAGCAACGATCCGCTGCTGCAGGGGCGTCTCTTCTCTTACACCGATACGCAAATTAGCCGCCTGGGTGGGCCGAACTTCCATGAAATCCCCATCAACCGTCCGACCTGCCCGTATCATAATTTCCAGCGTGACGGGATGCACCGGATGGACATTGACACCAATCCGGCCAACTACGAGCCCAACTCGATTAACGACAACTGGCCGCGCGAGACGCCGCCTGCCGCCAAACGCGGTGGCTTTGAGTCCCTCGCCGAGCGCGTCGACGGCGAAAAAATCCGCCAGCGCAGCCCTTCGTTCGGCGAATATTACGCCCAGCCGCGTCTGTTCTGGCTGAGCCAGACGCCGATTGAACAGCAGCATATTATCGATGGTTTCAGCTTCGAACTCAGCAAAGTGGTCCGCACCTGGATCCGCGAGCGGGTGGTCGATCATCTGGCCCACATTGATACTAAGCTTGCGGAAGCGGTTGGGGCGAACTTAGGCATCGAACTGAGCGACGATCAGCGCAACATTACCCTGCCCGCCCCGGTCAATGGCGTGGAGAAAGACCCCAGCCTCAGCCTCTACGCCGATGCCGAAGGAGATGTGAAAGGTCGCGTGGTGGCAGTCCTGCTCAACGAACGCACCTCAGCGCAGGATCTGGTTCAGCTCCTGCAGGCGCTGCAGGCCCAGGGCGTGCACAGCAAGCTGCTCTACTCGCGAATGGGCGAAGTCATTGCCGACGATGGTTCTCCGCTGCCGATCGCCGGCACCTTCGCCGGCTCCCCGTCGCTGACGGTGGATGCGGTGGTGGTGCCCGGCGGCGACCTCAGCGCCCTGAGTCAGAGCGGTGACGCGCGCTATTACCTGCTGGAAGCCTATAAACATCTGAAGCCGATCCTGCTGGCAGGGGATGCGCGGCAGCTGACGTCCGTTCTGCATGTTCCGACCCAGGGTGAAGAGGGGGTCATCGTCACCGATGCGCTCGACACGCCAGCGGCGGACAAACTGCTCGCCCTGATGACGGCCCACCGCGTGTGGTCGAGAAGCCCGAAAATCGCCGCTATTCCGGCGTAGTAAAAAGCCCGGCACGCTGTGCCGGGCTTGATTCACTTTCCCTTTCCCCCGTCGGGCTTACACGTCGCGGTAGGTTCCCAGACGATAACCCCGGTCGGCCACCGCCGCTTTCAGCGAGGCAGATGTCAGCACATCAAGCTCATCCAGTCGCGGATAGCAGTAGGCGCTGCCCATAATGATCCGATCGACATAAGCCGGATGACACATCACCTCCAGGGAGCGCTCCCCGCGGGCGATGGAGGCATCCAGCGTCTGCAGAAACAGTTCCTCAGAGACCGCTTCGCCGTAAAACTCGCTGCTGAAGCCGGCGCTGCTGCGCGCCGCCTGCTGGTCGAGCCCACTCTGCGCCGCCACCTGGCGGTCAATGCGTAACGCAATGCCCTTCTCGCGGGCAAAGGCCGCGACGATGGGATAAATCTGGGCGAACATATGCACATGGTGATGGCTGTCGATATGCGTCGGCTCATGGCCGAAGAGTTCGACAAAACGACGGTACTGACACGCCAGCTCGTGGGCGATCTCTTCCAGCGGCAGGCTATCTTCTTCCGCCTGCTGCCAGATCCATTTGCCCAGACGGCCATCGCGGGTTAATCCCGGCATGGCCGACAGCGGCTCGCCCAGCGTCAGTACAAAGTGCATACCGACCGCCAGCTCCGGAGTACTGCGGCTCAGCTGGGCGGCGTGGTCAATGGCCGCGCCGTTGACCAGCGCGGTGGTCGATGTCACCACGCCGTTGCGACAGGCCTCGATAATGCCGTAGTTCTGCCCTTTACTGAGGCCGAAGTCGTCGGCATTGACGATCAATACGCGTTCCATTTGCTACTCCCGTTACGATTTTAGTTTTTCGATCGTCGCCGCAAAGTTCGGCAGCCATTTTTCATGCGCCAGAATCATCTCCCGCGCCAGCTGTTCGGCGTCACGATCGGAATGGATCAGCGGGCTTAAGTTCAGCGCCAACAGGACATCGTTCAGCTCACCGCTGATCGCCGCCTGGCTGGCCGCCACTTCGAACCCCTTGATGGTGTAGATAAGCCCTAACACCTTCTCATCGAAATGAGTAATGCGCGGCGTCGGCTTCGCGCCGTCGCGGCCTAAGGTGCAGCTCATCTCTACCGCCCAGTCCGCCGGGATATTATCGACATGACCATGATGCGGGATATTCACATAGTGCTCAGTCTGCTTGTCGTTATAGATGGCATTGATTACTTCGCAAGCGGCATCAGAGTAATAGGCCCCGCCGCGCTGCTCCAGCTCCTTCGGCTTAACGTTAAGATCCGGGTTTTTATACAGCTCGAACAGCTGTTTCTCCACCTTCTGCACCACCTGGGCGCGCGCACCGCCTTTGTAGTACTCGCCCATCTCAATCGCCAGCATCTCTTTTGGCTTAAAGTAGTAGAGCAGGTAAGAGCATGGGATCAGGCGCAGGGAGCGGATCAGCCCTTCGCTAAACGGCAGGTCGAAGATGTTTTTCACCGAGTTCGCGGTCAGACGGCCGGAGGCCACGCCGTCCAGCAGTTCATCGAAGCGCGAGACGCCGTTAACCAGCACGTCGCGGACGAACACCAGGTGGTTCAGACCAAACAGGTCGATATTCAGCTCATCGCTCGGGCTCAGCTGCAGCACGTCGGTGATGAACATCTTCATGCCGATAGGAATGTTGCACACCCCGATAAAGCGTTTGAAATTGGTGTGGCGATAGACCGCCTCGGTGACCATGCCCGCCGGGTTGGTAAAGTTGATGATCCATGCGTCGGGGCAAATTTCCTGCACATCTTTCACGATGTCGAAAATCACCGGGATGGTGCGCAGTCCTTTAAACAACCCGCCCGCCCCGTTGGTCTCCTGGCCCAGGTAGCCGTGACTCAGCGGGATGCGCTCATCTTTTTCACGCGCCTTCAGCTGGCCCACGCGCAGCTGGGTGGTGACGAAATCTGCGCCCTGCAGCGCTGCGCGGCGATCCAGCGTTTTATAGACTTTCATCGGCACGCCGGCTTTTTCCACCATCCGCTGGCACAGCGCGTGGATAATATCGAGCTTCTCCTGTCCCTCTTCGACGTCTACCAACCACAGTTCGCTTACCGGCAGTTCATGATAACGTTTCAGAAATCCTTCCAGTAATTCCGGGGTATAGCTGCTGCCGCCGCCAATAGTGACTACTTTTAATTTCTGGCTCATCTTTTTCTCCCTTAGGCGCTGCGCCTGGACGCAGGCCGCTCTCCGCAACAATGCGGACAGTTAACTTGAATGATTTTCGGTATAAACCTGGCGGCGAACGCCGCGCGGGTTTAATTAATACTGGTCAAATGTTTGCGATAACTGCTCGGCGTAAACGACGTCAGTTTTTTAAAGGTTTTAATAAACAAGCTCGGGCTGCTGTAACCTGATTCATACGCAATATCCGTCACCGAATAATTGGTAATTTCCAGCTGTTTTTTGGCAAAGTTGATACGGATATCATTAATTATCTGCATCGGCGTTTTACCATAATAGCGCTGGGTCGCCCGGGTTAAATATTCCTGCGTTTTTCCGGATAAGCGAACCATATTTTCAAGAGCGCCTTCACCGAATTTCAGCTTATCATGCATGGCTTCCACGGTATTTTTTAACCATTGCGGCGTCACGTCGGCAACCGGCTCTTCACGATAGTGGCGTAAACGGTTAATGACATAAAAGGAGACCAGCTCGATAAATTCGTCAAATTCCGTTTCGCGAAAATTGAGTGAGGCGATGACCGACTCAACGTAGCCGAGAAAAGCGCTCTGCACGGCGTAGACTTGCGAAGCCACCAGACCAAACGGCAGCAGCGGCAGGTAGTGTTTCTCAAAGAAGCGTCTGCTGATGCCGACGTTAAGGATGCGCGTCGCCCCGAACTCGTAAAAGCTCTGGTGGTGCGAGCCCATCGGGATAAAGACGAAATCCCCGCGCTCCAGCAGCACCCGTTTGCCATTGATCTCCTGGTAATAGCGCCCGGTTAACACCACGGTAAATTCGTAGTAATCATGCTGGTGAAGCCCGCTCACGCTTTCCGTTTTGTTATAGATGACCACATGAAAGTTCTTCCCGTTGAACAGCTGTTGTTCTCTGGCGGTACTGATCTCGGTGGTCATCATTCTGGGCTGCCTCATCGTCGCGATGGCCTATTGTACCTTCTCGTGCAGCTCAATCAATTCGGCCACCAGCTCACGAGCCAGCATGGAGGTCATCAGATGGTCCTGGGCATGCACCAGCACCAGGCTGACCTTCATTTTCCCTTCGCCCTCGTCGCTTTCGATAAGCTGGGTCTGCACGCGATGCGCCTCGCTCAGCGCCTGGCGCGACTGCTCCATCATCGCTTTCGCTGCGGCAAAGTCGCCCTGCTTCGCCTGCTTCAGCGCGGCATAGGCCAGGCTGCGGGCTTGTCCGGAGTTGATAATCAGCCCCATCACTACCTCTTCGAGGTCATTTTCCGGGGTCTCTACCGCGTTGATGTTGTCCAGATCAAACATAATATTTCCCTCATTTATCAGGCGGTACGGGACGCTGCCCGTACCGCGCGGTATCAGAATTTCAGTGCGTTAGCGATGTCTTCTTCGCTCTCTTCCTGCTCGATAACGGTCTGCGCTTTATTCGACAGCACCACAAACGGCAGGTAGACCAGGGTAGCGACGCCAAGGTTGAACAGGGCCACCAGCAGGGCGGCAACGCTGCCGTTACTGTTAAAGAACGCTCCCAAACCGGTCGGCATAGTCCACGGCGCCAGGTTGGTCACCGGTGGGATAATCCCCAGGCTGTAGGCCGCCAGCGTAATGGCCGCCAGAATCGGCTGAACCAGCACGAACGGGATGAACATCACCGGGTTCATGATGATCGGCAGACCAAACAGAATCGGTTCGTTAATCTGGAAGATGCCTGACGGCAGCGCCAGCTTAGCAACCTGACGATGGTCAGCGCGGCGAGAAGCGATAAAGATGGCGATAATCAGACCCAGCGTCGCCCCGGAGCCACCCAGCAGGATGTAGGAGTCGAGCATCGGCTTAGCCCAGAAGTGGAACTGTTTGCCCGCTTCGATGGCCGCATCAACAGAGCCGTACTGGTTGTACAGCGCGATGTTTTCCAGCGCCCACGGCGTCATGATGCCGTTATCCAGGGCGGTAAGCGCCAGAGAACCGTGCACACCGAAGAACCACAGCAGAGAGTTAAAGATAACGTATGCCCAGCCAACCACGCTGCCCATCGCCGCCAGCGGCGTCGAGATAGAGTCCATGATGATCTGGTGGAAGTTGCTGCCATAGCTCGCCAGGGCCCACGAGATAATGCCGAAGATGGAGAGGATCAAGAAGCCCGGGATCAGCGCTGAGAAAGAGCGTGATACCGACCCCGGCACGCTGTCCGGCAGTCTAATCACCCAGTTGCGACGGATCACGAAGGTGAACAGTTCCGCAACGACCAGACCGATAATCATCCCGGAGATGATGTTCTGCCCGCCCAACCAGTTGGCGCCCACCGCATAGGCTTCGCCCACGCTATACGGGGTCACGGTCATGAAGGCCGCCACCGCCAGCAGGCCAGCTGCCATCGGGTCAACTTTGCGCTCTTCCGCCAGGCGGAGCCGATAAAGAACGGCGCCATTAGCGACATAATCCCGAGGGTGCCGTTATAGACGTTTCCGCCGATAGCCTTAAAGCCGTTTAAGGTTTCAATGGTGGAGGCATCCAGGCGAATGCCCATGGAATAAAAGAAAGAGCCTTCGCCGAAGCTCAGAAAAACGTTGTTAATTAACACAAACATGGCCCCGGCGAGGGTCAACGGCATTAATTTAATAAATCCATTTTTTATTGCATTAATATGCGGCTGCTTTCCTATTTTCACTGCAAAAGGAAGGAGTACCTTTTCAAGCGAATCGATCACTTTACTCATAGTCAATACCCTTAAAAGCCGCAATAAACTATTACGGCGATGATGTATGAAATTACTCTTTGACGGGAAAATAAACTCATTATTTTTTGACGTCCGGCAACAGGCAGTCGCCAGGCGTCAAAATACATCGAGTTTTAAAAGTTAAAATTATTGTGCTGCAGCTTTCTTAATAGCCGCGACGGCGGCTTTCAATACCCCTAAACCATCAACTTTGCCATAGAGAAGGGAGTCGATAACTTCAACCGGTTTATTCGGCAGCAGGCGCTGAATTTCCGGTAACATATACGCAATTTGTGGCCCTAATAATACTACGTCGGCTTCCGGCCCTTTTTCGCCCGCGAGGGTTTCGGGATAGGCTTCAATAATGACCGGGACTTCATATTTTTCCGCCTGCGCCCGCATTTTGGAGACCAGCAGTGACGTGGACATGCCTGCCGAGCAGAAGAGATAAATGTGTTTCTTTTCCATGAACGCTTCCTCAATGTGTGAGACCAGGGCCTTCAGTAACCGCTGAGAGCCGGTAAGACTGGTAACATCCGGTTAATTCTGTTTATGAGTTGAGTATACGGCAAGCTGAGCCGCCAGGATAATTCGCTGTTGAACAGAATTGTCTCTCATTGACCTCCGGTTTTGACTACCCTCACATTTTCATCCAAATAATTCGCGCAATTAAATAAGCATCATTACTCACAAAAAAGCCCGACCAGTGGTCGGGCTTACGTAGAAGTCAGTAAACAGTAGGAAGCTTACCTGGCGTTGCGCGGGTCGGTATCATACTCGGCGCAGGTCTGGTAGCCGGAGTTCATGACGTGACCCGTTTCGTCGAGGGCCACAAAGTAGGTTTCAACTTTACCATCTCGTTGACCGAGGATATAGGTCTGGCAGGTGCCGCGGGCATGGACCATGGTGACTTCCGTTGAAGGTTTGCCGGCGATCTGCATCACCTGCTGACGCGACATCCCTTTCTTCACATCTTTCACCACCGGCTGGGTAAACTGGTCTTTGGTACGATCGTAAGCGGTACAGCCCGCCAGTAAGGTTAACGCGACGGTGACGCCCAGTATTCCTGCTAAGCTTTTGTTCATTTTGGTTCCTCTTTTCTACTGTGTAACGATAAGCCTGGAATAAATAGTGTTATTTTTCAAGCCGAACAGCGAAATCATGTCAGGTTATGTTATTGCGTAAACAGGATTGATCTGCCGACGTCGGACGGCGGCGCAATGCGCGGTACAGCATCTATAATGAAAACCTATGTCATTGATTGCCTTCTTTTCCGGCAGTCAAAACCCCGGTCCTTGTCGTTTCAGCGGCAAAGAGGTAGCTTTAAGCCAACAGCTTGCCAAACAGATTCACTTTCGGAGGGCGCGATGACGCTACAACAAGAGATTATTCAGGCGCTGGGCGCAAAGCCGCAGATTGATGTCGCAGGCGAGATCCGCCGCAGCGTCGATTTCCTGAAGTCATACCTGCAGACCTACCCGTTTATTAAATCGCTGGTGCTGGGTATCAGCGGCGGTCAGGACTCCACCCTGACGGGAAAACTGTGCCAGATAGCGATTAACGAACTGCGTGCCGAAACCGGCGACAGTAGCCTGCAGTTTATCGCCGTCCGTTTACCCTATGGCGTGCAGGCTGATGAGCAGGACTGCCAGGACGCCATCGCATTTATCCAGCCTGACCGGGTGTTGACAGTCAATATTAAAGCTGCGGTGCTGGCCAGCGAACAGGCGCTGCGCGAAGCAGGCATCGAACTGAGCGACTTCGTTCGCGGAAATGAAAAAGCCCGTGAGCGAATGAAGGCCCAGTACAGCATCGCCGGAATGACCAAAGGAGTTGTGGTCGGTACCGACCATGCGGCGGAAGCGATTACCGGCTTTTTCACCAAATATGGCGACGGCGGCACCGACATCAACCCAATTTTCCGCCTGAACAAACGTCAGGGGAAACAGCTGCTGGCCCATCTCGGCTGCCCGGAACATCTGTATAAGAAGCTGCCCACCGCCGACCTGGAAGACGATCGCCCCTCCCTGCCGGATGAAGTGGCCCTGGGTGTCACCTACGAGAACATCGACGATTATCTGGAAGGCAAAACGCTGGACCCGAGCATCGCCAAAACGATCGAGGGCTGGTATCTGAAAACCGAACACAAGCGTCGGCCGCCGATCACCGTCTTTGACGATTTCTGGAAAAAATAGTCTCTCCCCCCGCCCCGGCCTGCGCCGGGGTTATTTTTTGTCCTTTTCGCCGCAAAAATGGCCTGCTATACTGGATGGATAGACAGTACCAGGAGTTATTGTGGCCAGAAAGCAATCAGCCCCGCGTCTCGAGTTTGAGGCGGCGGCGATCTATGAATATCCCGAACATCTTCGCCCGTGGCTGGAGGCGCTGCCGAAGCTGCCGGGCGTCTATCAGTTTCACGGCGACAGCGACACGATGCCGCTCTATATCGGTAAGAGCGTCAACCTCCGCAGCCGGGTGTTATCCCACCTGCGCACCCCTGAAGAGGCCGCGATGCTGCGTCAGTCGCGGCGTATCACCTGGCAGCGCACCGCTGGCGAGCTGGGAGCGCTGCTGCTGGAGGCGCGGTTGATTAAAGAGCAGCAGCCGCTGTTTAACAAGCGGCTACGGCGTAACAAGCAGCTCTGCGCCTGGCTACTTGCGGACGACCGGCCGCAGATTGTCTATGCCCGTGAGGTTGATTTCTCGCACCAGCAGCATCTCTATGGCCTGTTCGCCAACCGGCGGGCGGCGCTGCAGATGCTGCAGAGCCTCGCTGACGAACAGCGCCTCTGTTATGGCCTGCTTGGTCTGGAACCGCTCAGCCGCGGCCGCGCCTGCTTTCGCTCCGCGCTGGGCCGCTGCGCCGGGGCCTGCTGTGGAAAGGAGAGCGTGGAGGCGCACAAAGAGCGCCTGCTGGCGCAGATGAGCAGACTGCAGCTGGTGTGCTGGCCGTGGGCGGGGCCCGTGGCGCTGGAGGAGCGCGGCCCGGACATGACGCAGTATCACGTCATTCATAACTGGCTGTGGCTGGGCGCCGTTGAATCGCTCGACCAGGCGGCGGAGTTGACCCGTCTGCCCGCCGGATTTGACCAGGATGGTTACAAGATCCTCTGTAAGCCTTTGCTCAGCGGAGACTATCCGCTGCATCCGCTTGGCTGAGAAGCCACCAATAAAAAACCGCCGGCCCTGCCCAACGCCTGATGGCATTATTGGGCAAGACCGGCGGTCTTGATTCAGTGCGCTACATTATTCAGCAGGTGCAGGCATTTTACCTGCCGGCGCGTTGCGTTCTGTCAGATGCTTCTCAAAATTAGCATTGAACTGTTTTTTCTGCTCTGGGGTCAGAATGTTGTAGATCTTGTTCTGCGTTTCCAGGCGGGACAGCGCCATCGCTTTATGCTGCGCTTCCATCTTATCGATCTGCGCTTCCGCCTTCGCCTTATCGAAGGTGTCGCTGGCGATCAGATCGTGCATCGCGCGGCGTTCTTCAAGGGACGGACGTTTCATATTTTCGCGCTGGCTCTTCATGATGTCGCGGATCTGCTGCTTCTGCGCATCGGTCAGGTTCAGGCCTTTAAACATCATGTCATGCTGACCCGGGCCGCCTTTATGATGCATCATCATCGGCTTGCTGTCGCTCGGCGCGGTGGTGGTGTCGGCGGCGTGTGCCAGGTTAGCCGCGCCCAGAGCCAGAGTAGAGGCAACAAACAGTGCAGTGAGTTTCTTCATCATTCAATCCTTACTTTACGTTATTCTTACGGCGCGTTGCCGTGTTGACGAGATTAACTTTACGACGTTAATCGTCAATTAGTCAGAGCAAGAGTAAAACAATGAAAGTGTAAAAAACAGTTTCTCGCCAATTATGGAGGAAATAAGGAATTTAGCCGAAGAATTGCAATAAAAAATAAATAACTTACTGTTTTGCAGAGAAATTATGGAGAGTATAAAGGAGGGGAGATTAAAAACAAAGCATTTTACCAGGAATAATCTGCAAATTTACACTGGGGCACGAAAAAATAAGATGGCGAAAAAAGACGCGCGCAATAAAGCAGGCCGCCCGGCGGACGGCTTGCCCTCAGGATAATTTCTCCAGCATCAGGCCGGCGCGCAGTCCTTTCGCCACCGTCGGGTTAGGAAACAGAACATACTCCGTCTCAGGCCCCACCACATACCGCGTCTCGCCCTCCTCCGCCAGCAGCGTGCCGGGTTCGAAGGGGGTGAAGTTCAGCGTCTGATCCGCCATATGCAAGCGGAAATCATCGCTATGGCGGGTTAGCTGCTGTACCACCCGGTAGCGCAGCGGCGCTGGGGCGTCGGCAATGGCCAGATCCCCCACCAGCAGCCGGGAGAGCGCCCGCTGGACGGCGGCAAACTGCGTCAGATCGTTTTCCCCCAACGGCAGCGCTTTGCCCAGCTCAAGGGTGCAGGCCAGCGCCGCGAACCGTTCGCAGCTGAAATGGGTAAAGGTCCCGCCGGGCTGGCGATGAAACACCAGCGCCTCCAGCCCGGCGCCGCCCAGCCAGTGAAGAAAATCCTCCTCCCACGGCGTATCGCGGGCCGGGAGCACGCCGAAGCGCGGATGTAGCGACCCGCGGATCGCGGTATGCAGATCGAGGTGCCAGCGCGGGCCATCGTGGTCGCGATAAAAGCGGGCCACCGCCTGCTCCAGCCGCTGCGCCCGCTGCGTCTCCTCACTGAGCGGAAACTGCCGCCAGCGCTCGCCAAACATGCGGTTCATATCGCTGTGCAGATAGCGCTTATTCGCCCGCAGCGCTGGTGGGTTGCCGACGATCACCAGCAGCCGCCAGCGCAGCGGGAGCGCCTCCCGGACCAGTCGCTGCACCAGCTGGTCGACTATCTCCACCGGCGCCGTTTCGTTGCCATGAATGGCGCAGGAAAGTACCAGCCCGCGTTCGCAGCGCGCATGCGGCGTCAGCTCAAGGATCCCCTCCCCCTGCCAGTGCCAGCGGAAATGAGCCGTCTCGCCGTGAAAGTGATGGGGCAATCGCCCCGCCAGGGTTAATGCCAGAAAATGTTCCACCGCGCCCCCTTATTGCTGAAATGGATAAACCGAACCGAGCTGCAGGATCTGGGTCAACCGATCCAGCGCGTCGCGCCCTTCCCGCAGCAGCTGCGGGTCGGCGAGGTCGGCCTGGGTGAGACGATCGCGATAGTAGCGATCCACCCAGTCATTGAGGGTGGCAAACAGCGTATCGTTCATCAGGACGTGCGGATTGACCGCCTGATACTCCTCGGCCGTCAACACCACCCGCAGGCGCAGGCACGCCGGACCGCCGCCGTTGGCCATGCTCTCGCGCAGATCGAACACCCGCAGGTCGGCGATAGGGTTATCCCCGGCCAGCAGCTCATTGAGGTATTCCCAGACGCCGGCATGCTCTTGCGCTTCCTGAGGCAGGATAAGCGCCATGCTGCCATCCGCCCGGCTCAACAGCTGGCTGTTGAACAGATAGGTGGCAACCGCCTCTGCCACCGAGACCCGGCTGGCGGGAACCACCAGCGGCGTAAAACCCGGCACCCGCTGCGCCAGCTGCTGGAGAAGCGCGGTCTGGTCGGCAAAGGCCTGCTCATGGCAGAACAGGACCTGACGGTTGCTCACCGCGATGACGTCGTTATGAAAAACCCCCGTGTCGATCGCCGCCGGATGCTGGCGGGCGAAGATCAGCTGGCGGGGATTGACCTGATTGAGGCGCGCTACCGCCTGGCTGGCCTCAAGGGTTTGCCGCGCCGGATAGCGACGCGGCGCCTCCTCGCTCCCCCGGCGGCGGCCATAGACAAAGAGCTGGACGCCGGGAGCGCCATACTCGCCGCCGAGACGATTATGGTTCGCCGCCCCTTCGTCGCCAAACCAGGCCGAGGCGGGCAGCGCCGGGTGGATAGCAAATCGCGTGCGGTCGGGGAAAATCGCCTGCAGCAGCGCCTCTGTAGTCGGTGCTTCGCTGGCGCGGTGGAATTTATCCTGCAGATTCGCCACCGTCAGATGCACCAGGCCATCCAGCGAATCGGCGGAGGGACACACCGTCGCCGCGTTCGCCACCCACATCGCCGAGGCCGAACTCACCGCCGACAGCAGATCCGGCTCCTGCTGCGCCACCCGGGCCACCACCTGCTCATCGCTGCCGCTAAAGCCCAGCTGGCGCAGAAGCGGCACGTTGGGACGCTCCTGCGGCGGGATCACCGCCTGCGGGTAGCCAGCGTCGGCGAGGGCTTTCATTTTTTTCAGCCCCTGCTTTGCCGCCAGCTGCGGGTTAGACACCCGATAGCGATGCCGGGTGGAAGCCTCATTGCCAAAGGAGAGTCCGGAGTAGTGATGGGTCAGCCCGGGCAGACCGTCAAAGTTGACTTCGCGGGCGGTCATGACGCCTCCCCGGCCAGAAAGTCGAGCCCCGGGCTCAGGCTGGCGGGCAGCGTCAGGGTCGGCGATTCAAGGCTGGCCATCGGCCAGGCGCAATAATCGGCGGCATACCAGGCCCCCGGACGATGGTTACCGGACGCCCCGGTGCCGCCGAACGGCGCGGTACTCGCCGCCCCGGTCAGCGGTTTGTTCCAGTTAACTATCCCTGCCCGCGCCTCGAGCAGCAGTCGATCGAACTTCTCCCGTTCCGGAGAGATTAACCCACAGGAGAGGCCGAAGCGGGTGGCGTTGGCTAAGGCAATCGCCTCCTCGAAAGTGTCGTAGCGCCAGACCCCAAGCAGCGGGCCAAACACCTCTTCATCTTCGACATTGGCCACGTCGCTCATATCGACAATCCCCGGCGTTAGCAGCGACGTCCCGGCCTGCAATAACCGCGGCTCCAGCAGGGTGACCGCGCCAGCGGCGACCCGCTGCAGCCAGGCCTGATGCACTTTCTGCGCGGCTTGTTCAGAGATAAGCCCGCCGAGAAACGGCTGCGGCTCGGCGTCCCACGCCGCCGGGATCAGCCGTTGGCTCACCGTCACCAGCCGGGAGAGGAAGGCATCGCCCGCCTCTCCGCGTCGGACCAGCAGACGCCGGGCGCAGGTGCAGCGCTGGCCAGCGGTAATAAAGGCGGACTGGATGGTCAGATGCACCGCGGCATCCACGTCCCGCGGATCGTCGACGATCAGCGGGTTATTACCGCCCATCTCCAGCGCGAGGATCTTCTGCGGTTGCCCGGCCAGCTGGCGATGCAGATGAAAACCGGTGGTTGAGCTGCCGGTAAACAGCAGCCCGTCGATATCCGCCTGACCGCTGAGCGCCTCGCCGGTTTCCCGACCGCCCTGCACCAGGTTGAGCACCCCGGCGGGCAGGCCGGCCTGCTGCCATAGTTTCACCACCGCTTCGCCGCTGCGCGGGGTGAGTTCGCTGGGTTTAAAGACCACGGTATTGCCCGCCAACAGCGCCGGCACGATGTGCCCGTTCGGCAGATGGCCGGGAAAGTTATAGGGGCCAAACACCGCCAGTACGCCGTGCGGCCGGTGACGCAGCGTGGCGGCGCCGTCGGGCAGGTCGCTGTGCTGTTCGCCGGTGCGGACGTGGTAGGCCTTCACCGAGATCGCCACCTTGTTGATCATCGCCGTCACTTCCCCGGCCGCCTCCCAGCGCGGCTTTCCGGTCTCGGCGCCGATAACCGCCGTCAGCTCCGCCTTACTGGCTTCCAGCAGAGCGGCAAACTTTTCAACGATCGCCTGACGGGCGGCAAACGGCAGCCGCGCCCAGGACGGGAACGCCTGGCGGGCAGCCGCCACCGCCTCGGCAACCTGCCCGGCATCCGCCGCCTCGCCCTGCCAGACAACCTTCAGGTTAACCGGATCCTGTTTACTGAAACCTGGCCCACGGCCGGGCCGCCACTCGCCGTTAATCCACAGACTCATGCAGTTTTCTCCTCAGGGATCAGGCGCACCATGCGCACCTGGTCGCCGGCATGACACTTCAGCATATCCAGTTCGCGGGCGCTGAGGGTCAGGGTCTCGCCATCCGCATCGGCATGTACCAGCAGAGCGCGGAACTGGTGATACTGTTCATTCGCCACCAGGCACAGCGGCCAGTCACCGGGCGGGGTTTCACCTGCCTCGGTGGTCACCAGACGGCTTTTGCGGATCGCCCGCACCCGATCGATGTCGCACTCCAGAGTCGGGCCGCCGTCGAAAATATCGATGTAGTTCAGGTAGCGGAACCCCTCTTTCTCCAGCACCGTCCGGGCCGGGGCGGTCTGCGGATGAACCTTGCCGATCACCGCCTGTGCCTCAGGGGAAAGGAAATCGATATATAGCGGATGCTTGGGCATCAGGGCGGCAATGAAAGCCTTCTGTCCGGTGCCGCACAGGTAGTCGGCACGGGAAAACTCCATGGCGAAAAAGCGTTTGCCCAGGCTCTCCCAGAACGGCGAGTAGCCCTGCTCGTCAATCACCCCGCGCATCTCGGCGACCACCTTCTCATTGAAGCGCTCGCGAAAGGCGGCCATAAATAAGAAGCGTGATTTCGACAGCAGATAACCATTGCCCTCTTTGCGCCACTGCGGGTCGAGGAACAGGGTACACAGCTCGCTGCTGCCGGTATGATCGTTGCTGAGAAACAGCGTCGGCAGCGCCTGATAGACGTTGAGCTCCTTCGAGGCATGGACCTGGGTGCCGACCCGGTAGTTATACCAGGGATCGTTGAGCCCCACCGCCACCTCGATCGCGCAGATGCCCACCACCGCGCCGCTTTCGCTCTCCTCCAGCACAAAGACATAGCCCTGCTCGCTTTTCGGTAGCTCGCCGCGCCAGGTCTGCTGCGAGCGGGCGATCCGCGCCGCGAGGGTCGCTTCATCCACCGGCAGCGAGGTCAGCCCGCCGCCGGTCTCCGCTGCCAGCTTCAGCAGCCCGGGCAAATCGCCCGGCTCCACCGGTCGAATAACCATCATGATGAGACTCCTGCCACGAAACGCGCGCAGGCCCGCTCGACGCGATCCAGCCCGCTGTTCACCTCTTCTTCACTGACGTTCAGCGCCGGCGCGAAACGCACCACGTTGGCGCCGGCGATCAGAATCATCACCCCCTCTTCCGCCGCCAGGTTACTGAGGGTTTTCGCCTTCCCGGCCCAGGCGTCGTTTAGCACGCAGCCGAGCAGCAGTCCCAGGCCGCGGATCTCCTTGAACAGGCCATAGCGGGCGTTAATTGCCTGCAGGCGTTCACAAAACCACTGATGGCGCTGTCTGACGCCGGAGAGCACTTCCGGGGTGTTGACGATCGACAGCAGTTCGCCGGCCACCGCCCCGGCCAGCGGGTTACCGCCGTAGGTGGTGCCGTGGGTGCCGACGGTCATCACGCTGGCGCAGGCCTCTGTCGCCAGCAGCGCGCCAATAGGGAAACCACCGCCCAGCGCTTTGGCGGTGGTCAGCACATCGGGCGTCACGCCGTAGTGCATATAGGCATACAGCTCGCCGGTGCGCCCGACCCCGGTCTGCACTTCATCGAAAATCAGCAGGGCGTTGTGCTGGTCGCAAAGCTGACGCAGGCCGCGTAAAAACTCGACGCTGGCCGGCACCACGCCCCCTTCGCCCTGCACCGGCTCGACGATCACCGCGCAGGTCTGGTCATTGATTAAGGCCTTTGCCGACTCGAGATCGTTAAATACGGCATGCTGGATCTGCGGCGGCAGCGGGGCGAAATCCCGGGAATAGGCCGGCTGACCGCCCGCCGAGACGGTGAACAGCGTCCGCCCGTGGAAAGCGTTCTGAAAGGCGACGATGCCACTTTTCTCGCTGCCAAAGCGATCGTGGGCATATTTACGCGCCAGCTTGAGCGCTGCCTCATTGGCCTCGGCGCCGGAGTTACAGAAGAAGACCCGGTCGGCGAAGGTAGCATCGATAAGCATTTTGGCCAGACGCAGGATCGGCTCATTGGTGTAGCCGTTGCCGGTATGCCAGAACTTGCCGGCCTGGTCGGTCAGGGCTTGCACCAGACGCGGATGGGCATGCCCCAGCGCGTTCACGGCGATGCCGCCGGCAAAATCGATATACTCTTTGCCCTGCTGATCCCACAGCCGTGACCCGGCGCCCCGCACCGGAATAAACGCCGCTGGCGCGTAGACCGGCATCATCCATTCATCAAAGTGGTTACGCGTAATTGACTGAGACATATCGACCTCTTCCGGTAAATTAAAAGTAGCAATAATGTTAATAAATATGAGTTATTACGCTGTAAATGTAGATTGCACAGTTCGTGCCAGCCAGCGATAAAAATGCATAAATCGGATGAGATAACGCGGAATCAATGAGTTACAGCCGAACGCTATTCACATAAAATGCATATTTAGTGAATAAGTATCCGACAAAGGGGGATAAACAGTGATTAAAGAAGATAAATTATGCAACGGTAAGATATAATTCTGTAATTGTGATCCTCTGCGAAATTTATCGTATCTATTTGCCCTTTTTTGGCGCGGCATGCCCGCAAAAGGGGCACCCACGGCACGCTCATGCGCAGCGATTGGCAGAATGACGCATCCGGTGGCAGCCAGCCTGGCGAATTTCTGCTACCATCCCTGCACTATTCACCTTGCACAGTGGCAGCGACTATGAAATTCGTCTCTTTTAATATCAACGGCCTGCGTGCCCGCCCACACCAACTGGCCGCCATCGTCGAAAAACACCAGCCGGACGTGATTGGCCTGCAGGAAACCAAAGTTCACGACGACATGTTCCCTCTCGAAGAGGTCGCTAGGCTCGGCTATAACGTCTTTTATCATGGGCTGAAAGGCCATTATGGCGTCGCGCTGCTGACCAAAGAGACGCCGATTGCCGTCCGCCGCGGTTTCCCGGACGATGGCGAAGAGGCTCAGCGCCGCATCATTATGGCGGAGATCCCGTCGCCCTTCGGCAACGTCACAGTGATTAACGGCTATTTCCCGCAGGGTGAAAGCCGCGATCATGAAACCAAATTCCCGGCCAAAGCGGCGTTCTATCAGAATCTGCAGAACTATCTGGAGACCGAGCTCAACAAAGAGAATCCGGTGCTGATCATGGGCGATATGAACATCAGTCCTACCGATCTGGACATCGGTATCGGTGAAGAGAACCGCAAACGCTGGCTGCGCACCGGCAAATGTTCCTTCCTGCCGGAAGAACGGGAATGGATGGACCGCCTGCTGGGCTGGGGCCTGGTGGATACCTGGCGTCAGGCTAACCCCGACAATCATGAGCATTTCTCGTGGTTTGATTACCGCTCCAAAGGCTTCGACGATAACCGTGGGCTGCGCATCGATCTGCTGCTGGCCAGCCAGGCTCTGGCGCAGCGCTGCGTGGAAACCGGGATCGATTACGAGATCCGCGGGATGGAAAAACCGTCCGACCACGCGCCGGTGTGGGCCACCTTCCGGCCATAATTCACGCCCTTCTCTCGCCTCCCGCTGTGCGGGGGGCAGAATTTCCTGAGCAAAATCAACAAAGCGACGGTAAACCATTGTGACGGTCGTCGGAACAGGATACTGTCGCGCGCACTTTTTGATGTCCACTGCGTCCAGACTGTACAGGAGCACCTCTCATGCAAAAGAAGCCGTCATCCGGCCATTGGTAAAGGGCTGGGACTTCTCGCGCTGGTGGCCACGCTGGCCGTTATCAGCCACCGCGTCGGTCTCCACGATCTGCTGACTCATCTGCATCTGCTTCAGGACACCCTCCGCCATCAGGGCGCCTGGGGATATCTGGTCTATGCTGCGCTGTTTATCATTGCCACCCTGTGTCTGATCCCCGGCAGCCTGCTGGTGATCGCCGGCGGGATGCTCTTCGGCCCGCTAACAGGCTCCCTGCTCTCGTTTGCCGCCGCCACCCTCGCCTCTTCGCTGTCGTTTTTAATCGCCCGCTGGCTTGGGCGCGATCTGCTGCAGCGCTATGTGGGCCATACCACCGTCTTTCAGGCGATTGAGCGCGGTATCGCCCGCAGTGGCTGCGATTTCCTGATCCTCACCCGCCTGGTGCCGCTCTTTCCCTACAATATTCAGAATTACGCCTACGGCCTGACGGCGATCCGCTTCTGGCCCTTTACCCTGATCTCGGCCGTGACCACCCTGCCGGGTCTGGTCATCTATTCGGTGATGGCCAGCGAACTGGCCCGCGAGGGGGTGACCCTCGCCTTCGCGCTAAAACTGAGCCTCGCCGGCGGGCTGCTGTTTGCCCTGGTGCAGATAGGCAAACGGTTTGCCCGCGCCCGTCGCGTGGCGGCGTGCAGTGAGGAGGTGCGCCATGACCCAACCTGATCGCCGTCACCTGCGCCGCGCCCGGCTGGCCCTTGCCGTCGTGGTCGCCGCCGCTCTGGCCGCCTGGCTGTGGTTCCCTGGCGGGCGTACCTTTCTGCAGCAGAGTCTGACGGCGTTAGCCTCCCTGGATCCGCAGCAGGTCAGAGGGTTTATCGCCGCCTGGGGGCCGCAGGCCGCGCTGGTCTCATTTGCGCTGATGATCCTCCAGGCGATCGTCGCTCCGCTGCCGGCTTTCCTGATTACCCTGGCGAACGCCGCCCTGTTCGGCGCCTTCTGGGGCGGGGCGCTGTCGTGGTTCAGCGCTATGGTCGGGGCCGGGCTCTGCTTCTGCATCGCCAGAGCGCTGGGGCGCGAAGTGGTGGAGAAACTCACCGGCCGCGCGGTGCTGCGCAGTGCCGACGGCTATTTCACCCGCTTTGGCCCGCAGACGATCCTGGTCTGCCGCCTGCTGCCGTTTGTCCCGTTTGACCCGGTCAGCTATGCCGCCGGACTAACCTCGCTGCGCTTCTGGCCCTTTATGCTGGCCACCGGCGTGGGCCAGCTCCCGGCGACTATCGTTTATTCCTGGGCCGGGAGTCTGCTCACCGGGGGCACCTTCTGGCTGGCCACCGGGCTTTCGCTGCTTTTTGCCCTGGCGGTGGTCATCTCTATCGCCAAAAATATTTACCGTGAACGTCATAAGAGATCGTCGCCATGAGCTTACCCCCGCTGGATTCTGTCCCCCTGATCCTTCGTCCGCAGGCCTGGCTGCACCGCCGGCATTACGGCCAGGTGCTGAGCCCCATTCGCTGGTGGGGTCGGATCCCGTGGCTGTTTTACCTGGTTTCGCTGTTCGTGGGCTATATTGAACGCCGCCGCTCGCCGCTGGATCCGGTGCTGCGCTCGCTGGTCAGCGCCCGCATCGCCCAGCTGTGCCACTGCGAATTCTGTATCGATATCACCAGCATGACCCTCGCGGCGCGGAGCGGGAGCCAGGACAAGCTGCTGGCGGTCGCCGACTGGCGCAGCAGTACGCTGTTCAGCGAAAAAGAGCGCCTGGCGCTGGCCTATGCCGAAGCCGCCACCCAGACGCCGCCGGCGGTGGATGATGCCCTGCGTAGCGCGATGGCCGCGCATTTTGACGCCCGGGCGCTCACCGAGCTGACCGCCCTGATCGGCCTGCAAAATTTATCAGCGCGGTTCAATGCCGCGATGGCGATCCCGGCTCAGGGGTTGTGCCAGATACCCACCTCTTCCTCGCAGAATAAGGAGTAACGATGCGCCGTTTGCGTGATTACAGCCTCTGTCTGTGCCTGCTGCTGCTCTGGCCGCTGGCGGTTAATGCCGACGACAGCTGGCGGCAGATTCAGACGGAAGCCCGCGGACAGACCGTCTGGTTTAACGCCTGGGGCGGCGACCCGGCCGTCAATCGCTATCTGGCGTGGGTCAGCGAAGAGGTCAAACGCTATTACGCAATCGACCTGCGTATTGTGCCTGTCGCCGACGCCGCCGACGCAGTGAAACGCATCCAGACCGAGGCGCAGGCCGGTCGTCGCCAGGGCGGGTCAGTGGATCTGCTGTGGATCAACGGCGAAAACTTTCGCACGCTTAAGCAGGCCGATCTGCTGCTCACCGGCTGGGCCGAATCGCTGCCCAACTGGCGCTATGTCGATCAGCAAAAGCCGGTACGGGAAGATTTTTCTGTCGCCACCGAGGGCGCGGAGTCGCCGTGGGGCAGCGCCCAGCTGACGTTTATCGCCCGCCGCGGGCAAACGCCGCAGCCGCCCACCAGCCCGCAGGCCCTGCTGGCCTTCGCCAGAGCCCATCCGGGCAGCGTAACCTACCCGCGGCCGCCGGACTTCACCGGTACCGCCCTGCTGGAGCAACTGCTGATCGCGCTCACCGACCAGCCAGCCGCCCTGCGCCAGCCGCCGCAGCCGGCGACCTTCGCGGCGGTCACCGCCCCGCTGTGGCGCTATCTCGATGCGCTGCACCCGGCCCTGTGGCGGGCGGGCAAGGATTTCCCGGCGTCGCCGGCGCGGATGGACGCCATGCTCAACCAGGGCACCCTCCGCCTGTCGCTGACGTTTAACCCGCTGCACGCCCGGCAGAAAGCCGCCAGCGGCGAATTACCGACGGACAGCTACAGCTTCGGCTTTACCGCGGGGACCCTCGGCAACGTCCATTTCGTTACCATCCCGGCTAACGCCCGCGCTGTCGCTGGCGCCAAAGTAGTGGCCAATTTCCTGCTCTCCCCTGAGGCGCAATTACGCAAGGCCGATGCCGCCGTCTGGGGCGATCCGAGCGTACTGGATCCGCAGCGTCTGCCTGACGGCCAGCGCCAGACGCTGGCGGCAGCCCTGCCGCAGGATCTGCCGCCGGTGCTTGCCGAGCCTCACGCGGCATGGGTTGACGCGCTGGAGCAGGAATGGCTGCGCCGCTACGGTACCCACTGATCCTGCTGGCCTGGGGGGCGATGGCGGCGATCTATCTGCCGCTGCTCCCCGCCGCCGGGGAACTGGTGGGCGCTGCGCGCTCCCCGGCCCACTGGCGGGCGCTGTTCGCCGACCCGCAGCTGGGCCAGGCGCTGGCCGCCACCCTCGTCTCGACGCTGTTGTCCGTCGGCGGCGCGCTGCTGATCGCCCTGACCATCGTCGCCGCCCTCTGGCCTTCGGCCCGCTGGCGGCGGCTGGCTTCCCGTCTGCCGCTGCTGCTGGCGGTGCCCCATCTCGCCCTGGCGACGGCGGCGCTGCTGCTGTTCGCCGAAGGGGGCTGGCTCTGGCAGCAGTTGCCGTTTCTGACGCCGCCGGTTGACCGGTACGGCATCGGGCTTGGCCTGACGATGGCCCTGAAAGAGAGCGCCTTTGTACTGTGGGTGATCTATGGCCTGCTGGGAGAGAAACGCCTCGCCGACCAGGCGACCGCCCTGAAGAGCCTCGGCTACGGCCGCTGGCAGTGCCTGCGTTGGCTGGTGCTGCCCGCCCTGCTGCCCGCCCTCGGCATGGTGCTGCTGGCCACCACCGCCTGGAGCCTGTCGGCGGTAGACGTCGCCCTGGTGCTGGGGCCCGGCAATCCGCCCACCCTCGCCGTGCTGGCGTGGCAATGGTTAAGCCAGGGCGATGAGCTGCAGCAGGCCAAAGGGGCGCTGGCCAGCCTGCTGCTGATGGCGAGCCTCGGCGGGCTGGCGCTGGTCGCCTGGAGCGGATGGCGGCTACAGCGCCAGTACCAGCCCGATCTGCACGGTGTTCGTCACCCGCATCCTCATGCCCTGCCCGGCCGCCTGCTGGCGGCGCTGCTGCCGCTGAGCGGTCTGCTGGGCGCGCTATTGCTGGCGGGGCTGGCGCGCTCGGCGCCGCCGCAGATGGATGCCCTCGGCAACAGCCTTGGGCTGGCGCTGGCGGCCTGCGCCCTCGGCGCGGCTGTCTGCCTGCTGTGGCTGGCCTGCGGCCCGGCGCGAGGCGATGGCTGGGTCTGGCTACCGCTGGTCCTGCCGGCCCTGCCGCTGGCCGACGGCCAGTACCGGTTGGCGCTGTATGCCTGGCTTGACGGTGACTGGTGGACCGTCCTGTGGGGCCATCTGCTGTGGGTGGTGCCCTGGATGCTGTTTATTTTGCGCCCGGCCTGGCGCCAGCGCGATCCGCGGCTGACGGTTGTCGCCCGCACGCTCGGCTGGGGATCGACGCGTATTTTCTGGTTGCTGACCCTGCCTTCGCTAACTCGCCCACTGCTGACCGCCCTGGCGGTGGGCTTCTCAGTGAGCATCGCGCAGTATCTGCCAACGCTATGGCTGGGGGCTGGCCGAATTCCGACGCTCACCAGCCAGGCGGTGGCGCTCAGCAGCGGCGGCGAGGCGCAGACGCTCGCCGCTCAGGCGCTGTGGCAATTACTGCTGCCGGCGGTATGCTTTACCCTGACGGCTCTGCTGGCCTGGCTGGCAGGCCGCTATCGACGAGGACTTCGCTAGTGCTAACCGTAAACCATCTGACCCTGAGCGTGAGACGCCAGCCGCTGCTGCGGGAGGTCGCCTTTTCGGTAGCCCCGGGGGAGGTGCTGACGCTGATGGGCCCCTCCGGTAGCGGGAAATCAACGCTGTTTGCCTGGATGATTGGCGCCCTGTCCGGCGATTTTCGCGCCCGAGGCGAGCTGTGGCTCAACGAACGGCGTTGCGATACGCTGCCGACAGAGCATCGGCGCATCGGCATTCTGTTTCAGGACCCGTTACTGTTCGACCATTTCAGCGTCGGGCAAAATTTACAGCTGGCGCTGCCGGAGAACGTGCGCGGCGAGGCGCGAAAAACCGCGGTGGAGGAAGCGCTTAGCCGCGCCGGGCTGGCGGGCTTCGCCCCGCGCGATCCGGCCACGCTCTCCGGCGGGCAGCGGGCGCGGGTGAGCCTGCTGCGCGCCCTGCTGGCGCGCCCCGAGGCGCTGCTGCTTGATGAGCCCTTCAGCCGCCTGGATGCCAGCCTGCGCGCCGGGTTCCGCCGCTGGGTCTTTGAAGAACTGGCCCGCCAGGCCATTCCGGCGATCCTGGTGACCCACGATCGCGAGGACTGCCCGCCGACGGGGCGCTGCCTGGCGATGGAGCGCTGGCAATGAAGGACAATAGCGTGCAAACCTGCGTTACCGCAAAGAAATCGGCGCCTGGCGAGTGGAGAATACGCCCTCCACTTTTTACCGTCGGGCATTTCGATGAAACGTGTTTCTCAATTGACCGCACTCGCCCTGCTCATGGGGCTTGCTGCTTCCACTACCTGCGCCGCTGAAACCATGCCAGCGCTCACTCTCTCCCACCTGCAACAGCAGCACGGCGTGGCCATCGACACCCGGCTGAGCGCTTATTACAACGGCTGGCCGCAGCGCGCCAACGGCCCGGAAGGCCATGAGCCACAGGCCCTCAATCTTTCCGCCCGCTGGCTCGGCGCCATGAGCGACGATCAGCTCCGCGCCTGGGCTAAGCAGCACCAGCTCCAGTCCGATACCCCCATCGCGCTGTACGGCAGCCCGGAGGATAACGTCAGCGTCGCGGCGCGGCTGAAACAAACGGGTTTCACCCGGCTCAGCACCCTGAGCGATGCGCTGAGCCAGACCGACCGTCTGCAAAAGCTGCCGCACTTTGAACAGCTGGTCTACCCCCAGTGGCTGCACGACCTACAGCAAGGGAAAGCGGTCGCCGCCGCCCCGGCAGGCGACTGGAAAGTGTTTGAAGCCGCCTGGGGAGCGCCGAAGCTCTATCTGCTGAGCCATATCCCTGGCGCGGGCTATATCGATACCAATGAGGTGGAGAGCGAACCGCTGTGGAATAAAGTGTCCGACGCGCAGCTGAAGGCGATGCTGGCGAAGCACGGCATCCGGCATGACACCACGGTGATCCTCTATGGTCGCGACGTCTACGCCGCAGCGCGGGTGGCGCAGATCATGCTGTACACCGGGGTCAAAGACGTGCGCCTGCTTGACGGCGGCTGGCAGACCTGGTCCGACGCCGGGCTGCCGGTAGAGCGCGGCATGCCGCCGGCGCAGCAGCCGGCGCCTGATTTCGGCGCGCCGATCCCCGGCCAGCCGCAGCTGATGCTGGATACCGAACAAGCCCGCGGGCTGCTGCATCGTCAGGACGCCTCGCTGGTCAGCGTCCGCTCGTGGCCGGAGTTTATCGGCACCACCAGCGGCTACAGCTATATCAAGCCGAAGGGCGACATCGCTGGCGCCCGCTGGGGCCACGCCGGGAGCGACTCCACGCACATGGAGGATTTCCATAACCCGGACGGCACCATGCGCAGCGCCGACGATATCGCTGCCCTGTGGCGCCAGTGGAACATTCTGCCGAGCCAGCAAGTGGCGTTTTATTGCGGGACCGGCTGGCGGGCCTCGGAAACCTTTATGTATGCCCGCGCCATGGGCTGGCCGCACGTCGCGGTGTACGACGGCGGCTGGTACGAATGGAGCAGCAACCCGCACAATCCGGTGGCCCGCGGAGAGCGCGGCCCGGAAAGCAGTCAGTAACTCGCCCCGCCTCAGCGCGTCGCCCTTTGTCGGCGACGCGCGATACCCCGTTTACGCTGTGGTCGTTACCCGCTTTAAGGTCTGGTAGCCACTGCAGATGCGCGTCGCCGTCGTCAGCCAGCACAGCGCGCCAAACAGCCACGCCAGCCAGGCGAAATGCGCCGGAAACAGGCAGCCGAGGACAAACAACAGGATGGTCTCCGACCCCTCCGTCAGTCCCCCGAGATAGTACAGCGATTTATGGGCGTAGCCGGGATTGGCGATCTGGTGCCTGGCCGCCAGGGCGGCAAAAGCGAGAAAGCTGCTGCCGGTGCCGATAAAGGCAAACAGCAGCCAGCCGCCCGCCAGGGCATTGTTCAGCGGATCCGCCAGAATAAAGCCGAACGGCACCAGGGCGTAAAAGAGAAAATCCAGCGCAATATCGAGAAAGCCGCCCGCGTCCGTGAGCCCGCGCCGCCGCGCCAGAGCGCCGTCCAGGCCATCCAGCAGGCGGTTAAGGAGAATGGCCGCCAGCGCCGCGCCATACCACCCCAGCGCCAGAAAGGGCAGAGCCAGCACGCCGATGGCAAAACCGACCAGCGTCAGCCCGTCCGGTGAGATGCCGGGGCGGTCAAGGGCGCCGGCGACAGCGTTTAGCAGGGGTTTAAGGCGCGGATGCAGGTGGCTATCAAGCACGAAGGTCTCCAGCAGGGTTGGCGGTTGTCAGTTACGGTCTATGGCGGTGATAATAGGCCATATTCGTCTTATTAACCTTGATGCTTATGCTAAAAATGATTGATGTTGTCGCCGCCATTATTGAACAGGATGGCCAGATTCTGCTGGCGCAGCGTCCGCCCCACGCCGACCAGCCGGGGATGTGGGAGTTCGCCGGCGGCAAAGTGGAGCCGGGTGAAAGCCAGCCGCAGGCGCTGGCCCGCGAACTGCAGGAGGAGATGGGCATCATCGCCCGCCCGGCTTGCTATATCGCTAGCCATCAGCGGGAGGTCTCCGGCCGCCGGATCCATCTGCACGCCTGGTGGGTGCCGCACTTTCAGGGCACGCCGCTGGCCCACTATCACACTCAGCTGCGCTGGTGCCTTCCCACAGAAGCGCTGGCCCTCGATCTCGCCCCGGCCGATATTCCTCTGCTGCACGCCTTTATCGCCCAGCGCCCCACCCTTTCCGTCCGCTGATCCGCCCGCCGCCTCGTCATCGCTTTTAGTTATGACGAGCGGGCAATTATAAATTTTGTTGTCGGCTCAATTTTTCCTTGCTTGCCTAAGGATTAGCGGTGTTATAGTCGGAAAATCGGTTTTTTCAAGGACCGAATCATAATAAATACATGCAACCACAACCATAAGGGGAACTGATATCTATGGATCAGACGTGCACTCTGGAAGGCTTTCTCACCCGCGTTCAACAGCGCGATCCTCATCAAACCGAATTTGCTCAAGCCGTCCGGGAGGTGATGACCACCCTGTGGCCTTTCCTTGAGGAAAATCCGCGCTATCGTCAGCTTGCTTTGCTGGAACGTCTGGTGGAACCGGAGCGCGTGATCCAGTTCCGCGTGGTGTGGGTGGACGACCGCAATCAGGTCCAGGTCAACCGCGCGTGGCGCGTGCAGTTCAACTCGGCCATCGGCCCGTATAAAGGCGGGATGCGTTTTCACCCGTCGGTTAACCTGTCGATTCTCAAATTCCTTGGCTTCGAGCAGACCTTCAAAAACGCCCTGACCACTCTGCCGATGGGCGGCGGGAAAGGCGGCAGCGATTTCGATCCTAAAGGCAAGAGCGATGGCGAAGTGATGCGTTTCTGCCAGGCGCTGATGACCGAACTCTATCGCCACCTTGGCCCGGATACCGACGTACCGGCGGGCGATATCGGCGTCGGCGGTCGCGAAGTCGGCTTTATGGCCGGAATGATGCGCAAGCTCTCCAACAACAGCGCCTGCGTCTTCACCGGTAAAGGACTCTCCTTTGGCGGCAGCTTGATCCGTCCGGAAGCCACTGGTTACGGCCTGATCTACTTCACCGAAGCGATGCTCAAACGTCACGGCCTCGGCTTCGAAGGCGCTCGCGTGGCGGTTTCCGGCTCCGGCAACGTCGCGCAATACGCCATTGAGAAAGCGATGGAGCTTGGCGCGCGGGTGGTGACGGCCTCCGACTCCAACGGCACCGTCGTTGACGAAGCGGGCTTCACCAAAGAAAAACTGGCCCGCCTGATCGACATTAAAGAGCGTGCCCACGGCCGCGTGGCCGATTACGCCCGCGAATTTGGCCTCACCTATCTTGAAGGCCAGCAGCCGTGGTCAGTGCCGGTGGATATTGCCCTGCCTTGCGCGACCCAGAACGAACTGGACGTCGATGCCGCCCGCCAGCTGATTGCCAATGGCGTCAAGGCCGTGGCGGAAGGCGCCAACATGCCGACCACCATCGCCGCAACCGACCTGTTCCTGGAAGCTGGCGTGCTGTTTGCCCCGGGCAAAGCGGCCAACGCCGGCGGCGTGGCGACTTCCGGTCTGGAGATGGCGCAGAACGCCGCGCGCATGGGCTGGAAAGCGGAAAAAGTGGATGCCCGCCTGCATCACATCATGCTGGATATCCACCACGCTTGCGTGCAGTACGGCGGCGAAGCGAAGCAGACCAACTACGTGCGCGGCGCGAATATCGCCGGTTTCGTGAAGGTTGCGGATGCTATGCTGGCCCAGGGCGTGATTTAACCTCCCCTAACTCCATCCCGGCGGCAGCCCGCCGGGATGCGTCTCACGACGTCATCGTGATCACAACTTTCCCCAGATGCTGACCACTGTCCAGACAGGCATGGGCCTCGGCAATCTCCGCCATCGGGTAGCTGGCGTAGATCAGCGGCTTGCATTTTCCTGCCTCTAGCAGCGGCCAAACGTGGCGGCGCAGCGCCTCGGCAATCTGCTGTTTCTCCGCCGCCGTCCGGCCGCGCATGGTCGAGCCGGTGACGGTGGCTCGCTTGAGCATCAGAGTCTGAATATCAACCTCATGAGCGATTCGCCCGCCCATAAAGCCGATGATGACCAGTCGTCCATCCTTTTTCAGTAGCCCAAGGTTGCGGTTAAAGTAAGGGCCGCCAACAATATCCAGAATGACGTCCACCCCTTCATCGTTGGTCAGCTGGCCGATTTTCTCGGCAAAATCATCGGTTTTGTAGTTAATCGCCGTAGCATAGGGACGTAGCGCAGCAATTTTTTCGTCCTGGCCGACGGTGGCATAGACGGTCATCCCCAGCGCGTGGCACAGCAGGACCGCGGTGGTGCCAATCCCGCTGGCGCCGCCGTGGACCAGAATGCTTTCGCCAGGCTGCAGCTTACCCAGCTGGAAGACGTTCGCCCAGACGGTGAAGAAGGTTTCCGGAATGGCGGCCGCTTCGCTAAAGCTGAGGCCCGCCGGGATCGGCAACGTCTGGCCTGCCGGCACGGCGCAGTATTCGGCATAGCCGCCGCCGTTGGTCAGCGCGCAAACGCGATCGCCGGGCGTAAACGCTGTGACCTGCGCGCCGACCTTAAGAACCACGCCCGCCACCTCGAGGCCGGGCACGGGGGTGACGCCCTCAGGCATGGGATACAGACCCTGGCGCTGCAGAATATCCGGCCGGTTGACGCCCGCCGCCTTCACCTCAATGAGCACCTCATGCTCCCCGATGGTGGGAATCTCCCCTTCGCGGATCTGCAATACCTCCGGGCCGCCCGGTTGGCTGATAGCAATATATTTCACGGGTCCTCCTTATCGCCTGTGAGAGAAATGGGGCATCGGCATCAGGAAAAGCGCAGCGGGCATCCCCTGCTCAGGGGCCCCGCGTCCAGGCTCTTCCCGGCTGTTTAGTGTAGACCATTGGCCTGACTGGCGGAGAAGCGGTGGCCGCGGGGTAACGCATCCTCGCGACCACCGGCGGGTTACTGCGGCGGCGGCGCGGTATCGTCTGCCGCTTTTTTGCCTTTCGGCTTCCCTTTACCTTTGCTGAACGACTTCTTCGCCCCGCCCGGCGCCACCAGGCCGCGGAACTGACGCACCGGCGTGCTGCGCGCCTGATCGATCAGTTGATACAGCGTCCCCACCAGCGGCTGCATAAAGTCCTGATAGCGGCACTGTTTCTCGCTGATCTGCGTCAACACCGACTCCCAGTGGGCGGTCATGTCCGGTCGCCCGGCCATCTCCGGCAGGGAATGAATGAGCGCCCTGCCGGCCTCCGAAGAGTGGATATAGCGCCCCTTTTTGCTCAGGAAACCACGCTTGAAGAGCAGCTCGATAATCCCTGCGCGGGTCGCTTCCGTGCCGAGGCCGTCGGTGGCGCGGAGGATCTTCTTCAGATCTTTATCCTGTACGAAGCGGGCAATCCCGGTCATCGCCGACAGCAGCGTGGCGTCGGTAAAGTGGCGCGGCGGCTGGGTCTGACGCTCCACCACCTCACCCCTCTCGCACAGCAGTTCATCGCCTTTGGCCACCACCGGCAGCGGCGTGCCGTCGTTCTCTTCATCACGCTCTTTGCTGCCAAGCAGCGTCCGCCAGCCCGCCTCGGCCAGAAAACGCGCCTTGGCGACAAACTTGCCGTTGGCGATCTCAAGATCAATCTGGCATTTGCGGAACACTGCGTCAGGGCAGAACTGCATCAGATACTGGCGGGCGATCAGGGTGTACACCTTCGCTTCGTTATCGGTGAGCTTCACCTGGCTGCTGCGGGCGGTTGGGATAATCGCATGGTGCGCGTCGACCTTTTTATCATCCCAGCAGCGGTTGCGGATCTCCGGATCCACTACCGGCTGCGGCAGCAGGTCCGCCGCATGGACGGCAATCGCATTCAACACCGCATGGCGGCCAGCGAAGTGCTCTTCCGGCAGATAGCGGCTGTCCGAACGCGGATAGGTGATGAGTTTGTGGGTTTCGTACAGCTTCTGGCAGATATCCAGCACGTTCTGCGCGCTGAAGCCGAAACGTTTGGCCGCCTCAATCTGCAGCGCCGACAGCGAGAACGGCAGCGGCGCGGGTTCGGAATCGCGCTTATCGTTATAGCCGGTCACGATTGCCGGCTGGCCTTCGATGCGCTTAACCACATGCTCGGCCAGCGGACGATGCAGCAGGCGCCCTTCTTCATCCTGGTAAGGTTCGCAGGCTTCGCTCGGCACCCAGGTGGCGACAAAACGCTCCTCCTGCGGCGTGACGATATGCGCCTTCACGTCGAAGAAATCTTTGGCGACGAAATTTTCAATCTCTTCATCGCGACGGACCACCAGGCCAAGTACCGGGGTCTGCACCCGCCCCACCGAGAGCACCCCCTGATAGCCGGCGTTGCGCCCCAGCAGGGTGTAGGCGCGGGTCATATTGATGCCGTACAGCCAGTCGGCGCGGGCCCGCGCCAGCGCCGACACGCAGAGCGGCACGAACTCGCTGTTGGCGCGCAGACGGTTGATCGCCCGCTCCACCGCCTGCGGGTTGAGATCGTTAATCAGACAGCGCTGCACCTGCTGACGCTTCTCCGGCGCCAGCTGCAGGTAGTCGAGTACTTCGTCCACCAGCAGCTGCCCTTCTCTGTCCGGGTCGCCGGCGTGGATAACCTCCTCGGCGTCGCCGAGCAGGCGCTTGATGACATTCAGCTGTTTGGTGACCGAGGGCTTTGGCTGCAGCTGCCATTTCTCCGGCACAATCGGCAGATCGTTGAGATTCCACCGGGCATAGCGGCTGTCGTAGATGTCCGGCTGCGCCTGCTCCAGCAGGTGGCCGATACACCAGGTGACCACCTGCCCGTTGCCGCACTCAATATAGCCATCGCCTTTGCGGTGCGGTTTAGGCAACACATCGGCGATAGCCCGACCGAGACTCGGTTTTTCTGCAATAAACAACCGCATCGAATCAACGGATCTCGATCATGGGTCGCCCGCCGCGGGCGGTCACCAGCTCGCCGATGGCGGCCAGCTTAATGCCGAACTCCGCCGCGGCGGCCTGAACTTCCGCCTCCGCCTCCGGGGTCACCGCCAGCAGCAGACCGCCGGAGGTCTGCGGATCGCACAGCAGATCCCGCCACTCCGTCGGCATCTCGCCCATGAGATGGCCGTAGCTGGCAAAGTTGCGCCCGGTGCCGCCCGGCACCGCGCCGGCGGCGATATAGTCCTCCACCCCCGGCAGTTTTGGGATATCGGCATAGCGCAGCTGCGCCTGCACGCCGGCCCCGCGGCACACCTCGCTGAGGTGGCCGAGCAGGCCAAAGCCGGTGACGTCGGTCATCGCCTTCACCCCGTCGATGGCGGCAAACGCGGCGCCGGCGAGGTTCATCTGGCACATGGTCTCCGTCGCTAACCCTTGATGCTCTGGCTTGAGCAGCGATTTTTTCTCTGCAGTGGTCAGTACGCCGATCCCCAACGGTTTGGTGAGATACAGTTTGCAACCCGCCTGGGCGGTGCTGTTTTTCTTGATGCGCTCGGTGGGCACCACGCCGGTGACCGCCAGACCGAAGATCGGCTCCGGGGCGTCAATGGAGTGGCCGCCCGCCAGCGCGATCCCCGCCTGCTGGCAGGCAAAGCGCCCGCCCTCCACCACTTCGCGGGCGATTTCCGGCGCCAGGGTGTTGATCGGCCAGCCGAGGATGGCAATCGCCATAATCGGTTTCCCGCCCATAGCGAAAATATCGCTGATGGCGTTGGTGGCGGCGATGCGGCCAAAGTCGAACGGGTTATCGACAATCGGCATAAAGAAATCGGTGGTGCTGACGATCGAGGTGCCATTACCGAGATCGTAAACGGCGGCATCATCGCTGGTTTCGTTGCCGACAAGCAGGTTTGGGTCGACAAACTTCGCCTGCTCGCTATGCAGGATAGTTTCCAGCACTTTCGGGGAAATTTTACAACCACAACCGGCTCCGTGGCTGTATTGCGTTAAACGAATGGCTTGCTCGCTCATGGACATCTCCTGTCATTGCAATCCCGCTATGTTAGCGCCCAAACGCCAGGGTGGTAAGTACGACAGTCTGAAATCGCGTATGGTTGCTCATTAAGCAGACAAAAAGCCGTTTTTGCGAGACGCGACAATTTTTTCCCGACCATTTTCACTTTTACTTAAAGATGACAGAAATGTGACAGCACAGGACTGTCTTCTCTGGAATGATTATGACGTAAGGAAATTCTAATGAAAAAGCGTGTTCTTGCCCTTTGCCTGGCCAGTTTCTTCTCCGTTAACGCCTTTGCTCTGGTTCCCCCCGGGAACGATGTCACCACCAAGCCCGATCTCTACTATCTGACCAATGCCCAGGCCATCGACAGCCTGGCGCTGTTGCCACCACCGCCGGCGGTGGGCAGTATCGCATTTTTAAACGATCAGGCGATGTATGAGCAAGGACGTCTGCTGCGCAATACCGAGCGCGGGAAGCTGGCGGCAGAGGATGCCAACCTCAGCGCGGGCGGCGTGGCCAACGCCTTCTCCAGCGCCTTTGGTTCGCCGATCACCGAGAAAGACGCGCCGCAGCTTCACAAACTGCTGACCAATATGATTGAAGACGCCGGCGACCTGGCGACCCGCAGCGCGAAAGAGAAATACATGCGCATTCGCCCGTTTGCGTTCTATGGCGTCTCCACCTGCAACACCACCGAACAGGACAAGCTGGCGAAAAACGGCTCTTACCCGTCCGGGCATACCTCTATCGGCTGGGCCACCGCCCTGGTGCTGGCGGAGATCAACCCGCAGCGGCAAAACGAAATTTTGAAGCGCGGCTATGAGCTCGGCGAGAGCCGGGTGATCTGCGGCTATCACTGGCAGAGCGATGTCGATGCGGCGCGCATTGTCGGCTCCGCGGTGGTCGCTACGCTGCACACCAACCCGGCCTTCCAGCAGCAGTTGCAGAAAGCCAAAGATGAATTCGCGAAAAGGCAGAAGTAACGTCATCGCCGTTGCATTCCCGGATGCGGCGCCTGGCGCGCCTTGTCCGGGCTACAAAAACCGCGATTGATTCGAATGGTAGGGGTTGTAGGCCGAGTCAGGCGCGAGCCGCCACCCGGCATAGATGCGGCTCCGAGCCTGCTGCCATCGCCCGGCGGCGCTGCGCTTGCGCGGCCAGCCGGACGGTTCCCTCTCCCTCCGGGAGAGGGCCAGGGTGAGGGGAAGCACTGCAATGTGGTTGTTTATGTTATCTGTGGCTTCAGCGTAGTTTGCACTCCCGGTTAATCGTCTGCGTTATGTCACTCATGGCGCCGGGAGCGCACAGGGGGCGGCCAGTCGCCGCCGCCCCCTGTACCCCCGGGCTCCGGCCAGCAAAATCGCCGCTGCGCGGTCCCTTCGACTTATCCCTGCAGGCTTCGGGTCGGGCCGAGGCAGCATCTCTGCAAAACACGGCCCTCAGCCCGCATCCATGCGGGCTGCCCCGGCCTGCCGGGAACGTCTCAGCGATGTTGAGGCCGTCAGCACCGGCAGTTTCAGCAAGAAAAGTGAATAAATTAACGACAGGTCGTACGAACGTAGGCCGGGTAAGGCGCAGCCGCCACCCGGCACAAAATCAGCTCTGTGCCCGCTGTCCTTGCCCGGCGGCGCTGCGCTTGCGCGGGCCTACAGACAATCAGAGCCGGATGCGTTGGCCGGGTAAGGCGCCAGCCGTCACCCGGCATAATAAGCACCGACTCAGAATCGCGTCACAAACGGCGCGGTATCCGGCAGGGCAATGGTGGTTGAGGCTTTTAGCTGCGGCGTCCCCAGATAGAGGAAGCCGACGATTTTATCCTGTTCGCGGCACTCGAAGCCGGCCCGCACCACCGGACTCTCGGTCAATGCTCCGCTGCGCCAGATACCGTTGAATCCCTGAGCCAGGGCCGCCATCTGCATCGCCATCACCGCGCAGCCAGCGGACATCTCCTGCTCCCAGCGCGGCACCTTAGGGTGGTCTTCACAGCGCGCGACCACGGTAATAATCAGCGGCGCGCGGAACGGCGCATTGCGGGCTTTCTCTATTCCCTTCTCATCCTGGCCGGCCTCTCTGGCCCCTTTTTCCAGCAACTGGCTGAAGCGCTCGCGGCCGTCATCGGCGATAATAAAGAAGCGCCACGGCTGCAGGGTGCCATGATCCGGGGCGCGCAGCCCGGCGCGCAGAATGTTTTCCAGCTGTTCGCCCGCCGGGGCAGGTTCCGCCAGGCGGGAAGCGCTGCGGCGATTAAGCAGTAGATCGAGAGCATCCATCTGTATAACTCCTGTGATGTCATTTTTCATAAAATTAACATGCACAAGGATTTTGTTACAGCGCGGTCGGTGATTCCTGCTGACAACCGACGGCTCACTCTTTAGGATAGCCAGACGCGGCGGCCCCTGCGGCCTGCCCTTTTTAGATAACGTTAGGGAGAAGACATGCGAACCCTTTGGCGACTGATTGCCAGCTTTTTTAAATGGACGTGGCGGATACTCAACTTTATTCGCAAACTGGCCCTCAATGCGATCTTCCTGGTGCTGGTGCTGGTGTGTATCGGCATCTGGAGCCAGTTCAGCAGCACCACCAGCGAACATGCCGCGCGCGGCGCGCTGTTGCTGGATATTACCGGTGTGGTGGTGGATAAACCATCCGCCAGCAGCAAGCTCGGCGTGATTGGCCGCCAGCTGTTTGGCGCCAGCTCGGACCGTCTGCAGGAGAATTCCCTGTTCGATATCGTGCAGACCATTCGCCAGGCGAAGGATGACCGCAATATCACCGGTATTGTGCTGGATTTGAAAAACTTCGTCGGCGGCGACCAGCCATCCATGCAGTACATCGGCAAAGCGCTGCGCGAATTCCGCGATAGCGGCAAACCGGTGTATGCCGTCGGCAGCAGCTACAGCCAGGGCCAGTACTACCTGGCGAGCTTCGCCAACAAAATCTGGCTCTCGCCGCAGGGCGAGGTAGACCTGCACGGCTTCGCTACCAACGGGCTATATTACAAATCGCTGCTGGATAAGCTGAAGGTCTCCACCCATGTCTTCCGCGTCGGCACCTATAAATCCGCCGTCGAGCCATTCATCCGCGATGATATGTCCCCTGCCGCCCGCGAAGCGGATAGCCGCTGGATTGGCGAACTGTGGCAGAACTACCTCAACACCATTGCCGCCAACCGCCAGATCACCGCCCAGCAGCTCTTCCCGGGCGCCCTGGGCATTATCGATGGCCTGCGTAAGGTGGGCGGCGATACGGCGAAATATGCGCTGGACAATAAGCTGGTGGATGAGCTGGCGACCTCCACGGAAGTGGAAAAGGCGCTGACCAAACAGTTTGGCTGGAGCAAAGCGGATAACAATTACCGGGCGATCAGCTATTACGACTACAACGTGAAGACGCCGTCTGACCAGGGTTCCGCCATCGCGGTAATCTTCGCCAACGGCGCCATCATGGACGGTGAAGAGACCCCGGGCAACGTCGGCGGCGACACCACCGCAGCGCAAATTCGCGATGCGCGCCTCGATCCGAAAATTAAGGCCATCGTTCTGCGCGTAAACAGCCCGGGCGGCAGCGTAACCGCTTCGGAAATCATTCGTGAAGAGCTGGCGGCAGCCAAAGCCGCCGGTAAACCGGTAGTGGTCTCGATGGGCGGCATGGCGGCGTCCGGCGGCTACTGGATCTCCACCCCAGCGGATTACATCGTGGCGAACCCAAGCACCCTCACCGGCTCCATTGGCATCTTTGGGGTGATCAACACCGTGGAAAATACCCTCGGGTCGATTGGCGTCCACACCGACGGCGTCGCCACGTCGCCGCTGGCGGATGTCTCCAGCACCAAAGCGCTGCCGCCGGAAGTGCAGCAGCTGATGCAGTTGAGCATTGAGAATGGCTATCAGCGCTTTATCACCCTGGTGGCTAACGCCCGTAAGAGCACGCCGGAGAAAATCGACCAGATCGCCCAGGGCCACGTCTGGACCGGGGAAGATGCCAAAGCCAACGGCCTGGTCGACAGCCTCGGCGACTTCGACGACGCGGTGGCCAAAGCCGCCGAGCTGGCGAAGCTGAAAACCTGGCACCTCAACTACTATCAGGAAGAGCCGACCTTCTTCTCGATGGTGCTGGACAGCCTGACCGGCTCGGTACGCGCCTCGCTGCCGGCGGCCATTCAGGCCTGGCTGCCTGCGCCGGTCGCCGCGGCGGCCGAGACGGTGAAAGCGGAGAGCGACAAGCTGGCGGCGTTTAACGACCCGCAGAATCGCTATGCCTTCTGCCTGACCTGCGCTAACATCCGTTAATACGCAGCGGCTGCCCCGTCTCCCGGGGCAGCCTTTTTCCCTCTCCTGCCAACACTGCCACAAAGCCCGCGACCGACGCTGTATTTTTTCCTGCGTCTCTTTATACTGCGCCTGTCTACGACCAACCTAAGCGATGCTATGCAAAAAAAATCGATTTACGTTGCCTACACCGGTGGGACCATCGGTATGCAGCGCTCTGAACACGGCTATGTACCCGTTTCCGGCCATCTGCAGCGTCAGCTGGCGCTGATGCCGGAGTTCCATCGTCCGGAGATGCCGGACTTCACGATCCATGAATACCATCCGCTGATGGATTCATCCGATATGACCCCCGAGGACTGGCAGCACATCGCCGACGATATCCGCAGCCATTATGAGGAGTATGATGGCTTTGTGATCCTCCACGGAACCGACACCATGGCGTTTACCGCCTCGGCGCTGTCGTTCATGCTGGAAAACCTTGGTAAGCCGGTCATTGTGACAGGGTCACAAATCCCGCTGGCCGAGCTGCGTTCCGATGGTCAGATTAACCTGCTCAACGCCCTGTACGTCGCCGCCAACTATCCGATTAACGAAGTGGCGCTGTTCTTCAACAATCGACTGTTCCGCGGCAACCGCACCACCAAAGCCCATGCCGACGGCTTCGACGCTTTCGCCTCGCCAAATCTTGCCCCGCTGCTGGAGGCCGGGATCCATATTCGCCGTCTCGGTACTCCGCCGGCGCCGCAGGGTAGCGGAGAGCTTATCGTGCACCCCATCACTCCGCAGCCGATTGGCGTGGTGACGATTTACCCCGGCATCTCCGCCGACGTGGTGCGTAATTTTCTGCGCCAACCGGTGAAAGCGCTGATCCTCCGCTCCTATGGCGTCGGCAATGCCCCACAGAATGGCGAGTTTATTCAGGTGCTGGCGGAAGCCAGCCAGCGCGGTATTGTGGTGGTCAATCTGACGCAGTGCATGTCCGGAAAGGTGAACATGGGCGGCTATGCCACCGGCAACGCCCTCGCTCAGGCGGGGGTCATCAGTGGTTTCGATATGACAGTGGAAGCGACGCTGACCAAGCTACACTATCTGCTTAGCCAGCAGCTGGACGTTGACGCCATTCGCGCGGCGATGCAGCAAAATCTGCGTGGCGAACTCACCCCCGACGAGGCTTAAGGAGGACGTATGGCACATCGAGCGCTGTTACTGGTTGATTTGCAGAACGACTTTTGTGCCGGCGGCGCGCTGGCGGTTCCTGAAGGCGACAGTACCGTCGAGGTAGCCAATGCGCTTATCGACTGGAGCCTGGCGCGCGGCGAGCCCATCGTCGCCAGCCAGGACTGGCATCCGGCGGATCACGGCAGTTTCGCCAGCCAGCACCAGGTGGAACCCTACACCGAGGGCGAGCTGGACGGCCTGGCGCAAACTTTCTGGCCGGATCACTGCGTGCAGCACAGCGAAGGCGCGGCGCTGCATCCGCTGCTCAAGCAGCAGGCGATCGCCGCTGTGTTCCACAAAGGGCAAAACCGGATCATCGACAGCTATAGCGCTTTCTTTGACAACGGTCACCGGCAGAAAACCGAACTGGACAGCTGGCTGCGTGGTCAGGGGATCGTGGAGCTGACCGTTCTCGGCCTCGCCACCGATTACTGCGTTAAGTTCACCGTGCTGGATGCCCTGGCGCTGGGCTACGCGGTCAACGTCATCACCGACGGCTGTCGCGGCGTAAATCTGCAGCCGCAGGACAGCAGCCAGGCGTTTATGGAGATGGCCGCCGCGGGCGCCACGCTCTATACCCTCGACGACTGGCGGGAAACTCAGGCCTGATCCCTCCCCCCCGGCGCCCTCGCGCCGGGTCTTCTTCTGCCGCCTCGCTATTGTCCATAAATTGAACTCTCTCGCAGTTTCAACAGGTTATTGCTGCTAGTCTGGCAAGGCTGTTTTTTCGCCACGCCATTTCCGTGGCGTGGTTATTTTTATGTCAAAGAGGAACCACTATGAAACGTTTGCCCTTGCTGGCAGCCTTGCCCTTGCTTTGCGCTTCCGCGCTCTCTGCCCAACCGCTGATGTCCGTCGGCTATTTTAACGGCGGCGGCGACGTCACCGCCGGGCCGGGCGGTGATATCGATAAGCTGGACGTCCGGCAGATCACCCATCTCAACTACTCGTTTGGCCTTATCTATAACGATGAAAAAGACGAGACCAATGCGGCCCTGAAGGATCCTGCTCATCTGCACGAGATCTGGCTGTCGCCGAAGGTGCAGGCGGATCTGCAAAAGCTCCCCGCCCTGCGTAAACAGAATCCGGACCTCAAAGTCCTGCTGTCGGTCGGCGGCTGGGGCGCGCGTGGTTTCTCCGGCGCGGCGGCGACCGCAGAAAGTCGCGCCGTCTTTATTCGTTCCGCGCAGAAAATCATCCAGCAATATGGTCTGGACGGCATTGACCTCGACTGGGAGTTTCCGGTCAACGGCGCCTGGGGACTGGTGGCCAGCCAGCCGGCTGACCGCGACAACTTCACTGCCCTGCTGAAATCGCTGCGTGAGGCAGTCGGTGAGCAAAAGCTGGTGACTATCGCCGTGGGCGCCAATGCCGAGAGCCCGAAAAGCTGGGTGGACGTCAAAGCGGTGGCCCCGGTGCTGAACTACATCAACCTGATGACCTACGACATGGCCTACGGCACGCAGTACTTCAACTCGAATCTGTATGACTCCAGCCACTGGCCGACGGTCGCCGCAGCGGATAAATACAGCGCCGATTTTGTGGTCAACAATTACCTGGCCGCCGGGCTTAAACCCAGCCAGATGAACCTCGGGATTGGTTTTTATGGCCGGGTACCGAAACGGGCGGTCGAGCCGGGGATTGACTGGACGAAAGCGGATGCGCAAAACAATCCGGTCACCCAGCCCTATTTTGGGCCACAACAGATCGCGCTGTTTGCCTCGCTGGGCTATGACCTGAGCAAAGACACCTACGTGAAATACAATGATATCGTGGGCAAACTGCTCAACGATCCGCAAAAGCGTTTTACCGAGCACTGGGACGATGAGGCGAAGGTTCCGTGGCTGTCGGTGCAGTCCGCGGAGGGCAAGCCGCTGTTCGCCCTCTCCTATGAGAACCCGCGCTCGGTAGCCATTAAGGCGGACTATATCAAGGCGAAGGGCCTCGCCGGGGCCATGTTCTGGGAATATGGCGCCGATGACCAGAATCAGCTGGCCCGTCAGCTGGCGGAATCGCTGGGGATCAAACACTAATCATGGCTGTTCCGCCGCATCGTCGACACCAGGAGGCGTGACGCAGGCAGCATCGCCTGCAATGCAGGTATATCGCGCCGCCCGGGATAGGTTATGATGCCTGTTATCCGCTGCGCCAGGGGTTGGCGCAGCTTAACCGTTTGACAGGAGGCAGGGGGCCATGGCCTATATCCCCAAAAATTACGCACGTCTGGAAGTGGGTTACCGCGAAAAGGCGCTCAAGCTTTTTCCCTGGGTGTGCGGACGCTGCTCACGGGAGTTTGTCTACTCCAATCTGCGCGAGCTGACGGTGCACCACATCGATCACGACCACTCCAATAACCCGGAAGATGGCAGCAACTGGGAGATGTTGTGCCTGTACTGTCACGATCACGAACATTCCAAGTACACCGAAGCCGATCAGTATGGCTCCACGGTGGTGGCAGGAGAAGATGCGCAAAAGAGCGTCGGCGAGGCCACCTACAACCCGTTTGCCGATCTGAAAGCGATGATGAACAAAAAGTAAGCGAAGCGGCTGACCGCCGGACGCGGTCATTCGACATGACGCCATCCGGCGCGCGGTTACCCGACGCCGGAACGTCTCACCGCCGGCCGGCGGTTTATTGCAGTTTAACGGTGGCGATCGGCTTCGGCACGATGCCAAAATCCTCTTTCAGCTGCTGTTTGCTCTTCATTACCATCTGCCCGCTGGTGTCGATGGTCATGTGCTGGGCGTCGGTGTTATACCGGGCCTGCCAGAGCATCACCAGCTGCAGGCTATTTTCCTTCTGCTCCGGCGTCAGCGCGACGCCATCCGGCCATTTTCCCAGCTCTACCGCCGTCGCCAGACGCTGATACACTTCCGGCGTCATACTGTCGATAATTTGCTCAATATCCATCTTCCGCTCACCTCCGCCTGGAATAATTTGCTGAATCGTTTCTTCAACCCTTGATTTGCTCGCCATTTTGCTCATCGGTGAAGCTCAGCGATGCCGAGTTGACACAATAGCGCTCGCCGGTCGGCTGCGGACCATCCGGAAACACGTGGCCGAGATGGGCATCACAGTTTCCGCAACGGATCTCAATGCGCTGCATGCCGTGCGAATTGTCGGTCAGATAGCGAATGGCCTCCGCGCTTACCGGCTCGTAGAAGCTCGGCCAGCCGCAGCCGGAGTCGTATTTAGTCTGGGAGTTAAACAGCGGCGCATCGCACACCAGGCAGTGGTACACGCCATTTTTCTTGTTGTGCAACAGCCGTCCGGTGAAAGGCGGTTCGGTGCCATGATGCTGCGTCACGTAAAACTGCATTTCGCTCAAGCCATTTTTCAGCTCTTCCGGGGTGGGTTTATTCGCCATGGGCTTACATCTCGCTTTGCAATGGACTACTTTCGCTCCAATTCTAACAAAACATTAACAATGAAGCGTACACTTTTGTTCTAAACTTATCCGGTGCCCACAGGCAGCCAGATAATTGTGACTTAAATCACGTTTTTATCTTAAATGCCCTTTAAAATTCCGCGCGCAGCCCCCATATGGAATTGGGCTCAAAGGGAAAGTGAGGCAAATCAATCGCGCAAAGGTCTGCTCAGGATTGATTTGTCGCAATGATTGACACGATTCCGCTTGACGCTGCGTAAGGTTTTTGTAATTTTACAGGCAACCTTTTATTCACTAACAAATAGCTGGTGGAATATATGACTATCAAAGTAGGTATCAACGGTTTTGGCCGTATCGGTCGCATTGTTTTCCGTGCTGCTCAGAAACGTTCTGACATCGAGATCGTTGCAATCAACGACCTGTTAGACGCAGAGTACATGGCTTACATGCTGAAGTATGACTCCACTCACGGTCGTTTCGACGGTACCGTTGAAGTGAAAGACGGTCATCTGGTCGTTAACGGTAAAAAAATCCGTGTTACCGCTGAACGTGACCCGGCTAACCTGAAGTGGGACGAAGTTGGTGTTGACGTTGTTGCTGAAGCAACCGGTATCTTCCTGACCGACGAAACCGCTCGTAAACACATCACCGCTGGCGCGAAAAAAGTCGTTCTGACTGGCCCGTCCAAAGACAACACTCCGATGTTCGTTCGCGGCGCTAACTTCGACGCTTACGCTGGCCAGGACATCGTTTCCAACGCTTCCTGCACCACCAACTGCCTGGCGCCGCTGGCTAAAGTTATCAACGACAACTTCGGTATCGTTGAAGGCCTGATGACCACCGTCCACGCTACCACCGCTACTCAGAAAACCGTTGATGGCCCGTCTCACAAAGACTGGCGCGGCGGCCGCGGCGCAGCTCAGAACATCATCCCGTCCTCTACCGGCGCTGCTAAAGCAGTAGGTAAAGTACTGCCAGAACTGAACGGCAAACTGACCGGTATGGCGTTCCGCGTTCCGACTCCGAACGTATCTGTTGTTGACCTGACCGTTCGTCTGGAAAAAGCAGCGTCCTACGAAGAAATCAAGAAAGCCATCAAAGCCGCTTCTGAAGGCGCTATGAAAGGCGTTCTGGGTTACACCGAAGACGACGTTGTTTCTACCGACTTCAACGGCGAAGTTTGCACTTCCGTGTTCGATGCTAAAGCGGGTATCGCACTGAACGACAACTTCGTGAAACTGGTTTCCTGGTACGACAACGAAACCGGCTACTCCAACAAAGTTCTGGATCTGATTGCCCACATCTCCAAATAAGTTGAGATGAAAAAGTAATCTGTAAGAGCGACTTCGGTCGCTCTTTTTTTTGTCTGCAGAGATAGGATTGCACAATGATAAATAAAATTTTTGCTCTCCCGGTGAATGAAACCATTTCTCCCGTGATCTCCCGTCGCCAGCTGGACGACCTGGAGCTGATTGTCATCGACCATCCGCAGGTGAAAGCCTCTGTGGCGCTGCAGGGGGCGCACCTGCTCTCCTGGAAACCCGCCGGTGAAGAAGAAGTTCTGTGGCTGAGCAACAACACCCCGTTTAAACAGGGCGTCGCCCTGCGCGGCGGCGTGCCGATTTGCTGGCCCTGGTTTGGTCCTTCTGCGCAGCAAGGTCTGCCGTCGCACGGCTTTGCCCGCAATCTGCCATGGACCCTGGAAGGTCATGACGAAGACGACAGCGGCGTAATGTTGACCTTTGCGCTCCAGCACAGCGCTGAAACCATGAAGCTCTGGCCGCACGAGTTCACCCTCTATGCCCGCTTTAAGCTGGGCAATACCTGTGAAATCGAGCTGGAAGCCCACGGTGAATTCGAGACCACCTCTGCCCTGCACAGCTATTTCAACGTCGGCGATATCGCGGCGGTGAAGGTGAGCGGTCTTGGCGAGCGCTATATCGATAAAGTGAACAATGCCGAAGAAGGCGTTCTGAGCAACGGCGTGCAGACCTTCCCGGACCGCACCGATCGCGTCTATCTCAACGCCGACAGCTGCAGCGTGATCCATGACGACGCGCTAAACCGCACTATCGACGTGGTGCATCATCATCAGCACAATGTGGTGGCCTGGAACCCGGGCCCGGCGCTGTCCGTCAGCATGGGCGATATGCCGGACGATGGCTACAAAACCTTCGTTTGCGTCGAAACCTGCTGCGTAACCCAGCCGCAGAAAGCCAGCGAAGAGACGCCCTCTCGCCTGGCGCAAACCATCAGTGTGAAAAAACGCTAATAGCAAAAGCCCCGTTGGTAACGGGGCTTTTGTTTTTCTTTGCCGTGAACGATGGGTTAAACCATATCCAGCCGGGTTTTTCGCTGCGGCGGCGGATAGAGGCGGTCCAGCTGCGCGAGCTCTTCCCCACTAAGGACGATGTCGAGCGCTGCGGCATTCTGCACCACATGCTCAATACTGGCCGCTTTCGGGATCGCCAGCACTCCCGGATGACGAATCACCCAGGCGAGCAGCAGTTGCGCTACCGTAATCCCCCGCGCGTTAGCCATATTAATGATATCGCTATGCTGAAAAAGTCCATCGCGTAAGCGCCCCGCCTGCGCCAGCGGGCAGTAGGCCATCACCGGCAGACTGTGCTGCTGGCACCAGGGCAGGAGATCGTATTCAATGCCCCGCGATGCGAGATGGTAGAGCACCTGGTTGGTTGCACAGTGCTCGCCATCCGCCGTCCGCCACAGCGCCTGCATATCCTCGGTGTCCAGATTAGAGACGCCCCAGCGGCGGATCTTGCCCTCGGCCACCAGCTTCTCCATCGCCTCAACCGTCTCCTGCAGCGGGATATCCCCGCGCCAGTGCAGGAGATACATGTCCAGATAGTCGGTCTGCAGCCGGCGCAGGCTGTTTTCACAGGCGCGGTGCATCGCCGCTTTGCCGGCATGCCAGGGATAGACTTTGGAGACCAGCACTACCCGGTCGCGCAGACCGCGGATCGCCTGGCCCACCACTTCCTCCGCCCCGCCGTCGGCGTACATTTCCGCCGTATCGATCACCGTCAGTCCATGGTCGATGCCCGCCCGCAGTGCAGCCACTTCCTGCTGACGCTGCGCCGCATGTTCGCCCATATACCAGGTGCCCAGCCCGATGGCCGGCACTGCCGCCTGCTCGCCGAAGCGTACTGTTTTTTTCACCATCTTCTCCTCCTTAACCGTATGCACCACCATAAAGCAAAACAGGGCGCAAGGCCCTGTTTTGATGCATGAAGCGCACTGTAAGAATGCACAATCAGAAGGTGTAGGTGATCCCGGTGGAGATCAGACCGCTCCAGGATTTATCCACCATCGGACCGTCGGTAATTTCATCCGACAGACGCGTGTAGCGCGCCACGCCGTAAACGCTCCAGTCACCGAGGAAGCGATAGTTAGCCGACAGTTCCAGATACGGGTTCCAGCTACTGTCCGGGTCATAGCTGCGCATGCCGCTGCGGCGCGACTCGTGCCGGGAGACACCATAGTAGTATTCGTTCTGATTGTCGCTGTTCCACTCCACGCCAATACCCGGCGTCAGCGTCAGGTTACCGTTGGTGTAACGGTACAGCCAGGCGAGATCCCAGTTAATACCGTTGCTGTTATCCAGCGTATCGCCGGCAATCGTCGTGCGCAGGAAGCCATAGGGCGTGTTGTGGACATAAGAAAGACCGGCCATCACGGTCGATTTACGTTTATCCAGTCGACGCATCTGCTCGCTGTCGCTGTCGCCCGGCTTGAAGTACATTGGCGACCAGTAGGCCGTAATCGACAGTTTATCGTTGGTGTCATTCCACAGGTAGTAACCCCCGCCCAGACCGTGGAACCAGAAGTTTTCGCTCTCATAACTAATGACCGGCACCGGATAGACATCCGCATCATATTGCTTATACGGATGCTCAACGACCCCTACGCCAGCCCCAAGAGTGAACTTCCCGTCGGCATGCGCCGCGCTGGCGGACGTCGCTATCAGCACGCCGAGTGCCAGAAGTTTGATTTTAGTCACAATCCATATTCCCGTTGTCAAATAATCAGCCCGTGCAGTGTACCGTCGTAGGTCTCATGCCTCAAATTCTTTACCCGATATGACACAAATCGTTCACTTTGCCACCCTTCTCTTACCATCCGGTGACAGCCCGATGACAACTTTGCGTCCCAACGAATCAAAAAGCGCCATGTTCAGGATGAGTTATTGATATGTCATTGAAATTGATTTTCTGCGCCATGCAAGATTTCTAAATGCATCTACGCTTAAATTTAGAAGGTGTAATTGCCGGGCACATTCACGCTACCCCACCCGCAACCTGGCATAAGGGTTGCTGGATACCAGGAGAGCGATGTTCAGCTTATGTCTTCCGGGGGCCCCCACTATTCATATGAACGGCTCTCAACCTGTGCTAAAAAACGAAAGGACGGCATGCCATGAATATATTCGATCACTATCGCCAGCGCTACGAAGCTGCCAAGGACGAAGAGTTCACACTGCAGGAGTTTCTTACCATCTGCCGGCAAGATCGCAGTGCCTATGCCAATGCGGCAGAACGTCTGTTGATGGCCATTGGTGAACCCGTCATGGTTGATACGGCTCTCGAGCCGCGGCTATCCCGTCTCTTTTCAAACCGGGTTATCGCACGCTATCCGGCATTTGAAGAGTTTTACGGTATGGAAGACGCCATTGAGCAGATCGTTTCCTACCTCAAGCATGCCGCCCAGGGGCTGGAAGAGAAGAAACAGATCCTCTATCTGCTGGGGCCGGTGGGCGGTGGTAAATCGTCGCTGGCTGAACGGCTGAAAGCGCTGATGCAGCGCGTGCCCATCTATGTGCTGAGCGCCAACGGCGAACGCAGTCCGGTCAACGATCACCCGCTGTGCCTGTTCAATCCGCAGGAAGATGCGCAGATCCTCCAGAAAGAGTACGGCATCCCGACCCGCTATCTCGGCACCATTATGTCGCCGTGGGCGGCCAAGCGCCTGCACGAGTTTGGCGGCGATATCACGAAATTCCGCGTGGTTAAAGTCTGGCCATCGATTCTCGAGCAGGTTGCCATCGCCAAAACCGAACCGGGTGATGAAAACAACCAGGATATTTCAGCGCTGGTCGGTAAGGTGGATATCCGTAAGCTGGAACACTATGCGCAGAACGACCCGGATGCCTACGGCTACTCCGGTGCGCTGTGCCGCGCCAACCAGGGGATTATGGAGTTCGTCGAGATGTTTAAAGCGCCGATTAAGGTGCTGCATCCGCTGCTGACCGCCACCCAGGAAGGTAACTATAACGGCACCGAAGGGATCTCCGCCCTGCCGTTTAACGGGATCATCCTTGCTCACTCCAACGAATCGGAATGGGTGACCTTCCGTAATAACAAGAACAATGAGGCCTTCCTCGACCGCGTCTATATCGTCAAGGTGCCTTATTGCCTGCGTATCTCCGAAGAGATCCGCATTTATGAAAAACTGCTCAACAACAGTGAGCTGACCCATGCGCCCTGCGCCCCGGGCACCCTGGAAACCCTGGCGCGCTTTTCGATTCTGTCGCGCCTTAAAGAGCCGGAAAACTCGAGCATCTACTCGAAGATGCGGGTCTATGACGGCGAAAGTCTGAAAGATACCGACCCGAAAGCGAAGTCCTATCAGGAGTATCGCGATTACGCCGGGGTTGATGAAGGGATGAACGGGCTCTCCACCCGCTTTGCCTTTAAGATCCTGTCTCGGGTATTTAACTTCGACCACGTCGAGGTGGCCGCTAACCCGGTGCATCTGTTCTATGTGCTGGAGCAGCAGATTGAGCGCGAACAGTTCCCACAGGAGCAGGCCGAGCGCTATCTGGAATTCCTCAAAGGCTATCTGATCCCGAAATACGCCGAGTTTATCGGCAAAGAGATCCAGACCGCTTATCTGGAATCCTACTCCGAGTATGGACAGAACATTTTCGATCGCTATGTCACCTACGCTGACTTCTGGATCCAGGATCAGGAATACCGCGATCCGGACACCGGGCAGCTGTTTGACCGTGAATCGTTGAATGCCGAGCTGGAGAAAATTGAGAAGCCAGCCGGGATTAGCAACCCGAAAGACTTCCGTAACGAAATCGTCAACTTTGTGCTGCGTGCCAGAGCCAACAACAGCGGACGTAATCCGAACTGGACCAGCTATGAGAAACTGCGCACGGTTATTGAGAAGAAAATGTTCTCCAATACCGAAGAGCTGTTGCCGGTCATTTCGTTTAATGCCAAAACCTCAACCGATGAGCAGAAAAAACATGACGACTTTGTCGACCGCATGATGGAGAAAGGCTACACCCGCAAACAGGTTCGCCTGCTGTGCGAGTGGTACCTGCGGGTTCGTAAATCGTCCTGATGCGTCCAACCCGGCGGCACGCCGCCGGGTCAACTGCAGCTGAATGATGATAAGTAAAGTTGGCTAATGCAGTACAGGAGGGCATATGACCTGGTTCATAGACCGACGCCTGAACGGGAAAAACAAAAGCGCCGTCAACCGCCAGCGCTTTTTGCGCCGTTATAAGGCGCAGATTAAACAGTCGATCTCCGAGGCCATCAACAAGCGCTCGGTGACCGATATTGAGAGCGGAGAATCCGTCTCGATCCCGACGGACGATATCAACGAGCCGATGTTTCATCAGGGTCGCGGCGGCCTGCGCAACCGCGTCCACCCGGGCAACGACCATTTTGTGCAAAACGACCGCATTGAGCGCCCGCAGGGCGGTGGCGGCGGCGGCGGTAGCGGTCAGGGGCAAGCCAGCGCCGATGGTGAAGGAAAGGATGAGTTTGTCTTCCAGATCTCGAAAGATGAATACCTGGATCTGTTATTTGAAGATCTGGCCCTGCCGAACCTGAAGAAAAACCAGCACCGGCAGCTGAATGAGTTTAAAACCCATCGCGCGGGTTTTACCTCCAATGGGGTGCCAGCCAACATCAGCGTGGTACGTTCACTGCAGAACTCGCTGGCCCGCCGTACGGCGATGACCGCCGGCAAGCGTCGTGAACTGCGCGCCCTGGAGGAGGATCTGGAAGCCATCAGCCGCAGCGAACCGGTGCAACTGCTGGAGGAGGAGCGCCTGCGCAAAGAGATTGCCGAACTGCGGGCTAAAATAGAGCGGGTGCCGTTTATCGACACCTTTGATTTACGCTACAAAAATTACGAAAAACGGCCGGAGCCTTCCAGCCAGGCGGTGATGTTCTGCCTGATGGACGTCTCAGGCTCGATGGACCAGGCCACCAAAGACATGGCCAAGCGCTTTTATATCCTGCTGTATCTGTTCCTCAGCCGGACTTATAAAAACGTCGACGTGGTCTATATCCGCCACCATACCCAGGCAAAAGAGGTGGATGAGCACGAATTCTTCTATTCTCAGGAAACCGGCGGCACCATTGTCTCCAGCGCCCTGAAGCTGATGGATGAAGTAGTGCAGGCCCGCTATGACCCGGCGCAGTGGAACATCTACGCCGCCCAGGCGTCGGATGGCGACAACTGGGCCGATGACTCCCCGCTGTGCCACGAACTGCTGGCGAAGAAAATTCTGCCGGTGGTGCGTTATTACAGCTATATCGAAATTACCCGCCGGGCGCATCAGACCCTGTGGCGCGAGTATGAACACCTGCAGGCGACCTTTGATAATTTCGCCATGCAGCATATTCGCGACCAGGAGGATATCTACCCGGTATTCCGCGAACTGTTTCATAAGCAGTCATCTAAAAGTGAAGCTTAATTAAATAATCAGCCAGTGAGTCGAGTGACTTGCTGGCTGTTTTCCTCAGACACAAGGCCCGGTGGCACATCCATACATCATGTAAAACGGAAACAACGGGGCCAGGGCAACGGCGCCAAGCGAGCTAATCGTTTTGGTCTTATCATTGATTGATACCACAACGGGGTGCGCTAACTGGTAGGCGGCGGCCAGATCTGACGCGTCCGATGCAGTCCAAAATCCTGTCGCTTTAAACAACACCCCGAGGCGATCGTTATCAATTTGCACCGCATGATACTGATTCACCAGCTCGCTATGCTGCCCGGCATCCAGTTTGCGCTGATCCATCACCACCAGATATTCCGCCGTCACCTCATGTTGTTCCACGACAAAGTTAACCCGCACGCCGGAAGCCTGTTGGTGAAAGCGTTCATAAAAGGTCTTATAACGCTGATATTCCTGAGGCACACCGTCACGGACAAAGCGGTAACTGTATTTCGCTGAGCTGGCGACAATACCGGACTCTGTGGGTTTCATCGCCACAATGGTATCCCGAGGCGGCAAGTTTGGCGTGCTGGTACATCCTGCGAGTATCGCCACCACCACCAGCGATAAGACATATTTCATCATTTTCAGCCGTTCCTGTTCGCGATTTTCTCTATGACATCTGGCGTTTTTTTAACACTCCAGGTACAAATCCCTAACCCTGTGTATCATAACTGCCTAATCTGCTTCAAACATTCGCGCGATCGTCAGCGTTGAACTGTTTCTACTCTCAGGAGCCTGCTATGACCCCTTTTTATCAATTGACGGCTACCCGCCTGCGCGGCCAGCCCCTCTCCATGGCTGACTATGCTGGCAAGGTGGTTCTGGTGGTGAATACGGCCAGCCATTGTGGCTTCACACCGCAATACGCTGGCCTGGAAGCGCTCTACAAAAAGTACGCGGCTCAGGGGCTGGTAGTGCTTGGTTTCCCGTGCAACCAGTTTGGTAAGCAGGAACCCGGCGGTGCGGATGAAATCGAGCAGACTTGTCACGTTAACTACGGCGTGAGCTTCCCGATGTTTGAGAAAGTGGACGTCAACGGCCCCGCCGCACACCCGCTGTTTCGTTATCTGAAACAAGCGTTGCCCGGCGTGCTCGGCGGACGGATCAAGTGGAATTTCACCAAGTTCCTCATCGGTCGCGACGGCACACCCCTCACGCGTTTTGCGCCGTTCACGACGCCGGAGAAAATGGAAGCCTCCATTGTCGCGGCCCTCACGCGCTGAGTGTTCCCATCATGCCACGTTCACCCAGCGGCGGCTGGCTGCCCATACAAGGTAGACGTCGCTCTCGCGCAGCCAGCAACCGTCTGTTGCTGGCCGATCTTCCACCTGCCCGGTCATCAGCCTACAGTGGCGACACGGCCTCAACTTCATGCTGAAACACGTAGGGGTCGGAGAGGAGTTCGAATGCTTCGTCGTCCGGATAGGTGACCGCGACGTGATAGTCTTCGCCAGCGAAGGCTTTGACCGCCGCGAGATCCTGCCAGTAGGTGGCAAGAAAGAAATGCGCCCATTCGCCCTGGTTTTCCTGGCGCACCAGCGCCCCCCGGTTGCCGGCGATGCTCTGAGCGTGTTCCACGCCGGTCCGCTCGAGGTGGCGGGCAAACCCCTCAGCATGTTGCAATGGCACACAGCCGTGCCAGGTCCTGACAATCATTTGCGTTCTCCTGTGGTGATAAACGTCTCACCCTAACATCGACAGGCATTTCTGGGGGAGCGCAACAATGCCGCGCTGGCCACAACACAAAATTATTTTGCCGGACGGGGATATCCTCTCACTCTGCAGTATTTTCGACTGCGGGGCAGCATTGGGCCGAATATTGCGCGGCGAGTATCACTGTTAGCTGGCGCGGAAAAAATCGTGACTCGTCAGCCTCGGGCAGTCTTATCGATACACGCCCAAGCCGCGCCCCATCAGGGCATCGCCAGCCGATCTTGATGGTCCGCAAAGAGAGCGATGAGATGGTCGGCGAGAACCCGCACGCGTCTGGATCCGGCCAGGTCAGAATGCATCACCAGCCAGAGGGTCTGATCCGCGCCGATCTCCGGCTGCAGGCACTGCAGGCCGCTGGCCCGCGCCATAAAGTGCGGCAGGACGCCCAATCCGAGTCCCGCGGATACTGCGGAAACCTGGGCCACGAGCGTATTGGCTTCGACTTTACACGGCCGGCCGCGCAGGGTGCGCGTGATCCATTGGGCGGCCGGCAGGTGCTGGTGAGTTTCCGGCCAACCCACAAAGTCCGCCTCGCTCAGCGACAGGCCGTCCGCGCCGACCAGACAGTCGGCGGCGCCATAGACGCCAAACCCCACCGTCCCCAGCCGCTTTAACGTCAGATGCCCGGCCTCAGGCTTGACCATGCGGATCGCCAGATCGGCATCCCGACGGTGCAGGTTCACCGGCTGCACACCGCTCAGCACCTCCACCCGCAGCTCGGGATAATGGTCCAGGAGCCCTTTCAGGGAGGGCAGAATAAAATGCGTGGCCAGGTTATCCGAGGTGGCCAGACGGACAACCCCGGCGACATGCCCCTGCAGTTGCGCCGCTTCGCCGAACGCCAGGCCAGCGTATTCCAGCGCCTCCGCCCGCGCGAGCAGGGCTTCGCCATCGTCGGTCAGGCGGTAGCCGCTCTGATGGCGGCTGAAGAGCGGAACGTTCAACGCCTGCTCCAGCCGATCCAGCCGGCGGGAGACCGTGGCAATCCCCATGTTCATCTTGTCGGCGGCGCCGCTCAGCGTTCCCGCCCGGGCGATGGCGAGGAATATGCGAGCATCATCCCAGTGGAATTCTGCGGTCATCTATTTTCCATGTATGGAAAACGGCTCTCCGTTTTCCGCTCTTTTTTATCAGTTTCGCAGGGATGATACTGCACGCCATTCGCGGAGACAACCAGGCCATCCGATCGCCTGCTCTCTCCTCACCTGAACGTCCGTGCACCGCGCGGAACGCTCCTTTCCTAAGGATACGCCTGATATGAAAGAGATTGCTTTACCCCTCCACCCGGCGCCGGCGCGCGTCTGGATTGCCGTCGTTGCGCTCGGGATCTGCGCCTTTTCGATCGTCACCAGCGAACTGGCGCCGGTGGGCATGCTCAGCGCCCTGGCGGCGGATTTTCACCAGACGGAATCCGGCGTGGGCCTCGCCGTCACCGCCTATGGCTGGGTAGGCGCCCTGGCGGCTCTGCTTTCCGGCGCAATGCCGGCGCGTATTTCCCGCAAGGCGCTGCTGGTCGGGCTGATGCTGATCCTCGCGCTTTCCTGCCTCGCCGCAACCCGGTCTTATTCGATGTTCGCCCTGATGAGCGCCCGCATGATTGGCGCCCTGGCGCATGGCGCCTTCTGGGCCTTAATTGGCCTTGTCGCCGCGCAGCTGGTGCCGCCGCATCGGCTGGGGCTGGCCACGGCGATCATTTTTGGCGGCGTGTCAGCGGCAAGCGTAGTGGGGGTGCCGCTGGCGAGCTTTATCGCCACCCTGGCGGGCTGGCGACCCGCGTTTATGTCGATGGCCTTGCTGTCACTAGCCGCCGCTGCGGTGCTGTGCTCGACGCTGCCCCCGCTGGCCGCCCCTGCCCCCGTCAGGCTGCGTGTTTATCGCGATATCTTCCGCAATCCGCTGCTCGGTGGCCTGTATGTCGCCACGGCCTGCATCATTACCGCTCACTTTGCCGCCTTCACCTACATTGAACCGCTGCTGATAAATCTGCAGGGAGTCCCGGCGACCGCCCTCTCCGGCCTGCTGCTGCTGTCAGGGGTTTCCGGGCTGCTGGGTAACGTTATCGCGGGTAAGCTGATCGATCGTCATCTGAAGGGGCTGATTTTCGCTGCGCTGCTGCTGAGCGGGGGCGCGCTGGCGCTCCTTGGCGCCGCCCGTCTTGCGCCACTGCCGTTCTGTTTTAGCGGGCTACTGTTAGCTCTGTGGGGCGCCGGCATCGCGATTGTGTTCGTCGGCTTACAGACCTGGCTGCTGCGCAGCGCGGGCGCGGTCGCCCAGCCGGCGTCAGCCATTTATGTGGCCATTTTTAATGCCGCCATCGGCACCGGGGCGTTTGTCGGCGGCCAGCTGATCGCCTCAGCTGGCCTGTCGGGAATGGTGTGGCTGGCGGCGGGGATCATGGTGGGCAGTACGCTGCTGATCGCCCTGCTGAAAGCGCCTCTGCCCGGTCAGGTCAGTGCGGCGACGGCAGGCGCTTAGATTTGCGCCAGCCCGCCGTCGACATAGATCTCCGCGGCGTTAATAAAGCTCGACTCATCCGACGCTAAAAATACCACCGTCCGGCCAATCTCCTCCGGCTCGCCCAGCCGCCCGAGCGGTACGCCGGCCGCCAGAGCATCGAACAAGCCCTGGCGGTCCGCCTCCGCCACCAGCCCTCCCAGACCCGGGGTACGTACCGGCCCCGGGCTGACCACATTGATGCGGATCCCGCGGTCGCTAACCTCCAGCGCCCAGGAGCGCGCCAGGCTGCGTACCGCGGCCTTACTGGCGCTATAGATGCTGAAGTTAGCCGTCCCTTTTACCGCCGCCGTAGAGCCGGTCAAAATCACCGAGGCGCCATCGGCGAGCAGCGGCAGCGCTTTTTGCACGGTGAACACCACCCCGCGCACGTTGGTGGCGAAAATCCGGTCGACGTGTGCTTCGGTGATGGCGCTCAGCGGCAGCATGTCTCCGCCGCCGGCATTGGCGAACAACACATCCAGCCGGCCGGACTCTTCGGCAATGGTCGCAAATACCGCGTCAAGGTCGCTTAACACGGCGGCGTCGGCGCGGATCCCGCGGGCGGCGGGCCCGATGAATCTTACCGCCGCATCCAGCTCCTCCTGACGGCGGCCGGTGATGTACACCTTCGCGCCCTGCTCCGCCAGTGCTTTCGCCGACGCCAGGCCAATCCCGGCGCTGCCGCCGGTGACTAACGCCACTTTATCCGCAAGTTTTTTGCTCATGGTGCATTTCCTTGGTTAGAGTATAAACAGGCCAGGCTCGCGAACGCGCCCCGCCGGGTATGGAAAGCACTGTAATCGTCCCGGCGAGGCGGAAAAATGGCCTAATCTGAAAAACACTCTTCCCCTCGGTGGATAATAACCTCCAGTAACTAGGATAAAGCGAATAATGGACCGGTTTTCAGCTCTCAAAGCCTTCACTCGCGTTGTCGAAGCCGGCAGCTTTACCCGCGCCGCGGACTCGCTGAATATGCCCAACGCCACCCTCAGCAAAACCATTCAGCAACTGGAAGCGCATCTTGGGGTTTCCCTCCTGCAGCGCACCACGCGGCGTATTACCGTGACGCCGGAAGGACGGGAGTACTATGAAAAAGCCCGCTGTCTGCTGGAAGACCTGGAAGAGATCGACGCGTCGTTCAATACCGCCCGCAATAAGCCGAAGGGCCATCTACGGATCGCCATCGGCGGGTCGACCGCGTGCGATGTGCTGATCCCGCTGCTGGCGGACTTTATGACCTCCTGGCCGGATATCCGTATCGATTTGCAGGTGGCCGATAAGCCCGCGGACCTCATCAGCGGCAATATTGACTGCGCCATCCGCGGCGGTCCGATGGAAGACTCGACGCTGATCGCCCGTAAAATCGGCGAGGCGACGCTGGTTACCTGCGCCACCCCGGGCTATCTTCAGCGCTACGGCACCCCCGCCTCGCCGGATGAACTACATCATGGCCACCGGCTCATCAGCTATCTGTCGCCGGCCAGCGGCAGAGCGTTTCCGTTTCGCTTTACGCGTCACGGCGTCAGCACCGAGCTGAAGACAGAGCCCCATCTCGGCATCAATGAGAGCAACGCGCATATTGCCGCCGGCGAGGCGGGCTTAGGCATTGTGCAGACCTTTACCTATTCGCTGAAACCGGCGCTGGCGAGCGGCGAACTGGTGGAGATCCTCAGCGCCTGGCGCCCGGCCCCCTATCCTTTTCACGTTGTCTATGCCCGGCACCGGCACGTCCCGCCCCGGCTCCGCGTCTTTATTGACTGGCTGGCGGCGGTTTTTCCGGCCGCGGTGCAGGGATAGCGCGCGTTATCTGACGCGGAGCAGGTCGCCGTATCGCGTGGTGTAGCGCGGCGAGAGCATCTCTCGCTTCATCTGCCACTGCTGCTGGATCCCCTGGCCGGCAAAATAGAGCGCCCCCCTGCCGTTTTTCGCATTCAGCTGATCGAGAACCTGCATCAGTCTGGCGCTGTTGTGCCGCGGAGCAAGCTCGTCGAACAGATTCAGCTGGGCGACGCCCTGGCTGTAGAAATCGCCGAGCATCACGCCGGCCTTCTGATAGCGATGCCCCGCTTTCCAGATGGCATCCAGACAGCTCGTCGCCGCGGCGATAATATCCCGGGAGTCCTGGGTCGGCGTCAGCAGCTTTAGCGAGGCGCTGTTGCCGTAATAGGGTTCATTCAGCGCGAAGGGGCTGGTTTTGACAAAGGCGGAGACGAACCGGCAGTACTGATGCTCACCGCGCAGCTTTTCTGCTGCCCGCGCGGCATAGCTGCAGATCGCCTGGCGCATATCCTCATAGGCCGTAATCCGATCCCCGAACGAGCGGCTGCAGATAATTTCCTGCTTAGCGGGGGCAAACTCCTCCAGCGCCAGGCAAGGCTCGCCGCGCAGCTCCCGTACCGTTCGTTCGAGCACCACCGTGAAGTGCTTGCGGATAAAGCGGATATCGCTCTCCGCCAGCTGGAGTACCGTGCCGATCCCCATCGCTTCAAGCTTTTTGCCGATCCGCCGCCCGATGCCCCAGACCTCGCTCACCGGCAGCAGCGCCATCAGCTTTCGCTGCCGCTGCGGGCAGGACAAGTCTACTACCCCGCCCGTCTGCCGCGGCCACTGCTTCGCCGCGTGGTTGGCCAGCTTCGCCAGGGTTTTGGTCTGGGCGATGCCAACGCCCAGCGTCAGATGGGTACGCTGCAGTACCGTGGCGCGGATTTCGCGGCCAAAATCGGTCAGATCTCTGCAATGACGCACACCGCTGACATCGCAAAAGGCCTCATCGATACTGTAAATTTCGCAGCGCGGGGTGAGCTCTTCCAGGGTGGCCATCACCCGGCTGGACATGTCGGCATACAGCTCATAATTACTGCTAAACGCCACGACGCCGTGGCGAAGAAACGCAGCCTTCTGCTTAAAGTAGGGTTCGCCCATTTTCACAAACGGCTTCGCCTCCGCCGAGCGGGCGATCACGCAGCCGTCGTTATTCGACAGCACCACCACCGGCCGCCCCTTCAGGTCTGGCCGGAAGGCGGTCTGACAGCTGGCATAGAAGGCGTTCACATCACAATGCGCGAACATGATCAGCCCGCCGCCTTGATGATGTAGGTTACGACGCCGAAAATATCGAGCGTCTCCTCGCGGCCGACCACGATGGGCGAATAGGCCGGGTTCATCGGGTTAAGCTGCACCCGCGGCAGAAGCTGCAGCTTCTTTACCGTAAACTCGCCGCCGACGGCGGCAATCACGATATCGCCATGCTCCGCTTTACGCGCGCTGTCCACCACCAGCAAATCGCCTTCGTCAATGCCGGCATCGATCATGCTGTCGCCAGCGGCTTTGACAAAATAGGTCGCGCTGGGATGCTGCACCAGCAGCTCGTTGAGGTCGATTCGCTTCTCAACATAGTCCTGAGCCGGGCTGGGAAAGCCGCACTGCACCAGGTCGGCAAAAAAGGGAAAGGAGACAATCTGACGTAGCTCAACCGGCGTGTAAACGTTCATTTTTCAACCCACCACACAATACTGAATATATATACAGTAGTTTTGCCAATTTTACCGGTCAATATCGGCTCCAGCTATCAATCGCCAGCACTGAAATAACTCCTTGATGTCAATAGGGGTCTTCTTCAGCGCCAGCGAACCGTTTGCTGCTTTTGCGCGCAGCCCGCCCGCCGCGCGAGGTGGTAGATGCGCAGCGCCGCGGCATTCGCTTGACACTGTACATTAATACAGTAAAACTATCGCCCGCGATCAGCATACAGAGGACAGAAGATGTTTGTGGAACTGATTTATGACAAGCGCAATTTTGCCGGGCTGCCGGGCGCCAGAGAGGCCATTCTTAACGAGCTGACCAAACGCATGCAGCGCATTTTCCCGGAGGCGGAAGTGCGGGTGAAGCCGATGATGACGCTGCCGGCGATCAACACCGACGCCAGCAAGCATGAAAAAGAGCTGATCAGCCGCACGGTGCAGGAGATGTTTGAAGAGGCGGATATGTGGCTCACTGAAGAGTGATCCCGCCCGTCAGTCGCGGCGACCACCTCTTTAAGAGCTTTCCCGGATGTGGCAGAGCCGCGGGCAACAGTACAATAGCGGCGGTTGCAGACTGGCAATGCAACCTTCGCTCACCTGCTGGCTCTTGCATACGGCCAGCAGGTGAGCCCTGCCTGTCTCCCCTCATCGCCTCACAGCGTCTCCGGTAGCGCCGCTATAATTCTATCCACTAGCCCGCGATGCTGATGGACCTTCCCGCATTTAACAATGATCTGCCTGGCGTTGTCATAGCCCGGGGCCCACAGCCGGTTATTAAGCAGAACGTCCTTATAGACCGCGATCAGCGGTTTGTTCCACGCCGCCGCCATGTGCACCACCGAGGTGTCCGGGGAGATAATCAGCTCCGCCTGGGCGATCAGCGCCATCGCATGGTGTAACGTGTTAAATGGGTTAATCACCACCTCCGGCGGCAGCGGGATGCGGATCTCGCGCCGGTGATCGAGCAGAATAACCGCGCTCCCCGGGTGGCGGGCCAGCAGTTTGTCGAGCAGTTCCGCCAGCTGCGTCTGCGAGAGACTGCGGTCGGCATGGCCGGCAAAAATATTAATCACCACCGCTTTTCCGCTTAGCGACGCCAGATACTGCGCCACCTCCTGCATAATCGGCCCGGGCACCGCCAGGTCGTAAGCGTCCAGCCCGCGGGTGTCCAGTTGGAGATAATCGGCGATCAGCTCGAACGTTTTCGTCACGTGCCAGCGCTGGCAGTCAAAATCAAAAGAGTGGGAGTAGTGCTTAATCGATGGCCATTTATTAAACCCGAGCACTGATTTGGCTTTTATTTGTCGGAAAAGCCGCAGGCGATGCACGGGAATATCGAACAGCGAAGGGTCAATAATAATATCGTACTTATTATTAGCCAGTTCATTAATAACGTCGCGAGGAACGTTATGATTAAATTTACGCAAAAAATCGGCGGACGTGACCGGGTCAGCTTCATAAATATGGCGGATCCGCGGGTTATAACGCATCACCTGGCTGTTAGAGGTCGTCAGCAAAAAATCAACGATATAGCCTGACTGATGCAGGCATTTCACCAGCGCGGAATCCACCACTACATCGCCGACCGCCCCCTCATTGCGCATCAACAGGACGGTTTTCGCAGACGACAAATCTACCGGCTGACGGCGTCGGCGATCCCAGAGCGCTTTCGCCACCCCCACCCGCAGGGCATTACGTACTTTCTTAGTAAAGTAATTTCGCCGTCTTTTGAGCTCCCTTATTTTATTAAATTTCTTGCGTGGGGAACCCTGCATGGTTGCATCGTGCATCATCCTAACCTCATTACGGCAATTATTAATATTCTGTGTCGTCCGATAGAGACTGAGCGAAATAAAAAAAGTTCGATTGAAAATGAAAATCATTCTTTTTTTATTTACAAAACTCATCTGCGCCTGCGGGATTGCACCACAGCACTGTGAAGTAATAATGAGCGAATGGTGAATTTCCCGGCCCACCGTTGGCAGGCCGGCGCAACAGCGCTAAGCTGGCTGCTTTATGATGTCAGGAGGACGCTATGCTTGAAGCAGTAGAAGGTAATATCCACCAGCGGCTGTGCGCGCTGCTCGATGAGCACCGGGCCCGCTACCGGGTGATGGCGCACGAGGCGGTCGGTCAGTGCGAAGCCGTCTCGGCAATCCGCGGCACCGCGCTTGGCCAGGGCGCGAAAGCGTTAGTCTGTAAAGTGAAAGGAAACGGCGTCAACCAGCATGTGCTGGCGATCCTCGCCGCCGATCGGCAGGCCGACCTCGCCAGCCTGGCCCGGCATATCGGCGGCAGCAAAGCCTCGCTGGCCAGCCCGGCGGAGGTGGAGGCCCTCACCGCCTGCGTGTTCGGCGCCATTCCCCCCTTCAGTTTCCATCCGGCGCTGCGACTGGTGGCGGACCCGCTGCTGTTTGAACGCTTTCCACAAATCGCCTTTAACGCCGGGCGCCTGGACCGGTCGATCATTCTCGACACCGAAGACTATTTACATATCGCCCGACCAGAGATCGCGACCTTTCGCCGTCTTAGCTAACCGGGCATCCGCCCAGATTTCCGCCGCATGGCGTAAAAATCCTGTTTATTCACGCCACGATGCGTAGAGTAAGCGGGATATTTTTGGCATTCTTATTTTGGCAAGGACCTCTGTACATGTTTGATACCACCCTGTTGATCCTGCTGGGTCTGGCGGCGCTCGGCTTTATCAGTCATAACACCACCGTGGCGATCTCCATCCTCGTGCTGATTATCGTGCGCGTCACGCCGCTGAACGCCTTCTTTCCCTGGGTTGAGAAACAGGGACTGACCGTCGGGATCATTATTCTGACCATCGGCGTGATGGCGCCTATCGCCAGCGGCACGCTGCCGCCCTCGACGCTGATCCACTCCTTTATGAACTGGAAATCGCTGCTGGCGATTGCGGTCGGGGTGTTTGTTTCGTGGCTCGGCGGGCGCGGCGTCTCCCTGATGGGCTCCCAGCCGCATCTGGTGGCCGGGCTGCTGGTCGGTACAGTACTCGGCGTCGCCCTGTTTCGCGGCGTCCCGGTCGGGCCGCTGATTGCCGCCGGGATCATCTCTTTGTTTATTGGGAAGTCGTAGCCAGGCTACCGTGATAGCGGCCCGGTGTCTGCCCGAGCCCTTTTTTAAACATGGTGATGAAGGCGGTGGTGGAATCGTAGCCCAGCGCCTGAGCCGTCTGCTGCACCGTCTGCCCGCGGATCAGCAGCTGCAGCGCGAGGATCAGCTGCAGCTGATGGCGCCAGCGGCGAAAGCTCAGCCCCGTTTCGCGCACTACCAGGCGGGCCAGATTCCGCTCGCTCATCGCAAACACCGCCGCCCACTGGCTCAGGGTCTGCCAGCGCGCCGGATCCTCGGCCATCATCGTCACCATTTGACGAATTTTCGGGTGGTTTGATACCGGCAGCTGCAGGTGCTCCTGCGGCTGGCGGGGCAGCTCATCAAACAGAACCTGCACCAGCCGGGCCGTGGCGGGGGCGGCCAGCGACTCTCCGCCGCGCTCCGCCAGAGTAAGGATCAGCTCTCGCACCAGCGGGGAAATCTTTAACGTACAGCAGCGATCCGGCATCGGCGCGGCGCCCGGCTCGATGAACAGGAAGCATACCTGGGCGCCGGGGGTAGCGCGGTTACTGTGGGACAGCTGCCCCGGAACCCACACCGCATACTGCGGCGGCACCATCCACATTGCGTTCTCCACCTCGCAGGTCAAGGCGCCGTGCAGGGCAAGGATCAGCTGCCCCTTACGGTGGGAATGCGCCGGAATAAACTGCTCCGCCTCCACTACCCGGATACGAAAGGCAATGGCCGATTCGTGGCCACTGTCCGGTTCATAGCCATCCAGCCCCAGTCCAATCATCATCTTGTCCGATATTAGCGATAATCTGTCATTTTAGCTTGATTTAAACGAGGGACAAAGCCGCTATCGTAACCCCCCTCGTTAGTTACTTTGAGAATGATATGTCTTCTGTGATCTCCTCTACCGGCCGCCGCCCCGCGCTGCTGATTGCCGGTATCCTGCTCATCGCCACCACCCTGCGCGTGGTCTTTACCGGCGCGGCGCCGCTGCTGGACGCGATTCGTAGCGACTATGGCCTGACCACCGCGCAGACCGGGCTGCTCACTACCCTGCCGCTGCTGGCCTTTGGCCTTGTCTCGCCGCTGGCGGCAGGGGTTGCCCGCCGGTTCGGCATGGAACGCAGCCTGCTGCTGGCGATGCTGTTGATCTGCGCCGGCATTGCCCTGCGCTCCCTGCCCTCCGCTGCGCTGCTGTTTATCGGCACGGCGGTAATCGGCTGCGGCATTGCGCTGGGTAACGTGCTGCTGCCCGGGCTGATTAAACGGGATTTCTCGCAACATGTCGCGCGGATGACCGGCGCCTATTCCCTGACGATGGGCGGCGCGGCGGCGCTTGGTTCGGCGCTGGTGGTCCCCGTGGCGATGGCAGGATTCGGCTGGCGCGGGGCGCTGCTGCTGCTGATGGTCTTCCCGCTACTGGCGCTCCTCAGCTGGCTGCCGCAGTCCCGGCGCCGGGCGGAGACGCCATTGACCGGCTCAGGCGCTATGCATAACCGGGGGATCTGGCGGTCGGCGCTGGCCTGGCAGGTGACGCTGTTCCTCGGCATCAACTCGCTGGTCTATTACGTGATTATCGGCTGGCTGCCGTCGATTCTGCAGAGTATGGGCTATAGCGAAGCGCAGGCCGGCTCGCTGCATGGCCTGCTGCAGCTGGCGACCGCCGCGCCCGGCCTGGCGATACCGCTGATCCTGCATCGGCTGCGCGACCAGCGCGGGATCGCGGTGCTGGTCGCCCTGATGTGCGCCATCAGCGCCGCCGGGCTGTGGCTGTTGCCTGAGCTGGCGATCGGCTGGACGCTGCTGTTCGGATTTGGCTCCGGAGCCACCATGATCCTCGGCCTGACGTTTATCGGCCTGCGCGCCAGCTCGGCGCATCAGGCCGCGGCGCTGTCAGGGATGGCGCAGAGCGTCGGCTATCTGCTGGCCGCCTGCGGGCCGCCGCTGATGGGCAGGATCCATGATGCCAATGGCGACTGGCATATTCCGCTGCTGGCGGTGGCGCTGATTTCGCTGGTGATGGCGGTCTGCGGCGCGCTCGCCGGACGTGACCGGGAAATTCACCCCTGAAGATGACCGGCAGCGCCCGCTGCCGGTGGAATTATTGTGCCGCGGCGCGGAGAAACGCCTGCACCAGCGGCGCGGGACGCCCGTCCAGCGCGTGACGCTCATGCTGGAACAAGGTGGCGACAAAAAACGGGTGCGTCACCAGCTCGACGGCGCGGATCTCACCCTCTTCATCCCAGCCGGTGACGCGCAGATCGCCCTGCTCCAGCTCCGCCGCAAACGCGCTGCTCACGCCGTACCGGCAGTGGTAGCCCTCTTCAATGCTCTCCCGGCCATAGGCGCGGGCAATCAGCGTATTCGCCCGCAGCTCGACGACGGCAGAGGTCTCCACCAGCGAGCAGCTGAGGGGAGCGATCACCATCCGCCCTTCGCTGTCGGTTTCCGCATGTCCGGCGTCCTGCCAGCCGAGCACGTTGCGGGCGTATTCAATCACCGCGTGCTGAAAGCCGCCGCAGGTGCCGAGGAAAGGAATGCTGTTTTCCCGGGCATAGCGGATCGCGGTAAACGCGCCTTCCGGGTGACGATACGGGCTGCCGGGAACGACCCAGATGGCATCGTACTCCGCCAGCGCCTCGCCGGAGGCGATCGACGGGGTGGCGAGCCAGTCATATTTCACCGGCTGCTCCAGCACGGCGGCGGCATCGTCTATCGCCAGGGGAATGGCCTGATGGGCAACAATATCGGGGTGATAATCGCCGACAAGGGCGAGGCGTAAAGGAGTTTTCATAGCAGGTTCCTTATGTCTGGACGAGACGGACAGCACAAGGCACGTCAGAATAGCGATCCCGCCTGTGGAACACAATCCTTATTTTCACCCCACCGCCGTGGCCGACGGGTGAGGTATACTGGAAAAAGCGCGTAAGGGAGAGAGAATGAAAAATAAGCTTTTGGTCAGCGCCTGCCTGATGGGATTCCAGGTGCGGTATAACGGTAGTGAGAAGGCTCAGCTGGCGGCGACGCTGTCCCGCTGGCAGCAGGCGGGGCGGCTGGTGATCCACTGCCCGGAGCTGGCGGCCGGTCTGCCTACGCCCCGACTGCCGGCGGAGATCCTCGGCGGCACGGGCGGCGATGTGCTTGCCGGACGGGCGCGGATCGTGGAAAGCGACGGCCGCGACGTCACCGAACATTATCAGCTGGCCGCCTGGCTGGCGCTCAGCGCCGCCCGGGAAGCGGGCTGTCAGGCAGCGTTACTCACCGACGGCAGCCCTACCTGCGGCAGCCAGTTTGTCTATGACGGTTCCTTTCGCGGACGGCGCAAAGCGGGCGCCGGCGTGGCCGCCGACCTACTCCGCGCCCACGGCATCACGGTATTTTCCGACGGGCAAATCCCGCAGTTGCTCGCCTGGATGGCACAGAAGGAGCAGGATGATGATTCAGTGTAAACGGGTGTATGACCCGCAGGAAAGCAGCGACGGCTATCGGGTGCTGGTCGACCGTCTCTGGCCGCGGGGGATTAAAAAAGAGGCGCTGGCCTGTGATGAGTGGTGTAAGGAGTTAACGCCTTCCGCTGAGTTGCGCAAAGCCTTTCACGGCGAGGCGATCGATTTCGCCCACTTCAGCCAGCGCTATCGTCAGGAGCTCGACGCCCATCGCGAAACGGGCCTGCGGCTGGCGGCGCTGGCGCAACGCCAGCCGCTGACGCTGCTGTACGCTGCGAAGAACACCGAGCAGAATCATGCCCGGGTGTTGGCCGCCTGGCTGGCGGCCCTGCCGGTTACGATTTAGCCGGATGATCCCGGCGCCACAGCGCCCACTCGTCGAGGGTTTCGCCGCTGGGTAGTTTGCACTGGGTGCTGACGCCCTGCGGCGTTTGCACCGGCACCCGGGTGCCGCCGGATTGCTGACAGTATACCGCCGCGGGGTTGGGCATGCCGATGGTTTTCGTCGGCGCAGTGGGCTGCGGCTGGGCACAGCCGGCTAATACCAGTGGCAGAATAGCCAGTAACTTTTTCATTGTTCCTCCCTTTCCTGAATGCCCGGGGATTTTAGCCTTAATCTCCACGTTTTCTCCATCTTGCCTGCACTTTTCCCCCGTAGAGTAGCCCTGTTCTCGAACTGACCAGAGAACAGATCATTCCATAATCAATGAGTTTTTCCCCGTCGCCCCCGACGGGGCTTTTTTTCCCACCGCGTGGACAAGTATTCCCCAGACAGATGTGATAAATTTAAAAATATCACTGTTTATTTGACGCTGATGTCCGTTTGCAGCCCAATATGCTGGGGTGACGTTTGGCGTGCTGGAGCTGTATTATTCATGTCAGATTTTATTCTTGCCCGGGTGTCGCAAACCCTCGCTGCGGAACAGTCCCTGGAAACCCTGGTGCGCCAGCTGCTGGAGATGCTGGAGGCGGTGACGCGAATGGAGTCCACCTACCTCACCCGCATTGATACCAACGCCCAGCGGCAGCAGATCATGTTCGCCCACAACAGCAGCGAAATGCAGATCCCGGAAGGATTTTCCGTCCCCTGGGATGAATCCCTGTGCAAACGCGCCCTTGAGGATCAGTGTACGTTTAGCAATGACGTTGCCAACCGCTGGCACTCCTGCATCGCCGCCCAGGAGCTGGGGATCGCTACTTTTTTAAGCATTCCCGTCCGCCTGGCCGACGGCTCTCTGTTCGGCACCCTCTGCGCCACCAGCCGGCAACAACAGCCTTATAACCTCGAAGGCGAACAGGTCATGGGCCTGTTTGCGAAGCTCATTTCCCACTACGTGGAAAAAGACACCCTGGTGCAACAGCTGCAGGCGGCAAACGTCGCGCTGGAGCTGCACTCGTCTACCGATGAGCTCACCCAGCTTCCCAATCGCCGCGCGCTGTTTAAGCAGCTGGCGTTACGCTTTGCCTCCGCCCGCGCCCAGCAGCAGCAGGTCTCGCTTATTTTTATCGATCTCGATGGTTTCAAAGCCATTAACGATCGGTTCGGCCATCCGTGCGGCGACAGCTTTCTGGTGCAGGTCGGCAAACGACTCACCGCTGTCGCGCGCCGGGAAGATATCGTTGGCCGCCTTGGCGGCGATGAGTTTTTGATCGTCGGTAGCGCCCAGCAGCCTGCCGCACAGCAGGCGTATGTCACGTCCCTGCGTCAGGCTCTGTGCGGCGTCTACTTCCTCGGCGAACAGCGTATCGACTATGAGGGCGCCAGCTTCGGGGTGGTCACCTGCGATCCGCAGAGTATCGATGTTGAAGCGGCCTTACGCGCTGCCGATGAGGCGATGTACCAGGATAAGAAGTCCCGCCGCCAGGAGAATTTCATTCATATTGACTAAAGTACCGCGATATCCAGTATCATGCAGGGCATCATTCGTGGGCACAGGGACACAATCATGAAATTGGGTATTCTTTTCCCGGTGGCGATCTTTATCATCGCCGTCGTCTTTCTCGGCTGGTTTTTTGTCGGCGGCTATGCGGCGCCGGGTGGGGCATAATGAAAAAAAGCACCATTATCATGCTGGTCGTCGCCATCGTGGCGGTGGCCGGCACCCAGTTTGGCTGGTGGTGATCGCCGCGGCGATATTGCGGATTTATCCTATCCCATCAATAAGTTAACCCTTTACACTCACGTTATCCGCCGCGGCATTCTCGGCCCCGGGGAATAAGAATAGCGGGAGAAGTAAGGATGAAAAAACCGATCGTGTTACCGTTGATTATTGCGCTGTGCACGCTGTTATCGGGATGCATTATTGACGATGGATATCATCCCCATCGCCACCACCACCATCATCACTATCATGACGACGACTAATGCTTCACGCTGTTGATAGCCGATAAGACAGGGCGAACCGCGGTTCGCCCGTTGACGCTTAATCCTGACGATCGGCGCCGAGGAAAATAAAGCCGAGGGGGATAGCGAAGAGCGCGGTAAAGACAATGCTGTAAACCGTCACCATCGCCCCCTGCAGGAAGAACATGGACGTCGTCCACTCTGAGTACGGCATATTGTACTCGCTCACCACGCCCCCGAAGGTCGCCCGCCCCACTACCGCCAGCGCGATAGCAAACACCACCGCGAGCGACAGACAGTATTTTTTGCAGTTTTTATTGCTGAGGAGTTTTTGCAGAATCATCGGGGCTTCCTTTTTGCTGAGCGATAAACGGCTGTATATGTAACACCAATGCAATAAAAAATGAAGGGTTTTTGTTACAGGGCAGAATAAGAGACGGCGGGCCGGTCAGCGGGTAACCGGCCCGTGGGGATCAGGACTGCAGGGTAGCCAGGCGCGCGGCGAACCCGACGAAAACAAGACCAATCAGGCTGTTGCCAAGTTTAGCCAGCTTCTTGCGGGTTTTGACGTAGCGGGTGACAAACGAGCCGGAGAGGATCAAAAAGCTCATATAGCAGAAGCTAATCACCTCGAGGGTCAGCGCCAGGATAAAGAACGCCACGCCGGGGGTTTTGGCGTTGACATCGATAAACTGCACGAAAAACGACACATAGAACAGAATCGCTTTCGGATTGGTCAGGCTCAGGGTCAGGGAGCGCTTGAGGATCGCGCTCGCCGGCTCCGCGCTGGCGTCGGACTGGCCGTCGCGCTGGGTCAGCACCGCATAGAGCATTTTGCCCCCGAGCCACAGCAGGTAAATTGCCCCGAGGTAGCGCACGACGTTAAACAACACCGGCGTAGTTTTAATCAGCGTCGCCACCCCGGCGAAGGCCAGAAACATCAGCACTGCGTCGCCAATAAAGACGCCCGCCGCCGCCAGATAGCCTTTCTTCACCCCGTGGGCAATGCCCGTTTTCAGCACGAAAAACGTATTAGGGCCAGGAACGAGGATGATAAACACCGCCCCGACCAGATAAGTTAAATAATTCAGAACACCAAACTCAGCGAACACTCTGCACTCCTTCGCGCACGACTAAAACATGATCCGGCTCACGTTACCCCAACTGTCGGGATTTTGAAAGCGCAGCCTGTGCGGGAAGGTTAATAGACGGAAGGTTCGCCCAGCGGGCGGGTTTTAAAACGACGGTGTACCCACAGATACTGCTCGGGAGCGCGCAGGATCTCGCGCTCAATAACCTTGTTGATATAGCCGGCGGCGATCTGCTTATCCTCACCCGGATAGTCATTCATCACCTCGCTGATATGCAGGCTATAGCCCCGGCGATCCAGCTTACGTACCATGCTGATGCTCAACATTTTCGCGCCCGATAAGCGGGACAGGACATAGGTGCCGTTGGTGGTCGCCGCCTGCGGGACGGAGAAAAAAGGTGCAAAGACGCTGCCCTTGGGACCGTAATCCTGATCGGGCGCGAACCACACCGCTTCACCGGATTTTAAGGCATGCACCAGACCGGTCAGGTTGTTGCGATCGATCATCGCTTTGTTCGAACGCAGGCGACCGCGGGTTTGCACCCACTCCATCAGCGGGCTGTTGTGCGGCCGGTAGGTGGCCATCATTGGCCGACACAGCCCCATCGCGCGGCCGCCCAGCTCCAGCGACATAAAGTGCACGCCGACGACCATTACCCCTTTCCCACCGCTAAGCGCGTGATTAAGGTTGGCGAACCCCTCGACATCAAACCATTTTTTGACCCGCTCGTCGCTCCAGAACCAGGCCATGCCGGTTTCGATAAGCCCCATTCCCAGCGACATAAAGTTTTGATCGATCAGCGTCTCGCGCGCCGCTGGCGACATGTCCGGGAAGCAGAGTTCGATATTACGCCGGGCGATATGTTCGCGGCGTTTAAGAAAGCGACGGGAAAGGCGACCAGCGCTGGTGCCGATAAAATGCAGCAGCGGATAAGGCAGTTGCACGATTAACCAGAGGATGCCGAGCCCGAACCAGGTCAGCCAGTTACGCGGGTGTAAAAGTTGTTTATTAAATACGCAGGCCATGATTTTTCCTGTAAACATTAATTATGTGGTAACGCTTAAGGAAAACAGAATCCATTTATCATCATTAGGCGGTACGTACAGCAAGTTCGACAATACTAATCCGCTGAAATTCCCTCCGGCAAGTAAAAAACAGCAAGCTGACAAAAAAACATAATTGCGGCACATATGTTACTAAATGTAAACTTAAATCTTGAACCACGCTTAATATATTCATCATGCATATCATTTTCACGCTAATCATCAGCGTTACTAACGAAAACAACCGAAAGCTGCCGCAGTGCGGCCCTGGCCGCCGGTGGCAGGCGTCCGCTGAGCCGCGCGATCGGCGGTCTGACCGCGTTGGGATGCATCGTAGTCTGGCAAAGCGAGTATTAAACGCGTCCCACTGCGAAATGCATCTTTTTTAATCCGTCAGCATAAAAAAGATTAAAACGAATTAAAGACAACAATTAAGAATAGACTTATTTAAACCTGCTTTTAAAATAAGCGCGGTGCATTGAAATACTGTGCCCGCCGGACAATAAAAAATATTTTTTTACGCCTCGTGGGAAACACAGGTGGAGTGAATGATGGGCAATGATCCGCCATCGATTTGCATGGAAGCCAGGTCATTGAGAAGAAAGCACGGCGAGGGTGTGAAAAACGCCCTCGCCGCAGAGGATCAGTAGGTATGGAAATATTGCTGAATCAGCTGCGGATCTTTAGTCTGCGTCAGCGCGGTCATCAGCAGTATACGCGCTTTTGCCGGGTTGAGGGAGTCGGCCACCAGCCCGGGCTGGCTGTCATCCGGCGGTACGACGCCGCTGCCGGTACGGGAGGCTCGCACCACCACGATGCCCGCCTGCTGCGCTTTTTTGATACCGGCGGCGCTACGTACCGACACCGACCCCGCCCCGGTTCCGGCGTAGATAATACCGTCGGCATGATGGGCGATCGCCGCATCGTACATATACTCCGGATCGTCCTGGTAACCATAAATAATCACCACCTTCGGCAGAACCTTCAGCTGACGCACATCGAACACCGAGCGCAGCGTGTGAATTTTATCCACCCGCGTCTCGAACTGGGGTTTTCCGCCCACCACGACACCAAGATAGCCCTCCTCGGGCGCCCGGAAGGTATCCAGCGAAGTGGCATTAGTTTTGGTGACAAAGCGCGCCGCGCCGATGCGGTCGTTAAGCACCACCATTACCCCGCGTCCCCGGGCATCAGGATCGGCGGCGACCGTGACCGCTTCCAGCAGGTTCATCGGCCCGTCGGCGCTGATCGCCGTCGCCGGGCGCATCGCCGCGGTAAAGACCACCGGCTTGTTGCTTTTCACCGTCAGATTGAGGAAATACGGGGTTTCATCCAGCGTGTCCGTGCCATGGGTGATCACCACGCCATCGACATCGTCCCGGGCCAATAGCGCATTCACCCGCTTCGAGAGCTCCAGGATAATGTCACTGGTCATATTCTCACTGCCGATATTCGCCACCTGCTCGCCCTCGACGTGAGCGATTTTACTCATTTCCGGCACGGCGTTAATCAGCGTCTGAACGCCAAGCGCCCCGGCTTTGTAACCCGTCGTCTGGGTATTGCTCGCCGCCGAACCAGCAATCGTTCCGCCGGTGGCTAAAATAACAATATGCGGAAGACGCGTCTCGCTAAACGCCAAGCTGCTCATCGTCAATAACGCAATGGCAAGTAATGCTCTAAAATTCATACAGGTCACTCCCTTCATAGACATTAATCAAACTTACGCTTGCTTAATGCAAAGGGCTTGCCAGAATTCATTTCTTTTCTGGGGGGGAAATGGTTAACTATCAGACAATAATAAGGTTCTTAGGACGATATCGCCCAACTCTGGTGCACCACTGGATCTGAAACGGGCAGAGCTATGAACCAAAACATTCTGAGGATTTACCTGTTCAGCAACACACAACACGCATTGCGATCAGATTATCGACACTTCCGTCACCGGCGAGAGCATTTTTGCCCGCCAGGTCACGCGAACGGAGAACAGAGATGCGTATTGCCCTGAAGTCGGCCCTGATGCTGACCACCAGAGTCATCCAGATCATTAACCCTGAACTGCACCGGCATATGCAACGAACGGCCTTAATCGCCCTGACGCTGGCGCAAAGGCTGGAACTGCCTGACGAACGGCAGCAGACCATTTTTTGCGCCGCGCTGCTGCACGATATCGGCGTGCTGGGGGATAAACGCACCATTCATTCGCTGGATGCTATCGATAATATCCACGACCCGCATCAGCGCCAGGGTGTGGCGATGCTGGAGGGATTAGCGACCTTCCAGCCCATCGTTCCCTTTATTCGCGATCACCATTTTAGCCCGAACCACCGGGGCTCCCGCGAACAGCACATTGTCTATTTTGCTGATGCCTTTGAACGGCTGCTGCCGGCCGATAGCCACGTTGCCGCCTGGCCCACGCGGGCGGTGGTGGAACAGTTCGTCGCTTTGCATCGGGAGATCGATCCGCCGCTCTGCGATATCCTGTGCGAGGTCGCTGAAAATGCGAACTTCTGGCAGCACCTTCACCCCGGCCATATTCAGCGGCTGCTGGAGATTATTGGCCCCATCAACACGCGCTATCTGGATATTCACGGTCTGAAGGATGTCTGCCTGCTGATTGCCAAAATCGTCGACACCTACAGTAGCTTTACCGCCACCCATAGCATCATGGTGGGGGAAATCGCCCGCCAGCTTGCCCGCTGGATGCAGCTGCCGGAGCCCACCTGTCAGCAAATACAGATAGCCGGCTATCTACACGATATTGGCAAGGTCTATATCCCACTCTCCATTCTCGAAAAAGAGGGCGAGCTGGATGATGAGGAGCTGAGTCAGGTGCGGGAGCACAGCTACATGACCGGCGAACTTCTCAGCGACTATAGCGAGCTCGGCGACATCATTAACTGGGCCTCGAATCATCATGAAAAAATGGACGGCAGCGGCTACCCTCTGCATCTCGAAAAGGAGCACCTGACCCTCGCCGACCGGATTATCTCCATCGCCGATATTTTCACCGCGCTGACCGAAGATCGCCCTTATCGTAAAGGGATGGCCTGGCAGGAAGCCTTACAGATTATGGAAGCGGATGTTATAAATGGCGCTCTGGATAGCGATGTCTTCCTCGTTTTGCGCCACCATGCGGAAACGCTACACGCCATCATTCTTCAGACCCTTGCCCCTCTGCATAGCGAGCGCCGCCTCTGAAGCGGGCCGCCGTCGTGGCGGGGGCGGAGTTCTATAATCAAAACAGCTTCATCTGCATGCAAGGAAATTCACGGTGAGAATCGCCACCATCACTAACTGGGCTTACGGGATCACCGTTGGCCTGACGCTGGCTTCCGGGAGCGCTATGCTCATGGCCTCCAGCGCCGACCGCGTCGAACGCCAGGCGGTACAGCAGCGCCAGGTCTTTGATACCCTCTCCGACGAGGTGGAAAACGACGCCTGGGCGCTGTCTGACCTCGCCCGGCTGTACGTGATAAAGCCTTCGCCGGAGACGCTTACGCAATATCAGCAGCTGCAGCAGACCGACAAGAGCATAGAGCAGCGGCTGGGCGGCCTGAAAGATAACGGCGCCAGCCGCGAGGAGCTGGCGCTGCTCCAGGATGGCCTGCGGATCGCCAATGAGCTACAGGATGAACAGCAGGCGGCCCTGGCGCATGTCGCTCGCGGCGATGCGCCAGCGGCCATCGCGGTGCTGTACGGCACCGCGTACGAGACTGAACTGGAGCGCATGCAGACGCAGATCGATCGCTTCCGCCAGATGCTTGAGCATCGCGCCGCCGTCGCTATCGACCAGGCCACCGAGCGCTCGCGGATCTGGCGTACGCTGTCGGAAATCATGGTCGGCCTGACCGCCCTGATGTTTTTGTTCGTCCTCGGTTTCATTCTCAAACGCCGGGTGCTCTACCCGGTGGTTCGCCTGAGCGACGTGGTCCAGCGTCTCGCCTCCCAGGATTATGCGGTAGAGACGCCGCACTTTACCCAGGTGGATGAGATTGGTGACATGGCTCAGGCGATCCGCATTTTTCGCGAGAACGGCCTGGCCCGTCAGCGGCTGGAGCAGCAGCGCGACGCCGACTGGGCGGTCCGCGAGCTGCTGGCGCGTATGACTCAGCGGCTGCAGGGCTGTGAAACCATTGAGGATGTGATTAAGGTGGCGGAGCGGTTTGCGCCTAATATCGCCCCGACGATCCCCGGTAAACTGTATGTTCTGGATACCGACCCCTGGCAGATGCGCTGCGTAGCGCAGTGGCTGTCGCCCGCCGGTGAGACGACGCCCTTTTCTCCCGACGACTGCTGGGCGATACGGCGGGGACTCAGCCATCCGCCGGTGCAGGGCGAGCCCGATATCACCTGCTATCATCTGCCGGAGACGCACGCCGGCCAGTCGCTCTGCGTACCGCTCATCGCCCAGGGCGAAGCCATTGGCCTGCTGACTTTCCAGAACGTCACCGCCAGTGACGCTCCTTCCCGGGCCTATCTCGAGCTGATGGCGGAAGCGTTGGGCCTGGCGCTGGCCAATCAGCGTTTGCGCAGCGCCCTGCTGGAAAAAGCGCTGTTCGATTCCCTGACCGGCCTGCGTAACCGCCATCATCTTGACGAAGCGCTGCATTCGCAGATGGCGCTGGCGGTCCATACCCATACTCCGCTGAGCTGTCTGATGATCGATATCGATCATTTTAAAACCATCAATGATCGCTATGGCCATGAGGCTGGGGATCTGGTGATTAAGAGCGTTGCGACCATTGTGCAGCGCGCGGTGCGCGATATCGGCATGGCTTTCCGCTACGGGGGCGAGGAGTTTTTAGTGCTGCTCTCCGGGATTGACGAAGCCGGGGCGCACCAGTGCGCCAGCGAGATCTACACCCAGGTGCGCAATATGACGCTGCGCGATGGTCTGACCGAGATAGGCCAGGTGGATGTGTCGATTGGCATCGCCAGCTACCCGCAGCACACCCAAAGCGATAGTCTGCTGCGCGCGGCGGATGCCGCGCTGTACCGGGCGAAAGAGCTGGGCCGCTCAAGGATTGTCAGCTTTGGCCGCCTGAAGACCAGCTAACCGGGACTATCGCTCAGCGGTATTAAGCAGCGAGATAACTTTCCTTACCACCGCCGAACGAATATGGCGGTGGTAAACCATGCTCAGCTCACTCTCCGCCAGCCGATCCTGGAGATCGATATACACCACGTTATCAAGGCGTAAGGCCCGCGCCGAGAGCGGAACCAACGCCACTCCCACCCCGGCGGAGACCAGGCTAATCATCGAGGTAACGTCGTTAATCCGCTGCGCCACCTGCGGCGTAAAGCCCGCGACGCGACAGGCATCCATAAAAACCTGCTCCAGTCCGGTGCCCTGCGGATCGTCAAGCGAGATCCAGTTGTCAGTGCGCAATGAGGCCAGATTAAGCGCGCCCACGCCGGCCAGCGGATGCTGTTGATAGAGCGCCAGGCAGAGCTTTTCACGTACAAACGGCCTGACCACCAGCGCGTCCGGCGGCGAGGCCAGCGGCGCGCGGATGATGGCGATATCCAGACGCAGATCCAACAGCGCTTCGTAGAGCATTTGCACATCCCCCTGCACCAGCGACAGCTCAATCCCCGGCCAGTCGGCGCGCAGCCGGCGCAGGAGCCCCGGCAGTTTACTGTCGTACATCGCGCTGGAGACATACCCCAAATGCAGCCTCCCCTGCTCGCCCCGCGCGGTGCGCTGGGCGTCCAGCACCGCCTGATCGGCCATTTCCAGCGCCAGCCGCGTCTTGTGTAAAAAGGCCTCGCCCGCGGCGGTCAGAGTCAGACGGCGGTTAGCGCGGGAAAAGAGCACCACGCCCAGGCGCTGCTCAAGCTGCTTAATCTGCTGACTGAGGGCGGGCTGGGCGATATGTAACCGCTCCGCCGCCCGGTGCATATGCAACTCTTCGGCAACGACCACAAAATGGCGTAACGCTCGCAAGGACATGGTAGGACTCCTCCCTACAAATTGATAAGAAAAAGCTTATCAATAAAGCATAAATGATGCAATTGATAACCATTAGCCTGCGAAGCATACTGTGCGCATCGATACGCTAAGGAGAACATCATGACCGCACCGATTCAGGATCTGCGCGACGCCATCGCGCTGCTGCAACAGCATGACAATCAGTATCTCGAAACCGATCATCCGGTTGACCCTAACGCCGAGCTGGCCGGTGTTTATCGCCATATCGGCGCGGGCGGCACCGTGAAGCGCCCCACCCGCATCGGGCCGGCGATGATGTTTAACAATATTAAGGGTTATCCACACTCGCGCATTCTGGTGGGTATGCACGCCAGCCGCCAGCGGGCCGCGCTGCTGCTGGGCTGCGAAGCCTCGCAGCTGGCCCTTGAAGTGGGTAAGGCAGTGAAAAAACCGGTCGCGCCGGTGGTCGTCCCGGCCAGCAGCGCCCCCTGCCAGGAACAGATCTTTCTGGCCGACGATCCGGATTTTGATTTGCGCACCCTGCTTCCGGCGCCCACCAACACCCCTATCGACGCCGGCCCCTTCTTCTGCCTGGGCCTGGCGCTGGCCAGCGATCCCGACGACGCCTCGCTGACCGACGTCACCATCCACCGCTTGTGCGTCCAGGGCCGGGATGAGCTGTCGATGTTTCTTGCCGCCGGCCGCCATATCGAAGTGTTTCGCCAGAAGGCCGAGGCCGCAGGCAAACCGCTGCCGATAACCATCAATATGGGTCTCGATCCGGCCATCTATATTGGCGCCTGCTTCGAAGCCCCTACCACGCCGTTCGGCTATAACGAGCTGGGCGTCGCCGGCGCGCTGCGTCAACGTCCGGTGGAGCTGGTTCAGGGCGTCAGCGTCCCGGAGAAAGCCATCGCCCGCGCCGAGATCGTTATCGAAGGTGAGCTGTTGCCCGGCGTGCGCGTCAGAGAGGATCAGCACACCAATAGCGGCCACGCGATGCCGGAATTTCCTGGCTACTGCGGCGGCGCTAATCCATCGCTGCCGGTAATCAAAGTCAAAGCAGTGACCATGCGAAACAATGCGATTCTGCAGACCCTGGTGGGACCGGGGGAAGAGCATACCACCCTCGCCGGCCTGCCAACGGAAGCCAGTATCTGGAATGCCGTCGAGGCCGCCATTCCGGGCTTTTTACAAAATGTCTACGCCCACACCGCGGGTGGCGGTAAGTTCCTCGGGATCCTGCAGGTGAAAAAACGTCAACCCGCCGATGAAGGCCGGCAGGGGCAGGCCGCGCTGCTGGCGCTGGCGACCTATTCCGAGCTAAAAAATATTATTCTGGTTGATGAAGATGTCGACATCTTTGACAGCGACGATATCCTGTGGGCGATGACCACCCGCATGCAGGGGGACGTCAGCATTACGACAATCCCCGGCATTCGCGGTCACCAGCTGGATCCGTCCCAGACGCCGGAATACAGCCCGTCGATCCGTGGAAATGGCATCAGCTGCAAGACCATTTTTGACTGCACGGTCCCCTGGGCGCTGAAATCGCACTTTGAGCGCGCGCCGTTTGCCGACGTCGATCCGCGTCCGTTTGCACCGGAGTATTTCGCCCGGCTGGAAAAAAACCAGGGTAGCGCAAAATAAGCAATAGCCGCCGGTAAACGGCGGCATTTTTCCATGCCGCGCGATCCTGAGCGGATGGCGCAGGCAGGATTAATTGATCGCAGCGGCGAGATCTTTTTTCACCAGCTCGCGCTGCTCAGAGGTCAGCTCCTGGCTTACGTCGAAATGGCGATCGGGGCGTTACGCATGGGGGTATTTACAGGGAATGATCCTTCATAAAAAGAGAGGCGCTTATCACTGCGCTAATAAAGACTATCTGTAGCAAAGGGGGAATTTAAAACTGGAAAATAAAAGAATAGCAGGTAACCGAAACCAGCCCCCGGTCGACCCTCAACCGCAAAGAAAAATATATTCTTCCTTCCAGTAGCGGCCCTGACCTATGATGTCCCCGGCAGAAGTGATTAACCGTTTTTGCTTTTCGGTTTCGATACCCTCAACGATCACATGGCCGGTCAGGGTATGAATAGACTGCAACAGACCGGGCAAAGCGGGGTCGTTTTCTTTATCCCAGAAGTAATCCTTATCCACTTTGACGCAATCGAAGCGGAATCTCTCCAGCAGCGGGAAGGAGGTTCGCCCGCGACCAAAATCATCCAGCCAGACCGGACAAAGCGCCGCCAGCGTGCTTAGCGCCGTCAGCTCGCGGCCGGCGATAAACTCATGAAAATTCTCATTTATCTCCAAAGCAATATGCTTACACGAGCGCAGAAAATCGCAAAGATAGCGGTCCGTCAGAATAAAATGGCTTAATAAATCATCGATATTGAGCGAGATCGGCTTATTATCGACCAGGGAAAAATCAAATACGGAAAGCAACTCGATTTGTCGGGTAAATAGTGCAAGCTTATCGCTTTCGGTAAGCGTGGAGAAAGAAAACGCGGGCGCTGAGGCGTTATTTCGTGCGGGTGCTATAATATCTTTAGTGAGCAATTCCCACGAGTGGCAGCTGCCATCATCGCTAATAGCGGGCTCCAGTACGAAGCGATAGGAGGTATTTTTCGCGTTTTCTTCAACCATTTAAAAAATACCAAAAATAAGAAAGGGTTAAAGCATGTCATATATTTCCCGCCAACAAAAATAGTTTAAAATGATCGATAAGAAACATTCGATAGCTAAAAACTATCAACATATAATTTATTGATCGGTAAAGTGAATTAATATAAATTAACCACCGCTGTCGCATGCGTTTAGACAACAATTAAAATATTGTTTCAAACCAGCCAGTTACATGACGAGCCGCATCCAGTCGTAGCCACATTACGCTTTTCCCCGGCGGCAAAAAAAAGCGTGGTGTAATAAAAATCAAAAATACAAGCCGCCAGTTTTCGTCCTCTCGTATGCCAAAAGATGAATAATCTCTGGCCCAACGCAACCGCTTGCCGATAATAAAAACGCTGCCCCGGTCAACGAAACGTCATACTTTACCGCTACCTTGCTGGCAGAACAGGCGCAGCGGATAAAGGGCAGTGAAAAGAAAATACATGGTTCCACTGGCGCTAATGCTCCTCATGCTCATCGCCAGCGCATGGCTGGAACCGGCCCCGCGGCCTGTCGCCAGAGGGCTGTGCGTCTGGTTCGACGGGGCAATGGTCAACTGTCTGCAGAGGCAACGGCTGGGCGAAAGGTTGCCGATTCACTCGCTGGCCAGGCGGTAAACGGGCACTCGTCGGGTGGTATTGAACAAATTGTCGCTGACCTCCACCTCCGTCGTGACAATCGCCATGCCGGACCGGCGCAACTGCGCGATGTCCGCCGCCACTCGCTGACTGCCGAACCAGAACAGGGCGTCGAGAGCGGTGACCGGCAGGCCGGCGTTCAGCGCCTGGCGGAGCCGCTCCCGGGCCGGCTTTATCTCCCGGGCAATCTGCTGGTACGGGGCCGCCGTCAGCCCGGTTGCATCGACGCGACGAATGCGGTTTGCCAGGCGGTAATGAAAGGCTTCCGGGACAGTCTGTAAATCCTGTTTCAAACTATAGACGCAGCCGTAACGTTTGCCGTTGAAAACGGCGGCTTTACGGCTAAGCTGCAACGTCTCGCGAACATCGGCGATTAGCTGCGGCGCGCGCACCAGCAGCAGGCGAAAAGGCAGCTCGAAGCTGGTGACATAGTCGACGTTCAGTAACGCAATGCGCAGGCGCTCCTCTGCCCCGGCCCGCAGCTGACGACACTCCAGGTATACTTCGCGCCACTGCTCCCGGAGCCGTGGCGTCTCACCGGCTTCGGTAAACTGGTATTTTTCAATATCGTAATCAATTCTCCCGGCCACCGCGCATTCCTTTCTGAATCAGTCCGCGGGTTATATTATCATCCTCCGACGCCGTCCCCTATGCCCAACGCCGCTGTCGTTGTCGTTGTCGTTGTCGATTATTTACGATAAAGATAACGGGTGATGATCACATCAAGAACAAACAGCAGGAAGATAACGCTGCTTAACCATAATAAGCCTGCGAATAAATCAAGTAATTGCATCGTTGTTCCCTCGCCGTTGGCCCTAAAAAAGACGCTCCATCACCATAAAGTAGTTAACAACCACCTTAACAGCCACAGAATAAAATTATTTAGCACGATGCCATCCCGAGCCCGGACAGATTCATTTTATTGTCATTAATTTGTCATCAAAAAATGTCTATCATCAACCGGCGCCGCAGGGTCGTCTCTGCCGTCATGGTATGGCGGACAACGCGTCGCCACGCGGTTTAACAACACGGAATAACCTCGCCCTGCCTCATTCTTACTGTCATTGCATAATTTTATACCAGGCACGTTTGTCATCCTGCTGAATAATCCGTAAAAGCGCCGTAAGCAATAAAACCCCTGCAGATTGGTTTACCATGGAGAAATAAGATGCCTAGCGAAAAAGCCCGCAGCCTTGACCATTTCTATGAATTACTGGCGACAGGACAACACCCGAAGATTGAACTCGATTTTGATGTCGCCGCGGACGATTTTTTTAAAATCGCCACCGAGTTTGGCGATATTGGCGCGAGGATCACCCGGGTTAACGAACGATTTATTATTAAGATCAAGCCGCCGAAGGCATAAACACCCGGCCCGAGTCGTTGCAGCAGATCACCGGTTTGTGCGCATCCCTCTCGGTCATCCCTGACCGGACGGCGCGACGCGCCAGCAAATCCTCACCTGCCGGCGCGAATCAGGCTCAGTGATAGCCCTCGCTGCCGGAGACTTTGCCGCGAAAGACGTAGTAGCTCCAGGCGGTATACATCAGGATCACCGGGATAATGAGCAGCGCCCCCGGCAGCATAAATACCTGGCTGGAGGGCGGCGCAGCGGCATCCCACAGAGAGATATGCGGTGGGATAATGTTCGGCCAGACGCTGATCCCCAACCCGCTGAAGCCGAGGAAAATCAGGCCCAGCGTCAGGATAAATGGGCGGGCGTGGCTGGCGGGGCGCGCGCTCAGGCGCCAGATCCACAGGCTCAGAGCCAACACCAGAATCGGCACCGGCACGAACCAGAAGAAATTGGGCAGCGTAAACCAGCGTTCCGCCACGTAGCGCCAGCCCAACGGCGTCCAGACGCTGACCACCGCGATCACCACCATCAGCGCCAGCAGTACCTTGCGGGTCAGCTCGCGCATCCGCTGCTGCAGCGCGCCTTCGCTTTTCATAATCAACCACGTGGTGCCCAGCAGCAGATAGGCCACCACCAGCCCCAGACCGCAGAACAGATTGAAAGGGGTAAGCCAGTCCAGCGTCGAACCGGCGAAGCGGCGGTCAGCCACCGCAAAGCCGTTGATAAACGCGCCGACGACAATCCCCTGGCTGAAGGTCGCCAACAGCGAGCCGCCGGCAAAGGCATAGTCCCAGAAGATGCGATGCGAGGGAACCGCTTTAAAACGAAATTCAAAGGCCACGCCGCGAAAAATCAGGCCGATGAGCATCGCCGTCAGCGGGATAACCAGCGCATCGGTGATCACCGCATAGGCCAGCGGAAAGGCGCCGAACAGCCCTGCCCCGCCGAGCACCAGCCAGGTTTCGTTACCATCCCAGACGGGGGCGACGCTGTTGACCATCACATCGCGCTCTTCGCCATCATGCACCACGCTGAACAGCATCCCAATACCTAAATCGAAACCATCCATCACGATATACATCAGCGTGGCGAAGACAATGATGACAAACCAAATCACCGAGATATCGATGCTCATGATGCGTTCTCCTCATCACGCACCGGCTCAGCCGCTGAGAGCGGACGCGCCGGGGTGCCTGCGGTTTGCGAGGTCAGCTCCGTCACCGGCTGCGGCCCTTTTTTGATAAGCCGGAAAATGTAGTAATACCCCACGCCAAACACGGCGCAGTAAACCACGATAAATACCAGCAGGCTGATGGCCATCTGCAGGGTGCTGTGCAACGACACCGCATCCCGCGTGCGCAACAACCCGTATATCACCCACGGCTGGCGGCCCATCTCGGTGGTCACCCACCCGGCGACCAGGGCAATAAGACCGGCGGGCCCCATACAGAGCGCAAACCACTGGAAGGGACGCGAGTGGTACAGCCGCCGCCGATAGCGCAGCCAGGCGCTGCAGATCCCTAAGGCGATCATTAACACGCCCATCCCGACCATGATGCGAAACGACCAGAAGACGGCGGGCGAATAGGGTCGGTCCTCTTTCGGGAAGTCTTTCAGGGCCGGCACCTGCTTATGCAGGCTGTGGGTAAGGATCAGGCTACCGAGAGCGGGGATCTCCAGACCATAGCGGGTCCGCTCCTGCTCCATGTCCGGCAGGCCAAACAGCAGCAGCGGCGTGGCCTCGCCGGGGCGATTTTCCCAGTGCCCTTCGATGGCCGCGATCTTCGCCGGCTGATGCTCAAGGGTGTTAAGACCATGCATATCCCCCACCACCGCCTGGATCGGCGCCACCAGCAGCGCCATCCACATCGCCATCGACAGCATTTTGCGGATGGCCGGCGAGTCGTTGCCGCGCAGAAGATGCCACGCGGCAGAGGCCCCGACGAACATGGCGCTGCTGAGAAACGCGGCTATCGCCATATGGAACAAGCGATACGGAAAAGAGGGGTTAAAGATAATCGCCAGCCAGTCCTGCGGGATGAGATGGCCATTTTCGATGATAAAACCCTGCGGCGTCTGCATCCAGCTATTGGAGGCAAGGATCCAGAAGGTAGAAACCAACGTGCCAAGCGCCACCATGCAGGTGGTAAAAAAATGCAGCGCTGGCGGCACTTTATTCCAGCCAAACAGCATCACCCCGAGGAATCCCGCTTCAAGGAAGAAGGCGGTCAGCACTTCGTACAGCAGCAGCGGGCCGGTAATACTGCCAGCGAACTGGGAAAATCCGCTCCAGTTGGTGCCGAACTGATAGGACATGACTAATCCGGAGACTACGCCCATGCCAAAATTGACGGCAAAGATTTTCAGCCAGAAATTGTAGAGTGAACGCCAGACATTATCCCGGGTTCGCAGCCACATCCCCTCAAGCACCACAAGGTAGCTGGCAAGGCCGATGGTGATGGCCGGAAAGAGGATATGGAAGGATACGGTAAAGGCGAATTGCAATCGGGCCAGATGAAACGCGTCGAATTCAAACATATTCCACACCCATCATTGTGAATCGCCCCGGCCGCAGCCGGGGCTCATGCGAACATCACTTAGCTGATGATGAAGTGTTTTGCTTCCCGGCGCCGAGTTCGGCGCCGGTCAAAGGATCGCCCTGCGGGTCAGACTGCGTTCGCTTCAGCATCGCTTTGCACAGCGCTTCCTGCTCTGGCGTCAGGCCGACAGAAGCACTGCCATCTCCGCCATCTACGGCCGGCTGTGGATCCTTGACATAATCGAAGTGTTTGTCACTGTTCCAGCTGCCGCGTACTTCTCCACCTTCAGACATATTGTAGTAGGTGTTAGCGTACTCGCTAATGGGCGGCAGTTTGCCCGGTGGATAGTTGTTGCGAATCGACTGCAGGGCCTTCTCAAAAGAGAGCTGATGCGCCGCTTCGCGGGTCATCAGGAAGGCCAGCGCGTCTTTCACGCCAGGATCGTCGGTCACGTTGATCAGGCGTTCATAGACGATCTTCGCCCTCGCCTCCGCCGCGACATTCGACCGCAGGTCGGCGGTGGGTTCGCCGATAGTATCAATGTAGGCCGCCGTCCACGGCACGCCCGCCGAGTTGGTCAGCGGGGTACCGCCGCCGTACAGCAGGGATGTAATATGGCTGTCATTGCCGTTGGCGGTGAGCGAACGATAGAGTTCCGCTTCGCTCTCGGTGCCCTCCGCCAGGGCTCCTTTGGCGCCTTTATTCAGCATGCCGACCAAAGTGCCAATGATCTCCAGATGGCTCAACTCCTCTGTCGCGATATCCATCAGCATATCTTTGCGGCCGGGATCGTCATCGCTTAATCCCTGGGTGAAATAACGACACGCGGCGGCCAGCTCGCCCTGAGGGCCGCCAAACTGTTCGAGCAGTAAATTCGCGAGCCCCGGATTCGGTTCAGCAACGCGTACGGTATACTGCAGTTGTTTCACATGACGAAACATGGGCCTGCCTCCTGGGTTATTTTTTCGCTTCTACGCCGTCAGCATCTGAACGCAGGAGAAACTGCTCCGTGGTCTGAGGAATATGTTTAATCAGCCAGTCGGCCATTTCCCGCTCTTCCTCCAGGATGGCTTCAATGGCTGGGATGGAGGCGGTATCGCCCGCTTTTTCAGCGGCCGCCAGCAGAGAGGTATAGCAGGCGATTTCAAACTGCTCGAAAACGTACCCGCTGATCGAGCCTTTGACGATTTCATCGGAAGGAAACATCCCGCCGATGGACTGGCCGAGAGCCGCCATTTTACTCATCGAATCTTTAATCACCGAGCGCGAAATCTCATTGCGGTCGAGGATCTCTTCCAGCACGGTAATTTGCCGTTTGGTCTCGTTAACATGCTGTTCGATTCTGGCACGGAGATCCGGATAATTATCGATACGGCCAGCCATTGATTCCAGCATGGACTCTGCCTGTTTTTCCATGGCATGCGCATCTCGTAGCCAGTCATGGTAATGTTCAACGTGATTCATCGTGATTTCCTCGTGTCAGGGAGAGTTTATTTTTCCGCTTTCTTATTAATATTACCTACCGCCAGATCGGTTAATTTCACATCGGTTTGTTTTTCTTCTTCCAGGGTTTCGGCAAGCAGTTTGGCTGCTTTTTTATAGCCCAACTGCTCTGCCAGGGTGACCAGAGTACCGTAACTGGCAATTTCGTAATGCTCGACCTTTTGCGCAGCGGCAATTAATGCAGCATCACGTACCTCATTTTTTTCCGTGCTCTCAACGACTTCATTAGCTTCTTCGATTAATCCTTCCATGGCCACGCATTTCATGCGTTTGATTTTCAGGTTGGATTCCTGTTCAATAATCTGGTCGATACGTTCGATCTGGCCCTGGGTTTCTTCAAGATGAGCATTGAACGCCGCGCTGAGTTTTTCACTGGACGCCGCTCTGGCTAGTTTAGCCAGCCCGCGGGTTAATTGTTTCTCTGCGCTGTAGGTATCTGAGAGCAGGTGAATAAATACATCTTCAATGCTTTTCATATTCATAGAAATACCTTCTGGAGTCAGAAAATAACTGCGAGTCTGTGGCAGACTCGCAGGAGATACTTTCACTTCAGGGTGCAAGGAAAAGGATAATCAGGAATTATCGGACTTGCGGCCACCGCCGTGGCTATTCTGTCCGCCTTTTTTACCCGCTTCGGACGCACGCTGCGGATCATTTTTAAAGTTCCCGCCGCTGTGCTGACCACCTTTACGACCTGCTTCAGAAGCTTTTTCACGGTCTTCAGCAAAATTACCGGAACCACCACGATGCTCTGCCATATTTCACCTCATGTATATCGGTTATGTCAGTACGATACGAAAATATTCCGTATCACTCGTCGTTCGATATTTAAATCTAGCGGGTAATGCTGGTTAGTCAAATTATTATTCCGTTTTTTCGACACCTTTTAGCAGTAATTCGGAATAATTCTACAAGACACCTCAAAAATAACCAGACGGCACCTTGCCGCTAACTCACTGTGTTCAGGGAAATAATGTATGCAGATCACCTCTGCGGCAAATAATTATCTATACCGGAGGATTACTACCGTTGGGTTATATAACGAAGCGGCAGCATTGCCCTTTGCCAGACGGAAATTCAGAATTTTTCCTGGTTTTACGGATAAAAAAAGCCGCTGGGGAAGCGGCTAGCAAACAAAATGGAGCGAATATCATGCCCGATTAATACTGGCACACATAAGGGCAATAGGCAAATAACTCGAACAGACCAGCCGGGAAATAAGCGAAGCGTGGAATATATTCAGCTCCTGGAATATCACGCAGTTCCATTATTAGTACTCTACGCTTTATTTTTTACGATGATTTATCGGTGACGATAGCAGCCGTTCACCAGGCCGAAGAACCGCATGCTGTCAACCTTTCTCTCGAGGAGAATATTCTATGAAAGCACTCACTTATCACGGCCCGCATCATGTCAGCGTCGACACCATGCCTGACCCGGCTCTTGAGGCAGCGGACGATATTATTCTGCGCGTCACCGCGACAGCGATTTGCGGTTCCGATCTGCATCTGTACCGCGGAAAGATCCCCGGCACGCACCATGGTGATATTTTCGGCCATGAATTTATGGGGGAAGTGGTGGAAGCCGGTTCCGAGGTCACCGCGGTCCGCAAAGGCGACCGGGTGGTTATCCCGTTTGTCATCGCCTGCGGAGACTGCTTCTTTTGTCGCTTGCAGCAGTATGCCGCCTGCGAAAGCACCAATAGCGGCCAGGGCGCGACGCTCAATCGAAAAGGCATTTCGCCACCGGCGGCGCTGTTTGGCTATAGCGATTTGTACGGCGGGATCCCGGGCGGCCAGGCGGAATATGTACGGGTCCCCAAAGCCAATACCGGACCGTTTAAAGTGCCAGACACCTTACCCGATGAAAAGGTGCTGTTTCTGTCAGATATTCTGCCCACCGCCTGGCAGGCGGTTAAAAACGCCGAGGTCAAACCCGGCAGTAGCGTGGCTATTTTTGGCGCCGGCCCGGTAGGCCTGCTCTGCGCCTCCTGCGCCAGGCTCAATGGCGCAGAACAGATATTTATCATCGATCATAACGATTACCGACTCGATTTCGCGCAACAACGCTATGGCGCGATCCCGATAAACTTTGACCACCATGACGATCCTGCGCAGTGGATTATCGATAACACGCCGGGCCATCGCGGCGTCGACGCGGTGATCGACGCCGTGGGCTTCGAGGCGAAAGGTAGCCTTACGGAAACCGTCCTCAGCACCCTGAAAATCGAGGGGAGCAGCGGAAAAGCCCTGCGCCAGTGCATCGCCGCCGTGCGCCGCGGCGGCATCGTCAGCGTACCCGGGGTTTACGCCGGTTTCATCCACGGCTTTATGTTTGGCGATGCCTTTGATAAAGGACTGACCTTCAGGATGGGACAAACCCACGTCCACGCCTGGTTGCCGGATCTGCTGGCGCTTATTGAGCAAGGGCTGCTTACCCCGGAGGAGATTGTCACTCACCATATGCCGCTGGAGGAGGCCGCGCGCGGCTATCAGATCTTTGAGAAACGTGAAGAGGCGTGCCGCAAAGTGATCCTCGTACCGGGAATGCAGCCCGGGAAAGCGACCCTCTGAGAAGGCGATTACCGCGCAAGGAAATTCTCGGCGGACCGATCGCGGCATGATATAAACATAGCGTGCTTTGGCCCGCCGTCGCTGATATAGCCGTTCACCAGAGGAGAAGTTGATGCTCGAGTTACGTCCGAATTGCGAATGCTGTGATAAAGATCTGCCGCCAGACTCACCCGAGGCGTTTATCTGTTCGTTCGAGTGCACCTTTTGCCGGGACTGCATGACGACGCGACTGAACGGACATTGCCCGAACTGCGGCGGCGAACTGGTGCGGCGCCCTGTGCGTCCCGAAGAGGCGCTGCGGCGCCACCCCGCCTCCACCCTGCGCCGCCATGCACAGTAGGCGAGACGCAGGTCTCCCGGCTAAGGCCCGAGGAGAGCGCGGAGCCTGAAGGCGTGACCGGTGGCAGACAACGTGCTCTTTCGATTATCGCCCGGCGGCGCTTCGCTAGTCCGGGCGAGCGTTTCCGGGTTCATATTCTGCATGTCAGTAAAACGACTTTCCCGCCCGTACTGCCCGTCGGCGATCGCTTTCATCGATAGCCGCAGCCCTCAGGGTTTATCCCCCCACATCGCGATTTCACTAAAACTCAGCCAGCCCTGTGCGCTCAGGCTGCCGTATCGCATGGCTGGCGTTCTTTTTTATTCACCATCGCAATAACGCTGGAAGCATTTCCGTTGCAATCGTTGATCTCCTGCCAGGCATATTTCGCTGCACACCGAAGCTTCCTGCTCTGGCCGTCAGTAGACTGCCGGGAAATTCACCATGGAGCAGACTTATGATTGCGGTACTTTTTGAGGCCGACGCCTTACCACAAGCACAGGAAAGATATCTTCAGCTGGCGGCCGGGCTGACGCCTTTGCTTTCAGACACGCCGGGGTTTATTGCCATTGAGCGCTTTCAGAGCCTGAGTACGCCCGGCAAAATCCTCTCGCTATCCTGGTGGGAAGATGAAGCCTCGGTGGCCAACTGGCAGCAAAATGAGCGGCATCTGGCTGCCCAGCGCGAAGGCAAAGCATCGATTTTTTCATATTACAGAATACGCGTCGCCCGCGTGTTCCGGGATTACGCATCGGATCGGGGAGCACAGTCAGATGTATGACATTCACGTGATTCTCAGCAACTCGCCGGGCTCGCTTGGCGCAATGGGTATGGCGCTGGGTAACAACGGCGTGGGGCTCGAAGGCGGTGGCGTATTCACCACGCCTGATGCCGGACATGCGCATTTTCTGGTGGAAGACGGTGAGACAGCCCGCAGGGTGCTGACCGAGGCCGGCTTTACGGTCAGCAATGTATGCCGTCCTCTGATACGAAAGTTACCTCAGGAACGACCAGGGGAACTGGGAGACATCGCAGACACCCTGGCCCATAATGGTATTAATATTCTGGTACAGTACAGCGACCACCGTAACCGGCTCATTCTCCTTACCGATGATGACGCCCGGGCAGCGGAAGTGACCAAAAAATGGGCCATACTTTCTGAATGAATCTCCTGAAACCGCAGCAAGACAGTGAGCCAGAGGAGGCGCTGGAAACCGCTATGGCGATGGTGGCCTCCGCCCTCTCTGACTCGTCAAGGGTCAGTATTCTCTGCGCGCTGATGGACGGGCGCGCATGGACGGCAACCGAACTCAGTACGGTCGCCGAGGTGTCCGCCTCCACCACCAGCGGCCATCTTGCCCGGCTGCTCAGCAACGGACTGGTGGTGTGTCTCGCGCAGGGGCGCCACCGCTATTACCGCCTGGCGGGCTCGCATATTGCCGGGCTGCTGGAAAACCTGATGGGCGTCTCTATGCAAGCGCATAAGACGCTTCTCCCCAGCACGCCGGTTAATCTTCGCTACGCTCGGACCTGCTACGATCATCTGGCGGGCGAGCTGGCGGTCAATATTTATGAATTTATGCTGAGGGAAAAATGGCTGGCGGCAGATGGCCTGGCCCTGACGTCAGCCGGTAAAACCCAGCTTGAACGCCTTGGCGCAGTGTTTAACGCCCGCCCACGGCGTAAGCCTTGCTGCCCCTGTCTCGACTGGAGCGAAAGACGTTTTCATCTGGGCGGCGACGCCGGCTCGGCGCTAATGACGCTGTTCCTGCAAAAAGGATGGATAACGCGCGCACCGGGATATCGGGAAGTACAAGTGACGGATAGCGGCAGAGCGGCGCTGTCCCGGCTGTTTAATCTGAAAGTGCGCGGATAGCCTGAGTTTAGGCTACAGCACATTTTCGCCGAACGGCCCCGGTTTAAGCCGGTCGGGCCATCAGTATGACGCCTGGCGTGCAATCCGTTTTCATGCGAGCTCTTACGGCAAATGGATCTCTCCCTGTCATGAGGTATATAGCTTTGTTGAACGTTGCGCTGCGGGACATTCGCCATCGCCTAATGCTTCAAGCGTCCGGCAGAATAATTGCCTGAAGGCGAAAAAAAACGAGAGCCCATCGGCTCCCGCTTTTACTTAATCCACCAACGGGATTACATATTCGCGATAATCGCGTCGCCAAACTCGCTACATTTCAGCAGTTTAGCGCCTTCCATCAGACGTTCGAAGTCATAGGTCACGGTCTTGGCGGCGATAGCGCCTTCCATGCCTTTGACGATCAGGTCTGCGGCTTCGAACCACTGCATGTGGCGCAGCAGTAGTTAACTAACAACATCATTACTTATTGATTTAAAAAGAAAAATAGGTATTTTTGATACGAGGTTAATGTTTTTAGTCTAAGCCCTAACCTATTGAAATTCATTAGTATATTTTCAGTTTTGATAACCGGCTTTGAGTCTTTCTGCTCATCTGGATAGTGAATTATTAGCCAATAATACTCACTCCCTGTGAGTCGGGTTAAATATTTCCGGTGTTATAACTCATGATTTGAAAAGAAAATAAAAAAGCCTCGGAATCCGAGGCTTGCATTGGAACCAGCAGCGCCATTATATTATTTAATTACTACCTACCATGTAATGATTGCTCTTTTCCAAACCATCTTCCCTTTTTTTTCTTCTTTTATATGCAGAATCCTTTTCATAATAAAATATAAAATAAGAGAAAACGCTATGATAGCAATATATGTCCCGATGCCGAAAGACACCAGAAACACAACCAAGATCCCAAAGAGCGCTACCAGTAAAGATGTGCAGATAGATATCAAATTAATTGTCTTGCGTGCGTCTCTTGATACATAACCTTTAATCTTAAATGCATGGCAACTGTGGCAGTGGTCCTCATTAATTAAAATTGCACCACAAAATGGACATTTATCATCTTTTGTTGTCATTTATTTTAAATCTCAACATAATAGTAATCACTCATCCACAACCTTCCCTGGCAAGCGCAATCAACAACAGAATGTACTTTATTTTTTTGTTCTATTGTCTCAACTCCCTCAACAATCACGAAATTGCAGTATGATTTTATTTTATTTATTATTTTAAAGAATTCGCTCTCACTCTGTATTTCCCAGAAGTAATCTTTATCAATTTTTATACATTCAAAATTAAACATATCTATAACTGTTAAGCTTGTTAAGCCACTCCCAAAATCATCCAGCCATACTGGACACAATTTTGAAAGACACTTTAAGTCAACCATACAGCATTTAGTATTGAATTCATGAAAATGCTCGTTAATCTCAAAAGCAATGTTTTTTTGGTTTTTTAAGTAATCACCAATATATTTATCGTTCAAAATACAATCGCTAATAAGACTGTCAACATTCAACGAAACTGGCTTGAACTTCAATTCTGATGCATCAAGCTTTTCAATTGTCAATATCTGTTTCTTAAACACATCGATTTTTTCTTTATCGCTTAATGAAGTGAAACAAAAACCACTTTCATTAGCAAAGTAATCATTGCAGTCCTTTTTTTTAACATTTTTCGTGAGAATTTCCCAAGAATGAATAGAACCATCTTTTTTAAAAGATGGTTCTAAAACAAATCTACAGGAATCTATTTCCATACTGTTCTTTATCATTAAAAAAACACCGGAACTAGGAATAATCCTAATCGTGTCATATTTAGAAATCAAAGGAAAATAGTTTAAAATGATCGATAACGATCGAACAATAGGCGAAACCTATCACATTTCTTAAATTGATCGATTATTCAAATCAAATGACTTAAAAGGGAAAAAAAGAAACATGATTTCAATATAAATTTGAATAAAATCATATTGTTATGGAATGACAATACTTTAGTGGCATGTATCAAACGTTAGTTGAGAGGGGTCTGTGGTTCCGAGGAAATTTATCCGTATTGGCAATGCCGATAATAAACTATCTTAAAAATTTATATGTATAAAATCATGAGAAAAGAAATCATTGCATCTTCAATTATTCGGCATGCAATATCCATTCTTCCCGTTACGTTTAACTTCATATAGCATTTCATCAGCCTCTTTGATCCACTCGATGATTGATTCTTTATTTTCTGCACAAGAAATACCGATACTGACAGTGCAGTAAATATCGTTGTGAGAAGGTAATGAAAGATCTTTAATTTTTTTCTGAATTATATGAACCATAGTAATAACAAGCTTGCTATTACTATTATTAACAATAATAGCCAACTCATCGCCACCAAATCTTGCTGGTACGTCCTTCTCGCCAGCACACTCTCGTAATATTGTTGATATACGAGATAACACCGCATCACCTACTTCATGGCCATAGGTATCATTAATTTTTTTAAAATTATCAACATCAATGAGCATAAGATAAGAATGAATTCTCTTTTTACGCGTTGCACGAAAAGCACTTTCCATTTTTTGCTCAAAAAAACGGCGATTTGGTAGATCTAAGCCAGGATCCATCAAAGCCTGTTTTTCCAGTAACTCCCTTCTTTTCCTCAACTTTATAGATAAGTGCCTTGAAACAATACTCAGTACTATGGGATAACAGGTCGCCAAGGGTAAAGAAAGCAATACTGTTCGGGTACTGAATTCTATAGTATATCTGAAATCATTTGCTAACCAAACTGTCAGGAAACTAATCATCATCCACATTAATGCTGGTTTTAAAATTTTCCATCCACCAGCAGCATAGCGATCAGCTATTTGAACTGAGATTATGAATAATGATGGAATTGGACTAACTTGCATTACAGCTATCCAGATCCCAGCCCAGAATGAATCAAGTATCATATTCTTTTTTTCAGTACTTAGCATATCCTTCGACACCATGCTTGCAAGATAAGCAACCGATGGCCAGATTAGTGCATTCAGAATTAACAAGGCTATTGTTATTTTTTGATGTGACTGTTCCTGGAGGACTGAATATATAGGAAGAAAGCAAAGAACGACACCAATCTGACGTAAAAAATATACTCGCTTAATGAACGATGAATTTCTATCAGATATGTATTTTTCATCCGGGAAATTTGTTAACATAGAAAGCCTATTATAAATCACTAAGAGCCGCCATCACTTTAACCCACTAAATAACAAGATAAAACCGCCCTGCATTACAAAGTTATAACACGGATGTGAAAATTACAAGATTGCACTTCAATTAATGATAAACGTATCAATAATAACATTTGGCATCCATTTTTTTGAATCTATCCTCACGATTTATATCTGATGCATAGTAATGCTTTAGGATTATATTCTTAAAAATTAATTTCCATTGGAATTTAGCACTACTACATTATTAATTTTGGTAGGTCATTAAAAAATAACACAACATCTGACCAGTAAAACTTTACTTGAACTTACTTATCGTTTACTGCAAATTATTCTGTGATGTACACAGCAATTAATGTCGTTTCAGTTGCCCCCGGCAGTGCCTCCGGGGGATTTTTTATGCTCCTCAACTTTCTAGTGCGTCAACTCGCCTAATCAAATCCTGCACAACTATTACCAAATCGGCGATGATCGCCGTGTAATCCACATTCATCACCCTGAGTTTTTCGCCATCAATCTTCTGCTCGATGCCGAGAAAAGTATACAGTTCGTCAGCTTTTTCAGCCTGCTGAGCGATAAAACCGCGCCTCCGGCGCGTTTCGCCTTTCATATTGAACTCGCATACCCCGAGCGCATTAATGCGCCTGGAGGCCCCCTCTTGGGGTTCTGTAAATCCGTCTTTCAGACGAACGTCAGAACCGGTAGTCATGACGTCGCCTTTGCCTGTGGTGATAGTGCCGCCTGGCCGAAATAGCCAGGCATCTGTTCGGCCATAGCCATCAAGATAGACAACCGCCCTATGCTCTTCTCCTACCCGTTCCTCAATGTAGTAATTTGCCACTGCCCCGCGCGCATCTCCATATCCACCGCGTCCCTGTATCATCGACTGGAACGGCGCACCGGTGACAAGCTGGCCATTAGAAGGTGCGCTGGGAGCGATGTTCCGGGCCATAATTGCTCCCCAGGCGTATAGATGCTTTTTACACATAAAGGCCCCCTCGAGAGTCAGCTCACCGGCTACGCTCTCGATAAGCCGCGTTGTGTAATCGGCGGTACTACCGTTGAAATGAAAGTCGATGTATGGCGTGCTCATCGATAGCTCAATGGCCTGCGTCAACACTTTACCCTTCGACGTGTTATCGATATTGCCGCCGGCAGACAGCGCGCCAGGCAGTGTCGTTTGGTTGTTGCCATCAATAATGAGGATGTCATCAAAGGTATCTGACGGTGAGACAGTGCTCGCTCTTGAACGCTGAACCCTGAACGGTGTTCCCGAGCCAACGGCAATTGTCCCGCCTTGCCCCTGTTTTTTGAGCAGAGCCAGATCTGAGTTCTTACCGAGAATAAAACCGGCATTATCGCTGGTTATAACCTGCGAGCCGTCGAGTTTGTTTCCTCCGGTGAGTTTTGCCAGCGCGTTAAGATCTGATGCCTTCGCCATCCCGGCTATCGCCGGCACGGTCACCTGCTTTCCGGTGATCGGGTCAGTCAGGGTGATATCGCCGCTGCCGGTCAGGGCCATCGACCAGCCCTCCACCACACTACGCCAGAATGCAAACGCGCTGGCCAGCTGGTTAGCAAACGACGAGGTGCTGGCTGTTTCAGCGGTAATAATGCCGTAAGAGGCGCCGGAAAATGCGGTGGTGATATTCCGGGTCAGCGTCAGTTGCGTGTCGCTGTCCACGGATTTGATCGCATACAGGTCAGCACTACCGCTGCGGTAGACCACCAGAATCGACCCGGGCTGTATCCCCAGGGCTACCTGTGACCATTTTGTTGTCGCACCTGTCACCCGTGCCTGCGACGCTGCCCCCGTGACGGTGCCGACTTCATACATCGCCATAATAAAGTTCCTCCTGGATGGTTATCCCTGGAAAAAGAAAAGGCCCCTTACGGGGCCTCTGTTAGCTAAATGAACTGCTGTCCGTCCGAAATGCGGTTGCGGTGATGTTCTCGACTGTGCAGGTGTAATCAATCGCGGCAGTACGACCTGTCGCTTTGATAAAGAAGCCGACATTGTTGTAGTCAGCATCCAGGCGCGCGGCAAACCGCAATTCAAAGGCCGTGGTGCCGGCTGTGATGTTACCGGCGTCAACGAAGATACGGCGGGTTACCTCCTGTCCACCGATGTTGAAGGTAATATCGGAGGTGTACCCCAGGCCATTACCCGTTCCATAGGTCTGGCATACCAGGGTGCAGGCCAGAACAACTGTCATGCTATACCCCCTGTTCTGATACGCACCGTTCCGCTGTACCGTCTGGTTGCGGCGGAAGGTCAGGCTGTCGTAACTTTTGGCCACCGCAATGTCACCGATGAACGCATCCGCCTGGACAGTGCCACGGAACACGCCGCTAGTCGCTTCGACCCTGCCACGGACGATCACGTTATTGAACTGCGAAGAGCCATCCTTGGCGATACGCCAGCCGCGTGACCCGTCAACAAAGTCATTCGAGCGGATCTCGTTGCCGATCTTCGCGTTCGTGATGGAACCGTCAGCAATTTTGGTTGAGGTCAGGGAACTGTTTTTGATACGTGCCGTATCGATATACAGTTCATTGCCTTCGGCAATCATCACCGGCACTGCCGTCGCATTGTTACGATTAAACAGCGAGAAGCGGTCAGCGTAGAGGATCATGTCGCTCGTTTCACCATTGCTGCCCAGCGTAATCCCCGCGCCAACATTCTTCCCGTTAACCGTCTCAACCTTCATCGACCACAGCGAACTCACCGTACCATTCACATCCGCCACGGTTTTGGCGGTGTTCTGAACGGAAGCGCTGAGATCCCCGACACTGGATGTCAGGGTCGTCTGCTGCGTTGCCAGCGCCTCCAGTGCCGTTGCATGCGTCTGCTGGGTACTGGTGATACTGGCTACCGACTTAATCGTGTTGTCCAGCGTCGTCTGGTTTTTGATGTTGGCGGCCGCCTGCGCGTCAATCTGCGACTGAAGCGAGGTATTCAGGCTGGCCTGTGTGCTCTGGCTGTCGCTCAGCGTCTTCGCCATGTTATCGACGCGGGAGTTGGCGTTATCCACTTTCGTGGCCAGTGCCGTCTGCTGCTGCGCCTGGGCAGTGATTTTCCCTTCGGCATCCGTTACGCGCGCCGTCAGGCCGCTCACGGCACTCGCCGTCGCGTCTGAGGCATCCTGTGCCGCTTTCGCATCGGTAACATCCGTGATGACCAGATCGTCGATATACAGTGAATAGCCAGGGGTACCGTTGCCGGTGGCGCCACGGGTGGAGATCCAGACCACCGCGCGTGTTCTGCCTGCCCCGTTGTTACTGGCGATCCCCGTGAATTTCACCCACTTATCGCGCGCGCCCAGAGAGGCTTCGCTGACAGTGACCGCCGCCTGCCAGGCATTTTGCCCGGCAGCATTCTGTGACTGGATACCGACCAGCGTTGTCCACCCGGAGGAGGGCGCCTGATCCGCCGGCATCATGGCCCAGAACTCAAACCGGAACTTCGCGTCCTCACGGACTGACTGCCAGGTGCCAAGCTGTTTATCGCTGTTGCCGCCGTTGTTCTCATCCCGTCTCAACTTCAGGCTCTTATCGCCGGTGAATTTCTGAGACGCCACCACAACGGCGGTGCCGTTCCCGCCCAGCACCTGGCCATCGCTGTAGCTTTCAAACGTACCGTCAACCCACGGATTAGCTCCCTGAGTACTGATGGTATTGATGCTGCTGGTCAGCGACGTGATACTCTGCGACTGGCTGGTGATAGTGTTTTCCACCTGGCTTACGCGACCAGTCAGTGAACTCACTGCAGTCGTGTCAGCCTTTTTACTCACCGTATCGTTTGTCGACCTGAGGCTGTTCTCCAGCGCCGTTATCGAGGAACTCAGGGAGTCAATATTACCCCCCTGGGTCTTCACTGTGTTCTGGAGCGTGGTAATTGCCGACGCGTTCGCATCAGCCTTCATCATCACACCGCCGGCTGCACCCAGCCCCATCATTATCCCGTTCACAAATTCGACTGAGGTCGAAATGTGAGCGGTGGCGTCACCACCGGTTGGCGCACGCAGTTCCAGACCATCGCCCGACCTCATGCCTTTGCGGCCAAGGAGAATATAGGCACCACGATACGGCAGGGAGTTGACGACTTCGGATGTACCACCAAGAGATTCCAGAGCAGACAATATCTTACCTCGGTTGCCAGATGGCTCATCGAATGTCAGGACGCAAACGTAAGTGCCACTGGCCAACGCCTCGATATCAGCCGACATCGTGGCACCATTATTCGCGCTGCCAAAGACATCGTATGTTTTGGATGTCGCAATCACCGTTGATCCGTTGCTGTGTTTTGCAAAAGTGACCAGTGCCCAGCTGCGACCAGGGGTAAACAGGTTTTTGCCGCTTTCATCAAAAACTCCAGGAGTTACGCTGTTGCCATTTCCCCGTGCAGTGACAGTAAACACAGTGCGACGGTTCATCGAGGCCTGCAGGCTGGTAATGCTACTGTTCGCCGCAGTTAAATCGCCCCCCTGAGATGTCACCGTGTTCCGGAGATCCTGCAATGCAGAAGCATCAGCCTTCCTGGCAATGTTGTTCTGAGCTGTCGACAGCCCGTTTTCCAGCGATGTGGTGCGATTACCGATAGAGCTTATGGAAGTGCCCTGCTGATTCACTGCCGTTGTCAACAAGTCCACAGCCGACGCGCTGGCGCTATCAGACGGAGACTCGTTCCAGTCGGAAACAACGTTACCTACCTCAAACTTCGGACTGTTGATGCACACCGTCTGGTCTTTGGAGGTATTACTCTCGATACGGCACAGAATCAGGCGCTTGGTACCCGTGGTAGGTGTCTGTTTCCACTTAACCCAATAGCGAGCCCATGAAGTGGTCAGCGTGAAGTACGCACGGCCATCGGTGTTATTACCTTTCGCACCCTGGCTGGTCTCGATAGACGTTGTGGTGTTCGGATTGTAGAAGAACGCCGTCATCGTCTGGCCGGCAACACCGCCTTTCGCATAGAAGCTGTAAACGTACTCACCTGCATCGACAGGCGACTCAAGCGTGATTTCGCGCAGATCCTTGTAACCGGAGCCGGCTTTTACCGTTGCACCAATTACCGCGTTACCACGATACGTCTCGCTGGTAACGTTCGACCAGCCGGTCATATCGCCGGAGTTCTTGATCAGGTTTGTTCCACCGACAGAAATAGAATCAACCTTGTTGTTCAGATTCGTGACAGACGAACTCGTTGAGTTAATGTCTTTTTCGGTCTGGGTAACACGGTTGGTCAGTGCCGTCAGAGCATTAGCGTCTGCTTTATTGCTGACGTTGTTATTAGTCGTCGCCAGGTCATTTGTCAGTTTAGTGATGCTGTTACCCTGACTGGTGATCTGGTCGCCCTGTTGGGATACGGTCGAGTTCAGTGTCGAAATCGCATTAGCGTTAGCATCTGCTGTACTTTGCGCATTGTAGGCATCAGTCACTTCGGTAATGACCAGGTCATCAATGAGGAATGAGTTACCCGCCTTAACGCTGCTAACGTTAGGAATAGAAATCCTGACCATTGCCTGCTTAATACCGCTCTTCGTTGATTTCAGGTAACCAGAAACCTTCGTCCATTTAGTTGAAGAGAGATCCTTTGCCGCTTTGGTAACTGCCGGCCACTGCCAGGAGTTGTCCTGATACTGGAGCGATAAGCCGACGGAAATCTGCACGTTCTCGGCCATAGCGGTACTCTTGGCATCCAGCTTAACCCAGCATTCCATATAGAAGACTGCGTTATCGCGAACCTGGAATCCGCTGAAAATGTGGGTATCAGTGTTGTCAGTTGCATTGGTATTGTAGTCATTCGGACGCGTCACACGAATGCATTTATTGCCGCCATGCGAGTCGTCAGTGGTCACGATGGCACGGTTATTCGCCAGATTGTGGCCAACCGCGTAGCTTTCAAAAGTGCCATCAGGAAGCAGATTAGCGCCGCGTTTGGATTGCTGGCTCAGAGAGCTGCTGAGCGACGTAATGTTGCTGTTCGCCGCCGTCAGACCGGACTCCGTCTTCTCCACTCGTCCGGTTAGCGAGTTCATCGCCGTCTGATCCGCTTTGCTGGCCACGTTCGCGTCTGTCTGCGTCAGCGCATTCCGGAGCTGGGTGATGCTCTGCGAATTGCTGACCACATCGTTGCCAATCTGGCTGACATTCGAGCTGAGTACGCCGGCTGCGTTTGCCAGCGCGGAAACACCGAGACCGGAGTACATCTCAGCAACCTTGTCTGACAGCTTCAGGCCCAGGTTGATATACGCCTGGCCGGTCCACTGATTCACCAGAAACTCAACGGTATTCCAGCCGGCTTTCAGATCAAAACTGACGGTAGTCCAGCTGGCGTTTCCCCAGGCAACCTGAACGCCATTTACAAATACAGCACCGGTATCATCAAAAACCCTGTTACCGGGCGCCATTGTGATGGTGGTATCGGCGGCCACTTTTACCTGGCAGGAATACAGCGCGATCAGATAGCTGCCGGCGGACGTAAAGTCCAGTTTGGCCGCGTCGGCCGCCTCATCCACGACCACGGGCGCCACGGCGCGAATATCGCTGAATGACGGGACTGTCCCGGCGTTAGCCAGCTGCACAGGATAGATCCGACGGGACCAGCTATTCGGCTGGCCATTGACCAGCTGATTCGACAGACTGGTGATGCTGTCAGTATTGCTGCGAATATCCTGGCCGTTTTGCTCTACCTGCTGTGTTAACGCGGTGACCGCGCTCGCCTCCGCTTTCTTCGCCAGCGCGGCATTTGTCGTGTTCAGGCTGTTCTGCAGGTTCGTCAGCTGCTGGCTTTGCGAGGTGATATGCCCTTCCGCTGTACTGACCCGGTTCGTTAGTCCGGTAACGGCGCCAGCGGTGGCATCGATGTCCACCCGGTCGGTAACGTCAGTGACGTAAAAATCATCGAAGTAGCGGCTTCCGCTAATCAGATAGTTGCTCATCGTCACCGGCAGGCTGGCTGTCTCCGTCGCTTTCCAGCGACCGGAAATCAGGGTCCAGTTTGTCCCCACCGTACCGCTGTTATATGGACGCTCAAAAACCGGCTGGCCGGCAGAGTTACCGATCCGCAGCTTGTTGTTCCCCGCGCCATTATCCGTCGTCGCTCCGGGTTCCTTGACCCACACCCCGATTTCATAGGTTCGCCCCTGAACAAACGGGATGTATTGCCCCGGAGACACGCTTCCCGGATCAACCTTCAGCGCCCGCGTCCCGCTGTGAGGAGCGGAAACCTCCACCACACTGGTCGCGGTTGACCGCCCGGTATAACCATCCAGCCCGCGTTCAAACGAGGGATTCACGACCAGGTTACCCGGTATCTGCCCGCTGGCATCGATATCTGCCGCGACCTGCGAGAGGCTGTTCGACAGGTTCGTCAGCGAATTGCTCTGGCTCTCCAGCGTTTTGCCCTGCTGCGTCACTTTCGTGTCGAGCGTGGCCAGCGCAGTCGCATCGGCTTTCTGCGCCAGCGCTTTATCGGTATTCGCCAGATTTCCGGTCAGCTTCGTGATGGCGCTGTTCGCAGCCGTCAGGTCATTGCCCAGCTGTTTGACGGTATTGGTCAAATCCTGCACCGCTGTCGCATCAGCCTTTTTGGCCACTGCGGCATTGGTGGTTGCCAGCCCGTTTTCCAGCTGGGTTGTCCGGTTGCCGGTCGAGGTCAGCAGATTACCCTGTTGAGTCACGGTGGTGGTCAGGGAGTCAACCGCCGCCGCCGTGGCGTCCGCAGTATCCTGAACCTTTTGCACCGCTGTCACATTTCGCATATGCCAGTCCGTAACGAACCATACGGTGCCATACGGGCTGTTCTGCGAGATCTGCAGGAACGGGCGGATATAACCCCTGTCCACCATCGCCTGCGTGACCTTGAAGCGCCAGGTGGTTCTCTGCCAGGTCGCGGAGGGGGATTTTCCGCCACCCGCCATGAGTGGCGCACCGGTGCTCGTATCTGGCCGAACGGCGGTACCAACATACAGATTAAAATTCGCTGTGCCGGCGCCGCAGGCAACCAGTGCGCTGATCTCAATCACATCGTTAAGCGTGGCCGGGAACGCGGCAAAGTTAGGATGGTGATCCCGGCTGGCAATTCTGGCCGCATAACCATACGGGCATCCCGACGGAACATCCTCAGCCGTCGTGGATACCACACTGAACCCCATCTGGTCGTAAGTTGGGTCAAATGTCGGGTTGGGAATTAAATCCCCGCCTGATGCGTTTCCGGCCCGTACAGCGGATTTCAGCGAGGTAATGTTGGCGTTAGCAGCCGTCAACCCGGATTCCGTCTTCTCCACTCGTCCGGTTAGCGAGTTCATCGCCGTCTGATCCGCTTTGCTGGCCACGTTCGCGTCTGTCTGCGTCAGCGCATTCCGGAGCTGGGTGATGCTCTGCGAATTGCTGACCACATCGTTGCCAATCTGGCTGACATTCGAGCTGAGTACGCCGGCTGCGTTTGCCAGCGCGGAAACACCGAGACCGGAGTACATCTCAGCAACCTTGTCTGACAGCTTCAGGCCCAGGTTGATATACGCCTGGCCGGTCCACTGATTCACCAGAAACTCAACGGTATTCCAGCCGGCTTTCAGATCAAAACTGACGGTAGTCCAGCTGGCGTTTCCCCAGGCAACCTGAACGCCATTTACAAATACAGCACCGGTATCATCAAAAACCCTGTTACCGGGCGCCATTGTGATGGTGGTATCGGCGGCCACTTTTACCTGGCAGGAATACAGCGCGATCAGATAGCTGCCGGCGGACGTAAAGTCCAGTTTGGCCGCGTCGGCCGCCTCATCCACGACCACGGGCGCCACGGCGCGAATATCGCTGAATGACGGGACTGTCCCGGCGTTAGCCAGCTGCACAGGATAGATCCGACGGGACCAGCTATTCGGCTGGCCATTGACCAGCTGATTCGACAGACTGGTGATGCTGTCAGTATTGCTGCGAATATCCTGGCCGTTTTGCTCTACCTGCTGTGTTAACGCGGTGACCGCGCTCGCCTCCGCTTTCTTCGCCAGCGCGGCATTTGTCGTGCCCAAATCGCTCGTCAGTTTCGTGATGGACTGACCCTGGCTGGTTATCCTGTCACCCTGCTGGGTAACAACAGACTGCAGCCCGCTCAGCGCCTCATTCGTACCAGCCAGGCCCGTTTCCGTCTGGCCAACCCGGTTAGTGAGCGATGTTAACGCGGCGCCCTGCGATGTCAGCGTGGCGCCCTGTTGCTCAACTTTCTGCGTCAGGGACGTCAGCGCGGCCGCATCGGCTTTTTTCCCGAGGCTGGTTTCAAGTCCACCGATACGGCTCGCCTGCGCGTTCTGCTCTGTCGTCAGAGAACTCAGTTCACCAGAAACAGCAGCTTTGTTGTCGTTAAACTGCGTCTGCAGGGACTCTCTGGCCTTAACTTCCGCCGAGATGGCGGTAACGCGCGCGGTTTTTTCCTGGTACAGCAGCCCGGAGGTGACTTTCTCCAGATCGCTCCCATCATAGGAGCCACGCATCTGCGCCGCCAGCGTGCTGCGTGCCTGCGCTTCGGCGGTCAGCGCGTTACTCAGCGTACTGCGCACATCCTGCAGAGCCGCCGTACTGGCGCCGGGTGCTGGCCGGCCAACGGCGATCCAGTCGAATTCGATAAAGTTGCTGGCATCCTGCTGGTTCGTCAGGTCCAGGCGAATACGATCAATGTTCCCTGTCCACGGAATATCACGCACCGTCAGGGTTGCCACCCCATCGGCATACTCCGGCTCAGCAACAATGTATCGCTTCGTGTTATTGAAGTTTTCGCCGGCAGACACCCAGCGGATCTCACCCGCCCAAACTGGTTTGCCGGTTTTACGAAAGCGCAGCATGATGAAACGGTACGCCGCACCATCGACAGCCAGCCCGCCAGGAGAGGTAATGTACGGATCGGTGGCGCTGTCAGCAGGGCGTAACCAGCCATCCTGGGACACTCCCGGTACGCCGGCGCTTCCGGTCCAGCCCTCGGTCGTCTGATTGTTGAAATGCCAGATAACCTGCGAATCGAACTGGATATTAGCGCCGGCAGCGAGGCTGGACATTTCCCGCGCCAGATTTTCATCGGCACTCTTCATTACCTGAGTCAGGCTCTCGATACTCGCCTCAATCCCCTGCGTTGCCGCCAGCAGTTCATCAGCAGCCTGTGCCGCCTTCGCGTTAACATCTGCGATACGATCCGCAGTTTCCTGCTTAACCGCATTGGTTAACGTGGTGTTGACCTGAGACAACGACTGCTTCAGGCCATTCTCGGCAGTTTTAATCTGCGCATTCAATGCGGCATCGCCGTCGGCCAGTGACTTGCTCAAAATTGCTATCTGCTGATTCGCATCAGCGACGGCGGATTTTGCCTCCTGAATCCCCTTGTTTGCCTGAGCCAGACCAGAATCGAGAGACTCATTTACCGAGGTAAGCTCATCCGTGATGGTTTTATTCACGGCGAAGATTTTCCCGTCAACATCAGCAGTGATGCTTTTCGCCGATGCATCAATATCCTGGCTGACTTGCTTCGCCTGATCTGCGGCTTCCTGACGCAGCTCTTCAGCGGTCTGCTCCAGTTCCTGCTGCGTATTGCGGATACCTTCCTGCGTTTCGCTAATGGTGCGCTGCGTTTCCTCCCAGGCATCCGTATCCTTGATCGCATCGGTCAGGTTTTCGTAGTAGTCATCAAAGTTATCGCTGGCCATCCCCTGGACCCAGCCGGTCCACGGGCTTTCATTGCCAAGACGATCCACAAGGCGCGCCCGATACCAGAATTCTGCGCCCATACTGAGGCCCATCTGCTGATAGCTTTTCCCCGGATAGGCCACGTCTGATAACGGCATCGGCGCACTGCCGTCCTGATTTTTGCTGTACTGCAGTTCCGTGCGCAGCGTATCTCCGGAGCCGGTCGGGAACTCCCAGCTAACCTGGACCCCATGAACCAGCGTACGGGTTGCCAGCGCCAGCGGTGCCAGCGGCTCGCCGACCTTGCCGGTCAGGGTTTTCTCTTCGGAATACGCCCAGCCGCTCGAGATCTCCGCCGCATTGATCGCGCGGACGCGAACCAGGTAACGACCGGCATAAATGCCGCTGACCTCAAACGAGGTGGTCGAGCTGCGCGGCACATTAATCCAGTTCCCGTCGTTACGGCGCCACTGCGCCTCGTAGGCAATAGCGCCGCTGACCGCTGACCAGTTAACCTGCATCGTTTCGACGCTGATCCCCTGATTCACGACCGAGCGGGATGTGATGACAATATCGTCAGGAGGTGACTGGTTGCCCGCCGGCAATACGCTAACCGGGCGCTGGTCGATAATAGCGCCGGTATCGATGCGGGGGAATTTATCCGGGTCATGTGCCACGCCGGTGATCGTGAGGGTGGCATCGCTGTTCTCTTTTACCCCTGTAACCCGATACTGCTGCAGGAAGAGGTCATCGGATTCAATGGCCCAGACGCATTCCCGTTCTGGTGTCTCACTGTACGCCGTTGTGACCGTAATCTGCCGGCGTCCGTTAACAGCCTGAATTGTCCGGCTCTGTGAGATCCCGGATGGCAGGTTTAGCTGGAGGCGGTCTCCAGGTTTGGCATCCACATCACGATCCAGCGTAATCACCCGGCCATTCACCGCGCTGATTCGCCCGCCGTTGACCCGTCCGGCCAGCAACTCATCCGCCAGGGCAATGATATAACCGGGTTGAGGAATGCGACCGTCCAGCCCGACATCAATTTCGACCATGCGGTCCTTATTGTTGGTCAGTATGCCCCACAGCCCCTTACGGTGGGCTTCGCTCTGGCGCGTACAGCCAATCGCCGTCATTTCGAGCTGGTTAAAACTGTAGCGGGAAACCAGTTCCGGGATAAATGCCGGCTCCATTGCATCAGCATAAGCATTATCCGGATCAGACCAGGAAACCAGGGCGTTGGTGTACCGAACCTGGCTGCTGCTGCTCGAATAACGGGGTTTGCCGATAATATTGGCGCGCGTATAGGTAAAATCGACATCACGCGGCATATCAGCCTGCACAACAATCTGCTCACCGTTCCAGCAGGTCATGCCCCGGAAAATGGCGGCAAAGTCTCGCAGCACGGTGTAAGCATCGTTGCGTTCCTGGACATAGACGTTACAGGTATAGCGCGGCTCCATGCCGTCACCACCGCGCCCGTCAGGAACCAGCTGATCGCAGTACTGTGCAATCTGGTACAACGTCCATTTCGAAATATTGGCGCTGCTCAGACGATTACCGAGACCAAAACGGTCAGCTATAACAATGTCGTAATAGATCCAGGCCGGGTTATCCGTCCAGGCCCATTTAAACCCGCCGGTCCAGACGCCGGTATATTCGCGGGTTTCCGGATTGTAGTTATCCGGCACACGAATCACGCGCCCACGCGGCTCACAGGAAATTTGCGGAATGGAGCCATTAAACTGGCTGGAGTCGAACTCGATATAAAGCAGCGCGGTGTTGGGATAACGCAGCTTCGCGTCAATCACTTCGGTATAGCTCTGCAGCGTCATCACGTCGCCAACTTTGACACTGTTTGCATCCGGAGAGATTTTACGCAGGCGTAGCGTCCAGGTACTGCCGGCCTGGGGCAGATCAATACGATGGCTCCGCTCATAACCGGAGGTGGTTTTACCCGTGACAGCGGTTTCCAGCACCGTTTGCCAGGCGCCGCCGTCGGTCTGCAGGTCAATCGCATACTTGACGGTATTGCCCACCACGTCGCCGTCATCTTCCTGTTTCATCAGGGACGGCCATTTCAGGCGGACACGAACGGCAGAAAGCTGGGTATTAGTAAAGGTATGGGTCCAGGCTGTCTTGCTGGAAACTTCCGTTCCCACACTGATTTCATTTTCAGTACCGGGAATACCCTGAATATAAGTCTGAGCCTGCGTGCCGGGGCGAAATTCCCAGGACACGCCACTGAAGTTTTGCGAACCATCAGCATTTTCAAGCGGGGTGCCATCAAGATAAATATCTTTCCCGGTTAAACCACCTGCAAATTCACCCTCACCTAATGCGAGCAGAATTTTGGCTTTCGCAACGGACTGTAAATCATCCGGCTGTTCCGTCGGTGTACGCTGCTTTGAGCCGCCACCCTTGCGCCCTTTAATTATGTTGTTTGCCATATTACGCCCATAAAAAAAGCCACCGCAAGGTGGCCTGAATTGGATGGTTTACTGAATAAAACTTATTGCTGGTCTTCTACGTAAATACCGGCAGATATAATGGCGCCGCCAATTCGGCGTTTGCCATAAAGCAAAGGGACCGGGTATCCCTGAGAGGCAGTATTCGTCACGCCCCCAAAGGCGTAGGACGCTTTATTGTCAGCAGATTCTTTTCGGGCCAGCCCTGCTGGCTGTGGGGAAAGCATCTGAACGACGCCGCCGAGCATCATAGCACCGCCCATCATTGCCATCTTAGAACCAACAGCCCAACCTACACCGGTCCATCCAGAAACATATCCAACGATAACCCCAACCGCAACCAACGCCGCGCCCATAATTGTTTGTAAAACACCTGCTTTTTTACTACCAATGACAACCGGAATTATGCGTAAAACCTCTCCTGTAAGAGGAAATGATAAATCACGTTCACCAATATTTTTTTTGCCCTTAAATACTGCAAACGTTATCCCTTTTTCCTTGCTTTTATTAAGAAATTTTTCAAAACCCTCTAAGGTACAACATAAGGCTCTAACAGCTTCAGATGAGTTTGAAACAAGCCTTTGATGATGCTTCCCAAAAGTTTTACCCAAAATTCCGCCTAATTCTATTTTTGTCATTACCTCTTTCATGCTCACCCCAATAAAAAACCCACCGAGGTGGGTTTGTTTCGCTGTTTAAATTCACATACAACTTTTCGCAGCTTTTCCCCAAGGGTCATTCCAACCTTTGGATATAGCATAAACATGAACGTTGCTTCCACCTTCTTTGGAAGGTTCTATTTTTGCTATGGATACAGTTCCTAATAAATCATCCGACGCGACAATTTTATACCCTGTCTCAGTAGGGATAACTGAGCTTGATGGCCTTAATTCAACCCATTTAGGAGCAAGGCACTTACTTATTTTATCTATGCTTTTTTGTGAATTTCCGGAATATATTGGCTCTTGCGATTCCAGAGAACTTGCCATACAACCACTAAGCATAAACATTGAAAATAGCAGGGCTGTTTTTTTCATCTCCATATCCTTTTTAGATGCCATTTCCTTAAAGGTTAACATAGAGACTTATACCGAACGACCTTCATTGTCCTTTCCATCCAGTACCCACCATACGGCACGCGCTTGCTGAGATGGCCATACAGGTGATGCAGCAGCATATTCCCTTCCAGCAGAATCCCGGCGTGGTTCCACTTATCCGCCTGCACCTGCATGATCACCATATCACCCGGTTGCGGTGGACCATCAAACTCACGGAACCCGCATTCATACCAGCAGTCCTGATAAAAATTGTCCGGATACTCCTTTTCCCACCACGGATAATCGACGCGGTAATCGTGCAGCTCGATGCCGTGGGTTTGCCGAAAATAGCTCATCACCAGGCCCCAGCAATCGTAGTGGCCCAGCACGAATGGTCGCTCGAGGAGCGGCAACTCACCACGCGGGTGGATGGTACGGAGATCGCCTTCTGGCCAGCTGATAATATGCCAGGGGAGAAGGGTCGCGTCGCATTGCGCTTTATCCAGTTCGCTCGGCTGGGTGGTGGCATCAGGATGGCTGTGAACAATACCGGTGATCGTTCCCCATTCTTCAACCTCCGCATAATCCTCCGGCGCCAGCACAAAATTATCTTTCGACTCTGTGGCCAGGTTCCGGCAGGGGAAATAACGCTCCGCTCGGCCCCTCTGGGCGACGAGGCCGCAGGCCTCGCGCGGATATTCTGCGGCCGCATGTTCCTGGATGGACTTAATCGTTTTCTGACGCATATCAGCTCCTGATTAATGAAGTGCCGGGGAACCCGCCAAACGGCAGTTCACTATTCTCACCATGACGTAATTTACAGGCCGTGAGCGTGCCGTTGCAGACATCCTGCGACGGGTCATCAACTGGCTGATTGTTCCTGTCAAAATACCGGGTGCCGGCATAGTCGCACCCGTTACCGCTGCGGTACTGATTGCGGATACACCAGGTGCAAATCGCATGCAGCTGGCGAGTCGGGATCATCATCCCCTGCAGGGCAAACGGGCTGGAGAGAGTAAATTCCACCTTCTCATCGTCTTCATAATGCTTTACGTCAATGAAGAAAAGGCGCCGTTTCTCCTGCGTCGGATCAGCTGAGGCATTCCCGTCCGGAAAGTTCTTCGCATCGAGATACTGTTTTTGCGTGTCGTGGATGACAACCCGCGCCAGAGCCAGATCGTCGTAATGAAGACAGAGCGCGGATATCTTCCCGTCGATGTTCCCTACCCGCAGCGTTGGCTGCGCGTCACTGCCCGTGGTGGAGGACTCGATCCCTTCGATTTCACATGGCCAGGCTTTATACTCCCGCCCCTGCCACCAGATGCTTTTCGCCGGCAGCTTATCCAGGTCGCCGCCAGCGGCGAGGATTTCGGCTGTAGTATGGGGAACGTTATAGCCGTGGAAATACAAAACCTCATCCAGGCCAAACGCCTGGCCATCGATCTCCAGGAGACGAACCTCATCGCCTGGCTCTAACTTCTGATAATTCGCGTTAAGGCTCATGGTTTAAATGCCTGAATAAAAGTGGCTGAAAGTGAGTAATTTCCGCCGCCCAGCGGCACCGGTTTGTATTGTTCGCAGCGGTAAAGCCCCACCTCTTCCAGAGGCGGGGTCCACTGAAACGCGCGGGTGCCGGCATGACGGTCGAAGAACTGCTTAATCGGACGGATATAGTCCTCCGTACCGACAAAACTCAGCTCCCAATCCTGTGATCGGGTGTTAATACCATCGCCGGATACCTGCGCATACCCGTCACCGAACTGCGCCTTCCGGACACGAAAGTTAACGGTCTGCTGGGGATTAACCCGCGGACTCCAGGTGAAAATCTCAATAGCCATCAACGTTGCCCTTTAACTGCATTCCAGACCATCCCGCCAGGGCGCATATCCTGCGCCATCAGCTCCCTGTATTTTTTCTCCACAAACGAGCCGATCTGCTGGCCAAACTGCTCAAAACCAGACGGCGCCTGCGTTGAGGTGTTTCCGCCTTCAATCGTGATATAGACTTTTGGCCCTTCCGACGCGCCGGCGTTCTGAACACCACCGACAGCGCGTACACCCAGCGAACCATCGCCGGCACGCGTCAGTGGCATGATGGCCTCCGGCCCGGCCTCGCCAAATACGCCGGCCCCTTTTGCGAAAGCGAAGAACTGCGGAGAGTCGTAGACCTGGTTGCTGTATGCGCTCAGCGACGGCGAGTCGTAAACGCCGCCTTTGGCGTTGAACTGGAAGTTACTGGCGGCATTCTGGATCGCCGTCCCCGAGCCTGCGCCCGCAGCGCCCGTGACAACGCTGGTCCCGACGCCCACCACGCCCATAATGGTTTGCATGACGGAACTGGTGACCAGCGCCTGAGCGGCCATATCAACGAGGTTTTTTATGATCGACTGCGTGAGCGAGGAAAACAGGTCAGCCATGTTCTCCTTAAAGCTTCTCGTCCGCGTCAGCATGCTCGTCAGGAAGTTGCTTGAGCGCTCATGGGCCGTTTCAAATAACCCGACGGCCAGGCTCTGGAATTCTCCCTGTGATCGGTATAACTCCAGTGACGTCTGATACTGCGCATCGGCGGATTCTTTCGTCGCCTTCTGCATCAGCATTTCGTACTGTTCTTTGCTGATCGCGCTGCCCTGGTAGTACGCCTGCAGCAATGCCTGCCGCTGCGCAAGCTGATTGCGCAGCGAGACCAGTGGATCAACTTCGCCGGCGATATCCAGTGCCGGCGCAGCGATTTCATCGGCATGCGCCTGCAGCAGCTCTTTCGCAGTATCTCTGGCCAGCGTTATTCGTGCGGCCTGGTACTCTTTTTCATCAAGAAGGCGGGCTTTGAAAAGCTCAGCCAGGTCCCGGCTGGCTTCCTGCTCTTTTCGCAGAGTTTCCTGGGCGGGGGAATACTGCGCGGCCAGATCCAGTCGCTGTTTCTGGTAATTCTCTGCGTTCATTAACAGCGCGCGCTGCAGGTCAGCATCACTGGCGCCATTTTTCTTCGCCGCTTCCTGCAGCTCCCTGTTACTGTCCTTTTCCTGCAGGTTAATTCTGGCCAGGCTGGACGCATGGGCTTCTTCAATTTGCTGCCGCAGCGTTTTGAACTGGTCGACCTTGGACTTACTGCCTTTCCCCGTGCCGGTACCGCCATCGCCGCCCCAGGGATTTCCATCTCCGGTCTCTTTGGGGGGCGTGCTTAACGCCCCTTTCAGATCGTCCGTAAGGGAGGTTATTTTTCCCGATAAACCCAGCTGAGCCAGTGTTTTTGCATCACTGACACGCTTAATGTTTTCCTCGGTTTTGCGGAGTCCCTCGTTAACGCTATCGAGATCCGCCCGTGCACGCGCCTGGCCTTTTGTCACCCCTTCCAGCTGGCCGAAGGGGTCAAACCCTTTCAGGCTGTCGATACGACTGTCGGCATCCTGAATCTCTTTCATCAGCTGGTTACGCTGCACGACCTGGTTTTCGTACTGATCCTCCAGGTCGAACTGCTTCACATTTAGCTGGTTAAGCGAGAGGCGCATCAGCGCTTCACTGGTTTCGACTACGGCATCTTTTAAATCAATGGCTGACTGCCTGGCCTCCTTTGCTTTCTCATGAAAGTAAAGGAGGCCCGAACCGGCCAGCATCGCGGCGCCGAACGGACCACCGATTAAATTTAATGCACCTCTTGCCAGCCCCACCGCAACGGAGGCCGCGCGGGCTGATATCGACAATTGCCGGTTTGCCGCCGCCAGTTTCAGTTTCGCCTGGCTGGCCAGATTGGTTTGTTCAGTTTCCTGTCGGATGAGGCGGGTAAACTCATCCTGGTAACTGATATTCATCCCGTACTGTTTAGCCGTCCGCTCCATCTGCCGGTAGTGGCCAAACTCAGCGTCGTTCTGTTTCAGGATGGCAGCTGTCGAATCCAGAGTTTTGCGGGCAATATCCGCATCAGCCTGCGCCCGCGCTTTTACCGCCGCCTGGCTTTCCCGCCAGGCCGCGATATTCTCCCGCAGCCCTGCAGTCAGTTTCGTGGATAACACGGGGATCAGGCTGTAAAGCGCCACGCTGGAGACGGTGTTGAAATTGTCTGCCAGGCTGTTCAGTGCCTCCGTGGCAACCTGAATCCCGCTGCGGAGTGGCCCGTTACTGCTCTGGCCGATCTTAATGACCATCCCTTCAAACGCACTGCTCAGCCCCAGCAAATCGCCGTTCAGGTTGTTAACCCTGATGGATGCCTGCTCATGCGCCGTTTTGGTACCGGTCAGGGAAGCGGTCAGCTCATCAAGCTTTGAACGGTTCTGGACCAGGATAGACGCCGCATTCAGGTTCTCCACGCCAAACAGTTTTACGGCCTGGGCCGTGGATAGATTTTTCCCGGAAAGAGTGGTCAGCGCCTGGCTGAGACCAACCACGGATGGCTTGAGGCTCTTGTCTGTGCCCTTTTCCAGGTTCAGGATGACGTTACGCAGCGCCGTGCCGGCTTCACCGCCTTTAATTTCACGCTCTGCCAGCACCTGAATCGCGGCATTCAGCTGCTCAAAACCAACGCCGGCCTGTGCGGCTGCAACGCCACCATTTTTAATGGCGGCCGCTGTATCCACAATCTCCGACGACCCGTACTTCGCGCCGGCGGCCAGCACGTTGATATAACGATCCGCTTCCTGCGCGCTCGCCCCGTACTGGTTTAAGGAGAGCGCCAGCGTTCTGGTCGCATCGGGCAGCGTTGTGCCAGCGGCCTGCGCCAGGATAAGCGCGCTGTTCGTAGCCTTCTGCAGTCCATCGGACGTTTTTAAAAGCTCCGGTTTAGCCGACGCCATCAGCTTTAACGCTTCGGCGGCCTGGCTGGCGCTGTACTCTGTCGTGCGCCCCATTTCCTGCGCAGCCAGATCCAGCGCTTTCATTTCAGCTGCAGTCGCACCGGTGATGGCCTGCAGATCTGATAACGCCTGTCCATATTGTCTGGACGTGGTGACGATCGTACCGATGGAAAGGCCGGCTCCTGCCAGCCCCGCCAGCCGGCTGGCCATCCCGGATATCGACAGACCGACCTTCTTATAGGCGTCTTCCGTCTTTTTCGCGTCCGCCTGGGCATTACGGTTAAACCGTCGTGACTGGTTCTCCGCATCGCCATACGCTCCCAGCAGCTGGGATTTAAAACTGGCTGCGTTCAGGTGCAGCCCGACCGCTAAAGATGCGACGTCTGCCATTACATTAATGCCCTCATGACTGCCGCGCATTCATCATCGACCCGGGATGGCGCAGGTGTGGTTTCGGTTGGTGGCGCGTTTTCATCGCCAGGACGGCGGAAAGTGCCCTGTTTCAGGAAGTAGGCTCGCCAGTGGTACAGAGTGTTTGCCGGCAACGCGGCAATTTTGGATGGGTCAGGCTCGCCCCAGCGGTCGGCCAGCCAGAAAATCAGCTCCAGCCAGGGCGAGTCACTCAGTTTTTTTCCGCTTCCTCCAGCTTGCCGATTGCGTGTTGCTTCACTTTTTCCACTGCGGCCAGCAGTTCGGGGTTTTCATGGGCCTTCAGCAGCTCGGCTGCCGTGGGTTTAAACTCATCCGGAATGGCCGTTCCATCCGGCTGAACCAGTGCATCGATGACGATCTGGATGACTTGCTCCGATGCCTCGCGCGCTGCGCCAGCTTTTGCGGTTTCAGCCATTTTCTCTTCGTAGCTGATGAGGTAATCCCCGGTCAGGCGGCGGATGAATACGGTGGCGCCAAACAACTCGGTTTTAATGACGGTTGGCTCCGATTTAAGCAACGCGGATTTCAGCGTGGACAGGTAATCTTTATCTTTCACAGGTAGTCCTTAAAAATAAAAAGCCACCCGAAGGTGGCTGTTTACAGGTTAAGTTAATCAGGCGCCGCCGGAGACAGCGACGGTTCCCCAGGTGATCTTGTTCTGCTTACCCTGAACAGTGATCTGGATGACCTCATTCGCCGGAGCGGCGATTTCATTCATCTGCCAGCCGGACAGCGCCAGGAGCATCGTCGCTGTTCGCTTGTTGGGTAATTCGACGTATAACTGGATGGTCTTGCGGGCCTCTGCTGCATTCAGCAGCGCGGCAAAATCGGTATTGCCCGGATCATCAATGAAGCCCAGCGACTTTTCAGGCCCGTCAGGCAGATCGCTGATGGACTGTTTCTGCTTATCCAGTAACGTGGTGCAGTCGACAAAGCCCCCCGTCTGCCCCATTGCACCCAGCGCTTTACAGTTAATCAGCGGTTTCAGCGCTGACGTGGCAGCGCCAGGCTCCCCGTATTTCACAATGGTGCCCGCCGGCAACATCGCATATTCAGGCGAAGTTTTATCAGCCATGTTTCTCTCTCTTTTTATACGGCAGCGGATGCTACCTGTTTTCAATGCCGTTTCGGATTTCCACGGTTAACACGCGCAAAACGGTCTGGAGGTTGTAATCCAGGGCGGGTCGGATAAAGGGGTCTGCAACCTGTTTAACCGTGCCAAGCTCCTGCGCCAGCGCCTTCATATGGTGTTGCTTGCTGGGGCCAACACGGAGCGTTACAACCGCGTTCCCTTTACCCTTGCGGGTGGAAGAGCGGATTTTGATTGAGTCCCGCATGTGCGGCCCGGCAGACGTTTCGTCAAAGCCGGCATGCTGCTTCATATCTTCCTCGACGACCTTTAGCGCTTCGCGCCCGGCATCCCGCAATACCTTCGTCGCCACTTTTTCGCCCAGGGCCATTAACTGCCGCTCCAGCTCATCCAGCCCTTTAACTTCCATTCGGATCACGAGGAGTCCTCCACGTAGTGAATGATGAAATCGCGGGTCAGGCGATACTGAATGCGACGATTCGTCAGCTGGTTTTTATCCTGATGGATACCGCCTCGCTCCACATACTGAACCGGGATGCCCTCCAGCTGGCCATGAACGACTGACTTCAGTTCCGCCCAGATTTTTTTATCCAGCTGCAGCAGTGAGGTGTAATTATCGAGAAGGTACAGGTTCACCTGGATACGGGCAGAGACGATCCCCGTTCGCAGCATTCCCGAGACCATCTCCGGGTCAGAGATACGCTGAAAGGTCGCTCCTTCCTGGACCGTGTCCGGCAGTAAAAGCGGATACGCATTCATGCCGGTGATGCGCTCCAGCGTACCCTTAATCGCCAGCTCTATCATGCCGCCCGTCAGCCTCCCCCGTGATAATGATCCGGTCTGTTTTGCGGTCGATATTCCGGACGGTATAAACCAGATTTTTCGTCGTGATTTTCCAGTCAATATCAACCAGCACGCCCGGATAGACCGTAAACAGGCAGGTTTCCACCACCTGCTGCTGATCCAGCGTGCGGACTTTTCGCCCCGATACCAGCTCCCGTTTTGCCCACGCTTTTCCCGATTCAACCTGCTTTTCCGGGAGCGGTTCGCCCAGCGGCCCACGACCGGACTGAACGTAGCTAATTGCAATGCGACAGTTCATATCACCCGGTTTCAGGCTCATAGCGTATGCTCCTGCAGGGGGAAAAGAAGATGCCTCACCGCAGCGGTTTCCAGCCACTGTCCGGTATGGCCATTCAGATACGCATCGCTGACCAGAAACTGAATAGCCAGCCGGATATCTTCATCCGCGATAAATCCGCGGACGGTCTCCGGGAGCGCCTGCAGCTCTTCATCACTGGTGACCAGCTTGCAGTAGTAATCACGCTCGATGCTCCGCTGCGCGGCGTTCACCATTTGCGTGAGCATGGCATCATGCTCCGTGAAGTCCAGTTCCAGGCGTAGCTGGGTTTTCACATCATCCAATGTCAGTATCAAAATCGCTGTCTCCCGGCTTCGGTTTCAGCGCACGTTCGGCATCCTCCGGCCATACCGCGATACGCCGCTTAACCAGTTCTTCGGCGCGCGTTCCTTCAAAGCACGCGATATCTCCACGGGAATAACGGTGGTGCGGCCCAAGGAACACAACGGATTTACGCTCTGCCTGTGCGACCACGGTCGCATGGTTGTCCTGTGCGACCGTTTCTTCCGGCTCCACTGCTTTATTTTTCGCAGCCATAACATTCTCCTGAAAGGGAAAAGCCCGCATATGCGGGCCTTATTTACTGAGGGATGGGTTAGAACAGGACGCCGGTACCCAGCACCAGGCCTTCCGGATGACGGAAGCCAATATCATGCTCAGTAACAACGCGGATTAGCGACTGGTTACGGGAAAACGCAGATACCAGGGTGCCATCGGCATCGATATAAGAGGCTTCCTTCGAGAAGTCGACTTTCATATTGCCGTCTTCAGCGATAACCACATCATTGAAGTCAGCAAAGTAAATCTCAGTCTCCTTACCCCCGGTCCCCAGATTCGCAGGGATCGCGCTGGTACGCTGAACCGGATATCCTTTAAGTAATCCCTGAGCCATTTCCGGATAGACTTTGTTGCCGTTGCCGTCACGCAGCCCAAACAACTTCATATAGGTACGGTTCGACATGCCCCAGCCGCTGCTGATCATGTTGCTGTTGCCGTCCATCGCCATCAAAATGATCTTGTCCAGGTACTCGTCAACCGTATTCAGGTTGATCGCTGCATCAGCTTCCCACGGCAGCAGGCGGTTCCACTGAGTCGCGCGCGCCTTCATACCAATCGGTGTATCGCCGGTACCGTCATCGCGCATAAAGGCTTTATCCTCACGCACTGAGATGGCGGTCAGAATATCCTGCAGGACCAACTGCTCGACGTTGAATCCGGCGCGGCCAATCAGTGCATTGGAAATAGGCACCATCGCAATCAGAGTTTTCGCCGTCAGTTTTACATCATCAAAGCGTGTTTCTGATGTCTTGGCGTCTTTGTTTTCTCCTGTGTAGCTTGCCGTTGCTCCACCGGCCACGCGTGGTAGCGTCATATTACCGTTAGGCAGCGGAACGGGACGGGCACCCAGCTTGCGGACGATGGTTCGGTCGCTCAGTAGCTCGATCACCTCACTGTGGAGGTTCTGCGGAATAAGCACACCCCCGGACGCCGCTGCGGTGGAAATGGCCATCGATACGGACTGGTCATTCAGCTCTTCTGAAGCGAATTTTGCCGCGTCCTGCAGATTCCCTGCGCCTGCGGCGACAGACATAACCAGTCGGGTCATGCCAGCACCGGTGTACTGTTTCGGCTCCTGCTTAACAATAATGCCGGGGGCCTGCTGAGTCGCTTTCACGGGTTTTGCGACCAGCGCCGCAGCACGTTCGGCGGCTTCCAGGCGTTCAATTTTGGCGCTGATATCAGTGAACTGCTGCTGCAGGTTCGCAAACTCCGTCAGCTGCTCCGCAGTCAGCGTGCTGCCGCTGGCGTCAATGGTTGCCAGGGCCTGAACCTGTTCGTTGATACCCGCACGCTGACGACGCAATTCTTCAATATGTGGCATTTTATTTCTCTCTTTTTAGACATAAAAAAAGCAGCCTGCTGGCTGCTTAAGGTGACGCGGTTTATGTTTGCGCCGGGTTACATTTTGGTTTGCAGATCCATCGCGGCTGCCTGCATCTGAATGGAGGTTTTTTGACGGGGTTGCTGATACTTTGCCGCGATAGCATTGATCGCCGCCTGGGGGTCAGAGACTTCATCCGCCAGGCCGGCGGACACAGCGCCAGGGCCAAAATACAGCCCCGCCTGCGTATCAATGACGGCCTGCTGATTCAGGCCGCGATATTCGGCCACCGACCCCGTAAACGTCTCGTACATTTCGTCGATCATGCCCTGGAACATACCCAGCGACTCTTCACTCAGTGGTTCATGTTGGGTGCCGTTATTTTTGTTATCTCCCCGGTAAATGGTGGTGAACGTCAGCCCCATTTTTTCTTCCATCTTCGACGTATCGAGGTGCTCCATGATCACACCAATCGACCCCACGCCACTGGTCTGGCTGACGATGATTTTGCTGCAGGCCGATGCGATGAAATACGCGGCGGAATACGCGCTGTAGTTCACAATCGCCGTGATGGGTTTCGTGTCGCGAGACTGATAAATGTAATCGGCCAGCTCCTTGCACCCCACCGCTGCGCCGCCGCCGGAGTTAATATCCAGAACGATTTCGCTGATTGAGGGGTCGTTTAATGCCGCCTGCAGCTGCCCGCGGATCCGCTCGTAGCTGGTCAGCTCGGAGCACATCGCCGTAATCTGCCCCCGGCGTGGAACAAGAATGCCGTGAACGGGGATCACTGCCACCCCGCCGGTGGGCTGAACCTGCTCAGCTGCAGGTGATTTACCCGGATTCAGCGCCATCTGAATGACGGCATCTTCGGTGATCCCCTGAATACGGGGGATGAGCACCGCTTTCACGGAGTCCATTGTTTGCCGCGTCACGTAATGCGGCACGCCAAAGACCATATCTGCCAGGTGCGGCAGGTTAATTAATTTCGTTGTCATGTTGTCTTCCAGGTCATCCCGCGCGGCGGGAAATAATCAGGCTCTGGCCAGAAGGGATTCTATTTCGGCCAGCTGTTTTGCTGTCGGCGACTTATCGCCAGGAAGGATCTTCGCGCTGTCGACCATATTGAGCGGCGTCAGGTATTTGTCCCCGCCAGCAATTGGCGGTAGATTCTCCATACGCCGGATATCGTTAGTGGATAGCCATCCCCACTGGCGGCCCAGCGCATACGATTCATAGCGTGACTTCTGGTCGCCTCGCAGCAGCCCGGAAACGTTGAACTCGATGTACAAATCGCGGCGTTCGCTGGGCAGAAGCAGATCGCGCTGCATCGCACCCTCATGGCGTTTCAGCCAGGCCAGCAGCGTATACATCACGAACTGCAGGCCCTGGTGCTCGATGTTGTTGTTGGTCGCTTTCGCCAGCATCTGCACCATATGTGGCGGGATTTTATAGAGCCGGCAGACCTCTTCCACGCCCCACTGCCGCGACTGTAGCAGCTGCGCCTTTTCGTTATCCTGCGACAGTTGTTTGTAGCTCATGCCCTCCTGCAGCAGTGCCACAGAGAACATATTGTGAATACCGGAATGGCGTTCGGTCCATTTCGCCAGCAGGCGATCAATAGCATCCTGGCTTTTAATGGTCGCAGCCTCTTTCGGACGCTCTATCACCCCGCTCATCGTTGTCCCGCGCCGAAATGTCGCTGCCGCATGCTCCTCAACGGCCAGATTCAGCCCCAAGACATCGGCGTTCGTCTGAATGGGGGAACTGCCGATATAGCCATCCAGAGAAAAGACCTTCACATGGTGCATCATGCGCATCGGCAGAATTTCACCGACTTCCGGGAGTTCGTAATACGGCATACCGTCCGGCCCTTTCAGCACAATGACCTTTTTCGGGTTAATGGGGATCAGCTCTTTCGGGTAGCCTTTTCCGTCCCGTTCGATGATCGAGTAGCAATTTCCCTCAAGCCCCAGCAACCCCTGCTGCTGCTCGAAATACTCGAATGAGGTGTCTTTCCTGTTGGGCTGGGAGTGAATCAGGTCATAAACCGGGTGGTCCGTCGCACGCTGGCGCCCGCCATTTTTATCCCGCCGGTAGAGTTCGCACGGCAGCTGCGCGACTGACTCCGCCAGGAGGGTGACACAGGCCCGGACCGCTGAAAGTCCAAGAGCGGTTTCCGGCGTGATTATGATGCCAGTTTTGCTCTGGCTTGAACGAACCCCGCCCAGCATGGCTTCCCAGAAGCTATTACCCGAGTATTGTCGGCCCCTGAACATCTGGGGTAGGAACATTATTCACCTCCGCCATTGCTGACGCCGGAGGAAAAGGCCCGGGTTGTCATATATGACCAGCCCAGACAAATAATCCCTCCTGTTATCAATCCCACTGATGGAGAAATAAGCCAAGCGCCTGCTGATAACAATCCAGCACCAGTGAGGCCGACAATAAAACTCAGAACTGAAATTAGCATGCTATATCTTCCTCATCATATACGGATGTCATCACTGAACTGTTAAGCATGGCGCGCCCCAGCCCCATCATTAAACCAACCGCACCATCTATCTTGTTCTGCCGCCCTTCCTTCCCGGGACGCACAATATCGTCACTTCCGGGAAGATACTGGCCGACAATATTGGAAATACACCAGTTCATGACAGGGTGTCCGTCATGATGGAATCTCCCCGAGATGAGCGCAGCCTCAATCTCTCTCATAGGATCACTCATATGGGTAAAATTTTGTCTTATCTCGACAGGCTCAAGCCCCTCTTCCTCGAGCATGTGACGTAATGAAGTCGCGCCATAAGGGTCAATGGGGCATTGGGCAATTTTTACGGTATTCCGCAATTTCAGGATCGTTTCAAATATCAGTCTGTAATCAACTTCACCGCCATCGGTCGGGATCAACTTCCCCTGCCGGACAAAGGACTGATAACGTTCTGCGGTACTCTTCAGCGCGGTCTCCTGCGAGTAAATGGTTTCTTCCGGTGCCCAGAACAGAGGAGAAACACAGTAAAAATGTGTTATTCCGTCTATTTCACGACGAAAAACCGGAACCACGGCATTGAGGTCAACTTTCGAGGCCAGATCGATACCCAGCCAGCATTCCTCCCCTTCAAAATCTGACAACTTAAGGGTTTTATCGGCCGCATCCATCCATTTTCTCAGGTCGTAATAAGCTGATTTTGCACTTACCCAGCGATTGAAATGTTTGGTCAGAATCTTGTTTGTCTGCCCGGGCGTCGACATACCCAATAATTGTTTCGCCCGGAGAAAATCTGCTTTTACCGAAATGCCATAGTTGGGGTTTGCCTTGATTAATGCCTCAGGAGTCGTCCAGTCATCATCATCATCAAGGCCATAAATCAGCCCAAATATGGTTTCATTTTCCTCGCCATTACGGGTTCTCCGCAGGATCTCGACAACCTGAGTACGCTTTTCATAGCAAGGGGATGTAATGTCATAGCCGGCGGTGGTGATGATCAGTGTCATCGGTTGTTCACGAGCCCCCATACCGGTGGTCATGGTGGTGTAAAGCGCATCAGTAGTATGTTCGTGATATTTATTGCAAGAACTTTTAACTCTATGTTAAATATCACTTTAAGGGAGCTTGATGACACTGACTGGTTCTATGAGCAATACACATAGCAATACACAGGCAGAAGAGCTAAAGTTACACGCAGATGTGCCCATGAAGTGACACTCCTGAATCTAAATCACAGATGGCCTTATCTATTACGACTATAATATTTAAGTTAAGTGCAGCTAACCATCTGAATTCATGACATAAAAAGGAAATCGCAAGTTGATTACAAGCTTGCAGGCGCATTTAAATGAAATAATTTCCTAAGAAAGAAGGGTAATATGGTTAAAAATACTGGTAAGGCGTATGAAGAGTTTGTTCGTACAATACAACAAAGCTTGATAAATGCAGAAGGCATATCCCATTTAAAAAATATAACAGTAGAAACCAACAAAATAATAAAAGATAGAAATGGCATCGATAGACAGTTTGACGTGTATTGGGAGTTTAACATTGGTGGCCATGAATATAAAACCGTGATTGAATGCAAGGATTATGCATCGACCATTACTGTTGATAAAATCGATGCATTTCTCGGAAAAACAGATGACATCCCAGGATTAAGGCTTATTTATGCAACAAAAACCGGCTACCAAAGCGGAGCAAAAATAAAGGCCGAAAACAACAAAATAGATTTACTTATTGTCCGTGAGGCAAATGATTCCGACTGGATGGCACCTGACGGAACACCATTAATTAAGCAACTTCAAATAAATGTCACTGCAATGACCCCTCCAGTAATAAAATATTTCACGCCATCTATTGAACAATCATGGCTAGACTCGCAAAAAGATTTGGATGTCGATACAATAATTCAGAAACTTAGTAGCATACCGAGCAATGAATTATTCATTAAAAATTGTACCAATGGTGACTTTTACTCTCTTTATAAATTATCCAGCATGTTGAAAATTAAAATACCTGACATCAAGTATGGAGAAGGAACTTTTAGAGAAGAATTGAGTAACAACTCTTACCTTCAAAGTGAGAACGGCGACATTCAAATAAAAATCAGTGGTTATGAACTTGGTTACGAATACCATGAACCCATAACATTTACATCAACAATTGATTATTCAAAAGATTTGCTGGGCATTGTTCAAAACTATCTTTCGGGTTCAAAACAAATGATTTTCAAAGATGGAAGAACAAAATAAAAAATCTAAGCCTGAAACACTCCTTTCAGGCTTTTCATTATCACTGTTTATCTTCTGTATAAACCCCAGCGGAAATAATTGCCCCTCCGATTCGACGTTTTCCGTATAGTAAACCGACTGGATAACCTTGTGATACCGTATTCGTGACGCCACCAAAAGCGTATGATGCTTTATTTTCCGGGGATTCCTTGCGAGCCAAGCCTACGGGCTGCGGAGAAAGCATCTGGACTACACCCCCTAGCATCATGGCACCACCAGCCATCATCACATTAACGCCCCACGGTTGATCAAATACAAATGTGGCTACTGAACCAACCGCAACAATAACCGCCCCTAAGATAGTTTGAAGGAAACCAGCTTTTTTGCTACCCATGATCACCGGTACAATACGGATGACATCACCTGTTATAGGAAAATTTAAATCGTTCTCACCTATGTTTTTTTTACCCTTGAAAATAGCGAAGGTTAATCCTTGTTCCTTACTATGAATCATATACTTTTCAAACCCAGGTAGCGTCGCAGCTAATGCGATCCCTGCCTCATGTACGGTGCTAATTAAACGATGATGAACCTTACCAAAAGTTTTACCAAGCACACCGCTCAGTTCAATTCGTGTCATTTTTTCGTTCATAAACATTTCTCTGTAAAAAGTCATATAAGAATAAAGACCATAACATCTGAACCAACTGACATAAAATTCAAATACCATTAAATGTCGCCAATCGTTCTTTGTGACTGTCACTCATATCAAAAGCAAAATCCTTGTGCTCAGACTGGAAAGTACCAAACGCCATCAACGCTGATACAGCAGGATCGATCTTATTAGCGGATTTTTTCTTGTTAGGCTTGATATTGGCGTTGGCGTCAGACTCCATAACCACATTACCCATTGCCCAGGACAGAACAGGATCACCACGATGACGCACAACCCTGCGGTTGACGAATACCTCAAAGGATTTCGCTACCGGGCTGAACCTGAGATAGGTTTGAGGAAACGGCTCCACATCGAGACCTGCTCCCTGAAGCTGAGTGCGCAGATGCGTGGCGTTCCAGGTATCGAAGCCCACCAGTCTGATATTGAAGATTTCAGCATCGCGCAGGATATCGTCACGAATGCGATCATAGTCGATACAGTCGCCGGGTGTGGTGCGTATCCAGCCCGCTTTTACCCACTGGCGATAGATGGCTCGGTTTTTGTTGGCGACGTTAAGCAACTGCGCTTCCGGCAGATAGTGACGGGTCAGAAGCCGGATCTCCCGGTCCAACGGGAAAGCGTAACTCACGCTGGTGATATCGCTGGTTGAGGACAGGTCAAATCCTGCGTAGCATTCCATTCCGGCAAGCTCTTCTTCGTTATAGTCGAGTGCACAGGCATCCCACGCGCCAGCCCCCATCCACGGCGTGGAGCTCTGACACCAGATATTGAAACGCTTGGTTAGCATCTCCACCCACTGCGACGGTATGCCCCGCGCTTTCTGGATGGTGGATTCCAGCTTCGCCGCGTCAACGGAAACATGAAGATTGGGGTTAGCCTTGATCCACATTCCCGGCAGCTCAACCTCGCTTTCGTCGTCCAGCTCGTAGATCAGAACAAACAGCGAATCGTTGCTCTCTTCCCCAGCCAGAATCTGGCAACAGTAGTCATAATGCTGCTTACAGGCCGAGACTGCATTACTCCCGGCGGTAGTGATGGCGAACAAAATCGCCTCCGGACGGGCCCCCATGCCCAGCTCAAGCGCGGAATAAACGCCGTTATCCGGGTGAAGGTGGTACTCATCGACAATCGCCAGGCTGGGGTTAGTCCCTTCAATGGTGGCCGCTTTTGCCGCCAGCGGCTTTAACAGGCTGTTGCTCTTTGGGTAAATGACCTTGTGCGCCTGAATACTGACGCGCTTTTTCAGCGGCTTTGAGAGCAGGCACATCTGACGGGCATCGTCGAACACAATACGGGCCTGATCCCGGCTTACCGCCGCCGTGTAGATATCCTGCTGGCCCTTTTCCATCACCAGAAACCAGTTAGCCAGCATGGCGGCGACGGTGGATTTGGCATTCTTGCGTGGCACTTCAATAAAGGCGCTGCTGTACTTCCGGCGGCCTGTCTCCCTGACTTTAAACCCCAGCAGGTTAGCAAAGGAGAACTGCTGCCACGGCTCAAGCTCGATAGACTGCCCGCGCAGCGGTCCTTTGACGTGAGGGCAGAGCCGGGAGAACGCAATAAACCGCTCTACGGTCGCCGTATCGAACTCATAACGGGGGTCATTCAGGTCTGAAAAGTACCTTTCCACGGCCTGTTTTAGGCGCTTACAGGCCGGAATTTCGCCCGTTTTTATCGCGTTTGCGTACTCATCCCAGACGGTCAAGCTCGTCTTCCTCTTCCGTTTCTACAGGATTACGACGGCGGCTTACCGGATCAAAGCCCAGCAGCGACGACATTTTAATCATGATTTTTTCAGCATCGGCCTTTGCACTCAGCGCCGGATTCCGGCTCTCGCCGCCCTGGCTATTAACAATGCTGAACCCACGGCTGGCAAGGTCATCCACGGCTTTGCGGTACAACGAATAGTTGACGCAAAAAAGCTCAAGGTTATTCCAGTCGGCGGGAGTCAGATCCCCGCGCTCCGCCAGTTGCTTCGCCTTTGCTTTCCACTGCTGCGCGGCTAGCTCATCAAGGTAAGCTGGCGGTTTTGGTGGTCTTGCCATAAAAATTTCTCGTTTCCATCGCGTTTTATTTTCAAAAAAATTACCGAGCGTAAAAATTTGAGGGGGCAGGTGGTTCCTCGCTGAGAGGGGTTTGTCCTGAAAACCTCCCCCACCCCGTCCATTCGGCCTGTCAGCGGTTGCGAAAGCATTCCATGAGCTCCCGGTCACGCTGGCTCATGCGCTTTGCTGCGGGCTTCTTATGCACTCTCTGTCTGGCTGGTTGCCATGACTCACGCTGCTTTATCAGCCCACTAATCAGCCGCTGCTGTTCCTGCTCAGTCATTGTTTGCCTCATAGATCCAGTCGGTGCGATGACGTGCTGCTTCTTCCTGCTCACGGAACTTACCGGCTTTACGCTGCTGCTTCGTCACCGGGTCTGTTGTGGTTGTCTTCCGTCCATGACAGGCAGCACATAACGACTGGTGATTACTGGCGGGCCAGAACAGCACATCGGCCTCACCCTCGATAGGGATGATGTGATCGACGATAGTTGCCGATGTATAGACGTCAGCCTTAAGACAATGGACACACAGCGGATTAGCTTTCAGAAAATGACGACGATATTCGCCCCAGCGGTTGGAGTAACCACGCTCTGTTCGCGTACCTCTTCGGCTGTCGCTTTGTCGGCGGGCATCCCGCTTATGCTCGTCACACTTGCCAGACTTCACCCGTTTATTACATCCCGGCTCAGTGCATCGGCGTAGTGGTTGCCACGGCATCAGTACACCCCCACATCACGATAGACAGACCACAACGCAGAGACAGCCATCGGTATCTCTTTGGCGTCAGTATCACCAATCATCGTGCGGTACTCGTACAGCTGAGATACGTACATCAGACAGCCAATCTTGATAGCTGGCGTAAACTCCAGCCCGTTATCAAACCGCTTGCCGATATGCTTCTGGCAAACCTCCAGCGCCGCATCGATGTATGCCTGTATCAGCGTGTCTTCATAATCATCATCAATACGGCAATGCAGCTTTGCTTCTTCCAGACCAATTAACTCATTCATTGAAAATGCCTCCCTTGCACAGCAGCTCAAGCCGGGTGTGATCCACATCAGGAATGACGGCCACAATGCCGTAAACCTGCCCCCGGACATTTGGCGAGCGGTACAAAATGCGGTTTGCGGTGGTGATATCGTCGCGGTAGCGCGTCCAGATTCGTACAGTGGCTTCGGAGTAGAGCGCCCCGGAAGACATACGCTCACGCCCACTTATAGCGCGGATTTCAGCCCAGACGGTGGCAAGGTCAGACCACACATAGATAACCTGCCCCATCTGATCACGGTGAGATTCTGACTTCTGAAAAGTGACGCGGCGTTTCATCTTTCCGGCTCTCATTCGTCACCGTCCTTGTTGTCCTTACTGACCTTCACTTCCTGCTTCCATGCCTGACTGTATTCGTCGCCACCTTCACGCGGTGGCATCCCTTCGCGTTCGCGGGCTTCGTTCGGGTTCATGATCCCGTTCTTGATACCGCGCTCATAAGTTGCGTAACGTTCGGTTGGAGTGGCTCGAAGAAGATCGGCAGAGTCGAACTCCACCTGATAACGGATTCCGGGTACAGGCGATGCCACCAGCAACGCGGATTTAATCTGCTGCTCAAAGTTCGCCAGCCACGGGCGCATTGTCATGGTAAGAAAGGCGCGGCTCGCCTCACTAAAATTGCTGTAGGTGCTGTTGCTGTATTCCTGCAGAAAGATAGGAGAAACGTTAAACATGCGGGCAATATCTTCAATGGTGAAGCGACGGGAGGCCAGCCACTCAGCATCCTGATTGCTCATGCCAAGCTGCTTATAGTCCATGCCACCTTCAAGGATCGGCGTTTTCCCGGCGTTTCTGGCACCTTTGTAGCGTTCCAGTGCGTCCAGAGCTTGTTTGCCCTTTAAGCTGTCGAGCCATTCAGCAGTAGTGACCACGCCAGCCGCCATCATGCCATCTTTCATAATGCTGGCACCGTGGCGCTGCTGAGCGAGGCCCAGCCCCAACGCCTCACGGCAGACGGTGATCGGCGAACGCCCCAGAAAGCCATCGTCGGTGGAGTAACGCAGGTGCAGCATCTCTTCCTGCAAGTAGGTGCGCACAGCCCCCGTAAACGGTTCAGTAACGGTGTATTTGTACTTATGCTGGCCAATACGTTCGGGAACAACCGCCCCCGGCGCATACGGATGCAGGGATTGCGGCTGGCCGTCACGGCCCCACTGGATCACCGCATAGGCGTTACCATTCAGCAGGCAGTGGCGCATCATCGTGCGTTTAAACTGGTAAGGCGTCTGGCAGTCGTTAGGCTGTTCGTTCAGGAGAAAATCCACCGGGTGATTGCTCAGCCACTCCCGCGCCTCTCGTCCTTTATCATTTCGTACCCGATAGAGGTAACAGGGCATTGTCGCCACAGCTTCGCTGATAACGGAAACAGCATTCATCACCGCCGGCAGAGATTCCGCAGTACCCGCAGACACGTACTCGCCTGATCCGGTATTTGGAATCCCTGCCATCGCCAGAAACTCATCAATGGTCATGCTGCGCTGCTCGGAGGGTTCAGACTTACGGCCAAACGGCCAGATATTCCACATATTAAAGCCCCGCTAATTCAGCCCAGCGGCGACGATTATCGCCAGCGCGACGCAGTTCAGGATGTTGGGAGAAAAGCGAACGGTGCGCGATTTCCACACCAGATTCAGGATAAGCAGGCATAGACGTAACTGTGATTTCCCGCAGGTCGGCAGCTATTACAGTACGGAGGTACGGAGACTGGCCGATATCCCACGCCTCTTTCAGCGCACGGAAACCAAAACTCATGCCGGAAATATCCCCACGTTCCACCAGCTCCAGCACATCATTCCCAAGCTGGGTATTCGGCGGGGTCAGTTCGAAGCGCAGCCCGGTATCATCCTCGGACAGCACCAGCGTGCCGGATTTAGTGCGCCCCAGCAGTTGGGTATAGTTATGCTCGTACAGTGCACGCACATCGCTACCGGATGCCAGACTGTCTTTAAACGCCCCCGGCGCGAACTGCTCACGGAATTCATCCCAGATAACTTCTGACAGGCTGTTCCAGCGCACGGCATAGCCCACCAGCTTTTTGTTGCTGGCGCTCAGCTCAGAGGTTCGGATTTCAAAATCGATTGTTTTCATTACTGGACTCCACAGAGGGCAAAAGGGGCCGAAGCCCCTTAAACGTCAGATCAGGAACCGGAGCCGGAAAGCTCAAGCACCTTGATGGCGCAGGAGTCCACCACGCCGCCGCCCAGGTATTTATCGGTATGCACCTTGTAGAAACCCGGTTCGGTGATATTGTCAGGACGGGTGCGCACGCCTGTGGTGTGATCGACAATGAAGTAACCACGCTTAAAATCGCCTACCGCCAGAAATGCTTCTCCCGGAGCCGCATCGGGCATAGTTTCCAGATACTGAACCGGACGGCCCAGCAGCGTATCAGGAGAGTCAGCGACCAGACGATCGCGCCAGATATAGTCCCCGTTATCGTTTTTCAGCTTCTGAAGCGTGGCCGCAGTATTCGAGTTCATCACCCATACGGCGTTCTTGCGGTATTTCGCTTTCAGCTTGTATAGCAGGTCGATCAAACCATCTGAGTTAACAGCAGTCGTTTCGATTTTCTCCAGCGTACCGAAAGGTCGGGTTTTATCGCTGGTGGCCACTCGGTCATAAGCCAGAAAGCCTTTAGCCTTCTTCACACCATCGCCGTTAACAAAATCATTTTCTTCAGTAGCGCTGAAGGTGTCGGAGATTTCAGAAGATAACCAACCCAGAATATCCACCTCGGAAAAATCGAGGATCTCCTGAGTGGTTTTCGGGTATGCATAGATCGGGCTGAGTTTGATATCCACACGTTCCATTCTCGGTGTGGTAGTTTCGGCACGCGCTTCACCTTCTGCCCCATGCTTAACGGCAGCACCGCCCACAGATACCAGTTTCTGGTATTCGTTGGTTTTGGTTGTCTTCACTGTCGCGATAGATCGCATCACACTATCATCCTGCAACTGGCGCATGATCTCTTTGTCCAGCTCAGGGATAACGGTATAGCCGCCATCAGCCTGCACCAGCGTGGAGAGAGAACGGGTATCACCGGTCATGATGTAGTGTCGCAGTTCGTCGTTGCTTACTGGCTCACCTTCAACGGAAGTACCAGGCAGATTGCGCTGATCGTCGGCGACTGCTTCAAGACGGGTGATTTCAACTTCAAGCGCATCAGCATGGTCGCGGAGTTCGTCGAACTTTTTGCCCTCTTCTTCGTTAAGGCTGCGCTTTTCGGTGTCGGCTTTGTGCAGCATGGAACGCATCTGGGTTTTGAGAGCGGCTTTCTGCTGGCGTAATTCGAGTAATTTCTTCATGGAGTGGTTTCCGTAACGAGTAACGTTAAGACGTGAAGCCAGCCCCTAAAAGAAGGTGCTCAGTAAAGGTGTCTCTCTGAAAGGCAAACTAGACTGTCTGTGGCGGCTCACGTCTGAGTGCCACTAACCAAGATATGGATCAACATATTGAAGTAAATAAGGCAATTTTATGCCGAACACTCTTGATAAAGGGCGAACAAATAATTTACAAAAAGTGATGAGTTAAGAGGTGGCGATTACTATGGCAAAAGAAATTCTCGCGGTTCCAGGTATGGTTTCCTCTCCATTACACAAGAGGACATATAAAGCCGTTCAGGACATTGATGAAAAACTCACTAAACTGATCCATAAGTGGCGTTTTTTCAATGCAGGGCCACCTATGAGGGTTAGAACATATGACGGTTCAGAAATCTGTTATCAAGGTCTACAATTCAAAGGTTCTCCCGTGCAGGTGTTTTGGAATGGGTTTATAGAGCCCTACATCGAAAACAATGCAATTAATGTACTGGAACAGACCTCAGCTTTAGCAATTGAATGTCAATTTCCAGTAGAGGAATCCATTGAAGAGGCTAGATTATTATTGTTAGTAATGATTCGGAGGATTTATGACGAAATGGCCGAGACCGATCGAATATTAAGAGGTGATGGATTCACCTTTCCAGAAAAGAAAAAAGTTGATAGCCATGTTGAAAGCATGTCTCAAAAAATAACCGAGCATGCTGAAATTGAAAAGATGAAAAAACCAGCACCCACACATACCACCTTTAACATTGACACTGTAAATAGTCGTTACGCCCAATTTGGAACCAATAATAGTATTATCAGCCAAGACTTGATTGATTTCTTCCGAACAATATCCACCTCAGGTGAAGAAGATATTATTATTTTCTCTAAGATGCTCTTAAACTCTATTTTATCAAAAAATCTTATGAACCCTGAGACACACAAGGAATTAATATCTATCTTAAATAGTAAGTGTTATAACCACACAGCAACCAAAAGGAGCTAAATGATGGATTTTGATGCTATGGCATACCCAGAAAAGTTTACAATTGCAGGCGTTGAATATAAAGGCCGAAGGAACTCAGCTAAAAAAGAAGTTACAATCCCATATACGGAAGAACCAGACGTTAACATTGGCGATGAAATTACGCAAACACTAGGAAAGGGAGTGATATGTTTAAAAGTTATTGATATGTCATTTCTCCCTGGTGGAAGCCTTAATGTAGGAACTAAACACCCTCATATGCTTACATTAAAGGTAGAAAATTTAACTGCTAATGAGCACAAACCTAAACCATCTAGCCAAAATACGTTTAACATTGGAAGTGTATCTGGCTCTCAAGTGCAAATAGGTGAGCAGAACCATCTTGTTGTTAATATCAGCATTACTGAACTTGTTGAAAAGGTTGCCCAATCACAGGATCCTAAAGCAAAATCAATCCTCAAAGATTTGTTAAATAATAGTACAGTTGCTAGTATTATTGGTGCAGGAACTTCTGTTCTTCTTGCTCATCTTTGAATAAATGGCCTGGTATAATACCAGGCCAATCATATTAATTCTCACTCATCCATTTTGGTGGTGGAGACATCTTATCCCTATACTCTTTAAGGTGTTCAATTAGGGCATCAAGTTGCTCTTTATTCGTTGCTAAGATTTCTTCAGAAAGTGTGCTACGAACAAAATCATGATGATCTATCCAAAAAAGAGCACCATTAGCAAGAACCTGTCTGTATTGGGCAGTTGGCATTGAGCTCATATCGTGAAGCCCAAATTGATCATAATGCTCTTTTATGTCATGGACCGTAATAGGCATGCTTACTCCTTGTTTGTCTAACTTGCCGCGTTTAGTGCCGCACTTAGGAATGCCGCAGTTAATGCCGCACCAGTTTTCTTAAAAATACCGCTCAAACCAATAATGACGTAGGTTTCAGTGAAATGCCGCACTTAGCGCGCATATACAGGGGCTAAGTGCGGCACTTGTTCATAATACATACAAAAAGCCGCACTTGCCGCATTTAGCGCCGCACTTAATCAAGTATTACAGGGTAAAGTTTCTCACCCTCAATACGAATGATTCGTTCACTTTCTAGCTTGTCCAGCCAGCGCGGAAAAGACTTTCTCACCTTATCGGCGCCCAATGTCGCACGCAGATCGTCCTTAATGACAGCGATGGAGCATGGTTCACCCTTCGCTGTTCGACTGCGCACTGCTTGCCATAGAGCCTGGTGGTTATCGCTAAGGCGTGACACGCTGGCCAGTTCAGGCTCAACCTCTTTTGCCTCCCTTGGCTTATCATGTATCACCAAAGAGCAAACTAATTCCCCATCATCATCAGTGTACAACTCTGCCGTTGTTAGGTCATACGCCTTGCGCTCTGGTTCCTCAGCATCTTTCATCTTGGTACAGGTCAGAATAAGTGCCTTTCCATCCCCTTCACGCTTGACGTTAAACTCTGTATCAAGCGCAGCACGAAAAGAGCTGGAGCCACGAGCACCTTTCGCTTCATCTTTGCCTGAATGATGAACAACCAGGACCGTTGCCCCCGTTTTCTGCTTGATAACATCACAGCCCTCAATAAACGCCCCCATGTCACGGGCATCGTTCTCATCATTACCACCGAAGCATCGGGCAAGTGTATCGATCACTACCATGCGAACCGGTACGCCACATTCAGATTCAATCTGCCTAGCAGCAAGAATAACCTCTGTAACCTCTGACTCACGCACAGGGAAAACTGGACGATTGACCAGCCAGAGGTTGTCTGCCTTATCATTGTGCACCTGTTCCCATGCCTTTATACGCCTGGGAACACCCACTCCCCCTTCACCGACTACATACATCACCGCTCCGGGAGTAACCTTCTTCCCCGCCCAAGAACGTCCAGCGGCAATATGGCACGCCCATGAAACCGCGAGAAAGCTCTTATACGAACCGCTGGGGCCATAAATACTGCAAAGTGACTGCGCCGGCAGAAAGTGTTTTACAATGTAGTCCTGACGAACATCAAATCCTTCTGATCCGCGCGTAAGCGGTAATTTCGTTCTGAAAGTTGTACCTGATTTTGGGAATACGCGATGGATACGCTGTACGTCAGAAAGTAAGGTATTCATAGCCTCTTCGCCAATCTCTTCCACCAGCACTGAACGCCGTGCGGTAATCATTTTTTTCCGGTCTATATCGAGATATCCTGCATTACACAACTCTTCGTATGGCATCGCTGCAATCTGGTTAAAGCGAGCAACTAACTTGCCGTAACGTGTGGTTGGATCTTTATGCTGGTGGAGAGCTTTATCCAAATCGCTGCGACTATACTGCTTGCCATGCGCCCAAAGATACGAACATGTGAACAGGGCATCAGATACTGTTTCTACAGCTTCGACTTGTACCGTCATTTTGGGATACCCCCGTTCATCTGAAATTTGCCGATCAGTGGATGGAACCAGTACGCAGATCCATATTTGCGTTTAGCGCTACGTAGAACCAGCCGAGCCGCTTCCCTGAACTTTTCATCAGGTGCAACGAACCCTCCTGATTTCAGCTTAATCAGCATCACTCCCGTATTTTTAGCCAGTTCCTCAGCCTTTTTGGTTGAAAGACCGTATTCAGCAGCCAGCGTGGCTACTGGCGTCATTCCAGGAGGTATTTCACCACCTTGGGAATCAATCAATGACTTGATCTGAGCCTCAAGGAGCAAAACCTTTTCAACTAGCAGGCCTACTCGTTTTTCCAGTTCATTGAATTTGACGTTGCTAATCATGACTTAACCTCCGAACAACTTTCAAAACGCTCGCACTCTGCTTTCAAAAAGCTATCGAGGTTAGTGGCCAAAGACTCAAATAACTGGCCAATCGCGGTAATTTCACCGTCCTCCATTGCATTGGGATAACACACCAGCATAGTCGCCACGATTTTTGATTGGGCAGCACTAAGCGCGGCAGTACGCAATTCCTGTTCATGCTCCTCAAGATTTTTTAGATTAGCGATATAGCGCAGTTGTGGCTTAGACATTTCGAGCCTCCAGAGGGAGGCTGATTTCGCCTCCCATAATTGACCAGAGAGTTGCTCGACTTTTGTCTGTCCAAGTAAACGAATAGGGACTTTCAGTACGGATTTTTGCTGCAAAGGTTAGATGCCACTCAGGAAAGATTGCTCGAGCCTCCTCCTCCGAATCTGCATCACATCTGAGGACTACAGGTGAACATTCAGAAAGCGCTTCTCGGGTAGCCAAGAATAGCCATGTAAATTTGGGGTGAGTTTGGGTATGCTGTGTTCCAGCCATAATCGTTACTCCAATTAACGGTTTTTGGTTAGACGCCTCGCTCCTGCTCCAACAGGTCGAGGCGTTGTTTTAGGTGACATCACTATGATAAGGTACGTACCTATTAACACCATGCTATTTAATAGGTACACACATGTCAACTATTATCCAACGAGATAAGCAGCCAAAAGGTTCAGGAAAGGCGCCCGCCTTCCAGATTCGGATCACCCCTGAACTTAAAGAGCAAATGAATGAAGCAGCATCCAAGGCAGGAATGAGTCTAGGTAATTGGTTAAAAGAGTTAGCTAGGAAGGAACTGCGTAAACAAGGTATTGAACCTAAAGCCTAACAAAGCCCCATTCGGGGCTCCAAAATCTAGCTTCGATATGGAACAGATGAAAATTCAATTGGAATATTTGAGTAATTATTATTTTCAAGAAAAATATAAACACCCGTTTTAAGCAAATCTCGATCTTTAGAAGGCCCAATAATTATTCTTTTTACTGGGAGCTTTTCTTCCCTCAGCATTTTCATTTCTATATAAGGAATTAGACCATAAGCCCCCACACGAAAATTAACCTTAGGTAATTTAATTAATGGACTAAAAACAAAACGAAACTCCTTTTCCTCTGAAAAGCCCAAATTTTTGAAGAATGGAATGTTTGATTCAATTAATGAATTCACCCTAATGAAAGTCATAAAGGAGTCATCAATATCAGTAGATGAGCTTTTAATGTTTTTAAATAGGTCTTGTATCTTTTCATTAACATCTACGGTACTTGTCTCACTTGTATAAATAACGTCATTGTGTAGAAAACTTAATCCTTCGCTATCAATACCGTTAATCAAAGATTGTTCATCAAATTCTAAACAAACACCTTGAGAATTGCCATATCCTCTCCACTGGCTAAGTTGATCGCATTCTCTACAAAACGATATAGAATAAACATGTTTAGATTTAAAGTTATCAGGGTGTTGATGAATATCTACATGCTTTACAAGGGCTTGCTGGAATAAATATTTTAATCTCGCATCTAAAACCTTATCACCCAAATGTTCAATTGTATTACGAAAACAGTTAAGCCCGTGAATATATTCATTTTTATCATTCATGAAATGAATATTGGTAGCCCACATAGAATTATTTTCAATAATACCTTTCAATCCTTGCAAATCAGTGTAATGATAAATACCCATAACCGCTCCTCAACCAAATTTATCTTTGATACCAGTTTGCCCCTCATAGAGAAAGTATGCAACTACTGATTGAAAAAACTTGCTCCACACGGATATCTACCGTTTTCTGAAGTTTAATCGTATAAAGCATAAAAAGCTATAGTTATACTATACATGACCAGACCAATAACACCAAAATGAATTTCCATGATATATTTTACTCGTAAAAAAACAGCCATTTATATTTTCCATCTTATTACTTAAGATTACTAATCCAGAGAAGTAAATCACTCAACAACCAACCTGTACCAGCTTTACCAATCTTACGTCTTCGGGGATAAGTTCCTTTTTGTTCCATCTCCCACGCAGATGTACGACTCACTGATGTAATTATTTTTCTTTCTTTTTCTCGCACGATTCGATCGTACGAAAAATTATAATCATCAAGTATTTTACGGCGTTGTTCAACTGTAGGCTCAATAAACATCTTCATTATCACTCCATTATAAAAAACCCGCCAATTCGGCGGGTTGTATCGTTTTAAAATTCATTGAGGTCTTGTTTTTATCCATTCCTGTACCTCTAATAACCTCCAGGCAATTATCTTTGGCCCTAAATAGCTGCGCCTAATACCGCTACACTTTTGCCTGACCATGTTTTCCTCCG